>OGSC01000003.1_pt1 | contig 490972 bp, 463 predicted proteins | sample 1573751 | NCBI WGS metagenome assembly OGSC01 (sample SAMN03295840, study PRJEB24534) | human gut metagenome | isolation source: fecal sample 8 from infant 5 | host: Homo sapiens | place: USA: Pittsburgh, PA | collected 2014-07
TCGTGAAGGCGGTCACACCGTCGGCGCGGGCGTTGTCAGCGCGATTGAAAAATAAGTTTACAAGAGCAGGCGAAGAGCGGTTGAGGTAACCGCTCTCTTGCCGGCCCAACTAAGAAGTAGGAGGTGGCCCGCCTGTGGCGGGGAAATTCCTATGGAGTTAGCCCATTCAGAGAAATGGACGCTGGGAGGAAACAGTTATGTCGAAAGAACAGAAAATTCGGATTCGCTTAAAAGCCTACGATCACAAAGCATTGGATCAGAGCGCTGCGAAAATTGTCGAAGCCGCTCACCGTACCGGTGCGATCGTTTCGGGGCCGATCCCGTTGCCGACGGAAAAAGCAATCTATACTATTTTACGTTCGCCGCACGTTAATAAAGACAGCCGCGAACAATTCGAGATGCGCACTCATAAGCGCCTGATCGATATTTTGGAACCGTCGAGCAAAACGGCGGACGCGTTGATGCGGTTGGAACTCCCGGCCGGCGTCAATATTGAAATCAAATTATAAAAGGAGGTGCGAACATGTCGAAAGCTATTTTGGGAAAAAAGTTAGGAATGACGCAAGTCTTCACTGAAGCAGGACAGCTCGTTCCGGTGACTGTTGTCGAAGCGACACCGAGCGTTGTTGTACGCGTAAAGACTGATGAAACCGATGGCTATCAGGCGATTCAGCTGGGTTACGGCGACATCAAAGAAAAACATTTGACCAAACCGATGCAGGGTCAGTTTGACAAAGCGGGCGTTACCCCGGTCAAATATCTCCGTGAACTGCGCTTACAAGAAGCAGGCGATTATACGGTCGGCCAAACTCTGGCAGCGGATATATTCGCAGCGGGAGATCTGGTGGACGTGATTGGTACCAGCAAAGGCAAAGGCTTCGCTGGTGGCATCAAACGCCATAACTTTTCGCGTGGACCGGAATCTCACGGCTCCAAATCGCACCGCGAACCGGGTTCCATGGGAGCCATGACATCCGGTGGCGGCGGTATTGTATTAAAAGGTAAAAAACTCCCGGGACAAATGGGCGGTATTCAAACGACTGTGCAGCGTCTGGAAGTGGTCCGTGTGGACACCGATCGCAACATCATCCTGATCAAAGGCGGTATCCCCGGAGCCAAGGGAAGTTTAGTTATGGTTCGCAGCACAGTGAAACCGAACAAATAAGTCGGAAGGGAGGATATATAAATGCCGAAAGTAACACTCTATGAAATGACCGGCGCGAAAGCCGGCGAAATAGAATTGCAGGACAGCGTATTTGCTGTGGATTACAACGAAGCGGTAATCCATGCGGCGATCGTACGCCAGCAGGCGAATGAACGCTTAGGTACGCACGCGACAAAAACGCGCGGCATGGTTCGCGGCGGCGGTAAAAAACCGTGGCGTCAAAAAGGAACCGGCCGGGCACGTGTAGGTAGCATCCGTTCCCCGTTGTGGGTTGGCGGCGGTACCATCTTCGGACCGCAGCCGCGTAGCTACGTGAAAGCGATGCCGCGGAAACAAAGACGCTTAGCGATCAAATCCGCGTTGAGCCACAAAGTCGCTAACGATGACGTATTTGTTATCAACGAGATCGAATTAGCGCAGCCGAAAACAAAAGAAGTATTGAACCTGCTCAATAACTTTGAAATCGGCAACGATAAAGCGCTCATCATTACGGAGGGGGACGCCATTTTAGAACGTTGCGCACGCAACATTCAAGGCGTCAAGGCGATGCCTGTCACCGCACTCAATATCTATGATATCGTGCATTACACTAAACTCTTCATCACCGAGGGCGCTGTCAAACAGCTCGAGGAGGTGCTGGCATAATGGATGCACGCGATATTTTAATTAAACCGATTGTTACGGAAAAATCTACGGCATTAATGGCGGAAGGTAAATACACCTTCAAAGTGCCTCTCAATGCCAACAAATACCAGATCCGTGATGCAGTCGAAGAAATTTTCAATGTGAAAGTCGCCGCGGTAAGCACCATGCGTATGGAAGGCAAGAAAAAACGCATGGGCCGTTTCGAAGGTAAGCGCAGCGATTGGAAAAAAGCAATCGTCACGCTTAAAGAAGGCGAAACGATCGAATTGTTCGAAGGCGTGTAAGCGTCTGATTTAAGGAGGCACTATAATGGCTTACAAATCATTCAAACCGTACACCCCCGGGCGTCGGTTTATGACCGTATCGGCCTTCGACGGAGTCACCAAAGCGGAACCGGAAAAATCGCTTCTGGCGCCGGTGACCAGAAAAGGCGGCCGAAACAATACGGGAAAGATGACCGTTCGCCATCAGGGCGGCGGCCATAAACGTCGGTATCGTTTGATTGACTTCAAACGCACGAAAGACAATGTACCGGCAAAAGTTGCGGCGATCGAATACGATCCGAACCGCACCTGCTTCATCGCTCTGTTGAACTATGCGGACGGTGAAAAACGTTACATCTTGGCGCCGCAGGGCTTGAAAGTCGGCGACATAGTGGAAAGCGGACCGGAATCCGATATCAAAGTAGGCAACGCATTGCCGTTGGTGAATATCCCGATCGGTACCCAGGTCCACAACGTGGAACTGAAAATCGGCAAAGGCGGCCAGATGGTTCGCAGCGCCGGCGCCTCGGCTCAGCTGATGGCGAAAGAAGGCAAATACGCATTGTTGCGTCTGCCGAGCGGCGAAGTTCGTCGTGTCTTGGTAAACTGCCGTGCGACTGTTGGTGTCGTAGGCAATGCCGAACACGAAAACATCACCATCGGTAAAGCCGGCCGTAATCGCTGGTTAGGCAAACGCCCGGCGAACCGCGGCGTTGTCATGAACCCGAACGACCATCCGCATGGCGGTGGTGAAGGTAAGTCCCCGGTCGGACGTAAACGTCCAGTTACTCCGTGGGGTAAACCGGCTTACGGCGTGAAGACGCGTAATAAGAAAAAAGCATCCAATCGGATGATCGTCAATCGACGCAAGTAATGGAAGGAAGGGGAAACAAGAGTGTCCAGATCAATAAAAAAAGGACCGTTTGTTGCGGATCACTTGGAAAAGAAGATCGCTGCACTGAACGCTTCGGATGAGAAAAAAGTAGTCAAAACTTGGTCCCGGGCTTCGACCATCTTGCCGGACTTTGTCGGTCACACGATCGCTGTCTATGACGGCCGTAAACACGTGCCGGTGTATATTACGGAAGATATGGTCGGCCATAAGCTCGGTGAATTTGCACCGACCCGCTTGTTCCGCGGTCACAACAAGAGCGACAAAGCGACGGAATTGGAATAAGGAGGAGAAAATGGAAGTAAGAGCGTTTACCAACAACATCCGCATTTCGCCTCGTAAAGTACGCATTGTCGTTGACCTGATTCGCGGTAAAAACTGCGGTGAAGCATTGGCAATTCTTGCGCACACGCCGAAACGCGCCTCGAAAGTGGTTGAAAAAACCCTGCGCAGCGCGATGGCAAATGCAGAAAACAATCATGACTTAAATGTAGATAAACTGTATGTATCGACAGCCTTTGTCGATGCCGGTCCGACTCTGAAACGGATTCACCCGCGCAGCCGGGGGCAGGCATTCAGCATTTTCAAACGCACGAGTCAATTGACCGTAAAAGTATCCGAAAGAGAATAAAGGAGGGAAATGGTGTGGGTCAGAAAGTAAATCCCCATGGAATGCGTGTTGGCATCATCAAAGATTGGGATACCAAATGGTATGCCGAAAAAGATTATGCAAAGCTTTTGATTGAAGATACGAAGATTCGTCGCTTCCTGAAGAAACATCTCTTCATCGCAGGCATCTCGCGCATCGAAATCGAACGCACATTAAAGCGCATTAAATTAACGATCTATACGGCAAAACCGGGCATGGTCATTGGCCGCGGCGGCGCCGGTATCGAAGACATCAAAAAAGCCATGACTCGTTTTACGACGCAGGAAGTGGATGTCAATATTAAAGAAGTTAAAAGTGCGGAATTGGACGCAACCTTGGTTGCGGAAAACATCGCTTCTCAGCTGGAACGTCGTATTGCGTTCCGCCGTGCGATGAAACAGGCAGTCGGCCGTACCATGCGGTTCGGTGCTAAAGGTATCAAGGTTCTTTTGAGCGGCCGTTTGGGCGGCGCGGAAATTGCCCGTTCGGAAGGCTACCATGAAGGATCGATTCCACTGCACACATTACGTGCCAACATCGATTACGGTGTGGCAACGGCACAGACCACCTACGGTGCGATCGGTGTCAAAGTATGGATTTATAAAGGCGAAATCATGCCGGGCGAAATGGTGAACAAAGACGAAAATGTACGCGAGAACCGTGGCGGTAAAGAACGTCGAGTGGGCGATCGTCGTAACAACCGTCGAGGCCATCGCGGCGGCCGCAACGAACGCGGCGAACGTCGTGACAACGACCGGCAACCGAACAACGCAGAAAGGAGCGAAGCCTAATGCTAATCCCGAAGCGTGTAAAATATCGTAAGCAATTTCGCGGTCGTATGAAAGGCAGAGCGAACCGCGGTAATACAGTATCCCACGGCGAATTTGGCTTAGTTGCCATGGAACCGGCTTGGATTACAAACCGACAAATCGAAGCGGCTCGTATCGCGATGACGCGCTACATTAAACGTGGCGGCCAAGTGTGGATCAAAATTTTCCCGGATAAGCCGGTTTCCAAGAAACCTGCCGAAACTCGTATGGGTAAAGGTAAAGGCGCTCCGGAATATTGGGTTTCTGTCGTCCGCCCGGGCCGTGTGATGTTTGAAATGGCAGGCGTTACCCCGGAAATCGCTAAAGAAGCGATGCGTTTGGCCTCGCACAAACTTCCGATCAAAACGAAGTTTGTCGTCAAGGGCGAAGAAGAAGTGGCAGGTGACAACTAATGAAGGTACAAGAAATTCGGAATTTGTCCGCCGAGGAAATGAACGAAAAAATCGCCGGTCTGAAGGAAGAATTATTCAACCTCCGTTTTCAGCATGCGACCGGCCAGTTGGAAAATCCGATGCGTTTGCGTGAAGTAAAGAAAACCATTGCCCGAATTAAAACCGTGCAGCGGGAAGCAGAATTGAAAGCGCAAGCGTAAATCGTAAAGGAGGAACCGTGGTGGAAGAAAGAAACGTACGCAAATCGCGTGTCGGCAAAGTCGTCAGTGACAAAATGGACAAAACCGTTGTTGTTGCTGTAGACCGTAAAGTGCCGCACAAAAAATACAATAAGCCGCTCACTTCGACGAAGCGGTATAAAGCGCACGACGAAAACAACGAATGTAAAATCGGTGATACCGTGCGCATCGTTGAAACGCGCCCGATTTCGAAAGATAAATGCTGGCGTGTAACGAAGATTATTGCCCGTGCCGAATAATTCGGTAGAAAGAGGAGGAACACGATGATACAGCAAGAAACTCGCTTAAACGTGGCTGATAACACGGGCGCCAAAGACATCTTGTGCATCAAGGTGCTGGGAGGATCATTCCGGCGCTACGCGAATATCGGTGATGTAATCGTTGCTTCGGTAAAAGATGCATCGCCCGGTGGCGTTGTCAAGAAAGGTGAAGTAGTTAAGGCCGTAGTCGTTCGTACGAAGAGAGGTTTACGTCGCAACGATGGCTCCTACATTCGCTTTGACGAAAATGCAGCCGTTATTATTAAAGATGATAAGAGCCCGCGCGGGACTCGTATTTTTGGACCGGTAGCTCGTGAGCTTCGTGATAAGAACTTCATGAAGATTATTTCGCTCGCACCGGAAGTACTATAAGGAGGTGCGGATATGAGCAAACGTAAACTGCAAGTCAAAACCGGTGATACCGTCATGATCATTGCCGGCAAAGACAAAGGCAAAACGGGTAAGATCATTGCCGCACAGCCGGCCAAAGATCGCGTCATTGTGGAAGGTCTGAATCAAGTCAGACGGCATACCAAGCCGAACCAGGCCAATTCGCAAGGAGGCATTATCACGAAAGAAGCACCGATTCATGTCTCCAATGTCATGGTCATCGATCCGAAGACCAAAGAACCGAGCCGCATTAAAAAGGTACAGCAAAAAGACGGCAGCTACGTTCGTGCGACCGTTAAAAGCGACTCGATTATCGACAACGTAAAATAATACGAAAGGAGGACGAATTCGGTGTCTCGTTTAAAAGATCTCTACAATTCCCAGATCAAAAATGATCTGCGTGAAAAATTTAACTATAAAAACGTAATGGAAATTCCGAAATTGGAAAAAATCGTCATCAACATTGGTGTCGGTGAAGCTGTTACGAACTCCAAAGCATTGGATGCCGCGGTGAACGACCTGACGGCGATTGCCGGTCAGAAACCGATCATCACGCGTGCGAAAAAATCCATTGCGAACTTCAAAATTCGTGAAAACATGCCGATCGGCTGCAAAGTTACGCTGCGCGGCGAAAAAATGTACGAATTCCTGGATAAACTGATCAATATTGCGATTCCACGCGTCCGCGACTTTCGTGGCGTGCGCGCGACCAGCTTTGACGGTCGCGGCAACTACAGCTTGGGCATTAAGGAACAATTGATTTTCCCGGAAATCGACTACGATAAAATTGACCAAGTACGCGGCATGGACATCATCATGGTGACCAGCGCGAAGACCGACGAAGAAGCGCGTGAACTGTTACGTGCCTTCGGTATGCCGTTTAAAAAATAAGACAAAGGAGGAAGTATAATGGCGAAAAAGTCCATGATTGAACGTGAAAAGAAACGCCGTAAAATGGTGGAAAAATACGCGGCAAAACGCGCCGAATTGAAAGCCAAAGGCGACTATGCAGCGTTGAGCAAACTCCCCAAGGATGCTTCCCCGACACGCTTGCACAATCGGTGCCTTCTGACCGGACGTCCGCATGGTTACATGCGTAAGTTCGGCGTGAGTCGAATCGTTTTCCGCGATTTGGCATATGAAGGTGAAATCCCTGGCGTGAAAAAAGCCAGCTGGTAACGATTGTCCGTGGGAGGAGGTAAACTAATATGGGAATGACCGATCCGATTGCGGATATGTTAACGCGCATTCGCAACGCCAACTCGGCGCTGCACGCGAAAGTGGATATGCCCGCTTCGAAAAAGAAAGCTGCTATACTGGACATTCTGGCCCAAGAAGGCTACATCCACGGATATGAAACTGTGGAAGAAGAAGGCCATCCGGTATTGCGCGTCACATTAAAATATGGCGCGAATAAAGAAAAAGTAATCACGGGTCTCAAACGTATTTCGAAACCCGGTTTGAAAGTGTATGCAAAGAAGGACGAATTACCCCGCGTTCTCGGTGGTTTGGGAATTGCAGTAATTTCGACGTCCAAAGGCGTAATGAGCGATCGTAAAGCCCGTCAGGCTGGTCTTGGCGGCGAAGTTATCGCTTACGTCTGGTAAGTGAGGAGGTAACGCATGTCACGTATTGGGAATCAACCGATTGCCATTCCGAACGGAGTGGACATCACCTTGGACGGACATACCCTCACTGTCAAAGGACCGAAGGGTACATTGTCCCACAAACTGCCGCAGTCAATGCAGGTGGAAGTCACCGCAGACGAAGTGAAAGTTGCGCGTCCGTCGGATGACAAAGAACATAAATCGTTGCACGGTCTGACGCGTTCGCTGATCAACAACATGGTGATCGGTGTTACGGAAGGCTACTCGAAGACGCTTGAAATCGTTGGCGTCGGCTATCGTGCCGCGATGAAAGGTAAAAACTTGAACTTGACACTCGGTTTCTCGCACCCTGTCATCATGGAACCGCCGGCGGGGATCGAATTTGAAACCCCGGAACCGACGAAAATCATCGTCAAAGGTGCGGATAAAGAAGTCGTCGGCCAAGTCGCTGCAGAAATTCGCGACTGGCGTAAACCGGAGCCGTATAAAGGCAAAGGTGTTCGCTACGAAGGTGAACACGTACGTCGTAAAGCCGGCAAGACCGGTGCGAAATAGTTCGGAAGGGAGTGGACAAGTTGCGTAACAATTTACGAAATAAAGCACGTCAACGCCGTCATGCTCGTTTGCGTCGGCATATTGCCGGCACGGCCGAACGTCCTCGCTTGAATGTCTATCGCAGCCTTGCTAACATTTACGCGCAGATTATTGATGACACCAAAGGTACTACTTTGGTAGCGGCCAGTTCTCTGGATGCGGAAGTGAAAGAAGCTCATGCCTATGGCGGTAACGTCGAAGCGGCGAAAGCGGTTGGTGAACTGATCGCCAAACGCGCGCAGGAAAAAGGCGTGAAAGAAGTAGTCTTTGACCGCGGCGGCCAGATTTATCACGGTCGTATTGCGGCGTTAGCAGAAGGTGCCCGTGAGGGCGGCTTGACATTCTAAGCAAAGGAGGAAACGGTAGATGGCAAGATTTGAAAAGAAAGAATCGGATCTGCAAGAGAAGGTCGTCTTTATCAATCGCGTAGCGAAAGTTGTTAAAGGCGGTACCCGTTTTTCCTTCAGCGCTCTCGTCGTTGTAGGCGACGGTAAAGGTAACGTTGGCGCGGGTATGGGGAAAGCGAAAGAAGTTCCCGAAGCGATCCGCAAAGGCGTAGCAGATGCGAAGAAAAATATGGTTGCAGTTCATTTGAAAAACGGTACGATCCCGTATGCCGTCACAGGCATTTGCGGTGCGGGCCGCGTTTTCTTGAAACCGGCTGCAGAAGGTACCGGCGTTATCGCCGGCGGTCCTGTGCGTGTGGTTTTGGAACTCGCCGGGGTACGGAACATTTTAACGAAATCGATCGGTTCGGCAAACCCGATGAACATGGTCAAAGCGACCGTCAACGGCTTGCTCGAGCTCAAACGCGCGGAAGATATTGCGGCGTTGCGCGGCAAATCCGTCGAAGAATTGTATAACTAAGGAGGCGGATGATGGCTAAGAAAGTTCAGATTCAATTGAAGAAAAGTCTGATCGGTTCGAACCAGACGCAGCGACAGACGGTCAAAGCACTGGGACTGAAGAAGACGAATTCCGTCGTCACCCAGGAATTGACACCGCAAATTGAAGGCATGATTCACCGAGTACGTCACTTGGTGGAAGTTACAGACGCAGAATAAGGAGGTGCAAACATGAAACTTCATGAACTGAGCCCCAACGAGGGTTCTCGCAAAGCACGTCGCCGTGTTGGTCGCGGCCTCGGAAGCGGCATGGGCAAAACCTCCACGCGTGGTACGAAAGGTCTTTACTCGCGTTCGGGCGGCGGTGTCCGTCCGGGCTTTGAAGGCGGCCAGATGCCGTTGTATCGTCGGTTGCCGAAGCGCGGTTTTACGAATATTCACGCCAAAGACTATGCGGAAGTGAATGTGAGCCAACTCAATCGGTTTGAAGCGGGCGACGTTGTCGATCCGGTCAGCTTGATTGAAAAAGGCATCCTGAAGAATGTACGCGATGGAGTACGTATCCTCGGTAACGGCGAACTGGACAAAGCGGTTACTGTCAAAGCGCACGGTTTTACAAAGACGGCGCAGGAAAAAATCGAAGCAGCCGGCGGTAAAGTCGAGGTGCTCTAATGCTCGAAAAACTTTCGAACATATTTCAGATTTCCGAATTACGGAACCGACTGATTTATACGTTCGTTATGTTTATGGTGTTCCGCGCCGGGATTCATATTCCGGTACCGGGCGTTGACGCCTCGGTGATCGAACATCTTTTTTCGAGCGGCAGCCTGTTCGGTTTTTTGGATTTATTTGCCGGCGGTGCCTTGAGCAAGTTTTCCATTTTCGCGATGAGTATTACCCCGTACATCAACGCATCGATTATCATGCAGTTGTTGACGGCGGTTGTACCTGTTTTTGAAGAGTGGAAAAAAGACGGCCAGGACGGCTTTAAAAAAATTCAGAAAGTAACCCGTTACGGTACTGTAGTCTTGGCTTTGATCCAAGCCTTCGGTATGGCCTACGGTTTACGCGCCAATCAAGCATTGGTCGATAATAGCTATTTAGCGGTATTGATGATTACACTGACGCTGACCGCGGGAACCTGTTTCCTGATGTGGGTTGGTGAACAGATTACGGAAAAAGGTGTCGGCAACGGCATTTCGTTAATCATCTTTGCCGGTATCGTGGCACGGATGCCGGCCGGCATCCAGGTCATTATGGAATACTTACGGACCGGTACCATCAACTTTTTCCAAGCCGGTTTGTTCGCCTTAATCGCGGTTGTGATGATCGTGATTGTTGTCGCGGTAACGCAGGGTGCGCGTCGCATTCCCGTTCAGTATTCCAAACGAGTTGTCGGTCGTAAAATGTACGGCGGACACTCTTCGCACTTGCCTTTGAAAGTCAATCAGGCCGGTGTTATTCCCATCATTTTCGCATCCTCGATTTTGATGCTGCCGATTACTCTGGCGCAATTCATCAATGTCCCGTGGGTCAAAGAGATGGCGAATCTCTTTACTTGGGGAACGGTATTAAATACCGTACTGTATGCGATTTTGATTATTTTCTTTACCTACTTCTACACGGCGATCTCTGTCAATATTACGGATATTGCCGATAATATGAAAAAGTACGGCGGCTTTGTTCCCGGCATTCGTCCGGGTAAACCTACCGCTGATTACTTGGATCGCGTATTGACGCGGATCACACTCGCCGGCGCATTTTTCCTGGCGTTTGTGGCAGTACTTCCCAACATTTTGGGAAACATCACCGGCATTCAAGGTGTATACTTTGGGGGGACGGCTCTCTTGATCGTAGTAGGTGTCGCCCTGGATACAATGAAACAAATTGAATCCATGATGATTACGCGTCATTATGAAGGTTTCATGAAGTAAGGAGATGGGAACGATGTACATTTTGTTAATGGGACCGCCTGGCGCCGGTAAAGGTACGCAAGCGGAACGACTCATCGAAAAGTATGGGATTCCTCAAATTTCGACGGGCGATATGTTCCGCGCGGCCGTGAAAAACGGTACGCCGCTCGGTTTGGAAGCAAAAAAACATATGGATAACGGTACGCTGGTACCCGATGAAGTGACGATCGGCATTGTTCGCGAGCGCTTGGCGCAACCGGATGCGCGTGACGGCTTCATCTTGGACGGTTTCCCGCGTACGACGGCGCAGGCGGTAGCGTTGGATGCAATTCTGCGTGAACTTAATATCACGTTGGACGGCATTATCAACATTGCGGTTCCGAATGAAGAATTGGTTCGCCGCACCAGCGGTCGGCTGATCTGCCGCACATGCGGTGCGACGTATCATAAAGCGTTTAATCCGCCGCAAAAAGCCGGTGTCTGCGATAAAGACGGTGGCGAGTTGTACCAACGTGACGACGATCAGGAAGCTGTCGTCAAAGAACGTTTAGCCGTCTACGGACAACAGACCAAGCCTTTGATCGATTACTACAAAAACAACGGACATTATGTAGAAATTGACGGGCTGCAAGATATGGAAGACGTCTTCAAAGACATCGTTACCGCTTTGGAAAAGAAGGACGGACAATGATCATTCTGCGATCCGCCCGCGAGATCGAGCGCATTGCCGCCGCCGGCAAAATTGCCGCGCAGACATTGCAGCTGCTCGCCAGTAAAGCAGTTCCCGGCATTTCTACCTGGGAACTGGATCAAATAGCGGAAGAATACATTGTTCAGCAAGGAGCCATTCCTGAATGCAAAGGGTATTACGGATTTCCGGGCTCGGTTTGTATTTCGGTGAATGAAGGCGTAGTGCATGGCATCCCCTCCAAGCGAGTGATTCTCAAAGAGGGAGATATCGTCAGTCTGGATTTGGTGGTTACCAAAGACGGATTTATGGGCGATACTGCGATGACAGTGCCGGTCGGCAAGATCAGTCCGAAAACGCAACAGCTTTTGGACGTCACGCAGGGAGCGCTCGCAGCAGGCATTGCCGCTGCCGTAGTCGGCAACCATGTCGGTGATATCGGTCACGCGGTCTCGGCGTTTGTCGCGCCGTACCATTACGGCGTAGTTAAAGAATACGTCGGACACGGTATCGGCACCGAAATGCATGCGGAACCGGAAGTACCGAATTACGGCACTCCGCACACCGGCGATCGGCTGGAGGCGGGGATGATTCTTTGTATCGAGCCGATGATCAATCTCGGCACCGCACAGGTGCGCACTTTAAAAGACGGCTGGACTGTCGTAACCAAGGATCGCAAACCGTCCGCTCACTTTGAGCATACGATTGCAATTACCGACGACGGACCCCGCATCTTGACGGAGCGCTCATGACGGAAACCAGACCGCTCTCTCCCGGCACTATCGTTGAGGCGACTGCCGGACGCGAACGGGGGCAATGGTTCCTGGTGTTGCGTTGTCAAGATGCCTCATATGTGGAGCTTGCCGACGGGCGCAAACGTCCGGTCGCGCACCCCAAAACAAAGAATCGTCGACATGTGCGTGTACGCGTCGCCGCCGATTCCGATGCGGCCTATCGCCGCACGCATCCTCATTCGCCGTGGCGGGATGAAGAAATCCGCGCTGCGATTACCCAAGCAAAAGCTGGACTGCAAAAAGGAGGCTTTGATGAGCAAGGAAGATGTCATTGAAGTAGAGGGTAAAGTCATTGAAGCGTTACCGGGCGCCATGTTTAAAGTAAAGCTTGAAAACAGTCACATTGTTTTGGCGCATGTATCCGGTAAAATGCGGATGAATTTTATCCGTATCCTTCCCGGCGACCGAGTCACTTTGGAATTGACTCCGTACGACTTAAACCGGGGCCGGATTACCTATCGCTTCAAGTAAGACCCTGTTAAAGGAGGTTCAACATGAAAGTCAGACCGTCCGTAAAAAAGGTTTGCGATAAATGCAAAATTATTAAACGCAAAGGCCGTGTCATGGTCATTTGCGATAACCCGAAACATAAACAACGTCAAGGATAAGAATAGGAGGTGGAGAGTAGATGGCACGTATAGCCGGTGTAGACTTACCCCGTGATAAGCGCGTTGAGATTGGCTTAACCTATATTTATGGTATCGGCCTCACTCTTTCCAAACAGGTATTGGAAAAAGCCGGTGTAAATCCGGATACGCGGGTACGCGACCTCACGGAAGATGAAGTTGCGAAACTGCGTGAAGCTTTGGACGAATATAAAGTAGAAGGCGATCTGCGTCGTGAAGAATCGCTTAATATTAAACGCTTAGTGGAAATCAATTCGTATCGTGGCCGCCGTCACCGTGCAGGTTTGCCGGTCAACGGACAACGCACGAAAACGAATGCCCGTACACGCAAAGGTCCGAAGAAGACCATTGCCGGTAAAAAGCAATAAGAAGTAAAGGAGGGGACTTAAGTTGGCTAAAGTAAGAACCAAACGTAAAGAAAAGAAACACGTAGAGTCGGGGGCTGCACACATCCGCTCGACCTTCAACAACACGATCGTAACGATTACCGATACGAACGGCAACACCCTTTCCTGGGCTTCTGCCGGCGGATTAGGTTTCCGCGGATCTCGTAAAAGCACTCCCTTTGCTGCGCAAATGGCCGCTGAACAGGCAGCCAAAGCAGCGATGGAGCAGGGCTTGCGGGAAGTAGAAGTATATGTAAAGGGTCCGGGATCCGGCCGTGAAGCCGCGATCCGTGCGCTGCAAGCAGCGGGCCTTGATGTCAACATGATTAAGGACGTAACACCGATTCCCCATAACGGTTGCCGCCCCCCGAAACGCAGACGTGTCTAAGCGTCGCTTTTGGGTGGTGTCAGTTGTATAGGAGGAGGTTTACCGCATGATAGAAGAGAAGAATTTTGACATCGAAACAGTCGAACTGTCGGCTGACGAACGGTACGGTAAATTTGTTTGTGAACCGCTGGATCGCGGCTACGGCATTACCTTGGGTAACAGCTTGCGGCGCGTTTTGCTGTCCTCATTGGATGGCGTCGCCATTACCTCCATTAAAATCGATGGCGTATTGCACGAATTCTCCACCATCCCCGGTGTCCGGGAAGACGTGACCGATATCATCCTGAACCTCAAAAAAGTGTGCTTCAAAGCACACAGCGAAGCGGAATTTCCGTTAGAAGTCCGGGTCGATATAGAAAAAGAAGGCCAATTCACGGCCGGCGATATTGCCGTTCCGTCGGAATTGGAAATCTTGAACAGCGATCTGCACATTGCCACACTGGACAACGATGCCCATGTGGTAATGACACTTACCATTGATCGCGGTCACGGCTATGTGCCGGCGACGAAGAACAAGAGCGAAGATGATGCGATCGGCGTCATCCCGATCGATTCGATTTTCTCGCCGATTTTGCGGGCGAACTACAAAGTAGAAGATACCCGCGTCGGCAACGAACTCGACTACGATAAAATGACATTGGAACTGACCACCGACGGCTCAATCGGAGCCAAGGACGCCGTAGCGAAAGCAGCGACCATCCTGGTCATGTACCTGCGTCATTTCCAAAACATCGCGACCGACCGCGACCTCATCGCTGTCAGCACGAACTTCGACAACGAAGAGGAAACGGCGACGGAACCGGAAATTGATTTCGAATCGATCCGTATTGAAGAATTGGAACTTTCCGTTCGGGCCTTCAACTGCCTGAAACGCGCCAATATCAATACGCTTGCGGACTTGCTCAAAAAGACCGAAGATGACTTAACGAAAGTACGCAACTTGGGCAAAAAATCGATTGAAGAAATCAAAGAACGCCTGACCGAATATGACGGTCACGGTTTGACCTTGAAACAAAAGGACGAATAGAGGAGGAAAAAAATGGCCTACAGCAAGTTGGGACGCAATACCGCAGCACGTAAAGCGTTGTTGCGCAACATGGTGACCTCCCTGCTCCAGCATGAACGCATTGAAACGACGGAAACGAAAGCAAAAGAACTGCGGCGCGTAGCGGATCAGATGATTACGCTCGGTAAACGTGGTGATTTACATGCCCGTCGTCAAGCTTTGGCTTTCATCATGGATGAAGGGATTGTATCCAAACTGTTCGGCGAAATTGCTGAAAAGTACGCTGACCGTGAAGGCGGTTACACACGCGTGCTGAAAATCGGCCCCCGCAAAGGGGACGCCGCTCCGATGGCAATCATCGAGTTGGTATAATGTAAAAAAGATCGTGCACTTGCACGATCTTTTTTATTACCGTCTTACGTTGTATTCGGCATACCGAAACTCGCGCAGTAAGCACTTTTCTTTGTCAGAATTCGGTATAGAGAAAATAAAAAGATGTTGGCGATGCGGCGGCGTTATGGTATACTATTTGAGTAATGCGCCTATAGCTCAGGGGATAGAGCACCGGTCTCCGGAACCGGGTGCGCAGGTTCGATTCCTGCTAGGCGCACCAGCATAATAAAGGCTTCTCGAATTTTTGAGAAGCCTTTTTTTCATGTTTGAGCCCAATTTTGAGCCCAATTGGATTTGAATTATTGGAAAAGGTACGTACATATGAAGCCTTTTCTTCTTAAAAATTATTCTTCAAGCATCGCTTGGATCGATAATCGAATCAAGCGCAGTTACGGCAGCACCTTGATTGGCCAGCGTTAAATGTGAATAGGTGTCTAAGGTCATGTCAATACTGGCATGACCTAACCTTTCTTGAACGATTTTGGGGTTTATTCCGGCTAATAATAGTAGTGTTGCATGAGTATGCCTTAAGTCATGAAAACGAATATGCCGCATGATTTTGGCATCTTTTAAAAGCTTTTGGAACTTTCTTGAACTGTAGTGTCTTTTGTTATAGCCGTTTCCAAATAGACCGCCTATGATCCAATCACAATTCTCATAAAGATTTCTTACATTTTCTCTGTATGAGAGCTGCATCTTTTTGTGCTGCTTTAATGCATGAACTAAGTTAGACCCGATTTGTATTTTTCGTCCGTTTCCTGTTTTAGGGCTCGTTATGGATTGACCTTTTACATCTGATTTAGATCTCTGCACAGATAGAAACGATGTGTGAACATTAAAATCACCCCATTTCAATGCCATGATTTCACCAAGACGCATTCCTGTATAAACAGCAATCATAACGCCTATGTAGAGATCGGCGGCACCCATCCAATCTCCTATGTTAGTAGAAGCTTTAGCCTTCTCTACTTGGTCTTTCGCAACATCCAAAAGTCTTTGGACTTCTAACTCTGATAGGGGATGGATTTCTTTCTTTTCTACCTTTGGAGGCATAGTAAGTTTTGCAGGATTTGAGTTAGTAAGGCCTAATTTTATTGCCATGTCAATGCAAGATGTCAAATAGCGTCTTTGATTACGCACTGTTACAGGTGCTAAACCTTGTTTTTTGCGACCACCGCTAAATAATTGTTGCTGGAAAAACTGTTGTAGTGCAGTGGGATTTAGCTTGTTAAGGCGGATTCCTTTAAACGCTTTGCCAACCGGATCCAAACAACATGCATATTTTTCCAGAGTGGAAGGCCTTACCGAGTTTTTCATGTAAACATCCAGCCATATTCGGATCCAATCATCCAGCATGGGATTGATATCGGCACTTTTATTTGAGCTTTCGTAAAAACTTAGCCATTCACGACCTTTTTTTCGCGCATCGGCAGCTTTCGAGGCATAGAAAGCTTTTCTGCGAGTGTTTCCGTCTTTATCTTTGTAAGAAACTCGGTACTGGTAACGATTACTGGCAGCTAAATAACGAATAGATCCTTCGCCATTACCACGCGCCATACTTTATCCTCCTTTCCATCTGAAAGTTGGGCGAATAACTTTTCCAGCTCGGGAATAGTTGTTAGCCCATACATGTTTTCTAAAAACTCGCTGATCTTGCTTCTACGGGCTTAGATTCGCTCTTTCTCTAAAGCAAGGACTGAATCCAACTCTGCTTTTCTTTTTTCTATTCCTTCCTTCAGTGCCGAATCACTTGCTTTTTTCATGTTGACCTCCGAATTTATTTTTAATATTGTTTATGGCTTCCTTCAGTGCATTGGGAGCGGCAACCAAAAGATCATTTATATCTTTTATTTTTACCGTGGCGGGGGAGATGCAAAAGCTCCAAAAGTCTAAAGGCCGTTTCCATTTTTCAATGTGACAATAATTGTAAGCAGCCATCTTAGCGTTTGTACCTGCGCGATCTGTATCTAACGCTAAGATGATTTTGGGGTTTATTTTATAAATCTTTTTTAGCCACTTATCTAATTTTTGAGCACCTCCAACCGCCCAAATATTGGGATAACCAACTTGGATTAAGGATAGGGCATCGATTTCACCCTCGGTTACTATTATTGGCAAATGGGGATCCATATTATGGGTGTGCAAACATTGACTTAAACCGAGTGATCGTTTGTACTTTGGACTTTGCGAATCTATTGGGGTTAGATATCGTAGGATAAATCCGAAATTATCAATCGGTATGACCAAGGCGTTTTGCGTAGGGTGATAGGTAAGGTGATAGGCATTCACGGTATCTTTTTCGATCCCTCGTGCTTGCCAATGTTCGTAGCCTTGCGCTTGATTACATTGATGCAGGAAGGCTGTTCGTTGCGCATCATTTAAGTGACGAGGGCTTTTGGCATTTGATAACTCTCGCTTTGAAGGGGGAGTAGCGTTATCCGGGAAAGCGGCATCCACCCAGTCATTTAAAAAGTTGTATTGATTGCGATGTCCGCAAATACGATCCAAGTAAAATACCGCATTATAAATATCGATTGTGCCTACGCAGCCTTGGGCGTGACATGTCAGCCTAGGCTTGCCATCATCGCCAACAAAATAGTGCATGGAGGGATGATTATCTTTATGCCTTCCTACAAAGCAGCGCATCATATTGTTCCTGAAAATCGTTATGCCTCTGGATGCCAAATAATCCAGTAGATAAAGTTTTAGATCTTCTTTTCGTTCTTTCGTATATGCTCGTGTCATATGATTCCTCCTACATAGCATTTACAAATTACATTTATTATTTAATTTCCTCAGGGAATCTCAGGTTTTTCTCAGGTAGCCTCAGGTACTCTCAGGTAGTCTCAGGTACTCTTGGTTTCTTTTTAGCTGGTTTCTTTTTAGCTAGCCTCAGGTACTCTCAGGTGTTCTCAGGGATTTTTTCTGCCCTGAGGTAAACTAAGGTAAGAAAAAAGGGTACACTACTCCCTTGGAGTTGGCATACCCAAAAAAATGGGTATGCAAGAGTGCTCCCCTTGCATACCACATGCGTTTGCATATATAATGAATATGCAAGGGGTTTAGCCTAGCCGCTAGTATTTCTTGTGCGCCTATTTCAGTTGCCGCTGAAATAGGCTTCTTTATTTTTAAGCATACATATCCTCCATTTTCTGTGCATCAACAAGCACTCGACGACCTACTCTAATAGTAGGAAGCTTACCTTCGCGAGCTAATCGATAGAGAGCAGCTTCGGTAACACGTCCGCAAAAAAACTGTTCTGCGGCCTCTGAAATAGTGATATACACCTTTTCAGAGAAATAATCGTTTTTTTTCATCATCAACACCTCCTAGTAAAATAAAATGCTAAAATGCTAAAATGTTAAAATGTTAGAATTTAAAAATGTAAAATGGTATAATTAAGTAAAGACGTTTATTTAGCCTGGTTAAATGCATAATACTTGCTTGCCTACCGAAATAAACAAAGACAGACAGTTTTATTGGCTGAATTAGTAAAACTAAACTACATTTACTGCCTAAATTATATCTCCTATTCAGAAATAATGCAAGGGGGAATTATTTTGCATTCCAGATTTTCTTTAAACCTAAAAAGATTGCGTAATGACTATGGTCTCACGCAAGAGGAGCTCGGGAAAATACTTGACATAACAAAATCGCAAATTTCTTTTTATGAAACAGGTATATCCCGTCCCAACACCGATTTATTGGCTAGGATTGCGCAATACTTTAACGTTCCGCTGACACAACTTGTTGAAGCTTCTATCAGGCATGATTTTTATTTCCGTGAGGTCGTTACGGGAGAAAATATAACTATCCAGCTTCCAACAAAAACCGGAGTAGAAACCTTAACCGGTGAACCGGGCCTCATTAAAATTCCGAAGCAGGCGGATGTTAAAGAGATTGGCTCTCACAACCCTGATCTTCTTGAATATGCAAATTTTATGCTTTTATTTCCGCAAGAAGGAAAAGAGAGTGCTATAGCATCTTTTTTCTATAAGCATTTTTGTGCATTAGGTGAGCAAAAGATAGAAGACTTATTTAGGCATGATGAATGGATGCCATACGTAAAGCCAACGATTACTTATGACGGGTATCCTCTTTTATATCAATTGCTTTGGGTCAACCAAAAAGGCTCATGGATGTGCTCAACCGTAGCCAAGCCTGCCACAAACGCAAATGTTTTGGCATTGGCATTACCACAAAATGATGCCATTATCCGACTATATATACAGCCTGAAAATCATGGCTGCAAATTACATGCAAAACGCTGCCGAGGTTTAGAAAAACTACTTGTAGAGTGGCTACAAAAAAGCAAAGAAGAACGCCAAACCATCGCACGAGAATATTGTCTGAAAATTATGAAAGCAGAAACTGAAGATGAAGATTGGGTTGAGGAGAACCTAATTCAAAGTGATGATTATGACGAGCAGTATAACTTAAGACGGTTTCTTCAAAGACGCGGTATTGAGCCGCAAATAGACTAGGCAAATAGGTGGGAGCTCTCTATGGATAAGCGGCAGTTAGCATCGACGATTTGGAACTCAGCAGATCAGATGCGATCCAAGCCCAAAATAGAAGGAAATGAATATAAAAGAACAAACAAAAGGCTTAACCGAATTAGAAAAGTTAGAATATCTACATAATTTCATTACTGACAATATAAATTATGACAAGGAGCATAGGTCAAGATCAGCATTAGCTGCTACCATTACTCATAAAGGAACTTGCACTGCCTTAGCCCAATTATTCCTAATTTTAGGAAAAGCCATCGGATTAAAGGTCGGTTGTATCAACAGCAAGATATTAAAACAGAGGTGGAATTATGTCATCATTGGAAACACCACTTATTACATTGATGAAACCTTCAATGTGACAAATAATAAATCTAAAAAGCTATTCTTTCAAACAACGCGAATCCATTTAGAAAAAGCACCAGACCAAGAAATTGTAGTGCCTCATATTAAGTAAAAGAAACCCCAGATCTTATTCTGGGGTTTCTTTTACGAATAACATAAAGTTATGTAACTTATTGTATGTAGACTTATTGAATGAACTATTTTATTCTATAGATAGGAGTGCAAATATGGATATTAGAAAAATTTTTGCTAGCAATGTTAGAAAATATAGGTTAAAAAAGGAATTATCTCAAGAGCAATTAGCTCATATAACAGGTCTTCATAGGACCTATATAAGCGATATTGAGCGTTGTATACGAAGTATATCTTTAGATAATATACAAAAAATTGCAAATGGGTTAGATGTTCCAATTTATAAGTTATTTATTTCTGAGGCGTGTGATATTAAATGGGCAGGAGAAAACCATACAGTAAGGTAAACAAGAAAAACGAAATTAGAGCCGAGCATGTAAGAGGTATGGGAGATGTTGTTTGGCGACAATTTCAATGCTTGAATCCTGAATGTACTGAAATAATTACAGTACCTGATGATTCTATAGTTGATGATTTTGAAATTACATGCCCTAAGTGCGGTTATAAATTAATTGATGGCGATTCTACCAAGTTTTATGATTATACAATGGATGTAAAAGATCCTGAAACAGGAGAAGTAAACACTGTGTCAGAGGGGGAATTTATAATTTCTCATAGAGAGTATCTAGAATTTGCACAAAAGGTTAAGTATTGTTTAGTATGTAATACCATAAAACCATTAGATTATTTTGATAAACATTCTGCGAGAAAGTCAGGCCGACAAGGTGAGTGCAGAATGTGCAAGCAAATTTACAACTCTATTAAAAATGGTACTAGGCTTACAGACCAGCACCGAGAATCAGCTCAGAGAAGAAGGCTTTTATTAGATGTGGCTGGAAATAGCAAAATAGATAGTGCTAAAGTTGAAGAAAGATTTGAGCATAGATGTTTTAATTGCAACAAGGATTTGTCTGGAGTTACTGATGCAAGGGAAAAGCCACTAGATCATACCTTACCTGTTTATTACTTATATCCAATATCTACTGAAAATGCTACTTTGCTATGTAGGGATTGTAATGGAAGTAAGTCTGGAGCATGGCCATCAGATTTTTATCCAGATCAAAAACTTAGAAAACTTTCCTTGGTTACAGGGATTGAGTATTCACTACTTAAGGGAGAGCCAAAGTACAATCAAGTGGCCTTAGATTGGCTATCTGAAAAAGGAAATGTTGATGGGCTAATAGTTAAATACTCAGCTTATATGCCAGAGGTAATAGCTTTAAGAAATAGAATTCTCAAAGCTACAGAAATTGATTTCTTTAGCTACTCAGATAAAATATCTAAAGTATGGATTGATAAAGCAAATGAATTACTAAAAAAAACCAATGATTGATAAAGGCATTGGTTTTTTTGCTTTATACATTATTTTTTTTTATTAAAAACAAATATTGGTGGTCTGAAGTGCCTCCCTTGTCTTTTATTCCGTGTTTTTCAAGATGAGAGACGGATTCGCTGCCTAAATAAATAACATCAAACCATGGTCGACATAGTTTTGATAATTCTTCACCCATATTCACTTTAGAGGTCTTTCCTAAATGAAGTATCATCTTACCGCCATCTTTTAAAAGTGTGTGGCCAACCTTAAAGAAATTTTTATAGACATCCAAGGTGCTTCTTTGTTTTATTTCTAAGAATCGATCATTCACATTTTGAAAATCAGATCTTTCCCATCCAGATAGCCATAATCTCAACCAATTTTGAGAATAGAATTTAATTGAATTAGAAAATGGAGGTGATGTAATTATGGCATTAACGCTATCTTTTGGAATAACTGATAAAAGATCATTGTAGTCTAAGTTATAAGTGGATCCGATAACAAAATTCTCTCTTTCATAATCTAGGTATTTATCAGACTTATTATAAGATAAATATACCTTGTTTCTTATATGCTCAATTACGTTCTTATACAAGTATGGACCTTTTGGCGCGTATGGAGTTAATGGATGTGAATTTCTGGATAAAGCATAGGGCCTATTTCCGTGTAATATATGAGCGAAACACGAAAATATAAAAGCATCTACATTGCCTTTAGTTTCTAAACTTTTAAAATATTCTCTAACTATTAAAATCTCTTTCAAGGTGTCTTCGTGGTAATAGTCTTTTATTTTACCATTTAGTCCAAAATCTATATCAGCGTCGAACTGTTTAAATTTATTGTCGGTAATAAAGCTCTCTAGTTCCACTAATTTCTTTTCTACATCTTCTATATTAGGTGGATTTAGCTTAGCTGTGGTAACAGTATAGGCTAGTTCGCTTAAATCATTTCCAATAGAGTTTCTTCCTTGTAAAGAGGCTTCAAAAGGAATGGTTCCAACACCACAAAGTGGATCCAGCACAAGATCACCGGGCTTTGTAAATTCTTTTATTAATATAGCTGCAATTGCTGGTTTAAGCTTCCCGTGGTAAGAGCATAAAGAATGCCAAGGGTGTCCCCAGTTTCTCTTTGAGTAAGGTTGTTCTTTATATTTTGGATTTTTCAAAAAGGAACTAGCATTTGATTTATAACTCATGGACTTTTTCCTTTCTAGACTGAAACCTTAGTACTCTTTGAGTTAGAGAAAAGCCATTTTTAGAAGTTCTTGATCTCAAAATGGTTTCGTCGTACTTATCAAAACCAGCGTTATAAGCTAGTTTTTCAAGAATATCGTGAGTTGGTATGTGAACTCCAGCAAACTGAGAATCCCCAATATCTATTATCATTTTTCCTTTAGGCACTATGACACGATACATGGCTTTAAAGAAGTCGTTCATATCATAAAAGTAATTTGATATCATTAGTGGTATTCGCCTATCATAGGCAACTGGCAATAATTCTTCATAATATGTCTTAACATCGTCGAGGATAATGTCAGTGATATTATCGCTTGTTACACCATTAATTCCTGCAACTATTCCTTTGGCATGCATTTGGGCTAATTCGCTTTCATAGTTAATAAAATCTAGAAGCTTTAATTCAAGTTTGGTGTTCCTGAAATAGTTAGTTCCGTTTAGATAAGGAGGCGATGTAATTACAGCGTCAACTAGATTTTTTTCCTTAATTTCTCTAGCATCATCGCACAACTTAGTTACGGGAACAATAGTTTTGCTGCTATAAATCTCTATATCTTCTATCATGTTTTCTATTTTATTTGATATAGAGATAATGAAGTTATTACTACTTTTTTGTATTTCCTTGCCTTTAGCAAATCTTAAATCTCCACGTCTAACCATTTTTGAGGTATCCACAGCAACCGAGGCTAGTGCTACCATCATTATATTCCTAATGTCCTTGTCTTCAATCTGGCTAACTAGGTTTTTGTATAGAATAATGTTTTGAAGATTGGAGTTTTCAAAATATTTTTCAAATCCTTGAAAGTCAACACTTTTATCATATAATTTGTTATTTTTTATTATTGTAATTACTTCATTGTAGTGTTTATTTAATAAAGGCAATTTATTATTGGATAAAACACTTGCTACAGTGTTAATCTTCCCTTCTGCTATAAAAGACATAGCTGGGTTAACTTCAGTATAATAAGACCTTATGCCTCTTGAGCATGCAACTAACATTGTTGTTCCTGATCCACCAAATGGATCTAAAATGGAACTTATGTCTCCAAGTAAATCCAATTCATTCTTAACAAATGATTTAGAATAGCCTTCTATGTAAGAAAACCACCTATGAATTGCCTCATCTTTGTTAAGTTGGAATGTTCCAACTTTCTTATTTTTTTTATAAGAGTCAATATTGTGCTCAACAATTTCTTCAATATCGCAGTTAAAGTATGAACATAACTTATCTAATGTATCCATACTAACATTTTTATCTTTACTGAGATTTGATAGAGTTGTAGGAGATAATGAAAGCTCAGAAACCAAATCTGTTTTTTTCATACCATTATCAATTAGTTTTTTCCAAAGTCTAGAATAATTAAAACCCATATCACACATCCTTATTACTGTTTTATATAAGTATTATACATAAAACAGTAATTCTTTTCAATTCTAAAAAGAAAATAAGGATAAAAACAAAGCAATATGATAACGAACATAATGTATCAACCTAACACTCGACAATAATTATTATGATAGACCTAAACAGAAAAATTAAGGAAAGAACTGCATAGTTCATTTTCCATGCTTTCCCAAGAAAGACAAAAACTTGCGGGGATCTTACTTTACGACATTCAGTCCGGCAATATTGAGCTGAATCCAAATAAAACTTTTAACGATTATATCAATAAAATGCTTGGCAAGCTTGAAAACAGCAAAATAAAAAGAGTCGTTAAAAATCTTGGTTGCTCTGAAGAGCTTTTACGAGAGCTGTTTAGGAAGGGAGTTACTGAGGCTAATATTTCTGAATATGGAGTCTTCGATGAATTGAAAGAAAGTTGTGATCGAGAGAAGTCACGGAAGTTTTTAGAGGTAGCCTATGGAGAAAGCTATTCTGATAGCTATCTGTCTATGTACATAGATAAATATTTGCGGTACTTCCTTTTGCATAACGGAGAGGATCAGTTTGTTGAAATAGACCATGAAGAAGCCCTCAATGAGGAATATAAAACGAAAGAGCACAAGCAAATTGATGTTGTTCTGACTGAGGAAGACATAAGGGATACAAAAACTGTAACTACGGTTCCCACTGCGGAACCAAGCGCATGGTATAAAGAAGGCGGTGTCTTGGCATCGATCATTGAGAGTGATGCGTTTGCTTATGTCGATGATCATTTATGCCTGAATAAAGATACTTATTTGGAAAAGAAAGCATCCGGTGCTCTTGCGCTAACGGATTATGCGAAAGAGCATGGAGAAGAGTGCTTCTTAATGTTTATTACAGACGGAGATGGAAAGCTTGAATATGTGACTTTGCCGTCAGCTCTGGGATTTAAAGCGTTTAACTGTCATGACCCTATACCGGAAGAGTTATTGGTCCAATGCGGCTTAGTAAATGAGATGTCCGGTGAAATGTTAAAAGCTATAAACAGTCTTGAGTTTGGCAAAGCACTACAAAAATTAATAAACGAACAAGCATGCAACTATTCATTCAAGCTTTTAGAAAATATCACGGGGGTTAGGCAAGTTAACTATTAGCAACATGAGGAGAGGTGTAAACTTAAACAAGTCCAGTGTAATATCGTCTTGCTTGGGGATCCATATGCCATCACGAGTGTCTAAAAAATGCTGGAATTAGCGGGGATTACTCTTGATGTGGATTTACCGGGGAAAGAAGGAATGGAGAATGCCACTTACGATATGCTGCTTCATCTTAAATGGGCAACTGATTATGACGATGTTATAAAAGAGCTGGCATTGCAAAATTTGAATCACCTTTTAAGCGAGCCAAAGTCTAAATAAATAGCAAGCAAAAGGACCGGATTTTTTATCTGGTCCTTTTATACTGCTTTTTGTTGAATTTACTTCTCGTAAAAAACACAAGCAAAGGATTGGAACGGTAAAAAGATCGGAACATTATATTCCGATCTTTTTTATTTAAAGATAAAAAACTATTGCCGGACTTTGCATAATTTTTCTACCCAATCTTTTACGCGGTTTGCGATCATAATAATTTGCATCGATTAATTGTCCGTCTTTTCCTTTTTCTTTTTTTATTTCATCCAGTCGGCGATGATCTATTTTTTTATCTATTTCGTTTTCTTTGTATTTTTCATTTACTAAATCGGCCCAATTTTTTCTGCATTCTCTTAACCAATTTGTTCTTCCGGATCCCCCGATCTCTCTATTTTTTTTGGCACCGCCAATAATAGTTCCGTCTTTTTTTCTGGAATGTCTTTTAAAAAATTCTTCAATAGATATATTTCTGTCTTCTTCAAGCATCCGATCAAAAAACATTAAATGAACATGTACGTTCATATGATTCGGATTCATTTTTGCCGGCTTAGAATGAATAGCATATGTATATGGTTGCATCGGTAAATTGTTTTGGATAAACTTTTCTACCAAAGAAATGTTTTCTTCCAATGATAGTTCTTCCGGCAGTGAAATTTTAAATTTTCTAAATGGATTAGCCTTTTCATTATTATCCGCAAATTGCCAAAATAGTAAAGGTTGGTTTTTTGACCAGCTCGGCATATTTCCGGATGAAAAATATTGTAATTCTTCTTTTTTTGATTCATTTCCACCGTATTTTTCATTTCCTGCGGATAAATTTACCGAATATGTCGCCATTTTTTATATATTCTCCTATTTCATTAGCAAAGATTTGCAATACATTTGCACATCATAAGTTTTGTTATTTTTTTTGACAGGCCAACGGCCGTTTGCGGAAATGTTCCGCACCATTTTGGAAAAACCCACGTGTTTCTCTTAATTTTCAGAGAAACGCCTAAGTGGGCATTCGATTATCTTTTAAGTAACATATTTTTTATTTATTGACAAAATTTTTTGTGTAAATTTTTTCGTCTATGTTTTTTAAGTGCTTTTTTGTAATTTTCGTCGCATTTAAAGAAAAATGCACTGTCTAAAAAGAAATTTGACGTGTTTAGACGATAATTTTGCATAATTTTTTACTTTCTAATCTCTTGCAAATATATTTATATAATCTGCTAATATTTAAATGTTATAGAGAAATTATTCTACTCTATTTGAAAAAGGAGAAGTAATGTTCCGGAGATCGATGAAAAAATAAAAGAATATTATTCCACGGTCGAAGAAAAAGAAAAGAAAAAAGAAGAAACAAATTATTTCCAAAATACAAAAAATATTTACGGGATCCATGTAAAAGAATTTGCGGCCAAAGAGGAAGCAAAAATTCAAAACCGAATTGAATCACTGGAAGCAGAAAATAAAAAACTCTGGAAGCAAATTGTTCATCAAAATGGTATGGACACTATTGCAAAAAATAAACTTACTCAGGGAAAATATGGCCGGCTAAAAAAGAAGCTCACGCAATTACAAAATAAAAAAGAATGGTTGATCGATCAACAAAAAAATACAGCCGACATCAGCGCAGAAATTGACAAAACAAAAAAACAATTCGATGAAATGAATCAAATTATTGCGCAACAAAGAGATCCGTATCAAAAAATTATTCAAGAATTGACAGGCCAAAATGAAGAAATCAAAAAACAAATTTGGAAAAATAATGCGATCATCGGACGGCTAAAAAAAGAATTACATCAGACAAAAGATAATCATAAAGAAATTTATAATCTTAAAAATAATGAATTAGTACGTGCTGCCGGAGGTAAAAAAGTAGGCGGCGGTGGTCAAACTCATAATAAAAAGACAGAAGATATTATTGATAAAATTTTGAATAGTGATCAAGATTTACAGCAACTTCATATTTCAACTCGTGATGAAGAACGAAATAAAGAAGCGGAAATCGGAATTTAAAAAGGATCATTTTTATAATTTGTTTGTGAAAACAATATATTGGCTTTAAGCCGGAGGTAAAAAATAATGAATATTCAAAAGTATCGGGATGTCAATTTAAAAGAATTATTGGAACGCGCCGGTTACGAATTAAAGCAGCATGATCATCACGGCCAATATAAAGTGGTCGGATTGGGCGGCCTTATTATTCAACCGGAAACCGGTTTATTTAATCATTTTTCAGCCGGCGTTGGTGGTAAAGGCGCAATTGATTTAGTGATGCATTTAGAAAATTGCGATTTTAAAAAAGCAATCGAATATACAGATAATTGCATGGGCGAAAACTGGATTCCCCATACATATACCTATCGAGACATAAAAAAAGAGCCTAAAAAGCCCTTTATTTTGCCGCTGAAATTAATAAAATGTTCCCCAAACTCAAAATAACAACAGAAAAACCAAAAGCCAAAGACTGGAATGAAGACTTGTGCCGGCAAAACGAGCGGCAGCAAGAAACAGAAAAAATTCAAATTACTAAATCAGCCGGCAAAGGCTTAGAGCGATAAAAATATAAAATAGTGATAATATACATATTATAGGTTTTCCAGGAGGGTAAAAAGTGGATAAAGAAATTGTACTTCATTCCGCATGGTCTGAGGATGAAGAAATCGGAACATTATACATAAATCGGGAAGCGGGGAAAGAAAACTTTTCTTTTTCGTATTCAGAAAAATGGTTAGAACGACATTCTTCTCTTTTTCTTGACCCCGAAATTAAATCTTTTCCCGACCGTCAATATCCTGAAAAATCTTTATTTGGATTTTTGACCGATATGCAACCGGGGATTTGGGGCAGGCAACTGATTATTCGCCGGGAACTTAACTTAGCTTTACAAGAAAAACGACCGGTACGACCTCTTATGGAATCTGATTTTTTACTTGATGTATCGGACTTTAGCAGACCGGGCGGCATTCGTCTTGCTTTTGATGGAGAATTTCTTTCCCGATCAGAGTCGGAAGCACCGCCGAAGACAAGGTTAAAAGCGTTACAAGAGGCAAGTCGTTCTTTTCAAAGTAAAGATGAAAAAACAGACTGGATGAAAGAATTGGTCCCGGCGGGATCATCTTTAGGCGGGGCAAGACCAAAAGCCAATGTTACAGATGAAAACGATTGTCTGTGGATCGCTAAATTTTCTTCACTCCATGATATTTTCCGAGTGGAAAATTGGGAAGCTTTAACTTGTGAATTGGCCGCTTTATGTAACTTAACTGTTCCGGAAATAAAAACTGAAAAAATGGCCGATAACTTGATTTTTCTTACCAAGCGTTTTGATCGGGAAAAAGAAAATCGCAAACATTTTATTTCTGCAATGGCGGCATTAGGAAAAACAGATGGCGATTCAGCAAGTTTTTTAGAAATTGCCGATTGGATCCGTCGTCATCAAAAAGACCCTGCCAAAGACTTACAGGAATTATGGCGAAGAATCGCTTTTTCCGTTCTTGTTTCTAATACCGACTGCCATTTACGCAATCACGGTTTTCTTTTGGAAAATGATCAATGGCGTTTATCGCCGATGTATGATGTAAATCCCAACCCTTTAGGAACATATATGGCGTTGGCGATAGACGATAAAAATACCATCAAAAATATCAATACAGTCCTTCAAACAGCATCTTTTTATGAAATTTCTGATGCTAAAGCGGAAGTAGAAAAAATGAAAGCAATAATTCATGATCATTTTCAAAGATTGGTAGATAAATATTCCATACCACGTAAAGAAGCCCTTGAAATGCAACAAGCATTTAGTGTTTTTCAAGAAAAAATTTTACCATCAGCAAGCCAAAAGGAAAAGGATTTATGCATGAAAGATAATTAGCATAAGAAAACAGCCCTGATTTTATCGGGGCTGTTTTTATGTAAAAGTCGTCTAAAAATCATTGACTATTATTGGAATCATCACTATACTAGTCTAAGAATAACCATTTATTATTGGACTAGCGTATAAGGAGGAAAAAATGGACCAATCTGCACTGTTTAGCTCGGATGAAATCGCAGCCGCAACGGAATTGTCAGCCGGCAACAACACGAAAGAAGCTATGCCACCAAAACACAGAGTTGATAATCAGGAATTTAAAGGAACTAGTTTTAAAAGCACGGAAGAATTGTTTTGGGGGTTTAATGAGATTAGAGCAATAACCTTTTCCTATGACATTAAATTTATAAGTAAAATCATGAAAATGTTTGATTATGGGGAAATTATTCTTGGCGCGCGCTTTATGGTTCGACGTGATGGGGATCTTCATAATCTTGCGGCAGAAGCTCTTTTACTCGAAAACATGACTGTTTCTGAATCTGTTGCCGATGCTGTAAGGACGGAAAAAGATCTAGTTCAGCTGATGGCAGAAAAATCTTTATTAATAAAATCGCCCAATCGTTTTACAGATCACAGAAAAATATATCTTCTCAAATCTGATGATGGCAGAACGAGGGTTATAAAAGGTTCCGCTAATATGACCCGCGGCGCATGGTCTGAAAATCAACTTGAAACTTTTGAGGTAGACAATACTTATGAAGCTTATGAAACTTATTTAAAAGATTTTAATTTAGTATGGGAAGAATGTGACGAGATACCGGAAGATGTTGTAATAGCGGATAAAACAGATGTACCGGAAAAAGATATTCCTGTTGTAAAAAAAATATTGGAAACACAAAAAGCTATTCTTTTAAAAGAAGTGCCAAATGACAAGGAAGTCTATGAGATACCAAAATATATTATTAACACAGACAAGATTTTAGAAAAAAACAAAGAATTAGTAAAAGACTTAAAATTAAACTCTAAAGCCAAAAATGGATATATTCAAATTATTCCTGATGTTATAAAGAAAATTAAGACTAATGCAAAAAAAATAAGAATGAAAATGGTCGAAGTTAAAAATGAATATCCTCAATTAACCTTTAATTACAATACAAAAGAGGCATTTATAAACAAAAAGCCTCTTGATTTAAATCCATCAGAAGAAACCGTTAAAAGTGATATTAATTTATTACTTGAAACTTTCGATAACTATAAAAAAGATTTTATCGGTGATGTAAATAAAGCAATAGATTCGCACTATAAACTGTTAAATATTTTATTTTCTTCTCCGTTTCATGCCAAACTAAGATGTGTCGCAGCATTTAAAAACATTTCAACATTAAGCTTACCGCTTTATGCCTTAATTGCTTCCCAAGGCTCTAACTCCGGCAAAACGTTTATAACGGAATTAATTTTAAAATTAATGACAAACATGGAATTAAAAGGACATACCACTAAAAAAATATCTTCAAGTAACATTGACAAGCTTTTAGAAGAATATAAAGGTCTTCCTTTATTTGTTGATGAGATAGATGGTGGCTATTTTAGATGGTTAAAAGAAAGGATTAAAAACAGTAATCAGTGCGAAAGAAATCTAAGAGAAAATCAACCCCTGTTTATTTTTGCAAGCAATAGTATAAGTGATCCGGAGGAACCAGAACGGAAAAGAATGGTTTTTTTAAGATATAATTTAGGCTTAAAAAAGGATATAGATCTGGTTGCATATGATGGAATTAGTAAAAACATAAGATCCAAAGCAACAAACGCTTTATATAGAGAATATCTCCGGAGAATGCTAGAAGAAGTAAGTAATCTTATAGATTATATGGAAGAATCAGAGAATCTTACAGATGATTACTATCCGGATATAGTTTCTGTATCTTCAAAAACTTTGATAAACATATTGAAAGACTATGGTTATGAACTGCCGGATTATATCAGAGAATTAAATTGGCACAATGATTTTTCCTATCATGCTAAATATATTTCTCAGGATGCTATGGAGGAAATAAGGACTTTATGGAAAAACGACCCGGACTGTTTTACAATTAAGCCAAGGGTTATAATCATTACATCGGGTTCCGATAGGGGATCTAAAAAGATGTTAGAAAGCTGGGCAAATTCACTCCCTATTGAATTTAAAGCAAAATATTCCGATAATAGGGAAATGTCAAAAATAATGATAAACAGGCAAGAACTTGAAAAAGCATTAGGTTTCTCGTTTAATAAGAATAAGCTTCTTAGGTTTTTTAGGAGGGATTAGTGTGTCCTTGTATGTTTACACAAAGACAAGGGAAAACATCGCTACTTTTGAAAGAGTTATTAAAATAATTTACAAAAATAATCAAGATGTTTTTGTAAGTGTTGAACACAAAAGGAACTTTCGGGAATTAAAAAAAATCAAAACTGAAATGTCTGATAAAGATATTTTAATCATTAGCACTTTACATTCGCTGGGATTAAACGAAGCTGATATTTTGAATGAGTTGAATTATTTTATTCAAAACAGAAAGCTTTTAGTGATCTGTAATATTGAATCCACTTATAAATTTGGAATTTCACAACCAATGAATTGGGCAGTCCTAAATACGCTTTCAGAATCCATTCTTCTACATAACACCAATATCATTAAGCTTCCTGAAAATAAACGATCCAATGCGGGAAGAAATAAAATAGAGTTTCCGGATAATTGGGAAGAACTTTATGAGAAGTGGGAAGATAATAAAATTTCTTCAAAAGAATTTCTTGATAGGTCAGGACTTAAAAGGGCTACCTTTTATAATATGATTACTGAATATAGAGAAATTTTGGAGGCAAATAAATCTTTTATCAAAAAATACAGACTTGGATAATTCCAATTAAACGAGCCGGAATCAAACTGAACAGCACGCATCAACAAAAGAGATCGGATTGCAATCCGATCTCTTTTAAATTGGGTAATAACTTTCGATAAAGAGTCTCATCAAAGTCTACTTTTTTATGCCTATAAAAATAACAAGGATTGTAGTATTATAAATGTAGAAATTATTTTATTAGTACGTCGCACAAAAGATCAATAGATTATTATGACGAAAGGAGAAATATTTACTATGTTACGAGCATATATTCGGGAAGACGTTACGTTGCCGGATAAAAAATCTAAAGAAGTTCAAAGATTGGTCGATGAAATGGAAGCGTTATATATGGAATTACAAACGATGAACCCAAACGGACCGGAATACATGGACAAGCTGTGGAAATTTTATCAAACAAATGAAGAATTGGATATTGCAGCTAAATTGGATGACAATGTTGGCCGCGAAGATTATGCACGATATTGTTTTCGTTACTATATAGGAGCAGATGAAGATGAAGATAAATGATTTTACAAACATCTCCAAGCCGACCGGAAAAGGTTTAGAACGATGAAAACTTTCGGCTATGTACGAGTTTCGACAAGAGAGCAAAATCCGAAACGCCAAATTGACGAATTAAAGAAATACATATCCGATGAACGCGATATTATTGTTGATCGGATTACCGGTAAAGTTGGAGATCGTCCCGGACTGGATTTATTAAAGCGGCTGTTGCGCCCCGGCGATGAATTATATATTCATGAGCTGGATCGACTAGGACGAAATAAAAAAATCATCAAAGACCAACTACTTTATTTTAGAGAGAAAGAAATAACGGTTCGAGTACTTGATGTTCCGACTACTTTAATTGATTTTTCTAATTATGGAGAATTAGGAAAATCAATTATGGATATGGTCAATAATCTGTTGATTGAGGTTTTATCTACTCTTGCGGAAACAGAAATGTTGCGCACTAAAAAAAGGCAAGCCGAAGGCATTGCCGCAGCGCGCGCCAGAGGTATAAGGCTAGGCCGCCCGAAAAAAGTATTACCGCCGGAATTTTTTCCAATATATGATCGGTGGGTAAAGAAAGAAATAACAGCAGTAGAAGCGTTTCATACATTAGGTATTTCAAAAAATACTTTTTACCGTTGGGTCAGACAATACAAACGAGAGATACAAAATGCACCAACTTGCATATGTGATTAGCAAACAAGTGGCCGACTATCTACGCGCAAAATATTTAGATATACAGTTGTTTTTATGGACAAAGAATGGAGCGCGAAAGAAGATCAGCGGATTCGGATTGCTCAAAACATGAAAAAGAATCGTATCCAATAAAAAAGACGGGAGATTACACTCCCATCTTTACCCTACGCTTTGTCGTTTGCAGATCTGTCTTTTTATTGGTTTCGAGTGATTAACAGGTCTTCCGTTTTGGCAAAGGTGCTTGCTACCAAGTCGTTGGCGCCAATTTTCGCCAGCCAAGGCGTGGCAAGTTCTGTTTCTAAATATCCGGCCAATATGCGTAGTCCTTTATACTCCATAACAGTTTTTATTTGAAATAATTGCTCATTAGAAAAAAGATCGGGACATCGGTTAATGAAAAAGGCCAGATCGTAAAAATCGCGGATATTTTCTTGTTTCGCGAAAGCGGCCAGCTTCATGTCGATTAATACCTTCCAATCATATACCGACACTTCATATTTATCTCCGGTAGAAAAGTTTCTCCTGAACCTATTCTCCCATTCATTCGATAAATTCACAACTTTTGATGATGCGCGCAATCGAATTGTTTTCAGAGATTTCTTTTGTGATGGCAAATGAAGACCAAATTTTTTAATCGGATCGACTTGGCTTTTTACAAACTGGTCAAATCAGCGTAAAAGCACTACCATGAAAGCGACAGATGCTTTTTAGCGCGTCAGCACGAACTCATCGATTATGAAGGCGGAAGGAGCAATATGGAAAATATTATTTTAGAACGTCTGCGAGGCGAAAAGGGGTGCGGCATTTCCGGCGGATTGTACGAATACACTAAAGTTTGGCTGACATATACTTCCAATACGATTGAGGGCAGCACGGTCAGCTTGGAGGATACCCACGCTATTTTAACCACCGGACGATTGAACGGCAAAGACTATCCGAAACTGAATGACGCGATTCAAACGCGTAATCACGGCATAGCATTCGATTACATGCTGGATATCGCGGAGCAAACGCTCACGGAAGAACAGATAAAGCATTTTCACCACCTGCTGTTTTGGGGAACAGAGGAAGCGATGAAAACTTGGTTCGCCGTCGGGGATTATAAAAAAGAAGCCAATCGGATCGGCCTGCTGACCGAAACATCATCGCCGGAAGAAACGCCGGAGCATATGAAAACATGGCTGCATGACTGGCAGAGCGAAACGAATCCGCAACTGAAAGAAATCGCTCTGGCGCATTACGGTTTTGAAACCATTCATCCGTTTCAAGACGGCAACGGTCGTGTCGGTCGCTTGCTCATGTTCAAAGAGTGTTTGCATCACAACATCCCGCCGCTTATTATTAGCCCGGAAATAAAACCGTGGTATATGACCGCGCTTAATGAGTGCCGGCAAGGCTTGCCGAATCGTTTATTTGAAACCTGCGGCAAAGCGCAAGATGATTATCAATTCATTTGCGCGAAATTCATAAGAGAGTAGCCCTTGCAATCTGACTACTAAACATGATCAATAAAGAGCTTTTATAACTTTAGGAGGAGCATAGCTATGTTAAAAGCATATATCAGAGAAGCCTATCCCATCCCTCAAAATTTATCGGGGGAAATAAAAGAATACGTTGATCGGTTGGAAGAATTATATGTCATTCTAAACAAAATGAGTGACGAAATGAGTGACGAAATGGGTGACGAAGATCCCGAATACATGTCCTTGCTTTGGGAATATGAAGATAAACAGCAATGGCCGGGCATAATGGCGAAAACAAAGGAAGGCATATCGCAAGAGGATTTTGATGCTTTATATTTCAGATACTATATCAGTTAAACGAAATTTTTCCGACGTATAACCGGCGGATAAAGAAAGAAATCACCGCAGTGGAGGCCTTTCATACATCAGGCGTTTCAAAAAACTTTTACCGTTGGGTCAGACAATACGAACGAGAGGTGTACCGGCAATGAACACGTTTTTATTAATGCATAAAAATATCGAAGTTTTAGAGGTACGAAAAGAACCGGATATGGATTATTTCCAAATAAACGCCATCATCAATGCGGAACATTTGCCGGTGAATATGTTAGGGGAAAATAATTGCAATAACCATGAATTGAATCGGTTTTTGAAGCATAGGGTTATTCCTAAAAATCGACCTAATCTTGAGGAAATAAAAGAATATTATCAAGCAAACAGTTCGTATGAGTTAGCCTTACCGTCCTATATGGTCAGCATCGCTGATCATTATTGGCTTTGTCCGGAAGATAAAAAACAAGACTTGAACTGGGAAAAGGTGAATTTCTATGACAATGATTTTTCATCAGACTTATTATTTTTATCATTAGATCAATCAAGCCTTGATGAAAGCGAGCGAATGAATCCGACCCCCAACACAACCAATAACGGGTCATTACCGCAAATGTGGACAAAGAAAGATAGTGATCTGTTTTTTATAAAAAACGGGCAAAGGTCTTTTTATCAACAACCTTATAACGAAGCCGTAATTTCGGACATGATGAAGATTATGAATATGCCCGGTGTTACGTATGACTTGTCTTATATAACGGCTGCGGATGTATCGATATGTCCGTCATTCACAAATTCGCGAATTGAATTTATCCCGGCATGGCAGTTTGTTGCTAAACCAAAACTGAACCATGAAAGTTATTACGAATATTATCTGAAAGAAATAACCGAGTGCGGTATGGATCAGGAACGGGCGCGAAAACAGCTGGAACAAATGATTATACTTGATTTTATTTGTGTGAATGAGGATCGCCATTGGGGAAATTTCGGCGCTTTGCGAGACAGTGATACATTGGAATACATCGGTCTCGCGCCCATTTTTGATAACGGCAGCAGCTTAGGATATATGAACTTATCAATACGGAATCATCAGATTTATGAACGCTCCAAATCATTCGGCAATACCCATCAAAACGAATTAAAATATATTCGTCATATGGACATGGATTCGTTGGACATCTGTGATAAAATACCGGAGATTTTGGACAGAAATTATAAAAAGCTGCGACACCCCGCCTTTGGGGAAGAACGCGTTGAAGAGATAGCCGCTTTACTGGTAGAAAGGATTCACGACATGGGAAAAGGAAAGGAAAGCAAAAATGCGACGATTCGTGTTGCAAAGTCCATCGAGGAAAAGGAATTGGAACCGGAGTTCGATGAAAAAGCCTTGCCGAAAGACCTGCAACAAGATATCCAAAATTGGTTAGATCATCAAGACGATGAAAGAAATTGGGATGTTTATCATAATGAGCTTTACGGCACGATTAATATGTACCAACACGCGTATGTAATCAGTGAAGAAGTCGCCGATTATTTACGAAAAAAGTATTTGGGATTTTAGGAGATAAAATGGACATAAAAATTCCTAAGTATCTGCAAGATACACTGGACAAACAAAAACGGTTAGAAGAGGAATATGAAAAAACAAACGATATTTGGATCGACTTGAAAGTCAAACTCGTGTGGGAAGAAGTTTATGCGGATATCAATCAGGCGCTGATTCATGACGTTATTACCGAAGCCGAAGCGCGCGAGCTTCGAAAAAAATATTTAGGAATTTAGAAGGTTACCACGATTGTACATAAGGAGAAAAAGAATGAACATTGAAAAAATACGCATTCCAAATTCGTTACAAGAACAAATCAAAAAAATAAAGTTGCTGGAAAGTGAAATAAAAAAAGGTGGTGAAAAAGGTTTGGAGGCAGAATGTATGTTAGGTTTTGAGTTAGGAAATATTCATCCGACTATCAATCGATGCTTAATGGCAGGCGAGATAACACCGGAGGAATCGCATTTTTTACACGAAAAATATTGTGTTGAATTTATAGAAGAGGTGTTACATAATTGTGAAACCTATAATAAGTGATTTTACGCACTTTGAAAAAATCACGCCCCTTAGATTTGACGGAGCAAGTTATAAATATGCCGTTCAAGGAAACGATTCTCTATATATTTTAAAGTTTGAAGAACATCCCCGGCGCAAAGCTTCCATTTCACACACGCATCATCACACATCAGAATATATCGGATCCCATATTTATGAATCGATCGGACTGCCGACACAAGAAACTTTTTTGGTAAAACGAGACGATAGAATCGCCGTTGCCTGCAAACATTTTTGCCAAGGAAATACGCGGCTGTATTCGTTCAAAGAATTGGCCACCGATTTTATGCATCCGTCTATTTCAAAAAACAGCGCATCGCAAGCGATTACCACTCTTGAGGGAACGCTGGAGCTCATTTCAAAGCAAACTGTTTTTCAACCGAAGGTATTAACCGACAGATATTGGGATATGTTTGTCGTGGATGCGTTTATTGCTAATTCGGATCGTCATAACGGGAACTGGGGATATTTGGTCGACAACCATACATTTGAAGTTTCTTTAGCGCCGATATATGATTGCGGATCATCTCTTTTCCCGCTTTTAACAAACGAAGAGATGATGACCTGCTTACAAAGCGAAAGCATGATGAAACAACTTTCCGCCAATGAACCGTCCTCTACCGTTCGTTATAAGGGAGCTAAAATTAACTTTTTGGATTTTTGTCGGAATTATGAAAATCCCGACTTCCTTGCTGCCGTAAAACGAATCGTGCCGCGAATTGATATGGATACAATCAAAGCCATTATCACCGATACCCCCGTCATTACAGATATCAGAAAAGAATTTCTTATTCATTTATTGACACTGCGAAAAGAACTGCTTTTAGAGCCGGCCTTAAAGCGCGCCATGAAAGCGGAAAAAGAAAATTCGTTTAATGAGTCCGAGTCGATCGACAAAGGTTTGGAACGCTGAAAGCATTCGGCGATGCTCGAGCTTCAACAAGAGAACAACACGCGCATGTAATCCGTGAAGAAGTCGCGATTATTTGCGCAAAAAAGTATTTAGAATGAAATAAATGAAGGGAGGTAGAACGATGAGGACGTTAAGTCTATCTGAAATAAAAGAACGAATTATTCCCGTTTGCGAAAAGTACGATATACCGGAAGTATATATTTTCGGATCGTATGCCGACGGAACGGCCCGACCGGACAGTGATGTTGATTTAATTATTGATAGCACAAACGTACAAGGATATTTGCATTTAATTAAAATAAGAAATTCAATGGAGGAACAGCTGGGGAAAAAAGTAGATATTGTTACGTTAAATGCATTGCGAGAACATGCGGACAAAATATTCAGTCAGGAGGTTTCCAAATCGGCAAAACCTATTTTTAAAAAGGAAGAAGAACCGAAGAAAAGCATTCGGCGATGAGCGAGTGTCAGCGAGGGGACACGTCCTCAAATGATAAAAGGATGAACTGAATGATTCCTTCCTGTTCCTTCCTTAAAAGGCTCTCGCGCCGGATGGAGGCGGCTTATCGTGTATCTTTTGCGAAATAAGGACAAAAATCTTTTAACTTTTGAAATCATTAAAAAAGAAACGGAAGTCACGTCTCCGGCAACAACGAGGGCGCAAGTTGGCGTTGCGTATCAAGTCCGCGTCGATTCGCTATGTGAAGATGTCGCGCAACTGCCGCTGCAGATGCAGGGGGAAACCGTCGGCGCGGAGAAATTGGATCGCCGCTTAGAGAACTGGCTCAAATCAAGAAAAGTGCCGGAAAGCAGAGCGTTCGCGGATTGTCTCATGAAGGCGATTGACTCCGGCGCGAACCCGTTTACGTATATCGATGTTACTTACGGACTTTCACTTAACGATTCGTTTTGGATTTGTCCGGTAAGGGAACGCGATGTATCGTGGGAGGCGGTCAATGCATATCAAAACGCATTCGATGATCGGGTCGCGCGGCTCGCGTTTACCGGTGTCGGCGGTCGGATTGACGGCGTGATAACGACGCCGGAATTTACGACAGGCGGCGCATTGCGGAAATGTTGGCAACGGGAAGAGGATCGGATTTATTTATATAAAGGCGGCAGTGAACGCTTCGCTAATGGCGGGCTGGAGCCGTACATGGAAACATTTGCAGCGGAAATCGCCAAGGCGATGAATTTGAACCATGTTCCCTACAAACTGACGGAACTTCATGGCGTTACCGTCAGCAAATGCCCGCTTTTTACGGATGAAAACACCGGCTTTATTTCGATGTATGATGCGCTGGGGGCGGAATATTTTCAAACCCATTCGCTAAACGATCCGCGAACATGGGAAGATATCGGCGAAAGATACGGCATGACGCAGTGGGAAGACATGCTTTTGTTTGACGCGGTAATCGCCAATGAGGATCGACACTTGGGCAATTTCGGGTTTTTACTGGACACGAATAGCAATTGCCTGAAAGGCCCCGCGCCGCTCTTTGACCACGGAAACTCTCTCTTTTTCAACGCCACCGATGAGGAGTTCGCCGATATTTCTGAATATGCTCCGACCCGTCGCAGTTGTATCGGACTGTCGTTTGAAGAACAAGCGCAACTATATTTGCGCCGTCGCCATTTGCCCGGCTTACAAAAGCTGGCAAAACTGACACTGCCACGATATAAAGATCCTCATATCGATTTCATCGCGACGCAATTAGAAAAGTATCTGCACAGCATATCGGAGAAATTGATTCGGTCGTATCAAGAATAGCGGCAGACATCGCGGGCGATCACCTCGGCAATGCTCGTATTAGCTGAGAGGTAATTTAATCGCTAGCGATTTCGTGCTACAATGAAATCAGGCGAAACACATATAGTTAAAAACTATAATCGAAAAGAACGGGTCGCACCCCGTCCTTTTCCCTTTCTATTTTCGTCGCCGGAGGTAGTTTTTGTAGGCGGCAAGGATTACACCAACACCAAAGGGTGGTAAAGGTTACACGAGTTACACAAAACACCCAAACCAAACGCGTCTCCTTTCCTCGGAGGCGCTTTTGGTTTATCAAAATTTTGCCGATTTCTCGTTATCATCGCCGCTCGATATGGCGTTTGATTGGCTTGACTAAAAGGGTCTTCGTGCTAAAATAAGGGTGCAGGATGACTGCTAGAGAGGGTGCGAGCAAGGTCGCGCACGCAAGAAAATCTACGGAGCAGCAAAAAGGACGGGGTGCACCCCGTCCTTTTTGCTTGCATATTTTGTTATTAATGATGGTTTCCGAACCGGCAGGATTACATTTTTGCGCGTTACAGAGTATGGCACGGATTTTATTGGGGACTTGATTGCGATTCACTTTTCTAAAAAGGAACGTATTTCCGCAACGGTTGCTTCATTAATTTCGGAAACGTCTTTTTGTTGCTCCGCGTCCAGCATCTCGCAAATAAATGCTTGCTGTTGATGTAAATCTTGCGTTTCCGTTTCCGTTAACGGTCGTGACCATTCGTGATCGATGGCAGCCGTGATTTCGTCCGAATTGTTTTGGGAACGGAAAAGTTCGCCGGCGCGATTGCATACGACGATTTCGCTGAAGCATTTCGTGTTCGCCAGATAAATAAGATTTTCTTTTAACAAAGAAACGACTAAATCATGGTGCTTTTTATCCACGGTGCGGGCGTTGTCTTGCTGCAATCCTTGAAACAGTCTTGTCATGGTACCAGTGAAGCTGACTTCCGGCTTCATCGCCATAACATACAGATCGACTTCATATCCGCACGCGCGCAAGCGGTTCGCGGTTCGTTCGGGCACTTCCGTTGTACGCAGCGTTCCCTCAATCAGCAAGTTGTACTTTTCTTTTGCCAGCCGCTCAATTAGTGCTTCCGTGATCGCGCCTGACCATTGGGCGGTGTGTTTCGGGTGATCCGATCCGTATTCCCTTTGAATTTCCGTGTAATGCGGATGCGAATCGCGAAACTCGTCGGTATTCAGAAATATAAAATTATTATCTTTACGATTAACGAGCTTCACAATGCTGCTTTTGCCGCTCCCGGGTTGACCGCCGGTAAGAATGGCGCGCGGGTTGAGTGCCGGCGTTTTGCTCCGAGTAAGTTGGTCATGATAGTATTCAATCTGTTGATTGAGTTCAAATTTTGTGTAATTCATAAAGTTTATCCAAAATCTCTAACACTAAGCTTGCTTGAAATTTGATTTTCAACAGTTCTTCCAGATTGTCCGTGTGTAATGCTGTTTCGCGATAGCCTTGAATTTTTTCAACAAATGGCAGCAGATGTTCCGGAATCGGCTTCTTTTTTTGTATCCAATTTCGCCCGCAAAAGCCGGTTACTGCGGCGATCAGTTCCACAACTACTTCGCGTTCAAAAATCATCATCGACGGGCTTAGTTCAACTTTATATTCGTCCATGGTATTTCCCCCTTTGAAAAAGATTTATTGCAGTTGCTTTATAAGCTTTCATAATCGAATTCGCAATCGTTCGCAAGGGTTTTCATGTCTATCGTCGGTTCATTCGCTGCCATCCGAGCCGATTCATAGTCTTCCGCGTCCTCCATTTGCGCCAGCACGGATTCCAACACTATTGCCGAAACACTTTTATGACGGAGTCGCGCATAAGCGATAATGGCCTGTTTTTCCTTTGCAGTGCAGCGCACCGTTATTGTTTCGCTCATAACAACCCCCTTTGTAACAATGTAACACAGGGGAGTTGTATGCACAATCATTTTCGCTTTTCCATGCATAAAGTCAATCAGCATTTTATGGTTTCATATTTGACAGGTGTTTTCCTGTATACTATAGTTAAATTATAAAAGCGGTTCGCCCGTCCAGCCAAAACGGGAGTGGAAAAAGCGGTTCGCCCGTCCAATCAAAACGGGAGTGGAAAAAGCACGAGGGGGCGAAAGCCCCCTTTTTCATACGAGAGGAAATCTGAGTAAAGCTGCATTGTTTTATTACATTGAGAAATAAGAGGTCAGAAAAGGACGGGATGCCACCCGTCCTTTTTACTTGCTGCTCTTTTTATTCAATCTTTATTTTTTGCCTGATTATTTATTATATCTCGCGCTTCCTGCTCATAATTTTTTCGGATGTCATATATTAATGGAAATTCCGCGTTAAAATTTTTTTGCGCCGATTGAAACACTTCTGTCAATGGCTCAATGCTTTTTCCCACACGAGATAACTGCAAGGCGTTTCGATAAGCTTGCGCGCTTTCACTATGAATACAAATCGGATCTTGGTTGCATACCAAGCATTGTTTGAGAAATAAAAACCGACCGATGCGACCGTTGCCGTCTTGGAACGGATGAATGATTTCAAATTCCAGATGAAACTCCGCCATATCTTGCAATGTCATTTGGCGTTCATTGTATTTTCGCAATAAATATTCCATTTTTTCCGGCACTTCATGCGGCTGCGCGACCGCGATGCGTTTGCCGGCCGGTCCGATAATGACGTTGGGGATTTTTTTGAATACGCCGGCGAAACCGTGCTCGTCGTCAGACGTATATTGCTTTAACAGTTGATGATATTCTCTTAACTTAAATACGGTAAGAGGGCTTTGGCAGTTTTCCACAATGTAATCGAATAAATCAAGTGAATTTTTAGTTTCCGCAACATCATTCCATGAATGCCCACCGCAGACAATCTTGTCGTTCAGTAAGGTTGTTATTTCCGGCAGAGAAAAAGTGCTGCCTTCAATCTTATTGGTATGATACAGAAATTTCACTTTGAAATCGTCATATATTCCGTTAGATGTGTTTTTAAGTACCTGCAATGTGCTCGCGATATCCAACATTGCCATGTTCCTTTCTGCGTGTCCATGCATCTCGTAAAGGCGGAAAGCAAACTATTGTTATTCGTATTCTTATTATACTATACGCATGCGGTTTCAGGCTTTCCGTCGTTGTCACTTCGATCTGCAACGACGCGCGTCGCTCGCGCTCGAGGATCGGAAAACTGTATATTGATGTGTTCCGTCTTCCGTATGGAGAGACAAGAAAAAACTGCTGCGCTGGATCAGTGCGAACGGATTACTGATTGAGTTTGCGGCCAAAGAACTGCAAAGAGATCCGGAAGTAATTAAAGCGGCTGTGGCACAAAATCCGGATGCCATGCTGCTATTAGCTAAGAAATAACTAGACTGTTAGTTATTTCCTGCTATAATGAAATCAGTAAGAACACGATGAATTGCAAAACCGAGACACGAAAAGGACGGGGTGCGACCCGCCCTTTTCCCTTACTTGACTAAAAAAGAAACGTGTTCTACAATGAAATCAGCAGGAACACTAAAAATTGCAAAACGGAGACACGAAAAGGGACGGTTGCCGCCGTCCCTTTTCCCTTGCTACTTTCGTCGCTCTAACAGCCACGCTAAGATGACTGCTAGTGACGGGGCGAGTAAGGTTGCCCACACTAAAAATTGCTCCACGGAGATCACCTCCTTTCGGAGCATTTCTATTTTAGCAAACTTTTACCGGATCTAAAAAAGAAATTTACAATCTTAAATATACATCTTTCTAAAAATCTATAATTCTAACATTTTGTCATTCTTAAATGCTGGAATGTTAAGATATTTAAGCAAACAAAAAAGGACGGGGCATCCGTCCTTTTAAAATGCGTGGTTTTATTCAAAAAGATGTTGGTATTGCTTCATCTCTGAATTACTAAGTTTTTTGTAAGTATATTCTTTGTTAGCACCACTGATAGAATGAGTTTTTCTTGTTATAGTGTTGTAGTCTTTATTCAAGAAAAGCTTATAGAAAGGATCTGATTGACTTTCTAAAACTTTTTCTTCGGGGTTAAATATTACCCTTTCTTTTTCTATTTCAAGCATTTTGTCAGAACGATTCATAAAACGAGTATACTCATATATATTATCACTAACATGAGAAACAACAATAGCATTTGATGGTTCATTATTGTCTGAATTAAAAAGCATATACGTTCCCGACATGTCTGGGGTACTGCTGCAACCGGCAATAAAGAAGGCCATGCATAATGCCGTTAAAAATCCTGCCAGTTTTTATCAGAATCAAAGCAGAAATTCAGGCAAAACGCTTATTTATGGCTCTTTGGGGTAAATTAATAAACTTAGAAAAATAACAAAAACAATGATTTAAACTTTGACAGAAAAGATACATCTTGGCGCTTTTAGCGTAGCTTCTTGACAAATGAACATGTTAATAATATGATAAAGATAAATTTAACAATTATTCATGAAGAGGGAATCATGAACTATAGGAACAAAGAAAGGAAGATGGCGAAAGCTGCGTGCGGAAGGGGAGTAATATTTACGATTGCTTTTGCGTGCACATATCTCTTTGGCGGGGATATCGCAGTTGCCAGCTCTTTCAATCTTGCCGAGCAGCAGTTCAAAGCAGAACAAATTCATCAGCGTCAAGTTGATTCGTTGGCAACGCGGCCCTTGCAGCAGGAAACGGCAGTACCTTTTGTGACGGAAGAAGTCACGAACGGTACTGCCGTTTTTGTGCGCAATATTATTTTGGAAGGCGCGCAGGGGTTCTATGTAAATCTAAAACCGATCCTTGAAAAATATACAAATCGTCGACTTACCATGGTGGATATACGGCAGTTAGTCACGGAACTGCAACAGGAGGCGGGGCGAGAAGGACGTCTGACAGGACGGTTCTTTATTCCGGAACAGTCGGTCGGCACAGGAACATTGCGACTGGTATACATTCCGGGGAAAATTCGTTCCTTTGCATACGCGCCGGGAAGCGTTAAAGGAAATTGGCGTACGGCATTTCCCTCACGGCCAGGCGATGTATTGGACTTGCGCATGCTGGAACAGGGGGCGGATCAAATTCGGCGTGTACCGGGTCAGCAAGTACAATTGAAAATTCAGCCGGTAAAGGGAACGGATACAAGTGATGTTGTATTGTACTTTACCCGTCCGAAGCCTCTTGCATTTGCTTTTGTGGTGAATAACCAAGGTAACGATGCCGCTGGTAAGTATCGGGGACGCTTGCATGTGACATGGGCAAACCCGTTGCGTCTAAATGATGTGCTTTCCGTACAGATCGGTCGCGAAGAACCGCATGCAGGACGATACCAAAACTATCGGCAGACGGGGTGGAGCTATACATTTCCTTACGGTAAATACCGATTCGGCTATCGAGAGTCTCGTTTGCAAACGGTGCGCCCGATAGCGGCACATTTGGGGACATACCCGTATCGTAATCGAGCGCGAACGCAGATCCTTGAAACAGAGCGTCTGTGGTGGCGTAATCAGCGTGAAAAAATGACCGTGCTGGCAAGTGTAGAGCGATATCGCGGACGGAATTATATCGGCGCATCCGAATTGCGTGTACAGCGTACGGATAGAACCTCGCTTCGTTTAGGATTGGACTATAATCGATACTATTCGGACGGTCAAATTAACGTATTGGCTGCAGTTAGTAAAGGGGTCCCGTGGTGGCGGGATCGTGTCGTGAAAGAGTATCCCGGTGGGCCGGACATCGACGCATGGGTCGGCAATGCAGATATATCCTATACGCGATCATTGAAATGGCAAGGTCTGCCTGTCAAATATCGAGTTCTATGGCACGGACAATGGGCGAAAAGCCGACTTCTCGGACATGATGAAATCTCTATCGGCGGCTTATATACCGTTCGCGGATTCAGCGGCGCCAATGTATTGGCAGGCAGTAGCGGTTGGCATTGCCAGCAGGAATGGACAAGTAAAATCGGCAGGTGGCAACCTTTTGTTGGGGTCGATATAGGCGCAGTTTATCAAAAGGGAGAACCAACCCCAGGACATGTACTGATGGGAGCAGCTGTCGGAGTTAAAATTAGCGGCGACCGTTGCTTCGGTACCGTTACTTTTTCTACACCTCTGATCCGTCCTCATTCATGGACGGGAAATAGGCGGATAGTAGATGTGGAGTTAGGATATCGATGGTAAAAATGATATCGTCAGACAAACACGCAACAGAGAAAGGGGAAACAGGGAATGCGTATTGATATAAGGAGGCTACCTATGCGTATGCAAAAACAGAAAAAACAAATACTCAAGCGGCTAATATTGGGTGCGTTGTCAGGATATCTGCTAGGTTGGGGTGGGGCAGGAGTAGTTGCGAACGAAGCGGTAATAGTGAATATACAGGCACCGAATCAGGACGGCATATCGGTCAATCAATACAGTGGTTTTACGGTCGGCGAACAGGGAATGGTACTGAATAACGCTACGGAACAGACCGATACGCAGTTGGCAGGCCAAATTGAAGCTAATCCGAATTTAACCGATGCCGCTGAACTGATAGTGAATGAAGTTATGGGAAAAAATCGTTCAGCATTGTACGGAGTTGTTGAAGTAGCAGGGACGCGGGCGGATATCATCATTGCTAATCCGAACGGTATTGACGTAAACGGAGCCCGGTTTATCAATGCCGGTGAAGTATCATTGTGGGCGGGACGCCCGAACTATGTAGAGGGGAAACTGCAAAGAGGGCAGGTTCATGCGAGTGGAGATATTGCCATTTATAAGAAAGGACTGCAAATAGAGCCAGGGAAATTGGCATTGGTCGCGAACCGTATCACTGTGGATGGTGACGTGCGAGCAAAAGATATATACGTAGTAACAGGGGAGGGGGAACTTTCGCTTGGCAAACAGCGACAAACCTTTTCTGACAAGCCGGGTACAAGCCGCAAGGTGGTTGACGTATCCGCTTATGGCGGCATGTATGCCGATACGATTTATATTGAAACGGAATCACTCGGTACCGGAATTCATAGTGATGGCACTTTGCAAGGGGCGGAGCAAGTGGTGTTACAAGCCAACGGCGATATTACTTTACGAGGGAAAACGGTATCGAAAGATTTACAAATCAACGCAGCAAAAGAAGTGGAACTTGCGCCGGACACACAGGTATCAGTGCATACCCAACAAAAGCATCAGGCGATACCCGAGCCGATAATAGAATCGGAGGAAGCCGAAAGTGAAACTGTTATAGAGGAACAGGATTCTCTTCCTGCACAAGAAATTCGCATTGCAAAAGCAACGAACGGTGCTGTCGTTATGGACGTGCTCGCACCTGATTCGCAAGGTGTGTCCATCAATCGCTTAGCAGATTTTACCGTAGATAAGTCGGGGTTGGTACTGAACAACACATTAACTGAAACTGCCACCATTACTGCAGGAACGATTCAACGTAATCGTAATTACGGAAAGCATGTGGCTCAACTTATTGTGGCGGAAGTAACAGGAAAAGACGAAAGTACATTGCAGGGCAATTTGGAAATAGCCGGTGCGAGAGCGTCATTTCTTCTCGCCAATCCGAACGGTATTACTCTTGACGGCGCGCAATTGACAAATATGGATTATGCCTCTTTGGTAACGGGCGCGCTACCGCATGATATCTCCTATGCGAAGGAACTCTATATTCGGCCGCAAGGAACACTGGCAGTTGTCGGAAACGGCCTATACGGAAATGGTGTCCAGTATACTAACTTGGTTGGCAATGAAATGAAGATTTGGTCGAGCGTTAATGGAGATATTGGCGGACTTAATATGACTGGCTGGGGTCAACCGGCAACAATTACTGTTATGCAGGCACGACCGACAGGGTTGCCCAATCCCACGCCGCCCGAGTCCGAGGTAACACCGGCACCGTCGCCTGTGCCTCTACCAGCGCATACCGTTCGTATCGAAACTGCTGCCAATGGAGCGCAAGTCATGGATATCCTTGCACCGGATCAATACGGTGTATCGCTGAATCAATTAGAACGTTTTAATGTATTGCGCAGTGGCTTGGTGTTGAACAATTCATTGGGAACAGTGACTACTGAAGTGGCCGGCACAATTCACAAGAACAGCAACTTTGCCGATCGGACCGCAGGTTTGATTGTGGGTGAAGTGACAGGAGATCGGCGCAGCCTTATCAACGGCACATTGGAAGTAGGCGGAAATAAAGCAAGCGTCCTTATTGCCAATCCGAACGGCATTACGTTGGACGGAGCAAAGGTATTGCATTCCGATCGTGTGACGTTTCATGCAGGCACTATACAATGGCAAGACGGCCAGCCGCAACTCAGCAGTCGCAATCAGACCATCGATATCGCATCGCTGGACACTCGTCATATCGGCCAGACAAATATCATAGGAGGTATTTTACGTGTACAGGGAAGCGTGCAGGGAGAGAATCTGAACTTCTTTACCGGTGCAGGTACCGTCAATGCTGCCGGTGGCAAAATAAGCGCCGCTGCAACGGCAAATAAGGAGCAAACACTATCGACTGTCACGTCGGCAGGACATATTCAGGCGCAGGGGATCACTTGGCAGTCCGCCGACGCTGACGCATCGTTGCTGCTTGAAGGAAATCTGCAAGCGGCTCGTACTTTGCGTATCCGCTTGCAAGGAGATATCGAACAGAACGGTGTTATTAACGGATTGGGACTTACTGAAATCAGCACCGATCGAAATGCGCTGAATCGAGGTGCAATTAAAGGAGGACGCGTTCTTCTTACCGCGACCGACCTGATTAACGAAGGCGGTATACTGGGTGGGACGCTTGATCTTCGCGCTAAGCGTTTAGAAAATGCAGCCGGCGAAAAGAAAGTGAATCCGAAAATCGCGGAATGGGACGAAAAAATCAAGGCAAAAGAGCGGGAAATTGCCGAATTGAATAAGGAATTAGACTATTTTAACCGTAATAATCGGGACGAAGCGGCGGATTACGAGCGAGAACTGGACAATGCAGAAAAAGAATTGGCCATTTTGCGTACAGAACAGGCGGCGTTTGCACCGTACGTATACAGTGGGCGCGTCGGTGGTGTTATTTACGGCGTAGGAGGCGTACGGATTCGTAGCCAGTACCTGTACAATCGGGAACGAGCCGTTATTGCAGGTGACGGTAATGTACATTTGGAGGGTATAGATACAAAATCGGAACAAGAACCCTCGTACGCCGAACTTATTCACAACAACGGTGGCGATATTCGCAGTGCTGGCGATCTATACATAGCGGCACGGCAAGTAAAAAATACCAACGCGGATCTGCAACTTCGTACAGTGGAAGGAAAATGGGAAAAAGACCCCGACAGGATTGAAATCGAAGCGGAAGGAACCGAATACAATCACCTGATCGCAACGAAAAATAAATTTAGAAATTTGAATGGACGCCACTCTTATGACTACTTTCCGCATCCGGATAAATACGGAAAATATGTAGCAGTCAACGATGTTACTATCAGCGATTATTTCAGCGATGAACCGGATGAAAAGGATTTCGACATTGAAGAAGAGTGGGATGCCGAATATCATGACTGGCGGTCTGCTCAAAACGAAATGAATGGGTTGCTGAGTGAACTGGGAATACCTCTTGCGCATGTGAAAGAGCAAAGTGAAACGGAACTCAAACAGCAGATCGCAGATAAAATTAAAGAAAAGTTTGGCAAGACATTGGATGAATACAATGCCATGGTTCGCGAATACAATACACTGGAAACCTTCCGCACTTACTGGGAAATCCATTCCGCGCAAAAGAATATTCACACGGAACTGGTGTCCGCGAGTCCCGGCAGCGTCATTGCCGACCGGAACATACGCTTATTCGGTGAACTTACCAATCAGGATAGCCGGATAATTGCGGGGGAGCAAATCCGAATCGATGGCACATGGAAAAATATCGCTGCAGCAGTAGAAAAGAAACGGCTGCATAAAGGAGAAATCAGCCATAGCTCACCGGAACAACATTGGCATCACTTTCACAATAAAACCGAACGTCGCTGGACTCCGTACCAGCCATATCAGGAACCGGACGAAACCGTGGCATATTATTTGCCGACCGTGACTTACTATACCTCGGCTGCGACGGGAAGTGGAGCATTGGCATTGACACCGTCACAGAAAAACGGCGGGAAAGAGGGAAGCTATCGGCTAGAAGAAGAAACGCATTGGCGCAACGGGAAAAAGGAAAATGACGTGGTCATTACCCTTCATAAGGAAAATGACATACAGGAAAAAACCGCTTCATCACTTATTTCCGCCAAAGAAATCATCGCGCAAGGTAACACTGGCAGCTATAACGAAGGAACAGTTCTCGCGCATGCTATAGCGTTGCAGGGAAGTGACCTTAATAACCGTGGCCGTATCGAAGCCGATGACGTGACACTGAAATTGGAAGACGCCTTCACCCATACTGGAGATTTGATCGTGGCAAAGAAACTCGCGGCTGAGGCGGGAACGATCCGAATGACGGCACCGGACATCTTGGCACAGGAGCCGAGTCATCACGATTACGCTCGGCGCGGCGTTGTTGTCACAGAAAAAGACGGTCTGCTATATTTGCATGCTGATCGCAACGTCTATATCCAAAACCGGCAAATCTCCCATAGCGGGCCCAACGGAACGCTTCTCATCAACGCAGGCGGAGATATCCTATTGGACGCACAAACCTATGAATACACTGTCGGTACTACCCAAACGGCAGATAACGTTCGGCATATCACCACTGAAAGCGGCAGCATCGTCGAAGCGGAAGGCGACATCACCCTGCAGGCGGAAGGCGACATCAAAATCAAAGCGGGAGCCGTTCGCAGCGCCCAAGGTAGCCTACGGCTACTCGCTGATCGGGATATTGAAATTACCACTGGACATACCCGCATGGACTCGTCTTACTATTGGCGTCACCGAAACGGCGGCATCGGCAGCAAACGCGGACATTTCAACCAACAGGAAACGGGACAGATTAAAGACCCGATTTCCACTGAGCTGTTGGGTAACAACATTCTTCTTGCTGCAAAACGGGATATCAGTTTGCTCTCGTCCAATAGTATTGACCGAGGAAATACACGTTTCAAAGCGGGACGAGATATTACCTCGGCCGTTGACACTGCATTGCAAAAGACCGAATATACCAAAACCTTTGAAGGAAGTGGGATCAGCTTCGGCAAAGGCTTATTCGGTATACGGATAGGGAAATGGAGCGAAGTCCATAACAGCAGCGAAACAGAAGAAACGCCCGTACCCACTCGTATTACCTCCGTCGGTGGCACTGTTGACCTCGACGCGGAAGGGAAAGTACACGCTACTGCTACATACATATACGGCAAAGATGGAGTCAGCATCAGCGGCGCGTCAGTTGCCCTTGACGGAGCTTATGCCAAACGCACCTATAGCCAAACTGACGCGTATTCTTTCAAAGGATTGCAAATTGGTTTGGGTGGAACAACCGTAAGCCATCTCAACAATGCCTATGTATTTGGCCAAAATGCACTCCGCGCCCGGGATAATCGGCTAAAGATTCTTGAAGGAGTCGAAACCAAAAGCGAATTCGACAAAGCATGGAACGACTACCTCGATAACACAACGAGTAATAATAAAATAACGCTATCTGTCGCGCTCGTTTCCGACAAGACGAAACAAACCTATGACAACGTTGTCGTCCGCTCCGTAGGCGGTAGCGTCGCAAGCGAAGGAGACATCGTCATTCGCGCCAAAGACATCCAAAACGGCGAAATCAAACTCATCGGCCAAACCCTGAGCGGAAAAGACATTCGGTTGGAAACCTATCATCTGGATATGGCCTCGGGAGATAACCACAGCACCACCGAAACAGGCAGTCACGACAGCCATGCGGAAATAGGCGCGGACTTCGGTAAGTCTGGCTATATCGCGCCTAAAATAGGCTATGCGGCAAGCCAAAACGAAACCGAAGAAACGGAAACCTACTATACCCCGACACGAATCAACGGGGATAAAATAAGCATCACCGCCGGAGGAGATATGAATATACAGGGGAGTACCCTGCTCGGAGAACAGGTTGACATCGCCGTCGGAGGAGACCTTACCATTACCTCCGACAGTGCAAGCTACACCTACCGCAGTAAAAATGCCGCCATCGGTATGAACGTCGGTTTAAAAAGTGGGCAAGGCGGCATCGATGGCAGTCATGCCAATGCCAACAAAGGAAAAGTGGACTATCGGTTGAACACCGTCCGGGAACAGGCGGGAATCTTTGCAGGAGCAGGCGGGATAAACATCACCGTCGGTGGAAAAACTACTCTTACGGGCGCACTCATCGACAGTAAAGCGGACAAAACCAAGAACAATATCATGACGAACGAACTCGAACTGAAGAACCTCACGAACAAAGAAGCATTGAGCAGCACAGGCGCAGGCATCGGCTGGAGCGATGGGGACGGCACGGCGCAAAACGAACAAGGACTCACCCCACACATCCCGATCGCAAGCAACGGTAACCGCACAAGTACCACCTATGCGGCGATCGTAGACGGAAAACTCCACATCACGGGAGACAAAGACTTTGACACAGATGATGTAAACCGAAACACGCAAGATACACTTAATGCCCTGGAGAATACACTTGACCTGCAAGCGATCGAAGAAAAGAAACGCCTGAGCGAACTGTTTGCGAAACATGCCAACGAAGCAGTACATAAGATCAGCGACAAGAATCACTGGCAAGACGGCAGTGCGGAGAAAGTACTGCTCCACGCCGTCGTGGGCGGCATCACGGCAAAAATCGGCGGAGATAACTACGCAGCGGGAGCCTGGAGCGGCGCAGTGAACGAAGTCATTAACGGCGAGATCGCGAAATACGAAGCCACCCACGGCAAGATCGACCCCGCCCTGCATCAGTGGCTCAGCGCCACCGTAGGTGTCATCGTCGCCCGCGCCACGGGACAGACACTTCAAACAGGAGCCGCCGAAGCGGTGTATGGCACGAAGTGGAACTACTTGAAGCAAATAGAGCAGAAGAAACTCGATGAACTGATTATTAAAAAGGTACTTAAAGAAGACTGGACATTGGAAGATACACTGTATTTATTGGGAAAGTTTGCCGAACTGAGTGATTGGCATGAATCGAAAGCCGTAGAAGAATATCGTAAGAATTATCCGTACGAGATCACCGTTTATGGGGAAGGAAATTACTTATCACCGGAGACCTTGCAGGGAATAGCGAAGAAATACCACGTGTCTTTTGCTTATGATGAGCATGCAGATACAACGGAGAATATCAAGACACTGATGCGTAAGCTCGACAAAATCAACGGCTTTAAGTGGGGAAAATCCGCCGTTGTGAATTTGGTTGCGGAAAAACCGAATATGACGTTCCGTGCATTGGAGATAGCAGGGGTATCGGTTAGCCCGTATCTGAAATGGAGCATTGGCATGCCGATGACACTGAAAGATGCATCCGACATCAGCAGATACTATAGCGGGTATCGTTTGGTTGAAGCCGAAGCGACGAATTTAATTCCGATAGGACTTGGAACATTGGGGGGGATTTAGGAGCAGGGTTTGGGCTTGTAGGATCATTTGTTGCCGGTGCTGCGGGAGCAACGGTAGGTGAGGGATTACAGTATTATCTGCTAAAGGAAATCCCGACGGATAATCAATTATATATTGATGCAGAGACAAAGAAGTTTTTTGAGGTAGGTTGATATGGTGATTATTGACGGTGGAAAACTTCTTGTGACAACAGCGATAGTATGTTTAGTGGTTATGTTTTTTAAAGAATGGAGAAAAACAAAACAATGTGAAGAGGCGGTAACATGGTGGCGTTTAGGAGGAGGAGGATCTTTTTTAATAGCAATGACGTTGATGTTGTTTATTGAAAAGCCTACCTCTTTATCAATCTTCATCATAACTTTTATTTTCGGATTTAGTTCTTGTGCAACAGGGTATGCAGAGCTGAAGGGATATCCTAATAGGGTTTTTAAAGGCAAGACAAAGGATGTTATTGGCTGGGTTTTAATACTAAACGGGATTTTTATAATTTTGTTAGTAAGTGCGATTTTTATTGTACGGTAAGTTTTAACTACTTGCCGCACGAGACATCGGACTCACCACGGGACAAAACGTCGCCGACACGCACTACTACTGGCGACACAAGAACCGATCGGTAATAATGTATTTATTTATTACTTCCGACCGATGCGTAAATAAAAAGACCCTAGATTGATTTCTAAGGTCTTTTTATGCGCGCAAATTCCGCGGAAAAATATAAATCGGCATGCGAATGTATTTATTTTCCCCCAAAAATTCCCCCCATATTGTATGATGGGGTAAATAGCACTATCAAATAAGGATGTCGCCGGCGGCACAAACGCTACGGCTTTTGCGCATGGCGATTTCCCCTTACGAAGTGAATAATATTTTGAAAGAAGACTATCGAAAATATCACGGAACCGGCTTGGTTTCGAGGATAGGAGAGTGATCGGTATGAGATTACTTACTCGCAGTGTAATTAAGCGGATATGCTTAGGCCTTATTGTCATACTCATGGGATTAGGCGTATGGAAATGCGTCCACATGTATCATGTAAAACAGTACAAATATAGCGGAACGATTATTGCTTATGGTCCGACGGTAAGAGATCAATATTATTATTTTACATTTTTGAATCCGAATGATTTGGCAGATTATGTCAGAATAAAAATAAACAGGGGCGCATTGCTCACGGGACCGAGATTCAATTACGACGGGGCACTAATTATGCTAACTAAAAATGACGAAAATGATTTATTTTTGGTTACGTGTAAAAATGCTGTGGAAAAACAGCAAATCAATATTGATGCATCCGACGGCTTCGGTTTGTACGAGACAGAAACAGGCTACTTAGTGTGGCAGCATGTAGACGATAAAACATCATCATTTTATTGGCTCAACAGGAAAGGAATCATAGAGAAACAGATAACTGTTAAAGATGACATTACTCGTGTGTTATCTGTAGATAATCACATTATTGGTTGGGTAAATAAAAAAATGATGTGTTCTACACTTCCGGAGAAAAAATCCATATGGACGGGATTGATGTAGGAGTCCTGAATGAGTCGCAATTTTTAGTCCCGCGAAAAGACGGTACCTATATTTTGGACAGAAAAGGACGAGTGGTTTCTAAATACAGTGATCATCCATATTGGGTATCGGCAGCGGGAGAAGATATAAATATTCTTCGCATGTATCCGAGGGGCTCCGGAGGGTATCAACCGTTTTTTGATGACGAATGGACAATAAAAGACTGGATTCGTACGGATTATCGCCGGTGTTATGTTTGGTTTCTGCATAATTGGAAGCTAGACGATGTGGTTAATTTGCCTGTAAAGATTGAGGAAGATTACCAGTATTATCATGCCTATCAAGATATTGAATACAACAGAGAGAATTTGGAAAAACTAAAAGAGTTAATCGAAAACGATAAAATGTGGAATGAGTAAACCGATATCCACCGCAAGAGGAAACATAAGCATACAGAGAAGCCCTTGCTCGGACAACAAACAGATCTCATCGTCAAAGCCGTACACAAAAGTAGCGATGTTAACGGCCGGGAAGAAGGTAGCATACGCATTGATGAAAGGACCAGATTTACAAATCTGGTCCTTTTTTAAGTTTCTTGTTGAATAGACAAATAGGAAAAAATTTATCAAAAAAGGTATCTATAAGATGGCTGATAAAGAAAAAAGTTATTGAGCCCAATTTGAGCCCAATTGGATTTGGATTATTGGAAAAGATACGCACATATGAAGACTTTTCTTCTTAAAAATCATTTTTCAAGTATCGCTTGGAGCGATAATCGAATCAAGCGCAGTTACGGCAACACCTTGATTGGCCAGTGTTAAATGTGAATAGGTGTCTAAGGTCATGTCAATGCTGGCATGACCTAACCTTTCTTGAACGATTTTGGGGTTTATTCCGGCTAATAATAGTAGTGTTGCATGAGTATGCCTTAAGTCATGAAAACGAATATGCCGCATGATTTTGGCATCTTTTAAAAGCTTTTGGAACTTTCTTGAACTGTAGTGTCTTTTGTTATAGCCGTGTCCGAATAGACCGCCTATGATCCAATCACAATTCTCATAAAGATTTCCTACGTTTTCTCTGTATGAGATCGGCGTATTGTCCATACTGTCGATTTGGTTCCTTGTCCCCGACAGTGCCGCAAGCCGCAGGAAAAACAGTAATCACGAGTATTGACGGGAAGGAAGACAGTTATGTTGACAGATAAGTTGATGCAAATGCTGGAAGCACGCAAGGATGAAATGATTCAAATTCGCCGGCATCTTCACGAACATCCGGAAGTATCGTTTGAAGAAGTGGAAACGGCGAAATACATTGCCGATTTTTACGCCGGAAAAGATGTCAAAATCGACAAAGAGATCGCCGGCAAGCATGGTCTCGTGGTCACCATTCAAGGCTGTAAACCGGGCAAAACAATCGGTTTGCGTGCCGATTTCGATGCCTTGCCCGTACAGGAAGAAACGGGATTGCCCTTTGCCTCCAAAACGCCCGGCGTGATGCATGCCTGCGGGCATGACGGACATACCGCCTACCTGATGGTCTTGGCGGATTGTCTTATTCAGCTCAAAGACGAGCTCTGCGGTACCATCAAGATCATTCACCAAAATGCGGAAGAAATGGCACCCGGCGGGGCAAAAGACATCGTCGCGTCCGGCGTACTCGATGATCTGGATTATGTCTTTGCCATTCACTTCCTGCCGACAGGACCGGCGGGCGGTGTCGGCTGGCGCAAAGAATTCACCTTTACCGGTCGTTCCTACATGAAACTCAAAATCACGGGAGCGGGCGGTCACGGCTCCTCGCCGCATTTGGCCAATGACGCCATCGTGGCCGGATCGTACTTCGTCACGCAGGCGCAGACCGTCATCAGCCGTCGCTTGAGTCCGTTTGACGTCGGTGTCATTACCATCGGTTCGTTTGATGGCAAAGGACAGTTCAACATCATCAAGGAATCGGTCGAACTCGAAGGCGACATCCGCTGCATGTCGACCGGCGCACAAGAAATCGTGGAACGCGAACTGACCAACTTGGTGAAAGGATTGGAAGTCGGTTTCGGTGTGAAATGCGACTTCACCTATTACAATGATTATCCGCCGCTCTACAACGATCCCGAATTGACGGAACGGGTCGTGAAGATACTGGAAGCGGCACGGGATAAAGACGAACGGATCACCGACGTGAAAGAATTTCCGGCGCAAGCACCGTCGGAAGACTTCTCGTATTACACGAAAATCTGCCCCGGTTGCTACTTCTTCATCTCGGCGACTCCGAAAGGCGTCGACAAACCGGTCTACAATCACAACCCGAAATTCGACATCGACGAAGATGCTCTCTTGGTCGCCGCCAAAGCGGTCGGTTATGTCGTGATGGAAATCGGACAGGAAGAAGAATAACAAATACGGTTATACGAATGCCCTTGCCGAAGCAAGGGCATTTTTGTATTACCGCGCGAAGCCGCCATACCGAACGCAGGGTGTTGCAATTTGTCGGGTGAGGATATATGATGCAGATTAAGAATAGTAACTATATTTTTAACACATGAGGTGATGGCAAAATGAAACGGATCAGACGGGAACGACTGTTGGCGAGCCTTGTCGGCGCGGCGGTATTGGCGGGAAGCGTCGGCGTGACGGCAGGCGCGGCCGAATTGACGAATGACGAGATAGTTTTGTTGAAAGCAATGCTGAAAGACAGCAAGACTGTTGCCACGGGCGAAATCACATCGGAGGATGCACTGGCACTGGGCGGGGCATCGGCCGGCGGCAACCAAAGTATTGCCATCGGTAAACAGGCCATGACCGGTACGCGTAAGGTGCGGGATAACGGTCGTGTACTGTCAAATAATGAAGGCGCGGAAGGCGCCGTTGCGATCGGTCATAAGGCACATGCCAAAGCCAATCACAGTATCGCGATCGGTACGGAGGCGATGAGCGGAGATTATAAAGTCAGTTGGGATCCAAAAAGACCTGAGTCGCGCGGTATTGCGATCGGACAAAATGCGCAGGCCATCGCAACGGGTAAACAACGAGAGGATTGGGAAGACCAAACAACACCGAGAACGCCCTACGAAGATGATGCGGGGATTGCCATCGGACGGGATGCGGCCGTGAAGGATTTAGGGCGGGGCAGTATCGCGATCGGTCTGGGAGCGACAACGGAGAATATAGATAATGTCGTCATCGGACGCAATGCCAAAACAATAGCGTTGAACGCAAATCCGGGCGGATATAAAACGCATGCGGTTCTTTCCGTGGGCATCGGTACGAATGCGGAAATCGCCGGCAGACATTCCGTCGCCATCGGTGCGAACAGTCATGTCGGCAACGGGAATATGTATAGCGGCAACACCACCAACCTGCTGGATTTCGGCGGTGTGGCACTGGGATACGGGGCGCGGACCACGGCAGTCGGCGGTATCGCGCTCGGCTCGTGGTCGGAGGCTACACGGGAGTGGAGTACGAAAATTAACAATGTACCGTATAGTACACAGGCGTTATGGGGCGTCAACAAATGGACGAATGTACCGGGGGTGGCGACGCAAAAAGGCAACTCGATCGTGTTCGGCGCATTGTCCATCGGCGGGACATGGAGTGACGGCGGGCCGTTAAAACGGCCGTTTCTGCGTCAATTGACGGGACTTGCGGAAGGTACGGCAGATACCGACGCGGTGAACTTACGTCAGCTGAAAGGATTGGAGCAAAAGCTATCGGCCGGCGGTACGCATTACTTCCACGTGAAAAGCGACGTGACGGGTGATGGCACGAATCATAAGAATGACGGCGTACAATCGCGGGCCGAGGAGTCGCTTGCCATCGGTGCGAATGCGGCAGTAGAGAGCGGAAAAAACGGGATAGCGATCGGTTTTCAAAGTATCGTGGCCCAAACGAAAGGCATTGCGCTCGGCAGCAAGCTGAACACGGAAGGTGCCAATACGATTTTGATCGGGAATAATATCACCGGGTCGAAACCGGCGAATATCGCGGTCGGGGTTGATGTGGCACCGTGGGTGATTCATTCGCAAGATGTCGAACTCAGTGTCGGCGGGGACGTTCGCTCGGCATCCGCGTGGGCAACCCGCGACACGACATTGATACCGGGCATGAAGGGAGAAAATAATATTGCGGTCGGCAACGGTCTGGCGCTGATTGATCCCGAAACCAAGTACGAAAATCGGAAGTGGTCGGTACAAGATCAAGGTGATTTCAATAAATCCTCGGACGCGATTGTCATCGGCAACAGCAAGGAAGAAACAACGCAGCAATTTGTCGGCAGTCGTGCGATCGTCATCGGTCGTTTGGCGAACGGATTTATCTCGGACTCGATCGCGATCGGTAACGAAACGGTATCGATGCGCGGGGTTGCCTTGGGAAATCAGGCACAGGCGACATTGGAAAATGCAGTCGCTATCGGCACGCAAGCGGTCGCCGATACCGAAGCGGGCATCATCGGCTATGTACCGGGCATGCCGGAGACAACCGATCTCAATGAGATTTTGAAGAAAACGGGCAAAGAAGAGGATTTGGACCGAATCGGGCAGGATATCGCCCAAGGTGGCAGTAAGGCAGAACAAGCGACAAAACAAATCAAGGCATTAAAAGGCATTTGGCGATCGGGAGCGGCAGCCGTTTCCGTCGGTAAAGCGGATATGACGCGACAGATCACCAATCTGGCGGCAGGGATGCGGGACACCGATGCGGTCAACGTAGCACAGCTCAAAGCGATGGCGGGCATCCCGATGCATTTCTATGCGGGAGGCAGAACGACAAGTCCGACGGACGGCAGTGCGCCGGTGTACACGCCGGGAACGTCGACATGGAGCATGCCGCTCAATGAGTTCCGTTTGGATTTCGGTGACGGTCTGACAGCGCAGCAGGTCGAAAAAGACGGCAAGAAATACACGCTCGTCACGCTCGATAAAGATAGTCTGAAAAATGATCCTAACTTCAAAGGACCGCAAGGTGAAAAAGGTGAAACTGGAGCCAAAGGCGATAAAGGTGACACCGGATTGCAAGGACCTGACGGTAAGTCAGCCTACGAAGTTTGGAAAGATCACAAAGAAGCTGACGGCACTCAACCGAACAAGGACAAATCGGAAAAAGACTTCCTTGATTCCTTGAAAGGTAAAGACGGTACGGGCGGTGCCGGCGGTACGGACTTTACGGTGACGTCGGACGGCCCGAAAGCGGATTCCGAATTTAAAGTCGATGCGGATCACGCACAGCTGAAGATCGCCGGAGATAAGACGAATATCACTACGTCGATTGAAAAGAACAATACCGTGAAAGTGGCGTTGAACCAAGACATCAAGGTCAACTCCGTAGAAGTCGGCGCTAAAGACGGTAAGCCGGGCGTGAAGATTGACGGCGACGGCATCAACATGAACGGTAAGAAAATTGAAAACCTGGCACCGGGTACGGCGGCCAATGACGCGGCGACAGTCGGTCAGCTCAATGAAGTACGGGATGAAAGCCGGGAAGGCAATGCGATGAATGCGGCGTTGGCGGCACTCAAGCCGCTCGATTTCGATCCGCTCCAACGCAGCCAAGTGATGGCAGGCGTGGGATATTACCGTGGCAAGCAGGCGGTAGCATTGGGATTGTCGCACTACTCCAATGAAGATACGCTCGTGCATGCGGGCATCTCGTATGCGGGCAGCTCGGAACTGATGGCCAATGCGGGGATCAGTTGGCGGTTCGGCAGCAAGGACGATCGCGAGTTGCGTCAGGCACGGAAGGAACGCTTACCGCAATATGCGGCGGGGCCGATGAGCTCGGTCTATGTACTGCAAGATGAGGTCGCCAGATTACAGGCGGTCAATGCGGAACGGGACAGCGTGATTGCGCGGCAGTCGGAACAGATTGCGGCGTTAGAAGAACAAATCCGTCGGATTACGGCACGTTTAGGCTGATCAGGCGGGAAAATACAAAAACGGAGTCCGAAAGGACTCCGTTTTTGTATGCGGATAACAGTATGAGCAGCGCTTATATCGATCGGTCGGGATAGACCGCCTGAAAGATTTCCCGCATGCCTTCCGCAGCATGAGGAAACATAAGCATACATAAGCATACATAAGCATACAGGGAAGCACCTTGCCTGATCAACAAGTAGACATCGCCGGCAAAGTCGTACACAAAATCAGCGATGCTAGCGGCCGGGCAGAAGGCGGCATAGCAAGTGTTAGCAAGCATTGAAAAAAGACCAGATTTGTAAATCTGGTCTTTTTTAAGTTCCTTGTTGAATTGACAAATAGGAAAGAAAAGATTTATTAAAAACCGTATCTACAAAATGGCTGATCAAAAGTTAATAGAATTATTGAGCCCAATTTATTTCAAATTCTTTGAAAAACACTATATATTATTCCCCCCCTTTTTCTTTTCCAAACGTCCGATATATCTCAAACCATTCAAAATACCATATTCTATTTTTTCTAATATCACTAAATCCACCTAATTATAGGACGTTTTCAAATTTTTAGTCCCGTCCCAGTCCCAGCACCGGAGAAATATTGTTTTAATATAATATCTCTTTTTATATTCTAAGCTCTTAAAAGTAAAAGAATAAGTAAAGAAAGTCAAGACAAGGATAAAAAGTCCATATTAGGGCAAATAAAAATCTTTAAGACAGATGAAAAAACTAAGTCAAATAAGAAAGAACATAGCAAAGGAACAGAGAGGTAAATATCGTCAGTCTTCGGGCGGTCTTTATTTTTTTGTTAATTTTTTATCAAATTTATACACACCTATACAAATATATATAAACTCATAAAAGATAAAGGCGTATAAAAAAATTTATCTTAATTACAGCAATCGCATTTTAAATTGAGATGTTCGCAAGCTAGATTACGGACTTCACTAGGAAGTTTTCCCTTATATCTTTTGTAATAAATGGAAAATTTGCTATGGGATGTGTATCCGACAGATTCTGCAATTTCCTTTATAGGTAGTTCGGTATTTAAGAGAAGAGTTTCAGCTACATTCATTCTTTTTCTTTGGGTGTATTCTGTAATGCTTTGACCATATTTTTCTTTGAACAAATTTTTTAATTTTGTTCCGCTCATTCTTGAGATTTTTTCAAGGGTTTCTTGATTTACATTCATGGCGAAATGATCATCTAAGAATCTTGCTACATCTTCAAGTGCTTTATTATCATCAGACTCAATTTTATATTTCTTCCTATTTAAGTAGGTATCTATTACTATACTTATCCATTCATTTGCTTTGGCTTTAAAGAAAAAATCAGCGGCAGGAGCGTCCATCTTACAATTTAATATTTCCATTGCCACTTTTTCTAAGGCCTTTGTAAGTATAATTTGATTCGTTTGAAGTAAGGTCGAATAAAAAGATTCTGGATCAATATTAATGGATGATAGGTGCTTTTCCAAAAGTTCTCTTTTAAAGCCTATAGAAACAGAAAGATAATATGAATTCTCGTGTAATAAAAACAGGAAGTCATCTCTTATATTATCAAAATCAAGAGTGCATAAAGAGTTTGCAGTCAAAGTTTGATAAGGACTAAATTTCTCGCCATTTGCGCTGACGATGTAGCTTGAATAGATTGAAACATAGTCTGACATACTATAAGTACTATTTTGAATAACTTCTTCTCTGATATAAAAATCGTGGACATCAATAATGAAGCCATCTCCTTCATAAAACCAATAAAGCCCTTCTGCATGAGTTGAATTATTTTTGCTCCAACAAAATGTATGACCTGCACTTGAATACTTCTTATTGTTTTTACATTCATCTACCTTCATATAATCTTTTACAAAATCATAGTAACTCATAATTCGCCTATCCCTTTTAGACAATATTCCAATTAGCCTTATTAATTCAAAACTATTGTATTAGTAATTATAACCGATGTATGATAAAAATGTAATGATAGTTATTATCAACAAAACAAATTTATATCTAAACGGGATATCAAAGAAAAGGGAGATAATATTATGAAGATTTATAAAAAGCTATTTTCTTATGTACAAGACAAAAAATATCTTGGATTTTTCGCTATAATTTTTTCTGCTATATCTGCTGTACTTACAGTATATGGATACTATTTAATCTACAGATTTTTAGACAATTTAATTATCCATACAGATTTATCTGGAGCAGAAAATTTAGCAATAAAATCTGCTCTTATATTAACAGCAGGAGCAATATTTTATTTTGCTTCAGGAGCTTTTTCCCATTTATTGGGATTTAGGCTTGAAACAAATTTAAGAAAAAGAGGAATTGATGGTTTAGAGAACGCAAGCTTTAGGTTCTTTGATTTAAATCCTTCTGGGAAAATTAGAAAGATCATAGATGATAATGCCGCACAAACACATCAGGTTGTAGCTCATATGATTCCTGATAGCTCTCAGGCAATAATTACACCCGTGCTTGTGCTTGTACTTGGCTTTATAGTAAGTATAAGGGTTGGCATCACTTTACTTGCTCTTACAATAATTGGCTGCTTAATTTTAGGGGCAATGATGGGCGAGCAAAAATTTATGAAGATATACCAGGAAGCTCTATCTAAACTAAGTGCCGAGACCGTTGAATACGTTAGAGGAATGCAAGTTGTAAAAATATTTAGAGCAAATGTAGAGTCATTTAAAAGCTTTTATAAGGCGATAAAAGATTATTCAAAGTATGCTTATGATTATTCACTGTCTTGTAAAAAGCCTTATGTTTTGTATCAATGGTTATTCTTTGGATTAATTGCAATTTTAATTATACCTATAGTTTATTTTATGACTAGCTTAGGCAGCGCCAAGATGATATTACTTGAGCTTATCATGATTTTATTTTTATCGGGAGTCCTCTTTGTTTCATTTATGAGAATGATGTGGTACTCCCTATACATCTCTCAAGGCAATTATGCAGTAGATACCTTAGAGGCGCTTTACGAAGATATGCAAAAAGACAAATTGGTGCATGGTAATGTCAATAATTTCAAAAACTATAATATAGACTTTGAGAATGTTAGCTTTGCCTATGATGATAAAGCTGTCATTGAAAATTTATCCTTTAAATTAGAAGAAGGGAAGTCCTATGCACTTGTCGGTTCATCTGGATCAGGTAAATCAACAGTAGCAAAACTTATATCAGGTTTTTACAATGTTAATGAAGGAAGCATAAAGATAGGCGGTATGCCAATATCTGAATATTCTGACGAAGCCTTAATTAAAGCTATCTCCTTTGTTTTTCAAGATTCAAAATTATTCAAGAATAGCATTTATGACAATGTTGCTTTAGCCAATAAAGACGCGGTCAAAAATGATGTCATGAGAGCCTTAAGATTAGCAGGATGCGATTTGATATTAGACAAATTCCCTGAAAGAGAAAAGACAATCATAGGCTCAAAAGGAGTTTATTTATCCGGTGGAGAAAAACAAAGAATTGCAATTGCCAGAGCAATTTTAAAGGATTCCAAAATTATTATTATGGATGAAGCATCAGCATCTATTGACCCAGATAACGAGTTTGAACTACAAAAAGCTTTCAAGAACCTTATGAAGGATAAAACAGTTATCATGATTGCTCATAGACTTTCTACGATTAAAGATGTAGATGAAATTCTTGTAATGGATAATGGAAAAATTATAGAAAGAGGTTCTGACAAAGAATTAATGTCAAGAGATACAAGGTATAAGAGACTGCAAGAGCTCTTTAACAGTACGAATGAATGGAGGGTTTCAAATGAAGGAGTTTTATAGAAAAAGATTTGCTCTTACAGATAAAGGAGCAAGAAATTTAAGTAAAGCAACACTGGCTTCATTTTTCGTCTATTTCATAAACATGCTTCCTGCCATATTACTAATGATTTTTGCGCAAGAAGTTTTGGAGAATATTGACAAAAGCAAGGGATTTTATCTAGCATTCTCGGTTTTGACTTTGATAGCAATGTATATTTTGCTTTCTATCGAATACGATAAATTATATAGCACAACATATCAAGAAAGTGCAGATTTAAGGGTAAGAACAGCAGAGAATTTATCAAAACTACCTCTATCATACTTTTCTAAGCATGATATTTCCGATCTCTCACAAACAATTATGGCTGATATTGAAGGCATAGAGCATGCAATGAGCCACTCGATACCAAAAGTGGGCGGCATGGCACTATTCTTCCCGCTTATATCCATCATGATGCTAGTGGGCAATGTCAAGATGGGTTTAGCTGTAATTATTCCAACGATTCTAAGTTTTATATTTATACCTTTATCTAAAAAACATTCAGTTAAGGGAGAGAAAGAATATTATAAGGCCTTAAGAGAAAACTCGGAAAGCTTTCAAGAAAATATCGAGATGCAAATGGAGATTAAAGCCTATGGCTTATCAGAGGAAATGAAAGAAAAGCTGTATGAAAAAATGGATAAAAGTGAAAAAGTCCACTTAAAGACAGAAATAGGACTTATTTTAACTATGTCTATATCTTCAATATTTAGCTTTATTTCCCTTGCTGTCGTAATACTTGTTGGGGTAAATCTAATTATTAATAAAGAGATAAGCCCTCTCTACCTTATAGGATATTTACTAGCGGCTATGAAGATAAAAGACTCTCTAGATGCATCTAAAGAGGGCATGATGGAGATATTTTATTTAACGCCAAAGATTGAAAGACTCAAAGAAATTCAAAATCAAGAATTACAAGAGGGCGAAGACTATAATTTGAAAAAATTTGATATTGATCTAAAAGATGTTGAATTTTCTTACAATAAAGACGCAAAAGTTTTAAATGGAATAAATTTTAAAGCTAAGCAAGGAGAGGTAACTGCTTTAGTGGGAGCAAGTGGATGCGGTAAAACAACTATCTTGAAACTCATATCAAGACTTTATGATTATGACGATGGACAAATCTTAATTGATGGCAAAGATATAAAAGAAATATCAACAGAATCTCTTTTTGATAAGGTCTCAATAGTTTTCCAAGATGTGGTTCTTTTTAATCAAAGCGTCATGGAAAATATCAGGATTGGAAAGCAAGATGCAAGTGACGAAGAAGTTATAAAAGCAGCAGAGCTTGCCAATTGCACAGATTTTATAGAAAAAATGGATAAAGGTTTTGATACAGTTATCGGTGAAAACGGTGCTGAGCTATCAGGCGGAGAAAGACAAAGGTTATCTATAGCCAGAGCCTTCTTAAAAGATGCACCGATATTGATATTAGACGAAATTACAGCAAGCCTTGATGTTGACAACGAGAAAAAAATTCAAGAGTCATTAAGTAATTTAATTAAAGATAAGACAGTTGTCATCATTTCACACAGAATGAAATCCATAGAAAATGCAGACAAGATAGTAGTTCTTGAAAACGGAAAAGTAGAAAGTGAAGGTAACCATGAAGAGCTTTTACAAAAATCAAAGGTTTACAAGAATTTAATAGTAAAGACAAAAATGGCAGAAGAATTTATTTATTAGGAGGACAGAAGCAAAGACTTGCAATAGCATCTGTTATGTATAGGGACTCTCCGTTTGTCTATTTCGAAGAACCTGAAATAGGAGGCTCTTATCATATTCAATGTGCCTACTTAGGCCTTTTATCAAGATACGAAAACAAGGGAGCCTTTGATGAATTTTTAAAATTTTTAAAATTTCAAGCAAAAGCCGTATTGATATTTACTTTCATCAATTCTTCTTAAAACGGTTGCTAATCGTGGTATAATATTGGCAGAAACTCGCCGGGGAGCGAGGATAATACAAAGGAGGAGTTGTATGAAGAAGTGGTTATTGGGAACCGCTGTTGCCATGTCGGTCCTGGCATTGGCGGGATGTGGGGCTGATAAGCCGGCCACGACGGCGGAAGCGACAGGCTATCCGATCAAATGGGAAGAAAAACTGGACGGGAACACTTACCAGGAACAGGTAACCAAGGCACCGCAACGCGCAGTATCCATGTCGCAAGCGACAACGGAAATGTTGCTCGCCTTAGGTCTGGAAAAACAGATGGCGGGTACGGCGTTCAAAGAAGATGATATTTACGAACCGTTGCAAGCCGCGTATGAAAAAGTACCGGTATTGGCGGAAAAATGGCCGTCCTACGAAGTATTTATCGCAGCGAAACCGGACTTTACGACCGGTTGGCCGGTACCGTTCACCAAACGCGGTATCGAAGCGAGCAAGATTCGCGAAGCCGGTGTACCGATTTATGTACCGGATTCCATGCAGAAAGACGACGCGACCTTGGATACGCTGTTTGAAGATATGTTGACGATCGGCAAGATCTTCAACGCATCGGATAAAGCGGAAAAATGGGTAGCGGCACAGAAGAAACAGTTAGCAGCGGCACAGGAAAAATTGAAAAACTTGCCGGAAAAACGTGTCTTTGTGTTTGACTCGGAAGATGATCAGCCTTTTACCGTATTCGAAGGCTACACCACGAGCGTACTCAAACTGATCGGCGCGAAGAACGTCATGAGCGGTCTCGGTTCGGATAAAACTTGGGCCAAGGCAAGCTGGGAAGATGTCATCGCACAGGATCCGGAATATATCATCATCGTGGACTATGGCACGAGTATCCGCAATACGGCTGATTTCGACGCGAAAGTAGCGGCGTTGAAAGCAAATCCGGCGTTGCAGAATATGACGGCTGTCCGTGAAGGACATTTCATCCGCGTAAAACTTTCGGAAATCACACCGGGCGTACGCACGGTAGCGGCACTGGAACGTTTGGCGAAAGAAATTCACGGCTTGAAATAATCTCACACTGACGTGCGATCGTCAGTCGTAATAAACACACCTCACCTTGTTGGCAGTGAGGTGTGTTTTATTATGCGCGGTATACGGCGGAGGCAAACAAAAACGACATCTCCGCGAAGATGTCGTTGCGTATGCGCATGTGTATGTGTATGTGTATGTGTATGTTCAGGCGAGCACGGGATAATGTTCGCCGTCCCATTCCACGATGCGGAAGGGGACACCGAATACATCGGTCAGCAGGTTCTCGGTCATGATTTCCTGCGGGGCGCCGCAGGCGACGAGTCGACCGCCGACGAGTACCGCGACATGGTCGCAGTAGCGATAGGCGAGTTCGAGGTCGTGCAGGGTCATGACGATCGTACCCGGAAAGTCCTGCAACAGTTGCATGAGTTCGACTTTGAACCGCACGTCGAGGTGGTTGGTCGGTTCGTCGAGAATGATCGAGTTCGGTTCTTGCGTGCCCGCACGGGCGATTTGTACGCGTTGGCGTTCGCCGCCGGACAGGGTACCGAGTTCGCGCGGGGCGAGCGGTAATGTGCCGGTGATTTCCATATGATGCCGTGCGATGTCGTAGTCTTGGCGGCGATATCCGAGGAAGCGATCCGTATGCGGATAGCGTCCCATCAGAACGGACTGTTCCACGGAGAGTTGCCCTTCCGTGTCGGTGGCAAACTGCGTGAGTACGGCGAGTTTGCGGGCCAATTCGCGGGCGGGATAGTCGCCGATCGGTCGCCCGTCAAAACGGACGGCGTCGCCGGCGGGAAGTTCGCCGTACATATGGCGCAGCAGGGTCGTTTTTCCCGATCCGTTCGGCCCGATGATACCGAAGCGGGCGCCGGTCGGTACGGTGAGATTGATATCGGTGAGCAGTTTGGCTTGCCCGATTTGATAGTGTAAATGCGTGATGTCCCACATTATCGTTCACCTCCGTACGCGCGGCGAATCAGTGCGATAAAGAGCGGTGCGCCGATGAGCGCGGTCAAGACGCCGATCGGCAGTTCTTCCGGCCGAAACAGTGTCCGTGCGGCGGTATCGGCGACGACGAGAATGGTACCGCCCGACAACGCGCAGAGCAGGCCCAACGACAGATGTTGCGGGCCGATGATCCGGCGGGCCATATGCGGGATAATCAGACCGATGAAGCCGATGACACCCGTATGGGCAACAGCCACCGCAATGGTGAGCGAGGACAAGACGATAAAGAGCCACTGGAGGTGACGTACGCTCAACCCCAGGCGGGCGGCGGCGTCACGACCGAGTAGCAACAGGTCGAAGTCGTTGTGAAACAAGGTGATGATCGCCACCCAAAGAAGGGCGGTCAGACCGAGCAGCCAGACGGACGACCATTGCAATCCCGCCAGCGATCCGACGAGCCAAAACATCGCACTGCGGACTTGCGCTTCGTTGTTTGAGGAGTAGATGAGCATGGTAGTCAAGGCGCCGAAGAAGGCGTTGACACCCATACCGAGCAGGACGAGAAAGACCGGATTGTCCCGCCGCCCCATCAAGACCAGGACACAGGTCATGGCGAGCAGTGCTCCTAAAAACGCCGATACGTACGTACCGCCCCCGCCGAGAAACGAGAACCAGCCGAGTAAAATCGCTCCGACCGCACCGGTCGATGCACCGGCGGAGATCCCGAGGACATACGGTTCGGCGAGCGGGTTGCGGGTGAGTGTCTGCATGACAAGTCCTGTCGTGGCCAGTACGGCGCCGGCGGCAAAGCCCGCCAAAATACGCGGCGCACGCACCAATTCAACCAGTACTTGCGATACCGGTCGCACAGCGGTATCCGCTCCCGTCATATTGCCGTACAAAATGGCGGTTACTTCCGCAACGGGAATGTCGACCGAACCGAAATAGTGCGCGCCGATGATCACGGCCAGCGCCACCAGCAAACCGGCCAATAATTTCCCTGATTTCATAGCATTCCTCTTTTCTTTGTTAATATTCTCATTCAGTATACAATAATCATTTTCATGATACAATCAACAGGGTGAGAAACATGATCGAAAGATTCACGCGTATATGATAAAAATTGGCAGTCTTTGGACTGCCTTTATTTTTTATTTAGTTTAACGCAGTAAATCATATAATTGAAAGGAATCTGTGTTATGTTAGATGCTATAATTATAATGATAATAAATATCATTTAATATAAAAAGGAGTTAGACTTATGACCTTAAACAAATGTATCTTAATAGGTCTCTTGGGTTCATTCTTGATGTTTTTGGGAGACATGATTTTATATTATGATCCAAATGATTACGATGGCAAAGATACTATAAATAGCATTATTGGCATAATGAAAAATGTTAGCACAAAAAGATTATACCTTGGTGGTCTTTTAGGTCCAATATCTGCCTTTATTTATTGTATTGGCTTTTATCATATTGTTTTATCATGTCAAGAAAATTATTTAAGTCTTGCGTGCTTTGTATTTTTAATAAATATTTTTGGCATGATACTGGGAGGCTCTTATCATATTCAATGTGCCTACTTAGGCCTTTTATCAAGATACGAAAACAAGGGAGCCTTTGATGAATTTTTAAAATTTTTAAAATTTCAAGCAAAAATGGTTTTTGGAACTATGGCTATAGCAAACATAGGAACAACATTGATAATTTTATTTGGATTCACAGTATTTCCAATATGGCAAGCTCTATTTACACCTATATTTCTTTTGACTCTCACTCCTCTTGCCGGGAGATTGCCAAAGGGATTGCACATGATTATTCGCGGTGGTTGGTTTAACTTAATATATTTTATTTACTACCTAAGCTTATTGATAAACTATACTAATGTGAATTTATAAGCTTATAAGGCAAAAGATTAAAATTATTATTTACAGGAGAAATTTTTATGAAACAATCAAATTTTATTGATAACAAGACAAAAGCTGACTACAAAAACTGGGTTCCTAAAAGATTGTTGAAGGCTAAGATTGCTGAAAGTATTGTATGTCTTATTTTATTCATCTTATTTGGTGCAAGTGACCTCATTCTTCAAGGAAGGCAAAGGACTATCTGGGGAATTATTTTGGGACTTGCAGCCTTGATACTTTTATTCTTTTCAATCATGCTTTCTCATATGTATCGAACTTTTGATTACAAGGGTAAGAGAAAACTCGCCAAAACTATTATAGAAGGTGTCGCAGAGTATGTTGAGATACCGGATGGTGGAGTTGGACTTGATGTAGGATGTGGCAGCGGTGCACTTACCATAGTATGTGCAAAAAGAAATCCAAAAGCGACCATGGTGGGTTGTGACATATGGAGCGGGGGATATAAGGGTGAATTTTCAAAGAAGCTCTGCCAGGACAATGCGAGGGCTGAGGGAGTAACAAATGTGAGCTTTGAAAATGGCAATGCGGTCAAGCTTCCATTTGAAGATGAGAGCTTTGATGCAGTAACAAGCAACTATGTTTATCACAATATAACGGGGAAAAATAAACAAAAACTTTTACTAGAAACACTTCGTGTACTTAAAAAAGGTGGAGTTTTTGTTATTCATGATTTGATGAGTAAGTCAAGATACGGAGATATGAATAAATTTATCGAAAAGCTTAAAAAAGATGGCTACGAAGATGTGCAATTAATTGATACAACAAAGGGTCTTTTTATGGGTCACAAAGAAGCTTTATTGTTAGGACTTTACGGTTCAACCCTTCTTATTGGGAGAAAATAATCCGCCGGAGACTATCTAGAAAATGATGTGTAACTCCCTTTACTTTATTACAGGCAATAGAGAATGAACCCAGTTTACAAGGATTATCTATAGATGTTAAATTTTGGGAATTGAGATTAATTGAGTATCAATCGGAGGGGTGAAATGAGCGTTGCATATAAAATTGCATCGACAATAGTAAGACTTGCCGGTGTCAAAAAAGTGTTTTTAAAGAACAAAGAAGAGATGCTTGAGTATGCAAAGCGAAAAAACTCAAAGGCGGTATTTGATTTAGATAAAGCGAGGAAAAGAGCCGAGAGAAAAAATTACGATCTCATTGTAAGAGACGTTATGGGATACAGGCTTATATCCTATCAAAAAAATAAGAGCCATGCAGAGGGAGCAGTACTATATCTATTTGGCGGTGGAATGATTACACAACCTGACAAATTGGATTTTGCTTTGTCGGAAAGAATAATGGAACAAACCGGCAAAGATGTTTGGTTTTTATTCTATCCACTTTGCTCGGAAGATGTAAAGATAGATAAGACATACGAAGTTTCATTTGAAACCTATAGGCTGATGACAGAAAGTTATAAGGCGGAAAACATAAGTGTCCTGGGATTTTCATCAGGAGCTTGTCTGGCAATAGGAATATTTTTGCACAACAATGCAATTGGAAGACCTGTTAAAATGCCCGGCAAAATAATTTCAGTATCACCGGGCGGCATACCCGATGTAAATCTAAAAGAAAATAAAGAGATTTGGGAAAGAGTAAATGCACTTAATCACAAAGATATAATAATTGAACCTACATATTTTAAAACGGCAAGGGAAATTACAAAAGGCGATAAAGATCTGCCTGAATATATGCTTGACGGAACTGTGGGAGATTTTACCGACTTTCCGAAAACATATTTTTATTACGGCGAAAATGAATGCCTCTATGCCTTTGCGGAGGAATTTAAAAAAGCAATGGAAAAATACAAAGCTCCATACGAAATCATTGTAGGTAAAGGAATGTGTCACTGCTATCCCTTGGCTAGATTTTTTAGGGAGGGCAGACAGGCCCAGGATGAAATTATTGAATTGTTAAAACAATAATTAAGAGGAAACATATAAACATACAGGGACGCACACTGCTCGGACAACAAACAGATCTCATCGTCAAAGCCGTACACAAAAGTAGCGATGCTAAAGGCCGGGAAGAAGGCGTCATAGTAAGTATTGATGAAAGGAGCAGATTTGTAAATCTGGTCCTTTTTTAAGTTTCTTGTTGAATAGACAAATAGGAAAAATTTATCAAAAATGGTATCTATAAGATGGCCGATAAAGAAAAAAGTTATTGAGCCCAATTTTGAGCCCAATAACTCTATTAACTTTATAAATTTATCAATAATAGGCCAAGTTTATTAAAGCAGAAATTCAGGCAAAACGCTTATTTATAGCCCTTTGTGGTAAATTAGTAGCTTTAGAAAAAGTAACAAAAACCATGATTTAAAACTCCGGAACCGGGTGCGCAGGTTCGATTCCTGCTAGGCGCACCATAAAAATGAAAGTCTCGTGACCGCGAGACTTTTTTTGTACGTCAAAACGGGCGGCGAATAATTTATCTGACATGCTTATTACGCGTGGCGCATAATCAGGGAATAATATAGAATTTTTTAGATATGATATAATAATTATATGAGAAATACGCATATACAGGGGGTACTATGAAACATTTAAAAAGAACATACAGCGGTACACCCGTTCCGTTCAAAGTCCACGCTCCGTTTCAGCCGATGGGCGATCAGCCGCAAGCGATTGCGAATTTGGCGCAGGGGATTCGTGACGGTCATTGGGCGCAGGTGCTGCTGGGAGCTACCGGTACCGGCAAGACGTATACGATGGCGAAAGTGATTGAAGAGGTGCAAAAACCGACTTTGATCATCGCGCCGAATAAAACGCTTGCGGCGCAGTTGGCGAGCGAGTTTCAAGCGTTTTTCCCCGATAATGAAGTGGCTTACTTTGTCAGTTACTACGATTACTACCAGCCGGAATCTTATATTCCGTCGACGGATACCTATATTGAAAAAGACGCGTCGATCAATGATGAGATCGATAAATTGCGCCACTCGGCGACGATGAGTTTATTTGAACGTCGTGACGTAATTATTGTCGCGTCGGTTTCTTGCATTTACGGCTTGGGCGATCCGGAGGACTATACGGAGATGGTGGCGTCTCTGCGTAAAGGTCAGGTGAAGCCGCAAGAGGAAATCCTGCGCAAGTTGGTGGATATTCAATACACACGCAATGATATGAATTTGGTCCGCGGCACGTTTCGCGTGCGCGGTGACACGATTGAAGTGTTTCCGGTCGGCGAGTCGGGGCAGATTATCCGCATCGAGATGTTCGGTGATGAAATTGATCGCCTGACGGAAATCGATACGCTTACGGGCGAAGTGATCGCCGAGCGTACGCACGTCGCGATTTATCCGGCGAGCCATTACGTCACCACCGGCGCGAAAATGGAGCGCGCTTTGCACTCCATCGAAGCGGAGCTGGATGAACGATTGGCGGTATTGCAATCGGAAAATAAATTGTTGGAAGCGCAACGCTTGGAGCAGCGCACCCGTTACGATTTGGAAATGATTCGGGAGATCGGGTACTGCTCGGGCATCGAAAATTATTCGCGGCATCTCTCGGGCCGCGCGCCCGGGGAAGCGCCGTACACGCTGCTGGATTATTTTCCCGATGATTTTTTAATCATGGTCGATGAATCGCATGTCACCGTGCCGCAGTTGCGCGGCATGTACGCCGGTGACCGTTCCCGTAAATTATCGTTGATCGACTACGGTTTCCGTCTGCCTTCCGCGGCAGACAACCGGCCGTTGATGTTTGATGAGTTCGTCGAACGGATCAATCAGATCGTCTATATTTCGGCGACGCCCGGCCCGTATGAAATGTCGGTACAGACGAATATGGCCGAGCAGATTATTCGCCCCACGGGCCTGTTGGATCCGTCGGTGGAAGTGCGGCCGATCCGCGGTCAGATGGATGATCTCTTGGGCGAAATCCGCGCTCGCGTGAAAGATAATGAGCGCGTGATGATTACCACGCTCACGAAAAAGATGGCGGAAGATCTGACGGATTTTCTTAAAGAAATGGATGTCAAAGTGCGCTACCTGCACAGCGATATCGCCACCATCGAGCGGGCGGAGATTATCCGCGATCTGCGCGCCGGCGTATTTGATGTGCTGGTCGGTATCAACCTGCTGCGCGAAGGATTGGATATGCCGGAAGTTTCGCTTGTCGCGATTTTGGACGCGGATAAGGAAGGCTTTTTGCGTTCCGATACCAGCTTGATCCAGACCATCGGGCGGGCGGCCCGTAACTCCAAAGGGCATGTCATTTTATACGCGGATCATGTCACGGACTCGATGGCGCGCGCGATGGAAGAAACAAAGCGCCGTCGCAAAATACAAGAGGCGTATAATACGGAACACAATATTACACCGAAGACCATTATTAAAGAAGTGAAAGATTTAATTTCCCTGACCAAGGTGGCGGAAACGGATTGGCGCAAGGAATATGACGCCGACATGAGCGAAGCGACCGATGAAAGCTTGCATGCCCGTATTGTGGAGACGGAAAAGGCCATGCGCCAAGCGGCGAAAGATTTGGAGTTTGAAAAAGCGGCGCAATGGCGCGATGAACTCGGGCGCTTGCGTCAGGAATGGGCGGATCGCTTCGGTTCGCAGGCACGGGATAAGATGCGCGCGATGAAGAAAAAACCGCGTCGTCATCGCTGAATAAAGGAGTGCTATGAAAGAAGAAATGATCATTCGCGGGGCGCGTCAGCATAATTTGCAAAATATTGATTTGCGTCTGCCGCGGGATAAATTTATTGTTTTTACGGGACTTTCCGGCAGCGGCAAGTCCTCTCTCGCGTTTGACACCATTTACGCGGAAGGACAGCGCCGTTATGTAGAGTCTTTGTCCGCGTACGCGCGGCAGTTCCTCGGGCAGATGGATAAGCCGGACGTCGATTATATCGCGGGCCTTTCGCCGGCCATTTCGATCGATCAGAAAACGACCAGCCGCAACCCGCGTTCGACGGTCGGCACTGTGACCGAGATTTACGACTACCTGCGTCTTTTGTACGCGCGGGTAGGGCGGCCGTTTTGCCCGCATTGCGGCAAGCCGATCACGCAACAGACCGTCGAACAGATTACGGATGCCATTTTAGCTTTACCGGAGGGCACGCGTTTTCTCTTACTGGCGCCGGTCGTTCGGGCGCAAAAAGGCACGCATAAAAAGACGCTGGAGCGCTTGCGCAAAGAAGGTTATGCGCGCGTACGCGTCGACGGCGAAGTGCGGAATCTCGATGAAGAGATCGATTTGGAGAAAAATCGCAAACATGTCATCGAGGTGGTGGTCGATCGACTGATCGCGCGCGAAGGCTTGGCGCAGCGTTTAGCCGGTTCGCTCGAAACGGCGCTCAGTTTAGGGGAAGGCGTCGTGTATGCGCAGGTGGTGGACGGACCGCAATACGTATTCAGTCAGCATTTCGCCTGTCCGGATTGCGGGATTTCCCTACCGGAACCGGAACCGCGGCTGTTTTCCTTTAATAATCCGCTGGGAGCGTGTCCCGTTTGCACGGGTCTGGGCGCGAGCCTGGAGCCGGATTTCAGTCTGATCGTACCGGATCCCGATTTGTCGTTCAAAGACGGCGCGGTGCAAGCGCTTTCCACGAACCGTAACTCATGGTTCATGGTGCAGCTCGTGCCGTTCCTGAAATCGTACGGTCTGACGTTGGATAATTCTTACAGTGATTTACCGGCGGAAGGCAAGCGCTATTTGCGCGACGGCACGTCTAAAAAATTCCGTTTCCGCTATGAAAATATGCGCGGCGAAGTCAAGAGTTATGATCGAGCGTTTGAAGGTGTCGTTCCCATGGTGAAACGCCGCCATCGAGACGCCTTCTCGGACAGTCAGCGACAGGAAATGGAACGCTACATGACGGAGGTTCCCTGTACGGAATGCCAGGGCGCGCGCCTCAAACCGGAAGTGTTGGCGTTCAAGGTCGGCGGCTTGAATATTCATGAGCTGACCTGCCTTTCGATTGCGGAAATTCGCGATTTTTTGAACGAACTCGAATTGACGGAAAAAGAAATGGTCATTGCCCGCCAAATTGTGAAAGAACTCAATGCGCGCATCGGGTTCCTTTATGATGTGGGCTTGGGCTATTTGACGCTGGCCCGCTCATCGGGCACGCTGTCCGGCGGGGAGGCGCAGCGGATTCGTCTGGCGACGCAGATCGGCTCGGGTCTCGTCGGTGTGCTTTACATTTTGGACGAACCTTCGATCGGTTTGCACCAGCGCGATAATGATCGTCTGCTTGCAACCTTGAAAGGACTGCGCGATTTGGGCAACAGCCTGATCGTCGTCGAGCATGATGAAGATACCATTCGCGCGGCGGACCATATCGTCGATATCGGTCCGGGAGCCGGTGAGTACGGCGGTCAAATTGTCGCGCAGGGGGATTTAAAAACCATTTTGCAAACGCCGCAATCGCTGACCGGACAATACCTCGCGGGCAAGCGCTACATTCCCGTACCGGCGCAACGCCGCAAAGGCAACGGCAAAAAACTCGTGGTCCGCGGCGCGAGTGAACACAACTTGCAGAATATTGATGTGACGTTCCCCTTGGGCTGCCTGACGGTCGTGACCGGGGTATCCGGTTCGGGTAAAAGTACGCTGGTCAACGAGATCCTTTACAAAGGATTGGCCAACGGTCTGTACCGCAAATACCACCGTACCGGCACGTATAAAAGCATTACCGGCGCGAAAAATATCGACAAAATTATCGATATCAACCAGCAGCCGATCGGACGTACGCCGCGTTCCAATCCGGTGACGTATACCGGTGTTTTCACGCCGATTCGTGAATTGTACAGCCAAACGCCGGAAGCGAAGTTGCGCGGCTATAAGCCGGGGCGTTTCAGCTTCAATATGAGCGGAGGTCGGTGCGAGGCCTGCAAGGGCGACGGCATCATTAAAATTGAAATGCATTTCCTGCCCGACGTGTACGTGCCCTGCGAAGTCTGCCACGGCGCGCGCTATAATCGCGAAACGCTGGAAGTGAAATACAAGGGTAAAAATATTTCCGATGTGCTCAATATGACAGTGGATGAAGCGGTCGAATTTTTCGCCAATCATCCGGCCATTGTCCGAAAATTGCAAACGATTCAGGACGTCGGACTCGGGTACATTCGTCTCGGTCAGCCGGCGACCACGCTTTCCGGCGGGGAAGCGCAACGCGTCAAATTGGCGACGGAACTGGCGAAACGCAGCACCGGCAAGACGCTCTACCTTCTGGATGAACCGACCACCGGATTGCATGTGGCGGATATTCATAAACTGATGGATGTCTTGCAGAGAATTGTGGATGAAGGCGATACCGTGGTGATCATCGAGCACAATTTAGATGTGATTAAATGCGCCGATCATATTATCGACTTGGGACCGGAAGGCGGCTCTGGCGGCGGTACGATCGTGGCGACCGGCACGCCGGAAGAAGTGGCGGCCGTGCCGGCATCCTACACGGGGCATTATTTGGCGCCATTGTTGGAACGAGCGCGAAAACTCGGTCAGGTGGAGGATCGTCATGCGGCAAGTGAATGAGCGGATTCAAACCAAGCTCGACGCCTTGCCGACCACACCCGGGGTCTACCAGTGGAAAGATCGGTTCGGTAAAGTCATCTACGTCGGCAAAGCGGTGAATTTACGCAGCCGCGTGCGTTCCTACGTGCGGGAAGAAAGCAAGAACAGCCCCAAAGTGAATGCCATGATGAACCACGCCGAAGATGTCGATTTTATTTTGACCAAAACGGAACTGGAAGCGCTCATTCTCGAATGCAATTTAATTAAACGCTTGCATCCGAAATACAATATTCTGCTGCGGGATGATAAAACATATCCGTACATCAAAATCACGTTGCAGGAAGCCTATCCGCGCGTCTTTATGACGCGGCGACTGGTGCGTGACGGCGCACGCTACTTGGGACCCTTTACCGACGTCGGTTCGGTGGCGCGGACATTGAAAACCTTGCGGCAGATTTACCCCTTGCGGACTTGTCGGTCGATGAAAGTGCGACGACCCTGTCTGCAATACCATTTGAAACGCTGCCAGGCGCCCTGCATGGGCCGGGTGGAACAAGCCGCGTACCATCAAATGGCGCAGGAAGTCTGCGATATTTTTGAAGGTAAAAACCGGCAGTGGCTGCACCGCTGGGAAAACAGCATGAAAGAGGCGGCCGCGGCGATGCGTTATGAGGAAGCGGCCCGCTACCGGGACCGTATCGTCGCGTTGAAAAGCGTGCAGGAGCGGCAAAACATCGTGGCCGCCGCCGGCAACTTGGATATGATCGGCGTCGCTCGTACGGCGGATAAAGTAGGCGTCGTCATTTTACTTGTCCGCGCCGGCAAAGTGATCGGCAAAGAAAACTATATGGTCAGCGGCTCCTACGGTGAAAGTGATGCGGAAGTATTGGCCGGATTTATCAAAAATTATTACACCGGCAGCGCGGACCGCGTGCCGAAAGAAGTGGCCGTGCCGTTTTTGCCGGCCGATGCCGAACTGCTCGGTGAATGGTTGACGGCGGAGCGGGGTTCGCAGGTGAAAATCGCCGTGCCGCAACGAGGCTTCCGTCGCGGTCTGAAAGATATGGCGCAGGACAATGCCGCGAAGTATCTGGCGGATAAAGAATTGCAATGGCAGCACACGGTGGATAAACAAAGCGGCGCCGTGCGCGATCTCGCGGAAATTTTGGATTTGCCCAATTTACCCGAGCGCATTGAGTGTTTTGATATCAGTCATATCCAGGGCGCGGAGACCGTCGCCTCCATGAGTGTTTTGATCGACGGCAAACCGACCGGCAGCGAATACCGCAAATTCAAATTGAAAACCGTGCAGGGCAAGCCGGATGATTTCGCCTCCATGCGTGAAATTATGGCGCGCCGTTACGGAAATCATCCCGATTGGCCGTTGCCGGATCTGATCGTCATCGATGGCGGTAAAGGACAGTTGCATGCGGCGTTGCCCGTTATTCGCGAGTGCGGCGTTCAAACACCGGTTATCGCTCTGGCGGAACGGATCGAAGAGATTTTTACCGAGTACAGCAACGAACCGATTGTGTTGGATCATCGCTTACCGGCGCTGCAGTTATTGCAGACAGTGCGTGATGAAGCCCATCGATTCGCGATTACGTACCACCGTAAACTGCGCAGCAAGCGGAATTTCCAATCTATATTGGATCATATCGACGGCATCGGTCCGAAACGTCGTCAGGCGCTATGGCAGGCGTTTCCGAATTTGGACGCGATGCGCTCGGCCGACGTCGAAGCATTGGCGGCCGTGCCCGGCATGAATCGGAAAGCCGCCGAAGCTGTGCACACGTTTCTGCGGGCGGAGAAACACGAAAAGCAGCAGCAATTGCAGACGAAAGAAGACAAGCAAAAATGGGTATAAAAAAGAGCGGTGAGCACCGCTCTTTTTTTGTACCGCTTTTACAACATGATGTTTGCAAAACGTATTCGGATAAAATCGGGAGATTCCGATCGCTGTCGGAAGCCGCGTTGGAAAATATAAAAACACGATATAATGATACGCCTGTAAAAGTGTAAAAATATTAAAATGATTTATCGTAATGTTTTGAAGATGCGCAGACATTGTAAATAAAGGACTTCTTAAGAGGCGATAGAAAATTTGTCCGATTTATTTTCAATGCAGCTTACAAAAACTTTGTTTTTACAATTTATTTACAAATGCTGTGTAGTCTTTTGACAGTCTTTCGCTATTATGCAGTTATACCAATTCGTATCGATTCCAAAGGAGGAACGAAAAAGATGAAACAAGGCAAACGTTTGGGTTTAGCAGCAGCCGGTGTAGTAATGGCATTAGCGATCGCGGGTTGCGGTGGCGGTTCCGGATCCAGCTCCGGCGGTGACAAAGCGGCTTTTGATTTGGCCAAAGATATTCACGTTATTTCCCGTGAAGACGGTTCCGGTACGCGTGGCGCGTTCATAGAATTGTTGGGCATTGAAGTCAAAGAAAACGGTAAGAAAGTGGACCGCACTTTGAGCTCCGCGCAGATTACGAACAGTACCAACGTCATGATGACCAGCGTAGCGAACGACGCGTATGCGCTCGGCTACATTTCCCTCGGTTCGTTGAACGATACCGTAAAAGCGTTGAAAGTTGACGGCGTGGAAGCGACCCCGGCGAATGTTATGAACGGTCAGTACAAATTGGCTCGTCCGTTCAACGTCGTCATCAACAAAGAAAAAGGTCTGACGCCGCAAGCGCAAGACTTCCTGAAATTTATCCACAGTAAAGAAGGCCAGAAGATCGTTACTGACAACGGCTACATCGCGGTGGATCAAGCTCCGGCGGCGTACACTCCGGCGAACCAGTCCGGCAAAATCGTATGCGCGGGTTCGTCTTCGGTAACTCCGGTCATGGAAAAATTGGCGGAAGCCTATCAGAAAGCCAACCCGAACCTGAAAGTCGAAGTGCAGCAGAGCGACTCGACGACCGGTGTGCAATCGGCGATCAGCGGCACGGCCGACCTCGGTATGGCATCGCGTGAATTGAAAGACAGCGAAAAAGATAAAGTAGACGGTAACGTTATTGCCAAAGACGGTTTGGCAGTTGTGGTCAACAAAGCGAACAGCGTAGAAAACATCAAAGCGGATTCCGTTCGTGACGTTTATATTGGCAAAATTACGAAATGGCAGGATGCGAAATAACATCTGCCGGTAAGAAGCGGGAGTGAGCGGATGAATTCGCAGACAAGTGAAAAGTTGATGAGTTGGACGGTGCATGTGATGGCGGCAATGTCCATCATATGCGTCTTCCTCATCGGGCTCTTTATCTTTGCCAAAGGAATCCCGCCGATGTTTACCATCGGTCTGCAGGATTTCCTTTTGGGAGCAAGTTGGCGCCCGACGGACGTACCGCCCGCATACGGGATTTTCCCGATGATCATCGGCAGTATGCTGGTCACTCTCGGTGCGATTTTGATGGGCGGACCGGTTGCCTTGGCGGCAGCCGTCTGCCTTTCTTTTTTTGCACCGGAAAAGTGGCGGCGTGTCCTACGTTCGTTAGTTTTATTATTGGCCGGTATCCCTTCGATCGTCTACGGTTTCTTCGGGATGGTTGTCATGGTACCGATGGTTCGTGGGTATTTAGGCGGCAACGGCAACAGCGTGTTTACGGCGGCGTTATTGCTTGCCATCATGATTTTGCCGACGATTATTTCTGTCAGCGAGTCGGCGCTTTCCACGGTACCGGATCGTTACTACGAAGGCGGCCGCGCTTTGGGATTGACCCACGAACGTACCGTGGTCGGGATCATGGTGCCGGCGGCTTCCGGCGGTATCTTGGCGTCGTTTGTCTTGGGTATCGGCCGCGCGGTCGGTGAAACGATGGCCGTTATCATGGTCGCGGGCAACCAGGCGGTGATTCCGTCGTCACTTTGGGACGGGACGCGTACTTTGACGGCCAATGTCGTTTTGGAAATGGGTTACGCGGCAGACCTGCACAGGGAAGCGTTGATTGCGACCGGCGCCATTTTGTTTATTATGATTTTGTTATTGAATACGCTGTTCCTGTTTTTACGTGAAAGGCTGGTTAAATCATGAGCCAACGTCGTGGGGAAACGCGCGGCGTCTATGAATGGATCGTACAGGCAGCCGTTTGGCTGGGCATTACGCTCACGATGGGTGTCTTGGTGTACTTGCTGGTACACATCCTTTGGAACGGTATTCCGTTCGTGACCGCCGAACTGTTTGCTTATAAATACAATACCTCTAACGTTTCACTCTTTCCGGCATTGATCACGACGATTTACCTGACCGTCGGCACATTGCTTTTGGCGATACCGTTGGGCGTAGGCACCGCCGTGTATATGACGGAATACGCGCAACGCGACTCGTGGTTGGTAAAATGGGTTCGGATGGCCAGCGAAACGCTCGCCGGTATTCCTTCCATCGTGTACGGTTTGTTCGGTTTTTTGTTTTTCGTTATTTTCTTGCAGCTGGGATACTCTTTGATTTCCGGTATTTTAACAATGACGATCCTCGTGCTTCCCTTTGTCATTAAGACAACGGAAGAAGCTCTTTTGACCGTGCCGACCGGTTTGCGCGAAGGCAGCTACGGCTTGGGCGTAGGTAAACGGGATACCATTTTGAAAATTATTTTGCCGGTAGCCGGCCGCGGGATTGTAGCAGGCGTTATCTTGGCGATCGGCCGCATCGTCGGTGAAACGGTCGCGTTGATGTATACGATCGGCACCGTTCCGGAAATCCCGGGCAACCTGATGCAGTCCGGCCGAACGATGGCGATTCACATGTACGCGCTTTCCAGCGAAGGTATTCACACGGATAAAGCGTACGCCACCGGCGTTATCTTGATTGTAGTCGTAGTTTTGATGAACGAGATCTCCTCGCTTGTCATGAATAAATGGAGAAAATAAGATGTCCGACTTGGCTTTTAAAGTGAACAACTTAAACCTCTATTATGGGGAAAAACAAGCGCTCTTTGATGTCAATATGGAGATTGAAGAGCGTGCGATCACCGCGTTGATCGGACCGTCGGGTTGCGGCAAGTCGACATTCTTGCGTGTTCTTAACCGTATGAATGATTTGATTGAAGGCTGCCGGATCACCGGCGAAGTATTGTATCGCGGACAAAATGTATTTGATGTGCACGATGTCAATCAGCTGCGCAGACAGATCGGGATGGTATTCCAAAAGCCGAACCCGTTCCCGATGAGCATTTATGATAACATCACGTTTGCGCTGAAATCGATGGGAATCAAAAAGAAGTCGATTTTGGATGAAACGGTGGAACGAAGCTTGAAACAGGCGTCGATTTGGGACGAAGTCAGTGACCGTCTGCATGAAAGCGCGCTAGCTCTTTCCGGCGGGCAACAGCAGCGTATTTGCATCGCCCGCGCGATTGCGGTCGATCCCGAAGTCATTCTCATGGATGAACCGACGTCCGCGCTCGATCCGATTTCCACATTGAAAATCGAAAACCTGATTGAAGAATTGAAACAGCAATACACCATCGTCCTGGTTACGCACAATATGCAACAGGCGGCGCGTTGCTCAGACTCGACGGCGTTTTTCCTGTTGGGTGAAGTCATTGAAAAAGATGCGACGGATGTCATCTTTACGAACCCCAAGGAACAGCGAACGGAAGATTATGTAACCGGACGTTTCGGTTGAACGGAAAAACGTTCGACTTGGTATAATAAAAGCGAGGTATATTGTGGTCAGAATCCGATTAGAACGCGAACTCAACGAGTTGCGTAACGACATCATTACGGTCGGCAGCTGGACGGATGATGTGTTGCAAATGGCATCGACGATTTTTCAAGACGGAGACAGCGTTCCGTACAAAGAAGTCGATGAGGCCGTGCGCCGTATTGTTTCCGCCAAACGCAAATTGGAAGAAAACTGTTTGCGCCTTTTGGCAAGCGAACAGCCGTTGGCGTCCGATTTCCGACTGGTGTCGGCGATCTTTAAAATGGCGTCCCATATTAAACGTATCGGGGAACTCGCCGGCTCGCTGGTAGAACTTGCCGACGAAAGTGAAATGCGTTCGGACCCGGCATGGGATATTCTGGAAGATATGCTTGCCGAAGGCCGCGACATGCTGCACAGCGCGTTGCGCTCACTGGTTCGCTTTGATACGGACTTGGCGCAGAGCACGATCGATCGTGATGATACTGTCGACCAGCTGTTTCGCAAGTTGCGCGAAGAAATCATTCAGGAATTGCGGAAAGGCGACTCGCCGGACCCCTTGCTGCCCGATGCATTGTTGATGGGAAAATTCTTGGAGAAGATCGGCGACCACGCCGCGTCCTCCGCGGAATGGGTTTTATTTGCCATCGGTGATCGGCGGGAGTGAAAATCTATGGCTTTAATTTATTGTGTAGAAGACGATGAAAATATTCGTGACCTCATGGTGTATGCGCTGGAGAGCCAGCAGTATGAAGTCGGTAAATTCGAGTCGGGCGAAGAATTGTTTGCGGCGCTGGAAGAAAAAGTGCCGGATCTGATATTGCTCGATATTATGTTACCCGGCGACGACGGCTTAACGATTTTGCGCAAATTACGGAGCCATGCGGCGTACGACGGCGTCATGGTGATTTTAGTGACGGCCAAGAGCGCGGAATATGATGTCATCACAGGTCTCGATATCGGCGCGGACGATTACATTCGCAAACCGTTCGGGATTATGGAAATGATTTCCCGCGTGCGCGCCGTATTACGGCGCCAGGGCTACCGCGCATTCGCAGGTGATGTGTATGAATGCGGACCGATCCGCCTGGATCGTAAACGCTATCGCGTGCAGGTGGACGGCGAAGATGTGACGCTTACGGCCAAGGAATTCGAGTTGCTCGCGTACCTGTTGCTGAATAAAGAAATCGTTCTTTCCCGCGAACAAATTATGGAACACGTTTGGGAAATTACGCATTTCATTGAAAGTCGTACGGTCGACATGCATATTATGAGCTTGCGCCAAAAACTTGGCGACGCGGGAAGCATGATTCAAACGATACGCGGTGTCGGCTACAAACTGGGTGAAGAACGATGAAAAAAAGTATTTACTCCGCGTTGGTAAGCATCAGCATCGTAGCGGTGCTGTTGACTTTACTGGCAAGCATGTGGTTTTACTATTCCGGTGTCCGTAAAGAAGCGGAAACGCATCTCCAACAGATGACGACCGTATTGGCAGACGGCATGCGCAATCAACCGGTACCGGTCGACTGGCTGGCGGCATCGGTGGCCGGTATTGACGACATGACGCGCGTAACCTGGATTGATGCGGCCGGTAAGGTACGTTTTGAATCGGCTTACAACGCGGACCAAATGGAAAATCATCTGGAACGCGAAGAAGTCAAGGCCGCCTTGGCCCATGGCGAAGGCGCGAGCCGCCGGGAATCCGGTACGTTGGCGCGGGAAACTTCATACTATGCGCTGCGTTTGGACGACGGATCCGTTCTGCGTACGGCGGTGGATCGCGGCAGCTTATTGGCGATTATGCAACGCGCGTTACCGGGCGTTTTAGGTGTACTGGCGGTCATCCTGATCGCTTGCTTCTTCCTGGCCGGTTACTTGACGCGGCATCTTTTGCAACCTTTGCGTCAGGCGGGGGAAGCGGTCGATGCGATGATCTCGGGGCAACCGGTGCCTTATATGCTCGGCGTGCCGGAACTCGATCCCATCTTAGCGAGAACACGTGCGCAGCAGGAAAACATTTCGCATTATATTGATGAAATTAATGACGAGCGCAGCCGCACCCGTCACATGATGGATACGCTTACGGAAGGCGTCATTTTGCTGGATCGCGGACAATCCATCTTGGACTACAACAATGTCACGGCCAAGATCTTCCAATTAACAAGCGATGTGCACGGCCAAAGCGCGGCCGCGTTGGATCAGAGCTCCGCGTGGCTGACCTGCATTCAGGACGCCATGAAAACCGGCGAATCGTCCACCGAGCTTACTTTGTGCGAGCGGATCTATCGCGTGCGCGCCCGCCGCACGGAAAGCAGTAATGATGACTTTACCGTATTGCTGGTCGTTCGCGATGTGACGGAAACCGCCTTGGCGGAACAACGTCGTCGCGAATTTTCGGCGAATGTTTCGCATGAATTGAATACGCCGCTCACTTCGATTCGCGGCTACGCCGAACTGCTTTTGAACGGCCTGTATCATAATGCCGACGAAGTGAAGAACTTTGCGCGGCGGATGATTCAGGAATCAAATCGCCTGCTGGGACTCATTCAAAACATCATGCGTCTGTCACGCATTGAAGAGGCGAATGAACCGTATCAATGGCAAAATGTGTCGCTTCACTACATTGCCGAGCAGGTGACCGATCTTTTGGAAATGCAGTCCGAGAAAAAGAATATCCGGATGCGGGTGCACGGTGATCGGGGCTACGTTTTCGGCGACGCCCGTCTGCTTTTTGAACTCGTCTTGAATTTAGCGGATAATGCGGTCAAATATAATCGCGAAGGCGGCAGCGTGGATGTGACCATCCGCGACGGTGAAGACGACGTTACATTGACGGTAAAAGATACCGGCGTCGGTATTCCCATTGAACAACAAAACTATATTTTCGAACGTTTTTATCGCGTGGAACAAAGCCGCTCGAAAGAGACCGGCGGTTCCGGTTTGGGCTTGGCGATTGTCAAGCATATCGTCGCCTTGCACCATGGCGAATTGACCTTGGCGAGTCAGCCGAAAGAAGGCACCGCGATTACGGTAACCTTACCGAAAAAGCAACCCGACGCAAAGGAAACCGAAAAAACGCAAAGCGCTGACGATGTGACGAACGACGGCGACGTTTCCCACGTCGTAACGAAATAGGTAAACAGCCGCCTTACTAAGACGGCTGTTTTTTTGCGCCGAAATGCATCGTCTGGAAACAAGCGCGCAGGACCCGCTTTACTCCGCTCAAAATGCATCGCATGCGGACAAGTGTGCTATAATAATAGGCAATTTGAAGGAAGCGAGGGATAGTCATGACGATAAGTGTAGCAGCACCGCAAGCCTATGGGAAAAAGGCGAATGATGTGATTTTCGGCGCCAATGATGCGGCGGTCAAAGCGGCGCAGAAATATGGTAAAGAAAAAGTAACCAACGCGACCATCGGCGCGATTTTGGACGAGAATGAAGATCTGGTGTGTCTGCCGACGGTAGAGAAAGTATACCGCGGCCTTTCGATGCGTGATGTGATTCAATACGCGCCGATCGCGGGCCTGCCGGATTTTCTCACCGAAGTGCAGAATCGTTGTTTCGGCGCGTACCGACCCGCGGCGGAGATTGCGGCGGTGGCCACGGCCGGCGGCACCGGCGGCATTCACAACACCATTCATAATTACACCGAATGGGGCGATGAAGTGTTGACCAGCGACTGGTACTGGGGCGCGTACAGCGTGCTTTGCAATGACAACGGTCGCAAACTTCGCACCTTCCGCTTGTTTACCGATGATCTGCAATGGAATCAGGACGATTTCGCGCAGCATGTGGAAGCGATCGCGGAGCGTCAGGATCAGGTGCTCGTGATTTTGAACACGCCGGCGCACAATCCGACCGGCTACAGCCTTTCCGACGAAGACTGGCAGCAGGCGTTGGGAACGCTGAAAGAAGTCGCGGCGCGTCCGGAGAAACATGTGATCCTCCTCGTCGATGTTTCATACTTGGATTTCGCGGGCGATGAAGAAACATCGCGGAGCTTTTTCCGTCACTTCGAGAATTTGCCCGAGAATTTGCTCGTGGTCGTTTGCTACAGCATGTCCAAAGGATTTACCATGTACGGACAGCGTATCGGCGCGATGATCGGCATCACGTCTTCGCCGCAAATCGCGCAGGAATTTAAAGACATCAACCAATATACGAGTCGGGCGACCTGGTCGAATATCAATCGGGCCGGCATGCAAACACTGGTCACGATCAGTCAGGATGCGAAACTTTTGCAACAGTTCCAAGCGGAACAGGCGGAATATTTCGCGCTTATCCGTGATCGCGCCGCGCTCTTCATGCAGGAAGCGGCGGAGGTGGAACTGCCGGTTTTACCGTATCGCGCCGGCTTTTTCCTGAGCGTGCCGAGCCGTGATTCAAAAGCGGTTTGCGCGCTGATGAACCGGGATAATATTTTCCCCGTGCCGTTGAAAGCCGGTGTGCGTTTGGCGGTGTGCGCGGTGACCAAAGCAAAGATGCCGGGCATTGCGACCAAACTCAAAGCGGCCTGGGAACAAGTCGAACACGCGTAAAAAGTTCCGCTTCGGCGGAACTTTTTCTTTGCCCTGAAACTTGTTTCCGAGGTTGTTTTTCGTTATACTTAATAAATAGACTAATTTGTCAATTATTAAATTTGCAACGCAAGGAGTCCGGATGAGTTTACAACAAACAATCGCCAAAAAAGTGACCTACTCGGGGATCGGTTTACACTCCGGGCAGCCGGTGCGGCTTTCGTTTGTCCCCGCGCCGGTGGATAGCGGGATTCGGTTTCGCCGCACGGACATCTCGGAAAACGATACAGTTCCTGCGCAGATTCGTTATGTGACGAATACGATGCGGGCGACGACGCTCGAAAACGGAGCGGTCATGGTGACGACCGTCGAGCATGTTCTGAGCGCGATTCGGGCGCTGGAGATCGATAATATCATCGTGGAACTGGACTCGGTGGAACCGCCGGTCGGTGACGGCAGCGCGGCGGTATTCGTGGGTCTGCTGGACGAAGCGGGAATCATGACGCAAGATGCGGAACGCCGCTATTTACCCGTGACCAAAAGTGTCGGTGTGTACGATACGCCGAATGACCGATTTATTGTCGCCTTGCCGTATGACGGTTTTCGCGTTACCTTCCTGGCCGAAAAAGAAGATCATCCGTTACTGCGGCTGCAGGCGATGGATATTGAAATCACGACGGAAAATTACCGGAACAGCATTATGCGGGCGCGCACGATCGGTTTTACGGAAGAGTTGGAGCAACTGCGCAAGATGGGACTGGGGCGCGGCGGGACGCTGGAAAACGCCGTGGTGTATTCGCCGACGGAAGTGCTTTCCGAATTGCGATACCCGAACGAAGTAGTGCGCCACAAGATTCTCGACGTGATCGGTGATCTGGCCTTGGCGGGACCGTTGAAAGCGCATATCATTGCGCGCAAGTCCGGTCATCAACTGAATACGGAACTGGCTCGCCGTTTGGTCGAGTCGGTCGCAAAGGAGGATCCGGTATGAAACTTGAAGTTACTGAAATTATGGAAATTTTGCCGCATCGTTACCCCATGCTGCTGGTGGATCGCATTTTAGAATTGGAACCGATGAAACGCGCCGTCGGCATCAAAAACGTGACATTGAACGATCCGTATTTTCAAGGTCATTTTCCCGGAAATCCGATCATGCCGGGCGTGCTTTTGTGCGAAGCCATGGCGCAAGTCGGCGGTGTGGCCCTGCTGTATCCGGAAGAGCATCGCGGCATGACGCCGATGTTCACCGGGATGGATAAAGTTCGCTTTCGCATGTCCGTGCGGCCGGGTGATACCTTCCGCAGCGAAATCGAAATATTGAAAACCAAAGGAAATGTAGGAAAAATCGCCTGCCGCGGCTATGTGGGCGACGAGCTGGCGGTGCAAGGCGAATTCATGTTTTATCTTTCGCCCAAGAAAGACGATCAAGCCGATCAAAAAGCATGAATTGAGTCAAAAACGTGAGCAATTTATTGAATTCCCATTCTAGACATCGCTAATGGCACGAGAAAGCTTAAAATGGAAGTTATATATTTGACCGGAATGCGGATTATAAAATAAACGATAAAACTGAGCTGATTCATACAGTTTACATAGCAAATAGCGGGAGAGATAGTATGGGATTACAACTTGTAGAAAAGCATGAACCGAATATTCACGAAACGGCGGTAGTCGATCCGAGCGCGGTTCTGCACAGTAACGTAGAAATCGGGCCGTACGCCGTGATCGGCGCGGATACGGTGATCGGAGAAGGCACGCGTATTGATGCGCATGTCGTCATTCATCCGTATACCACGATCGGCAAATATTGCCACATTTACCCCGGCGCCTCGATCGGCAGCGATCCGCAGGATCTGAAATTCGAAGGGGAACGCAGCACGACATCCGTCGGAGATTATACGGACATTCGCGAATTCGTGACCATCAGCCGCGCGACCGGTGAAGGACAGGAAACGCACGTCGGTTCGCATTGCCTGTTGCAGGCGTATACGCATGTCGCGCATAACTGCAATGTGGGTAACCATGTAGTGATCAGCAGTTTCGCGGGTCTGGCGGGCCATGTAGTCGTTGAAGACCGCGCTGTCATCGGCGGTATGGCCGGTGTTCATCAGTTTGTGAAAATCGGTCGTAACTGCATGATCGGCGCGATGACCAAAGTAGTTCAGGATGTGCCGCCGTTCGTGATCGCGGACGGTAATCCGGCGCGCGTTGTCGGACTGAACAGTGTCGGCATGGCGCGCAGCGGTATTTCCGCCGACGTCAAACGCGACTTGAAACGCGCGTACCGACTTTTATATCGTTCCAATCTGCGCCTTTCGGAAGCGATTTCTGAAATGGAACACGAACTGAACGCATCGGAAGAAGTGGAACACATGTTACGCTTCCTGCGTAATTGCGAGCGCGGTATTTGCCGCGTGCGCCGCGAATAGAAAAAGTAACGCCCGCGACCGCGGGCGTTTTTATTTGTCGGCTAAACGGCGGCGAAGGATAGAGGATGATCCTGCGCCACTGCCACACAATAATGCGGATTTACTCATGACGGGGCGCGTGTGGCATGTACTCAAAAAGGAAAAAGCGTAACCGTGCCGAATATGAAGCATGAGGAATAGAAGAAAAGTTGCGCGGTAGGACAGGTCAAGACGGGTAAAAATGGAAGTAGTAAGGGGAGTGAGGTAAATGAAGAAAGAAGTTGAAGATGCGATAAAATTATATGATGAAACTTTTGAGTACACATTCCCAACTATTCCATTACTAATGGACATACCAGATGATGAAGTGATAGAAATGATAAACAAATGTGTTGTAGAGGGTAAAGACGTGTACGAGATGGGTTATTTATCGTTAGACCCAAACATTGTTTATTAAAGGTTTCAAGAGGCTTTTATAAAGGGGTGAGAGCATGGAAGGAATAAATAGTCAGGCTTGGCGCGACAACTTAAGACTGTATAAGCAAGCGGAGAAGGAATATTTCATAACATTTGGTGCGGAATCATTGGATTATGTCTATTTATGGGATCCTCTTCATGTTGATTCTGATGACTTGGTAGCCGGAGCGAAGAAACTGCGAGATGCTATTAGGACGGGCGTTCCGCTTGACAACACGCCACCGAATCCGGATATGCCGGAAATCATATACTAACTGACCACCGACGCAGATGCCGTGTTTAATACGGAAAGGGTTGATTAAACATGCAGATTAAACCCTATTTTATGAAGAACAAAGAGTGGTACCGTCACGATGCGAAAGAAAATAAGTATGTGCTGACTGAAAAAGCGCCACCGAAAGCGCAAGAAAGCTATCGAGAATTTTATGCGTTTTTTGAAATGGATAAGGACGGGTTCGTTAAAAATTAGCCGACCACCGACGAAGATACCGCGGGCGTTTTTATTTGTCGGTTAAACGGCGGCGAATAATAGAGAGTGAGCCAGACACGGGCAAGAGCGTAACCGCGCCGGGCATGACATATGACGAATGGAAAGAGAAACATGTGGGTAATTCAGGTAAAGATAAAGAGTATAATGTAATTAGGGAGATAAAAGGCAGACCGAATAAGTATGTTGTCGATAAAATATCGAGCGGCGCATATGGGGCAAAATTAACGAAGAAAAGCAAAAACCGCATATGGAATCGACAGCAGGGAAAGGAAAGAGTTATTTGTTTGATACCGTAGACCCGCAAGAGTTGTTCGATAAGTATGCAGGGGCGGGGACAATAGTAAAAACACGTAATGGAAATAACACAAATAAAGAAGAATGCGTTGCCAATAAATACATAGGAATAGATGTTTCCAGTGGATTAAAGACAAGAAAGTTTAAGATTCATCATTCAAAAAGTAGAACGCATATTGTACCCAAGAGGGAGAGGGAAAATGGTAGAGATAAAAAATAAGTGGTTTGGAAAGAAAGTAAGAATTATTGATATAGATAGCAAAGAATTTATCGGAATTGTAGATGGAATTACTGGGGCGGCAGATAACGACGAAACCGGAAGAGATTCATTGGATTTAGACGACGGTAAAAACATAATTTTCTTTAGTGATAATGAGATAGCAAGCGTTGAGATTATAGAAGAATAAAACCACGGTATAAAAGCCGTGGTTTTTTAGTGAGATTTTAGGTAATAAGCACTCGCAAGGGTGCTTTTTATATTGCCTTTTTGGCATTGCAGGCGTAAAAGAACAAGACCGGAAACGGCGGGAGAGTAAAAACTGATTGCGCAAAATTGAGCGGAGCATGGAACGGGCAAGACGCATATGGAGCGTACGTCACGGGAAACTGCCTGCGCGGATGAAAGTTTTCTGAGGATTCGCGACGGATGGCCCGTATTGTCGCAACAATCACATATTGCAGGGCTAAATGTGATAAAATAAACTAAGTTAAAAGGGGGAGTTTATGGCGACAGTCGGTTTGTTGGCGGGGATCGGCAAATTGCCGGTGACGTTTTTGCGCGAGGCGAAGCGCTTGGGGGAACGTGTCGTGACGATTGCCGTCGTCGATGCGGTGGAACCGGAGTTGGCGCAAGAATCGGATCAGTTTTATCAGATTAAAATCACGAAACTGGGTTCGATATTGAAAACGCTGCAGCGGGAAGGCGTGACCGAGGCGACGATGCTCGGCAAAGTCACCAAAGAAATTTTATATGGCAATTTAGGCATCCCGGATTGGCGCGCGCTGCAATTTTTGCGGCGGGTACGGGATCGTAAAGATGATACGATTATGCTGGCATTGGTTGACGAATTGGCGGACATCGGCGTCACCGTTTTGGATCAGACGCGCTACCTCACGCCGCTGATGCCGCCGCCGCAAGTGTTCACGAAACGGCAGCCGACCGCGGCGGAGTGGGATGATATCCGCTTCGGTTTCGCGTTGGCCAAACAGATCGGGGCGCTCGATATCGGTCAGACGGTTGTCGTCGCGCGTCAAGCCGCGATGGCGATTGAGGCGATCGAAGGCACGGATGCCTGCATTATGCGCGGTTGCGCATTAGCGCGTCAGGGCGCGGTGGTCGTTAAAACGGCGAAACCGCAACAGGACGTGCGTTTTGACGTACCCGCGATCGGTTTGACGACATTGCATTCGCTCCTGGAACATAAAGGCGCGGTGCTTGCGATTGAGGCGCAACGCACTTTATTTGTGGAACAGGAAGAAGTCATCGCGCTCGCCGATCAAAAAGGCGTGGCGATCTGCGCTGTTTCCGCGGAGTCGTTGTCACGATGAAAGTGTTTTTTTCGGCCGGTGAGGCCTCCGGAGATTGGCATGCGGCCGCCGTCGCTCGCGCGCTCAAAGAGCGCGTTCCCGCGCTTGAAATGCAGGGGATGGGCGGCGCGGAAATGCGCGCCGCCGGCGTGACGGTCGTGCATGATATCGCGGACCTGGGAGTCATCGGGATTGCGGAAATTATTCGCAAATTACCGTTTTTCTTTCGGTTGCGTTCGGAACTGGTGGAAGCCATTCGCCGCCAGCAGCCGGATGTGGTCGTCTGCGTGGATTATCCGGGCTTTAATATGAAGCTCGCGCAAGCCGTCAAAAAAGAGCTCGGTATTCCGGTGGTCTACTATATCGCTCCGACGATTTGGGCTTGGCATCGGTCGCGGGGCAAAGCAATTGCGCGGGATACGGCGGCGGTGGCCTCTATTTTTCCGATGGATGTGCCGTTGTATCGGGAAGACGGCGCTCGCGTAGAATTTGTGGGTCATCCGCTGGTGGATTTGGTGCGGCCGGAATGGTCGCAGGATGAAACCCGCGCTTATTTTCAAATGGATCCCGCCAAAAAGCAACTGTTGCTGTTGCCGGGGAGTCGTCGGCAGGAGGTGCAAAGTCTGCTGCCGACCATGCTGACCGCCGCGGAGCTTTTGGCGAAAGAATTTCCGCTCCAATGTTGGTTGCCGCGCGCGAGCACGATTTCCGAGGCGGAGCTTGCGCCGCTTTTGGCCGAGACCGAATTGGATATTCAAATGACGACGTCGCATCTGCATGATTTGATGACGGTATGCGATGCCGCATTGGCCGCCTCCGGAACGGTGACCTTGGAAACCGCGCTGCTCGGATTGCCGACCGTGCTTTGCTATAAAGTGGCGCCGCTTACCTATTGGCTCGGTCGGCGGGTCTTGCAAACCCCGCATATCGGTTTGCCGAATATTGTGGCCGGGCGGGAAGTGATCCCGGAATTTTTGCAGCAGGATGTCACGCCCGAAAACTTGGCGCACGCGGTGGCGTCATGGTGGCGGGATGAGGAAGCATCTCGTCGCCTGCGGGACGATTTAGCCATGGTGCGAGAAAAATTGGGCGCGCCCGGCGCGGTCGGTCGTGTGGCTGACCTTATCATACGAATCGCTGAGGAAAATAATGACTGATTACGCACGTTTATTACATTACGTAGTGCCGTACTGGCGGCGCGGGGTAGCGGCCATCCTGGCCATGATTTTGGGAGCGCTTACCACGCTTGCCGTGCCGTGGATCATTCGTAACATCATTGACGAAGTACTGGCCGCGAAAAACTTGGTGGCATTGAACTGGATCGCGCTCGGCATCTTGGTGCTCTTTTTCCTGCGCGGCGTGTTTTCCTATATACAGGGCTACCTGATGAGTTACATCGCGAACCGCGTGATTATTGATATCCGCAATGAAGTCTACGCGCGGGTGCAACGTTTATCGTTGCGTTTCTTTGATACGCGCAAAACCGGCAGCCTGATGAGCCGCCTGACGAATGATATCGGCGCGCTGCAGACCGCGATTGTCGATAATTTCGTCAACATTGTCAAGGAAAGCGTTATCCTGATCGGCTCGCTGGTCGGCATGGTGATTTTACATTGGCGGCTGACGTTACTTTGCATCATTATTGTTCCGTTGGTCAGCATCACCATCAAATATTTTGGTCGAAAACTGAAAAAAAGCGGCCATATGATGCAGGAACGCATCGCCGATGTGACTTCGCATCTGCAGGAAACGATCGGCGGTATTCGCGTAGTTAAATCGTTTTTCCGTGAAGATTATGAAATCGCCCGTTTCCGTCAGATCAATCAGGCGAGTTTCGGCGCGGCGATGAAAGCGGCGCGGCAGTCGAGCCAGCTTTCCCCGATCGTCGAATTTATCGCGGCGATTGCCGTCACCGCGATTATTTGGTACGGCGGTTGGAGCGTTATCGACGGGGAATTGACCGCCGGTGAACTGATCGCGTTTTTGATTTACGCCATTAATTTAGCCAATCCGGTGCGGCGTTTAAGCGCGCTTTACGGCGATATTCAGCGTTCGATGGCAGCCGGTGAGCGCGTGTTCGCGTTGCTGGACGAAACGCCGGACATTCGCGAAAAAGCCGATGCGATCGCGCTTCCCGTACTGCGCGGCGATGTGGTTTTTGACGCGGTTCATTTTCAGTATGAACCCTCCAAAGAAGTACTGTCCGGCATCAGTTTTCATGCCGAGCCGGGCCAAAAAATCGCGTTGGTCGGACCGAGCGGTTCGGGAAAATCGACGATCGCCAACCTGATCCCGCGCTTTTACGATGTGACGGCAGGCGCGATCAAAATTGACGGACATGATATCCGCGATGTGACGTTGGCGTCATTGCGTGAGCAGATCGGCATCGTGCCGCAGGATACCGCTCTTTTCAATACGACGATTGAAGAAAACATTCGCTACGGTCGCTTAGACGCGACGGCGGAAGAAGTGGAGGCGGCGGTACGCGCCGCCAATGCGGAAGAGTTTGTCCGCCAGCTGCCGCAGGGGTTGCAAACGCCGATCGGCGATCGGGGGCTCGTGCTTTCCGGCGGTCAGCGGCAACGCATCGCGATCGCGCGGGCGCTTTTGAAAGATCCGCGGATTCTTATTTTAGATGAAGCCACGTCCGCTTTGGATACGGAAAGCGAACAGCTGGTACAGGCGGCGCTGGAACGTCTGATGATCGGTCGCACCGCGTTTATTATCGCGCACCGGCTGACGACGATTCAGGATGCCGATCACATTTTAGTGATTGATCGCGGCCGCATTGTGGAAAGCGGCACGCATCAATCCTTATTGGCGCTGCACGGTATGTACTACAACCTTTACACGTTACGCTTACAGGGAGACGAGAAATAGTATGTACTGGTTCTACAATATTTGTCTGGTGCTGTATTGGCTGTTGCTGGTGCCGGTATTGATCTATCGCCTGCTCTTTGAAGAAGGGTTTTATGACCGCTTACGGCAGAGCGCGGGCGTCATGCCTCAGCCGGTACTGACGAGCATTGAAAACTGCCACGGCATTTGGGTGCATGCGGCCTCCGTCGGCGAGATTGTGGCGGCCAGTCCCATTGTGCGCGAATTAAAGCAGCGTCTGCCGGAAGAGACCGTGATTGTGTCGGTCGTCACCGTGACCGGTCACCGCATGGCGGAACGGATTATTCCCGAAGCGGATGCGCACATTTTTTTCCCGGTGGATTTACCGATCATTACGGAGCGCATCGTCAATATCGTCAAGCCGAAAGCGATCCTCTTGGTGGAAACGGAACTTTGGCCGAACTTTTTGCAAGTGGCGGAAAAAAATGAAATTCCGGTCATGATGGTCAACGGTCGAATCAGTGACCGCAGCATGAAACGGTACCGCCTGATTTTAGGTTTTACCCGCCGCATGCTGGCGCAAATTCGCTGGTTCTGCATGCAATCCCACACGGACGCCCGCTACATTGAAGAAATGGGCGCGGACCCCGAGCGTGTCCAGGTGACGGGAAATACCAAGTATGATCAGACATATGCCGAAGTCACTCCGGCGGAACGCGACGAACTGCGTCATGAATTCGGTATCGGCGAGGCGCATCCGGTCATCGTGGCGGGTTCGTTTCATGAAGGCGAATATGAAATTTTGCTGGCGAGCTTCGGCGACGTGCGGCGGCAGTATCCCGACGCGAAATTGATCTTGGCGCCGCGGCAGATTCCGGAGGCGGCCAAGGTATTGCAATTGGTGCAAAAATACGGTTTCGTCGGCGCGCGGCGTACGGAATACCATGCCGAAACGGACGCGCCGGTGTCCGTACTCGTGCTGGATACGATCGGCGAACTCGGACGCATTTACAGTTTGGCGGATATCGTGATCGTCGGCGGCAGCTTTGTCAAAGTCGGCGGCCACAATATATTGGAACCGGCGGCGCACGGCAAACCCATTTTAGTGGGACCGCATATGTTCAATTTCAAAGATATTTTCGCCCTGTTGCATAGCGAAGGCGCTTGCCGAATGACGAGCGCGGAAAATCTCACGCGCGATTTGCTGCGCCTTTTGTCCGAGCCGCAGCGACTTGCGCAAATGGGGGCGGCCGCGTTACGATTAGTGGAAGAAAATCAAGGCGCGACCAAGCGCAATGTGGATGCTTTTTGCGCGTTAACCGAACGGGATCCGCTTCATTGGAAAGGAGCCGAACGCAGTGAGCATAGAGCGTAAAGCAACGGAACTTTTTAAAAACGGACCGAAGTCGATCGGTGATCGCGCATTATTGACGACCTTAGGCGGAGTGGAGCGAATCTACTCCTGGAGCGTTAATTTTTGGGCATCCATGTATGAAGCGGGGCACCTTAAACAACATCGTTTGCATGCCTATACCATCAGCGTAGGCAATATTGTGGCGGGCGGCACCGGCAAAACGCCGTTTGTGCAGTACATGGCGCGGCGCTTGCAAAAAGCGGGCGAGCGGGTCGCGATTTTAAGTCGCGGTTACCGCGGCGCGAGTGAAAATACCGGCGCGATTGTCAGCAACGGCGCCGAGATTCTGCTCAATGCCGAGCAGGCGGGAGACGAGCCTTACCTTTTGGCGCGAACTCTGCCGGGGGTCATTGTGGCGGTCGGCAAAAACCGCGCCGTGATCGGCGCGCAGGTCGAAAAATTATTGCATCCGACAGTCATTTTGCTCGATGACGGATTTCAGCATTGGCCCTTGCGACGCGATTACGATATCGTCTTGATTGATGCCACCAATCCGTTCAGCAACGGACGCGTGTTGCCGCGCGGATTATTGCGGGAGCCGTTGGAGCATTTGGAACGTGCGGATGCGTATGTGGTCACCAAAAGTGATCTGGTAACCGAGGCGGAACGGGAGAAAATAGCGGGCGTGTTGGAGCATTTCCGCGCGCATGTGCCGCTGCTTTGGACGGAGCATCGCCCCTTGCAGCCGGTACGCTATGCGCAGTGGCGGAATGGCGAAACCGCGGAGCAGGAAGCACTGCCGCGCCGTTTCATTACATTATGCGCTCTCGGTAATCCCGCTTCCTTTGAAGCGACGGTGGCGGCCGCGGGCTTGGTCGCGCATGATCATTTGCGGCTCCCGGACCACCACATGTATACGCAGGACGATATTCGCCACGCGGAAGGAACCGCCATGAAAGCGGGAGCGCAGGGGATTATTGTCAGCGAAAAAGATGCAGTAAAATTACAGGTATTGCAGCTTCGTGAATCATTCTGGTATGTCCTGCCGATGGAACTGACGGCGACGGCGGGCGAAAATGAGTTTTGGGAACACATGGAGGACGAATGGGAAACCGGTCGATAAAAACCGCCTGTATTATTCCGGCGCGTTACGGCTCGACCCGCTTGCCGGGTAAGCCGCTATTGGATATTGCCGGCAAACCGTTGATTGAGCGCGTCTATGAGCAGGCGAAAAAAGCGAACGTGCCCGCTGCGGTGATTGTCGCGACGGACGACGAGCGGATTCAAAAAGTGGTGGAAGAATTTGGCGGCACGGCGGTTTTGACGCGTCGCGACCATGCCACGGGGACGGATCGACTGGCGGAAGTGGCGCAGCAGCTGGACGACTGCGAAATCATCGTCAATGTACAGGGCGATGAACCGCTGATCGCGCCGGATCTGATTGATCAGTTGGCGACACGTCTGGCCGCGGCCGAGGAATGGTCCATGGCGACGGTGTCGGCGCCGCTGGCGCAAGAGGATTGGCAAAATCCGAATGCGGTCAAACTGGTCACCAATTTGCGGGGGGAAGCGATTTATTTTTCCCGCTCGCTCATTCCGTACCCGCGCCATGAAAATAAATATCAGCCGCGCAAACATATCGGCATTTATGCGTATCGCCGCGATTTTTTGTTGCGCTTTGCCGATCTGCCGGCTACACCGCTCGAAGAAGCGGAGTCGTTGGAGCAGTTGCGGGCGCTGGAACACGGTTATCGGATCGGCGTCATTGAAACCACGAAGAAGTTAATCGGGATCGATACACTGGAAGATCTCCTGCGCGCGCGCGCTTATTTTGAAGGAGGACAGCAAAATGAAACCGGTAACGATCGGTAATTTACGCTTGGATGGAAGTCGGCTGTTTTTAATCGCCGGGCCTTGCGTCATTGAAGAATACGAACGGACCAAAAAAATCGGCGAAACCTGCCGAGATATTTGCGCCAAACTGGGCATTGATTACATTTTCAAGGCTTCGTTTGACAAAGCGAACCGCTCCTCGTACCAATCGTTTCGCGGCCCCGGGCTGGAAAAAGGTTTAGCGATTCTCGCGCAGCTGAAAGAGGAACTGCGCGTACCGATCCTGTCGGACATCCATTCGGTGGAGCAACTGGAACCGGCGGCGCAGGTCTTGGATATTTTACAAATTCCCGCGTTTTTATCGCGGCAGACGGATTTAGTTTACGGCGCGGCTAAGACGGGTAAGCCGGTCAACGTCAAAAAAGGGCAGTTCATGGCGCCGGAAGACATGGAAAACGTGCTTCATAAAATGCAGGAAGCCGGCAATGAAAATCTGTTGCTGACGGAACGCGGCGCAAGCTTCGGCTATCACAACCTGGTCGTGGATATGCGCGGCTTTCCGATCATGCAGCAATGGGGCTACCCCGTGATCTTTGACGCGACGCACAGCGTGCAGTTGCCGGGCGGCGCGGGTACGCATTCGAGCGGGCAGCGCGAATTCGTGCCGTATCTCGCGCGGGCGGCAGCCGCGGCGGGAGCGGACGGTTTCTTCATGGAAGTGCATGACAATCCTGACGAAGCTCTTTCCGACGGACCGAACATGCTGCGCCTGGACGACTTGGAAGCCTTATTGACCGATCTTAAAGCGATTTTTGAAATTGTCAAACGGAGTGAAATACGATGACCATTCAAACGACGATGGAACATGTTCTGCGCACGGAAGCGGCCGGCATTTTAGCCTTGGCCTCGCGGTGGGACGAGTCGTTTGCCGAGGCGGTACGCATGATGAATGACGCCGCGGGGCGCATCGTCGTCACCGGCATGGGGAAATCCGGACATATCGCGCGTAAAATTTCCGCGACGCTGGCCAGCACCGGCACGCCGTCCTTCTTTCTGCATCCCGCGGAGGCGATCCACGGCGACTTGGGCATGGTAACGGAAGATGATGTGGTGCTTGCGCTTTCCAACAGTGGCGAGACCGGAGAGATCATCGGCATTTTGCCGTCATTGCGCAGAATCGGCGCGCGCTTGATTGCCGTCGTCGGCAATCCCGGGTCGACCTTGGGAAAACGCGCCGATATCACTTTGGATGTCAGCGTGGGAGAGGAAGCCTGCCCGCTGGGTTTGGCGCCGACAACCAGCACCACCGTCGCCTTGGCGGTAGGGGATGCGTTGGCGATCGCCTTAATGGAAATGCACGGTTTCACCGCGGATCGGTTCGCGCTGTTTCATCCGGGCGGATCACTCGGGCGCAAACTTTTGTTGACGGTCGCTGACATCATGCATAAAGAGGAACAGAACCCTGTCGTGGTCTTGACGACAACCGTGCAAAACGCGCTTTTTGAAATGACGGCCAAAGGCCTCGGTGCCACATCAGTCGTTGATGAACAGGGCGCATTGGTGGGTCTGGTGACCGACGGCGATATTCGTCGGGCGCTGGAAAAAGGAACCGAAGTATTACAGGTTTCGGTGGCTGAAATTATGACGCGTGATCCGCATGTTATTACGTCTGAAAAACTAGCGGCGCAGGCCTTGCATGTCATGCAGAGTCATGAGCCGCGACCGATTACCGTATTACCGGTGGTCGGCGACGCGTCGCAGCCGATCGGCATGGTGCATCTGACCGATTTATTACGGCAGGGGGTAGTATAATGGCGGATATCAAGAAACTGAAGCTCTTAGTATTTGATGTCGACGGCACACTGACGCCGGCGACGATCGAGATCGGCAACGACGGCGAGCTCGCGAAATCGTTTTCGGTTCGTGACGGCCTGGCGATGGCGCTGGCGCCGTACGCGGGATTGAAAATTGCCTTGCTCACGGGCCGCAGTTCCAAGATTACGCAACATCGCGGGGAAGAGCTGAAAGTGGCGTTTTGCCGGCAAGGCGTGCAGAATAAAGTGGCCGAGCTTTCCCAAATCATCGCGGAAGAAGGATGGAGCTGGGAAGAAATCGGTTACATGGGCGATGATTTGAATGATCTCGGCGTGCTGGCGCGCGTCGGCTTCGCGGCGGCGCCGGCCGATGCCGCGTTGGAAGTGCAGGATTGCGCCGACTGGATTGCCAGTCGCAACGGCGGTGACGGCGCCGCGCGCGAATGGATTGAAATGGTTCTGAAAGCACAGGGCCGTTGGGATGAACTGGTGCAATTTTACAAAAACCAGTCCAGCGAAGAATCGGTATAAGGACGAAGGGACGATGGCTGTGAACGCGGAGTATACTTTTTGGAACACGATGAGCCGAATGCTTTGCCAAATGCGTTATGAACGTGTTTTGGCGATCGGCCGTTGGCTGGGTCCGACCGTTTTACAACGCTTGAAAAAACCGAGTGATCGCGCGCTTTCCCAAATGATGACCGGACTTTCGCTCACGCGTGAAGAAGCCGAACCGTTACTGCAGCAACATTTTGAACATCTCGGCATGACGGCGCTCGAAGTGCTTTATACGCCGCGGCTCGTGGCGGAACGGGAGCATTTAGAACGTTATATTACGATGGATCATCCCGAGCGTTTGCATGCCGCGCTTGCGGAGCAACGCGGCGTGATCGGTCTGACGGCGCATATCGGCAACTGGGAGTGGCTCGGAGCGGGACTTGCGCTGGCGGGATTTCCCACCACCACGATTGCGAAACGGCAGCCCAATGACACGGTGACGGCGCTTTTAAATCGTTTCCGCACGATGGCGGGACTGGATGTATTTCATAGCGGCGGTTCCGAAATCATCGGCGCCGCAAGAGCGATCAAACGCAAAAAAATTCTCGGCTTTTTAGCCGATAAAGACGGCGATGTCAACGGCGTGCCGGTGATGTTTTTGAATCGCGTTTCGTCTGCGGTAGAGGGACCGGCCGTGTTCGCGCGTCGGTTTAAATCGCCGATTGTGCCGTTGTTTATTCGCCGCCGCGAAGATCTGAGCGGACATGTGATCCATATCGGCGAGCCCTTTTACTATGAAGACACGGGTGACGAGCAAGCGGATGTCGACCGTTTAATGCAGCGTTGTACGCGGGAAATAGAAGATTTTATTCTCCGCTACCCGCCGGAATGGTTGTGGGTCCAGCGGCGTTGGTGGACGGAGCCGGAACAAATGCGACGGTATCGGGGAGACGAGGCGGTGCGATGATGAAACAACCGAAATGGTGGCTGTTGGCGATCGGCGCGCTGTTGCTGTTTGCCGGCGGTATTTGGTACGCTTTTTTCGGCGTCGGACCGGAACCGGCTTCGGATCAGGAGACCGCCTTGGTCGAATTTAAAGGCGCGGATCTTCACCAGGAAGAAAATGGCGAATTGATTTGGAAACTGTCCGCCAAGCGTATCATGATGAATCCAAAGACGCGCGTCTTGTACCTGGAAGAAGCGGAAGCGTTATTCAGCGACGGTCCGCATCAAATTCATGTCCAGGCAAAAAAAGGCGAAGTCGATAATATACAGAAAACGGTGCGGCTGATGGGAAGCGTCGAAATTCGCAGCGATAACGATACCTATGTCAAAGTGAATAATCTTTCGTACGATGGCGGCACCGGTAAACTCACCGCGACGGACGGTATTCGTCTTGAGCGGAACGGCATGGTACTCACCGGCGACAATTTGGTCGCCGATCGCGCGTTGCGACAGGCCACGGTAAGCGGCAACGTGCGGCTCGTGAAGGGGGATGAAGCGCAATGAACAAACGATGGATAAAAACAGCGGCGCTTGCGCTTTTTGTCATGACGACATGGAGCGTTGGCGCGGTCGATACTACGATTACGGCGGATACGCTGACGTATAACGGCAATGAGGATACGGCACAGGCGAAAGGCAATGTCGTGATTACGCGCGGCACGGCGAAAATGACCGGCGCCGAGGGCATCTACCATTTTGCCGATCAAAGCGCGACACTGTCCGGCAGCGTTTCTTATGTTGACGGCGAGACTTCGCTCACTGCGGCCACGGTGACGGCCTATGCCGATCAATCGCTGGCGGCGTCGGGCGGCGTGGAAATGCATGCGGATGACCGCACCTTGCGCGGCGCCACTGTCACCTATCGTCCGTCGGACGGTTACGGTACGATTGACGGCAATGCGTACTTGGCTGTACCGGGTACGGAAATGACGGCGGGCCACGTCGAAGCGTATGTCAATGAAATTCGCATGATCGGCACGGGCGGAGTCAGCCTTTCCCATCCGGCGCAGGCGTTTACAGCCACGGCAGATGCGATCACGTACACGCAAACGCCGGGCGCGGATGACGGTTTCGCCGTGCTCACGGGTAACGCCCATGCGGTGCAGAACGGCAATACGCTGAACGGGCCGGCACTGGAAGTACGCTTGAAAGAGCAGGCGGTCGAAACGAAGGGGCGCAGCACGCTCGTCATCAGCGGTGGGCGATAAGATGCGGCTCGCTACTCATAATCTCACGAAATCCTACCAGAAGCGCCGCGTGGTCGACGGCGTCAGCGTTCATGTCGAACGCGGCAAAGCGGTCGGCCTGCTGGGGCCTAACGGAGCGGGGAAAACCACTACCTTTTATATGATGGTCGGCATCGTGCGTCCGGACAGCGGCACGATTACGGTCGATGACACGGACATCACGCGGGAACCGATTCATAAACGGGCGCGGTACGGCATCGGCTACTTGCCGCAGGAAGCATCTGTTTTTCGCAAGCTCAGCGTGCGCGATAACCTCTTGGCGATCTTGCAAACGCGCGAGGATTTGACGCCGAAGGAGCGCGATGAACGGGCGAACGCGTTGCTGAAAGAATTCGGTCTTACGCGCGTGGAAACGCGGTTGGGCAGCCAACTTTCCGGCGGGGAGCGTCGGCGCGTGGAAATTGCGCGTTGTTTGTGTCATGATCCGCAATTTATTTTGCTCGATGAGCCGTTTGCGGGCGTCGATCCCATCGCGGTCGCGGATATTCAGACCGTCATTTCCCACTTGCGGGAACGCGATATCGGCGTGTTGATTACCGATCATAATGTGCGTGAGACCTTGGCGATTGTGGATCACGCCTACATTTTGAATGAAGGGAAGATTCTTCTCGAAGGCGATGCCAATACGGTGGCGGAACACCCGCTGGCGCGCAAATTTTATCTTGGCGAGAACTTCCGTTTAATCTAAACGCTGTGGAAAAATGTGATAAGATAAAAGAGGCAAGAGCAGGAGATGCGTATGCGGATTTTAGATAAATACATGTTACGGGAGTTTGTCGCGCCTTTTTTATTTGGCGTCGCCGCGTTTACCGCGATCTTCATCGGCGCGGACCTGTTGTTTCGTATCGCGCAGCTTTTGACTTCTTACGGGGCTTCCGTCTGGGCGGTCACTAAGGTGTTTTTCCTGGCCTTGCCGAAGATTATTGTCTATACCTTCCCGATGTCGGTCTTGCTGGGGGCGTTAATGGCTGTCGCGCGGACGTCGGGCAGCAGCGAACTCATCGTCATGCGTACGGCGGGACAAAGCTTCACTCGTCTCATCGCGCCGATTATCGCGTTGAGCTTGGTCATCAGCATGGCGACGGTATTGTTTAACGAATACGTTGTTCCGGCCGCCACATACGCATACGAATACACCATTGATCACGAAATCAAAAATAACGTCAAACCTCAGGTGCATGAACACATCGTTTTGAAAGACGTCAACGATGACTCGATCCGGCATTTGCTGTATGCGCGTAAGTACGATGATAAGCGCGAAGTTTTGCAGACGATTACCATTCAGGAATTTCAAAATAATCAGTTGGTGCGGATAGAAAACGCGCCCGAGGCGCGTTGGCAGGACGGCCATTGGGTATTATCCAACGGCACTGTTTACGATCTTTCGGGCGGCGACGGCGTGGATCGCATGTTGCGGTTTGAAGAGCAGGTTTTGCCGTTCACGACGACACCTACGCAGGTGACGGAAGTAAAGAAAAAGCCGGAAACGATGACGATTCGTGAATTGACGCAGCAGATACAGGCGTTTGAAGCGGCGTACGTCGATACGACACGCCTGCAAATGGAGCTGCACCAGCGGTTTTCATTACCCTTCGCCAGTTTTGTATTTGCGTTGATCGGCGCGCCGCTCGGTGTGCAGCGGCAGCGTTCTTCGTCGTCTCTCGGTTTCGGACTGAGCGTCATTGTTATTTTTATCTATTATGCGTTAATGACATTTACCGCGGCGCTGGGCGAGGGGCATGTGCTTGCGCCGGCGGTGGCGGTTTGGCTGCCGAATATCTTGGCGGTCGTGGCGGGAATCATCTTGATCCGTCGCGTCTCACGGTAAAGGAGCAGGTATGGAAATCGGCATTTTAATTTTTTGCGTGCTGGCCGTAATGGGCGGTTTGATCGCTTTCTTGGGCGACAAAATTGGCAGCAAGGTCGGTAAAAAACGAATTTCGCTCTTCGGCATGCGACCGAAGTACACGTCGATTCTCGTTACGGTGCTCACGGGCATCATGATCGCCTTGATGACGATCGGCGTTCTCAGCGCTCTTTCCGAGAATGTTCGGACGGCGCTTTTCGGCATGGAACAATTGCAAGGTGAATTGGGTCGCTTAGGGAGCGAAGTGCAGCAAAAAAATGCTGAATTGGAACGCAGTAAAGCGCAACTGGCGGAACAAACCACGGAATACAATCGCATGACCGAACGCGTGCGCGAAACGAATACGCAACTGGCGCTGGCGCAGGAGCAGGAAAGCTACATGCGCGCGCAACTGCAAGTGGTGGAAGATGCGTATCGTAAAGCGCAGGACGATGTGCACGCCTCCGCCGAAGAAATCGCCCAATTGGAAACGATGCGCGGCGAACTGACCGAAAACATTCAGAAACTCGATGCGGAAGCGGAACGTTTACGCACCAATATCGTCAGCCTGCGGGAAGGGCAAGTCATCTTCCGCGTCGGTCAGATACTTTCCAGCGCCGTTGTCGAAAGCCACTTGAACGCCGATCAGGCGCGGCAGGTCTTGGCGAATGTGTTGAATGATACGAATCGGCTGCTGCAAAAACAGCTTAATACGCAGGAAGACACCACGCTTATTCGCGTGCTGCCGGCAACATTGGAGAAAGCATCGGCGGAGTTACAAAATTCCGCGCAGAAAAAACTGGTTCGCGTGGTGGCGGCGGGCAACATCATCTATGGCGAACCCGCCTGGGTCGACTTTGTCATCCATGATGATCTGTTGCTGTATCGGCAGGGCGAAACGGTGTATGCGACGGATCTTTCCGCCTACAGCGGTCGCGGCAATATCGAGATGAGCGTGTTGCAATTTCTGCAGGATGTCAATCAGCACGCGACGCAAAAAGGCGTCTTGCCGGATCCGCTGACGGGCAATGTCGGGCAGGTGGACGGATTGCAGTTGTTCAATACCATTCAGGAAATCGCGGCGAAGGGAGGCGACGTCAATCTCCGCGCCGTGGCCAAACAGGATATTTATACGGAAGGGCCTGTGCGAATCGATATTATCGTTACTGCGAAATAAATAATTCATCCCCGCTGAGGCGGGGATTTTTGTGGGGAAAAAGAGGAAGTATGATTTTAGCCATTGATCCGGGTTCGGCGAAAACGGGAACGGCGGTTGTCCGTGAAGATGCCGAACTGATACATAAAGAAATTGTTCCGACAAACGATTTGGTGCCGTTTTGCCAAACCGTTTTTCAGCAATATCCGATCACGCAAATCGTCAGCGGTAACGGCACGCGCAGTAAAGAAATCGGACATATTTTAGCGCGGCTGGCGCAGGAGCATGAAATCGGCTATACGACAGTCGATGAAAGCTATACTACGGAAATGGGCAAAATCCGTTACTGGCGGTACACCCCGCGGCAAGGTTGGCGCAAACTGATTCCGACATCATGGCAGACGCCGCCGGAACCGGTGGATGATTTTGTCGCTTGGATTATTGCGGAAATTTATTTGGGCAACGATATGCCGGAACAGCTGGCGCATGCGCGCAGGAGGAAACAATGAAACCCGCAGAAACAGGACATGTAAAAAAGACGCTGACCGTTTCACATTATTTTAATATCGGCTTCGGCGCGATTGTCGGTACCGGCTGGATTTTGATGGTAGGGGACTGGGTCATTGTCGGCGGCGGTCCGCTGGCGGCCATGCTGGCCTTTTTGCTGGGCGCGCTGACGCTTTTGCCGATCGCGGCGGTATTTGGGGAACTTACCTCCGCCATTCCGATCTCGGGCGGTATTGTCGAATACATTGAACGCGCGTTCGGCAGCAAGGCGTCATTTGTCGCCGGTTGGCTGCTCGCGTTCGGAGACGGCGTTTTATGCCCCTGGGAATCGCTGGCCGTGGCGACGATCATAACGCAACTTGTCGCCGAAATTTTCCCGGTTTTACGCGCATATAAGCTGTATACGATCATGGGTTCGGACGTCTATCTGTATCCGGTGTTGATCGCCTTGCTGTTTTCCGGTTACGTCATCTGGCAAAACTTTCGCGGCTCATTGCAAATGGCGCGTCTGCAGACATTTTTAACGCGCACGCTGCTCTTTGGCATGTGCGTGGCGATGGCGGTTTCCTTCTTTAAAGGCAGTCCGCAAAACTTTTTGCCGTGGTTTGAAGTCGTGACCGGTCCCGCGTCGGCGACGAACGGAACGAATTTTTGGACGGGCCTCGCCGCGGTGCTCGTATTGACGCCGTTTTTCTACACCGGTTTGGATACGATTCCCGACCAGGCGGAAGAAGCGCATGAAGATCTTGACTGGCACCAATTCGGCCGCGTTATCAGTTGGGCGTTGTTGGCTTCCTGCGTATTTTATCTCGTTTGCATTTATGCCTTTAGCACGATCTTGCCGTGGACGGAATTTGTTAAAATGCCGATTCCGGCGCTTTCCAGTTTACAATCGATCCACTTTTATCTGTATGTGGTCATGCTCACCATTGCGACGATCGGACCGCTCGGCCCGATGAATTCGCTTTTCTCGGCGACGGCCCGCATCATGCTGGCGATGGGACGCAAAGGGCAACTGCCCGCCGTCTTCGCGCATGTCGATCCGAAATCGGGTACACCGAAAGCGGCTAATATTTTACTCGCGATACTGACCGTCATCGGACCGTTTTTGGGGTACAGCATGCTGTTGCCGCTCACCGAAGTCGCGGCCTTGGCCTTTATCGTGCCGTGCACCATGGTGACGATGGCTTGCTACCGTCTGCGTGATCTCGAGCCGGATTTGCCGCGGCCGTACAAAGTACCGGGCGGAAAAGTCGGCATCGGCGCGGGCGTTCTCGCCGGCGGCGCCGTGATTGCGCTGCTGGTGGTACCGGGCAGCCCCGCCGCGTTGACTTGGGTCGAGTGGTTGATTTTATGCGGTTGGCTATGTTTCGGCGCGGTCTTATACATGTTCCGCGGCAAGCGTGTGCAGAAAGCGCAGAATTGACACGTCTTGACAAAACTGATAAAATTACCCTGTTATACCGCAGACTCGGGGCATAGCGCAGTTTGGTAGCGCACCTGATTTGGGATCAGGGGGTCGCAGGTTCAAATCCTGCTGCTCCGACCATTCGTCCCAGTAGCTCAGTTGGATAGAGCAACGGCCTTCTAAGCCGTGGGCCGGGGGTTCGAATCCCTCCTGGGACACCATACAAAAAACACCTTTGCTAACGCGGAGGTGCTTTTTATTATCTGTTTTTCCGGCGATGCTACGAATGACCGTGCTAAAATAAAAACCAAGGAGGGCAGCATGCTTAGGTATGAGAAATTGGACAGCTGGCGCGGGTTTTGGCTTGTGAATATGATCGTCTATCATGCCGTGTGGGATCTTCTCTTTTTTGGGAACCCGCAACGCTTGGATTTACTTTTCAGCGCGCCGCTGGTCATTTGGCAACAAGCTATTTGCTGGTCCTTTATTTGGCTTTCGGGATTTGTGGTCGGTATCGGTAAGCGACCGTTGCGACGCGCTATTATTATCTTACTGGCGGGCGCTTTGGTGACGCTGGTGACGCTTTTGGCATGGCCGGAGATGGCGATTTGGTTCGGCGTTTTGACCTGCATCGGTTCATGCATGCTGCTGACAAGTTGGGGGCTGCCTCTGCTGCGTCGCGTCCCCGCCCAAGCAGGTTGGTGCTTCAGCGCCCTGCTTTTTGCGCTGACCTTTCAAGTAGCTGACGGCATATTGGGCAACGCGTTCCTGTTTTCGATTACGTTGCCGGAGCATTGGTACAGCGGAATGATAGCGACGTACTTCGGTCTGCCGGATCCGCAGTTTCAGTCGCTTGATTATTTCCCCTTGTTGCCGTGGATATTTTTATTTTTGAACGGATACTTTTCATTTCGTCATGGCGCCGCGAAGGGACAGCTGTCAAAACTCGTCACGACGAATTTTCCGATCTTGGCGTTGCTCGGCCGGCATACATTACCGATTTATTTACTGCACCAACCGATCTTGTATCTTTTGTTCATGATTTTTCTATCAACGTGAGCGTGAGCCAAAAGCATCAACTAAACGAAAACGCGGTCGGTGGCGGCGCATAAATACGAGAAAGAGGGGTTGAAAGCAGTCATTGGCGAGAAACAATGCGATAGGCAAAGCGTTATATGACTGGCGCGCTGCGGCGTGAAAAAGACCGGCAATGAGAAAAAGCAAGGCCGAAATACCTGCTACGGTGCGCGCGGTGCTAAATTATTTCTTTACAAAAGGCGCCCTGCGTAATATAATATACTTTGTCATGGACCACTAGCTCAGCTGGCAGAGCACCTGACTCTTAATCAGGGTGTCCAGGGTTCGAACCCCTGGTGGTCCACCACCCTTTTCCCCGCGGCCGTCCTACCGCGGGGTTTTACTTTGTCATGCAATCTTGACAAAAAGACATGATTTCTGTATACTATGAGCGTTACACATGGGGGTATAGCTCAGCTGGGAGAGCGCTTGAATGGCATTCAAGAGGTCAGCGGTTCGATCCCGCTTATCTCCACCAAATCAAAAATCCGTAAACTTCGGTTTACGGATTTTTTGTTGAAAATAGACGTGTTTTCACACAGGAGAATGGCGCGCAATAAAAAAAGAGTCGAGCGACTCTTTTTTTATTTTTCTTCCTGATCCACCGTGACGATCGGGGGCGACGCTACAAAAGTCACGCCCGGATTGCGTTCGGTGAGCCAATTCGTTTGCCATTCATTGGCGAGCAAAATGACCGGACGTTGCTTGTTGTCGTAGACAATCATCGATGTGCCGAGCCCGGTGAGGTCTTCCGGCGTGGCGTTTAACGCCCAACGCGCGACGCTGTAGGGAAGAGGGATCAGCTCCACCGTGACGTTGTATTCGTTTTGCAGACGATACTGCAGCACGTCCCATTGCAATTGACCGACGGCGCCGATGATAAACGATTCGCGGCCTTCGCCCTGCGTGTAAATTTGAATCGCGCCTTCCTGCGCCAGTTGGCGCATTCCCTTTAAGAATTGTTTACGCTTCAGGCTGTCTTTCGGCGCGACGCGCGCGAAAAGTTCCGGCGGAAATACCGGAAAATCGGCGAAGGTGACGACGTGTTTCGGATCGCACAAGGTATCGCCGACGCCCATCGTGCCCGGATCAAATACGCCGATGATATCGCCGGGATAGGCGGATTCGATAATGGTGCGCTCCGTCGCCAAAAATTGCTGCGGCTGGGTCAGGCGGATCGTTTTGCCCGACTGCCGATGCAAGACGCTCATGCCTTTTTCAAACTGTCCCGAACAAATACGCATGAAGACGATGCGATCGTGATGTTTCGGGTCCATGTTCGCCTGGATTTTAAAGACGAAAGCGGAGAAATCTTCATTTTGCGGTGAGACGGTTTCCTCCAGCGCCCGACGCGGCGCCGGCGCGGGGGCCATTTTCAAAAAGCTTTCGAGAAACGGCTGCACGCCGAAATTCGTCATCGCGCTGCCGAAGTAGAGCGGGGTCAGCTTGCCGTGCGCGATTTTTTCCGCGTCGAACGGATCTCCCGCGACGTCTAAAAGCTCAATATCTTCTTCCAGTTGAGCGAGCACGTCCTCGCTGAGCAACGCTTGAATTTCAGGCGCGGTGCGCTTGCCGCTGGTCACGGCGAGTTTATTCTGACCATGATCGCCGGAGCGTTCAAACACGTGCACGGTATCTGTTTCGCGTTCATAGATGCCCTGGTATTTGCCGTTGATACCCACCGGCCAATTCATGGGGCAGGCGCGAATACCGAGCATGGATTCGAGTTCGGACATCAGGTCGTACGGATTGCGTCCAAAGTGATCGATTTTGTTGACAAAAGTAAAAATCGGAATGCCGCGATCGGCGCACACGCGGAACAGTTTTTCCGTCTGCGCTTCGACGCCTTTCGCCACGTCGATCAGCATGACGGCGCTGTCTGCCGCCATCAATGTGCGGTACGTGTCCTCCGAAAAGTCCTGGTGACCCGGCGTATCCAAAATGTTGACGCGATGTCCTTCGTAATCAAACTGCAAAACGGAACTCGTGACCGAGATGCCGCGCTGCTTTTCGATTTCCATCCAGTCGGAAACGGCGTGCCGCGCCGTTTTGCGCGCCTTGACCGAACCGGCGAGGTGGATCGCGCCGCCGTAAAGTAATAATTTTTCCGTCAGCGTCGTTTTACCGGCATCCGGATGCGAAATAATGGCAAACGTGCGGCGACGGTTGATTTCTTGCGTAAAGTTCATGCTGTCACTCCTTCATATCTCCAAATTATAACATGATCCGCGTTTCCGTGAAAGCGCGCGGGCGGTTGTTGGGGCGGACGATAAAAGGTATAATAAAAGACATCAAAAGGAGAAAGGATGTGCGCATGAAACCGGTTTTTATTCGTGAAGACAAGCGGGATTATTTGCAGAAAATGGGCGCGTTCGCATTTGTGACGGCTGTCTCGGTCGCGGTTTGGCAGATCATGAAAGTGCGCGGCAGTGAAATTTTTGTCGCGGCGTGTGCGATTGCCTTTTTATATTGCCTGTACGGCTACTTTTTCCCGACCAAGCTGTTGCGCTTGGACAGCAAGGGAGCGAAGTTACTGGCGAGCAATATTTTAATTCCCTGGAACTATATCTATGAAGTGAATGTGCAGCCTTTTATCGACGGCGAATACGAGAATGCGAAAAAGCGTTACGTCGTCTGTCGCGGCTACAGCCCGCGGGCGGAAAGCGTGGTCGAATGGTGGCGTTTGCCGGTCGGCGCGCGGCGCGCGGACAAAGTGGCGGCGCAAATCTGGCGCATGAAAGAGTTGTATAGCGGCAAGGTGGGGCAAAAGTGATCTTATCCGGAAAAGAAATCGAGCGGCGGCTGGGCAAAAATATTTTTATCGATCCGTTCGATCCGCGAAAATTGAACCCGAACAGTTATAATTTGAGCTTGGCGAACGAATTGCTCGTTTATGATGAACCGAAGCTCGATATGAAAAAGAAAAATACCGCGCATCGCATTGTGATCCCCGACGACGGTTTGTGGCTGGAGCCGCAGCGTCTTTACTTGGGACGCACGGCGGAATACACTCGCACGGAAGGGCTTGTGCCGATGCTCGAAGGGCGTTCGTCGGTCGGCCGGCTGGGACTTTTTATTCATGTGACCGCAGGCTTCGGCGATGTCGGTTTCGCGGGGTATTGGACGCTGGAAATGTTTTGCGTGCAGCCGATCAAAATTTACCCCAACGTGGAACTTTGCCAAATTTATTACCATTTGATCGAAGGCGACTACGAGCCGTACAAGAGCGGCAAATACCAGCATAATGAGGGCATTCAGCCGAGTCTTTTGTACAAGGATTTTGAACGCGAGAACGACGCATGAACTGCATTATCTTCGACTTGGAATGGAACGAAATCGTACCGTACCAGCTGGCGATGCAAAACGAGATCGGGTTTCCGCTTTCCGGCGAAATCATCGAGATCGGCGCGGTTCGCATGACGGGCGACGGCGACTTGAGCGATCGCTTCGATCGCTTGGTGAAGCCGAGTTTTCTGCGCCGTATGCATCCGCACGTCAAGCGATTGACGGGGATTACCTGGGAGATGCTGCAGGAGGAAGACGATTTCAAAACCGTCATGACGGAATTTAACCGCTGGTGCGGCGACGACGCGTTGCTGCTTTCGTGGGGAACCTCCGATCGGCAGGTGCTGGCGGAAAACCTGCGCCTGCATCATTTGCCGCGGACGTGGCTCAAACCTTGGTACGATGCGCAAAAAATTTTCGGTCGCTACTGCTTGGACACTTACGAGCAGTACGGCTTGGCGCGCGCGGCCGAGTACATGGGCGTGGCGATGGCGGATGACGCGCATCGCGCGGTCAATGACGCGGCGTATACGGCGCAAATTTGCGAACGCCTGCCCTTGCGGCGCGCTATTCGCGAATACGATTTTCATCGTAACTTGGGGCCGCTTGAATTTCGTCCGACCGTCGAATTTCAATATTTTGACGGTTACCGCGACAGTCAATCCGCTTGGGCGGATCCCGCCATTTGGGAAATTTACCTACCCGATCAGGACGCGCCGTTGGCTTTGACCGAGCCGGAACGGTTGCGGCGGCACACATTGCTGGCGCTCGCGATGGATCACTTGGGAAAGCGCTACCTCGTGCGCTGGAAAACGTATCAATATAAAAAAGGCCGCGGCACCGTGCATGGCGTCGCGCGCGAAACGTATCGGGCGGTACCGTTGCTGATCGCCTGGTATCGGGATGTCGCCGAGCGCAATACAAGGCGCCGTCGACTGCATGAGGCGAAAGGCAACCCCGCGTTCCGTTGACGCGACAGTCGTATACGCGACGCGCGTCATGCTATAATAAAACAGTAAAATAACTATGTATTAGAGGAGATTCATATGGTACCGACAGAACGAATTATCATCGTTGATTTCGGCGGGCAGTACGCTCAGCTGATTGCGCGCCGCGTGCGTGAATGCGGCGTATATTCGAAAATTGTATCCTATACGCGCGACTTGGACGAGATATTGGCGGAAAAACCGCAAGGCATTATCTTTACGGGCGGACCGGCGAGCGTTTACGAAGACGGCGCGCCGCGACTTGACTCCCGCATTTTTGAGGCGGGCATCCCAATCTTCGGCATTTGCTACGGCATGCAGTGGATGTGTCGGGAACTCGGCGGCGACGTCAAACGGCCGATTACCCGTGAATACGGCTATGCCAAAGTGCAGAAATTGGCGGACGGTGATGTTTTCGCCAACGTTTCCGCGGAAACCGATGTGTGGATGAGCCACGGCGACTACGTGGAAGAGCCGCCCACCGGCTTCGAAGTCATCGGCAAAACCGCGCACACGCCGGTCGCGGCGGTGGCGGACACCCGTCGTAAACTGTACGGCGTGCAATTCCATCCGGAAGTCAACCATTCCAAAGAGGGCATGCAGATGCTGCGCTCGTTCATTTTAGACGTTTGCGGTTGCCGCGGCGACTGGACGATGGAACATTTCGCCGAGACGGCCATTCAAGAAATTCGCGCCACCGTCGGCGACGGTAAAGTATTGCTCGCTCTTTCGGGTGGGGTCGATTCGTCCGTTTGCGCGCAGCTTTTATCGCGCGCGGTCGGTTCGCAACTTACCTGCATCTTTGTCGATCACGGCTTAATGCGTAAAAACGAAGGCGACGAAGTCGAAGCCGCCTTTGCCGACAGCGGCATGCACTTCATCCGCGTCAACGCCGCCGATCGTTTCCTCGCGCGTTTAAAAGGCATTACCGATCCGGAACAAAAACGCAAAACCATCGGGGAAGAATTTATCCGCGTATTCGAAGAAGAGGGGCGCAAAATCGGTCAAGTCGATTACCTCGCGCAGGGCACCATTTACCCTGACGTCGTGGAAAGCGGCACCGGCAACGCCGCCGTCATCAAAAGCCATCACAACGTCGGCGGCCTTCCGGCCGTTGTCGACTTCAAAGGCCTGATTGAACCGTTGCGCGATCTCTTCAAGGATGAAGTACGCGAACTCGGTGAAGAACTCGGCCTTGCCGATTACCTCGTCTGGCGGCAACCCTTCCCGGGACCCGGCTTGGGCATCCGCATCATGGGCGAAGTCACGAAAGAAAAACTTGACACCTTGCGGGACGCCGACGCCATTTGGCGGGAAGAAATTAAAAATGCAGGCTGGGATCGCAAAGTGAACCAATATTTCGCCGTACTCACCTCGAACCGCTCGGTCGGCGTCATGGGCGACAGCCGTACCTACGCGTACACGCTCGCGCTGCGCGGCGTCACCACCACCGACTTCATGACCGCCGAATGGGCCCGCATCCCGTACGAAGTCCTTGACATCGTATCCAACCGCATCGTCAACGAAGTCGAAGGCATCAACCGAGTCGTCTACGACATCACCGGCAAGCCCCCGGCGACGATTGAATGGGAATAAGAGAAGCAAATATGTTACTGTTACAAAAACTTGAAAATACAGGGGGTTAGCGATTTTGAAGTAGTGAAATTCTCTAAATCATACTGTTTTGATACTAAAAAGTTGAAATAGTTGGTTCAAAAGGGAGTTGTTGAATTTAGGTAAATTGTTCAGAAAGCCTTCCATCGTTTTGGTGGGAGGCTTTTGATATATGTGAAGTTGTGGAGGAGGTGTAAAATATGGGATTTTAGATCGAAGATTTGTATTGACCAATTTAAGAGTAAGAGAGAGTTTTACAGAGACAGCATTTTCAAGAGTAGAATTGTCAGCATTGATCTATCCGGTGAGTTTAGAAAAGAACTCAGAGAGCGTTCTTCCCTTGTCAGTCGTGACTCAGCAAACCTGAATCATATTGCAACGACAATAAACAGCATGGAGTTATTTGCAAAGATAATATTGAAAGTATCAATTCGCCTTGCAAGGAGAATTGATTTTTTATCAGAATTTAGAGAAAAAGTTTCCGACTATATCATCAATGAGGTAATCGGATAATGGCAGTTACGAAAATACATCCGATTAAAACCACACTGAAAAAGGCGATAGACTATATCTGTAACGGAGATAAAACCGATGATGAAATCTATGTTACAACGCACCTTTGCAGTAGAGAAAACGCCCATAAAGAATTTGAACTTACCAAGAAACAATTTAATTCAAGGACAAAGACCTTAGCCCATCATTTAATTCAATCATTTGTACCGGAAGAAGTAAGTTTTGAAGAAGTACATCAAGTTGGAATTGAACTTTGCGATAAGATTTTAGAGGGGAGATATGAGTATGTTTTAGCTACTCATATCGATAAAGATCATATTCATAATCACATCATTTTTAATTCAATAGATGTTGATGAGGGTAAGATTTATCATTCCTATTACGGCTCTTATATGAACATCAGAAACCAAAGTGACAGACTTTGCAAGGAACATAATTTATCTGTCATTGACCAAGAGACGCAAAAAGAAATCAACGAAATTAAGCGAAGAAAATTTGTTAATTGGTACGACTGGAATGAGGATAAAAAAGGTAAAAGTTATAAATCAAGACTTCAATTTGATATTGATAGGACTATAAAACAGTCAATTAATTGGCAGGACTTTTTATCTAAAATGGAAGGCTGCGGTTATGAAATTAAGATTGGCAAGCATATAGCTTTCAGGACTAAAAATCAGCAGAGATTTACTAGAGCAAAGACTATTGGAGCTAACTATACTGAGGAAAGAATTAAGGAGCGAATCCTGAATAAAGACAAAGAACTTGGCAATATCATAGATCTTAAAAATAACGATAAAGCAAAGTTAAGCAAAGGATATGAACATTGGGCAACAAAACATAATCTTAAGACTGCTGCTTCTACGCTTGTTGAAATCAGGAATAAAGGATTTAAGTCAATGGAGGAATTAGAGCGTGGTATTAGTCGAATTTCCATTGAAAAAAATGAGTTGAAGCGAGAGTTTGATAAACTGTCATGGGAACAAAAGAGGATAAAGGAAGTAGTAAAGCATATTCAAATCTGCCTCAGCAAGCGAGAACATTATGAAGGTTATCGTAGGAATCCAAACGATAAAATTTATATGATGATGAACAGAAAAGATGTAGAAGCTTATCAGATGTCTTATGAGAAAATAGATATTTTTCTTAAGCAATTCCCGCACTTGAGACATGTTGTAGTAGGAGGATTAAAGACAAAATCAAGTAAAAATCTTTTTAGCAAATTAAACGAGCATTCTAAAAAAATGCAGGTTAAACAAGAGGAGATTGCTAAGAAACATAACTCATTAGCAGCACAGTATGAGGAATTGGAGTATCTGAAAAATAATATGAATGATTATCTTGGTCGAAATAAAACTGAAAAGGAATCGGTTATTGGTGCGATTAAAAAACATAAAGCTGAAGAAAGGAGAAATCCTAAAGGGGAGATTAGAATATCTAAAGAAGCAGAAAGATAATTTTGTGGTCGGTGTGGTCTTAGGACTACATCGACTCCTTATGCTTTTATGTTGGTAAAATATAAAAAATGGCAGAATATAAAATTAAAATAGAGGGAACGCTATATTCGATGTCGAAATATGATATACTGTCTTTAAACTCATCGATTGCTGAGTTTAATTCAGCTTTTTGTGAAATGGTCAAACTTACTATTGGAGTGGATAATATGGCAGTGAGTTATAAAAAATTATGGAAAATTCTGATTGATCGAGACATGAAGAAAAAGGATTTGTGCGTTGCTGCAGGTATAAGTCATGCTTCAATGGCAAAGCTCGGCAAGAATGAAAATGTTACAACTGATGTCTTGGTGAAAATCTGTACTGCTTTGCAGTGCGATATAGGCGATATTATGGAATTGACAAAAGATGTAATTTGAGGAGAGATTATATGAGCATCAATAGAGATAAACCCGATCTTTGGAAAAATGATATTCTGCAATCTGTGGATTTATATAATAGTTGGTTTATGGAATTTGCTCCCAGAGCATTTAGAGAAACACGTGTAACGACAGCAAGTAGTGTAGAACGTGCTCTCGTTGATACGAGTTATCTAAGAAACATCTCGGTTGAATTGTTAAAAAATCACCCAGAGGTTTTGCCAATATTAAGAATGGCTACTTGCCCTCCTATAGCAAGAGATCGTCTTGTCGGTTTAGCAGGAGTAACAAAAAGTTTAGTCGAAAACATGGAAGACTCGGATAATCCTCGTGTGTCCCCTCGAATGGCTGAGGATAGATTATCTGACGAGCTTTCAAAAATAGCCAAAACTATCAATAGGATGGCAGATCCAGATATATTTGTTTGGCTACCGGAAATGCGTGAACCAACCGAACAAGAGGTTCAGAGATCTGCAACTGTTGTTGCGGATAGATTGTGCGGTGCGGTAGCTGATCCAATTATTAGAAATGCTCAAGAGAAACGTCAGCTTGTAGCAATAACACATTTCTTGCAAAATAGAGGTTATGCGGAAGCCAGTGCGGGAACAAAGCATAACGAAATGCTACCAGGAACATTTTCATTCCATACTAATGTGCCTGTATTAGTTGCTGAAGGAGCAGAGAATCGAATAAAAATTCCTGTTGATGTAGTTATTCTTCCTAAATCGGCACAAACTGGAGATTTCCCTCTCCTGATTGAAGCGAAATCAGCTGGAGATTTTACAAACGTAAACAAACGCCGTAAAGAAGAAGCTGCCAAAATGCAACAAATAAAAAATACATATGGCAACACGGTATCGTATAGTTTGTTTTTATGCGGTTACTTTGATTCGGGATATTTAGGCTATGAAGCAGCAGAAGGAATTGATTGGATATGGGAACACAGAATAAGCGATTTGGAGCAATTAGGGATTTAAACTTAATAGAATCCAGAAGGATGCAGTTGCAAGCGGCAATTGATAATGGCAAAAGCATTGAAAGTCGTAGATGGTTTGGTCAGTTTGCGACTCCTTATGAATTGGCTCAAGAAATAATGTCTTTTGGGTTAACTTTGCAGGACAAAAAGGAAATCTCTTTTTTGGAGCCTGCATTTGGTACGGGAGCGTTTTATTCGGCTTTTTTATCAGAGTGTGATAAACAGGCTAAAACCATAACCACTGCAATTGGAGTTGAAGTAGACAAAGATTTTTATACTGCTGCTAATGAACTTTGGTGTCACACAAATGTGAATTTAGTAAGCGGTGATTTTACTGAAATTGAAGCTTTTGAAAACATCAACCTTTTGATTAGTAATCCTCCATATGTACGACACCATTATATTGACAAAGAACAGAAGTCTAAGCTCTCGGCTATGACACAAAAAGAAACGGGGTTATCGCTTTCGGGTCTTGCAGGATTGTATTGCTATTTTATCTTATCTGCACACAAATGGCTTTCTCCCGATGCAATATGCGGATGGCTTATTCCAAGTGAGTTTATGGATGTTAATTATGGCGAAAAACTTAAAGAGTACCTGTTAAACAAAGTTCATTTAATTAGAGTGCATAGATATAATCCTGAGAACTGTAAATTTGATGATGCTTTGGTATCTTCATGTGTGGTTTGGTTTAAAAACGAGACCATGGAAAATAATTATAATGTCGAATTTTCTTATGGTGGCACACTTGAAAAACCAGAAGTTAGTCGAAATGTGGATAGAAATACTTTGGGAAAGAGCAGAAAATGGACTCATTTTCCAACCAAAGATGAACAACTTCCGAACACTCATACTCCAACTTTAGGTGATTTTTTCACAATCAAACGCGGATTGGCAACTGGAGACAACGATTTCTTTATTTTGTCTAAAGAAGAAATTGAAGAACTAAATCTTGACATGAATTTCTTTACACCAATACTGCCAAGCCCTCGTTATTTAAAATGTAATGAAGTGTTTAGTGATAACAATGGTAATCCCCGCTTGGATACACAGTATTTCTTACTTAGATGTACACTCTCAGAAGAGGAAGTAAAAAAGAATCATCCGTCCATCTGGAATTATTTGAGTAGCGGTCTTGATACTACTGCGCAGAAGTATCTATGTAAAAATCGGAAGGTTTGGTATTACCAAGAGAATAGATCGGCAACACCATTCTTATGTTCTTATATGGGCAGAGGAAATGACGAACACGCTGCGCCTTTTCGTTTCATTTTGAACCACACAAGTGCAATTGCCACAAATTCTTATTTGATGCTATATCCTAAAACTGTTCTCCAAGAAGCAATTGCTCAGACCCCTAACATACTACATGAAGTTTGGAACGCTTTGAGTAACATTACTGCTAATGATCTTGAATGTGAATGCCGAGTGTATGGTGGAGGTTTGAAAAAAATTGAGCCAAAAGAACTATCTTATGTTAAGTGCTCACGTTTAGCGGAGTTATTAACATCAGTTCAGAAAACGCAAAGGAGGTGAAGCTCACCATGTTATTCAATGTTTACTACTTGAACTTTTCAAAAGTATATGAAATAAAAATGATGTTAAGCAATATCATCAAAACTGACGAAACAATTGAGACAAACCAAGGCGATACTATTGATGCTGAATTGCAAGCAAAAATGGGTACAAAGTTTTTGAAGCTCTTTAATGCCGAGGTGGGCTCTGACATCAAATCGGGATCCTCCGATTCCCAAAAAGTTCTTGAAAACTTCAAGGTCACGATGACTAAGTCGCTAATTTTAAGTGAAGTCATGAAAAAATGTGTGGTTTTTTCTACAAGCTTTAATGACATTACAGAAGGGCAACTTGTTAGGATCGACAATGTGTCTCTATCTCTTGAAAACGAAATGGAACTGCGAACCGTAAAAATGTTTTCCAATGGTTCTTTCAAAGGTATGCGTTTGCCGGAAGCAGGTGGGCTTGATATTAATAATCTTTTTAATTCTATATTTAAAGATTATTCGTACAAGCTCAAGGGCGAGCTAAGTGGTAGCGACGAAAAGCTCCTGATAAAGATTCCACTCACATTTGAAAGTGAATTTGAAAATCTGTACAATGTGGATGATCTATTCATTGGGAATGTGTCTCTAATTGGGATATATAAAGGCAAAACAAAAATTAACGGACTGAAAAACTCCTTTGAGTTTTTCCAAGAGCTTGGTCAAGTTTCTGAATCTGACTCGGAGAATGAGGTTCATAATAGCCAGAATTCTGCTCCTGTAGTAGTAAAATTAAAAAGTGAAGATGATGGCATAGATTACAACTATATTGATCTTCTTGCGATAGTGCAAGTGATTAAATCCTCAAGTTTGGATGCGGAATCAAAACCCAAGGAAACAAGAAGAAAGAAGGATACCGAGTGAGCACGTTATTCTTCTATACAAAGGAACAATTCTTCAACTTTAAAAGTACTCAGACAGAAGCTGGATTTGAGTTTCTGAGCATGTCCAAATTGCTTTCTTCTCAAATAATCGATGGGTTGGATGAGTATCAGCAGTATTATGTAGATATTTCATCTCTTGTCGGTTTTGTGAAAACCAACGATTCACAGTTGCTAAATTTCGAGCAGCTCTTTGGTGAATTTGGAGAAAACATTACTTTTATCTGCGATAAGGCTTATGAGACAGATATCAAATATATATTCCGATATGTATTTGATGATTTTTCCGATGTTGAAGTTGAAAGCGATGAACAGTTTGTTGAAAAGGAAGAAGAACCCCGCACAAAATCAAACACCGTAAAAAAGATTACCGATTTGGACGATCACGAATTGGAAGGTTTCTTTGAAAATTTCGATGCAAGACTATACGGTCACGAACGATTTAAGGAAGAGTTCAAAGGATTGGTCAATTCGTTTAGAGTATTTAACAAGTTGGGTGAACACAAGATTCTTTCGCTGTTTTTGATGGGAGATTCTGGTGTTGGAAAAACTGAGGTTGCACGATCAATTCATAAGGCTTTTGGTAGCAAATCAAAATTAGCAAAAATCAATTTCGGAAACTACAGTAGTCACGATGCACTTAACAGTTTGATTGGAAGCCCGTTAGGATATATCGGTAGTGATGGCGGTGAATTGCTTAAACGAGTTCATGAATCCGATGTTGGTTTGATTCTTATAGATGAATTTGAGAAAGCCGATAATGCCGTATTCAATTACTTTCTTGATGTCCTTGAGAATGGTAAAATTGTAAATTCTCAAGCTGAAGAGTATGATGTAAGCGGTTACATTATTGTTTTCACTTCAAATATTACTAAAGAAAACTTCAAGAGTAAAATATCTCCGGAGTTAAGATCACGATTTGATTATAAGGGGATGTTCAATCTCCTCACCAATGAAGATAAGAAAAAGTTTGTGCATTATAGAGTGAATCAAATCATATCTAAGTACAAAGAATTTGTTTCTGCAGATATACCGGACAAGCTCCATGACAATGTTGTTGCTGAAATTGATGTCTCGCAGTATAAAAATATGCGTGACTTGAATAAGAAAATCAAGGATACCTTTGTGGCATTGATAACCCTTAATTAACAAGCATTCATGCTGCTCGGTGGCAATATTATGGCAACAAAAAATCAGATAGCCTCTACTGTCTGAAGAATGGAAATAATCCTAAGACCTTGAGCTAAATTCCATAAGCAAATCTGTTTAAGATTTATTTTTCAGGAGCGATAGAGAGATGATTGCTTGTGAGAACAGCGGTCATGAAGTAGAAAACGATTTTGCTGAAGTCAGCAAAATCGTGGAAGCAGGTGCTACAAGCAAGTCTATAAAAAATTATGAACTTACGAGATATGCTTGCTATTTGATTGTGCAAAACGGTGACCCGAGAAAAGAAGTGATTGCACTTGGACAAACCTATTTTGCTATCCAAACATATCGTCAAGAAATAGCAGACCATTTCAATCAACTTGATGAGGACAGAAGACGACTTGTTGTTCATGGAGATATTAAGCAATGGAATCAGCTTCTGGTAGAAACAGCACATGATGCAGGAGCCATTACAAACGAAGAATTTGCTATATTCCAAAATGCAGGATAATAGGGCTGTATGGTGGATTAGATGTAGAAGATATACATGATAGAAAAGGCTTAACTGCGAGACAAAAGATTTTGGACTATATGGGAAGCACCGAATTGATTGCTAATTTATTTAGAATTTCACAGACGGAAGAAAAGCTAAGGAAAGACAAAGTTGAGGGTGCAGAAGCTGCAACAAAGGTTCACTACTCCGTAGGAAAAGAGGTTAGAAGTGCTATTGAAAAAATTGGTTCACTATGCCGGAAGATTCGCCTGTTCTGGAGAAAAGCATTCAACAGATAGAAAAAGAACAGATGAAACGTCTAAATGATAAAGCTAAAAAAGGTAAATTGATGTTGGATGAATAATGTTTGCCAATAGAGGAACGCTCTTACTGTAGTATCACCACCGATACTGTTTTGATACTAAAAAACTCTAAAACCACAAATAATAGGTATAGAAATAGCTAAAAACAGAAACTAAAAAGATACTGATATAAAATTAAAGAAACAAATATGCCATGGTAATTATTGAATGGGAATAATAGTTGTAAAGTACTTGCATTAAATAAAAAAGGCCGTGAATACATTCACGGTCTTTTTCGTATTCCGCTATTAATCGTAAGGAGATCAGAATAAAATGCAAGCAGATATGGTAAGATAATGATGATAAAAAATGCTTTAATGCAGGAGGAAAATATGGTATCTGAAATCAGGATGTGGTTTTTTAATCAAAAAAACCTTTTAAAGATGTCAAAGTTTATCATTTGGACGCTATTGCTTCTTTTAATCACTTGGGTTTTTGATCTCAGATATCCTTTTATGAAATCCTATATCCCGAGGTCGTTACTGCTGTCGGTGGAAGTGTCTGTTGATTTTCTTTCGAACATCTCGGGTGTATTTTTAACCATCAGCATTTTTTGTTTTACCATTATCGTTACTGTGCTCAACAAATACAGCAGCAGCATATCGCCGCGAATGCTGCAGGCGTTTATCGACAGAACGGGAGTAATCGGTTTATACGGTGTATTTGTCAGCGGCTTCTTTTATTCCGCGATCAGTATTTTGCTTTTACAAGGTCTCGGACCGGATCAACGTGTCGTTGCCGGAAGTTTCGGGATCGCGTATCTCATCATTGCAATGATGGGGTTTATCACGTTTTCCAAACAGGTTATCGATAACATTAAAATTTCAAATATTATCGAAGCGGTCTATGCTGACTGTGACAAGCTTATTGACGAACAGGTAGAACTCAGAAAAAAGGCGGAACATTATAAAGAAGATGAACAAGCAACCGAGATCCCTATCGTAGCAGGGAGTTCGGGGTATCTGTTCAAAATAAATGAGGATGATATTTTAAAAGAGCTTAAAGGGATCAAAGCGGAGCTGGTCATCGAGAAGAGAATTAGTGAATACGCAGCCGAAGGCGAATCCTTGGGCGATTTAAAAATTTTTCAAGGGGAATTAAATACTGAAAAAACGGAAGAGCTGAAAGAAAAAATCAGTGCATTGTTTTTAATAAATATGTACAACAATGAAGAAGAAGACTATCATCAGGGCATTGTAAAGCTTACCGAAATTGCGAACATGGCGTTGAGCCCCGGGATAAATGATCCCAATACCGCGATTACATGTATCAATAAAATGTCATCGTTGCTGGGGAAGCTCTTGGCCACAGATAATCAATTTATAGTTCTCAAAGAAGGTGAAGATACCAAAATAATCTACCAAAGTTATTCTGTCGAAGATGAGTTATACCTTGCATTCAGCCAGATTATTTCCTACTCCGGTGGAGATCCGATGGTGACCAAGGCGATTTTACAGGGCATTTATATCATTTATATGATGGCGGGGATGAGCGCTAAAAAAGATGTCAAGAAATTTTTTGATGCCTCGTATGAAATATTGACAGAAAACTTTAGCCACGAAATGCATCTGAATAAGTTCAAAGCGATCAAACAGAAGCTTGAAGAACACACAGCTTAGAAAAAAGGTTAATCAAAGAGGATGCGGATTATTCCGCGAAACAAAAAGACCGTGAACGCACATTCACGGTCTTTTTCGTGTTCCGTTATTGATCATTTGAAAAAGCTAAAGAAAAGAAAAACATGCACCTGAACCGTACCCATTAAATCGGTATGTCGGCTTATACATGGATCTGGCCGTTCGCATCTGCGGATGCGAAAGCGGCCCGCACGATGTCATACAGACAAAATATCAGTTCAATGCCCAATATAATAAAGCCGATTCCTAAGAACCATGTCAGGCTCCAGCCGATGATGCTGCAAAGAAGATAGCATATTCCGGCAAAAGCATGGCCCGCATAAAAACGATGCACTCCGATCGTACCGAAGAAAAAAGCTAACAGGATATACACTACCCGATTTACACCTTTGTTCACAGGGACTTCTTTGATGATCGTCGTCCTTTCGATGATACGTTCCTCTACCGGTTCTGCCTGCGATTCGGTCTCTTGCGCGGAGACATCATCCATTACTGAAGCATGAACTTCCTCGTTTACCTGTTCCGACTTTCGGTTGTTTTCATCCATAGTAGCACCCCTTTCTGGTAACGCTTTCCGTTTTTTGTCGCGAATGCCGCGTGTATTTTTTGCAGAATCAACCATGGCATCTGACAAAACCATTTGTTGTGATTAGAATACCATAAGTTATAGATTTAGAAAACTGTTTTCATGAAGAATAAAAAAGTGCCTGCAAAATGAGATTACACGCCTGATAAAATGACAAAACAAAAGATTCATGTCGGCAGCTTTTGTGTCAGATATTTTACATCCTGCCGGACTCTTAGAATACATCATCATGACATGTTCCGCTCGTCGTGGAAAGAGTCAGCGGCGCGCACGGAAAAAGAGAAGTCGGATTTCACGTATTGTAAAAAAATAAACAACTGCGCCAATCAAATTTTACGAGTTCAAAGACAAATCAATAAGAAGAAAATAAAATAGGGGGATAACATTAAGGCGAGAAGTACCCGTTATTATCTTTTTATTATAATCAGGAGAGGGATGTACTTATGAACAGAGTATACGAAGTCATTTGGAACAAGAGTAAAAACAGTTGTTCCGTGGTATCGGAAATGGCGAAAAATCGCGGCAAAACTTCCGGTTGCCGCAACAAAGCGGTGCTGGCCGCAATGATCTTGTTTTTGTTGTCCGCGGGCGGTCTCGCCTACGCGGAAGATCCCGCGACGCCGCCGGCGGCACCGGATAAAAAAATTCCCTACTTCTCGGTTAATGCCAATAACAGCGCCAAACCCGCGGGGACGAACTGGGAAAGTGACGGCGCTAAAGGTGCCGCTTCGATAGCGGTCGGACCGTCTGCAGGCGCGCAGGGAGATTTCTCGACGGCGGTAGGGCCCTGGGCTAAAGCGGACGGTAAATACGCGAACGCCTTCGGCGTGATGACCAATGCGACGGGAGAATATGCTACGGCGGTAGGACCCTATGCAAAAGCGGTCGGCGATTATACCTTGGCGGCGGGAAAAGGTGCAAAGTCAACTGCAAAAGGCGCAGCCGCTTTCGGCGCATCTGCGCAAGCGGGCGGTGATCAGTCGAGCGCTTTCGGCGCGGCGGCCAATGCGAGCGCAAGGGATGCGATAGCGGCAGGAAGCAATACCGTTGCCGGCGCCGCGAATGCATCTGCTTTCGGTGCCGCTGCCAACGCGACGGGAGAATCTGCTACGGCAGTGGGCGCCTTTGCTGATGCGAGCGGTGAACGTTCCTTGGCGGCGGGCGACAAGGCAAAGGCAAGCGCGAATCGGGCGACAGCATTAGGATACATGGCAAAAGCAGAGGGCGTTTATTCCTTGGCGGCAGGGTACGGTTCGAGTGCCACCGGAGAAGCTGCGTATGCTTTCGGTGTGCATTCTAAGGCAGACGGCGGAGATGCGATCGCCATCGGATCCGCATCGGAAGCGCAAAAAGACGGCGGCATCGCCATCGGATCAACGGCAATAGCGACACAAGAGTTCGGCGTCGCTCTCGGTGCGGGCAGCATAGCCGATAGAGATGCGGGAGTAAGCGGTTATTTGGCAGGCGATGACACATCAAAAGCATGGCAGGCCACAGTAGCGGCGGTTGCCGTCGGCAATGAAGAGGAAGGATTTACCCGCCAGATTACGGGCGTCGCCGCCGGCACGAAAGATACTGATGCGGTGAACGTGATTCAGCTGAAAAAACTGGCCAGCAATGTAAACGAACAAATGACCGGTTTGGATACCCGTATTACGACAAACACTGAAAAAATCACGGAGAACAGTACAAAGATCATCGCGAACAGTGAAAAAATCACCGAGCTGGGCGGACGCATCGGGACATTGGACACCCGAGTTGACCGCGTCGGCGCGGGAGCGGCCGCGCTCGCCGCCCTCCATCCGCTGGATTATGATCCCGAAAACAAGTGGGACTTCGCGGCCGGCTACGGCAATTACAGCGGCGCGAACGCGGTAGCTATCGGCGCCTTCTATCGCCCGAATGAAAATCAAATGTTCAGCATCGGCGGCTCGTTCGGCGGCGGTGAAAATATGGTGAACGCGGGTATCTCCGTCAAATTCGGAGAGGGAACGGGCATCAGCACTTCCAAAGTCGCCATGGCGAACGAAATTAAAAACCTGAAAATCGCGAATGAGAAAGTGCAGCAGGAAAACAAAGAAATGAAGAACGAAATCGAAATTTTGAAACAGCAAGTGCAAAAACTCATGGCGGGGAAATAAAGAACAGGAACGGAAAGGAACATCCTTTCCAAACGGAAAAGGGTCACCGTGCTTACGCGGTGCCCCTTTTCGCATGGGAATATATTTTTTTCGAACACATCGGAGTAAAAATAAAATCCTTTTGTTCTGAACGGTCGTTTTTTTATCGTTTTTACGCGAGTATTTCAATAGAATACAGCGCTTGGTTTTCTCGCGAAGGCGGGCTCACTTTGCGCGCGTTATGTAAAAAACATGAAAAACATAAAGTTTACTATTGTAATAATACAGATTTAGAGAGATAATTTTAGTAAGAGATAAGGCGTTATTTAAATGCCGTATGTGTTGATGCCTGCTGAATGAAGCGGGATGGGATGATTCTTAGGAGGGAAAATGGATGAATAAGATCTACAAGCTTGTTTGGAATCGAGTTACGAACAGTTGGGTGGCGGCATCGGAGGTGGCGAAGAGCCACGGTAAGAGCAGTCGGGCAAGAGGCAGAGTAACCCTTGTCGCCGCTGTTTTGAGCGTGCTCATGGCGACCGCGCTGCCGACGTTCGGTGTGTACGCGGCGGGTCTTACCGCGGAGCAGCAGGTGATCTACAACGCGGTAATGGAGAAACTGGAAGCCGATAAAACAGTGGTGCATTATTTCTCCGTCAACAGCACGGACAACGATGCGGGCTCGAACTATAAAAATGACGGGGCAAAGGGTAACGGTGCCGTAGCCATCGGTGAAAAAGCGATGGCAGCTAAAGGCGGTACTGTGTCTATCGGCAGAAATGCACATATCGAAGGCAACGGCGGTAATGCGGACGGTGAAGGAAGTGTAGCTATCGGTGACAATTCCTTAATTACTACAAACGGCTTGGATTTGGCGAGTATCGCTATCGGTAAGAATGCGAAAGTATTGAACGGCAGCGGAAAACAAGAACGTGGATTGAGTTTTACACCGGATAATTTTGATAAACCGGGATTTTTAGGTAGAGGAAATACTTTGCCGAAAAATGCGGACAAAGTTCCGGGCGGTATCGCTATCGGTACAAATTCTTATGCCCGTACGGGAAGCATTCAGTTGGGACATCATACCTTTGCCGGATACAAAATGGGCGGTATTGATGTAACGAAGGCCAATGAAGAAGCCAATATTGTCGGTATGACCACTGTCGGTACGAATACCTACAATAAAGGTGCTCTTGCCAATATGTACGGTGCATATTCCATTATTACCGGTGATTTTACCGGTGCGGGCGGCCCGAATAGTTGGACATACGGACCGCAAAATTTCGGTGCCAATGTGGTCGGTTCATTGAACAGTATTCGTTCCAAAGGGCATAGCGGATCATCCGGTGTGGCAAACAGTATTGTCGGTGTGGCAAATACCGTAGAAAATGCCAACGGTACTTTGGTGTACGGTGCCGGAAATAAGATTACCAATTCCATTACTTCGATTAGTCCCGAGGCGGGATTTACTACGTTAAAAAGCTGGGAAGATACGGTTACCGGGTTGCAAAGGGTGATTAAAAATTCCAAATCAGGCGGTGCGGTATTGGCTATCGGCGGCGGAAACGTAGCGGATTATGTACGGCATTCGCAGTTGGTCGGCGTGAATAATGCCGTGACCGGTACGGAAAATAAAGTCAGCGAATTTAATATGGTAAACGGCTATCAAAATACGGCAACGAATATAACGCATGTCACTATGATTGGCTCGGATAACGAAGTGAAAGACACGACCGGCGCCGTTCTCCTCGGCGACAACAGAAAACTGACGGGAGCGGACGGAAGCATCGTTCTCGGTTCGGCGGATGAAAGCGCGGAAACCAATGTCAAGGACGCCACCGTCATCGGACATAACGCCAACACCACCGTCGCGAGCGGCGTAGCTCTCGGCAGCGACTCCGTAGCGGATCGCGGCAAAGCGGACGCGGCATCCGTATATCTCAATGATAAAGAAGGTGTCAAAGAGACCGTAAAAGGCGATTTGGCAGCCGTTTCGGTAGGAAATGATAAGGCAACCCGACAGATTACAGGCGTAGCCGCGGGTACAGAAAATACCGACGCGGTCAACGTGGCGCAACTGAGAGCAGTAGAGGAAATCGCGAAGACTAAGACGAAGATCGAAGCGGGCGATAATATCACAGTAACACCGGACAAGAAGAACGGCACCTACACACTTTCGGCTACCAACACGTACACAACCGGCGGCACGTATGACGCGACGACCAAGAAACTGACATTCACGCGAAATGACAAACAAACCTATTACGTAGACCTTACCGACTTTGTGGGCAACGTGACGGACACGAGAAACACCATCGTGGACAGCGACACCGTAACCGTAGAAGCCAAAGTGCAAGAAGACGGCAGCAACGAGTACACGCTGAACGTCAAGACGGACGGTAAGGTCGCGAAAGGCGATAAGGGCATTGTCACGGGCGGTACCGTTTACAACGAAACAAGAATTGAAAAAGACGGTAACTACATCAAAGCCGAAAACACGGCAAGTCAGAACCTGACAGCCTTGGACAAACAGGTAAACGTCAATGCGACCAACATCACCAACTTGGAAAATAACATTTACGACATGGGCGGTCGCATCGGAGAACTGGGCAACCGTGTTGATCGCGTCGGCGCGGGCGCGGCTGCGCTTGCCGCTCTCCATCCGCTGGATTTTGATCCGGATGACAAATGGGACTTCGCGGCCGGCTACGGCAACTACAGCGGCGCGAACGCCGTCGCGATCGGCGCGTACTATCGTCCGAATGAAGACACCATGTTCAGCGTCGGCGGATCGTTCGGCGGCGGAGAAAACATGGTAAACGCGGGCGTTTCCGTAAAACTCGGCCAGGGCAACAACGTCACGACCTCCAGAGTCGCCATGGCGAACGAAATTAAAAACCTGAAAATCGCGAATGAGAAAATGCAGCAGGCAAATAAAGTAATGCAGCAAGAGAATAAAGCCATGCAGCAAGAAAACAAAGAAATGAAGAACGAAATCAAAATTTTGAAGCAACAAGTGCAACAACTCATGGTAACAAAATAGTCGCGGTGCAAAAGAAGGAATCCGTTACGGGTTCCTTCTTTTTTTACTTCTTTTTTATTTGGGATCGGCAAAAATGGGCACCCGTTGTCACAAGGCAGACATCTTAAATTTTATTGGCGCGTGAAATACATGATCACCGATAAATGCATTAAGGTCATGTATTGCATGCGAAATTAGTATAGATATAGGGGGGCAATTAATTTGTAATAGATCTATAATGAAAAATGAATGACCATGAATCATGTTGGGTAGAGAATCGAGATATTAAAAGAGGTACATGCAGGACTTTAGAGGTGGTGCGTATAACTCATTTGTGGTTTATTTGGACAAGAGTTTAGAAAAGGAGAGAAAGATGAATAAAATTTACAAAGTGGTATGGAGCAAAGTGGCAGAAGCCTACGTGGTGACTTCCGAACTGGCCAAGTCGTGCACCAAGAGCCCGTCCGGTAAAGGGCTGCGGAGAAGCGTCACGGCGGCTCTGTTGGCGGCGATAGCGGTAGCGCCCGTTTCGTTCGGCGTGTACGCGGCCGATGACACCCACTACGTCTCGGTAAATAGCGACAACCAAACCGCGGATTCCAACTATGACAATCAAGGCGCGCAGGCGAAAAACAGTATCGCGATCGGTCCGTCCGTCAAGACGACGGGTGAGGACAATATCATTATCGGCTCCGGTGAGATCGTGTCGGAAGATAAAAAGGACGGGACGTCCTTTGACGGCACAAGGGTTCTTGTCGTCGGTCACGGGAACTATTTTCAGCCGACATCGGAATGGGACGACAACACGAAGGGGAAAAGTATTTCCTATCGGGATGTCGCTATTATCGGACATAGTAACAAACTTCTGCAGGGAAATAAAGCGGACGCGGGCAAAGGGCACCCTACGCACCAGCTGGTTCACGGTTGGGAAAATACGCTGAACGGGTCCTATACAGGCGCGATCGGGTATGAAAATGAAATCAAAAACAACAGCCGTCCCGGATTCACAAGTCATCACATGGCATTTGCCATCGGTTCGGCAAATACAATCGACGCGACCGGTTACTATATGGGCGATAAAAACAGGATCAATACTCTTCCGGATTACACAGAACCAAGCCACCCCGATGAGACTTTCGGCGCTGATTTATACGTGATCGGCCGACACAATATCGTCGGTTCTAACAAAGACAAAGACTCGTATGTCAACAACGGACGGATCATCGGTTCGGAAAATGTCGTCTATTGCAATGACGTCAATGTGTTCGGTAAGTCAAATAAAGCCTATGGAAGTTCTGCTCTGGTTGTCGGTACCGTGAATAGGGTCGGTGTCGACAAGGAAGGAAATCTTATCACGACTGATGAGGGCGGTGAGCTAACCAGCCCTGTCGCTGTCGGCGTGAACAATGTTGTCACCGCACCTTACGGCGTAGCGGTCGGCGCGGAGGCCCGGGCAGAGGGATACCGCGCGACTGCTGTCGGTTCTCTTGCAGTGGCCCCGAATGAACGTTCTACTGCGATGGGGAGTGAAAACCGGGCGACAGGATACAGCAGCGTCGCCGTCGGTACATATAATAACAGCTATGATTTTGATACAGAGACGAGAAAAAGCTATGACTCCGGAATGTATTCCAGCGCGATCGGCGTCATGAATATTTCTACAGCAGAGGCTTCCAGTGCTATCGGTGCGAAGAATACAGCATCAGGAAAGCAATCCTCGTCTTTCGGATATCGCAATACAGCTGCTGGCATGAACTCTTCCGCCGTAGGATATTACAACAAAGCGCAAGGAGATAAAACCTCTGCGCTCGGATATTTCAATCAGGTAACAGGCAAGCAGTCATCCGCAGTGGGAATGACGAATTATCTGACGGCTGCAGACAGCACGGCGATCGGGAATTATAACAATAGTTACAACATGGTTACAGGAGACTGGGAACGTCAGACTGCCGGGACTGAATCTGCGGCTATCGGTATCAAAAACCACAGCGCGGGCAATTACTCCTCCGCGCTGGGAAGTCAAAATAAAAGCGGCGGGACTGCGTCTTCCGCGGTAGGGTATAGAAATATCACCGATGCCGATTTGGCAGCTGCGCTCGGCTATGCCAATCAGGCGACAGCGCAATACAGTTCCGCTGTCGGCGCGCGTAACGTGGCCAGTGGATACCAAAGTTCTGCGGTAGGCAACCAGAACCAAGCGGAAGGAGAGAACTCCTCTTCGCTCGGATATCTCAACATAGCTACAGGCGAGCGGTCTTCTGCCTTGGGCTTCAAAAACTATGCGACGGCTGTAAACAGCGCGGCGATCGGAATTTACAATAATAAATACAATGTCGTTGAAAAAAAGTGGGAAGATCAGACGGCCGGGGACTACTCCGTGGCAATCGGTGCGAAAAACCATAGTGCGGGAGGCTACTCCTCCGCACTGGGGTATGAAAACATGAGTGGCGGGACTGCGTCTTCCGCGGTAGGATATAGAAATATCACCGATGCCGATCAGGCAGCCGCGCTCGGCTATGCCAATCAGGCGACAGCGCAATATAGTTTCGCTACCGGTGTGCTTAACCAGGCAAGCGGACAATACAGCTCTTCCGTCGGCGCATGGAACCAAGCGGAAGGAACGAAAAGCCAGGCTCTCGGCTTCCGAAACTTTGTCAGTGGTTACGGAGCCGTTGCGCTAGGTTCGGAAAATAATTTGAACTTTGTAAAGCAATACCAGGCGCTCGGTTTTGTACAAACCGGCGAGCTGTCCAGCGCTTTGGGCATCAGTAATACGACGGCAGGTCGCGTATCCATGGGTGTCGGAAACTCGAACTACGCGTTCGGGACCAAGTCCGTCGGCGTGGGTTTAAATAACTATTCTACGGGCTATGAAACTCTCGCCATGGGTCACTATGCCGTTGCCGGCAGCGAAGACTTAAATAAGATCGATCAGGTGAAATACGCGGCGGCTATCGGGAACAGAGCGAAAAGCACGATAACCGATGCTGTAGCGATCGGATCTTTCTCGAATACGACAAGAGACAAGGGCGATTACGGATATAATCCCGTACTGGAAAAAGCGGTAACCGACACGGATATTACCGACGATGCGAACATTGGAACGTATCGGACGGAATTGGAGAATGCGCGCGCCGCATGGCAGACTTCCATGGAAAAAGCGGAAGAGCTGTTGCATAAAATTCACACGCAGCAATATGCAGATGATGCGGAATATCAGCAATGGAGTGCTGAATATGACCGGTTGAACGCGGACGCTGATGCGAAGATGGCAGCCTATGATGCAGCGCAGAAAAAAGTAAGCGATCTCGTCGGCGCGTGGCAGGGACAGATGGCGGCTCTTTCCGTAGGTGACGAAGCAACGGGCAGAACGAGACAGATCACAGGCGTTGCGGCCGGCTCCGCCGATACCGACGCGGTGAACGTGGCCCAGCTGAAAGTGTTGGGAGGCAAAGTCACGGCCAACGCGGATGACATTGCGACCCTCAAAGAAGGCTGGACGCTGGCAGATGCTGCTGGAAGCACGAAAGTTGTCAAAGCAAAAGACACTGTCAAAGTCACGGGCGATGAATACATTAAAGCTACCGTAAACACTGACGGCCTGAAGCTCGGCATGGACGAAACCAAGCTGAACGACCAAATCAATAACCAGATCGACAACAGTACCACTGTGACGAACAAGATGAACTCTTGGGTACTCAAAGCGGCGACAACGGATAAAGATCCGGCGGCAAAGGGTCAGACCATTGACAATGACAACAAAGTTGTGACCTTTGGCGTGGAAAAAGAAGAGCAGGGACTTACCGTAGCGCGAGACGGCGCGACCATCAAATACGGTATCGACGGAAGTAAGATTGACCTCGCCGGTAATACGAGCATTACCAATCTGAACAATAAAATCGAAAAGAGCACGATCCATTATTTCTCTGTCAAATCGGATGACAGCGCAAATCCTGACGGAACGAACTGGAAGAACGACGGCGCGACTGGCGAAAACGCGATCGCGATCGGCAAAGATGCCAAATCTGAAAGAGAATCGTCAGTAGTGATTGGTTTGAAGGCATCATCCGGAGAGGTGGCTGATGACGGAGTCGCTGTCGGTAGCAGTGCTTCTGTCACAGGCTTCGGCGGTGTAGCGATCGGGCGCGAAAGTAGTGCGGAAGGTCAGGAAACAGTAGCGATCGGCACCGGTGCTAAGGGAGTACTTAATCGAACCATAGCGATCGGCGGCTACGCCAATGCGGACGGATTCGGAGCCGTAGCCATCGGCAGGGACAGCTCCAGCAAGGAGAGAGGTGTTGCTCTTGGTAACAGCAGCTTCAGCCACGCCTATAGTGTTGGGGTTGGTGAAAAGGCGATTGCGGAAGCACCATACTCTGTAGCGGTTGGCGACCTGACGGGATCGTATGCAATGGGTGCTGTTACCTTGGGAAATAAAACCAGAGCATTTGGCGACAGTTCCGTGGCGATCGGTAATCAGGCGAGGGTTTCAGGAAAACCGTTAACCGAGGCAGAATACAACGCATTGCCGGAAGCGGATCAAAAATTATATAGACTCTATGAGGCTGTTTATTACAACTATGATGATCCGTCGAAACCGATTGTAGATAGAAAATATTTCAAGGTGATAGACGCGCAAGACTGGAGAGCCGAAAAACATTATAATTCGATAGCGATCGGTACGACTTCTTTCGTGGAAGCGAAAGAAGCGATTGGTATCGGTGCGGCTACAAGGATTCATGGCGACCGCGGCGTAGCGTTAGGATATGCGGCTGTGTCGGAAGAAAACGGAACGGCGCTTGGCGCAGGAGCGCAAGCCAAGGCTAACGCAGGTGTTGCCTTAGGTGAAGGCGCAGTGGCGGATACCGCTGCGGAAGTGGCCGGTTATGATCCCAAGACAGGAAAAGCATCCACAGAAACTACGCCGACATGGAAATCCGTGAAGGGCGCTGTATCTGTCGGTAACGCTAATGCGACACGACAGATCACCAACCTCGCCGCAGGTCTGGCAGACACTGACGCTGTCAACGTCGCGCAGCTGAAAGCGTTGAATACCAAAGTGGACCAAGGCGCGATTCATTACTACTCCGTAACGAGTGACAAAAAAGCGGCGGGCTCCAACTATGACAACGATGGAGCGAAAGCGGATGACAGCATGGTCATCGGCATCGGTTCGACCTCGGAAGTCATAAACAGCACCGTAATTGGCAACAATAATACATTGAAAAATACATTGAAAGTCGGTCAAAGAGATCGAGACGGTGTTATGAGAAATAACAGTATCGTTGCCGGTGAGAACATTGAAGTAGACGGCACGCGCAATGCAGTGTTTGCTACCGACTACAAAGAGGGTGAGCATAAGCTGACCAAAGTGGCGGGCAAACATAATACGGTCATCGGTGTAGGAAACCTTGTCGGCTATACAGCGAAAGCAGACCCGAACAATCGAAATGAATTTATATATGAAAAAACAGATGTGGCCAGCAGTCATGCCAATGTGGTCGTCGGTATGACAAATACCGTTAAGGGAAGCAGTGTGGTTGTCGGAATGAATTCCGAAATCAAGGCCGGCGCGCAGCTGGCCACTTCTGTAGGGCATGCCAATACGATACAAGGTAGTGATGAGTATGGTCTTGCTTTGGGAAATAAATTGCTTGTAGAAGGCTATGGAGCCATTGCGGTAGGCACAGAGTCCAAAGCGACAGCGGACGACGCGACAGCAATCGGTACGGAAGCGGTGGCGGAACAAGCGGGATCCATCGCCTTCGGTCATGCGGCTGAGGCGAAAAACGAATATTCCATCGCCTTCGGTTTATTCGCGAAGGCGAAAGCGAGAAGCGGCGTCGCGATCGGCTCTTCCAGCCTGGCGGACAGAGAGAAAGGATCCATCGGTTATTTAGCGGGAGAAAACACATCCGAAGTATGGAAAGCGACGAAAGGCGCGATTTCCGTAGGCAATAAGGAAAAGAAATATACCCGTCAAATCACAGGCGTAGCCGCAGGCAGTGAAGACACCGACGCGGTGAACGTCGCCCAGCTGAAAGCGGTAGAAAGCAAAATTACCCAAACGGGCGAGGAAGCGCAAAAACACACCTCGGTCGCAGCAGGAACCAATATTTCTGTGGTACAAGACGGACTCAATGCCGAGGGCGGCAAAAACTACAAAGTAAGTCTTGCCAAGGATATCGATCTGGGTGCTGATGGAAGCATCAAAGCCGGAAACACGACAATCAATAATGACGGTCTTACCATCAAAGGCGGTCCGTCTGTCACCACCGGCGGCATTAACGCGGGCGATAAGAAAATCACCAACGTTGCGGCCGGTTCCGCTGATACCGACGCTGTCAACGTTTCGCAGCTGAAAAAAGTACAGGAAATCGCGGCGGCCAAGACCACTATCGAAGCGGGCGACAATATCAAAGTCGAAAAAGGCAGCGTGAAAGGCAGCTACAAAATTTCAGCTACCGACACGACGTTGCAGAAAGGTGACAAGGCTCTTTCCCTTGATGGAACCAATCTGAACCTTTCCGTTAAAGATACGGCGGGAAATGAAGTCACGGGCAGTGTGGACCTGAAAGATCTTAAGAGCGCAGTGAATACCGACACTACCTACACGCTGAAAGGCGAAGAAAATGACAACAACACGACCACGATTTCTCTTACCGACAGCAACGGTAAAAAACAGCAAGTAACCGTCGCGACCAAGGATACGCGAAACACCATCGCCGACAGTGACACCGTAACCGTAGAAGCCAAAGCGCAAGAAGACGGCAGCAACGAATACACGCTGAACGTCAAGACGGACGGCAAGGTCGCGAAAGGCGATAAGGGCATTGTCACGGGCGGCACCGTTTACAACGAAACAAGAATTGAAAAAGACGGTAACTACATCAAAGCCGAAAACACGGCAAGTCAGAACCTGACCGTCTTGGACAAACAGGTAAACGTCAATGCGACCAACATCGCTAACTTGAGCAACAGCGTACACGACATGGGCAACCGTGTCGACAGAGTCGGCGCGGGCGCGGCTGCGCTTGCCGCCCTTCATCCGCTCGACTTCGATCCGGATGACAAATGGGACTTCGCGGCCGGCTATGGCAACTACAGCGGCGCGAACGCCGTCGCTATCGGCGCGTACTACCGTCCGAATGAAGACACCATGTTCAGCGTCGGCGGTTCGTTCGGCGGCGGAGAAAACATGGTGAACGCGGGCGTTTCCGTCAAGCTCGGACAGGGCAATAATGTATCGACCTCCAAAGTCGCGATGGCGAAAGACATGCTGGATATGCAAAAACGCATGGCGGAAATGGAAGCGCAGATGGCGAAAATGCAAGGCTTCATCGGCGCGCTGACAGGCGCGGATGCGCAAGCCGCCATGTTCCCGGACGTACCGGAAAATCATTGGGCGTACGAATACGTCAAAGGACTTTGCGAACAAGGCATTGTCGAAGGCTATCCGGACGGAACCTTTGCCGGAGACCGCGGCATGACGCGTTACGAAATTGCCGCCGTGCTCTACCGAGCACTGTCTAAGGGTGTAAGCCTCGATGCTCGCGCGGTCAAAGAATTTGCTCCCGAACTGGCGCGAATCCGCGTCGATGTCATCACGAAAGACAACGACGGACAGCCGGTCATCGAACGAGTCCGCGTCAATGAAGAAAAGAAAGAAAAATAAGAATTTATAAATCGGCATAGCCGACTATGAAAAATCCCCAAGGAATACCATCCTTGGGGATTTTTTTATTGCGAAAAAAATAAAATCTAGACTATTGACGAAAATAAAAATGAAGCTAACATTAAGGCAAGCATTACCCTTTATTAGCTTTTATTTGTAGCATGGGAGGGGTGTACTTATGAACAGAGTATACAAGGTGATTTGGAACAGGGGTAAAAACAGTTGTTCCGTGGTATCGGAAATCGCGAAAAATCACGGCAAAGTTTCGAGCTGCCGCAACAAAGTGGTGCTGGCCGCGATGGTTCTGTCGTTGTTGTCCGTGGACGGTCTCGCCTACGCGGAAGATCCCGTGACTCCGGCGCCGGAGCCGGATAACGGAATTCACTATTTCTCGGTTTATGCCAATGACAGCGCCAAGCCCGAGGGAACGAATTGGAATAATGACGGCGCTAAAGGTCTCGCCGCAGTAGCGGTCGGACCGTACGCGGGCGCGCAAGGCGATTACGGTACGGCGGTAGGACCCTACGCGCAAGCGGACGGTGTACAGGCGAGCGCCTTCGGCGTAGCGGCTAAAGCAACGGGAGCAGCTGCCACAGCGGCGGGAACCAATGCCGTTGCCGGCGGAGCCAGCGCGGCTGCTTTCGGTGCCTCTGCCAATGCGGGCGGAGATAATGCTACGGCGGTAGGAGTTGGCGCGAATGCGGCCGGAGCAGCGGCAGCGGCGACAGGCGCCTATGCAAACGCGGCAGGCGCAGCTTCTTCGGCGTTCGGACTTCGGGCGCAGGCGAAAAGCAATGAATCGTTAGCGGTAGGCGCTTTTGCAGAGGCGGAAAAACATGCCGCGGCGATTGGTTCGCAAGCGAAAGCGATCGGTGAACAGTCGGTTGCCGTTGGTGGCAAAGCGGAAGCGCAAGCGGCTTTCGGTTTGGCCCTCGGAACGATGGCCAGCGCGACGCAACAGGGCGGTATCGCTCTCGGCGCGGGCAGCCTTGCCGACAGACAGGCGAGAGCCTGGGGCTTTGATGTATCTTCAGGCAAAGCCATGAATGAAGATGCTTTGCTGGGTGCGAAAAAAGCGGAGTACGAGCAAGAAGCAGGTAAACTTGTCGGTCTGCGTGGAGAGTTGCAACAATTGCAGACTCAATATGTCGAAAGCATTACAAACGATCCCGTTGGCCCGAATGGAACACGCATACCATCCGATGAAACCAAACAAATTGAAGAAAATATGAAAAATAAAGAAAATGAACTTAAAGCGCAATTAAAATTAGTCAACGAATATGTAAATGTATGGCAATCAACCAACGGGGCGGTTTCTGTAGGCAATGCGGAAGCCGGAGATACCCGCCAGATTACGGGCGTCGCCGCCGGCACGGACGACACCGATGCGGTGAACGTGGCGCAGATCAAAGCCATCACGAAGCAAATGGAAGCGCAAGCGACCCACTATTTCTCCGTTAATGCCGATGACCACGAAAAACCCGCGGATACGAACTGGAACAATGACGGCGCCACTGGTACCGCCGCGATAGCGGTCGGAAGGAAAGCGGTCGCGCAGGGCGATTACGGTGCGGCGGTAGGACACAATGCGCAAGCGAGCGGGCAGCATGCCATTGCGGCGGGCAGCAGTGCCGTTGCCGGCGCAAAAAATGCTTCTGCTTTCGGTGCTTTGGCCAAAGCGACGGGAGCAGATGCTACGGCGGTGGGATCCTTTACCGTTGCCGGCGGAAAAAGTGCGGCTGCTTTCGGTTCCTTGGCCAATGCGGGCGGAGATGCTGCTACAGCGGTAGGATACAGCGCGAATGCGGCCGGAGGAACGTCAGTGGCGACAGGTGCTTTTGCAAACGCGGCAGGCGTAGCTTCTTCGGCACTCGGATTTCGGGCTCAGGCGAAAAGCAATGAATCGGTAGCGGTAGGCGCTTATACAGAGGCGGAAAAACATGCCGCGGCACTTGGACCGCAAGCGAAAGCGATCGGTGAACGGTCGGTTGCCGTTGGCGGCAAAGCGGAAGCGCAAGCGGTCGGCAGTTTGGCTATCGGATCGCTGGCAACCGCGACGCAAAGGGGCAGTGTCGCTCTAGGCAGGGACAGCATTGCCGACAGACAGGCTAGAGTCTGGGGCTTTGACGCGTTTGCAGGCGAAGCGATGAATGAAGATGCTTTGCTGGGTGATAAAAAAGCGGAACGCGCGCAAGCAATAGATAAACTTACCGGTCTGCGCGGAGAGTTACAACAATTACGGACTGAATTTGAGGAAAGCAGTAAAAAAGATCCCATTGGCCAGGATGGAAAACGCATACCATCCGATGCGACTAAACAAATTCAAGAAAATCTGAAAAATAAAACGGATGAATTTGAAGCGCAATTAAAATTGGTAAACGGATATGTCAATGCATGGCAATCAACAGACGGAGCCGTTTCTGTAGGAAATGCGAAAGTTGGAGTTACCCGCCAGATTACAGGCGTCGCCGCCGGCACGGAAGACACCGATGCGGTGAACGTCGTCCAGCTGAAAAAACTGGCAAGCAACATAAACGAACAAATGACCGGTTTAGATACCCGCATCACAACGAACACTGAAAACATTACCGTTTTGAACGGACGGGTCGATCAACTGGATACGAGAGTGGACAGAATCGGCGCGGGCGCGGCGGCGTTGGCGGGACTTCACCCGCTGGACTTTGATCCGGATGACAAATGGGACTTCGCCGCGAGCTATGGCAACTACAAAGGAGCTCACGCGTTAGCGATCGGCGCCTTCTACCGACCGAACGAAAGCAAAATGTTCAGCGTCGGCGGCTCGTTCGGCGGCGGCGAAAACATGCTCAATATCGGCTTCTCCATGAAAGTGGGAAGAGGCAATGAGTACATGAAACTTTCCCGCTCCGAAATGGCGCAACAACTGGACGCGCAAGCGCAAAAACTGGATGAGCAAGCGCAAAAACTGGACGCGCAAACGCAAAAACTCGATGCGCAAGACGAACAGATCCGAGACATGCAAGCCGAGATGAAGGCAATTACGCAAAAGCTTGCGACACTCCAAGCGCAGTCCGGAAAATAAAAACGGCAGCGAAAAGAATCATCCTTTCGCGACAGAAAAAGATCACGGCGCGTACGCGTCGTGATCTTTTTTGCATGGGAGATGTACGCTTTAAGGCGCGTTGGCGTAGCAACGAAAGCCGCGCTCGCTTCTCGGAAATTCCCCGCGGAACGGACGGAAAGCGCATGCGCGGGGACGATAAAGAGCATCTCGCATCAGCGCGCAATTTTTACCGCGGCTCGTGGGTGTGCTCTTAGTTTCGCGAATCGTGTCGCTTTCCGCGCTTGCGACCGTTTGCATCAAGGTTAAAAAAGATTATATTTTTTCTGTTTTGTAAAGCTTCCGCAAAGAATAACAAAATTTCTTTTTACTGTGGGACGCTTTTCCCGTGAAGACGGCTTGTTTCTTTGGGAGATATGCGACCTATCAACGCGTGCAGCGGGCGAAAACGGCGCGTGACGGCTGGAAATCGGTCAGTGCCATGAAGCATGTCTGTATCGGTGCTATGAAACATGTCGGTATCGGTGCTGTGAAGCATGTCTGTATTTGATATTGCTATATGCATGATATATAATAAATGAGATGTAAAAGATTATAGAAGAATGATTGAATTATTGAATTGCCGATTAAGAGCAATTGTTTGTTTTGGGAGGGAAGCATGAATAAAATTTATAAATTGATCTGGAGCAAGGTCAAAAACTGCTGGGTTGTCACCTCAGAGTTGGCAAAAGGACATGGGAAAAATAAATCCCGCGTTCAAAACAGCCTGCTTGCCGCTTTTGTGACGGCTGCGCTTTTGGCGGGAGGCGTGACAGATGTACAGGCGCTGACGCAACAGGAAAAAGAGGAAGTCGCCCAATATTTGCTTGACAAGATTGCTCACGGCGGAGAAATCCCCGGTGTGGACGCGACGCGCGGGTCCACGAATTTTCCTGATGCCATTGCGCATCGTATTTTCTACTATAATGACATTTCGAATAAAATCGGCGAGAAGCTGAAGAATGACGGACTGACGCTCCGGTATTTTGGCGTACGTCCGGACTACAATGAGCCGAGTAAGCCGTCGGAACGTAAGAAGTATCTGAAAAGATATGCCGATGCTAACTGGACCAACGTCGATAACGACGGAGCATTCGGTGCGCATTCCATGGCGCTCGGCTACCGTGCCTTCTCGGAAGCCAAACACGGCGTTGCCATCGGCCGCTCCGCTTTGGCGGGAGGATATAAAAAGGGCAACAGTTACGGCGGTGACGGCGGTGTTGCGATCGGCAATCATGCCTGGGCACTGGGCGACAAGTCGGTCTCCGTCGGGAATGCCGCACGCGCCGTTCATAAAGGCATTGCCATCGGTATTCAAGCCGAGGCCGGCTTGGACGAAGATGATAACACGACGGACTGGTCTACCAGCCCCGGCTTTACACCGAAACAGGGCAAATCGATTCAGTATGATCCGGAAACGAAACTGCCCTACGTGACCAGCGAACTCACAGAAAGGTTCGGTGCGATTGCCATCGGTACGGATGCCAAAGCACATGGCCGTCACTCCACCGCCATCGGTACGGGCTCGAAGGCGAAGGGACACTATGCCTGGAGTCTCGGGTTCGGCTCGGAAGCATTGGCGATGGAATCCATTGCCTTCGGTAATAACGCAGCTGCTAAAGGACTCGGTGCGATTGCCATCGGCAGTGACCACGAATCTTCGAGCGGTGGGGCGCAGGCATACAGTGCCAACACGATTGCCATCGGTCGCGGAGCGAAAGCCGGCAATGAAAAGGACACGGCAACGGAGTACAACAGTATTGCAATCGGTCCCGGTGCGCAAGCATATTCCGGCTCAACTGATAAAGTTCAAAACTCTACCGCTCTCGGTGCCGGTGCATACGCATCAAAATCAGGGGTAACGGCAGTCGGTGCGAAAGCGGTCAGCGTAAGTACCAACTCGACGGTCGTGGGGTATAATGCCGTTGCGGCAGCCGACAACTCCGTCGTGCTCGGGGTCAACACCAGAGCGGATATTGCGGACGGCGTAGCGTTGGGCAGTGAATCCAACGTAGGCTCTTATAGCTCTTCGAGTTACGGCAAAGCCGGTAAAGTCGGTTATGATCCGTTGGGAACCGATGCGGATGGAACTTCCACGTGGAAGGCTACAAAAGCGGCCGTTTCTGTCGGTAATCAGCAAAAGGACATTACCCGACAGATTATCAATGTCGCTGCCGGTACGGACAACACCGACGCGGTCAACGTGGCGCAGCTGAAAACTCTCGGGCGCAAAGCATGGAAAGACCTTGCTGCCGCAAAGGACGAGCTGGGGGCGAGAATTGCTACGAATACCACAAGTATTACCGCTCTTTCCGGGAAAGTACGCACAAACACGCAAGATATCGGGCGTCTTAAGACGGATGTAAGTACAAATGATACAAGAATCAGATACTTGTATGACAATATGCCTTTCATGCACTACGTTTCCGTTAACGAAGGAAATACCAATAAAACGACGGATAATCGCAGGAATGACGGAGCAAAAAAAGTAGGGTCTATCGCAATCGGTGTCAATACACACGCTTACGGAGAAGATGCCGTTACTTTAGGCTACAATTCTTTCAGTAGAGGACAGGGTAGTGTCATCGTTGGTGAATCTTCGGACAATTATACCGGTGGATCAGCGGCCAAAGAAGGACAGTTTGATCAAAGCGTTATTCTCGGATCAAATAACACCATTTTCGCCCAAGCTGCGAAAAATGGAGGTCGGGAAGATAAAATTATCGGGAACATGAACAGAGTAGAGGAATCCCACGGTACATTTGTCCGCGGTACGGGCAACATGGTGTATGATGCGTACAATGACGAAACGCTGACCGACGAAGATAAACAAAAAGAGCGGGACTTCCTTGACCGAATAGACGGTGGAGATCCGACAGGTCTCTTCCAGAAGGGAAGAAGCCATGTCACTGTCGAAGGTGACGGTAACTTAGTAGGGGGCGCTCTCTATACGCAGATTTCCGGCGTGGGCAACGAAGTTTCCAATTCGCAACCTGATGAGAATTCGCCGAGCACACCGAGAGTAACCTACAATATCGTTACAGGCAACAGAAACACCGTTGTCGACTCCAGTCATAACCTCATCATGGGCGACAACCACAAGTTGGAAAATGTGAACGGAAACATCATTATCGGCTCGCAGAAAACGAAAACGAAAACCAAAAAATCTAACGTCACCATCCTCGGCAATGACGCCAACGTCAGCGTCGAAGGCGGCGTCGCTTTGGGTACCGGTTCCGAAGCAAGTACCGCCGCGGAAGTGGCCGGCTATGATCCTCTCACGGGAAAAGCATCCACAAAGACCACAGCGACATGGAAATCCGGCAACGGCGCCGTCTCTGTTGGTACGGCGGATAAAACAAGACAGATCACCAACCTCGCCGCCGGCTATGCAGACACCGATGCCGTGAATGTCGCGCAGCTGAAAAACAGCAAGACCGCTGTCGAAGCAGGCGACTATGTGACCGTTACGAAAAAAGCGGGAGACGGAAAGGGAACAACCTACACCGTCAACGGACCGACACTCACCGCTGAAGACAATTTGACGGTTAATGATGACACGGACGCGAACGGCAAGAAAATAGGCTACAAAGTCAAACTGAATAAAACGCTTACCGGTTTGACCAGCATTTCAAGTGATGAATTCAAAGCGGGCAACAACGTCACTCTCGGCGAAACCGGCCTCACCATCACAGACGGCCCGTCGGTCACCACGACAGGTATCAATGCCAACAACACGACCATCACCAACGTGGCAGCCGGAGCGGCAGACGGCGATGCGGTCAACTTCAAGCAGTTGAATGACGTTAGCACACGGGTAACAACGAATAAAAATGCCATTGACGGTTTGACGCCAAAAGTTACAAACAACACAACAAACATCACCAAACTGCAGGCAGGCTTCACCGTGAAAGACGGCGGAACGGGCACGGCGGACGTCACTCTCGGCGGAACTGATAAACAGTCCGTCACCTTCAAAGCGAAGGTAGAAGGAGAAAAAGATCCAGCGTCGACAACGAAATCGCTGAGCTCAACTGTCGATTCGAATCGAAATGTCACCTACTCGTTGAACATCAACCAGCTGAAGAAAGATCTCGGCATTACCGCCGGCACTGACGGCGTCATGAGCTCGTGGAAACTGAAAGCATCAAGCGATAAAGCAACGACACCGGAAGGAGAAATCAAAAACGGAGAAACCGTCACCTTTGACGTGGAAGATGCCAAACAGGGACTTACCGTCAAGAGAGACGGCGCGAAGATTCAATACGGTGTGGACAAAGAGAAATTAGCGAGCCACATCACGGATGATGTCATTACCAACATCAATGACGGAACCAAGGCAGTCACCAATATTGCCGCGAAATTTGGTGTCACCGACGGAACAAACACGAAAGCCGTCACCCTCGGAAAAGAGAAAAACAACAAGGTCAAATTCCTCGGCGAAGATGGTGAAACCACCGTTACCGTAGGCGGCGACAATGATGCACCGACCGTTACCGTAGGCTTGGACAAAGCGTTCACGGACAAAGTAGAGAAAAACAAAACGGACATTTCGGCGTTGACAGGTCGTGTAGATACTGCAGAAACGAATATCACCGAACTGCAAAAAGGCTGGACGCTGGAAGACGGCAACGCGACCAAAGGAACGAAAACCGTCAAGGCAACAGACACCGTCAAAGTCACGGGTGATGACTACATCACGGCTACCGTAGACAAGGCCGGACTGACGCTCGGCATGAACGAAACCAAGCTGAACGACCAAATCAACAACCAGATCGACACAAGTACCACGGTGACGAACAAGATGAACTCTTGGGTACTCAAAGCGGCGACAACGGATAAAGATCCGGCGGCAAAGGGTCAGATCATTGACAATACCAACAATGTTGCGACCTTTGACGTGGAAAAAGATCAGGGACTTACCGTCAAGCGAGAAGGCGCGACCATCAAGTACGGTGTGAATAACGCTCAACTGGTGAAAAATATCAATAACGGCGGCGAGGCAATCACCAATATTTCCGCGAACTTCTCGATTAGCGGTGCAGACACTACGGCTAAAAAGAATTTGACCCTGAGCAAGACATCCGCGCCAAACATCCAATTCCTCGGCACGGACGATGAAACCACCGTCAAGGTCGAGGGTACCGATGCCGCTCCGACCGTCACCGTAGGCTTGGCAAAAACGTTCACAGACAAAGTATCGAATAACGCGACGAATATCGGAAAACTGCAGGATGGCTTCACCGTGAAAGCGGGAACGGGCACGGCGGACGTCGCGCTCGGCGGAGATACGAAGCAGGAAGTTACCTTCAAAGCGAAAGTAGAAGGAGAAAAAGATGCAACGGCGACAACGAAATCGCTGACCTCATCTGTCAATTCGGACAGAACTGTCACCTACTCGCTGAACATTAACCAGCTGAAGAAAGACCTCGGCATTACCGACGGCCCTGGTGGCGTCATGAGCTCGTGGAAACTGAAAGCAGCGAGCGATAAAGCAACGACACCGGAAGAAGAAATCAAAAACGGACAGACCGTTACCTTTGACGCAACCGGCGACGGACTCACCGCCACAAGGAAAGGCATGACCATTACATACGGTATCAACGGAAGCAAGATTGATATCAAGAAAAACGAGTCGATTACCGGTCTGGAACAGAAAATCAAAGACGCTAAGACCACAGTCGAAGCGGGAGATTATGTCACCGTTACATCCGAGAAAAAAGCGGGTATAGACGGAACCGTCTATACCGTTAAAGGTCCGGATATTAGCGTAGATGACAACCTTGGAATCAAGGATAAAAAGGATGACAAAGGCAAGACGACAGGCTATGAGCTCAGCTTGAACAAAGACCTCACGGGTCTTACCAGCGTAAGTAGCGACACGTTCAAAGCAGGCAATGACGTCACGCTCGGCAAAACCGGCCTTACCATCACAGGCGGCCCGTCGGTTACCACGACAGGCATTGACGCAGGCAAGAAGAAAATCACCAACGTGGCAGATGGTGACGTATCCGCAACCAGCACCGACGCGGTGAACGGGAAACAGTTGAACGAAGTAAAAACAAAAGCGGATGCCAACGAAACAAACATCACCGAGCTGCAAAAAGGCTGGACGCTGGAAGATGCTGCCGGAAGCAAAAAAGACGTCAAAGCCACGAACACGGTCAAAGTCACGGGCGATAAATACATTAAAGCTACCGTGAACGCTGAGGGATTAGCTCTCAGCATGGACGAAACCAAGCTGAACGACCAAATCAACAACCAGATCGACACAAGTACCACTGTGACGAACAAGATGAAATCTTGGGTACTCAAAGCTACTTCAGACAAAGACGCGGAAAAAGACGGCAAAACGATTGATAACAAGAATAATGCCGTTACCTTTGATGCAACCGGCAAAGGACTCACCGTAACAAGAGAAGGATCGACCATCAAATACGGTATCGACGGAAAACAGATTGATATTTCCAAAAATGACACTGTCACCGGTTTGGAAAAGAAAATCAAAGACGCTAAAACCACCGTCAGAGCTGGCGACTATGTGACAGTAACGGAAAGCACGGAGGCCGGAACAGATGGAACCATCTATACTGTGAAAGGACCGAAAGTCGCTGTAGCTAAAGACGAGAAAAATCTTGTTGTTGGTGATATCACGGAAGACGGCAAGAAAGTCGGCTATGAACTCAAACTGAATACCACGCTGACAGGACTGGAAAGCGTCAGCAGCAAAGTATTCAAAGCGGGTAATGACGTAACGCTCAATACGGAAGGTCTTACCATCACAGGCGGCCCGTCTGTTACCACCGGCGGTATCAACGCGGGCAAGAAGAAAATCACCAACGTGGCAGAGGGAGATGTATCCGCAACCAGCACTGATGCCGTGAACGGGAAACAGTTGTTCGAATTGCAACAAACTGTCGCAGGAAACAAAGTCACTGTAGAAGCGAAAGCGGGAAGCCAGATTACCGTTACCTCTGAAAAACAAGGTGATCAGTCTACAAAATATGTGGTAGACATCGCGAAAGACGGAACGATCGACGGAGATAAAGACGGCAATCTCGTTACCGGAGAAACCGTCAAGAAGTATGTTGACGCGAATAAGGTAACTGTTACAGGTGACGAAGACGGAAGCGGCGTCAAAGTTGAAAAAATTGTAGAAGACGGAAAGCCGGTCAACTACAAGGTAAGCCTCGGTGACAAAATCAAAGCAGGAGATGTCACTGTTGACGGCACGAAAGGTCAGGGACAAATCACAGGACTCTCCAATACGACATGGGATGCTGACAATATTGTTTCCGGCCGCGCAGCGACAGAAGACCAGCTGAAAGCAGTATCGGAAAAAGCTGTGGCGGAAGCGGGGAAAAAGCAGACCACTCTTGTCGCAGGTGACTATGTCACTGTCAGCGAGCGCCAGATTCCCAATGGCGGTAAAGAATACACCGTAACCGGACCGAAACTCGCCGTAGTTGATGGAGAGGAAAACCTTGTTGTCGGTGATATCACCGAAGGCGACAAGAAAGTCGGTTACAATCTCAAACTGAACAAAGAGCTCAAAGGTTTGACCAGCGTAAGCAGCACTACTTTCAAAGCAGGCGATAACGTAACGATCAACAACGAAGGCCTTACCATCAAAGAAGGCCCGTCTGTCACCACCAAAGGCATTGACGCGGGCGGCAAGACAATCACCAACGTGGCGGACGGCAAAGCCGATACCGACGCGGTCAACGTAAGACAGCTCAATGCGATTGCGAACCGGAGCGATCAGAACATCGCCATTCTCGGCGGCAAAGTGAGTGAACTGGACGGCCGTATCGACAGAGTCGGCGCGGGAGCCGCGGCGCTCGCCGCCCTCCATCCGCTCGATTTCGATCCGGATGACAAATGGGACTTCGCGGCCGGCTACGGCAACTACAGCGGCGCGAACGCCGTCGCGATCGGCGCGTACTACCGTCCGAATGAAGACACCATGTTCAGCGTCGGCGGTTCGTTCGGCGGCGGAGAAAACATGGTGAACGCGGGCGTTTCCGTCAAACTCGGCCAGGGTAACAACGTCACGACCTCCAAAATCGCTATGGCGAAAGAGATCAAAGATCTCCGCGCCGAAGTCGAAGTATTGCGACAGGCGATCGTCGGTGTCGGTCAGGGACAGGAACTCGATCCGATGAAGATGAAACTCTTCCCGGACATCGAGAAAAACCACTGGGCCTATGAAGCGGTCGAAGAACTCGCGAAACAGGGATTGCTGGAAGGCTATCCGGACGGCACCTTCAGCGGTGATCGCATGATGACCCGCTATGAATTCGCGGAAGTCGTTTACCGCGCCATGCAAAAAGGCCTCAAAGTAAACGAAAAACTGATTCAGGAATTTGAACCGGAACTGGAACGTTTCCGCATTGATGTCATCTCCCAAGACAAAGACGGAAATCCGGTCATCGAAAGAGTCCGTGTCAATCAGCAGAAAGCCAACTGAAACTTCATAAAACGGCACGACCGATGAACTAAGAAAAAGCCGAGGCGCTAAGCCTCGGCTTTTTTCATGCGTTATATTGGAACATAAACCGCAACAAATCTTGCTGATGTCTCTCAGATGAAAGAAATCACTCACGGCAAAAATTACGTCTTTTCGCGTCGGAAACGGCAGCGCGACGGAACGAGCAAGCATGAGCGAAACATAAAGATTTGATGAAAAAGGAGAAAATAATCAAAAAAAATATAAGCGCGCGTGTCAAAAAAGTAAACTAGAGCAAGCGCGCGAAAATGAAATTACATCGCAAAACGGATGAAAACCGTGGAAACAGGAGGAATAGTCAAGAACGAACATGTAACAATTAAAAAGCCCCGTGAATGAAATAATTTACATGGAAACAAAGAAATAGAACGACTAAACGACAAGCAAATCCATGTAACTTGGCGAAAAAATTAGTCGGTGACAGAACTTTATTTAATTATAAATTGTGTTAAAATGAAGCGAAGCAACATTAATAGAAACAGTAAAGTATTTTGTTTTGATGGGGTATTTCGGTGTTAAGGAAAGGGAGAGTATGTATGAACAAGATTTACAAACTGGTTTGGAGCAAAGTAAGGAACACCTGGGTGGTGGCTTCTGAAATTGCCAAGGGACACGGGAAAAGCTCTTCGCCGGAGGGAAACGGAAAACTTCTGAAATCTTTAGTTCTCATGGCACTTCTCGGGTGCTTCGTGACAGCAGGTACGTCACCTGTTGCTGCGGAACTGACCTCGGACCAGAAGGCTGTCTATGATGCTGTCCTGCAAAAACTGGAAACAGAAAAGAAAATAGTACACTATTTCTCGGTGAACAGTGGTGAACCTGCAAAACCTGCCGGGACCAACTGGAATAATGACGGAGCGACAGGACAAGATGCGATCGCGATTGGTAAAAATGCCGTATCAGAAGGACAAGATACGATTGCGATTGGTAAAAATGCCGTATCAGAAAGACAAGGATCTACTGCCATAGGAAGTCAAGCGGAAGCATACCAGGACTATTCCACGGCTATAGGAAGTACAGCACTAGCAGGTGGGCACCATGCCACGGTATTAGGATATGGAGCACAAACAGACTCGAACCGTTCCACGGCTATAGGAAGTACAGCAATAGCAGGTGGGCACTATTCCACGGCATTAGGATATGGAGCACAAGCAGACTGGACCTATTCCACGGCATTAGGAAGTAATGCAGAAGCACAAGGGATATATTCCACGGCATTAGGAGGTATAGCCAAAGCACAAGGGCACTATTCCACGGCATTAGGATATTTAGCACAAGCAGCAGCAAATAACAGTGTGGCAATTGGTAGAAGGTCAAAAGCCCTGGTAAATGGAAGCGTCGCTTTAGGCGCAGGCGCTGTGGCGGATACGAAAGCAGGCGCAGTCGGTTACATCGCGACAGGGGGCAGTGCGACCTTTGAAGAAGCTTTAGCAACGCTGGATAAAAAAGAAGACTACGATAAGTGGACAGCTACGATTAACGCATCAAAAGCGGAATATGATAACTTAACGAAGGCGTTTAAAGATGCTCCTAAAGGTAAAAAAGACGAAGCGAAGCAAGCTCTTGAGAAATGGAAAACTGAACATACGGACTTCGTAGAAGCTTTGACGGCGAAGGAGAAACTCGAAGCGACATGGAAAGCAACCGAAGCGGCAGTCAGTGTAGGCGCGGACAGAGTAAATAAGGCAGGAAACAGAATTATCAAGAGCCGCCAGATTACCAATGTAGCCGCAGGTACAAAAGACACCGATGCGGTAAACGTGGCGCAGCTGAAGAGTCTTGCCACGGCGCCGATGAATTTCTACTTCGGCGGTTCTAAGGATAAGAACAATACCTACACGCCGGGGAAGACAAACTGGAGCATGCCGCTCAATGAATTCCGTATGGATTTCGGCGACGGTCTGAAAGCGGAACAAGTGACCGACCAAGACGGCAAGAAATACACTCTCGTCACGCTCAATAAAGACAGCTTGAAAGGTGACCCTGATTTCAAAGGCGACAAAGGTGAAAAAGGACCGCAAGGACCTAAGGGTGAAGACGGTGCAGTAGGACCGCAAGGACCTGACGGCAAGTCGGCTTATGAAGTTTGGAAAAATCACACCGAAGATGACGGCAGTCAACCGAACAAGGACAAATCGGAAAAAGACTTCCTTGATTCCTTGAAAGGTAAAGGCGGTACGGACTTTACGGTGACGGCGGACGGCCCGAAAGCGGACTCTAAGTTCAAAGTGGAAGCGGATCATGCACAACTGAACATCGTCGGTGACAAGACGAATATCACCACGTCGATTGAAAAAGACAACACCGTAAAAGTGGCGTTGAACAAAGACATCAAGGTTGACTCCGTGGAAGTCGGCAGCAAAGACGGCAAGCCGGGCGTGAAGATTGACGGCGACGGCATCAACATGAACGGCAAAAAGATTGAAAACCTGGCACCGGGTACGGCGGCCAATGACGCGGCGACAGTCGGTCAGGTCAATGAAGTGCGGGATGAAAGCCGCGAAGGTGATGCGATGAACGCGGCGCTGGCAGCGCTCAAACCGCTCGACTTCGACCCGTACAATCGCAGTCAGGTCATGGCCGGTGTATCGACCTACAAAGGCAAACAGGCGGTCGCAGTCGGCTTGGCGCACTACTCGAACGAAGACACGCTCGTACATGCGGGTATCGCTTACGGCGGCAGTTCGGATCTGATGGCGAACGCGGGCATCAGCTGGCGCTTCGGCAACAAGGACGATCGCGACGCGCGGGCGAAACGCGCGGAACGTTTGCCGCAGTATGCGGATGGTCCGATCAGCTCCGTTTATGTGATGCAGGATGAAATGGCGGCATTGCGAGCGGAAAATCAATCGCTGAAGGAAGAAAATCAGGAAATCAAGCGGCAGGTGGAAATGCTCATGAAGCATGCCGGTCTGAAAGCGTAAACGATCGGCGATGCAGGCAACAAAATAAAGAATCATCAGCGAAAGGGAGATTCTTTCAGAACAGAAAAAAGGTCACGGCATGCACGCCGTGGCCTTTTTCACATGAAAAAAATGTATTGGCCCGAGGCGGCTATTTATGACGTGTACTTTATAGAGTGGTTTTTCGGCATAGGGCATATCTTTGAAATATCAGACGAAGAATGAGCGGATCACTTTTCCCGTGCCGAAAATTACCCGCTCGCGAGCGCTAACGTGTATAATAAATGCAAAAGTGACGAAATCAGATGACGGAGGCAAGGAATGAATGAAAAGGCGGCGCGAGCGTATCGCGCGTTTTTAGAAGCGTACGGACTGGATTTGCAAGCGCTCGGAATGGAAAAAACTCCGGCGCGGGTGGCGGAATTGTATGAGGCGTTGTTGGCCGGTGTCGGGCAAGGAACCAAGCCGATTTGGGGCGAAGTTTTCGAGTCGGACTACCACGGACTTTTGACGGTGACGGGATTGCATTTTTATTCGCTTTGCGAGCATCACATGCTGCCGTTTTTCGGAACGGCGGATATTATTTACGATCCGCGCGACGGTATGGTGGCGGGCCTTTCCAAAATGGAGAAGTTGGTGCAGATGTTGTCGCGTCGTCCGCAGTTGCAGGAACGGTTAACGGAAGAAATCGCCCGCGCGGTGATGGACGATCTGCGCGCGCAGGGCGTATTTGTCCGCGTTAGCGCGGCGCATTTATGCATGACGATGAAGGGCGACAGTTCGCCCGATACGAAGATTACCACCGTGCGCGGCTTGGGCACATTGGCGCCGGGCGGTCAAAATGAAGCGCGCGTTTTAGCGCTTTTGGGAGGAACGGATGGCGGAACAACGGACGTATGTACTGAAGAATAATCGCAGCTGGACGCTCGGCGACGCGACACAGGTGATGGGTATCTTGAATTTGACGCCGGATTCGTTTTCCGACGGCGGGCAATGGTTCAATTTGGATCGGGCGCTGGCGCATGTGACGGAAATGGAAGAAGCGGGCGCGGATCTGATCGACATCGGCGGCGAATCATCGCACCCGGGCTTCGTGCCGGTGGGCGCGGACGAAGAGATCGCGCGTTTAGAGCCGTTTCTCGCACCGGTGTTGGCATGCGCGACGGTGCCGACATCGATTGACACGTTCAAGGCGAAAACGGCGGATTGGGCGCTGCGTCAAGGCGTGGATATGATCAATGATATTTGGGGATTGCAGTACGATCCGGAAATGGCGGCGGTGGCGGCGTACCACCAATGTCCGGTGATCGTGATGCATAACCAAGACGGCACGGACTATGAAGGCGATATTCTGGACGCGATGACGGAATTTTTTGAACATTCGCTGAGCCTCGCGCAAAACGCGGGCGTGAAAGAAGAAAATATTATTCTCGATCCGGGCATCGGCTTCTTCGGCAAGACGGCGCTGCAAAATATGGAAGTGTTGCGCCGTTTACCGGAACTGATCGAACGGTTGCCGTATCCGTGGCTTTTGGGCACGAGCCGCAAAGGTTTCATCGGCCAGGCGCTGGATTTGCCGGTGACGGAACGGATGGAAGGCACGGCGGCGACCTGCCTTTACGGACAAATGGCGGGGTGCAAGATTTTGCGCGTGCATGATGTGGCGCCGATCGTGCGCATGACGAAGATGATGGACATGATTACAGGGAAGCGACCGTATGGATCAAATTGAAATCAAAGGCATCGCGGCATTCGGCTACCACGGCGTGTTGCCGCAGGAACGGGAACTCGGCCAGCGTTTTTATGCCGATATTACGCTCGAAACGGATATGACGGCGATCGGCCGAAGCGACGAGATCGCGGACGGCGTGAATTACGCGGAAGTGTATCAGACGGCGCAGGCGATTTTGACGGGCGCGCCGGTCAACACTTTGGAAGCGCTGGTGACGAACATTAACGCGGCGATTTTACGCGCGTATCCTTTAGTCAGCGCGGTTACGACGACGGTGTACAAGCCGTCCGCGCCGGTGCCGGGACCGCTGACGCATGTGGCGGTGACGCGGCGGGAGGAACGATGAGCCGCTACTATGTCGCGCTCGGTTCCAATATGGGGGATCGTCTGGCGTATTTGCGCGCGGCGTTGCGCGAATTGAAGGAAAGCGGCGCGACGGTGGTGCGCGCGTCGGCGGTCTACGAAACGCCGCCATGGGGCAAGACGGATCAACCGGCGTTTTTGAACGCGGTGGCGTTGGTGGAGAGCGATCTCGAGCCGGCGGATTTTTTGGCGTTGTTGCAGACGATTGAAGCGGCTAACGAGCGTACGCGCGAGGTGCATTGGGGCCCGCGCACGTTGGATTTGGATATCATTTACGCTGAGGGCGTGCAATGCGATTCGGCGTATTTGACTTTGCCGCATCCTTATTTTTGGGAGCGCGCTTTCGTGCTGGTACCGCTGCGCGATGTGGCGGCGGATTTTACCTATCGGGGCGAAACGATCGCGCACCGTATCGCGGCGCTGCCCGATGCGGCGGCGATACGCGAAGTGGCGACCTTGTGATGTGGTATAATAAACTTAATTTGAATACCTCGGCTTCGCGTGGCGAAGCCCTTTTTGCGTGAGTGATACTATGAAATCCGGATTTTGGCAAAAAATAAAAAACTCCGCGCGTTTGCAGGAACTTTTGACAGCGTTTCAGACGCGCGGCGCGCAACTGATCCACGGCGGGAGTACGGCGCAGGAAGCGGTGCTGGTGGCGGCCGCCATGCAAGGCGGTTTGCGGCACGCGGTGATCATCGTGGAAGACGCGGCGACACGACAGAAATGGGAAGATGACCTGCGCTTTTTCGCGCCCGAAATTCCCGTTTACGAATTTCCGTGGGTCGAACCCGCGCCACAGCACGTGGCGGCGCAAAGCACGGAGACGCGGGCCTTACGCACGCGCGCGCTCGCGGCGTTACAGGCCGATGAGCCGGCCGCGGTCATCGCGACGATTCGTGAAGCGAGCGCTAAAATCGCCGCGCCGTCAGATCTCGCCAAGCAAATGACGACGCTTTCCTTAGGCGACGCGCGGGATCGGGAAGCATGGTTCGCGCGTTTGGTGGCGCAAGGCTACGCGCGTGAGGAGCAGGTGGAAAGTTGCGGCGAATTCGCGGTGCGCGGCGATATCGTCGATATTTACGCGCCGAATTACGAGTATCCGCTGCGGTTGGAATTTTTCGGCGATGAAATTGACAGCATTCGCAGTTTTGATCCGGTGACGCAACGTTCCGTCAGCACCTACGAGACGGTGACGTTGGCGCCGTTCGCGCTGCCCGAAGGCGCGAGCAGTTTGTTGGCGTACTTGGCGGACGGGGCGCTGATTTGCGATGAACCGAGCCGCACGGCGGAAGCGTTGCGCGCGCTGCGCAAAGAAGACGCGGGGAAAAGCAAACGTCACTGGTCGTGGACGGAACTTTTACGCGACTCGCACGCGCGCAGCACGGTTTTCTTCGCGCTGATTTCGTTGCGCGTGCCGGGCGCGGAGGTTCATGCGCGCTATCCGCTGGACGGTCGACCGGTGCCCACATTTCGTAACCAATGGCCGCATTTTGTGCAAACGGTGCAAAAATGGTCACGGCAAGGTTACGCGACGATCATTGCCGCGGCGGATGAAACGAAACGGGCGACACTGGAAACGAACCTGCGCGAGGCGGGCATTTTCCCGACGGACGAAGTGGCGGCGGGCATGGTCACGATCGTTGCGGAAAATGTCGATACCGGTTTTATGTGGCCGCAGGAAAAAGTGGTTGTGCTCGCCACCGCGGATATTTTCGGTACGCAGAAAAAACGGCGGCGCAGACACGTTCGTCACGGTAACGAGATCCGCTATTTCTCGGATCTGACGGAAGGCGACTACGTGGTGCACCAAGTGCACGGCATCGGTCGTTATACGGGTCTGGAAACGATTACGCTGAACGGCGCGAACCGCGATTATTTGCGGATCGAGTACGCGGGCGAGGATCGTCTGTTTTTGCCGGTTGAACGTATTCAGCAGCTGGAAAAATATATCGCGCCGGACGGAACGGTGCCGACACTGCACAAAATGGGCGGCGCGCAATGGACGAAAACAAAGGCCCGCGCGCAAAAATCGATTGATGATTTGGCGGATAAGTTGGTGGCGCTGTACGCCGAGCGTGAAGTGGAACCGGGTTTCGCGTTCCCGCCGGACACGCCCTGGCAGCGTGAATTTGAAGACGCGTTCATGTACGAAGAAACGCCCGATCAGTTGCAGGCCGCGGCCGAGATCAAAGCGTCAATGGAAAAGCCGCAGCCGATGGACCGACTGCTTTGCGGCGATGTCGGCTTCGGTAAGACGGAGGTCGCGATGCGCGCCGTTTTTAAGGCGGTTATGGCGAATAAACAGGTCGCCGTCTTGGTACCTACGACCGTTCTTTCGCAGCAGCATTATCGCACGTTTAGCGCGCGTTTGGGCCCGTTCGGCGTCAATGTGGCGGTATTGAATCGGTTCCGCAGCGCGGCGGAGAAAAAGGAAATTTTGCGCGGCGTCAAAAACGGCACGATTGATGTTTTAATCGGCACGCACGCGTTGTTGAATAAAGCGGTGCAATTCCGCGATTTGGGACTTTTGGTAGTCGATGAAGAGCAACGGTTCGGTGTGGCGCAAAAAGAAAAGTGGAAAGCGCGCAACACGATGGTTGATGTGCTCACGCTTTCGGCGACGCCGATCCCGCGTACGCTGCATATGTCGCTTGCCGGCGTGCGCGAGCTTTCGGTGATGTATACGGCGCCGGCGGATCGTCAGCCGGTGCAAACGTATGTGGTGGAAACATCGGACGCGATTTTGCGCGACGCGATTTTGGCGGAAGTGCAGCGCGGCGGGCAGGTCTATTTCGTGTACAATCGGATCGTGACAATTCGCGACATGGTGCGCAAGCTGGAAACGCTCGTCGGACCGTCGGTCACGTTTGATATCGCGCACGGCGCGATGTCCGGTGAAGAGCTGGAACGGGTCATGGCGGATTTTTACGCGGGCGATTTTGATGTGCTCGTCTGCACCAGTTTGATTGAAAACGGACTGGACCAGCCGAACGCCAATACCATTATCGTGTACGACGCGGATCGGCTCGGCCTTTCGCAGCTCTATCAGATGCGTGGGCGCGTAGGCCGTTCGGAGCGCAACGCGTTCGCGTATTTCCTGTACCGTCCGGATCAGATTATGAATGAGGCGGCGGAAAAACGTCTGTATGCGATTCGGGAATTCACCGAACTCGGCGCCGGATTTAAAATCGCGATGCGTGATTTGGAAATTCGCGGCGCGGGCAATTTGCTCGGCAGCGAACAGCACGGCAACATGGTCGGCGTCGGCTTCACAACGTATACGACGATGCTCGATGAGGCGATCGCCGCTCGACAGGGCGAACGCGCGCCGCACAAAACGGTGGCAGCGCCGCTCTTGGAACTGACCGCGGAAGCGTATATTCCGGATCGTTACATCGAGGATCCGGTGCAAAAACTCGAAATGTACCGGCGTTTGGCGGAAGTGGATACGGCGGTCGAAGTATCCGACTTGATCGACGAATTGGTGGACCGGTTCGGTACGCCGCCCGCGCCTGTGGAACAATTACTGCGCGTGGCGCAGTTGCGCGTGCTTGCGGCGAAAGCCGGCATCGGCAGTATTCGAGAGTTGCAAAACACGGTGGAGATCACGTGGAACCGACCGGAAGCGATGGCGACTTGGGACGTTGCCAAAGTGCCCGCGAAAGTGATGAAAAGTTTACGCTTTTTGCCAGGCGAGGTGCCGCGTGCTACAATAAATAAGTTACAGTGGAGTCATTCCGCGGTGGATTTTCTGCCGGAAATATTAGCGGCTTTTTTACAGGAAGATATTGCGCAAAGCAAGGAGTAATGTGTGAGTAAAGATACATTTATTCGCGGGGCGATGATTTTAACGATCGCGGGCATCATCGTGAAAATCATCGGCGCGGTCAACCGTATTTTGCTATCCCGCTTACTGGGCGGCGAAGGCATCGGTTTATACCAGATGGCCTATCCGATTTATCTGTTGGCCTTAAGTATTTCGTCGGCGGGCTTGCCGGTGGCGATCTCGATCATGGTGGCGGAAAAGAACGCGATCCGCGACTACATCGGCGCGCAACGAGTATTTAAGATCTCGTCGTTGGCGCTGACCGTCACGGGCTTTGTTTTCAGTCTGCTTTTATACGTAGGCGCGCATTGGCTGGTCGATACGGGACTGGTGCGGGATCCGCGCGCGTACTGGGCGCTGGTCGCGCTTTCGCCGGCGATTTTTATCGTTACGATCGTTTCCTGTCTGCGCGGCTACTTCCAAGGCTTGCAGGAAATGAAACCGACCGCGATCAGTCAAATTTTGGAACAGTTGTTCCGCGTCGTGACCATGATCGCGTTCGCCGTTTTACTGTTGCCGTACGGTTTGGAATACGCGGCGGCGGGGGCGACGTTCGGCGCGTTCCCGGGCGCGTTGATCGCGCTCGTGGCGCTGGGAATATTCTATTACCGCGATCGCCATGAACGCCGGCGCATGCTGGCCGATCAGGATACGACGTTGCCGCGTGAATCGCTCAAAACGATTTTGAAACGTTTATTGGTGCTGGCGTTGCCGGTTTCATTGGCGAATATCATGCTGCCGGTAGTGGCCAACATCGATTTATTTGTCGTGCCGCACCGTTTGGCGGTGGCGGGGTATTCGGTCGAGGAATCGACAGAACTTTTCGGATACTTGACGGGGATGGCGACATCGCTCGTGAACTTGCCGACCATTTTAACGGCATCTCTTGCCGCAAGCCTCGTGCCGGCGATTTCGGCGGCGTACATGGTGCATGACCGCGCGCAGATTTTCCGCCGTACGGATGTCGCCATGCGGATCGCCAATATTTTAACGATTCCTTCCTTTGTCGGACTTTGCGTCATCGCGACGCCGATTTCGCTCATGCTCTACGCTACACCGAATGCGGGATCGTCGATTCAGATCATGAGTTTCGGCATCTTTCTGCTGGGGGTACAGCAGGTAACGACAGGTATTTTGCAAGGTATGGGGCGGACGGCTATTCCGCTCATCAACATGGTCGTGAGCGCCGTCGTAAAATTTGTTTTGAACTGGACATTGACGGCGATACCGGCGCTCGGTATTCAAGGCGCCGCTTGGGCAACCAACGCCGATTTCGGTGTCGCGGCATTGTTAAATCTTTACTTCCTGCACAAATATCTTGATTACCGCATGGATTGGCAGCATACCGCGCGTATTTTCGCCGCCGCCATCGGTATGGGCGTCTTTACGTATTTCGGCTATACGAGCCTCGTGACGGCTGTGCACAGCAATACGCTGGCGACGTTGGGCGCGATTATCATCGGCATGATCGTCTATACGGTCGGTTTGATTTTGGCGAAAGGCATCTCGTCCAAAGATGTCGCCATGTTGCCTAAAATCGGACCGAAATTGGCGCTGCTCATCGCCTGTTGGGAGCATCGCTGATGCGACACGAGCAATGGCTGCGGGAACTGGGTTGGAACCCCGCTGACGGGTATCGCATTTGTGATGAGATTCCCTCCGAACGCGTGGTGCCGATTATATTGACGAAAGAAGCACTTGCAAAACTCGTCGGCACGCTCATTGCCGGCGAGTTTCGCGCATATCGCGATGGCATGTGGAAAAAATATATTGACGCGCCGCTGCCGGCGGACAGTGAAGCGGTAATATTGGCGCCGCGCGCGGCCGTTGCCGCGGAAGTGCTCACGCTCTACCGCATCATGAAAACATTGCGCAGCGAAACGGGTTGCCCTTGGGATCGCAAGCAAACGCACGCCAGCCTGCGCCGTTACCTGATCGAGGAAACGCATGAAGTATTGGACGCGATTGATCGGCAAGATATGAAACTCTTGCAAGAGGAGCTGGGCGACGTTTTGTTGCAGGTCGTTTTTCACAGCGAGCTGGCAGCGGAACGCGGAGAATTTAATTTCGCCGACGTCGCGCGTGGCATCGCGCATAAAATGACGGTTCGTCATCCGCATGTTTTTGGCGATGCGGACGGCCGAAAAGCCGATTTTTCCGATTTTGACTGGGAAAAACAGAAAAAAATTCAGAAAAAACGGCAAAATATCCTTGACGGCGTGCCTAAAGGCTTGCCAAGTCTTTTGTTAGCGTGTAAAATACAAGAGAAAACAGCACGTGTCGGCTTTGATTGGCCGTCGATTGGTCCCGCATTGGAAAAATTGACAGAAGAATGGCAGGAAGTCCGTGAAGCTCTTTCTGAAGAAAGCCCAACTCATTTAGAAGAAGAGTGCGGCGATGTCCTCTTTGCGACTGTCAATGTTCTTCGTCATCTGGGAGTAGAGCCCGAAACCGCATTGCGGCGGGCGAACGCCAAATATGCTGAACGCTTTCATTTCATCGAAGAGCGGCTCCGTAGGATGAACAAATCTTGGGACACAACGACTCCGGAAGAGTTGAATGCGTACTGGAATGACGCCAAAGCGCAATTGGCGCGGCGTGGCGTAACGGGTTCACCGTTCGAGTGAGTTCGCAAAGCGGACTCTAATCAAGAGGAGGGTTCATAATGAACAAAACAGAATTGATTGCTAATGTTGCAGAGATGTCCGAGATTACGAAAAAGGACGCCGAAAAAGTCGTAAAAGCGATGTTTGAATGCATCAGCGAAACTTTGGCTAAAGGCGAAAAAGTTCAGATCATCGGTTTCGGTACATTCGAAGTTCGCGAACGTAAAGCTCGTGAAGGTCACAACCCGTCGAATCCGACGCAGAAAATTAAAATTCCGGCTTCCAAGAGCCCGGCTTTCAAAGCTGGTAAACAGCTCAAAGAACGCGTTAACGTAAAACCGGCTAAAAAAGCTCGCAGAAAATAAGATACGTTCATAAAATAACGTATGAAATAACTCCCCGACAATGCTCGGGGAGTTATTTAGTATATAAAGTCGGTCACTATATAAAAAATAATGATTAAGGTGTGAATAGATACGATTTACATTTGACACTCGGTTTTACCTGTGCTACTATATACACAAGTTCAGATTGATCTATAGGTGCCGAAAGGCCATAGAGGGAAGCCGGTGCGAATCCGGCACGGTCCCGCCACTGTAAAGCGGAGCGAGTTCCAAAAGCCACTGGGAAACCGGGAAGGCGGAGCAAGCGATGATGCGAAGTCAGGAGACCTGCCTATGGGAAGTTTCCATTTGACCTACGAGCGATAGGGAAGGAGAATACGAGCGATACGCCGTGCCTCTTTGCCCGCGCAAAGAGCTTTTTAATTGCATATTTCCGTATGGATGCCGAAAGGCCATAGAGGGAAGCCGGTGCAAATTCGGCACGGTCCCGCCACTGTGAAGCGGAGCAAGTTCCAAAAGCCACTGGGAAACCGGGAAGGCGGAGCAAGCGATGATGCGAAGTCAGGAGACCTGTTCATATGCAGAACCCGTCAGACTCACGAGCGATGAGAAGGGGAGATTTGTTCTCTTCGCGTTGTGAGAGAACATTTTTTTCTTGGTAACTTGCTCTTAGGGGCAGTTATATAAAAGGATCTCAGGATCCGGTAACAAGATATATTGGCCTATGTTTTGTTACATCCATCTCCTTGTGAAGAGGATACTGACAAGGAACAGTATTCTCTTCCCTCCTTTGTTAATCATGTCATGTGTATAATGATGATTCATCCCCCCACCCGGCAGAGAAAACTCTGCCTCTTTTTTTGTCATCTTATAGAGAAGTAAAAGAGATGCTTTTATTGCTATGTGATACAAAAGCAAATGCGGAAGATACGCACGGGGATTGAATAGCTCGATAACGCCAAATATTGACGGATGATGAACTCGTAGTATACAATAATCGCATACCCTTTGAGCGCGGTTTATTTCCGCGGAACGCTTGCGAGAGTGGCGGAATGGCAGACGCACCAGATTTAGGATCTGGCGCCTTCGGGCGTGGGGGTTCAAGTCCCTTCTCTCGCACCATCTTTTTATATAGGTTTCCGTAGGTTTTCACAAGCGTTCAAAATAGGTATAATCGCCGTAACAATAGTGTTTGCGGCGTTTTTTTTATTTCCGTTGTTTTTCGTAAGTTTGCACGAGCTTGCCCTTTTTTTGCCCTTTTTGTTTTTCACTGATTTTTATCCGTTTTTGCAGGTCAAAACATGAGAAAGCTTTTAGGTACGGCGTTTTTGCCGACAAAAAAAGAGGCAGCAGATGCTGCCTCTTTTTATTTATTGCGGTTTGACCAAGACGCCGAACGGCGTTTCTTTATAGAGGGTGGTGTCCAGCACTTCGGTCGCGTAGCGATCATAATCAAAATGTTTGTACACATACTCCAGGGTTTCTTTGTCGGCGGGATCTTTCACCAAGGATGTTTTTGGCATTTCCTGTAAAATATTGTACGCGGCGCCGTCTAAAGTGCTTTTGTAGAAGAAATCGAAAAGACAGGTGACCATTATGTCATCCGCTTCGGCGGGGCCATATCCTCATCTGGATAGACGTGCAGGTAGGCCAGCTATTCGGCGAGCAGGCGGTCATCGGTGAGGAGCGCTTCCGACAAGTGATCCCTATGCGTTTCACGGTAGGCGGCAAGCTCTTTCGTCAGGGGGGCTTCGTCGACGGTGAGGTCGTGTTCGGGAACAGTGTCTTGTAAATACTTGCGAGCGAGTTCGGTCAGATTGTTTTGGTTCATGGCGGCCTCCCTTACGAGAATAAGTAATGATGTAAAAACAGCGCGAATAATATTGGATATTTCCATACGTGTATTATAACAGCATTTCTCCACATTTCATGCGGTAAGGTTGTCTGCGTAAGGCGCGCGATATCTTATTATCATACCGGCCGACGGGAGCGCATGTATACATTACACATAGCGCTGACGGTTGTGTTTTGGGGGCAGATTCTTTACAATAGACGTAATGACTTAGAGGAGGGAACGATATGACGCAACAGCAGGAGACGATTCGTAAATTTAAAAGCGTACTGGTCGCCAATCGCGGTGAAATTGCGATTCGTGTCTTTCGCGCATGTAATGAGCTGGGGATTCGCACGGTCGCGATCTACTCGAAAGAGGACTCGCTTTCCCTGCATCGCAATCGCGCCGATGAGGCGTACTTGGTAGGGAAAGATAAATCAGCGATTGATGCGTACCTGGATATCGAAGATATTATTCGCGTCGCTAAGGAGCAGGAAGTCGACGCGATTCATCCGGGCTACGGCTTTTTAGCGGAAAATCCTGAATTCGCACGGCGTTGCGAGGCGGAAGGGATTCGTTTTATCGGTCCGCGTCCGGAGCATTTGGAAATGTTCGGCGATAAGATCAATGCCCGCAAGCAGGCCGAGGCTGCCGGTATCAAAATGGTGCCGGGGAGCGACGGTCCGGTAGAAAGCGCGGAGGACGTCAAGGCGTTCGCGGAAAAAGTCGGTTTGCCGATTATCATCAAAGCGGTCTACGGCGGCGGCGGGCGCGGCATGCGCGTTGTCGAACGTTTGGAAGATATTGAGGAAGCGTTTGAACGCTCGACGTCGGAGGCGCAAATCAGCTTCGGTAACGGCGCGGTGTATCTCGAAAAGTACATTCGCAATCCAAAGCATATTGAGGTTCAAATCTTAGGCGACAACAAAGGTAATGTCGTGCATTTGTTTGAACGTGACTGCTCGATCCAGCGCCGCCACCAGAAAGTGGTGGAAATCGCTCCGGCCTTCGCGTTGCCGTTGGAGTTGCGTAAGAAGATTTGCGAAGCGGCCGTGCGGTTGATGAAAAATGTCAATTACGTCAATTCGGGTACGGTAGAATTTTTGGTCGCGCCCGAAGGTGAATTTTATTTCATCGAAGTCAATCCGCGTATCCAAGTCGAGCATACCGTGACGGAAATGATCACGGATATCGACATCGTTCAGACGCAAATTATGATTGCGGAAGGATACAATTTCGCCGATCCGGAAATCGGAATTCCCGAACAGGATAAAATCGAGCATCACGGCAATGCCATTCAATGCCGGATCACAACGGAAGATCCGGAAAATCATTTCTTCCCGGATACGGGTAAAATTATCGCTTACCGCAGCGGCGGCGGCTTCGGCATCCGGCTGGATGCCGGCACGGCATACACCGGCGCGGTGATTACGCCGTACTATGATTCGCTGTTGGTGAAGGCGACCACGCATGCGCTGACGCATGCGCTGGCCGTGAAAAAGATGGCGCGCGTATTGCGGGAGTTCCGCGTGCGCGGCGTGAAAACGAATATTTATTTTCTGCTGAATTTGCTGGCGGCTCCTGAATTTTTAGACGGAACGTATGATGTGAATTTCCTTGATTCCCATCCGGAACTGTTCGAGTTGCCGAAACCGAAAGATCGCGGCACGAAGTTGTTGCGCTACATCGCGGATACGACGGTCAACGGTTACGCGCATGAAGGACCGCAAAACAAACCGGATTTCCCCGAACTCGCGTTTCCGGAAGCGAAGGGACCGGCGCCGCGCGGCACAAAGCAGCTGCTCGATGAAATGGGACCCGAGAAATTCGCTAAATGGGTGCAGGAGCAAAAGGAAGTATTCTTTACGGATACCACGTATCGTGACGCGCACCAGTCGCTGTTCGCGACGCGCTTGCGCAGTTACGATATTTTAGGCGCGATCGGCGCGACGGCGCGTCGTTTGCCGCAACTTTTTTCCTTTGAGAATTGGGGCGGCGCGACGTTTGATGTGGCGTATCGCTTCTTGGATGAAAGTCCGTGGGATCGCTTGCGTCGCATGCGCAAAGCGGCGCCGAATATTTTGTTCCAGATGCTGACCCGCGGCGCGAATACGGTAGGCTATACGAACTATGACGAAACCGTTATTCGTCACTTTATCGCGCAGGCGGCGGAACACGGTGTCGATGTTTTCCGTATCTTTGACTGCCTGAACAATCTGGATCACATGACGATCACGATTGATGAAGTGCGCAAGCAAAATAAACTCGCGGAAGTGGCGCTTTGCTACACGGGCGACCTGCTCGATAAAAAACGGCAGAAATACGATCTCGCTTACTATGTGAAAATGGCGAAAGAATGCGCGGCCGCCGGCGCGCACATGATCGCCATTAAAGATATGGCGGGGCTCATTAAGCCGGAAGCCGCTTACGCGTTGACGGCGGCGATCAAAGACGCGGTCGATTTACCGCTGCACCTGCACTCGCATGAGGGCGCGGGGAATATGATTTATTCCTACGCGAAAGCGGTTGACGCTGGCGTGGATATCATCGATCTCGCGATGCCGGCATTTTCCAACGGCACGAGTCAGCCTTCGATGTCCACCATGTGGTACGCATTGTCCGATCATCCGCGGCAGCCGAAGCTGGATATTCGTGCGGTGGAAGAATTGAACCAGTATTGGGAAGGCGTACGACCGTACTATCGCGGTGTCGATCATACCTCGTCGTATCCGAACACCACGGTTTACATGCATGAAATGCCGGGCGGACAGTTCTCGAACTTGCGTCAGCAGGCGGCGGCCGTCGGCCTCGGTGATCGCTGGAATGAAGTTTGTGAACGGTACGCCGAAGTGAATATGATGTTCGGCGATATCATCAAAGTCACGCCGTCGTCGAAAGTCGTCGGTGATATGGCGTTGTTCATGGTACAGAACGGTCTGCATGAACAGGATATCTACGAGCGCGGCAATACGTTGAGTTATCCGAAGTCGGTCATCGAATTTTTCGAAGGCAAATTGGGTACGCCGTACGGCGGTTTCCCGGAAAAATTACGCAACGTGATTCTGCGCGGCCGCGTGCCGGAAGGCGAACCGGTACCGGTGTCGGTCGATTTGACGAAAGTCAAAGCAGAAATGGCGGAAAAAGGTTTGCCGACGCGACCGGAAGATGTCTCGGCCTATACCATTTATCCCGATGTCTTCAGCCAATACTCCGAACGTTATGAAAAATACGGTGATTTGTCCGTTTTGGATACGCCGACGTTCTTCTTCGGCATGACCCGCGGCGAAGAAATTCGCACGACGATTGAAAAAGGCAAGACGCTGGTCATTCGGCTGATGAGTATTCATCAACCGGACGAAAAAGGCAATCGCGTGGTGCAGTTTGAGTTGAACGGCATGCCGCGTGAAGTCGTGGTTCATGATAATAATCTGGAAACGACAATGACGGGCGGGCGCAAAGCCGAAAAATCCAATCCGGGCGAAGTCGGCGCGACGCTTTCCGGTTCGGTTGTCAAAGTTCTTGTGAACTTGGGTGATGCCGTGGAAAAAGGCGATCCTTTGGTCGTTACCGAAGCGATGAAGATGGAAACGAGCATTACCGCGCCGATCAGCGGCAATGTGGGCGATATCCTCGTCAAAGCGGGTTCTCGTATCGAATCCGGAGATTTACTGCTTGTAATTGAATAATAAAAGAGTGTCAAGCAAAAAGCTTGACACTCTTTTTTCCTCTTGCTATAATAGGCGGGTAAGAGAGGGCTGCGATGGAACTCAAAAAACTCGTTTGGCATGGGGAATTACTTGCCACTTACGGCGCGTTGCTCGCCGAGCGTCCCCGTCAATGTATGGAATTATATTATAACGATGACTATACGCTGGCTGAGATTGCGGACCGTTTAGGCGTGTCGCGGCAGGCGGTGCATGATAATCTGCAGCGCGCGCTGCGCGATTTGGAGCAATACGAAGCGGCGCTGAAACTGGTCGAAGACCAAAAGCGGCGGCGCGAAGTCATGGCGCGCATGGAAGGTGATTTACCCCCGGCGTTTCTGCAAAAATGGCAGACGGAGTGGAAGATATTGAGCGGAAAGGAGAGCACATGGCATTTGAAGGTTTAGGCGAAAAGCTGCAACAGGCATTTGCGGATTTGCGCGGCAAGGGAAAACTTTCCGAACGCGATATCGACGCGGCTCTGCGTGAGATACGACGTGCCCTCTTGGAAGCGGACGTCAATTTCAAAGTCGCTAAAGATTTTATCGCCAACGTTCGCACCAAAGCGATGGGTGAGGAAGTATTCGGCAGTTTGAAGCCGGATCAGACGGTGATCAAAATCGTTCGCGATGAATTGACCGAGCTTTTGGGCGGCACCAGCAGTAAGCTGATGTTGAGCTCCAACGGCGTGACGGTTATCATGCTTGTCGGCTTGCAAGGCGCCGGTAAGACGACGACCGCCGGTAAGCTCGCGCTTATGCTCAAGAAAAAAGGGCACAAGCCGTTGTTGGCCGCCTGTGACGTGTACCGTCCGGCCGCGATCAAACAGCTGCAGGTACTCGGTGAGCAAATCGATATTCCGGTGTTCCGCATGGATGAGAAAGTCGATCCCGTACGGATTGCCAAATACGCTTTGCAAACGGCGAAATCGTACGGTCAGGACGTATTGATTTTGGATACGGCGGGCCGCTTACATATTGATGAAAAATTGATGGCCGAGCTGCAAAATATCAAAGCGGAAGTACATCCGCACGAAATTTTGCTCGTGCTCGACTCCATGACCGGTCAAGACGCGGTCACGACGGCGCAGGCGTTCGATGAAACGCTCGGCATTGACGGCACCATTCTGACGAAGATGGACGGCGATGCGCGCGGCGGCGCGGCGTTGTCCATTAAGGCGGTCACCGGCAAACCGATCAAATTGATCGGCGTCAGCGAAAAACTCGCCGACGGTTTGGAAGAATTTTATCCGGATCGTATGGCGGGACGCATTTTGGATCTCGGCGATTTGCAGAGTCTGCTCGAAAAGGCGCAACGCGAATTCGATGAAGACGAAGCCAAACGCATGCAGGAACAAATGGTCGCCGGCCAGTTCACGATGGATGATTTCCTCAATCAGCTGAATCAGATTCGGCGCCTCGGCTCGTTCCAGAGTATTCTCGGCATGATCCCGGGCATGGGGAAATTTAAAGACCAACTGAAAGATGTGGATTTGGAAGGCGGCGAGATCAAAAAGATCGAAGCCATCATTCAGTCCATGACATTGAAAGAGCGACAGGAACCGAGTATTTTGAACGGCAGCCGCCGTAAACGCATCGCGCAAGGCTCGGGAACGCGCGTGCAAGATGTCAATCGTTTCGTCAAGCAGTTCATGGAAATGCGCAAGATGATGAAGCGGATGAAGCGTTTCAATAAAAATAAGAATACAAAAGGCGGGTTCAACTTGCCTTTTATGCCTAAATAAGATTACTTCATAAGGAGGTGAAAGAACAGATGTTAAAAATTCGTTTAACCCGTCGCGGCGCGAAAAAAGTCCCGTTCTACCGTATTGTAGTCATGGAATCTTCGCTCCCGCAGAGTGGTCGTCCGGCCGACACGATCGGTTACTACGACTCGGTCAAACAACCGGCGGAACTCAAAATTGACGAAGAAAAAGCGTTGGCATGGCTTGCTAAAGGCGCCCAGCCGACGGATACCGTACGCACATTGTTCCGGCAACAAGGCATCATGGCTAAATTTGCCGAACTGAAAAAGTAAGCGAGGCGATTAGCATGCAAGAATTGGTCACGGTAATTGCCAAAGCGCTGGTCCGCAATCCCGACGCTGTGCGCGTTGACGTTGTCACCAAAGGAGATCTCGAAGTGTATAAATTGCACGTCGCTCCGGAAGATATGGGCAAAGTCATCGGTCGTCAGGGTCGGATTGCCAAGGCGCTGCGCACGGTAGTGCGCGCAGGTGCCATTAAGGAAAACAAAAAAGTTACAGTCGATATCGTCTAGGAGGCAATATGGAAGAAATGATTCTTCGCTGCCCCGTTTTGATCAAGTCCAAGGTTACGCAGGCATTGAAAGACAACATGCTGCGCGAAGTGCAAACCAACTTGGGCCAGGTCGAACAAGAATTGCAGCAGATCGAATTTCAGGCCAAACGCCTGTTAACCGAGCAGGCTCGCATTGATGCACAGGGTCTGATCAATTTGCGTGCGCAGATTGAACAGAATAAAGACAAACTGATGCAGATGAAAGCGAAGCTTACCGAAGAGCAAAAACGCATCAGCGAGCTCGAAATGGGCGCGGAAATTCCGCGCGGCCAAATGGAGCAGACCGTTACTGTCAAAGTCGGCGACGACTTGAATAAGTACATGGGAGCAGAAATTTTGCTGGAAGACGGCAAAATTATCGCGTTTCGCAACTGATGTCTACGGATATGCTGGTGGTCGGCCGGATCGTCGCCGCGCATGGAGTGCGCGGTGAGGTACGGCTGAAACCGGACACGGATCGACCGGAGATGTTGACGGCGTTGCCGCATCTTTACTTGGGCGGCAACCGTTACCAAATTCAAAGTGCGCGTTTTCATAAACAAATGCTGATTGTGCAGTTCAAAGGCATCGCTGACCGCAATGCGGCCGATGCGTTAATCGGCCTTTGGGCGGAGCTTCCTCGCGAAGAACTGCCGCCGCGCGCGCAAGGACAATTTTATATTGTCGATTTGGTCGGCATGGAAGTCGTCACCGAAAACGGCACCGTGCTCGGTACCTTGCAGGAGGTTTTACAGCCGGGAGCCAACGACGTGTTTGTCGTGCGCGGTGAACGTGAAGAAATTCTCGTTCCGGCGCTGAAACGCGTTGTGAGTGACATCGATCTCGATGCCAAACGACTCACGGTGACCGACGAGTTCTGGGCGAACTATCATGAAAATTGATATTGTCACGCTCTTTCCGGAATTTGCCGATGCTTTTTTTTCTCATAGCATTATTTCGCGAGCCCGCCAAGCGGGCTATTTGACGTTAGGTACAGTCAATCCGCGCGATTTTACGGATAATAAATTCCGGCACGTCGATGATACGCCATACGGCGGCGGCAACGGCATGCTGCTGCAAGCCGAGCCGATCTTTAAAGCGGTCGAGAGCGTCTTACCGCAAAAAACGCCTGACGCCCGCGTGATTTTACTCAGTCCGACCGGCGCGCCTTTTACGCAAAAAAAAGCGAGCGAATTGACACAATACGAGCACTTGGTACTTGTTTGCGGTCATTATGAAGGCATTGACGCGCGCGTGGAAGATCACCTGGTCGACGAAAGCATTTCCATTGGCGACTACGTGCTCACGGGCGGAGAATTGCCCGCGTTCATTGTGGCGGACGCCGTGGCGCGTTTGCTGCCGGGAGTTCTCGGCACGCACGCCAGCGCGTTTGATGAATCGTTCATCGAGGGCACGTTGGAATATCCGCAGTATACGAAGCCGGCGGAATTTCGCGGGTATAAAGTACCGGAAATATTGCTGTCGGGTCATCACGCCAATATCGCGCGGTGGCGTCGCAAGCAATCATTGTTGCGCACGCGTGAGCGCCGTCCCGATTTATGGCGAAAACTGGTATTAAGCGATACCGACCGAAAATTACTGGCAGAGGAAGATACTTGATGGCGCATTTTTCTATCGGACTTGTCCATTATCCTATTTATAATAAACACGGCGACATCATCACAACGGCGCTGACCAACTATGATATTCACGACTTGGCGCGGTCGGCGACGACGTACGGCGTGGAAAATTATTATATTATCCATCCGAACTTCGCCCAGCGCAAGCTGGCCGAGGAAATCATGGAGCATTGGCAGACCGGGTTCGGCAGTACCTATAATCCGGATCGCAAAGATGCCTTCGCTCATGTTAAGCTTCGTGAAAATCTCGCGCAAGTACGGGAAGAAATTCATCGCGAAACGGGGCATCCGCCGCAAATCATCACCACGGATGCGCGCACTTACCCCAATACCGTCACATACCGGCAGGTACGGGAATGGTTGCAAACCACCGACAACTCATACTTGCTGCTTTTCGGTACGGGGTACGGCATGACGAAAGAAGCCATGCAATCGTTCGATTATATTTTAGAGCCGATTTACGGCGCCGGCGCTTACAATCATTTGAGCGTACGGTCCGCGGCCGCCATCATGTTGGACCGCCTTTGCGGAACCGAATGGTGGCAAGCATAAGGGGGAATTTTCATGTCCGGACACTCTAAATGGTCCAACATTAAACATAAAAAAGGTAAAAACGACGCCATTCGCGCTAAAATTACGACGAAAATCGGTAAGGAAATTACCGTAGCCGCTCGCTTGGGCGGCGCCGATCCGACCGGTAACATGCGTTTGAAACTCGCCTTGCAGAAGGCGCGTGAAAACAACGTTCCGAAAGACAACATTCAGCGCGCCATCCAGAAAGGGATCGGCGCAACCGACGGCGGCGACTACGAAGAAATTACCTACGAAGGTTACGGCCCGTCCGGCGTTGCTCTTGTAGTCGAAGTCATGACCGATAATCGCAACCGCGCGGCGGCTGACGTGCGCCATGCCTTTTCCAAGCACGGCGGCAACCTCGGTGAATCCGGCAGCGTCACCTGGATGTTTAAACGTAAAGGCGTGTTCGTTCTCCCGGGCGATGCCGGGGATGAGGAAGAACTCATGATGATGGCGCTTGACGCCGGCGCGGAAGACTTCAAAAACGATGATGACGACTATGAAGTATTGACGACTCCGGAAAATTACGATGCCGTCGAAAAAGCATTCCAAGACGCCGATATCGAAATGACGATCAGCAAAATCACCATGGTGCCCGACACCACCATTGCCTTAGACGGCGATGACGCCCGCAAAATGCAAAATCTGCTGGACGCGTTGGATGATCTTGACGATGTCAAAGACGTTTACAGCAACGCGGAACTTCCCGACGACGAAGAGGAAGAATGATAGAAGCAAAAAAGACGATGCGAACGCATCGTCTTTTTTATTTTGAAAAACAGCTTGATAACTATAGTAAAGCGCGTCAAGATACGAAAATAAAATGCAAGCACTAAAAAAACACTCCGAAGAGTGCTTTTAGTCTACATAGGTAGAGCCCCGAAGGGCGATGCGGATAAATTTTTATTTGTACTCATAGTACCATGCATATAAAACAGTTGAAAGGCAAAAAAATGAAGATGCTGGTCAGGAAGAAAAGTATCTTCACTTTATCAGATGAGAAAATGTATGTACACGGGAAAATCTATCGACCAACTTTCCTTATTGTGTGATACCGACAATAGCATCTGCGCTACGTACCCTATCTGCCCAGGGCGTACACTTCAAAGGGACGTTTTGACAATACCGTACTATGCAGGTAGTTGGTAATAGCATATGTCGAGTATTGCTTGTTCCGCTCGCAACCGATTTCGTGTGCAGCTTTGACGAGAATACAATTGAGTTTGGAAATAAAAGCATACAAAAGCTATTGAAAATCATTTTCATAAATGGTAAAATACGTAGTCAGCATTAGCAATGGTGATAGTGGCGGCCAAATTGAAAACTGAAGAAAGGAATGTGGTGGAATGACAAGGAAGACACAAGTTGCATTGACTTATGCTGTTTTGATGCAATTGTTAGCAGCTGCCGGTGCAGGCGTGGGTGCACAGTCGGCAGGTGTCGTCGGCGAGCATATTTATGTGCTGCCGACGGTGGTGGTGGAGGGAACTTCGCTGTGGGAAGATGAGGTGAAGTTCTCACCGCAGAGTATGACGGTCATTACCCAGGAGGAGATCGAGCGCAAGCAGGCAAAGTCAGTCGAGGAGATTATTTTTCACGAGACGGGCATGACACGCAATACGGATGCAATGGGACGTGTCACGTTGTCCGTGCGCGGGGCGGAACCGCGTCATACATTGATTTTGGTGGACGGTCATCCGGTGATGGGTGATCTGGCAAAATACGGCGGCCAGGCGGATGAATTGATGCGATTGGGCACGGAAAATGTCGAGCGGATTGAGATCATTCGCGGGGCGGCGAGTGCCCGTTACGGGGCGGATGCGATCGGCGGTGTGGTGAATATTATCACGAAGGAAGCCGCCGCAACGCCGAAGTTACAGTTGAATTGGGAAGGTCGCCGTGTGGCTGATGACGAGAGTGAGTTGCCGTATAAAAGTTACTTCCTTCGTGCGGACACGGGGCAAATCGGGAAATTCCGCGCGGCAATTTACGGCAGCCATCGGGATGTGATGCCGATTTACAGTGAGACGTTGTTTGAGAACGGGGTCAATACGAAAGGACCGATCCGCAATGCGGTACGCTTTTTCGGTGATGTGCAAAATGTCGGCGTGTTGGCAACGTATCAGGTGAGTGACGCCGCGGAAATCGATTTTGCGGCCAATCGTTCGGATGAGGTGATGAAGCGGCTGACTAAACATTCCACGGACGGTCCCGATCCCGTGGTGCATTTCGGTCGGAATGCACAGCGGGATACGTATCGGATCGGGTACAGTCAGCAGCACGGTGCGACGAATTGGAAGCTGGATGTCGGGTATGCGAAGATGACGGAGCATGATACGACGATTTCTTCGATTGATGTATTTTCCCCGTATCAAGGGAAAAACAAGTTGCGTTATCTGGATCATGTGTTGCATAAGAATTGGAATGTGAAGCTCAGCGGCAGCACGCAGTTGAATGAACGCCACCTGTTGACTTTCGGTGCGGGCTATATGAAGGAAGAAGGCGAGGGTAGTCGCATTAAAGGGGCGAAAACGATTCGCACCCGGTATATCGATCCCTGGGATTATGATAAAAATTTGCATACGGACGCTAACGGCGTGCCGGAGTCCGCCGTGGAGGATCATCCGATGCAGATGAATGAGAAGGGCGTGCCGCAGTATGATCAGGTATATGATCGGTACGGGTACCGTGATGAATACGGGAAGTCGCATGCACCGGTGTACACCTTTGAGGATTACGAGGAAGACGATCCGGCGAATGAGGCGAAGCGGCAGCAATTCATTGCGGAGTTGCGTCGTGATAACCCGGCGGAGGCATTTATCGAAGATGGTGATCCAATGGATGACGAGACGATTTTGCGACGCTATTACGGGGACTACAAGCGGACGCTGGTCTGGCACGGCAAGAAGTTTGAGCAGGAGGTGACGGATCGCAAGAATCGGCAGCAAATCGGTCGGGCGGAAATCGAAAAGCAATATGTCTTCTTGCAGGATGCGATCCGCTTGAATGACAAGACGACGATTACACCGACGTTGCGCTGGGATCACAGCAACTTGTTCGGGTCGCAGGTGAGTACCGGCCTCGGGATGACGCATTTGATCGGCGGTGATGAAAATCGACGTCTCAAGGTAAATGTCGGTACGGGGTATACGGAACCGGGAATCGGCGAGTTGTACTATCACTGGGAAATGTATGCGGGGATGCCGTATGATCTCGGGATCGGACGGCTGGGATCCTACTGGTTCGGTAATCCGAACTTGAAGCCGGAGAAGTCATTGAATTTCGATATCGGCTATGAACAGGAGCACAATCGCAGCCGCTTCCGTCTCAATGTGTTCCATAATCGGATTCGTGATTACATGACGACGTATTTCACGGGTGCATTGATGGATTTCCATCCGGGGCAGGGGGATGATACCTGGATCAATCCGCCGGATATGATTTACAGTTTCAAGAATATCGGCAAGGCGGAAATCACGGGGGTGGAAACGGAGTTTTCGCGTGCGATTAACGATCATTTCTCCTGGAAGCTCGGGCATACTTACTTGCATGCGATCAATCGGAGCGACAAGAATATGCCGCGGCAACTGTTGAATAAACCGCAACACAAGATTGATCTCGGCCTCACGTATGAAAATCGGCATAGCGGGATTCGGCTTTCCTTCTGGGGCGACTACTATGTGAACATGCTGGACGGAAATACCGTCGCCAATAACGGTAACTTTGTGTACAATGAAACGCCGGGCAAGACGGAATACAAATTCGCCAAAGAGGGACAGCAGACCTATGAGCTGAAGAGCTTCGGCCGCTGGAATGTGTTCTTGCAAAAGCAGATGAAGACGGGATCGCTGGTGTACTTCGGCGTGGATAATGTCTTCAATCATCGCGATGATGATCAGGCGATACCGGAACGCACCTACAAGTTCGGCGTGAATTGGAAGTTTGACGATGCGGGGGCGTTGTTTACGGAGTGTCTGCCGTCGCTTGGACTGACGACGTTGTCACCGCAGACGCCGTTTATCGTGTCGCCGTTTGCGGACCTTGACGGGGTGCGTGTGTTCGGTGATTATCGGATTCGTCATGCGGTCATGACCGGCAAGCAAAAGCCGGCTCAGGCGCGTGTCACGACTAAGGCAACGATCGGTTCGGCGTACAAAAATTATCTCGAACGGGGTGAGAGCGGGTTTGCGCAGCGGATTCGCATCGGTGCGGCCGCCCCTCTCGGCGCGCGGACGAATGTCACGCTGGTCGGGGCGCTGTCCGGCACGGCAGCGGTCGGTACCCGTCATGATGTGGGCGATACGGCGTTGAATAAGGCACGACTGGAGCAGGCGGATGTGACGCACAACGCAAGCAAGTGGGATTTCAGTATCGGGCGCTTGACGGAGCCCATGGGCGTGAGCGGGTATTGGTTCGGTAAGGAGTACGACGGGGTACGTGCCGTATGGACGGAAAAGAAGACGCAGCTGCGTGTCGGTTACGGCGATTTCCGTCACAGCACGGGTGTGACGGATTCGGCGTACAGTCGGGCGGAACACGCCGTGTTTATGCGGACGCCGACGAAGAAGGAGTGGCTGGGGTATGACGAGGCGTTGATCAACGACGAAACGTACACCGTGCCGCATACGGAGGTACCGGGGTTTGAGTCGTTGTACGACAAATTGGCCAAGGCGAAGACGCTCGCGGACGAAAAACGTATTATTGATGAGTATTTCAAGGTGATCGCCGAGGATGATCCCAAGGCGTACGAGAAGATTGCAGGACCTTCGTCGTATAAATCCAACAGCCATATTTGGCGGGTTGTGACGGCGACGGACAAGAACGGGAACGTGAAGAAATTCCTCACGACGGATACCTTTGATACCTATGTTCCCGGTAAGGATCCGTTTGATCGGGAGGCGTTGCGTAAAGCGGGCGAAACGTCATGGAACACCGTGATGAGCCGCACCGGTGAGAATAGGGAGCAATGGAAAGGGTTTGTCAGCGGTTCCGGTGTGCTCAGTGATCAGCAGTATACGTTTACCTCGGAATTTTACGGATACGGTACGTATAGGGGCAAGGAAGTTTTGGCGGATTTGGCGACGGCTTTCGGAGGCAAAAGATATGCCGGTTTCGAGCTGAATCAATTGCAATCCGGCGACTTCCAACGTCTCAGCAAAGAGGAAGCGAAGGAGCGTGCCCTTGCGTCTCTGTACGATAAAGACTATGCGCTGGAGAAAGTGCGTAAACGACGTGCGGACGGTGAAAAGGCCATCGGCTATCGCAAGGCGCAGATTACTCCGATCGCAGAGAAAATTATTAACTTGGCGGCGGAGGGCGGACGTTGGAAACCGGAAGGTAACAGCAATTTACCGCTGCACTTACTGGCGAAGAAAGGATACCTGTTCCCGCAGGAAGGTATCGTACTGAAGGCGGACAATGTCCCGGCGATCGAGCAGGCGGTCTATCTGCAGTTGCGGCAAGAGTTGACACCTGCCGTCGGTGTGAATCTGTGGTATTTACGTTCCGTGAATGACGATCAGGCAAAATTGCGCGGGGAACTTGGTATTCGTGATGAATCACATCAAGTTGGCCGCTTGGCGGATGTCGTCGGTGCCGGCGTGCGTGTGCGGATCGGCAAGTATGCGACGCTGTCTGCCGACTACGGCGTGAATCACACGGATTTCGGTGCGTACATGAACGGTCATACCCGTTACGAGCATGCGGCAGGGACTTCCGATTTTGTCGTCAAGGACAGAGAAGCGGGCGATACGCCGTCATTCCATGTGATTCGCTTCGATGTGGGCAGGGCTGATACGACCGTCGCAGGCAGTTGGAATGCGTTTGTCGACTACAAGTCGTTCGACCATGGGGCGTTCTTCGGCGGGAACGGCACGGAAGCATTGTCGGATCGGTATCTGGACGGTATCCGCAGCTTCACCGTCGGTATACGCTATGTTCCTGTGAAGCACCTCCTGCTGGAAGGATTCTATACGTTCGGTGCGGAAGGGATCGGCACACGTGATACGCTGTACGGGCCGGAGCATTTCCGTCTCGGCAATTATACGCGCGTGCAGGCGACACTGCGCTTCTAGTACGGCGTGCGGTCGGAGCAACACCATACAACACACCTTGTCGGTTGGCGGCAAGGTGTGTTTTCATGCGGGTAAATTCGTGTATTATGGAAGCAAATCATGGGCAGTGGCTTTGACGATGTACAGAGGAGGACGAAGATGAAAGCGATCTCGATTCATGCACCGTGGGGTGCGCAGATTATGGCAGGGTGGAAGACGGAGGAGTATCGCAGCTGGCAGACGGATTATCGAGGTGACTTGTTGATTTGCACGAGCAAGACGCAGTACGGGCCGCAGTTTTTGCACGGGTATGCGATCGGCCATTGTAAAGCGCATTAGGATACGAAAATAAAATGCAAGCACTAAAAAAACACTCCGAAGAGTGCTTTTAGTCTACATAGGTAGAGCCCCGAAGGGCGATGCGGATAAATTTTTATTTGTACTCATAGTACCATGCATATAAAACAGTTGAAAGGCAAAAAAATGAAGATGCTGGTCAGGAAGAAAAGTATCTTCACTTTATCAGATGAGAAAATGTATGTACACGGGAAAATCTATCGACCAACTTTCCTTATTGTGTGATACCGACAATAGCATCTGCGCTACGTACCCTATCTGCCCAGGGCGTACACTTCAAAGGGACGTTTTGACAATACCGTACTATGCAGGTAGTTGGTAATAGCATATGTCGAGTATTGCTTGTTCCGCTCGCAACCGATTTCGTGTGCAGCTTTGACGAGAATACAATTGAGTTTGGAAATAAAAGCATAAAAACGTTATTGAAAATCATTTTCATAAATGGTATAATATGCAAGAATCAGTTCTGAACTCGAGCAAAGGTCGGCTGTATTATATCTTTACCTCTCTCAAACTATCGCCGCAAGGCGGGGCGGACTTTGCTCCGACGTTCGGGAAAATAAAGGAGGACATGTATGAAAATTAGTTGGAAACAGATCGCGACAGGTATGCTTGCGGTGATGATGTTGGTGTTGGTCGGTTGTGGCGGTACCAAAGATGATACGCATGCGGCCGCTCCGGGCAAATTAAAAGTGGTAGCGACGACGACGATGCTCGCGGATTTGAGCCGTCAGATCGGTGGCGATGCGGTAGAAGTAACCGGCTTAATGGGGCCGGGGGTGGATCCGCATTTGTATCAAGCCAGCGCCGGGGATGTCAAAGTGATGACGGATGCCGACGTCGTTGTATATAACGGCTTGCATTTGGAAGGTAAGATGGGTGAAATCTTCAGTAAGCTGAAACAGGATAAAAAGGCTACTATTTGTGTAGCAAACAACTTAGATCCGTCGACATTGCTTCAATATGAAGATGATGACGGAGTGCAGGCTACCGACCCGCATATCTGGTTTGACGTGAAGAACTGGATGCTGGCGGCGGAAGAAGTGTGCAAAGGATTGGTCGCGAAAGATCCGGCACACAAAGATTTGTACAAAGCCAATTATGAAAAATATTTGGCAGAGCTGAAAAAAGCGGACGAATATGTGGCCAAACGTGCCGCGGAAATCCCGCAGGAGCGTCGCGTTCTCGTCACGGCACATGACGCATTCCAATACTTTGCTCGGGCGTACGGATTTACGGTCAAAGGTTTACAGGGGGTCAGCACGGAAGCGGAAGCAGGCGCGATTGACGTTCGTGAACTGTCCGACTTCATCGTGACGCACCAGATCCGTTCGATTTTCGTCGAATCATCCGTTCCGCATAAAACCATTGAGGCGGTGCAGGAAGCTTGCAAGGCAAAAGGTTGGGACGTAAAGATCGGCGGCGAATTGTATTCCGATTCGTGCGGCGCGCCGGGTACTCCGGGTGGCGATTATATCGGTATGGTCAAAGAAAATATCGATACTATTGTTACGGGCCTGAAATAATATCGACGGCGGGTGCGGAGAGAGCGCCCGCCTTTTTGTTATTAAGATACATGAAGGGGGATTCATATGGAGTGGGCGGTAGAAGTCGAGGACATGACCGTTGCCTATGATGAACGACCGGTTCTTTGGGATGTGGATATGCAGATTCCAAAAGGATCGCTCGCGGCGATTGTCGGGCCGAACGGTGCGGGAAAATCGACGTTGATCAAGGCGATATTGGGATTGTTGACTAAAATTTCCGGTTCGGTCAAATTTTATTTAGACGGTCGGTTGGCCGTGTCGCGCGATGATTTCAAGCGGATTGCCTATGTGCCGCAGAGCGGCAGTGTAGACTGGGATTTCCCGACGACGGTACTGGATGTCGTACTAATGGGACGTTACGGTCATCTCGGCTGGTTTAAACGACCGGGTGCGGCGGAGCGGGAGATGGCGATGGATGTGTTGCGGAAAACGGGCATGGAAGCTTACGTTGACCGCCAAATCAGTCGTCTATCGGGCGGCCAGCAGCAGCGTGTGTTTTTAGCGCGCGCATTGATTCAGGAAGCGGATATTTATTTTATGGACGAGCCGTTTAAGGGGGTCGACGCCAAAACGGAAAAGGCGATTGTCGCTTTGTTGCAAGAGATGAAATCACGCGGCAAAACGGTCATTGTTGTGCATCACGATTTGGCGACGGTGGCGGAATATTTTGACTGGGTTACGATGATTAACTTGCGTCGTATTGCGATGGGGCCCGTGGAAGAAGTGTTTACGAGCGAGCACATCGAAGCGGCTTATAATGCCCGCAATCCGTTGCGGCGGGAGGGGCCCCATGCTGTCGCCGCTGAGTGATTATACCTTCCAGATCGTGGCGGCGGGGACCATGCTGTTGGGATTAGCGAGCGGCGTTACGGGAACGTTTGCCGTATTGCGCAAGGAAAGTCTCATCGGAGACGGATTGTCGCATGCGTCGTTTCCGGGCGTGGTAGCGGCCTTCATGTTTTTGGCGGTGAAAGATTTGGAAGTGTTGCTGACCGGTGCGGCGGTCGCATCCTTGCTGTGCATGGCGGCGATTGCCTTGACGGTACGGTATACTAAGGTCAAGTTTGATGCCGCATTGGCGACATTTCTTGCCGCTTTTTTCGGCGTCGGCATGATGCTGATGACGTATGTGCAGCATACGGACAACCCCAATCAGGCGGGGTTGTCGAAGTTTATTTTCGGACAGGCGGCCACTATGCTGGCGCGCGACGTGGAAATTACCGCGGCGGTGGCGGCAATGATTTTACTGCTGGCAGTCATTTTTTGGAAAGAATTAAAACTGGTGGCGTTTGATGCCGATTTCGCGCGCAGTTTACAGCTGCCCGTCAGAGTGACGCAATTGGTGTACGGTTTGATGCTGGTGGCCTCGATTATCATCGGCTTACAGTCTGTCGGTGCTATTTTGATGAGTTCGTTGCTCATCGCTCCAGCGGTGGCGGCACGGCAATGGACGGATAATCTCGGCACCATGGCGGTACTGGCAGGGGGTATCGGGGCGCTGTCTTGCGGTATCGGTACGTATGCCAGTGCGATCGTGAAAGGTTTGCCGACGGGGCCGGCGATCGTCGTTGCCGCCTCAATCGTGGTACTGCTCAGCTTGCTGTTTGCGCCCAGAAGGGGCATCATTGCACGTTACCGGGTGCATCGGGAGGCACGCCGGCGTTGGAAGGAGGGCGATATCAATGCCCGCCCAAACTGAGATTATTCTTATCGCGATGTTGGCGGCATTCGCGTGCGCTTTGCCGGGGGTGTTTCTGGTACTGCGCAAAATGTCCATGGTCGCCGACGCTATCACACATACCGTATTCTTGGGAATCGTCATTGCATTTCTTGCAACGGAAAATTTAAACTCGCCCTGGCTGCTCATCGGAGCAACGCTCATGGGATGCTTTACCGTGTGGTGTACTGAAAGCCTGCAACGAACCCGGCTGGTCAGTGAAGATGCATCCATCGGGATTGTGTTTCCGTTGTTATTCTCTATCGGTTTGATCTTGGTCAACCTGTACGGCAGTAATGTTCATCTGGATACGGACTCCGTCCTGCTCGGGGAACTCGCCTTTGCGCCCTTTGACCGCGTGCGTGTGAATGGTGCCGATTGGGGCGCTGTGTCCATGTGGGTGTTGGCAGGAATTTGCCTGCTTAATACCGTAGTCATTGTGGCGGCATTCAAAGAATGGAAGCTGGTTACCTTTGATGCGTTATTGGCGGCCATGTACGGATTTTCGCCGATATGGATGCACTATTTGCTGATGACGCTTGTATCCGTGACCGTTGTCGCTTCATTCCAAGCGGTCGGCGCCATCCTCGTTATCGGATTGATGATCGGACCGGCCGCAACGGCCTACTTGCTTACCAAAGATTTGCGGAAAATGCTTGTTTTGGCGGCGAGCATCGGCGCCCTATCCGCGTGGCTCGGTACGGAGATCGCTTTTTGGCTGGATGTTTCGATTGCAGGCGCGATTGCGGCAACAATCGGAGGGGTGTTTTTATTGACTGTGATCGCGACACCCAAATCGGGTATTATTGCCCGGTATCGGCGTTTAAAACGTCTGCGCTTACAGTATGGAGAAGAAACGGTTTTGTTCCATTTGTTGACTCATGAAGGCACGGCTGTACAGGCGCAAGAGGCGGGAGTCGGTACGCTTTATGAGCATTTGCGCTGGAAACCGGAATTTGCGGATCTTATTTGTCGTCGTCTCGAAGCGGGTCATTTTGTACGTATTCATGGCGGCACGGTGCACTTGACCGAGAGCGGGCGCGCACGCGCTTATCGCGTTTCAGAAACGCTTTTTGCGGAGCAATAATGATTGAAAAATCTCTCATAGGAGAAATCTTTCTTGTGTGAATTGTGTTAGTCATGTGAGATGGAACGCATGGAGTGTGCCGTGAGGTACGACTGAACCTGTACGCGGACCGACCGGAGATGTTGGCGGTGCTGCCGCTTCCGAAAGGAAGACAAAAAAGACGATGCGAACGCATCGTCTTTTTTGTTTAGCAAAATAAATTGGCAATCATTGTAAATCGCATCAAGATATGAAAATAAAATGCGAGCACTAAAAAAACACTCCGAAGAGTGCTTTTAGTCTACATAGGTAGAGCCCCGAAGGGCGATGTGGATAAATCTTTATTTGAACTCGTAATGCCATATCCTGCCTATATACTAGCGCTTAAAAATCGGCGTGTCAAGTTTATTTCATTCAAAAATCATCAATAAAAATTAATGCGATTATTTTAGCGCATAACGCATTGCGACGCTTTTTGCATATGGAATCTAATGATTTCGTATGCTATATTTAATTTAATAGAGTAACTGATCAAAGCCGAGCGCTATTTATGACATAGCGGGTTAGCAAAAGCACTATCATAGTAACGATATAAAAATCAGTAGCAAATTTTTATTCTTTTAATTCTGTTTCGACGATGAGGAGGACTTTCGCGATGAAGAGAAACAACGATTACTATATCGGTTTGGACATGGGGACCAATTCCGTCGGTTGGGCAACTACCAATCCTCAGGGGCGTTTGCTGAGGTTCAATAAAAAAGACATGTGGGGCTCACGCCTTTTTGAGGAAGCGAAAACAGCCGCTAAGACGCGTACCTTCAGAACGTCGCGGCGTCGGTATGATCGCGTGAGACAACGCATTGAATTTTTGCAGGATATTTTCGCGCCGATCATCGCTAAAAAGGATTTTGAATTCTTCATGCGACTGAAAGAAAGTAAATTTCATCTTGAGGACAAGAAAACAGATGGCAAATTTGCTCTTTTTAATGATGCGGATTTTACCGACGTGGAATACTTCGACCGCTATCCCACGATTTACCATCTGCGCGCGGCATTGATCAAACCGAATCACATTACCGATCCGCGGTTATTGTACCTAGCCATTCATCATATTATTAAAAACCGCGGACATTTCCTGTTCGCCGGCACAGATATGGAAAGTATTCGCAGCTTCCAAATAGTCTATACGCAACTTTCCGAACATTTGAAATCGATCAATTTGGACTTTGAATTGCCGGTGGATGCGCAAGATAAATTTGCCGCGATCTTATTGAACGAAAAATTGAACAAACGGGACAAGAAAAAACAACTGAAAGAACTTTGCCCGCATAAAGACAAACGCTTGGAATACGCTTTTAACGCGATTATCGGTGGGAAAACCAAGTTGAAAGATATATTTGGCGTAGAAGAATATGATGAAGGGACTAAAAAGGCAGTCGACTTTGAAAAGGCGGACTACGACGAGGATAAAGACGAGATTGAGAGCGTAATCAAAGAAAATATCCATGTGCTCAACGCGTTGAAAGCGGTCTATGACTGGACCATTTTGACGAACATTTTAGGCGACTACGCGTATATTTCGGAGTCACAGGTCGCGCTTTATGAGGCGCACAAAAAAGATTTACGTATTCTGAAAAGCCTCATCAAGAAATACGCCAAATCGCAATATGCGGACGCTTTCCGGCATGAGAACGTCAAAGGTAATTATGCCAACTACGTTGGTAGCACCAACTATGACAATAAACAACCGGTCATTGACAATCCGTCGGTAACGCAAGAAGACATAAATAAATATTTTGCAGATATTCTCTTGAGCATTACTCCGGACGAAAGCGATAGAGAGAGTTATCAATATATTACCGAGCGCTTGCATAAAGGCGAAGCTCTGCCCAAATTACGTACGAAAGCTAACAGCGTGTTGCCGCATCAAATCCACAAAATCGAATTGGAAAAAATCCTTGCCAACGCAGCAAAGAATTTTCCGTTCTTGTAGGAAAAAGATAGTAGCGGCTATACCGCAGCGCAAAAAATCGTCAAGATTATGATGTTCCGAATTGAGTACTATGTCGGACCGCTCAACACGTATCATCATGTCGACCAGGGCGGCCACGCCTGGATGGTGCGCAAAGCGGAGGGGAAAATTACGCCTTGGAATTTTGACGAAAAAGTAGACAAGGAAGCTTCGGCGGAAAAATTTATCCGCAACATGACCAACAAATGCACCTACTTGATCGGCAAGGACGTCATTCCCAAACAGTCGCTTCTGTACAGCAGGTACAAAGTACTTAACGAATTAAATAACTTAAAAGTCAACGGCGTGCCGATTTCGGTCGAGCTGAAACAGAAAATTTACGAAGAACTGTTTAAGAAACAAGTCAATGTCACATTCAAACAGCTCAAAACTTTTCTCAAAGCGCAAGGGGCAGACGCCGACGAAATCATTTTAAGCGGTGTCGATGAAGCCGCGCATAAATTTACCAATAACCTCCAGACGTACCATAAATTCCATGCGATTTTCGGCGACAAAATCGAATTTGAGCCGCAACGCTCCATGGTCGAAGATATTATTCGCTGGAAATGTCTGATGGGCGATGATATCGCCATGTGGAAACACAAGATCGAAAAAGAATATGGCGATCAGCTCAGTGAAGAGCAATTGAAGAAAATCACGCGACTTAACTTCAACGGTTGGTCCCGTTTGTCACAAGAGTTCCTTACCGATGTGCCGGGCGTTGATATCGAATCCGGCGAGGTATACTCGGGGATTATGGACGCTTTGTGGAAAACGAATGAAAACGTTATGCAACTATTAAGTTCCCGTTTTACGTTTGCGGCAGAAGTAAAGAAGCAAAACCAAGGCACCGGTCGGATCGAGAAAATCACGTATGACGAAGTCATGAAAGACACCTACCTGTCGCCTGCGGTAAAACGTTCCGTTTGGCAGGCGATTACTTTAGTCGAAGAGATCCGAAAAATTCGTAAAGCGGATCCGAAACGCATTTTCGTCGAAATGACGCGCCAACCGGACGCGAAAAAGGAACGCAAACTGTCTCGGCGTACGCAACTTTTAAATGCATATAAAGCGATCGGAAGTGACCTCGCGGAATATGATAAAGAACATGTATCCACACTCATAACGCAACTGGAAAGCAAAAAGGATGAAGATCTGCGCCGGAAAAAATTGTATCTTTACTTCACGCAGATGGGACGTTGCATGTATACGGGAGAACGTATCGATCTTTCTTCCTTATTGCGTGACACCAACAGTAACATCTATGATATTGATCATATCTACCCGCGTTCTCTTACTAAAGATGACAGTCTTGACAATATGGTATTGGTCAAAAAAGTGGAGAACCTAAAGAAGAGTAATGATTATCCTTTGCCGGATGAAATGCGCAAAAAACGATACGGATACTGGAAAGGCCTCAAAGAGAAAAAACTGATCAGTGAAAGAAAATTTTCACGGCTCATTCGCACTACCAAACTTACCGCCGACGAATTGGCCGGATTTATCAGTCGGCAATTGGTGGAAACCAGTCAAATGGTCAAAGCCACGGCGGATATTTTGGAAAAAATCTATCCGAGTGTTACGATCGTTTACGTGAAGGCGCGGACTGTAAGTGACTTCCGCCATGACTATGATTTGCCGAAAGTGCGCGCCTTGAATGATTGTCACCATGCCCATGACGCGTATTTGAATATTGTCGTGGGGAATGTCTACTACGAAAAATTCACTAAAAACCCGTTCCGTTTTATTCAGAACCAAAAGGGAAAAGGAAAAGTCGAATACAATCTTTATCGTTTGTTTGATAAAGACGTTAAAGTCGGCGATCGCATTATTTGGAACGCCAAAGAAAATTTAGCGCACGTCAAAGCAACCCTCGAACGGGATACGGTAAACGTTGTACGTATGCCGGTAGAGCAACGCGGCCAATTTTTTGACGCAACCATTCAAAAGAAGGGCGCGACAAAAAACATGCTTGTGCTGCCTCTGAAAGGTTCTGATGAACGCTTACAAGACACTTCAAAATACGGCTATTATGTCAGACCATCCGGCATGTCATTTATGGTGGTTCAACACGAGGTAAAAGGTAAGAGGAGAGTCACCATCGAACCGGCTTTGCTGGTTTACAAAAATAAGTTAAAGAGTGAAGAAGATTACGCAAAATATTGTGAAGATGTTTTGAAATTGCAAAAGCCGAAAGTATTATTTAGAAACATAAAATTCGGCAGTAAAATTTTATTCGATGGATATCCATTCCTTTTAAAAGCGCGATCGGGGGATAGGATTACAGTGGCGGATGCGCAATCCCTGTTTCTTGCCAACCAAGAACTAAAAATATTAAAAAAAGTTACCAAAATTTCTGATGATATTGCTCAAAAAGTGAAGAGCCGAATAAAAATAACCGATGAAGAGTGGATTACACTGTGGAAGTCCGTGGTGGAACAAATCGTTACGGGTAAGTTCTGCAATCGCTTAGGGTCTCTAAATGTAGTAATAAAAGGCAAAAAAGTTGAATTATCAGAAGATGAGAAAACGAGATTAAACGAATTGGATTCAAAAGATCAGGAAGAATATTTGAGCCACATCTTATTAGAAAGATTTTTGCAATTCAATACGGAAGAAAAGGCCCATCTCTTACTTCAAGTGATTTCGTTTAGCAGCAATACGAGGGGAGTGGATCTTCGCTTGATTGGCGGCAGTATTAGTACTGGAGTCATTAGGGTAGGCAAAGACATTACGGATCATTCGGTCATTTTGATTAATGAATCGCCCACCGGGCTCTTTACCAATCGCACTGTTTTGAATCAGACATGAGCTGGCGCACAGTTGTCATCACGAAACCGGCCAAACTCGAATTGCGTTTGAACTACTTGGTTGTTCGCAGCATCGACCATGTGGAAAAAATAAGCTTGACGGAATTGGGAGCATTGGTAATTGAAACACTGCAGGTATCGATTACCGGCGCACTCATCAGCGCGCTTTTAGCGCAAGAAATCAGGATTATCATTTGCGATGAGCATCATGATCCGCAAGGGGAAATCCTACCTTATTACGGATGCCATGACTGCTCTCGCAAAATACAGATGCAAATGGGTTGGAAGGAGACGACAAAGAAACTTTTATGGCAACAGATTGTTCGACAAAAGATTATGAATCAACGGAAAACATTGGCATATTTTTGTTCGGATGCGACCGATGTGGTGGCGAAGCTGGCGCAGTATGAGACGCAAGTTGAAATCGGCGACGCCACTCATCGGGAAAGTCTCGCCGCCAAAGAATACTTTCCCGCGCTCTTGGGAAAAGGATTTACGCGCGCGGCCGAGACGGCGCAAAATGCCGCATTGAACTACGGCTACCAAATTATCATTTCCATTTTTTCCCGTGAAATCAAAATTGCCGGTTACCTTACCGAATTGGGGATTTTTCATGACAGTCAGCATAATCATTTCAATTTGTCATCCGATCTTATGGAGCCGTGGCGACCGGTTGTAGACGCATTTGTCAGAGAAAAAGAATGGGAACAATTTGCCGTGGAGGAAAAACATATGATGCAACGTCTCGTGACGCAGGAAGTAACCTTTCGCGGGCAAAAGCAAAGCGTGCCTAACGCTATTCGCATGTACGTGAATTCGGTGTTTCAGGCGTTGAATCATAATGACATTTCGCAAGTGCATTTTTTCAACCATGAGTTATAGATTTATGCGCATTTTAGTGCTCTTTGACCTACCGACGGAAACGTCGCTGGATTTGCGGGAATACAGACGGTTTCGCAAAATATTGCTGGAAATGGGATTTATTATGCTGCAGGAATCGGTTTATACAAAAATTGCGTTAACGACAACCATTTCCGAGCAAATTACCAATCGTCTGCGGCATGAAAAGCCGGCGAACGGATTGGTACAGATATTGCGCGTGACGGAAAAACAATTTGAAAACATGGAAACCCTGGTAGGGGAATATAGCAGCAACGTGATTGATACCGATGAAAAGGTGGTTATTCTATGATCTTAAGCCACCCCGTTTTCGATTCGTCGATCGACCTTGCCCGTAATAATCTCGTCGTTTTGGAGCATCCGCTTTTGTATCGCACATTGGTAGCGGAATTGATCGCCCAAAGTGAAGGTGAAACAGGAAGATTTCTTTTAACGGAAAATTATGAAGAAAAGTCGATTGGAAAATGCCTTTCGATCATTCACAATCCGTTTCAGCTGTGCGAAAATGATCATAAAATGCGCACCGCCTTGTATAAATTACTTGAAACAGAAGTACAGACGCTAGACTTTGAATATTACAAAGAAGTGGAATCAAAGATAATTCAATTTTTGCAGCATGTGAATATGCAATCCTCATATCCGCTTACGATGTCGGATTCTATCGGCATGACAGAGATCTTCAAACTGGGGCAATTGCAACTGGAATTGACCAAAGACTCCGTGCCGGAGCGTCTCTATGAATACATCTATGCATTGCACCGTTTGGCAGGCGCGCAATGCGTGGTTATGTATAATGTAAGAAACATATTTACCAATACAGAAACGGAGGTGTTTTTAAAAGAAATTAGCGAACAGGAAATATCTGTTTTATTTTTAGAAAGGAGTGTCCCGCCTGTCGTCACAAAATACGAAAAACTATATATAGTGGATCAGGATTTGTGTGAAATCAGCTAATGGTATAAATTAAACACAACATTAGTTTGAGAGTAGTGTCATATCCAATCCATCTCAAACCATATAGTTTTAGATTGAGATTCGAAAAGCGTTTGAGAGTAGTGTCATATCCAATCCATCTCAAACATGCTTCTGCACGGAAGATCCCGGCTATACGTTTGAGAGTAGTGTCATATCCAATCCATCTCAAACTTACACAACAAAGAACGTCCAAGGCCGCCCGTTTGAGAGTAGTGTCATATCCAATCCATCTCAAGCAACGATGACAACGCCGGACAGACTCACAAAAAATGAAATCGCCAATGCGCACCGGCGAGGCGTTTTTTTACTGCACAATATTATTTGTCAATTAAGACGCTGTGGCGTCTTTTTTATTTACCTTCAGCATGACGGTGCAAGGGGCACGACCGGAGAGTGGCGGGGTAGTTTGCGCGCAGCGTCATATTTTCGTTGTGCCGCAAGGCGAAAGAGGTAGCTTACATACGCGGTCCACGTTTAGGGTAATTTTACAGCATATGGTTTAGTCGATTTGGGATCACTTTTTACTCTCTGCTAATATTTCATTGCGTATTTTTTTCACGGCGACATGCTATACTTATGCTAATCGAAAGAATAATTTATAAAGGAGAAACATGAAGTATAAACCGAAAGTTTGTCTTCTTTCCGCGTCGATCGGGCAAGGGCACGTGCAGGCGGCGCGCGCGGTGGCGGAAGCGTTGAAGCGGCATCCTACGGGATATCGCGTGCAATCGTTGGATTTTTTGTCGCGTGATATGATATCGCTTGATTACTGGATGCGCGAGACATACATTAAAATGATCGATTTGTTTCCGCTGATTTATGATCTTTTATACCATCAATCGCAACGTCGGCACGGCGGTAAACAGGTTCGCAGTCTGCTGGCGCGCACGTTTCGCAGTCGCATGCGGCATTTATTGGAAGTGCTCTCACCGGATGCATTGGTGTTGACGCATCCGTTCCCCGCGGCGGCCGCCGCTAAGCTGGTGGAAAAAGGCGAGCTCCATATCCCGATTGTGACGGTGATTACGGATTTTGATCTACACCAATTATGGGTGTATAAAAACATCACGGCGTACTGTGTACCGTCGGCGCAAGTGCGTGACGAACTGATCGCGGCGGGCATTGAAAAAGAACGCGTGTTTGTAACGGGAATCCCGATTATGCAGCGGTTTTACGAGATGAAAAAAGCTTCTCTGCGCGAACCGGGCACCGTGCTGATCATGGGGGGCGGCACCGGTCTGGGCGCGGTGAAGGATATTTTATGGCGCCTGACGCAAGTGGAAGCGGTGCAACGCGTTATCGTTGTGACGGGACAAAATCTCACGCTGTTTGATGAAATTCAGGAAATGCGAGACGAGTTGCGCGTGCCGCTGGAATTGTACGGATACACAAATGAAATCCCGCGACTGATGGCGCGCGCGTCATTATTGGTGACGAAGCCGGGAGCGTTGACCACGACGGAAGCGATGACAATGCATTTGCCGATGGTATTGGTGGATGCTATTCCGGGGCAAGAGGAAGCGAACGCGGCGCACTTGGAAAAGATCGGCTGCGCGAAATGGATTTTACGGGAGCAGCTGGTGCCGGTCGCACGCGAATTTTTTGCCGGGAAAGCGACTTGGTATACAGGCGATCAACAAAAAACGCAACACAGCGCCCAACTTGTCGCCGATATTATTGATTCGCTGGTAACCTTTGAAAATTGAGACACAAAAAAAGAGCCCTGAGGCTCTTTTTTATTTTGCGGGTGCCGGCGCGGCGGGCAATAATGTGGCGCCGCTGATTTGACGATACGCATCATAGACTTCGGCGGCATTTTGCAAACGTTTAATGCGCCAAAACCCGGTGGAATCTTTCACCAGCGACAAATGCAACGGGATGTACCGGTCACGATTAATTTCACGGAGACGGACAAGGACTTCCGCGTTCGTGCCTTCCGATGTCAGCGTTTGGATGTCAGTGACTTCGTAATTGGACGGTGGCGCGTCCTTTTCGTTGGTAATCAGCGGAATGGAAATGATCGGCGCGGAGTTTTTCTGATCGATTTGCGAGCGCAAGGCGTGGCTCAGAGCCTGAATAAAAATCGGCCGCATAACGTACATAATAGATGCCGACATGCTTGTACCGGCGTTGGCGCTGTCGCGAAAGACATCATCGAAACCGTCTTGCACCAGCGTATCAATATCGACGCGCCGTTCAAAGCGAGTCAGATTGTGCTCGCGCGCCGCATCAGCCGCATCCATGACCGCATATTTGGGAGTGCGAATATAGTAGCCGTAATAAAATAAAAGGACGCCGGCCACCAGAATAAGGGCGGCGAGAAGTACATACCACCAACGATTTTTTTGTCCAGTTGAAGTGTTCACGGGGACCTCCTTACCAGGTGATAAATCTATTTTGACAGGCAGCGAAATGATTGTCAAACAAGCTGATTTTTACAAAATGCATAAAAAATATTGACGAGCACGGGCGAAGTATGGTAGTATTGTCACATTGAAAGACGTGCCGGAGTGGCGGAATGGCAGACGCACCTGACTCAAAATCAGGCGGGTAAAACCGTGGGGGTTCAAGTCCCTTCTCCGGCACCATATAATTTTCACATATTGACACGAAAAGCCGAGTGACGAAGTCATTTGGCTTTTTTATTTGCGCAAACGACGGGCCAAGCTATAATGAAAGCAAGAGCATAAAGGGGGAATGTACATGTTTAGCGGCGAACTGAGTTTATTGCGGAAGTATCAGGATCATTTACATGAACGCGTTTATAAATATTTGGAGATGCTTCGCAATGCGGATTGGGATGAAATGACAGATGGACGGATGGAGCTGTATGACGGCGATTACATGAATATCGAAACGGGCATGACGAAGGCTGTGGAAGAATGTCGCTGGGAAGCGCATCGCCGCTATTTGGATATCCAGTATGTAGTTAGCGGCGCGGAAGATGTGGAGTGGGCGCCGCTGCTTTTGGGAAAGCTAGAGGAAGACCGTCCGGATGATGATGTGTACTTCTATGCGGCGGAATCGCTTGCCGCGGGCGCGACGATTCATCATCAAGCGGGACGTTTCAGTATTTTCACACCGGAGGATTTGCATCGACCTTTGCTGACGCCGCAAGACCCCGCTTCAATTCGTAAAGCGGTAGTTAAAGTAAGCTTGAAAAATTTACATAAATGAATGAAAAATTCGCAAATAGGCGGCTAATCATTAGCCGCCTATTTGATTGACATTGACTCATAAAGCTTGTTACAATAAACTGGTACTGAAAAAATGATTTAGTTTTCAAACAGAGGAAGTAATGAAAGACAAAATTTTAAAAACGGCAGAAAAAGTAATTACCCGCCGCGGCACCAAGTTTACGATGGATGAGCTGGCCGCGGCGCTCAATATGAGCAAGCGCACATTGTATGAACAATTTGCCTCAAAGGAAGAGTTAATTGAGACGATTTTTTTGGTGCGCACGGATCGGTGGGAAGAATACCACCACAAATTAATGGAGGATGCGGAGATCCCGGTGGAAAGGTTTTTGCATGATTATTTTATTCCGTCGTCTAAAGATTACCTGATTGTAACCAGTGAACTGCTCGGTTTACTGTTGCATCATTATCCGAATGTCAAAGAAAAATTGATTGCGCGTTCGGAAAATGAGTGGAAGCGTTTGGAAGCATATCTTACGCGGCAAAAAGCGGCAGGGAATATTGCGACACCGGATGTTCAGGTGTTGATTTTTATCTTAAAATCGCTCATGGTGTTCGCGACGAGCAAGTATGTAGAAAATAACGATGCGAAACAATATATGAAATCTCTGGAAGACAGTATCGCAGTCGTACTTACCGGCATTTTGCCGAAGAAATGAGGGACATGATGAAACGTAAGCATATTTGGATGGCGCTCGGCGCGGTAGTGATCCTGGCGTTGCTTTTTTTGGGTTATAGCGCATACCAGAAAAAAGCCGCCGGCGCGGCAGCGCGCCAACAGCCGCCGACGCTTGTGAATGCGTTCACCGCATTCCAGTCGGATACGCCTCTTTTGCAGCAATATAGCGGCCATGTGGAAGCCCAGCAAAAGGTGCCGGTACAAGCGCGCGTGACGGGCTATATTGTCGAAAAATATGTGCAGGGCGGTCAACAGGTAACGGCAGGGCAGGCGCTTTACCGCATTGATGCGCGTCAATACCAATCATCGTTGGCCGCGGCGCAGGCCAATACGGCGCAAGCTCGCGCGAACTATGAAAGCGCCGTGCAGGATTTGGAGCGGTACCGCACATTGATTGCGCAAGGCGCGATTTCCGATCAGCAATTTACGCGGCAACAGGCGCTGGTAGAACAATATCGCGCTGTGGTGGAAGCCAACGAAGCGCAGGCCTCCATTGCCGGCGATAATGTCGCCGATACGGTGGTGCGCGCGCCGTTCAGCGGCACGCTCGGTGTCGATGATTTGCCGGTGGGGAATTTTGTTGCGGCGGGTCAAACACCGTTGGTGACGATTTCATCCACGGATCCGATTTTCGTTACCTTTGATCTGACGGAAGCCGAATATTTAAAAATGACGCAGCGGCAAAATTCGTCCGGCGCGTGGGGACAGGATTTGAAATTGCAGCTCGCCGACGGTTCGCAGTACGGCGAAACCGGTCAGGTGGTTGTAATCGATCAAGACATGTCGGGCGGCGGCGGTCAATTCACCGTCAAAGCAAGCTTTACGAATCCGCAACAAATACTGCGTCAGGGTATGTTTGTACATGTTGTTTCCGACACGGAAATCGCGCGCAACAGTATTTTAATTCCGGCGCAAGCGGTACAACCTTTATTGGATAAGAAAATCGTGACCGTGGTGGATGCGGAACACAAAGTGTCGCAACGCCCGGTGGAAGTGGGCGCGACGTACGGTCCGTATGTCGTCATTACCTCCGGTATTGTCGCCGGTGATACGGTCGTAGTTGAAGGACAGGCCAAAGTACGTAACGGTCAGGCGGTCCAAGTGAAAATGCTCTCGCGCGATGAAGTAGAACATCCGCAGACGAAACAGGCAGCTCCTGCTGCCGGCAAGCAGTAAGGAGGAAATTGTGGCAAGATTTTTTATTGACCGACCGATTTTTGCCATCGTTATCGCCCTGGTAATCTCGATCGTCGGCGGTTTGGCGATGTTCGGTTTGCCGGTGGACCGGTACCCGGTCATTGCGCCGCCGAAAGTACAGGTTAGCGCGATGTATCCCGGCGCGAGCTCCCAGGTATTGAGTGAATCGGTAGCGGAAGCGATTGAAAAGCAAATTATCGGAGTGGATGATTTTGACAGCATGGTGTCGTCAAGTTCGTCTATCGGTATGTATTCATTATCCGTTCAATTTGAAACGGGTACGGACGCCGACTTCGCTTCCGTTCAGGTGCAAAACCGAGTGGCGCAGGCGGAAGCCATGCTGCCGGATATCGTGCGGCAATTGGGCTTAAACGTCAGAAAATCAACGAGCGATATGGCCTTGGTCATCAATTTGACCAGTCCGAACGGCACCTATGATCCGACGTTCCTGAAGAACTATTTCAGTTTGAACTACATGGATACGTTGAAATCGATCCCCGGGGTCGGCAATGTTCAGGAGTTCGGCTCCGATTATGCAATGCGCGTATGGCTAAATCCGGCGCGCATGGCGCAATATAAAATTAACGCGAGCGATATCGCCGCGGCCGTGCGGATGCAAAACCAGGAAGCGTCGGCCGGTTCTATCGGTTTAAACCCTTCGCCGGAAACCCAACAGTTTCAATACCAGATTACGGTGGACGGGCGGTTGACGGACCCGCAGCAATTTGAAGAAATTGTACTCCGCTCAAACCCGGACGGCAGCGTGGTGCATTTGAAAGATGTGGCGCGCGTCGAACTCGATGCCGCGGATTATAACTTTATCGCTCGCGCGGACGGGAAACCTACCGCCGGCATCGCCTTTTCGCTGACGAGCGACGCGAACGCGCTGGAAACGATCAATGCGATTAAGGCGGAACTGGCGAAAGCGCAGGAAACGTTCCCCGATGACATGACCTATAATATCGTCATCGACAATACAGATTTCGTTTCGGCCTCTTTGGAAGCCGTATTGCATACTTTCGTGGAAGCGTTGATTTTAGTATTGATCATCGTCTACTTGTTCTTGCAGAACTGGCATTCGACATTGATTCCTATGATCGCCGTGCCGGTATCGTTGCTGGGGACATTTGCCGCCTTTACGGTGCTGGGTTTTACGGTCAATACGTTGACGCTTTTTGCGATGGTGCTTGCGATCGGCCTGGTTGTCGACGACGCGATCGTCGTCGTGGAAGCGGTCGAGTATGAAATGCGGTACAATCATAAATCACCGCGGGAAGCAACGATTCTTGCGATGGAAAAAGTCCAGGGCCCGGTTATCGGCGTCGCGGTTGTTTTGATCGCGGTATTCGTACCGGTTGCTTTTATGGGCGGCATTATGGGCGTACTGTATAAGCAGTTCGCGTTGACGATTGCCGTTTCCGTCGGGATTTCCGCTTTTGTCGCGTTGACTTTGACGCCGGCTCTGTGCGCGATGTTGCTGACGGAAAATGACAATTTGAATAAAGAAACCTTCCATGATCGCTTTTTCCATGCCTTTAACGAGAAGTTTGAGCGACTCGTAGAATTGTACGGTAACGCGTTGGACGGTTTTGTACACAAGCTCGGCGTGGCTATTTTAAGTCTGGCGGCAGTGACGATCGTTGGTCTGTTCTTCTTCACGCAAATGCCGAGCGCATTCGTACCGAATGAAGATAACGGCTATTTCATTACTTCGATATCACTTCCCGAGGGGGCTACCTCGCAACGTGCCGATGCAGTCGTGCAAAAGTATATGGACTATATGATGCAACAGCCGGGCGTGGAACACGTCATGGGGGTTACAGGATTTGATATTTTGTCCGGCGGTTTGAAGCAAAACAGCAGCATGGCATTTGTCAAATTGAAGCACTGGGATGAACGTACCGGCGACGATCAGAGTGTTCAAGCGCTCGTTGGTAAAGCGTTCGGCTTCGGATTCCAAACGCCGGAAGCCAATGTGATCGCCATGAACCCGCCACCGGTTCCGGGACTGGGGGCGACCGGCGGTTTTACGATGTACTTGCAAAATCGCAGCGGCGACAGTACAGAGAAAATGTTTGAAGTCGCGCAGCAATTTTTAGCCAAAGTTAATCAACGACCGGAAATCGCTTCAGCATATACGACGTTCCGCATGGATACGCCGGCGTACCACTTTAATGTCGATCGTGATAAAGCGGCACGCTCCGGCGTTAACGTTTCCGACATCAATACGGCGCTTTCCATGTTCTACGGCGGCACGCAGATTAACGATTTTTCCGCATTCGGTAAGAGTTACAAAGTCATCGCGCAAGCGGATCAGGAATTCAGAATGTCGCCGAATGCTAACCGTGAATTGACGGTACGCAATCAGCAAGGTGAAATGCTGCCGTTGAGTTCGTTTATTACGCCGGAACAACGCGGGTCGGTCGCTATTTTGACTCGCTATAACAATTTCCCGGCAATCAAAGTGGGCGGTAACGCGGCGAACGGCTACAGTTCCGGCCAAGCGCTCCAAGCGTTGCAGGAAGTAGCGGCGGAAGTCTTACCCTCCGGCTACGGGTTTGAATTTGCGGATCAGTCGGCACAGGAAATCAAAGCGGGCAACCAAATGCTGTACGTTATGTCATTGGCACTGCTGTTCGTATTTCTTTCGCTGGCCGCTTTGTACGAAAGCTGGAAAATTCCGTTTTCCGTACTTCTTTCGGTACCGGCCGGATTCTTGGGAGTGGCTTTCTTCGGCTGGCTCTTTAACATCAACAACGACATTTACTTCCAGATCGGTCTGCTGACGATTATCGGATTGGCTGCGAAAAACGCGATTTTGATCGTGGAGTACGCCAAAATCCGCGTGGATCACGGCATGGATCACGTCAAAGCAGCCATCGAGGCTTCTAAAATTCGTTTGCGCCCGATCCTGATGACTTCATTGGCATTTATTTTGGGTTGTTTACCGTTGGCGCTTTCCACCGGCGCGGGCAGCGTTTCGCGCAGTGAAATGGGCACGACAGTCGTCTTTGGCATGTTGACGGCGACGGCGTTGGGAATCTTTATGATTCCGATGCTCTTTGTCGCGATTGAAAGCATCGGTAACGACAGCAAAAGAAGCAAGGAATAAGAAAAAAGAGCCGGTCATTTGACGGGCTCTTTTTCTGAATGCCAACGTGCTTCATGGTATAATAAATAGCAGAATATTTTAATTCAAATGATGAGGTGACAAAATGGCAGAAATGATTTTAGTGTCGGGCCATAAGAGTCCGGATACGGATACGATCTGTTCCGCATTGGTTTGCGCTCATTGGTTACGGGCGCAGGGGAAAGAAGCCAAAGCGATTCGCGCGGGCGAAATCAATAAAGAAACGGTATTTGCATTGGACTACTTCGGCAGCGAAGCGCCGGAGCTGTTGACGCGGGTAGAAGCCGGTCAGCCGATGTATTTAGTCGATCACAATGAAAGCAAACAAGCCGTAGACGGGATGACTGACGCGGATGTACAGGGATTGATTGACCACCATCGCCTCGGCGATTTCACGACGGATCAGCCGATTTTGATACGCATTGAACCGGTCGGTTGCACGGGAACGATTTTATATTCGCTCTATCAGCAGTGCGGTATTGAAATTCCGCGGCAAATGGCGGGTCTGATGCTGTCGGCGATTATTTCCGATACCCTGTTGTTCCGTTCGCCGACGTGCACGGAACGGGACCGCAAATCCGTGCAAGAATTGGCGCAAATCGCCGACGTCGATTATGAAAAATACGGTATGGACATGCTCAAAGCCGGTGCCGATCTTTCCGACAAAACGGCAGCGGAATTGGTCCTGACCGATAAAAAAGAATTTGACGGCAAAAAAGGAACATTCAGTATTGCCCAGCTTTCCGTCATGGATACGCAACCGATTTTGGCGCAACGCGATGAGCTTTTACGCTTGCTGGAAGAAGATCGCGCCGCCCATAATTATGAGGCATCCTTTTTGATGGTCACGGATATTTTAGAGGAATCGACGGATCTGCTGTACACCAGTCAGGTGGAAACCGCGATCGAAGCGGCGTTTCAGGTCAAAGGCAACGCGCAAACATTGCATTTGCCGGGCGTGATGTCGCGTAAAAAACAGGTCGCTCCGCCACTGCTGGGGGCATTATAAAAAGGTTGCTCCGGCAACCTTTTTTTCTTGGGAGAACGGATGACAGATTACTTTACTTCATTGAACGACAAGCAGCGCGAAGGCGTGCAAACGATTCAAGGCCCGGTTCTGATCTTGGCGGGCGCCGGTTCGGGCAAAACCAAAGCCTTAACCAGTCGCATTGCGTACATGCTGGAGCAGGGGATTTCGCCGCAGGAAATTTTGGCGATTACCTTTACCAATAAAGCGGCGAAGGAAATGAAAGAGCGTGTGAAAAAATTAGTGGGAGCGTCAGCGGATCATATGTGGATCAGCACTTTCCACTCGTTTGGCGCGCGCTTTTTACGGCGCGAAATCGATGTCATACCGCCGTATACTCGCCAATTCACGATCTATGATGCGCAAGACAGCCAACAGGTCGTCAAAGGCATTTTAAAAGAGATGAACCTCGACGATAAGCAGTTTGCGCCCAATGCGCTACAAGCGCGCATTTCCAATGCGAAAAATAATTTGCAAAACGCGCGTGCGGCGCAAGAGGCGGCGGACGATTTCTTTGCGGAAAAAGCCGCTGAAGTTTACGCTCGCTATGAAGCGATATTGCAAGCCAACAATGCGTTGGATTTCGATGATCTGTTGCTGCTGCCGGCGGTTATTTTGCAACGTCATGCGGATGTGCGCAAGGCGTATCAGAACCGCTTTCGTTATATTTTGATCGATGAGTATCAGGATACCAACCACGCGCAATACGTTCTGACTCAAATGCTGGTCGGTCCCGAGCAAAATCTTTGCGTGGTCGGCGATGTGGACCAGAGTATTTACTCATGGCGCGGCGCCGATGTGCAGAATATTATTGATTTTCAGAGAGATTATCCGCGGGCGAAAGTGTTGAAGCTTGAGCAGAATTATCGCTCGACGCAGACGATTTTGAATGCGGCTAATCATGTCATTGAAAATAATGAGCACCGCCCCAGCAAAAATCTTTGGACGGATCAGGCGAATGGCGAGCCGATTTACTACTACGAAGCGGTTTCCGAAACGGACGAAGCGCAGTTTTGCGCCGGTGAAATGCAGCGTCTGGTGAGTGAAACTCCCGCGAAATACGGCGATATGGCGGTGTTGTACCGCACCAATGCGCAGTCGCGCGCTATGGAAGAAGCATTGGTACGACGCGGTATCGCCTATACCATTGTCGGCGGGACACGCTTTTACGATCGCCAGGAAATCAAAGATGTGTTGGCGTATTTAAAAGTGTTGCAAAATCCGCGCGACGATGTCAGCGTGGAACGCATTATCAATGTTCCCAAGCGCGGTATCGGCACCACTACGGTAAGCCGCGTTAAGGACGCCGCGCGGTTACAGGGCGTGTCATTGTTTGAAATGATTATGGCCGCGGACGGAATTGAGTCATTAAATGCCGGTACACGCAAAAAGCTGAACGCTTTCAGTGTTTTGATGTTGGAATTGATGAATACGGCGACGACCGAAAACGTTACCGACTTATTGGAAGCGGTGTTGGCGCATACCGAATTGATTACCAGTCTGTTGAATGATACGGATCCGCGAGCGCAAAGCCGCGTCGAGAACATCGGCGAATTGGTGTCCGTTGCCAAAACCTACGAAGATGAAACGGAAGATCCCACGTTGCAAGGCTTTTTGGAACAGGTCGCGCTGGTAAATGACGTCGATACATTTGAAGAAAGTCGCGAAAAGGTTACCTTGATGACGTTGCACAGCGCCAAAGGTTTGGAATTTCCCATCGTCTTTTTGATCGGTATGGATGAAGGACTTTTCCCGCATGCGCGGACGCTTTTCGCGCCGGATGAACTGGAAGAAGAGCGGCGCTTATGCTACGTCGGGATCACGCGTGCGGAAAAAATTTTATATTTGACGCACGCCAGCTCTCGTACCGTGTTCGGCAGCACCAATCCGTACTTGGTGAGTCGTTTTGTCGGTGAAATCCCTGAAGATCTGGTGGAAAAGAAAGAAAATAAAAACCGTATCCGTTGGGGGCAGGCCGACCGGGCGAAACGAACCGGCCAACGTGTAGTCAGCAATGCTTCTGTCGGTGTCACCGCGCCGAAAGGCAAGGTTAACGCCCGCTATGACTGGCGGGTCGGCGATCGGGCGCGCCACACGAAGTGGGGGCTCGGTACGGTGGTGGAAGTGCGCGGTGAAGGCGAACGCATGCAATTAAAGTTAGAATTTCCGGGCCGGCAGGTGCGCCTGGTAATGGTAAAATTCGCGCCTTTAACAAAGGAGTAAGCCATGGTTGAGAAAACTGCCGCTGAACGCGCACGGGAATTGCGCGAAACGTTACAACACCACAGCTATTTATACTATGTGCTTGATCAGCCGGAAATCAGCGATTTTGAATTTGACAAATTGTATCGGGAATTGGTCGAATTGGAAACGGCGCATCCGGAATTGATTACGCCGGACTCACCGACACAACGCGTCGGTGCGGCACCGTCAGGGGCGTTTAGTAAAGTAACGCATCAGTTTCCCTTGTACAGTTTGGCTAACGCGTTTAGCGTTGGTGAGGTCGATGCGTTCGCTAAACGCATTCAGGAACGCTTAGGTAGCACTGCACAAGTAGAATACGTCACCGAGCTTAAAATTGACGGTCTGGCGATTAATCTGATTTATGAAAACGGCCATTTGACGCAGTGCGTAACGCGCGGTGACGGTGAAGTCGGTGAAGATGTTACCGCCAATGTAAAGACGATTCGTTCGTTGCCGTTGTTTATAAAAAATGCGCCGGCGCGATTGGACATTCGCGGGGAAGTATATATGCCGCGCCAGGCGTTTGTTGAGCTCAATGAAGCTCGTGATGAAAATGGGGAAGCGCCGTTTGCCAACTGTCGCAACGCGGCTGCGGGTTCGCTGCGTCAGCTGGATCCGCGCGTGACCGCGGCGCGCAAACTGGATTTCTTTGCATACGCCATCGGCAATGCGGAAGAAACCGGCATTACGTCACAACGTGAGTTATTGGAAACACTGCAAAAGTATCGTTTTTCCGTCAATCCGAACTATCACCTCTGGCATTCTGTGGGAGAGATCGGCGCGGAAATCGAGCGTTGGGAGACGGCGCGGCGAGATTTGGCGTACGATACCGACGGTTTGGTTATTAAGGTCAATGATTTCGAGCAGCAACGTGCTCTCGGGTACACGGCCAAAGCGCCGCGGTGGGCGATTGCATACAAGTATCCGCCGGAAGAAGCGAAAACCAAAGTGACGGATATCATCGTGACGCTCGGACGCACCGGCGTGCTGACACCGTCTGCGGATTTGGAACCGGTGTCGCTCGCGGGTACGGTGGTCCGTCGTGCGACTTTACACAACGCGGACTACATTGCGGAAAAGGATATTCGCGTCGGGGACACTGTTTTGATTCACAAAGCGGGAGAGATCATTCCCGAGGTTATTCGTGTCATTACCGAGGACCGTGACGGCAGTGAATCGGCGTTTTTGATGCCGCACCAATGTCCGGTATGCGGCAGTGACGTGACACGTATTCCCGGAGAGGTGGCGTACCGTTGCCAAAATCCGAGCTGTCCGGGGATTCTGCGGGAAAAATTAATTCATTTTGCGTCTCGCCAAGCGATGAATATGGACGGCGTCGGCCCCAAAGTGATTGACTTGTTGTTGGAGCACGACTTATTGCATGACGCGGCGGATTTATATACGTTGCGCGTGGAAGATCTCGTAGAGTTGCCACGGTTCGGAAAAAAGCGCGCGGAAAACCTGGTGAACGCGATTGCCGAAACCAAGGAACGCGGACTGGCGCGCTTACTGTTTGCACTCGGTATTCGCTATGTCGGCACGAAAGCGGCTCGCTTGCTTGCAGCCGCATATCCGACGTATGAAAAATTACAAACGGCGACACCGCAGGAATTGGCGACGGTGGACGGCATCGGGGAAACGATTGCCGAGAGTTTATATACGTATTTACAAATGCCGCAATCCATTGCATTTATTCATAAATTACAAGATCTCGGCGTAGTTACCGATGAAGAAGTAAGTGAACCGGCAGCGGACGGCATTTTTAGCGGTGAAAAAGTAGTTTTAACAGGAAAGCTGACCCGCTTTAATCGAACGCAAGCAGCGGATCTGATCGTTGCGCAGGGCGGTGAGGTGGCAAGCTCCGTCAGCAGTAAAACAACCCTGGTCGTGGCGGGGGAAGATGCCGGCAGCAAACTGGCAAAAGCGGAGAAACTCGGCATTACCATTTGGACGGAAGACGATTTTGAAAACGCCGTGGCGAAAATCGAACCGTGATTTTACCCGCGATACCAATAACAGCTATGCTATAATAAAGCCATTATGAGGAGGGAATGCCATGGAATTAACAGCGGCAGAAATGGTTAAGGTGGCGCACCTTGCGCGTTTGGAATGGGATCCGAAACGGGCGGCGACACTGGGACAGTCGTTGAATACGATTTTAACCTATATGGAAGAACTCAATGAATTGGACACGTCAAATGTTCCGCCGACTGTACATGCGGTGGAATTAACCAATGTGTGGCGGGAGGATGTTCCGCAACCGTCTCTGGATCATGAAAAGGCTTTGCAGAACGCTCCGGAACGTGACGGACGTTATTTCAAAGTACCGAAACTTATGTAGGGATGGAGGATTATTGTGAACGCGTGGACCATACATGAAAGTCATCGCCGTCTGCTTGCCAAAGAGATCTCGGCGGTGGAATTAACAAAACAGATTATTCAGCATAAAGAAAAGGTGGAGCCGGAAATTCACGCTTACCTGCACGATACGCATGAGCGTGCGCTGGCGACCGCCCAAAAAGTCGATGACAAAATTGCCGCCGGCGAAACGATTGCTCCTCTCGCGGGCGTTCCGGGCTCACTCAAAGACAATCTTTGCAGTGACGGTGAACCGGTCAGCGCCGCGTCAAAAATTTTGGAACATTTTATCGCGCCGTACAATGCGACGGTCGTTGAAAAATTACAGGCGCAAGATTATGTATCCCTCGGCAAATTGAACATGGACGAATTCGCGATGGGCAGCTCGACGGAAAACTCGGCCTACGGCCCTTCCAAAAATCCGTGGAATACGGAATGCGTGCCCGGCGGCTCCAGCGGCGGCAGCGCGGCAGCGGTAGCGGCACGTTCGGCATTGTGGGCATTGGGCTCGGACACCGGCGGATCGATTCGTCAGCCGGCTTCCTATTGCGGTTTGGTCGGTTTGAAGCCGACATACGGATTGGTTTCCCGCTATGGTCTGCTGGCATTTGCTTCTTCCCTCGATCAAATCGGACCGTTGACGCAGGATGTCACCGATTGCGCCATCGTCTTGAATGCGATTGCCGGACACGATCCGAAGGATTCGACGAGTATCGCAGGGGAGCGCCCCGACTATACAAACGCACTGCGAAGCGATGTCAAAGGTTTGCGCATCGGCGTACCGGCGGAATATTTTACGGACGGTATTAAACCGGAAGTGAAACAAGCGGTTGAAGATGCATTGAAGACGTATGAAGAATTGGGTGCGGAAATCGTTCCGGTTTCATTGCCGCGCGCTAAATATGCTATTTCCGCTTATTATATTGTGGCACCGGCGGAAGCCAGCTCCAACCTCGCCCGTTATGACGGCGTCGGTTTTGGGTTGCGCGTACCGGGCGAAAATTTGATTGAAATGTACAAAAAAACCCGTTCCGAAGGTTTCGGGGCGGAAGTGCAGCGCCGTATTATGCTCGGCACGTATGTATTGAGCGCCGGCTATTATGACGCCTATTATATGAAGGCGTTGAAAGTACGCACACTGATTAAAGAAGACTTTGCCAACGCGTTTTCCAAAGCGGATATTTTAGTTACGCCGACGGTGCCGGATACGGCATTCCGCTTCGGTGATAAAATCAATGATCCGCTGGCCATGTATATGGAAGACGTCTGCACGGTACCGGTTAATCTGGCGGGTATTCCGGCGCTCAGCATGAATTGCGGATTTGCCGACGGCATGCCGATCGGGATGCAGTTGATCGGCCCCAACTTGAGTGAAGAACGGCTCTTGCAAGCGGCCTATACATTTGAGCAGGCGCGGCCGGATACGCAAAAAGTAGCGGCTCTGGGAGAGGTGAAGTAATGAAGTACGAAAGTGTTATCGGCTTAGAAGTACATACCGAATTAAAAACGGCAACAAAAATTTTCTGCGGCTGTAAAACCACATTCGGCGCGGAACCGAACTCGAATGTGTGCCCGGTTTGCTTGGGCCTGCCGGGAGTGCTGCCGGTCCTCAATAAAAAAGTCGTCGACTTTGCTATTCGTGCCGGCTTGGCGTTGAACTGCAAAATCGCCAATTTCACGAAATTTGACCGTAAAAATTATTACTATCCCGATTTGCCGAAAAATTTCCAAACTTCGCAATACGATTTGCCGATTTGCGAACACGGCTATTTGGATATCGAATTGGACGGTGAAACACGCCGCATCGGCATTACCCGTATCCATATGGAAGAGGACGCGGGCAAACTGGTGCACAGCGGCACGACCATTACGGATTCCGATTCATCCAATGTCGACTACAACCGCACCGGTGTACCGTTGTTGGAAATCGTTTCGGAACCGGATCTGCGCAGCGGTGCCGAAGCTGCCGCGTATATGGAAAAACTCCGCTCGATTTTGGAATATATCGCGGTTTCCGATGTCAAGATGGAAGAGGGCAGCCTGCGTTGCGATGCCAACGTTTCCGTGCGCCCGGTAGGCGAAACCAAACTCGGCACTAAAGTGGAAATGAAAAACATCAACTCGATTCGCGGCGTGGCACGCAGTATCGAGTATGAAGCCCAACGCCAGGCGGAAGCCTTGGAAGACGGCGAAAAAATTGTACAGGAAACGCGTACCTGGGACGAAAGCAAAGGTACGACAGCCACGATGCGTGTCAAAGAAGAAGCGGACGATTATCGCTACTTCCCGGAACCGGACCTGGTGCCGTTCACGATTTCCGATGAATACATCGAAAGCGTTCGGCAGGCATTGCCGGAACTTCCGGATGCACGCAAAACCCGTTTAATGCAGGAACACGGACTTTCCGATTATGACGCGGGCATCATTACCCTTTCGCGCTCGATGGCGGAATATTTTGACGAACTCGTAGCCGCCGGTGCGGATGCGAAAGAAGGCGCGAACTGGCTGATGGGCGATTTTTCGATGCTGCTGAACGAAGCCGGTAAAACCCCGGCTACGGCGCCGGTTCGTCCGCAGGGACTCGCGGGCATGCTGGCCAAGATCGCTGACGGAACCATTTCCGGTAAAATCGCTAAAACTGTTTTCCGCGATATGTGGGAACAGGGTAAATCGGCGGATGAGATCATTGAAGCGAAAGGTTTGAAACAGATCTCCGATACCGGTGAATTAACGCAGTTGATTCATGACGTGGTCGCCGCTAACCCGCAATCGGTAGAAGATTATCGTGCGGGCAAGAAAAAAGCGATCGGCTTTTTAGTCGGCCAGATCATGAAAAAAACGAAAGGCCGCGCTAATCCGCAGGTAGTGAACCAGCTCTTGGTCAAAGAATTGCAGGAGTAAACTATGTGGCAGGAACAACATACAGAAAAAACAACCCGTGCGGATGAACCGCGCGTGATTAGCAAAAAAGAACGCGATGCCTTTCACGGCACGACCTTCGATGCCGAAGGAACCGCCGAAGATACGAAAAGCACACGCGTGATTGTACGACGTTGGGAAGATTTGCCGCTGCCTGTGAAACTGGCGGTGGCAGGAGCCGGTTTGTTGTTTGGTATGGTGTTTTTGGGGTTTAGCGGTATTTTTATTGTGATCGCACTTGTGGCGGCTGCTCTTTCATGGGTAGGCAGCTTTTGGCAGTAATAAAAACGGGCTTTGGCCCGTTTTTTTATTGCCACGATATCTCACAGCAGTTGGCGTCTCGACAATGGATCAGATATAATAAAGATTATGAGATAAGGGTGTGACCTATGGCAGTTAGTACGGTGCAATTTAATTTACCGGTGTTTAACGGACCGCTGGATTTATTATTGCACTTAATCCGCAAACAAAAAATTGATATTTACGATATCCCGATCCAAACGGTGACGGTGCAGTATATGGATTATTTAGCGCGCGCGGAAGCATTTAATTTGCAGTTGGGGACGGAATTTTTCCAAATGGCCGCAACGCTTTTAGCGATCAAGGCGCGCAGTTTGCTGCCCAAAGTACCTGCGGAAGAAGAGGAAGAAGATCCGCGGCAAGAACTTGCCGAGAGATTGATCGCATGGGAGCATATTCAAACGGTAAAAAGCGAAATTGAAACACGCTTGGCGGAGAATGCATTTTTTCTGGAAAAAGAGCCGACGCCCTTACAGGCTTCGGAGTATACGTTGCGCGTCAGTATGGAGCGATTAACCGGTGTTTGGCAGCGTTTAATCCAAAAGGAAGAGCCGGCAGAGGCGGATTGGCAACCGGTTCCGGAGTTGGATCCCAAGCCACTGCGAGAAGCATTTTTAAAAGCGATTCAACATGGCTCGGTGGATCTTATCCCATACTTTGAAAAACTGACCAATCGTTGGGAACAACTGACGTTGTTTTTAGAAGTTTTAGAAATGATTTGGCAGGGAACAATTACGGTGAAAGAACTCGGTATAGGCATTTATGTGGAGAGATTACGTCATGGCAACGGAACCACTCGCAGCACTTGAAGCGCTGCTCTTTATTGCCGGTGAACCGGTATCGACGACGCAAGTCGCAGAAGTGCTCAACGTCGGTACAAGTGAGGCGGTGAAACTTTGTCAGGAGCTTGCCGACCAATATGCCGCCCGATCGCAGTCAGGTCTGCTGGTACAGGAGACTGCGGGAGGTTGGCGGCTATGTACGCGACCGGAGTACGGTAAGCTGTTGGCCGAACGTTACGCGCCGCCGCTCTATTTGAGTAAAGCGGCGTTGGAAGTACTGGCCATTGTGGCGTTGCAAGCACCCGTGACGCGGCAGCAAATCGACGGCTTGCGTGGAGTTTCAAGCGAACGTACGCTGGCGAATTTACTGGAAAAGAATTTAATTATGGAGATCGGCCGCGCCGAATTGCCGGGACGACCGATTTTATATGATGTCACGCCGTATTTTAAGCGCAAAACAAATTGGCGGGACTATTATCAGAAGCAGGGAGTAAACGAAAACGATGAGAGAACGTCTTCAGAAATTGATTAGCCAAGCGGGGCTGGCATCCCGTCGGGCGGCCGAAACGATGATTACCGAAGGGCGAGTTAAAGTAAACGGTAAAGTGGTGACCGAACTGGGTCAAAAAGCGGATCTTACACGCGACACGATTATTGTCGACGGCAAAAAAATTGAACGGGAACCGCTGCAGTATTTCCTTTTTAATAAACCCAAAGGGGTCATCACTACTTTAAGCGATCCTGAGGGCCGGACGACGATATTGGAATATTTCAAAAAAGAAAAAGTCCGCTTGTATCCGGTCGGTCGATTGGATCTGAACACGGAGGGTTTACTGCTTTTGACCAATGACGGTGACCTGACCAACCGGTTAGAACATCCGTCGTCGGAAGTGGAAAAAGAATACGAAGTTAAAATCAAGGGCCGCGTGCCGGATAAAATGCTTACGGCATTTCGCGAAGGTGTGCCGCTGGAAGACGGCATCACCGCTCCCGCAAAAGTAAGCGAGGCCGTTTTTGATGTCAAGACAGGACTTTCGACCATTGTTCTCGCTATTCATGAAGGTCGGAATCGCCAAGTGCGCCGTATGTGCGAGCACTTTGGTTTTCGCGTGCATAACTTGAAACGCACACGGTATGCGACCCTGACTTTGCAAGGCGTCAAGCGCGGCAGCTATCGAGCGTTGACAGCCAATGAAATAAGCGATCTTAAAGCGCAGGTTACGCATGCGTAATGTTGTTGTGATCGGTGGCGGCTGCGCCGGGCAAATGGCGGCGTATGCAGCCCAAACGGCAGGCGCACGAGTGATTTTACTGGAAAAAATGCCGCAACTCGGTCTTAAAATGGGGATCACCGGCAAAGGACGCTGCAATCTGACGAATGCCGCGTCTATGGAGGAACTTATTCGCCAGACGCCGGGCAACGGTAAATTTTTATATAGCGCCTACCATACTTTTACAAATACGGATTTGCTTTCGTTACTTGCGTCATGGGGTGTAAAAACGAAGGTGGAACGAGGCGGCCGTGTGTTTCCCGAATCCGACTCTGCACAGGAAGTCCGTCGTGCGTTTCGTACGGCGCTCACCAAAGCGGGGGTGGAGGTTCATACGGAAGCATCTGTGCGCGAAATTCACCGAGAGGGTACTGCGTTTGAAGTGACAACCGCGGAACGTACTTGGCCGGCGGAAGCTGTGATTATGACGACCGGGGGCGCTTCGTATCCGCAAACCGGTTCCGACGGTAGCGGACATGAATTGGCGAAAGGATTGGGGCACACTTTAATACCGCTATGTCCTTCTCTGATTCCGCTTGTCTGTGAAGAAGCATGGTGCAAAGCATTGCAGGGACTTTCGTTGCGTAACGTCGAACTCACATTGCATATTGACGGTAAAGCGAAACAGACTTTGCGCGGCGAAATGCTTTTTACGCATTTTGGCGTATCGGGACCGATTGTCTTGCGTTTAAGTGATGCGGCTTCGCGGGCGTTGCAAAAAAACAAGAAAGTAACATTTTCTTTGAATGTAAAACCGGCTCTTACGTCCGAGGTATTGGATGCCAGACTCCGGCGAGATTTGGAAAAAAATCATTTACAGCAGATGAGCAATGCCTTGCGCGATTTATTGCCGCAGCGTTTGATTGCACCGATGTTGCAGGCAGCGGGGATTGAAAGTGACGTTAAGGCGGCGGAGCTTTCCCGCGCGGGACGGTTGCGCTTAGGTCACGCATTGCAAAATCTGTCGTTGACAGTGACGGGCACACGACCGTTGCGTGAAGCGATTGTAACAGCGGGGGGCATCAGCACCAAAGAAGTAAATCCCAAAACAATGGAATCGAAAATTGTGCCGGGCATTTATTTTGCCGGCGAGATCTTGGATGTTCATGCGTTTACGGGAGGATATAATTTACAGGCAGCGTTTTCTACCGGCTACCTTGCGGGCGTTAGCGCGGCAGGAAAGGAGTCGGAGCAATGAAAAAAATTGCGGTTGCGATTGATGGCCCCGCGGGGGCCGGCAAAAGTACGGTCGCTAAAGAGCTGGCGCAACGACTGGGATATGTATACCTGGACACCGGGGCAATGTACCGGGCACTGACTTGCGAATTACTGCATCGAGGTGTTCCGGTGGACCAGGAAGAAAAAGTCTGCTCCGTCGTCCGAAATTTAACGGTGGAATTAAAAAATGATCAGGAAGAACCGATAGTGACGGTGAATGATCGTGATGTGTCCGCTCATATCCGTCGTCCGGAGGTGTCGGCCCATGTTTCACAAGTCGCCGCATATGCTTGCGTGCGCCAACATTTAGTCAAAGAGCAGCAGCGCCTTGCCGAAAACGGCGGTATCGTCATGGACGGGCGCGATATCGGCACAGTGGTGTTACCGCGCGCCGAGCTGAAAGTGTTTTTGACGGCTTCCGTGGAAGAACGAGCCCGCCGGCGTTTGGTACAATGGAATGAAAACCACCCCGATGAGCCGCAGACACTGGCGCAAATCGTGCAAAATATTCAAGAACGCGATCGCAAGGATACGGAACGCGCCATTTCCCCCCTCAGACAAGCGGAAGATGCCGTTTTGCTGGACACCACTTGTTTAACGCGGGAAAAAACGATAGATACACTTATAGCCATGGTAAAGAAGGTGACGGAATGATTAAAAAGAGCCTCCACCTGCTTGCAAAAATTTTATTTATTTTTCTGGGCGGCGCGAAAATAATCGGACAGGAGAATGTACCGAAAGAAGGTGGGGTTATTATCGCGTCTAACCACAAAAGCAACTGGGATCCTCCACTCGTTTTTGCGGCCATGCCGAGGCAAGTGTATTTTTTGGCAAAAGAAGAATTGTTTCATAATTTCTTTATGCGTAAATTTTTAAATTCTTTAGAAATGGTTCCTTTGCATCGTGGCAAAGCGGATCGCGCGGCGATGCGACAATCATTTGCGATTATTCGGCGCGGTGAGTTGCTAGGGATTTTTCCCGAAGGAACGAGAATTCGGCATGAAGGTTTGGGTCCTTTCCACACCGGCATGGCCTCACTGGCGTTACGTCTCGGTGTGCCGATCGTTCCCGTGGCTGCGATTCATACCATGCATCCGTGGAGCAAATCGGTACCGGTGGTGGCCATTGGCAAACCGGTCATGGTGGAAAAAGATAAACCAACTCCCGAAAAAATTACAGAACTTAATAATTTGATTAGAGAAAGAATAGAAAAACTTTATGAAATGTATAAAGGTTGAGATATGAAGATTATTGTGGCGAAAAAACTGGGCTTTTGCTATGGTGTAAAACGCGCCATGCAAATCGCGGAAGACCTAAGTAAAACGGGGACTGACGCGGTCACTCTGGGGCCGATTATTCATAACAATCAAGTGGTGAAAGGACTACGTTCCAAGGGGATTGACTATGTCGAATCGCTTGATGACGTGCCTGGAGAAACGGTAATTATTCGTTCTCACGGAGTGGGCCCGGCGTGTTATAATAGAGCTAATGAAAAAAATTTAAAGATTATCGATGCGACCTGTCCGTACGTTGTACGGGCACAAAAAGAAGCCAATCGCTTAGTGAATGAAGGTAAGACGGTAATTATTTTCGGGGAAAAAAATCATCCGGAAGTCAAAAGCATTGCCGAATGGGCAATGGATCGCGCTATCGTTGCGGAAACGCCCGCCGATTTAGCCAACTTGCCGCACCTCTCTGAAGCAAGCGTTGTATCGCAAACTACGTTTTCGCAGGCCTTATTCCAAGAGATGCTTGCTCTCCTCAAAGATAAAGTGGATCATGTAGATGTCCATCGCACGATTTGCAATGTCACGGCGGAGCGGCAGAATGCGGTAGCGGAGTTGGCAGAGATAGCCGACGTAATCGTAGTCATTGGTGGCCGACACAGCGGTAATACACGCCGTCTGTACGAACTTGCCAAAGCAAACGGCACCCCGGCATACCATATTGAAACGGCTGCAGAATTACGCTCGTCATGGTTTCAAAGTGATTGGACGGTTGGCATCACAGCCGGTGCATCCACACCGGACTGGATAATCGAGGAGGTATTGTTGGCAATGGATGATATGAAAACAACTTTTGAAGAGATGGACATGAATTATGATTTTCACAAAGGAAGCATCGTAGAAGGCACGGTCGTTGATCTGACCGATGAAGAGGCCTATGTTTCGTTTGGTTACAAAACGGAAGCGGTGCTCCAAGCGCGTGAATATTCATTTCCGGCTCCGGAATCCATGAAGGATGTACTGGCGGTCGGCGATACAGTCAAAGCGCAAATCACCAATGCGGTGAAAGAAGATGGTACGATCTACATCTCCAAAATCAAATTGGATCGTTTGGCGGACTGGGATATCGTCGAACAGGCATTGGCTAACGATGAACCTGTAGAAGTCGAAGGTATTGAAGCGATTAAAGCAGGCCTTCTCGTCCAGATTAAATCGTTACGCGGTTTTATTCCGCTTTCCCAGGGAGATCTGCGTTTCGTACGCTCGCTCTCGTTCCTTGTCGGTACAAAATTCCAGGCGAAAGTACTGGAAGTGGACCGTTTGAAAAACCGTTTGGTTTTGAGCCGTAAAGCGATGCTCGAAATTCATCGCGAAACGGAAATGGAAAACATGAAAGAAGCGTACGAACAGGGCACGCAACTTACCGGTATCGTGAAAAAAATCATGCCGTACGGCGCGTTTATTGACGTTAACGGCATTGAAGGTTTACTGCATATTTCCGATGTAGCCTGGAACAAAATCGACAAAGTCGAAGACGTTTTGGAACCGAACCAGGAAGTGGACGTTATCATCAAATCGTTTGATCCGGAAAAACAGCGTATTTCTTTCAGCCGCAAAGATACCTTGCCGGATCCGTGGATGGATGACATTCAAAATTATGCAGTCGGTGATACCGTTGTCGGGAAAGTCGTAAAATTGATTGATTTCGGTGCGATTGTAGAATTGACTGACGGCTTGACCGGTTTGCTGCACATCAGCGAAATTACCAAAGATCGCAGCAAAAAAGTGGGCGATGTATTAGCAGACGGCGACATGGTCGAAGTGCAGATCATCGGCATTAATAAATCCCGCAAACGCATCAGCTTCAGCCTGATCCAGGTACAGGAGCATGCGGAAGGTGTGACGGAAGAAATGCCGGCGGATGAAGCTCCGGTGCACGATGTTGCTGAAGCCGAAGAGGTTACGGCGGACGCGACGTCTGACGAAGAATAAAACCGTCAGCGAGGCAAAGAAAAAGCAAAAATGCGGGGGGACGGTTCGCTGTTTCCCGCATTTTTTATTGAAGGAGTAAGCTATGGACAAGCCGCTAGTGGCGGTGGTCGGACGGCCGAATGTCGGCAAGTCGACGTTATTCAACGCTATTATTAACAAACGCATTTCCATCGTCGAAGATGTTCCCGGTGTCACTCGCGATCGCATTTATTTTGATGCGGAGTGGCTCGGCACACAGTTTACACTGATTGATACGGGCGGTATTGAGTTTTTGGTGCCGGAAGAAGACCATATCAGCGTTGGTACCAAAGCGCAGGCTCAGCTTGCGATTTTGGAAGCCGACGTGATCGTACTCGTCTGTGACGGGCGCGTCGGTGTCACGGCGGATGATGAACAGGTCGCCCATTTACTACGAGATGCCGGTAAACCGATAGTGCTTGCGGTCAATAAAATCGACAGTCCTGCGCAGGAAATGAATGTTTATGAGTTTTATTCTTTGGGACTGGGTGATCCGCATGCGATTTCCGCTTCCAATCTGCTGGGACTGGGAGACTTATTAGACGATGTAGTGAAGCATTTTCCGCAGCGCGAAATCGATCCGCATGAAGATGAACTTGTGCATGTGGCGCTGGTCGGTCGTCCGAATGTCGGCAAGTCTTCCCTTACCAATGCGCTGCTCGGAGAAGAACGTGTGCTGGTGAGTGATGTGCCCGGTACGACACGAGATTCGATTGATACGCATTGGAAATACCATGGCGAGGAATTTGTGCTGATTGATACCGCCGGAATGCGTCGTAAGGCAAAAATTGATTTGCCGGTGGAGCATTACAGTGTCATTCGTTCGCTGCGTTCGATCGATCGTGCCGACGTAGTCGTACTGGTTTTGGATGCGACACAAGGGGTCACTGAGCAGGACACCAAAATTGCGGGCTATGCGCATGAAGCCGGTAAAGGCATGATCATCCTTGTCAACAAATGGGACTTGATCGAAAAAGACAGCAAGTCTACCGAAACATACGCGGAAGATATTCGGCGTGAATTGGCCTTTTTGCAATATGCACCGATTGTGTATGTCTCAGCTCTTACCAAACAACGAATCCATCGTTTGGGAGAGCTGATTCAATTCGTTTCAGAACAGCAAACACGCCGCGTTTCGACAGGGGTTCTGAATGAAGTTTTAACGGACGCAAAATTGATGAATCCGCCGCCGATGAAGTATGGTAAGGAAATCAAGCTGTACTATATGACACAAGTGGGAGTTAAACCGCCGACCTTTGTGCTTTTCTGTAACTACGCGCAATACGTTCATTTCTCGTACGTGCGGTTTTTGGAAAATCGTTTGCGTGAGTCGTTCGGATTTGAAGGTACGCCGATTCGATTGGTTTTACGCGGTAAACGCGATGGTGATGATGAGTGATTAATTATTTGCTTTGCGTTACGGGGGCATACTTGCTGGGGTCGATTCCCAGCGGTTTGTGGCTCGGCAAACTGCTTTGCGGTACCGACTTACGTCGGCACGGCAGTCATAATATCGGCGCAACCAACGCTTATCGCACGTTGGGAGCGCGTATGGGGATTGCCGTTTTTGTCGCGGATTTTCTAAAGGGCGTAGCGGCGACATCGTTAGGTGGAAACGATCCGATACTGCTTGCGCTTTGTGCGGCAGCGGCGATTGTCGGTCATTGCTTTTCCGTGTTTTTGGGATTTCGCGGCGGCCGCGGCGTGGCGACCGGCTTTGGGGTCATGTGTTGCCTGTCGCTACCAGTAGCCGTTGCGGCGGCTGCCGTTTGGGCGATTTTGGTCTTTACGACACGGTTAGTATCCTTGGCGTCTATTGTCGCAGCGTTGACCGTACCGATCCTTTTATGGTGGTGGCAGGCTCCGTCGGCATTCTTGATTTTTGCGACTTTGGGCGTCATTGCTATCATCTTTCAACATCGTGCCAATATCGGGCGATTACTGCAGGGCAAAGAGAAACGAATTGAACGCGCAAAAGTAAAACGTCGGCGTAAAACAAAATAAGATAATCTGAGGTGATATTGTGCAGATAGCCATGATAGGTGCAGGTGCATGGGGCATTGCGATGGCCAGATCGCTTGTCGAAGTGCATCCGAACGTATGCTTATATGCACGAAACGCTGAAACGGTCGCGGAAATGACGAAAACTCGTCAACACGCGGCATATTTACCGGGTGTGTTGCTTCCAAATCAAGTGAAAATTACCGCGGATTTGGAAGCAGCTGTGACGAATGCGGACGTGGTCGTGTTGGCGACGCCGTCGAAAGCGATCGGGACAATGGCGGAAGCGATTCGTCCATGGCTCCTTGAAAATGCATTGGTCATTTCGGCGGCGAAAGGTTTGTCGCCGAGCGGGGGACGCTTATCGGAAGATATTAGAGTCGCATTGGCCGGCGTCACGGAGGAGATCGCCGTGATTTCAGGTCCGAATCATGCGGAAGAAGTCGGGCGTTTGTTGCCGGCGGCCACCGTGGTCGCTGCTGCTCGCAAAGAAACCGCTATGCGGGCGCAGGATGTCTATATGTTGCCGCATTTGCGCGCGTATTACAGCACCGATATAGTTGGTGTAGAATACGGCGGCGCATTAAAGAATATTATTGCACTCGCTGCCGGCGCGGTCGATGGCGTCGGTTACGGGGACAATACACGTGCGACTTTGATTACCCGCGGCTTAGCGGAAATCGTACGCTATGCAGCGCATTTCGGAGCACGCAATGAAACCTTGTTTGGGCTTTCCGGTATGGGCGATCTGATCGTAACCTGTACGAGTAAACATAGCCGCAATCATGAAGCGGGCAGAGCATTAGCGCAAGGCTTGACGGAAACGCAGATCACACAGGGAACAAAAAAAGTGGTGGAAGGCATCCGAAGCACTCATATCGTATATCCTGTGGCGCAGCGGGAAGGTATTGAAATGCCGATTACCGAGCAGGTATATCGAGTGCTTTCCGGAGAAAGTTTATTGCAAAACGCATTGCAAAACCTGATGACACGGGCAAAAAAAGAAGAGCACCAGGAGCCTGTTATTTTGTAATTTGAAAATACCAATGTTATAATACAATGTAACTATCGAGGGTATATGAGAATCATTGGTGGTACTAGACGCGGACATAAATTGGCGGCGCCGAAGGGGATGGCGACGCGCCCGACACAAGATCGGGTGCGCGAAGCGATCTTCAATACGCTGGCCAATATAGGTTTACTGGAAACACGCGTGCTTGATTTATATGCGGGCACCGGCGCCATGGCGCTGGAAGCGTTAAGTCGCGGCGCGGAATTTGCTTGCGCCGTAGATGAAAAAACTGCTGCGGTGATTCGTCAAAACGCGGAGGTTTGCGACTTTTCTTCACAGATCGAAGTACGTGAACAACGCGTCGAATCGGCATTGGCGAACTTGCCGCAGAATCAACCGTTTGACTATGTTTTTCTCGATCCGCCGTACCAACGCGGTTTGGTGGAACCTGTACTGCGGGAATTGCTCCGTGCGCGATTCGTGCAGCCTACCAGCGTAGTTGTTGTTGAACAGGCACGGGAAGAAAACTTGGAGATACCTAAAGGTTATCGGCTCTGGCGGCAGAAACATTACGGCGGTACTATGGTGACCTATTTGGTGGTAGAAAGGGAAGAAGGATAATTGCGTGCGAGTGGGAATCTGCCCGGGCAGTTTTGATCCGGTCACAAAAGGCCATGTGGACATTTTTGAACGCAGTGCACAATTGGTCGACAAACTGGTTGTTGCGGTCTTTGTGAATCCCGGCAAGAAACCGATGTTTTCGATGGAAGAACGGGTAGCTTTGCTGAAAGAAGCAACGACTCATATTCCGAACGTAGAAGTGGATGCGTTCTCCGGCTTACTCAATGATTACGTGCGTCAACGTGACTCGCGCTTAATCATTCGCGGGTTGCGAGCATTCAGTGACTTTGAATATGAATTCCAGCGGGCGTTATTATTGAAAGATCAGGATCCGGAAATTGAAACGGTTTTTATGATGACGCGCGGTGAATATTCGTTCATCAGCTCTTCGGGAATCAAAGAGTTGATCATGTTTCGCGGTGACGTGGGGCGGTTGGTACCGCCATGTGTATTAACCGCACTGGAAGAAAAATTGGCGGTTGCCAAATAAAGGAGTGGTATTCATGGATACACGCAAATTGCTGGAAGAGCTTGATTATGTAGTAATGAATGGTAGAGAAGTTCCGTTAACAAACAAACGTCTTGTCGATCAGGACGAGGTGGCGCGCATCATTGACGCGATCAACAGCTCGTTGCCCAATGAATTGGAGAACGCCAAGCGTATCGTTGCCGATAAAGAACGTGTGATGATGGATGCACAAAAACAGGCGGAAACGATTATTGCGCAGGCCAAAGATTATATCGCTAAAATCACGGAAGAAAGCGAGCTTGTGAAAAATGCCCAAGAGCGCGCCAATGAAATTATCGCGAATGCGAACCAAACCGCGGACACTATGCAGCAAAACGCTCTTGAGTATGCGACCGATGTTTTGAAATATGTCGAAGAGAACATGGAAGGAACGCTTGATTCGTTGCGTAAAAATCGGGAAAGCCTTATGCAACAGCAACCGCAACAAGGGACAGAAGATACCTTACCGCGGAAATAACAGGGCGGAAAAAAGAGCTTGCCGAAAGCTCTTTTTTTGTATATTTTTATTGGCGTAAACGTTCATTAAAATATATAATAAGTAATTAATAAACTGAGAAATGAACGGGAGGAAATTCCATGAACGATAAGTACAATCCTGCAGAGATTGAGAAAAAGTGGCAGGATATATGGTATGCAACGGATGCCTTTCATACGCATGTCGATGCGGAAAAAGAAAAATATTATGTGCTCGAAATGTTTCCTTATCCGTCGGGAAATTTGCACATGGGACATGTACGTAACTACGCGATCGGTGATGTGATTGCTCGTTTCATGACGATGCGCGGGTACAATGTGCTCCATCCGATGGGCTGGGATGCGTTTGGCATGCCGGCCGAAAATGCGGCGATCCAGCGCAACATTCATCCGGCAAAGTGGACATACAGCAACATTGAAAACATGAAAAAGCAGCAAAACAAATTGGGGCTTTCCTATGACTGGGACCGGGAGGTCACGACTTGCAGCGAGGACTACTATCGGTTTACGCAGGAGCTGTTTTTACTCTTCATGGACCGCGGCCTTTCGTATAAAAAAGAAGCGAAAGTCAACTGGTGTGAACATTGCGGTACCGTACTGGCGAATGAACAGGTAGTGGACGGCTGCTGCTGGCGGTGTGATACGCCGGTAATAAAGAAAAATCTTTCGCAATGGTTCTTAAAAATTACTTCGTACGCGGATCGTCTGTTGAATGATCTGGAACTCCTTAAGGGCTGGCCGGAACGCGTTAAAACGATGCAAAAAAATTGGATCGGGCGCAGCGAAGGTACCGAATTTAAATTCGGCGTGAAAGAGTTGCCGGAGGAAACCATCTCCGTATATACCACACGTGTCGATACCGTGTACGGTGTTTCCTACGTAGTGTTAGCACCGGAACATCCGTTAGTCGAGAAAATTATTGAAGGCAAAAAAGAAGCTGATGCCGTTCGCCAATTCGTCGAAGAAATGCGAAACGTCAACGAGCTCGACCGTACTTCGGAAGATGTCGAAAAAGTCGGCCTTTTTACCGGCGGTTATGCGATTCATCCCTTAACCGGTGAAGAGGTGCCGATTTGGGTGGCCAATTATGTATTAGTGGACTACGGTACCGGTGCTGTGATGGGTGTACCGGGGCATGATGAACGCGACTTTCTCTTTGCCCGCAAATATAATTTGCTGGTACATGTTGTCATAAGCGAAGATACATCGGATAGAATACCTGAAAAACTTGATGATGCTTATACGGAAGACGGTATTTTGATCAACAGCGGCGAATTTAACGGTCTAACCAGTGCGGAAGCTCGTCGCAAGATTACGGAAAAAATGCAGGAACAAGGAATCGGCGAAGCCCATGTCAACTACCGGTTGCGTGATTGGTTGATCTCCCGTCAACGGTATTGGGGCGTGCCGATTCCGGTCGTTTACTGCCCGCATTGCGGCATGGTGCCCGTACCCAAGGAAGATTTGCCGGTACGCTTGCCGACCGATGTAGATTTCAATAGTAAGGCGGCAGTATCTCCGCTGGAAACGAATGAAGAATTTTTGTTTACGGCGTGTCCTAAGTGTGGCGAAAAAGCTCGTCGCGAAACCGATACGATGGATACGTTTATTGACTCTTCGTGGTATTTCCTGCGCTATACGGATCCGCAAAACGATCAGGAACCGTTCAGTAAAGATAAGGCCAATTACTGGATGAATGTCGATCAGTATATCGGCGGCATTGAACATGCGATCTTGCATCTTTTATACTCCCGCTTCTTTACGAAAGTACTGCACGATGCCGGTATGACGGAAGCGGTTGAACCCTTTGATAAATTACTGACGCAGGGCATGGTGCTGAAAGACGGCAGTAAAATGTCCAAGTCGAAAGGCAATGTGGTTTCGCCGGAAGAATTGGTCGCTCAGTACGGTGCCGATACGGCACGGCTTTTTACTCTTTTTGCCGCTCCGCCGGAACGTGATTTGGAATGGAGCGATCGCGGTGTGGAAGGAGCGTTCCGCTTTTTGAATCGCGTTTGGCGCATTGTGGGACGTTACCTGGAAATGCCGACGCAAAAGCGCGAATTGACTTCCGAAGATAAAGATTTACGTCATGAAACCCATCGGGTACTCCAAAAAGTGACAAACGATTTGGACGGTCGTTACAATTTCAATACTGCCATCAGCGCGATCATGGAATTGGTAAATGCTTTGCATGATTACGCTGAGCGAGCCAATGATATTCCTGACAGTTTACGCCGTGAAGTACTGCGCGATTTGGTGATTTTGTTGGCACCGTTCACACCGCATATCGCGGAAGAGCTGTGGCAGGCACTGGGCGAGCAGGAAAAGAGCGTACATGAGGCCTCGTGGCCGGAAGTGGACCCGACGGCACTGGTGGTGGCTGAAGTGGAACTTGCCGTGCAAGTGAATGGCAAGGTTCGCGCCACCATTCAGGTGGGAGTGGCCGCTACGAAAGAAGAAATCGAAGCAAAAGCACTCGCTCATGAGAGGGTGCAAGAATTTATCGACGGCAAAGCGATTCGCAAAGTGATCGTTGTGCCGCAAAAAATTGTTAATATCGTGGTTTAAAAAATAGCGGCAGGAACTATACCTGCCGCTATTTTTGGTACGCATGCTATAATAAATACGATATCTGGACATTCATTATCGAAACATCGATCCCATATGGGTAAAGGGGGAAGCCAAATGAAATGCCCATTTTGTAAATATGCTGATACAAAAGTAACCGACTCGCGGGTGACGGACGATGGAAATGCCATTCGTCGGCGACGGGAATGCTTGTCCTGTCATCGCCGCTTTACCACGTATGAACTGGTCGAAGAAGCGCCGCTGATGGTGATTAAGCGTGACGGGCATCGAGAAATGTTTGACGGTGACAAACTGTTACGCGGATTGATGCGTGCTTGTGAAAAACGGGAAGTCAGTGTGGAACAAATAAAAGAATTGGTGGCTTCTGTGGAGCGGGAACTGCGCAATCGCCTGGTGCAGGAAATTTCCTCGGAAGAACTGGGTGAAGTGGTTCTGGCGAAGTTGAGCGATCTAGATCCGGTAGCGTACATTCGTTTCGCGTCTGTTTATCGTCGGTTCAGTGGCTTGAAGGATTTTATGGCGGAACTGGAAACGTTGATGGCCAAAGAGAAACAAAAGCAAAAAGGAGTTGAGTCGAAATGATCATCGATTTGCATTGTGATACATTGATGAAGCTGTTGGACGTACCTGCCGGCGGCGATTTGCGTAAGAATGTTTGGAATATCGACTTGGAGAAGCTGCAAAAGTCAAATTATTTACTGCAGGACTTTGCGATTTTTGTAGATCTGGAAGAACATCCCGATGCGTATGTTCGTTATGGTGAAATGCGGGATACGTTTTTGGCGAACATCGAAAAATATGGTGATAAAGTACGCCGGGTTCGTACGCTTGCAGACCTGGAAGCCTGCCGTCGTGATCACATCATCGGCGCATTGCTTTCCGTAGAAGAAGGCGGGGTTTTCGGCGGTGACTTGCAAAAACTGAAAAAGGCGTTTATTGAGGACGGCGTGCGACTGGTCACATTGACTTGGAACTATGAAAATGAATTGGCATTTCCGAACGGGACAGAAGGTAAAGACAAAGGGCTCAAAGCACGTGGCTGGGAATTTGTCGAGTGGATGCAAGAAAACGGTATGATCGTCGATACGAGCCATTTGAACGATCAAGGTACGAGAGAATTGTTGGAACGCGCCGAAAAACCTGTGATGGCTTCCCATTCTAATGCGCGCGCCGTTTTTTCGCATCCTCGTAATTTGCCCGATGATTTATTACGTGCGTTCGGGGAAAAAGGCGGTGTGATCGGTTTAAACTTCTCGCGAAATTTCGTCGGTTCCAAACCGATTACAGATCCTTCCGAATTGAACAATCCGAAATTACTTTTGGCGCCGTTGACGACAGAAGAATATCATCAGGTGGCGATCGGCGAACGACCGATTCCGGCACCTCAATTGGATACGCCGCTATTGGTTTCCAAGGCGGCGGATATTGCTCGCCATGCTCGATATATCGCTGACATGGCAGGAATCGAAACGGTCGCGTTGGGAACCGATTTTGACGGCATCCAGCCTTACCTTGAAATTCATGACGCCTCCGAAATGGATAAATTGTTTACAGCACTAGAAAAAGAAGGATTCTCCGCGGACGACATTGACCATATCAGTCACAAAAATGCCATGCGCTTCTTTAACGACACACTGCCGGCAGGTAAATAATGGATATCGCCAATGCACTTCATGAGCATATAGAAGTCGCCCGGATTTATCAGGAGCATGCCAATGAAATAGCACAAAGCGGAGAAATCATTTGCCATGCTTTGCAGCGCGGGCGGAAGATTTTATTTTGCGGCAACGGCGGTTCGGCGGCGGATGCGCAACACTTGGCGGCTGAACTGATTGTGCGTTACCACGATGAACGTTGTGCGTTGCCGGCGATCGCATTAACAACGGACACTTCGATTTTGACTGCCGCCGCGAACGACTACGGTTACGGAGAAGTGTTTGCCCGTCAAGTAGCGGCGCTGGGGCAAAAGGGAGATATATTGGTGGCGATTTCCACGAGCGGCCACAGCCCTAATGTACTGAAAGCAATCGAGATCGCACGAACCAACGGGCTTACAATTATCGGTTTGACGGGAGCCAAAGGTAACGAAATGGATACATGCTGTGACTTGGTGCTGCATGTGCCGAGCGATGTGACAGCCCGTGTGCAGGAGATGCATATTTTAACGGGACATATTTGGTGTGAAATGGTGGATGAATATGCGCACGAATGGTGAGCGTTTTTTCCGTTCATTAGATACTTTACGCATTATTGTGGTCGGTGATGTCATGTTGGATCGCTACCTGTTCGGTCAGGTAGCGCGCATTTCGCCGGAGGCGCCGGTGCCGGTGCATCGTATCGAAAAAACGGAACGACGTTTGGGCGGTGCTGCTAACGTCGCTGCCAATTTGCGCGGATTGGGTTGCCCTGTACGTTTGATCAGTGTTGTCGGCGACGATGGCGCCGCTGCTGAATTTCGTGAGGTTTTACGTGCGAACGACATCGATGACAGCGGCATATTGACGGATGCAGCCTTACAGACGACGACAAAAACACGCGTGATCGGTGTACAACAACAAATGCTGCGGATTGATCAGGAACGGATTCAGGACATTTCGGAACGTACCGTTTCCCGCATCTGTGAGCAGATTGCAAGGGAAATTGCAAAAGGTTGCGCGGCCTTAGTGATTTCTGACTACGGCAAAGGAATTTGTACGGAATCACTTTGTCAAAAAGTAATTCAAATTAGCCGCGATGCGAAAGTACCGGTCCTGGTAGATCCGAAACAGGCGGATTGGTCTCGCTACCGTAATGCCACTCTTGTGACGCCGAATTTGAAGGAATTAAGTGAAGCCTACGGAACAACGATTGCGAATCACGAACGAGAAGTAAAAACAGCTGCGATTGCTCTGATGCAAAAGTCGGGTGTGCAGCAAGTGGCCGTAACACGTTCTGCCAAAGGCATTCTTTGGGTGGATAATGAATCGCACAGTTTTCAGCATCCGGCGTTGGCGCGGGAAGTATACGACGTTTCCGGGGCGGGTGATACGGTAGTAGCCGTACTTGCTGCGGCGATAGGAGCACAGCTGCCACGACGCTTTGCGTTGCATTTGGCGAACTGTGCCGCCGGTGTAGTAGTCAGCAAAGTGGGTACGTATGCGATTTCGCAATCGGAACTGGCAGTCTCGTTGAGTGATAATATCCATCAGGATGCCGCTGTATTGAAACTGTCCGAGCTTACGCAAGTGGTTAAAGCATGGCGTGAGGCGGGGGATACTATCGTCTTTACCAACGGTTGCTTTGATTTGATTCACCGCGGACATTTGACGTATTTGGAAGCGGCGGCGGAACTGGGAGACCATTTGATCGTCGGCGTCAATTCCGATGCCTCGATACGACGTTTAAAAGGAAGTTTGCGGCCGATTGTTTTCGAAGCGGATAGGGCGTATCATTTGGCGGCGTTGCGTGCGGTGGACGCTGTAGTTGTTTTTGACGAGGATACTCCGTATGAGTTGATCCGAGAGATTCGTCCGGACGTATTGGTCAAAGGCGGAGACTACTCGCCGGATGACGTCGTGGGCAAAGAGTTTGCCGGTCGCGTGCAAATAATTCCTTTTGTGGACGGATACTCCACAACGAAACTTATTACTACTATTACCAGTCGAAATAAAGGAGTTCATTAAATTGTCACAACGAGCGATATTTTTAGACCGTGACGGAGTAATTAACGTTGATCACGGCTATGTGAGTCGACCGGACGAAGTGGAATTTATTCCCGGAGCGCGGGAAATGATTGCCGAACTGAGTCGACAAGGCTGGCTGATTTTCGTTGTGACCAATCAAAGCGGCGTGGCGCGCGGCATGTACACGGAAGAGGACGTGCAGGCATTGCACCGCTGGCTGAACGAAGAGTTTGTCAAAGTGGGCGGAAAAGTGACGGAGTTTTTCTATTGTCCGCATCTTTTACATGCCAAAGTAAAAAAATATGACGTGGATTGCGTTTGCCGTAAACCGCGGCCGGGCATGATTATTCAAGCACTCAGTAAGCATCGTATCGCACGGGAAGACGCGTTTTTGATCGGTGACGGCGCACGGGATGTGGCGGCCGCCGAGCGTGCCGGCATTCGCGGATTTTTATTTACCGGCGGTAATGTGCAGGAATTTATGCATGAATGCGTACGGGATCTTCAATGGAATTAAATTTGCCGCAAGCACGTATCTTAATTATTAAAATGAGCTCGCTCGGCGATATTATTTGTGCGTTGCCGGCGCTGTTTGCGTTACGTAAGAAGTATCCGCAAGCGCATATTACTTGGGCGGTTCATCACGCATTTAAAGATATTTTGCCGGGCACTCCTTATTTGGACGATACCGTTTTGATCGACCGGACTCGTATTCGCCGGCCTTCTTATTGGCGCGAATTACATAGGGAATTACACGAGCGCTCGTTTGATCTGGTATTGGATTTGCAGATGATTGCTAAGAGTGCTTTGGTGGCTCGTTTAAGTGGCGCGAAAGCGCGTTACGGATATTGGGAAGCGCGCGAAGGAAGCGGACTGGTAAGCCAGCCGATTGTCGGCGCGCATCAATATGGTCATATCACGGAACGTTTATTGGACGTGGTAGAATATTTCGGCGCGGATATCGACCGGATTGCGTATCCTTTGTGTGACATCAGTGATGCCGAAGTCACATTACGTCAAAAATTACAAGCCTCGGGTGTGACCGGCGAGTATATTGTGATTGCGCCGAGTAGCCGCGGTGTGGGGAAGGATTGGCCGGAAACATCCTGGCGGGAACTGATCGGTCAGATGACCGCTGACGGGCGGCATGTAGTTATTGCCGGCAGCGCCGCTGACACCCCGTTGGCGCAACGTTTGCTGGCGGGCGACCGCGAGAAAAGAACGGCGGATCTGACAGGACAAACGAGTTTACGTGAATTGCTGGCGCTGGAGAAACATGCGCGTATGCATATTTCCGGTGATACGGGCCCACTTCATATTGCCAATGCGTACGGTACGTCCATCATTGGTTTGTACGGCCCGACGCGTCCGGAACGCAGCGGTCCGTTTCACAATCCGCAAGGCGATTATGTGACGGCACAGCAAGCGCAGAATGCCGATTTAAAAATCAAGAAAAACCGCAATATTACGATGAGCACAATCCCGGTAGAAGATGTCATTACATTGTATCGTAAGAAAATAAACGCGGAACAAAAAAAGAGACCGTAACGGTCTCTTTTTTAATGCGTGGTTTGGATTTTATGTCGATTTCGATTGAGATAGATGAGGCGTGAATTGTAGGCGATGGAGACAGCAAGTAAACCGCAAATAATACCGACCCAATAACCGTAAGGACCTAAGTTTGTATAGTGCGACAGAAAAATGCCTAAGGTCAAACCGATACACCAATAGCATAATAATGAAACGATAAATACGAAACGTACGTCTTTATAACCGCGCAGCGCTCCTTGGATTGGTACGCCGGTAGCGTCCGCAAAGGTAAACATCAGCGCATACACCATAAAACTGGCAGTGAGCGTAATCATTTGCGGATCATTGGTATAAAGACCGGCAATCGAGTTGAAATTAAAGAAGGCGAGAATAAATAGAACGGTTGCCACGCCAATCGTAAAAACTTGCGCCATGCGGGCATAGCGTAAGGCGGCCGCAAAGCGCTTGGCACCGAGTTCAAACCCGCATAAAATCGTCGCGGCAATACCGGCGGAAAGAGGGAGCGAGTACAATACGTTGGAAAAATTATTCGCGGCATTATGAGCGGCAATAACCTGTGTGCCATAGCTCGTGATTAAGAGACCGACAATGGAAAACAAGGATATTTCCAAAAAATTGGCACCGCCGATCGGTAAGCCGATTTTCAGCTGCTCCTGCCATCTTGCGAAATGAAGACCTTCCCATTCCTTGAAAATACGATAATGGGAAAAGGGTGGCAAAAAAAGCATAACCAAGAAAAAAAGCAAGCAGTTCACACTGTTGGAAATGGTAATCGCCAGTCCCGCTCCGGCACCGCCCAACGAAGGAATACTGCCATAACCGTCAATAAACACATAGTTCAAAATAATATTCAGGAAAAATCCTGTAGTCATAATCGAAAGAGAAATACGAGTATAACCGTGAGCATCCACCACATTGCGCAATGTTACAGAAATGAAACTGGGAATAATTCCGTAGGCGATAAATGTCAGAAACCCCTGCGTGACGTTGCGTACAGCAGGCTCGAGTCCTAAGTTATCAAGCATCCAGGGGAGGAGCAAATTTCCCATGCAAATGGTTACCAGGCCGATAGTCAGAGAAAGGTAGATTCCTTGACGCACAATGGAAGGAATACTTGTCGACTGATTGGCGCCTAAAAGTTGGGAGATAATTGGCGTAAGTCCCATAAAAAGACCGATCGAAGTCATTAACACCGGCACCCATAAATTTACGCCGACCGCCGCACCTGCAAGATCCACAGTACTATGCCGACCGGCTACCGTAGCGGCGAAAAAACCGCCGGCTACAAGGGATAATTGAGTTAGGAAAAGCGGAATCCAAATAGAAAAAAATTGCCGCCACATTTGGCGGGGATGGTCGAAATGTTGCATGATACCTCCTTTGAGTAGAAATATTATATCATAAACCGAACGGAATTTTACTGTATGAGGATCTGATCATACGGATCGGTATCGCTAAAACAAAACTTGTACTATGTTATAATGAAAAGAACAAAGAGAACATTGAGATAATTTAGATAAAGCTGGTGAAATGATGGATCGAAATGAATTCTGGCAAACTCATAAACGTAAAATTGTTTGGGGAGTGCTTTTTTTATTGCTTATATTAGCCGGGGTTTGGTGGTGGACGCATCGGACTACAGAGAGCAAAGAATCCTATGTATTGGGGCAGGTTGCCATCGGCTCGATTGCCAGCTCGATTGATGCGACCGGCATGATCGAACCGGTCAATGAAGTGAAATTGAGTGCCAACATTTCAGGCACTTTGACACAGGTCTTTGTAAAAGAAAATCAGCAAGTCCATAAAGGCGATGTGTTGGCGGTAATTTCTGCGAAATCGGCGGAAAGTCAGTTGAGTCAGGCGGAAAGTATTTTAGCCAATAAGCGAAGCCTTTACGATCGATATCGGCAATTATATGCCGAAGGAGCGATTTCCTATCAGCAATTGGCGGATGCGCAAATGAACTATGAAACAGCGCAAGCTACCTACAATAAAGCGCAATCGGACATATCTGACACGACGATTGTCGCGCCGATGGACGGCATTGTGATCGGGGAGCCGATGAAAGCAGGTGAAACGGTAGCGCAGGGCTTGTCTAATCAGATGATCATTGCGAAAATCGCTGATCTTTCTTCTATGCGGATTCGTCTTTTAGTGGATGAAACTGATATCGGCCAGGTCCGGGCGGGACAAAATGTAACATTTACGGTTGACGCTTATCCGAATCGGAAATTCCACGGGCATGTGACGGATATTTCCCGTACGCCGGCTTCGAGCGGAAACTCCTCCGGTGCAGCGGTTATTTACTATACGGTATATGTGGCGATTAGCAGTGATGAAATCAGTGCTTTGTATCCGTCCATGACAGCACGTGCGATCATTGATGCGCAAACGAAAGATCATGTCGTGTTGGTACCGATTACGGCGCTACGCAGCGATGTGAACGGCCAATATGTATATAAAAAAGCGGGCGATAAGCTGGAAAAAACACCGGTGGTGATCGGTATTGTTACAGATACTCAGGCGGAAGTTATTTCCGGCCTTAACGCCGATGATACCATTGTGACCAGCGGTAGTGTCAGCGAGGATAAAGCGGGCAATTCGGCAACGCATCATCCGCGAATTTAGGTGAAATGATGAGTGTGCCTGTAATAGCGTTGAAAGATATCGTTAAAAATTATCGCTTAGGAAAAGAGGAAGTACCTGTACTGAAAGGGATATCTCTTTCCGTAGAGCGCGGTGAATTTTTGTCGATCATGGGACCTTCAGGTTCGGGCAAGTCAACCTTGATGAATATTCTGGGATGCTTGGATCGTCCGACTTCCGGCTCGTATGAATTGGACGGCGAAGAGGTCGCGCAATTATCGGATGATCGATTGGCGCAAACGCGTAATCAAAAAATCGGGTTTGTATTTCAAAGTTTTAACCTGCTTGCCAAGTTATCCACTTTGGAAAACGTAAAATTGCCGATGATTTATGCGGGAACGCCGGAACCGGAGCGAACCGAGTATGCACGCAAATTATTAACGCAACTTGGCCTGGGCGAACGTCTGCATCATCTGCCGACGGAACTTTCCGGAGGCCAACGACAGCGCGTCGCTATTGCGCGAGCCTTGGTCAATCATCCTGCGATTATTATGGCGGATGAGCCGACGGGCAACTTGGACAGTAAATCCGGTGCGGAAGTTATGGAAATCTTTACGGAGCTTCATCGTCAAGGTCGGACGATTCTGCTGGTTACCCATGAGGCGGATATTGCCGCTTATGCGCAATCCCATATCGTGTTGCGCGACGGGGGCGTGACGCAGGAATGGATGGTAGCCGACGATGCGTAGTATGTTTTGGGAAAATTTACAAATCGCGTGGCAGGCTTTAATCAGTAATAAAATGCGCTCCCTTTTGACGATGCTGGGGATTATCATCGGGGTGGCTTCCGTGATTGCGCTGGTCTCGATCGGCCAAGGCGTCCAAAAAGATACGGAAGATCGGTTTTCGCAACTCGGCTCCAATCTCCTGATTGTTATACCGGGAGCACCGCGAACACCGGGATTGCGACCGGTCGCAGGGAGTCTGGAAACGCTGCACTATAATGATTACGTGGCGATTACGTTGTTGCCTAATGTCAAAGATGCCTCGCCAATGGTGCAGGGGTCGTATGTAGTAGTGGCCGGCAACAAAAACTGGACGACAAAGGTTATCGGCGTTACCGCATCCTACCGTAATGTCAGGGACGCGGAAATTGAGGAAGGTCGCTACTGGACGGAAAAAGAATACAAATCGCGTGCGCGCGTAGTGTTACTCGGGAAGACGGTCGCAAAAAATCTGTTCGGCGATGCTAATCCGATCGGCAGTAAAATTCGTGTAAAAAACGACCCGTATGTGGTGATTGGAACTCTTGCGGAAAAGGGTGCATCGGGAGGGAATGATGCGGATAATTGCATTTTAGCGCCGTTCAGCACCGTACAGGAACGGTTGCTCGGCATCACTTATGTGCAAACGATCAGCGTCGCCTCCGCATCCGGCGATACGATGTCGCAAGTGGAAGCGGACATTACGAATCTTTTGCGGATCCGACATAAGATTTTGCCCAATCGCGAAGATGATTTTACGGTGGAAAATATGGCAGACGTTTTAGAAACCGTACAGCAAACCATGCAAACGCTTACCCTCTTCTTGGGTGCGATTGCGGCGATTTCGCTGTTAGTCGGCGGTATTGGAATCATGAATATTATGCTGGTATCAGTAACGGAACGTACTCGTGAAATCGGAATACGTAAAGCTCTCGGTGCGACGTATCGGATGATTATTACGCAGTTTTTGATTGAGTCGATTACGATCAGTCTGGTAGGCGGCACGATCGGTGTCATCGTCGGCATCTTAGGGGCGCACGCGATGGCCTCCTTAGTCAACGTTTCCGCGGCCATTTCTCCTTGGCCGATTTTGGGATCATTTGCGTTTTCGGTAGCCATCGGTTTGCTGTTCGGTTTGTATCCGGCCCGTAAAGCGGCACGCTTGAACCCGATCGATGCGCTACATTATGAATAGGTGGAGTCGCTAATGATAACGGATCAGGAACAACAAAAAATTATGGAAATGGTGTTACTGAATCCTTTTGATCGCCTGATGAATTATGAAGTGGTGACGATGGAACCGGGACACTTGGTAATGAAAACAATAGCGCAGCGCGAAATTGTGGAAAACTCCTACCAGTCGACACATGGCGGTTTTCTTTTCGGCTTGGCCGATACCTATATGGGAGCAGCCTGTTTTGCACACGGCAAATCAGTCACGACTATGGGACTTCGTATTTCGTATATTCGCCCTGTCGCTTTGGATTCGACAGTGACGGGAACGGCAGAGGTTATTCATAACGGACGCAATACGATGCGGACGGTTTGCGATTTTCGCGATGAAAGAGGTCGGCTCTTAGCTCATTGTGAAGGAACATTTTATGTGATGGGGAAAGCCTTATGGATGATGGAGGAGAAAAATGATTGATCCTTCGTTGGAAAATTTTTATCAACGCGCCAAAAGTGAAGACCCTTATTTTCAGTTTATGAAAATTGAAGTAGTGGATCTCTTTCCGGGGAAAACTCATTTTAAACTGTTTATCGAACCGGATTTCCACACTAATCGCCGCGGAATTGCACATGGAGCGCCGTTGGCTACGATGAGTGACGCCTGCATGGGGTGGGCATCTCGGGCGCTCGGCTACCATGTCGTCACGATTGATTTGGATATTTCGTATATTCGTCCCGTTCCGGAAAATACATGGGTGCACGGCTACGGTGAAATTATCCACCACGGCAAAAAGACATTGATCGGGGAAGTTAAATTTTACGATGACAACAAAAGATTAATGCTTTCGGGGAAAGGCACGTATTGGATCGTGCACACGATTGATATCGCGCACGATATTTGAGGGGGGGAAAACAATGGACTTTACAATCACTGCCGAACAGCAGGAATTATTGGATCTGGTACAGGAAATTGTAACGAAAGAAATCGCACCGCGTGCACTGGAAATGGATAAAGACGGTGTGGTGCCGGATGAACTCTGGAAAATTTTGAAGCAGACCGGTCTGACCTCACTCGGCGTACCGAAAGAATACGGCGGCATCGGTTTGGATGCCATGACGTTGGCGCTTATTTTTGAAAAAATCGCACAAGGCTGCGCGGGTATTGCGACGGCGTGCGCGGCGAATATGCTGGCCATGCTGCCGGTGGCTTTCGGTGGCACACCCGAGCAGATGCAAGCTTTTTGTGACGTGATTTTAGGCGGAGGGATGGCCGCGTTTGCCCTGACGGAACCGAATGCCGGGTCGGATGCGTCGGCGATTGCAACACGCGCGAAAAAAACGGAAGGCGGCTACATTTTAAACGGTACGAAGCATTTTATTACCAATGGCCCGATTGCCGATGTGGTAGTGGTCTTTGCCAATGCCAATCCGGCTCGCGGCGTCCGCGGGTTGACGGCATTCATTGTGCCGACAGATACGGACGGCTTCAGTGTGGGGAAAGTGGAAGATAAAATGGGCATTCGTGCATCCGCTACTTCGGAATTGGTACTGACGGACTGCTTTGTACCCGAGTCGGCGCGGCTGGGGCGTGAGGGCAGCGGTTTCAAATGGGCGATGCGGACGTTGGATGCATCGCGTCCGTTTGTCGGTGCGATCTCCGTCGGTATTGCAGAAGCGGCATTGCAAGCCGCAGGGAAATACGCGCACACGCGTGTGCAGTTCGGCAATAAATTGATTGCGCTGCAGATGGTACAGCAGATGTTGGCCGATATGGCAATGGCCACGGAAGCATCCCGCTTGCTGGTGTGGAAAGCGGCCGCCGGTCAAATGGACGGCGCGAGAAACGCCGGCGTTATCGCGTCTATGGCGAAGTGTTTTGCGTCCGATACGGCGATGAAAGTGAGCACAGATGCCGTTCAGATTATGGGCGGCGCCGGTTACTCCAAAGAAGCGCCGTTAGAAAAATATATGCGTGATGCCAAAGTCATGCAAATTTTTGAAGGCAGCAATCAGGTACAACGAGGCATTATCGCCGGCGGTCTCAAGTTTACATAAGCGACTTGCGGAATCAAAGTTAACTTGTTATACTATCTTTAATTTCACATTGGATGCTAGGAACGAAAGGTGTATGGAATATTCGCACTTCAGGGAGCCGATTTCATGACTGGAAAAGTCGGCGTGTGAAACCATACAGTTCATTCGGGAGCAGTTTGCTGATAACGTAGGCAAAACGTATTTCTGCGATAAAGATTTCGAGTACTTATTTGGGTGGTACCGCGGAAGAGACTTTCGCCCCAGGCGAGGGTCTTTTTGTGTTTTCAGGAGGGTTGTTATGAAAGAGGAAATGCAGGAACTGCAACGGCGTGCGTTGGAAGAAATCGCAGCCGCTGCGAACGAATCGGAGTTACAAAAAATCCGAGTAGCGTTCTTAGGTAAAAAAGGGGAACTGACTGCGATATTGCGCGGCATGAAGGATCTGACTGCTGAAGAGCGGCCGGTCGTGGGAGCGCTCGCTAACGAAGTGCGCGGCCTTTTGCAAAAAAACCTGAGCGAGAAGCAGGATGAACTGGCACAAAAAGCACTGAGTGAACGGTTGGCGGCGGAAAAAATTGATATTACATTACCGGGACGTCGACCGCTGCAGGGACATTTGCATCCATTGACGCAGATCAATCGTCGCATTCAGGATATTTTTATGAAGATGGGGTATACGATTGCGCAAGGTCCGGAAATCGAAGATGATTTTTATAACTTTCAAAGTCTGAATTTCCCCAAAGATCATCCGGCGCGTGATATGCAAGATTCGTTTTATATCAATGATTCGATTCTTTTACGTACGCATACGTCGCCGGTTCAGGCGCGCACGATGCAGTCACAGGAACCGAACACGCCGATTCGTATTATTGCGCCCGGCAAAGTATATCGTTCCGACTATGATGCGACGCATTCACCGGTGTTCCATCAGGTCGAAGGACTCTTGCTTGATCAGGGAATTACGTTTTCCGACTTGAAGGGAACAATTGAACATTTTGGCCGGGAAATTTTCGGTACAGATACCAAGGTGCGCTTTCGTGCCAGCTATTTCCCGTTTACGGAACCGAGCGCGGAAGTCGATATTTCGTTCCGCAAACGCCACAGTAAAGGCGGCACGGTGGATACGTCCGAAGAATGGTTGGAAATTCTCGGTTGCGGGATGGTGCACCCGAACGTATTGCGTTTAAACGGTTACGATCCGGAAAAAATCAGCGGTTTTGCGTTCGGTATGGGTGTGGAACGAATTGCCATGCTGGTGTACGGAATTGACGATTTACGTTTATTTTATGGTAATGATGTGCGCTTCTTGGCGCAGTTTTAGGAGGGAAATATATGCTGGCATCGTTAACCTGGCTGCGCCACTATGTCACGATTGAGGGAGATCCGGAAGAGCTCGCCGAAACACTGACTATGGCAGGTATTCCGGTGGAAAAAGTACATGTCCCCGGCAAAGATATTAAAAATGTCGTTACGGGTAAAATTCTTTCAGTCGATCCGCATCCCAATGCAGACAAACTCGTTGTCTGCCAAGTGGATGTAGGAACGGAAACGTTGCAGATTTGCACCGGGGCAAAGAATGTGCGTCCGGGTCAAATTGTACCGGTAGCGCAACCGAACTCATATTTACCGGGTGGTATTCACATTAAAACATCGAAATTACGCGGTGTACCTTCGTTCGGCATGATGTGTTCGGCAAATGAATTGGGCTTCGATTTGAGCCTGTTATCCGGCGCACGCGCTGACGGTATTTTTATCTTGCCGAATGATATTCCGGTGGGTCATGATATCCATGAGTTTTTAGGTCTCGATGATGTGATTTTCGAGTTTGAACTTACACCGAATCGAGCGGATTGTTTCAGCATGGTGGGATTGGCTCGTGAATTTGCGGCGTTGTTCAACAGTCAATTGAGCCTGCCGACCATTCAAGTGAACGAGTCCGGTACGGCGATTACGGAAGACGCAAAAGTGACGCTTGCCGCCACCGATCTTTGCGAACGTTTTTCGACGCGACTTTTGCGCAATGTGAAAATTGCGCCTTCGCCGGAATGGCTGCAGGATGCGCTGCGCAGTGCGAATATTCGCAGCATCAATAATGTTGTCGATGTGACGAATTTTGTCATGTTGGAGCAAGGGCAGCCGTTGCATGCGTACGACTATGATACGCTTGCGGGACACGAATTAATTTGTCGCCGTGCATTGCAAGGCGAATTGTTAGTGACCTTGGACGATAAAGAACGAACCTTAGCAGAGGATCAGTTGGTCATTGCCGACCGAGACGGTGCGGTCGGACTTGCCGGTATTATGGGCGGACAACGCACGGAAGTGACCGACCAAACAACGACCGTATTGTTGGAGGCCGCCACATTCAACGGCGCGACCATTCGTCGCACCGCGCGTAAACACGGTCTGCGTTCGGAAGCGTCGGGACGTTTTGAACGCGGTATTGATCCCGATATTACGACACTTGCTTTAGATCGAGCCGCGCAGCTGCTGCAGGAAATGGGCGCCTGCGAAGTGGCCCCGGGGTATCTTGATGTGTATCCCGAACCGCAACCGACGCGCACACTCACCGTTACGGTAGAGGAAATTAACCGGGCAATCGGGATTACGTTGGAACGGGCTGAAATTATCGATATCTTGAAACGCCTTTATTTTGACATCACCGAACAGGGTGAAGCACTGTTCTTAACTGTTCCGAGCTGGCGCGGTGACGTAGCGGAACTGGCTGATATTGTTGAAGAAGTGGCGCGTCTCTACGGCTATGATAAAATTCCGAATACATTACCGCTCGGGCGCCAAACCAGTGGTCGTCAAAGCGATGAGCACGCAGCGATCGAAACTATTCGTGATATCCTGGTACAAGCCGGTCTTTCCGAGACGGTTACCTTCAGTTTCATGGCACCGCAAGATTTGAAAGCATTGGGGTTGGCAGAATCAGACAGCCGCTATCAGGCGGTTTCCGTATTAAATCCGATTACCGATGATTTCCCGCAAATGCGGACTACACTTGTACCGAGTCTGTTGCAGGCGGTCAAGCGCAATCTTGCCGTGAAAAATGAAAACTTGGCGCTGTTTGAAGCGGCATCCGTGTATTTGCCGAAAGAATTACCGCTTGCCGAATTACCGGAAGAAAAACCGTTTGTCACGGGGGTTCTTTGCGGTAGCACAGGGGTTGCACGTTGGCCGCAGGCACAGCATGCCTACGATTTTTATGATGTCAAAGGTTTGATGGAAACGGTTCTTTCCCGACTGGGCGTCACCGATTACCGTTGGGATGTAGCGGAAGACGCAATTTACCATCCGGGGAAGGCGGCCGCCGCGCTGCGTGACGGCAAAGTTTTGCTGTCTTGCGGTGAATTGCATCCCGTTGCCCAAAAAGGGTACGGCTTGAAACTGACAATGTATATATTCACAGTGGATATCGAAGCATTGTTGCCGTACATTGCGACAATACCGGAATACCAAAGCTTGCCGAAGTATCCGACGCTGGATCGGGATCTGGCCATTTTAGTTCCGGAAGGTGTCACGCATTCGACTTTGGTTGATGTCATGCAACGACAGGGCGAAGCGATTCTTGAATCGGTCGAACTGTTTGATCGTTACAGCGGTGATCAGGTGCCGAGCGGTTTTGTCAGCATGGCCTATGCGCTGCATTTCCGCGCGCCGGATCGCACCTTGCAGGATCACGAGGTGGATGAACGAATTCAACGGATTGTCCAACGGTTAAAAGCATTTAATTGCAGCTTACGTTAATAAAAAAGCCTGCCGAACTCGGCAGGCTTTTTTATTGTCAGCACAGTTTCCCACAGACACTTAATCCATATCGGCCATACAGAAAGAGTTAAATGGGTATATGGTATAATAAAATATCAATCCAAAAAGGAATGGTGCGAGATGAAAGTAATCGCATTTGTGGGTCCGAGCGGCACAGGGAAAAGCTATCGGGCATCAGTGGTCGCACATGAAAGCGGTATTGACTGCATCATTGATGACGGTATTTTAATTTATCAAAATCGATTGGCCGCCGGATTTTCCGCTAAAAAAGAAGAGAGTCGTTTGAAGGCGGTTCGTCGTGCTATTTTCCAAGATCCCGTGCAGGTCGCCTCGGTGCAAAAAGCGTTGGCAAAGATCAATCCGAAGAAGCTTCTGATTTTAGGAACTTCGGAACGCATGGTGGATAAAATTACACTGGCGCTTGGTCTGCCTAAGCCGAGCCGTTACATTCATATTGAACAGGTAGCGACCCGTGAGGAGATTGCGCGCGCCAACGAATCCCGTTTAAAAGAAGGAAAACATATTATTCCCTTGCCCACAATGGAATTGCGCCCTCATTTTCGCGGGTACTTAATCGATCCGTTGAAGTCTTTTTTTCGGCGCGATAAAAACAAAAAAGCCCAGGGGCCGGATGAAAAGTCGGTGGTTCGACCGATTTTCAGTTATTACGGCAAACTCGTATTCAGTGACGCGGTAATCATCGCTTTGTTGAACCGTGCGGTAGAAGTGACGCGCGGTGCCATTTCGGCGCATGATGTTAAAATTACGAAAATGCAGGAAAATACAAACGGTTTAGGATTGGAGTTTTCGCTGGTCATGGCCTTTAATCATGATCCGAAACGATTGATTCAGCGTTTGCAGAAGGCCATTCGTCATGAAATTGAGTATACGACGGGAATGTCGGTGCAGATGTTGAAAATATCGATTCGCGATATGGTTAATGTGCAGCGCCGGTAAACATCCCGTGTTTTGAGAAGGAGAACACATTGAAAGGAACGTACCATATTATTACTTACGGTTGTCAAATGAACGAAAGTGATTCAGAACGCTTGTCGGGACAACTGGAAGAATTGCAATACCAACCTACAGACAACATGCAGGAGGCAGACGTCATCGTCATCAATACCTGCTGCGTGCGAGAAAGCGCAGAAAATAAGGTTTACGGGAAAATTGGCGAATTGAAACATCTTAAAGCCAAGAATCCGAATCTTGTCATCGGCATTACCGGCTGTATGGCGCAGAAAAATAAGGAAGCGTTATTTGAACGTGCTCCGCATATTGATTTCGTCTTCGGGCCGTACAATATTCACCATTTAAAAGAATTATTGCAAAGCGGTAAAGCGGTCGCCTCGCATACGCTCAAAACGCAAATGCGCGGCGCTGATATTACAGATTTTACGGATCTGCATGCCGTTCGTAAAAGCAATGTTTTTGCCTGGGTGCCGATCATGCAGGGATGTAACAAGTTTTGCACCTATTGCATCGTGCCGTATGTACGCGGTCGCGAATGGAGTCGTCCGATCGAGTCCGTTGTCAAAGAAGTACGGGAACTTGCCACTGCAGGCTATAAAGAAATCACGCTCTTGGGACAAAATGTGAATGCCTATGGTCTTGATTTTAAAGACGGTACGGATTTTTCGGATTTGCTTCGCGAAGTGGATAAAATCGATGGCATTGAACGCGTCCGGTATATGACATCGCATCCTCGTGACATGACGAGGGAGATGATCGATACGATTGCGCAGAGTCGGCACGTGGTCACCCAAATGCACTTGCCGGTACAATCCGGTTCGGATGCTGTATTGAAAGGGATGAACCGCGGTTATACGGTAGAGCATTATTGCAAATTGGTGGATTATATCCGCAAAGTAATGCCCGATGTGGTACTGACGACCGATCTGATCGTAGGGTTTCCCGGCGAGACGGAAGAAATGCATCGGGAAACGCTGGAGCTGCTGAAAAAGATCCGTTATGACTTGGCGTACACCTTTCTATACTCGCCGCGCTCGGGAACACCCGCTGCCAAAATGGCGGGACAGGTTCCAAAAGATGTCATGAAACGGCGCTTACAGGAACTCATGAGTATCCAAAACGAGATCAGCTTAGAGCGCAACGAAACGATGGTCGGTAAAACATATGAAGTAATCGTGGAAGGGCCGACTAAAAATAATCCGAAGATGTGGTTCGGTCGTACGAGCGGTAACAAAATGATTATTTTTGCACCGCGCGCAACGACTATGATCGGTGAGACAACACAAGTGAAAGTAGACCACGCGCAGACGTGGCTTTTGCGTGGCGAATTGGCAGAAAGGAACTGACATGGCGGCCAAACTGACGCCGATGATGGCGCAGTATCAAGCAATCAAAAAAGAGCATCCGGATGAAATTCTGTTTTTCCGTTTGGGCGATTTTTATGAAATGTTCTTTGATGATGCCTTGCTGGCTTCCCGTGAGCTGGAATTAACCTTGACGGGACGGGCGGCGGGGAATAAAGAGCGTGCACCGATGTGCGGTGTACCGTTTCATTCGGCGGAGAGCTATATTTATCGTCTGGTGCAAAAAGGTTATCGCGTAGCTATCTGTGATCAGCTGCAGGATCCGAGTGAAACCAAGGGCCTTGTCGAGCGCGGCGTTACCAAAGTTATCACGCCGGGGACGGTTCTTTTGGACAGCTCACTGGCGAACGGTACCCGCAATTATTTGGCGTACTTGTATCAAAAAGAAGCACAAATCGTGTTGGTGCTTGCTGAAGTTTCGACCGGAGAATGCCGTTGGGGATTATTTACGGATAACGAAAAGCATGAACTGTTCGACGCATTGAGTATTTATGCGCCGACTGAACTGATTATCGAAGCGTCGGACGAATGTAATTTAAGTATCGAAAATTATGCTAAGTCGCGTCTTGGGGCAATGTTGATTTTGACCGCGGAAGAACTGGAAATGCCGCTACCGAAACTGACCGGGGCAACCGACTTCGGCGGTTTGGCGCTTGCGGAATTGCCGGCAGAGTCAGCGGTTCGCGAAGCATTGGCGCAGTTGTTTTACTATTTGGCAAAAACGTTGCAGCAATCGGCTAAACAGGTTACATTACTGTTGCCGTTGCGTGAAGAAGCGCAAATGACGCTTGATCATCGGACGTTACGTCATTTGGAAGTCTTACAGAATATGCAGGACGGAAGCATTCGCGGTACCCTCTATGCGCTTTTAAAGCAGACGCAAACGGCCATGGGCGCTCGCCTGTTACAGCGCTGGTTGGAAGCGCCGCTACTCTCGGATACGGAAATTCTGGCGCGGCAGGAAGCGGTGGCGGATTTTCTTAAAAACGCGCGCCAAGCGGATACATTAGGAAATATACTGGGGCGTATTTATGATTTTGAGCGGATCGTCACTAAGGTGGAGATCGGAACGGCGACGCCGAAAGATCTTCTGGCGGTACGGGATTCGTTAGCGGAACTGGTGCCGTTAAAGGAGCTTTTGCAAGAATTCAATGCACCTATGCTGCAAACGTTGAACCGCGATGTGGCGATGCACACGGATGTGTATACACTGCTGACGGAGGCTATCGCGCCTGACGCGGGTTTGCAACGTAACGGTGATTATATCAAAGACGGTTTTTCGCCGCGGCTGGACGAATTACGTTCGTTGGTCCATGACAGTCGCAGCTGGATCGCCAATTTGGAAGCGGCGGAAAAAGCTAAATCGGAACTTAAGTTAAAAATCGGCTTCAACAATGTGTTCGGTTATTATTTCGAAGTGCCTCGTTCCCAAGCGGAACGGGTACCGGAGTATTTTGTACGGAAGCAGACGTTGGCGAACGCCGAACGCTATATTACGCCGGAACTGAAAGAGTTTGAAGTCAAAGTACTGTCGGCACAAGCGGAAATGGACAAGCTGGAAGCACAGCTGTTTACGCAGGTGCTAGCGGATCTGCGACCGGCGCTTGCGGACCTGCAAAAAACGGCTCGTACTCTTGCCCTTATCGATGCGCTGCTGGCACTTGCCGTGGCCGCGCATAAATATCGTTGGGTACAGCCGGCATTAAATCGTCAGAATCGGATTGAAATCCGCGACGGTATGCATCCGATGTTGGCCGCCGCGCAAAAAGATACATTTGTTCCGAATGACACTGTTTTACGTCATGAGGACTGTGAAACCATGCTGATCACCGGACCGAATATGGCCGGTAAATCGACGTATATGCGACAAGTCGCATTGCTGTTGCTGATGGCGCAGATCGGTTCGTTCATCCCGGTGCGCACTGCAGATATTTGTCCGGTCAGCCGCATTTTTACGCGCATCGGTGCGACAGATGATATTTCCAGCGGTCAAAGTACATTTATGGTGGAGATGAATGAAGTCGCCGATATTTTACAGGCGGCGGATGCCAATTCCCTCATTTTGCTCGATGAAGTCGGTCGAGGTACGAGCACCTATGACGGCTTAAGTATCGCGCGCGCGACTGTTGAATTTATTGCGGAAAAAATCGGCGCGTTTACGTTATTTGCAACGCACTATCATGAGTTAACGGAAGTTGCGGATGTTTATCCGCACATTCAAAACTTTACGGTTTCCGTCAAAGAGCGTCGCGGAGACGTGCAGTTTCTGCGACGCATTATTCCCGGGAAAGCCGATAAAAGTTACGGTATTCATGTCGCCAAACTGGCGGGCTTACCGACGAGTGTGTTGCAAAGGGCACAGACGCTGCTGGCGGAACTTGAAAACACGGCTTCCGCTGCCCCTGTGGAAGCGGAGCGAGTTCCGGCAATGGACATTTTCGCCGACGGCATTTGGGATGAATTGGCAGGTTTAGATGTTTTCAGCATGACGCCGATGGAAGCAATGGAAACGTTATTCCGATTAAATAAGGAAGCCAAAGCGAGAAAGGGATTGTAATATGGCGCAAATACATATTCTCGATGCCGTTACCGTAAATCAAATTGCCGCCGGGGAAGTCGTTGAGCGACCGGCTTCGGTAGCCAAAGAATTGATTGAAAACGCCTTGGATGCGAATGCTGCACATATTGAAATCGAAATTGCGGAAGGTGGCGCTCGCTACCTGCGTGTGACGGATGACGGCAACGGTATGACGGCGGAAGATGCAGCCCTTGCATTTGTACGCCACGCGACGAGTAAAATTCAAAAAGCGGCCGATATCTTCGCGATCAGCTCGATGGGGTTTCGCGGTGAAGCCTTGGCAAGTATCGCGTCCGTCGCCAAGGTGACGTTGGTCACGCGTACGCAAGAGGCGGAAATCGGACAGGAAATTCGCATCGAAGGCGGCGAGTTAATTTCCTCGCAAACGATCGGAGCGCCGGTAGGCACGACACTTGAAGTGCGAGATTTATTTTACAATACGCCCGCGCGACAAAAGTTTTTGAAAACGGAACGTACGGAAAGCAGTCGGATTAATACATTGGTAGGCAAATTGGCCTTAGCGCATCCGCAAATCGCGATTCGCTTGATCAATAACGGTCGTACCGTGATTGATACGCCCGGCAACGGAGATATGTTAGATACATTTGCATCCTTATTCGGAACGGATCTTGCGAATGCCATGTTGCCGGTGGAGTATCAAACCGAGACCGACAGCGTGACCGGTTATATCGCTAAACCGGCTGTACTGAAGAGCAGTCGCCAATGGCAAACGTGGATTGTCAATGGTCGCATCGTGGAAAGCCCCGCTTTGAGTCGGGCACTCGACAATGCGTATCATTCATTGTTGCCGAAACGCGGCTACCCGCCGGCCGTGATTCGCGTGCTGATTTCTCCCGCGGATGTCGACGTAAATATTCATCCGCAAAAGCGGGAAGTCAAATTCAGTGATGAGCAGGCGGTATTCCGTGCGGTATATCATGCGGTTTTAAATGCGTTGACGAGTGTTGATGATGCGGCCACAGTGGCAACAGAAGTGACACAGGCACCGCTTGGTATGCAACGCCATACCGCTGCACTGCAAGGCGAATCCGCACCGGCACAAAATGAATTTACGCTAGCGGATAAGAAAACGGATTTTGAGCTCCGGCAAGGGGTGTTGGAGCCGACGGTACGTCTGCCGAATGCCGTTACGAAACCGAGCTCATCAGGCGCTCCGGCCGCTTCAACACAGACGGCAACGTCTTACGCACCGCCGCGTTGGAGCGTCGCGGAAGAAAATACGTTCAGCGAATACATGGCGAAAGTACAGCAAGATGATACCTCCGACGAAGAAGAACGCATTTTATTTACACCGCAGGAAGATGCAGAGGCTGCACTTGTCCCACTGGGGCAGATCGCGAACTGTTTTATCGTTTGCCAAAAAGGCGAAGAACTCTACATCATTGACCAGCATGCGGCGCATGAAAGAGTACGCTACGATCGTTTGGCACAGGCGACTGAAGGGATTCCTGCGCAAACCTTACTGGTGCCGCAACTCTTGCAACTCGATGCCGAAGATGTTCAAGCATTGCTCACTCATGAGGAGCAGTTGCACGCACTGGGATTTCAATTTGAGCAGGCCGGACCGCAATTGTTGCGCTTAGTAGCAGCTCCTGCCGATGCCGTTGGTACCGAACAGGAACGCATGCTGAGTGAAATCAGTTTGGCGCTGCAGGCGGATACGCCGCCGACAGCCGAACAGTTACGCCATCGCGTATTGGCATATGCTTCCTGCCGCGGAGCGATCAAAGCGGGGCATGCATTGAATATTCGTCAGATGCGGGAATTAATTCGTGATTTGCTCGCGACGAAACGCCCATTTGTTTGCCCGCACGGCCGACCGGTTATGGTTCGATTTACCGCCGCCGATTTGGCAAAATTGTTTCGGCGTTCCTGATGATGATATGGGGGATTACGACCGGCTATAAGCCGACCAACGAGCAACGCATGCAGGCACAGGAGTTGGCGTCCGAGTGGCAACTTCCTTACGTGGAGCGAGGCCATGCATCATTGCGTCGTTTGGCGGAACGAACACGGATTTCCCATTGGCTTGTGCAATTGCAGCGGGGATTAGTCGCAACGGATGGAAAGACACGGCTGGAATTTCATTTGCAAATGGCAAAGCTACGTGCGCTGAATTGGGAACGTAAGCGCCAAGATCATTTTGCCGACCTTTTTTACGAGGCTTCTCCCAAACGTTTTTTAGATGCCACATTCGGTCGAGGCAGCGACGCGATTATGGCCGCGTATACCTTGCCTGAGAACGTGGAAATCATTGCGCTTGAAAAGTCATTTCCGGTGTATGCAGTGGGCAGAGACGGTTTGCGTTCCATGCAAGTTCCCGAATCACCGGCATTGACGGCAGCGTTGCGACGGATTCATTTGCTCCATGCTGACGTAAGCGACTATCTTAAAAAACAACCGGATAACCGCTTTGATGTCATTTATTTTGACTTCATGTTTCATCATACGGTGAGCCAAACGAATAACTTGGCTGAATTGCGCACATTTGCCGCGCAAACAGGGCTGGATGAATTACTCTGGGAAGAAGCAAAGCGAGTTGCTAAAAAACGTATTATTGTTAAAAACAGGCCGTTCGCGAGCTGGTTTAAGACGCATCCGCCGACGTTTTTACGCGGCGGTACGTATAGTCGAGTGGTTTACGGGGTATGGGACTTATGAAACAACGCCTGGTAGTTATTATGGGGCCGACGGGGGCGGGTAAAACAGAAGTGTCATTGCATCTTGCCGAAATGTTCAATGGGGAAATTATTTCGGCGGATGCGTTTCAAGTGTACCGCGGCCTGGACATCGGTACAGCGAAAGCAAAACCCGCTGAACAGAAACGTGTCGTACATCATCTGCTGGACATTAAAGAGGTCACTGATAACTATACGGTGGCCGAATTTTGTGAGCGTGCCAGGGTACTGATCACGGATATTGCCGCGCGGGGGAAAACCCCTTTTTTGGTCGGTGGTACCGGTCTGTATGTACAAGCATTGCTTGAAGGTTATATATTCCCTGACATCGGACCGGTTCGGGAATGGACGCAGCGCTACAATGAAATGTATCGCACGCAAGGGTTGGAACGATTACGCGAGGAAATGCGGCAACGTTCTCCGGAATATTTTGCGACACGGACGGTAGGCGATCCGCAACGATTGATTCGCGCCCTTTCCGTACTTGCGGCGGGAGGCAGTTACGAAGCGACAAAGCAAAGCGATGAGCCATTGTATACCGGACCGATATTTGCGCTGGTACCGCCGCGTGAGATATTGTATGAGCGTATCAATGCCCGTGTTGAAAAAATGTTTGCCGAGGGTTTGGAAAACGAGGCGCGTTGGCTTTGGCAAAAGCATGAAGGTAGTATAAGCCAAGCGGGGAAAGGGATAGGGTACCGTGAATGGCCGGCATACTTTGCGGGGGCGCAGACACGTGAAGAAACGCTTGCTTTGATACAGCTTCATACGCGGCGTTTTGCCAAACGGCAAATGACCTGGTTGCGCCGAATGCCATACATAACGTACATAGATCCGTGCGTATACCCGAGCGCGCAAGCACTCGCTGATGCCATGCAACAAATCATTAAAAACAACTGGGAGACGTGAAATGACAAATAAAATAAATTTACAGGATGCTTTTCTTGATACCTTAAAAAAGGCGAAGGCCACAGTTAATATTTATCTTTTGAACGGGGTTAAACTGCAGGGAATTGTCAAAGATTATGATAATTTCACAGTATTACTTAAAAGTCAGGAAAAAGAACAGCTGATTTACAAGCATGCCATTTCTACGATTCAAGAAGGGGAAAAAGAGTGAACGATTCACAATCATCTGCAATTACGCTTAAGGAGATCGAAACGCAGGCTTTACTCACATGTCGGGAAGCGTTTGCGCGCTATGATGAAGTCGCGGTAAAAAATACCGAGAAAATCTTAACGGCATTTCGTGAATGCCAATTATCCGCATTTCATTTTCAAGGAACGACAGGTTATGGTTATGACGATGTCGGTAGGGAAACCTTGGAAAAGGTATTTGCGCATGTTTTTCGTGCGGAAAAAGCGCTGGTCCGTCCACACTTTGTTTCAGGAACACATGCCTTGGCGACAGTCTTGTTGGCGTTACTTAACCATGGAGACGAAATGGTCTGCGCGATGGGAACCCCTTATGACACGATGCAAACGGTTATCGGGCTTACCGGTAATGCGCCGGGAAATCTGCGAGAGCGTGGCGTAACATATTATGAAGTTGCTACGAAAGACGGTCGCTGCGATCTTACCGCGTTAGCGAATGCGGTAGGACCCAAAACGCGTCTGGTATTGATCCAACGCTCGCGTGGTTATGCGGAACGAAAAGCATTGACAATTACTGAAATAGCCGAAATCATTCGTGTCATCAAAGCGAAAAATCCGCAGACGATTTGTTTTGTCGACAATTGCTACGGAGAGTTTACCGCCACGCAAGAACCGATCGAAATCGGCGCTGATATTGCAGCCGGCTCTCTGATCAAAAATGCCGGTGGCGGGATCGCTCCGACAGGAAGTTATGTCGTCGGTCGTGCCGATCTGGTCGAAGCCACGGCGCATCAACTGACGGCGCCCGGTTTGGGCGATGAGATGGGTTCGTATACGCCGGGGTATCGACTCTTTTTTGAAGGCCTTTTTATGGCGCCGCATGTAGTCGGACAAGCATTACGCGCCGCCGAATTTGCTGCCGCCGTATTTCATCGTTTGGGTTTCAAAAGCGAACCGCAATTAGGCACGGAGCGCAGTGATCTTATTCAAACGATCGAATTAGGCACGGAAAAAGCATTATGCGGGTTCTGCGAGGGTTTGCAGGCATGGTCGCCTGTCGATGGTTATGTTCGTCCGGTTCCGGGAGAGTTACCGGGGTATGCCGATCCGATTATCATGGCCTGCGGCGCATTCACGCAAGGGTCATCCATTGAACTTTCCGCTGACGGTCCGTTGCGCGCACCGTATACAGTGTATTTGCAAGGCGGTTTGGTATTTGAACACTCGCGTTTGGCTATTATGGGTGCAGCCGCCAAAGTGCTTGAGCAATAAAAATCAAAAATCCCATCCTTTCGATGGGATTTTACTTTTGCTTGACAATGATATCTTCTCTCGGGTAAAATAAACAAAATTACTCGGGGCTATAGCTCAGTTGGTTAGAGTGCTACGTTGACATCGTAGAGGTCACTGGTTCGAATCCAGTTAGCCCCACCACTTTACACCGTCAGGGTGCTTTTTTTTCGTTTAAATTTTTACATATGCGAAGTATCGCGGAAAGGATCCATATGGCAAAATGGGCAGTTGCAGTTGCTGCGCTTTTTTGGGCAATCAGCGGCGTAGTAGCTCAACAATTGTTTGCTTCCACGACGATTCAGGCACCGGCCTTAACCACGATTCGAATGACACTTAGCGGGATTTTATTTTTGCTGATTTTTTTTGTAACGAGCTCCAAGCAGAGAAAACTCGCTTCACGCACTCGCAAATTTTATCTGCTGGAAATGCCGTTGTTCGGAGTGCTGGGTATTTTCGGCATGCAGTATACGTACTTTCAAGCGATTCAGCAAGGTAGCGCGGTAGTGGCAACTGTATTGCAAAATTCCGCGCCGGTGTTGTTACTCTTCTGGGCGATTTGGCGCACCAAGTCTTGGCCGAATCTGACCGATGTGTTGGCGACCACAGGAGCAGTCATCGGCGTTGTGCTGCTGGTGACGGGCGGCGATGTGACTAAATTCCTCGTTTCGCCGATAGCTATTTTCTGGGGGATTTTATCCGCCTTTGCCGCCGCATTTTACATCCTTTTCCCGCTTTCGTTACTGCGGCGCTTTCCCGCACCCTATTTATTGGGCGTGGGGATGTTGTACGGCAGCATGTTCAGCTATTGGATTACACCGGCGACTGATTGGTCTATATTCTTTCATTCGCAAGTTCTGCCCATGCTTTTATACATCGTGGTAGGCGGAACGGTAATTCCATTTTTTTTGTTTCTCTATGCGTTACGCACGTTGCCGCCGACCACAGTCAGTGTGCTTACCTGTCTGGAACCCTTTGGCGCAGTTGTTTTTTCAGTGCTCTTTTTGGGGATGTCATTCGGTTGGGGAGAAATCATCGGCGTTATTTGCGTCATGAGCGCGGTGCTTTTACTTACTTTCAGTAAAGAACCGCGCGAGCCTACGCAAAGTTCGGACTGAAATTGCCGTCATGGAAGATTTCTACTTCGCGACCGTCTTTTGTGCGTCCGATAATGGTAAGGTCAGAACTTCCTATCATAAAATCCACATGAATCATCGAGCGGTTTAAGCCGGCGGCGGTCAATTCGTCGTCGGTTTTTGTTTTGCCTTCGGTGATGCAAGTCGGATAGGCCGCACCCAATGCCAAATGACAGGAGGCGTTTTCGTCAATTAACGTTTCATAGAACGAATAGGGAATTTGCGCAATGGGTGAATCTTTTGGTACGAGTGCGACTTCGCCTAAAAAGCGCGCGCCTTCATCCGATGCAAGCAGTTGATCGATGGACTCCTTGCCTTTCGATGCTTCCGCGTGCACTACTTTGCCGTCGACGAAATCAAGCTCCAATCCTTCGACCGTTTGGTTGTAAACGACTAATGGGCGAGTGCCGGTGACGTGACCTGTCATGCGGCGAAAATCCGGGGCGGTAAAGATTTCTTCCGTGGGGATATTGGCGGCGAACGGAACCGCGCGGCCGCTTTTTTCATTGCCGCCTTGCCATATATGCGTATCCGGCAAGCCAATCACGAAATCCGTGCCGTTTTTGCTCATGTAGTGCAATGTGTCCAGTCGTAACGCATCTAATAATCGACGACGTCTGTGCAACGTATCTAAATGATTTTGCCACGCCGCCAACGCATCTTCGTTTTGAATACGGGAAACATAAAAAATGGCATCCCATAGCTTTTCCAAAGCTATTACCGGCGTTTCGGCCGGAAATAGAAGTGCTGCCCAAGTGGGGGTTGCAACGGCCGCTACCAGCCACTGCACTTGCGAGTTCATAATGGCTTGTGAGTAAAACTGAAATATTTTGTTTTTGGCCTGCTGGAACGCGTTAATTCGTGTCGTGGGTACTTCTTTGAAAAGCGGCGAATCGCAACTTACTAAAGAGATAATAGCTCGATTTTCCGCCAAATATTCTTGCGCCTTGGTGACTTGTGAAGGACGAATATACAACAGCGAATCTTCCTGCGCGCACTGCAGACGTCGCGCGAAAACGCTACCGGACTGCCAATCGACCTGTACATCGCCGGCACCATGCGCGTAAGCGGCATTTACCAAAACGGTGACAAATTCATGCGCTTCCACCGGTGCATTAATAAGTAACGGTTGCTCGGGCTGCAAGTTCACGCCGTATTGTAAAAGAACATCCGCATACGATTTTGCAAGTTTTTGATCCATGATTCATTGCTCCTTTGTATGACTGGGTATATAATCAAACCGTATAAAATAAGAGAAAGAAGGATTAACGGTGCATTTTTCTCGACCCGTCACTCACGCACTGTTGGTAGGTGCCTTATCGCTTTCGTTTTTAGGAATATTATACTATTTTCTGGCAGAAGATTCCCAACCGGAGCCGATGCCTATGACAGCCGCTTCGGTAGCTTCCCCTGTCGAAGAAAATATGTTGGTTTACGTAGCCGGAGCAGTGGAACAGCCTGGCGTGTACCGGTTGCCGCTCGGCAGTCGAGTTAAAGATGCGGTACAGGCGGCCGGGAATTTATTACCGTATGCCGATGCGGAAGCGGTCAACTTGGCGGCGAAGTTGCGTGATGGTGAGCAAATCAGCGTGCCGTTCAACTTTAATCCGCCGGAAGGGCAACTCGGCATCAGGTATGTGAATATTAACACCGCGAATTTGGCAGAACTGACTACGCTTCCGGGCGTGGGTGAGGCAACTGCGCAAAAAATTTTAGACTATCGACGGGAACATGGTCTGTTTCGTCAATTAACGGACTTGGAAGAAGTCAAAGGAATCGGTGAAGGAAAATTCAAAGAGCTGCGTCGTCATATTACCATTTGATCTGGCATTATGGCGCGTTGCTGTTTGCATCGGCAGTCGCGCTTGGGATCACGTTAAATACTACGTATTCGTTACTTGTCTACGGAATTTTATTGATTGCAGTCGGCGCACTTACCGCTTTTGGTTTTCTGAAGTCGGAAAAAGCGGAGCGTAAGTGGCTGCTTTTAATTTTATTCAGCGGTTTACTTGCAGGCGGGGCAGGATTTCATTGGCAAGAAAAGCAATCAGCGGATCTTGCCTTTTTTGTATACAACGAAACCGGTACATACCACGTCACTGTGGAAAGGGAAGCGCAGGTTTTTGCCGACGGGGATAAAGTAACATATCGGTATCCGGTGGCGCTAAAAATGTTTTCCTATCCGGATGGTGTCACAAGGAGTGTCAAAGGGAAAGCGTATCTTTATTTGGACAGCGCGCAGTATGAACCGTATTCCGTCGGTACCGTGTTGCAAGTTGCGGCGAAATTAAAACCGTTTCGCTATTATCAAAATCCCGGACAAAAAACACTTTATTATCGGCATCGCACAGAACAAATGCTGGGCAATTTATACGTTCCGCTTAAGGCCCGAGTTAATATTGCAGGCATGGATAAAGGCTATTACTTTTTGTCTTTGGCGCAACACCTGCGCGAGACGACGCGGACATTTTTTGCGCAGGCGCTGCCGAAGACGACCGCGGCGTTGGCGTTTGCCTTATTGTGGGGTGGTTATGATGGCCTTTCGTCCGAACTGATTAATGCGTTTGCCGACTCCGGTATTATTCATATTTTATCTGTTTCCGGTTCTCATATTGCGCTTTTGTTCGGTCTCCTTTGGTGGCTCGGCAGGTGTCTTCGCGCACCTGCATCGCTTACATATGGCGCCGCTTTTTTATTGGTTTTTGCCTATGCATTTATCACCGGTTGGCAACCGCCTGTGGTGCGCTCGTTTTGGATGGGGGCAGCGGCATTTGGGGGAATATTGCTTCGACGCGACGTGGATGCGACCCATTGGCTAGGTTTGGTAAGCTCCCTGATGCTGCTGTATCAGCCGCTACTTTTATATGATGTGAGTTTTCAACTTTCATTTGGCGCCACATTGGGATTGATAACTTGTTATGGCCATTGTACGCAACTGTGCCGTACACTTTTGCATGTACCGTTACGTCTGGCGCAAGGGATCGCGGTTACCGTTGCCGCAAATATTTTTTTGTTGCCGTTGCTGTTATATTATTTTCAGGCATTGCCGCTTTATGCAGTACTGACAAATATTGTCGTCGCGCCGTTGTTGGAAATCATTATTGCGGTAGAATTGGCGGCGGTCATTCTGCATTTCGCCTGGACGTTACCGGCATTGGGACTCTTGCGAATCGTCCATTATGGTCTGGCTATTTCGGTTGCACTGATTCAAGCTGTGGCTGATTTACCGTTGGCACAATTACGATTTCGCGCGTTAAGTGTCGTTGAAACTGCTCTCTATTTCGTCGGCTTGGAAATAGTAGTTATGTGTTTTAAGTCTAAGGATGCGCGGTTGAAATATCCGGTATTAGTGTTTTTAGTCGTTTGCCTTGGGGTGGGGTTGTATAGGATTACGCAAAATGGACAAACGCGCATTTTAGTTCCGGACGTCGGTCAAGTGGGGGTCGTTTGTCTGGAAACGGGGGAACGACGGGTTTTATATATCAAGGAAAGCCGCTTTGCTCGACAAGATTATCCCCAGGCGCTGACCCGTGCGTTAAATTTTTACGGTATTTTTACTGTAGATGACTGTATTTATGTGACACCGCGTGAAAATACAGCAGAACCGTTTCCCGCGCATCGCTATCTGCGGGCACAGGAAATTTCCGATGGCAAAGATACGCATGTTATGTCAACGGTGGATACTTTTATTCAATATCCCGGCTTGGTTGCCAATCAAAATGGAGCGGTACTGGTTATGTCGGGAGGATCGGCGTTGGTACAATTACAAAATGAAAAATCCTTGGCGCTGCCAAGTACGACGAATTTACTTGTGATAGCGAATGCGCAAAGTGCGAGGACAATATTGGCACAACAGCATCCGCAACTGGCTATCACAGTGCCCGATGGGAACTTTAGCGGTAGTGAAGGTACGGCGGACGGCAGCGAGGAGTTTCGCGCGAAAGGTATATCTGTGTATAATAATGAAGAGACAGGAATGATAGTCGCATCATTACATGGTCATACGTGGCACATCGAAACGGAGATAAAAACGGATGCAGAAGGACCGAATTTACCTTTTTCACGGTACTGATATACCGGCTGTTTATGCCCGCAAGCAACAAGCCGGAAACGGTACTGCAGAAACCGTGGAACAGGGTAAAGAACACAGTACGACCGCGGAAATCGTGCAGCAAATCAATCAACCGTCGCTCTTTACCGAAGTGCGTCGGTTTGAATTTGTTAATCCTTTGTTTTTGACACAAAAGGATGAATCGATTCCGGCGAAGGAATTTCTGCAGGCATTGGAAAATGTACCGGCGGAAACGCGTGTTTTTTTTATTTTGGAAGGTAAACCGGACCGTCGATTAAGCTTGGTAAAAAAATTTTTGCCGCTGGCGCAAGTATCGATGTCAGAATTTATTCCGGGATGGAAAGTAAGCGCCGCTTTTGATAGTGTCTTGCGCGCCCAAGACCGAGGATTAAGTCGTGCTGCGCGCCAGTACTTGCAAGCGGTGGCGGAAAGCTGGGAGAATATATCGTCCGTTTTTATCACTACAGAAGCGCAAAAATGGCAGCTAATGACGGATCAAAAAGAGATCCCGCTCGAAGTGGTACAGGAGTCGTTACCTTCGTACCTGCAACGGCAGGTGTTCCGGTTTTGGGATGATTTGGTGGATCAACGTAAACGATCTGTTCTGGAAGCCGTTCCGCATTTATTTGATGGCATAGATGAAACCTTGAAAAATACCGGCTTTCTGGCTTCGCAACTGCGTCTTTGCTTGGGGATTTATGAATTGGAACATGCCGGTTTTGCGACGAGAGATATGGCACGAGAATTGCAAGTTAAAAATCAATGGCGCTGGAAAAATGTTTACGCCGCAGCGCAGAAACTGAACTATGAGCAGTGCGCTACGCTGTTGCTGGCATTATATCGCACGCAATGGCGACAACGTAACGGTTATGATGTTTCGTGGCGAGAACTGTTTAGTGAATATTTACGAGGAACGTTATGAAGAAGAATGCAAGGATTGCCATCTGCGTAGCGGCAGGAATTATTCTTACATTGTTGTTTTTGCCTTTGTTTGTCAACGGGACAAGCGGTGTCGTCCGCGGAGTCAAGCTGCAGGATCAGGATGTGTCAGGTTGGCAAGCGGAAGGACTGCAACGCTATTTGGCAGAGCAAAACAACAAATATGAAGATGCGGCGCTGAATTTGACCTATCAAACCTACACTTGGTCGATTCCGATGCGCGACCTGAAACTTGCCATAAATGCAGAGACAACAGCGGCTGCTGTCAGCAGCTACGGTCGTACCGGTTCATGGTTTCGGCAATGGTGGGAGCAGTGGCAAAGCTACCTGAACCCGATTCAAATGAATTGCACGGTCGCTTATGACACGGCACATTTAAATGAAATTCTGAAGGCCAAAGTGGATGAGCTGGCAGCGCCGCCGCACAACGCTGCTGTATCTTTGAATGAAGCTGGGGACATTGTGATTGAAACGGAAAAACCGCGACTGATATTGGATTATGCGCAAGTCGCCAAAGCGGCTGAGGAAAAAATAAATGCGCAGGACTTTTCTCCTTTAATGTTGCAACCCAGCCAAGTGGATTTGCCGACGTTGTGCAAGGAGCAGTTGGCGTCGATCAACACGGTTTTGGGTGAATATACTACTTATTACGGCGGTGATGAAAACCGCAGCGCCAACATTTATAAAGGAAGCGCTGCCATTTCCGGGGCTTTGTTGGCGCCTGGTGAAACCTTCTCGTTCAATGACACGACCGGCTTACGTACATATGAGGCCGGTTATTTATCGGCGCCTGTTTTTATTAATGGAGAACTGGTTCCCGACGCCGGCGGCGGTATTTGCCAAGTCAGCACGACCATGTTTAATGCGGTCCTTTTGGCGGGGCTTGACGTGGTGCAGCGCACACCGCATTTTGCACCGGTCGGTTACACGGAAATCGGGCGGGACGCGACCGTAGCGGATAATTCCATTGATTTTATATGGGTCAACTCAGCGAAGTCACCGGTGTATGTTATGGCGACAGCCGGCGGCGGTGCGATTAATGTGAAAATTTTGGGAAATAGTGATGATCGTCCTGCGGGAGTCGCGATCACAACAGAACCGGCAAAAGTTTTACCGCATGAGAAAAAAGAAATTGTGGTAAATGATCAGAAAGAGGATGTTGTAGAAGAGAAAGGTCATGACGGCTACTCTGTCGTAGTGCATCGTTGTGTCAGCTGGAGTGACGGACGGGCACTTACGGACACATTTTATTCCGTATACGACCCGGTTACGACGATCACAAAGCTGTCGCCGCAGGAGGCGCAAAAACGCGCGGCATTACTGGCGAAAGCTAAGACGGAACATAAACAGGGAAAAGATCGTGAAGCATCCGAAGCGAAAAATAAAATTCAGACGTAAGGGGGTACCGATAGGCATTGCGAAAGTATAAATTTGTTCCTCGAAAACCGGCAACATTTAAAGAATTAGTTGTCGACATCCATGGAAAAACTTGGGAAATCACAAAGACAGCGGACTTTACGCCGCAAAAAATAAATGAATTTGTACCGCCGGCCGTGACGCTAAAAGTAGACGGTGAAACAGTCACGCTTACGGTGCTTCCCGGTTCGACTGACGAAAATAGCGCGGCTCCGGCGAGCAAAGTGGCGCCGGCTTCATTTGCGCAGGAAAATGGGGCCTCACAAGAAGATATAACCTCAGAACTGACGTCGACAGAAGCGGAGGCGCCCGAACCGGAAACCAAGGGTAGCGATGCGACACCGTCCGTAAGCACGACGGATATGGTAAGCAATTGGCAAAGTTTGCTGTATGATGATCGATTTTTGCAGGCGCGTGCCCAAGTTAAAGCCGGCGGTGATCCGGAGCTTTTGCTCGGCAAGCGCAAAATCAAAGCGACACCGCTTGCGATGCGGGAAATTCACGAAGAGATGGCCACTGTTATCGTTGAAGGGGATGTTGTATCGGCTGAAGTTCGCGAATTGCGGACAGGTCGCAAACTGCTTAAATTAAAAATGGCCGATGACACGAACGGTCTGGCGGCGCAGTATTTTTTTGAAAAAGGAGAGGATACTTCCTGTTTGGAAAAAAACCTTTGCCGCGGCAAACGTGTACGGGCACGCGGCGAAGTGCGCCAGGATAAATATTCGGGCGGTTTGGTTATGCAACTTTCCAATTTGATGCTGGTACCGACCGAAATGTGCAGTCATGCAGATGACCATCCGACACCGCGCGTCGAACTGCACCTCCACACTAAAATGAGTACGGACGCGCTGATTGATGTGGACCGTCTGTTGACCACGGTAAAAGAATGGAATCACCCCGCGGTCGCCATTACCGATCATGGTGTTGTCCAATCATTCCCTATAGTGCAGGCATTGGCGGCGGAAAAAGGTGTCAAAGTCATTTACGGGATGGAAGGCTACCTGATTGAAGATATCCCGGCGGATATTACGCGCGATCAGCAAAAATATACCCATATTATTTTATTGGCGAAAAATCGCGTCGGTTTGCAAAACTTGTACCGACTGGTTTCGCTTTCGCATTTACGGTATTTCAAAAAACGACCGCTCATTCCGCGAGCGATTTTAGATGAAAACCGCGAAGGATTAATCGTCGGTTCTGCCTGCGTTGCGGGGGAACTGTTCCGTGCCGTTTTGGACGATTTGCCGCGCTCGGAGCAACTGCGAATTGCCAGTTACTATGATTATTTGGAAATTCAGCCGATCGGGGACAATCGTTTTCTCTTACAGGATGATCGCTATCCCGACATAAAAACGGATCGCGATTTGCAGAAGCTGAATGAAGTTATAGTCAGTCTGGGGGAAGAGCTGAATTTACCGGTCTGTGCAACTTGCGATTCGCATTATTTGTTTGATGAAGATAAAATCTATCGCGAGATTTTACTCAGCAAATGGGGTAAATCCGGTGAGCCCGAACAATTGCCGGACCTTTATTTGCGTACGACGGAAGAAATGCTGGAAGAATTTTCTTATCTGGGCGAGACGAAAGCATTTGAAGTCGTCGTCAGTAATACCCGTGGGGTAAGCGAACTGGTGGAAGATTTTGCGCCGCTTCCTGCTGACGGAAAATTATATTCACCCCAGATCAGCGGCTCGGACACCGAGCTCGAACGCATGTGCTATGCAAAAGCAAAACGCCTTTACGGCGACCCTTTGCCGGAGATCATAGAAGAACGATTGAAAAGTGAACTCGAGGCGATCATCGGCAACGGTTTCGGTGTGTTGTATTACATCGCGCATAAGTTGGTAGCCCACTCTTTAGGAGACGGTTACCTGGTCGGCTCACGCGGTTCAGTCGGCTCCTCCTTTGTGGCAACCATGGCGGATATTACGGAAGTAAATCCGTTGCCGCCGCATTATTTGTGTCCGCAATGTCAATATAGCGAATTTATCACGGACGGATCCGTAGGTGGCGGATTCGATCTTGCGGATAAAGCATGTCCCAAATGTGGCGCGGCATTGCACAAAGACGGTCACAACATTCCGTTTGCCGTATTCTTGGGGTTCGAAGGGGATAAGGTACCGGATATTGATTTGAACTTTTCCGGTGATTATCAGCCGCAAGCGCATAAATATACGGAAGAATTATTCGGACGCGATAATGTGTTTCGCGCCGGAACAATCAGCGGAATTCAAGATCGCACCGCCTTCGGCTATGTTAAAAAGTACGCGGAGCAAAGGCAATTGGTGACAAATGATATCTACGCGGAGAGTTTGCTGACCGGTATTACCAAAGTCAAAAACACTACCGGCCAGCATCCGGGCGGTATTATGGTCTGTCCCCGCGATATGGATATTTTGGCATTTACGCCGATCCAGCATCCGGCTAACAAAAAAGAGTCAGGCATCATCACGACTCATTTCGACTACCATTCCATTGAAGGACGTATGGTCAAACTCGATATTCTGGGGCATGATGATCCGACCGTTATTCGTATTTTGGAAGATTTGACGGGCATCAAACCATCGGAAATTCCCTTTGATGATCCCGCCACCATCAGTCTCTTTTCTTCGACGGAAGCGCTGGGGCTGACACCGGAGCAATTAAATGGAGATACCGTCGGGACGCTGGGGATTCCGGAATACGGCACGCAATTCGTACGCCAGATGCTGGAAGATACGCACCCGCAAAACTTCAGTGAATTGGTTCGTATCAGCGGCTTTTCTCATGGCACGGATGTGTGGCTTAATAATGCCAAGGATTTGATTACGGCCGGCGAAGTCAAGCTGGAAGATGCGATTTCGACCCGTGATGACGTGATGAACTATTTAATTCAGCACGGTGTGGCACCCAAAATTGCGTTCAACGTCATGGAAAATGTTCGGAAAGGACGCGGTCTCGAAAAGAAAAATAAACAGGGGCAACCTGTCAGCAAAAACGAAGAAGCTCTGCGCAAAGAAAAGATTCCGGAATGGTTCATCAATTCCTGCAAAAAAATCTCGTATCTTTTTCCACGGGCGCACGCAGTGGCATATGTCATGATGGCATTTCGTATTGCCTGGTTTAAAATTTATCATCCGCTGGCGTTTTATGCAGCATACTTTACCGTACGTGCGCGCGGTTCTTTTGACGGCAAGGCGATCTTGCCGGGGTTGGCGAGCCAAGAAAAAATGTGGAAATATATTCAGGCCAAAGGCCGCGACGCCAGTGCGGTAGAAAAGGATTCCGCTACGAATATTGAAGTGGCGATGGAAATGGCTCAACGCGGTTTCCGTTTTAAACCTATCGATCTTGCCCGTTCCCACGTGCGCGATTTTGTGGTGGAAGATGGGATGTTGTTGCCGCCGCTTTCCTGCGTACCGGGACTTGGCGAAACTGTGGCGGAAGAAATTGTGACGGCACGTGAAAACGGCCCCTTTACTTCAAAAGAGGATTTACGCAAACGCGGTAAGGTCAGCCAGACGATTGTTGAAACACTAACGGAAATGGGAGCCTTGGAAGGAATGCCAGATGAAGAACAATTAAATTTATTTGGTTAATCCCACACTTGCGGGCTTACCGTAAGCTGTGATATACTTGTACAGGTCAAAATACGCACGCCGATGGATTCAGACAGCTGTGTCCGGATAACCGGGCCCTGTCGGAGAGGAAGCGGCGGAGGTAAAAAACAGGAGGTAGTAAAATGTCAGTAGTATCTATGAAACAATTGTTGGAAGCCGGTGTTCATTTTGGACACCAAACTCGTCGTTGGAACCCGAAAATGGCACGTTTCATTTTCACGGAACGCAACGGCATCTACATTATCGATCTGCAGCAGACCGTTAAAAAAGTAGACGAAGCGTATAATTTCCTTCGTGACTTGGCGGCATCGGGTAAGTCGGTATTGTTCGTCGGGACGAAAAAACAGGCCCAGAATACTATTCAGGAAGAAGCGGAACGCTGCAACCAGTTCTACGTAAAAGAACGCTGGCTGGGCGGCATGCTGACCAACTTCAAAACGATCCAATTGCGCATCAAACGTTTGCAGGAACTGAAGGCAATGGAAGAAGACGGTCGCTTCGATCTCTTACCGAAAAAAGAGGTCATCGGTTTGCGTCGCGAAATGAGCAAACTCGAAAAATATCTCAACGGTATTAAAGATATGAAAGGATTGCCGGGAGCGCTCGTAGTTATTGATCCGAAGAAAGAGCAGATCGCGGTAGCGGAAGCACGGAAGCTTAATATTCCGATTATTGCTACAGTTGATACCAACTGCGATCCGGATGAAATTGATTTTCCGATTCCGGCGAATGATGATGCGATTCGCGCCGTAAAATTGTTGGTCGGAAAAATGGCGGATGCCGTTTTGGAAGGCCGTCAAGGCGAGCAGGATGAAGTAGCGGAAGCGGAAGAAAGTGCTGAAGAAGCTACAGAAGAAACAGCGGAATAAATTACGACAAGCATATAAGGAGGGACTGCCTGAATGATTACAGCAAGCTTGGTAAAAGAATTACGCGAGAAAACAGGCGTGGGTATGATGGATTGTAAGCGCGCCTTGGTGGAAACGGACGGCGATCTCGAAAAAGCGGTGGACTATCTTCGTGAGAAAGGTCTTTCCAAGGCCGCCAAAAAAGCGGACCGCGTAGCGGCGGAAGGTTTGGTAGCATCCTACATTCACGGAAACGGTCGTATCGGGGTTTTGGTGGAAGTCAACTGCGAAACGGACTTCGTAGCTCGTTCGGAAGATTTCCAGCAACTCGTTAAAGATGTCGCAATGCAGATTGCGGCGACGAATCCGCGCTATCTCACGCGAGAAGACGTTCCTCAGGAAGCGATTGATCATGAACGAGAAGTACTTCGTCAGCAAGCCCTGAACGAAGGAAAACCGGAAGCGATCGTTGATAAAATGACCGAAGGTCGACTGGAAAAGTTCTATCGCGAAAACGTTTTATTGGAACAGGAATTCGTTAAAGATACGGACAAATCGGTACAGCAAATGATCACCGAAATGATCGCGAAAATCGGTGAAAATATCAGTGTTCGTCGATTCACACGTTATCAGCTCGGCGAAGGAATTGAAAAACGGCAAGACGACTTCGCATCCGAAGTAATGGCCACGATGAATCAATAAGAGAACACACATGTGTGTTCTCTTATTTTCTAGGTGCAGATGCGGAGGTTTGTTATGGAAGCAAGGAAGTATCGTCGAATTGTATTAAAGGTAAGCGGAGAAGCCCTTGCGGGCGAAGCGGGTCACGGCATTGATCCGATTGTCACCGAATCGATTTCCAAGGAAATTGCTGCGGTTGCGGACAGCGGCGTGGAGGTTGCAGTGGTCTGCGGCGGCGGAAACATTTGGCGCGGTATTTCCGGCAGCGCCCAGGGCATGGATCGTGCATCAGCGGACTATATGGGCATGCTTGCAACCGTGATCAACGGCCTGGCACTGCAGGAAGCGTTGGAACAGATCGGTGCGTCCACACGTGTGCAGACGGCGATTGAGATGCGTCAGGTAGCGGAGCCGTACATTCGTCGACGGGCGATTCGTCACTTGGAAAAAGGCAGAATTGTCATTTTTGCCGGCGGCACGGGCAATCCCTTTTTCTCTACCGATACAACCGCCGCTTTACGTGCGGCGGAAATTGAAGCGGACGCTATTATGATGGCAAAACGCGGTACGGATGGCGTATATGATGCGGATCCGCAAACCAACCCCGACGCAAAAATGTTTGACTCGCTGACATATTTTGAAGTCATGCGTCGACAATTGGGTGTGATGGACAACACGGCGATTACTCTGTGCATGAATAATCATATTCCGATTATTGTATTTAATATTGACACCCCGGGCAATATTTTAAAAGCAAGCATGGGGGAACGGATTGGTACGTATATTGGAGGCGACGAAAATGTTTGATGAAATCATGCTGGACTTGGAAACGCGTATGGATAAAGCGATTGAAAACTTGCAGTTTGAATTTGGTACCATTCGTACCGGTCGCGCCAATACAAGTCTTTTGGAAAACATTATGGTGGACTATTATGGTGTTCCGACTCCGGTTACTCAAGTTTCGTCAGTTTCCATTCCGGAACCACGCATGCTGTTGATTCAGCCGTGGGATAAAAGCATGCTCGGAGCTATTGAAAAAGTGGTCCAAATGTCGGACTTGGGCTTGGTGCCTAATAACGACGGTTCGCAAATTCGCCTGAACATTCCGCAATTGACCGAAGAACGTCGTAAAGAGTTAGTTAAATTGGTGCATAAGCGCACGGAAGAAGCACGGGTTGCAGTTCGCAACGTGCGTCGTGACGGTAACGAGCAATTAAAACGCGAAGAAAAGAAAGACGGCGTATCGGAAGACCAGGTAAAAGTGGCCACTGACGATGTGCAGAAATTGACCGATAAAAAGATGAAAGAAATCGATCGACTGGTAGAAGCGAAGGAAAAGGAAGTGCTCGAAGTTTGAGTACTGCTATTTCTACGCAGTGGCTGGGCAGACCTCTTGGTGAAGTGGCAGATGCGCTGCACGAAAGAGGTCTGCTTTATTCATTTTCAGAAACGGAAAAAGACAGCCGCCATTATATCGTTGCTCTGCAACATCAATACGTCGTACGAGTATGCATAGATAATCAGTCGATCGTCACTTGTGCCAAACAAGTTTATAGTGATGAGGTAAATGCATACATTAGCAAGCAATATGGGGAACAATATGTCGTCAAAGCCTAATTCATTGCCGGCTCACGTAGCCATTATTTTGGATGGCAACGGACGCTGGGCGAAAATGCGTGGACAACTTCGGCGAATGGGGCACAAAGCAGGCGCTCAAAATGTTAAAACGATTGTCCGTGCAGCTTCGGATCAGGGTATAAAAACACTTACTTTATATGCTTTTTCTACGGAGAATTGGCGGCGCTCTACTACGGAAGTCGCTTTGCTGATGCGCCTGTTCAGCTGGTATTTAGAACATTATATTGATGAGTTAAACGAGCACAATGTACAAGCGCATGTCATCGGCGACAGAGAACGATTAAGCGCCGACTTAATTGCGAAAATAGAACGTTTTGAAACGGCAACGGAAAAAAATACCGGCTTAGTTTTAAATATCGCACTCAATTACGGGGGCCGTGAAGAAATTTTGCAGGCGGCACGCCGATATGCGGATGACTTTGCGCAAAAAAAAATATCGACATTGACGGAGGAACAATTCCAGCGCTACTTGTATCCGTCCGCGATGGCGGATGTGGATTTATTAATTCGTACCGGCGGCGATCAACGCATCAGCAATTTTCTTTTATGGCAGATTTCATATGCGGAACTTTACTTTACCGATACTCTGTGGCCGGATTTTTCACCGCAGGATTTAGCGCTCGCGATCGCTTCCTTTGCAGGCCGTGAACGACGGTTTGGGGGCTTGCAGGGAGAGGAGTAAATATGTTACGAACACGCGTTATTACAGCACTTATCGGTGCCGCCGCTTTTCTCCTGTTTATCTATTGGGGCGGGATTTGGTTGGCGTTGCCGGTATGGGGCTTAGCTTTTTTAGCATTATTGGAATATAAACATATTTTGCAACAACGGCAAATTTATGCATCGGCTATCGTGATGACTATTGTCATGACGTTGATGATTATCGGTGCAGAGACTGTCGGCGGTATCTTTTTATTGATTCTTTTGCCGGCGATTTTACCATGTCTGTTCCTCGTAGCATTTTGTTTACGACGTGCGCCAGACTTTTTATCGCTGTTTTTCACTATTGGCGGCGTGTTGTACATCGGTGTCGGTTTCAGCACCTTGCTTTTGTTGCGTAGCGCGTCGTTTTTGCATGGAGCGGCATTCGGCTCCGGCACTTTTTGGGTCTGGTTTGCGCTTTTGGGAACGTGGATGAGCGACACGGGTGCTTATTTTGCCGGCAAACGATTTGGAACCAAAGCGGTGGTTCCGCAAATCAGCCCGCATAAAACGCTTGAAGGTTTTATCGGCGGTGCCCTTTTTACAATAGTGGGATTGCTCATATATGCGTACGCCGGTCAAGTACCGCTTTCGCTTGCACTCGGTTTAGCTATGGCGGTAGCGATGGTCGCGCCGGCAGGAGATCTTTTTGAATCGCTTTTGAAGCGCTACGTAAATGTTAAGGATTCGGGACATATATTGCCGGGGCACGGCGGTATTTTGGACCGTTTTGACAGCCTTTTATTCGTTACACCGGTGTTGTACTCGCTGCTTTTATTTTTTATAGGTGACTTATGAAAAAAATTGCGGTATTGGGAAGTACCGGATCGATAGGTACGCAAGCTTTAGAAGTTATTCGTGAGCATTCGGATAAATTGCAGGCCACCGTATTGGTGGCTCATCGTAACACTGATTTATTGCGGCAGCAGATCGAGGAGTTTCATCCTGAACTGGTTGCGGTAACGGATAGGGAAGCCGGGAAGCAGCTGCGAGCTACTTATACCGGTCCGACAAAAATTATTGTCGGACCGGAAGCGTTAACAGCAGCTGCTGCGGCAGCTAATGCCGAAATCGTTTTGGTAGCCATTTCGGGCGCTATTGGGATCGCGCCTACGTTAGCTGCGATTGATGCACACAAAGTTATTGCTCTTGCGAATAAGGAAACGATGGTAGCCGCCGGCGATCTGGTTAACCGCAAAGCAGTAGAGGCAGATGTTACCATTTATCCTGTAGACAGTGAACATAGCGCGATTTTTCAATGTTTACAGGCAGTTCCCAAAGACGCGTTGGCAAATGTCATATTGACGGCTTCGGGAGGACCTTTCCGTGGCTATAGTGCGGCGCAACTTGCCAATGTAACCGTTGCCGATTGTTTAAAGCATCCGACATGGCAGATGGGACAAAAAATAACGATTGATTCCGCGTCCTTATTTAATAAGGGGTTGGAAGTTATCGAAGCCCATCATTTATTTGCCGTCGACTATGATAAAATAGAAGTTGTTGTACATCCGCAGAGTATTGTTCACTCGATGATTCGTTTGCGGGATGGCGGTGTGCTTGCTCAGCTGGGTGTTCCGGATATGAAATTGCCGATTCAGCTGGCGTTTTCGTATCCCGAGCGATGGACGATCAATAATTCTCCGCTGGATTGGGATACGGAGCGTACACTGGAATTTGAGCCGCCGGCAACAGATGTTTTTCGCTCCCTGCCGCTGGCGTATCAGGCAGGGCACATGGGCCAATCGGCGACATTAGTTTATAACGCGGCCAATGAAGAAGCAGTGAAGGCGTTTATTGCAGGTAAAATTTCGTTTACAGATCTTTTTACCGTGACGGAAGAAATGGTCGTAACTCATACGCCGACACCATTGCGTGATTGGCAAGACATTGTGGCGGCAGATCGGGCCATTCGCAAGCGAGTGACGGGATTTATTGCGACATTATCGAAATAACGGAGGAATACTTTGCTGACTATTATCGCGACCATTTTTGTATTTGGCGTGATTGTTCTTGTGCATGAGTGGGGACACTTTATTACGGCTAAATTGACAGGCATGCGAGTGGATGAGTTTGCGGTCGGTTTCGGCAGCAAGTTGTGGTCAAAGCGTGTGGGAGAAACAACGTACTCTTTACGATCTGTTCCTCTCGGGGGATTTAATCGTATTGCAGGCATGACGGAAGAGCAGGTCGAGGAGGATCAAGTCGATCCGCGTCGCGCCTTCGTATATAAACCGGCTTGGAAACGTTTCATCGTGATCGTGGCCGGTGCAGCTATGAACTTTATTCTGGCCATTATTTTGATCAGTGGTCTGTTTAGCGCGTACGGCGTTTCTACACCGAGTGATGAACCGATCATCGGTGAAGTTCTTACACAGGCGCCTGCATCAAGTCATCAATTAGCGCTCGGCGATCGCATTGTAGCGATTCAGGGGGAGCCAATCCGGCAATGGAATGAGATTTCTCCCCATATGCAAAAATGGGGCGGACAAGTGGTTACGTTACGAGTTGAACGTAACCATGAACCGCTGACGTTACAAGTGATCCCCGGAAGCGATAACGGACGTGTAGTACTCGGTATCCTTCCCGTCATTGAAACGCGGCCGGTAGGCTTGTTCGAATCCGTTCAGTACGGTGCAGAACGTTCATGGAACTTAACAGCGCAGATGTGGAAAGGCATCGGTCAGCTGATTACCGGGAAAGTTTCCGGCAGCGAATTGGCAGGACCTGTCGGTATAGCGCAAATGGCAGGAAACATTGCGCGTACCGGGTTTGCCAATTTATTGATGTTTACCGCCGTATTGAGCCTTAACTTGGGCCTGCTTAATTTATTGCCCGTGCCTCTGTTGGATGGTGGCCATTTATTGCTGATTGTGGTAGAGGGTATTATCGGTAAAAAATTACCACCAAAATACCTGTACTATATTCAGATGACGGGACTGTTTCTTTTGGGCGCACTTTTTATTTATGCGACGAGTAACGATATCTTACGATTTTTGAAATGACATGAAGTGATAGGATGACACGAAGAAAAACAAGACAAATTCATATAGGACAAGTAGCGATCGGCGGGGATGCACCGGTATCTATTCAATCGATGTCGACGTTCACCCCGACGGACATCACAGAGGCGGTAAAGCAAATCAATGAACTTGCGGATGCCGGTTGTGACATTGTGCGTTTGGCGGTGCCGAATCGGGCGAGCGCGCTCGCGTTGAAGCAGGTCAAAGCGCAAACCGGCGTGCCGTTGGTAGCCGATATTCACTTTGATTACCGCTTGGCCCTGGATGCAATTGACAGCGGCGTTGACGGTTTGCGGATAAACCCCGGCAATATCGGCAGCATGGAAAATGTGTTGAAAGTAGTCGAGAAAGCCAAACCGAAACGAATTCCTATTCGTATCGGTATTAACGCGGGCTCATTGCCGGAGCATATTTTGAAATCCTACGGTGGCCATCCGACCGCACAGGGAATGGTAGCTTCTGCGTTGGAACATATTCGGATATTGGAGCAGGCCGATTATCGTGAAATGAAAATTTCACTGAAATCCACGGATGTTCCTATGATGGTGGAAGCGTATCGAACGCTTGCCGATCAATGCGATTATCCGCTCCATTTGGGCGTGACGGAAGCCGGGACGGTGATGCGAGGCAGTATTAAGTCGGCGATGGGGATTGGTGCTCTTTTGCTTGACGGTATCGGCGACACGATTCGTGTGTCATTGACAGCCGATCCCGTAGAAGAAGTAAAGGTTGCGAAAATGATTTTACAGGCAGCCGGTTATTCTACGTATGGGGCGGTCATGATTTCATGCCCGACCTGCGGGCGTTGTCAAGTCGACTTAATTCAGATGGCAGCGGAAGTCGAAAAACGTCTGGAAGGTATTAAAACGCCGTTGCGTGTAGCCGTCATGGGGTGCGTCGTCAACGGTCCTGGGGAGGCTCGCGAAGCGGACTTCGGAATTGCCGGCGGCAACGGTCAAGGCGTTTTGTTCCGAAAAGGCAAAGTGTTGCGTACTGTTTCTGAGGATGATTTAGTCGACGAACTGATGAAAGAAATTAATCAATATCTAGCGGAGGAGAAAAAGGTATGAGAGCATCTCAATTATATAGTCCCACGTTACGTGAAATGCCGGCAGATGCGGAGGTAATGAGTCACAAACTGATGTTGCGTGCGGGGTTTATCCGTAAACTCAGCGCAGGTTTATATACATTTTTGCCGCTGGCTTGGCGCACGTTGCGTAAAATTGAAACGATCGTGCGAGAGGAAATGGATGCTATCGGTTCGCAGGAAATTATGATGCCGATTATTCAGCCGGCAGAAATTTGGCAGGAATCGGGACGCTGGGGTGCCTACGGTGAAGAGATGTTCCGTCTTCAAGATCGGCATCAGCGGGAGTTTTGCCTCGGACCGACGCATGAAGAGATGATAACCACGCTGGTCAAAATGGATGTTTCTTCGTACAAACAATTACCGCTTACTTTGTATCAAATTCAAAATAAATATCGCGATGAAGTTCGGCCTCGTTTCGGATTAATGCGAAGCCGCGAATTTATTATGAAAGACGGCTATTCGTTTGATGCTGACCCGGCAGGCATGAAAGTCAGCTATCAAAAGATGTATGATGCGTATAGTCGCATTTTTACACGTTGCGGATTGGATTTTCGACCGGTAGAGGCGGACTCGGGGGCCATCGGCGGCAGCGGCTCACATGAATTTATGGCTTTTGCCAAGTCCGGCGAAGCGGCTGTTGTACGTTGTCATGATTGTGATTATGCGGCAAATATCGAAGTCGCATGTCCGCAAACACTGGATATTGAAAGCGAAGCAGCCGGCGTAGAGCTCGAAAAAGTGGCGACACCCAATCAGAAAACCATCGAGGCATTGTGTCAATTTTTACAAATTGATGCTGCACAAACGATTAAAGTCGTTATGTATCAGGCAGAAAAGAAATTGGTCATGGCCGTTGTTCCGGGCGCGGCAGAAGTCAATGATGTGCGCGTGGCTGGATTGGTTGGCGCTATCGAGTTGCCGCTTGCTGGCGATGAAGAGTTACAGGCTCTTGGCCTTGTTCCGGGGTATCTGAGCCCGATCGGTTTGACTCCGTCGGATGATTTGGAAATCATCGTAGATCCGAAAGTTATGCAAATGACAGATGCTGTCAGCGGTGCCAACGAAACCGACATGCATTTCCGACATGTTATTCCGCAAAGGGATTTCCCCGATGTGCGCGTGGAAACGATTCGTCTGATTACAGATGAAGATGCGTGCCCGAAATGCGGCGGTCATATTACCATTGATCGAGGTATTGAAGTCGGTCAGGTATTTCAGTTGGGCACAAAGTACAGCGAGTCGCTGAACGCCATGTTCCTGGATCAAAACGGCAAGTCGCACCCCTTTTATATGGGCTGTTACGGTATCGGTGTATCGCGGACGATGGCGGCGACAATTGAGCAAAGTTATGACGACGATGGGATTATTTGGCCGGTTGCGATTGCGCCGTATCAGGTGGTCGTCGTAGCAGCTAACAGCAAAAATGAAGAACAGCAACAGGCGGCGGAACAATTATATAATGAGTTGACCCAGGCGGGCATCGAAACGGTCTTTGATGATCGTAAAGAACGCGCAGGTATCAAATTCAAAGATGCCGACTTGATCGGTTATCCGGTTCGTGTGACCGTCGGGAAAACATTTGTTGAAGACGGTGAAGTAGAAATCAAGGTTCGTCGGAGTGGTGAAATCACGAAAGTGAAGTCTGACAAAGCTTTGTCAAGAGTGCAAGACTTGTTGGCGTCACTGGCATAAAGGCACAAATAAAAAAGAGTCGACGCATCGACTCTTTTTTATTTGCAGCGCTGACGGCCGGGTTAAAGACCTATGTTATAATAAAGACTTGAAGAGGTGAAATAATGGAATTATTAGCGCCAGCAGGGTCGCTGGCACATTTAAAAACGGCGGTTGCTGCCGGCGCTGATGCAGTATACCTCGGCGGGAAAGCATTCAGCGCGCGCCAAAGTGCAGTGAATTTTGATTACGAAGAGCTGCGGGAAGCGGTGACGTTGTGCCATTTACATGATGTGGCCGTTTATGTGACGGTCAATATATTGGTGGCGGATGCGGAGACGGAGAATTTTAAACATTTTATCCGTGAGCTTGCGGAGCTTTCAGTGGACGCCGTTATCGTACAGGATATCGGTGTTGCCCAAATCATTCGTCGCGCAGCGCCGTTGCTTGCTATTCACGGCAGTACGCAAATGTCGGTAAGTGATCTTGCCGGTGTGGAATTTTTAGCAAAGGAAGGTTTTACGCGAGTTGTTTTAGCGCGCGAACTTTCCCTGGCGGAAATTCAAGAGATTACAGAGCAGGCTTCGATTGAGATTGAAATATTTATTCATGGTGCGCTATGTGTATCGTACTCCGGTCAATGCCTGATGAGCAGCTTTATCGGTGGCCGCAGCGGTAATCGCGGCGCATGTGCGCAGCCTTGCCGGATGCCGTATGACTTGGTGGATGCGTCCGGCGGACGTAAGAATCCTGCGGCGGAACAATATGTATTAAGTCCCAAGGATATGATTTCAACGGATGTTATTGCGGAACTTGTGCAAACTAAAGTAGCCTCGCTTAAAATCGAAGGACGAATGAAGCAAATTCCCTACGTATATACTACGGTGAAAACATATCGGCAACTGATCGACGGTGAAATCAATGCGCAGGCCGCGCAAACTATGTTAGCTAAAAGTTTTAATCGCGGTTTTACAAAAGCGTATTGGTACGACTCCGTCGGTCGTGATTATTTAACACGTTTTGCACCGAACTATCATGGCGAACCGATCGGTATTCTTACCAAAATTGATAAAACGAAGGAATTGGCAGTGTTTGCGATGTCGCATATTCCGGCGAACGCAAACGGTGTCTATAAATATATCGCTAAAGACGGTGGTTTATGTTATGTCGCCGGTAAAGATGTAACGTATCAATCTGGGAAAAAAGAGTTGCACTTCCACTATGCCGAATTTCCAAAGGAAGACACAAAACTTTATTGGCAATCTTCGGATCAGCCGGCAAATGTTACAGCGGATATCGTCGCCATTCCTACCTATTGGGATGTGCATGCCGTTGTCGGTGAACCGCTGCGGATGAAGGTTCGTACAGAAGAAGGCATTGCAGTTGAAATTGTAAGTGATTTCAACGTACCGATGGCGCGCACACAGCCGACAGATCTGAATCTTGTAAAAACGCAACTTTCTCGTTTGGGCAACACCGCTTTTATACTGGCGGGTGTGACCTTAACGGAAGGCCATTTTATGCTGCCTAAAAGTGTTTTGAATCATGTGCGTACGCAAGCACAGACAGCATTAACAGAAGCTATTTTACAAACCTATAAAGAACGTCATTTTCAGGCGGTACCGACGGTTTACGACAGAGTAAAACCGCATGTGCTACCATCGCTCAAAAGTGTAGCAGTACGAGCACGAACGCTTGCAGAAGTGGAAACGGCATTAACGGAAAAAGCCAACGAAATTATTTTTGGCGGCGATATATTTACCGGCGAAACGTATACCACGCAAGATTATGCTCAAGTAGTAATGCGTTCGCGACAACATCATGCTCGCGTAGGTCTGGCTATGCCGCGTCTGACGCGACAAAAAGAAGCCGCTGAAGTTGACCGCATGCTTCAAGATATGGCTGCTGCACAACCGGATTTTATTTTGATTCACGCGTACAGTGATGCGCAACGATTGGCAGAGTTCGCACCGCAGATGCCCTTTTATGTAGCGCCGACGCTGAATGTGTTTAATCAGGAATCGTTGCGCTTTTGGCAACAACATGGTGCGAGCGCCATCTTTCTTTCACAGGAGCTTACATTGGCACAAATTCGTGGAATTCTACGCCAATACGACGGCTCATTGGGGGTATACGCCTGCGGTCGCACCGAATTAATGGTGACCGAAAATAATTTGTATAGCGCCTATGGAGACGAAAAAGGTACAGATCATGGAGTACGGGATTGGTCATTGCGGGATCGATTGGGAAAAGAATTTCCCTTGCAGACGGATCAGTTCGGGCGCATGCATATTTTTAATTCAGTGCCTACAGATATGGCGCCAGCGCTCGTCCGTCTCTCGCAATACGGTGTACACAAAGTGGTCATAGATGCGGCAGTGCTTTCACAAAATGAGTTGGCGCAAGCGGTCAAAATTTACGCGGCGCTATGGTTACAAGGCGCCGAGTTTACGAATGGAGTGTTCCCGCAGGCAACGCGCGGACATTTGCAACGAGGGATTATGTAATGGAACGTAAGACGTTAGAGGCCTTAGATTACGGAAAAATTCAAGAACGGTTACGAGAACGTTGCGCATCGAACGGTGCCAAGGAATGGGCGCTGCAATGGTATCCCAGCAGTGATCCGAGAGAGGTTGAACGACGCTTAGCCGAAACAGCGGAGGCATTACTGCTGATTCAAAATGCACAGGCACCGCATTTCGGAGGCTTGCGGATGATTCGTCAGCCACTGGAACGAGCGCAGAAAAAAGGGATCTTAACGGTGGAAGAAGTGCTGGCGATTCGCTCGTCACTGGAAGCCTATCAAGAAATTCGCGACCGCTTTATGGCGGCGCAGGAAACGCCTCGTTTGACAGCGCTTGCGGCAGAGATTGAGCCGCAGCCGCAACTTTTGGCACAGCTTGAGACGATGTTTGATGAACGTGGACGGATGCGCGACACCGCAAGTCCTAAGTTGAATCAATTGCGTCGTACTCAGGAACGGTTGCAGGAACGCGTGAAACATTCACTGGAAGCAATGATCCAGGATCGTACCACTACTAAATATTTACAGGAAGCGTTGGTCACACAGCGCAATGAGCGCTATGTTGTACCGGTTAAAGCGGAGTATAAATATGCGGTACCGGGGATTGTGCATGATCGTTCCGCAACCGGGCAAACGCTTTACATTGAACCGCTCGTTTCCGTAGAATTAAATAATGATTTGCAAGAAGCAGCTTTGGCGGAGCATACGGAGATTGTGCGGCTAATGACAGTGCTTTCCGAACAGGTGGCCCGGGTCGCGCAACCGTTGATGCATACAGAAAAATGTACCACAGAGCTGGATTTCATTTTGGCACGAGGCTACCTTGCGGCGGAGGATCACGGACGGTCAGCGCAACCTGCCGCTGATGCTGAAATTATTTTAGAGTCCGTTCGCCATCCGCTTTTATCCCAACAAAGTGCAGTACCCATCACTGTTGAAATCGGTAAAGGGTATTCGATTTTGGTGGTAACCGGATCGAATACCGGCGGCAAGACGGTTGCCCTAAAGACGGTGGGTCTGGTAGCGGCGATGAATCAAGCGGGACTTTTTATCCCTGTTGCGGGACGTGCAGTTTTACCTATATTCCAAAATATTTGGGTGGCGATCGGCGACGAACAAAATATGGCGGAAAATCTGTCCACGTTTTCCGGACACATGAGCCGTCTGATTCAAATTATGAAAGATGCAGGCAGTAACGATCTGGTGTTGTTGGATGAGTTGGGATCAGGAACGGATCCTGTGGAAGGTGCGGCACTTGCGATTGCGATTTTGGAGTACTTCCATCGCTTGGGGTCACTCGCCATGGTAACTACGCATTACAGTGAATTAAAGCAGTACGTTTATACGCATCCCGGCATGGAAAATGCGCATGTTGAATTTGATGATGAGACACTTACACCCACATACCGTTTGCAGATCGGTATCGCAGGGAACAGTCAGGCGCTCAATATTACAAAACGTCTTGGCATGATTCCTGAAGTATTGGCTCGCGCGCAGGAATTGAAACAAGCTTCCGCGTATTATGAAATGGAAAAGGTACTCGAAGAACTGAATCATAAACGCCGCGAACTTTCCCGTATGGAGGAAGACTTGCAAACGCGGCTTGCCAAAGCGGAAAAATCGCATGCCAAATGGAATGAAAGCAACCAGGAATTGCAACGTAAAAAGCAAGCCATTCTGCAGAAAGCACGTGATGATGCGCGGCAATTAAAGCGTGAGCTTAAAGTAAATGCCGAACAAATCATTAAAGATTTGAAACGCAGCGCTAAAGAGGCAAAAGATAAACAGCAGGCGGTCGTTGATGAGAAGCGGCAAGCGATTGACCGTTTGTCTATACCGAGCGCGAATGAACGAACAAAAATCCCGCTTCGCAAGATCGAAATCGGGCAAGCGGTGTATGTAGATACGTTGGAAAAGGTAGGCACTGTGATTGATATCCAGGGGAAACAGTTCAAAGTTGATTTAGCCGGTCTGCCGATTACGGTGGCGGCCAGAAATTTATTTTACCCGTTACCGCAAGAAGCAAAGCCAAAGGAAGTAAAAACAAAAGAACGGATTCGCAACACGACAGTAGCTCCGAAAATGCGTATGGCGGCGCAAAGCATTAATCTGATCGGAGAGACGGTGGCGGATGCCGAACCGCAAGTAGCCGCTTTTTTGGATGCGGCGATGCTGGCAGGTTTGACCTCGGTGGAAATTATTCATGGGAAAGGTACCGGCGCATTACGCAAAGGGATTCACGCGCAATTACGCAAAATTCCTTATGTAAAATCCTTTTCATTTGCACCGGCAGTGTCCGGTGGCAGCGGCGTGACAGTGGTGACACTCGGATGAATAACGTAGCGGAAAGTTCGCGCAGTCGAGCGGTCAAATGGTTGTTACGCTTAAGCGGTGTGAAGGCATTGACGGAATGGACTGACGGGGATATCCTGAGTTGGATTATCAAGCGACAGTTGGTGTGGGATGCCACCGTACCGCATTGGCTAACACAACGCCACGAAGTAAGCGATACGACAAAGGACGGCATTCGTACTGTCCGTATTGCGGCATCAAGAGAAAATAACAAACAGTATTTGTACTATGTACATGGCGGCGGCTTTCTAATGGAGATGTATTTCCTGTACTGGCTTTTCGCCGATCGAATCACGTCGTCATTGGGGGCGGAACTCGCCCTGCCGATTTATCCGCTATTGCCGGAAGCAAATATGGAAGCAGGTTTTCAGGCGGTTCTCGCTTCCTATCAACGCTGGTATAAAACAATTCCCAAGGAGGCCAGGATCCATATCATAGCGGATTCGTCGGGCTGCTCGTTAGCGTTACGATTAGCGCAGGAAACTGTTGCAAGCGGCGTACCGGCTCCGGAAAATTTAATTTTGATCTCGCCTTGGGTGGATATGAACGTATCGGATAAACGCCTCGATATCTATGAACAGGATGATCCTTTTATATCCGTGGAAGCATTACGTGAATGTGCCGCGATGGCGGTGCCCAATCAAGATTACGATGACCCGCGGTATAGTCCCTTATACGGAAATTTGTCAGGTATCGGGCGATTGAGTGTTTTCACAGGAACAGCGGATACGCTGTATCCGAATGCATTGGCATTACGAAATCAAGCTACATTAGCGCATGTACCGATCAATTATTACGAACATAATGGAATGTTCCACATTTATCCTCACTTTCTCGTGGCAGAGGGGCGACAGGCATTTGCAATGATAAAAAAAATCATTACGGGCAAAGCACCCGATCCGCAAGGTCGCGGATTTACAATTATACGCTAAGGAGACAATTATGTTGAATAGTACAGAAAAGATGGTAGATGTAGGCGGTTTTCCGATTCCTGAGGATCAGGCGGAACAGTTTTGCGAAATGCGCGAAGCAATGGCAACAGCAGCTACGGAAGTATTAAAAAGCTTTTGCACAAAGGTGGAGCGTAAAAATCTGGATGAAGTGCTGGGGGAAGGCGTTATCGGTTATTTTGCTGACGGTGACGAGGTGCATGTTTCGCTGGACCCCTTTGAAGTGCCGGCCATGCGTGTTGCGCATGAACGCGGTAAGCTGTTGGAATACATTCTGGCAGCTAACGGAATTCCCGTCGAATATTATGAACAACATCTTCGCAGAGTGTAAAAGTTGTTGCGAAATACATAATAATGTACAATAATAAGGAAAACGCCCAAAGAGCGTTACGAGAAAGTGAAGGAGATGCGCATGATTCATATTATTTGTGACACCACCGCATGCTTAAATGATGAATTTGTGGCTCGTCATGACAATCTGCATATGATCCCCCTGTATATTTCACTTGGGGGCGGTGAAACTGTGAATGACAACAGTATCAGTACGAAAGAAGTTTTTGAAAGCTATGAAGCTACAAAAATTCAGCCGTTGACCAGTCAGCCGTCTATTGGCGAATGGATGCAAATTTTTAATTCGATTCCTGAAGAGGATCCAATCATCATTATCACGATTAGCAAGATCGTCAGCGGTACCGCGCAGACGGCCCGGGTCGCAGCGAAGCAATCGAAGCGGAAACAAATTGCAGTGATCGACTCGCATTCTACCAATGGCGGCATGCAGATTTTGGTGGAAGAAGCGCTAGCCATGATCGCAGAAGGTAAAGATTTCGACACTATTGTGGCGCAACTGCATGAAAATATTGCTAATTCGATTACAATGTTTGTGCCCACCGATTTAAAATATTTGCAACGTGGCGGTCGTATCGGCAAAGTCGCAAGTTTAGTCGGTTCGATTTTACAAATCCGTCCTATTCTTTACCTCGAGTCGGATGCAATTGGTATACTTGACAAAGTACGCACGACAAAAAGGGCGATGCAAAAAATGAAAGAAAAAGCGATGTCTCGTCCTATAAAACGTCTTCACGTCGCCACTGTTTTAGCGGATGAACTGGGACGCCAATTCAAGAGAGAATTGGAAAGCGAACTTCCTGATGTCACTATTACTCATTCGGAAGGATCGCCGGTCCTAGGGGCACACTTAGGACCGCAAGTGGTCAGTTTAATGTTGGAATGGGAACATGAAGACGGTACCGAGGAGGACACGCATGTACAGTGAAATTGACGGCACACATTATAAACAAATGCTGATTGGCGCTTATCAGGCATTTAAAGAGAATTATGAAAAGATCAATGAATTAAATGTATTTCCCGTTCCGGATGGTGATACCGGTACCAATATGCTGAACACATTACGTTCGATGTACAGCATGATTGTCAATAATGACAGTGAATTTATCGGAGTCATTGCGGAAACGGCAGCCACCGGTGCTATCATGGGTGCGCGCGGCAACTCGGGGGTCATTTTATCGCAAATTATCCAGGGTTTGGCGAAAGGTCTGCGCGGTAAAAAACAGGCGTCTTCTCGTCAGCTGGGAAAAGCATTTCAATATGGGATTTTATATGCGTATCGTTCGGTCGTAAAGCCGGTCGAAGGTACCATTTTGACAGTCGCGCGAGGCATTGCGAAGGGAACTCGTGACGTAACTCGTACCGAGCGTGATTTCAGCAACGTTTTGCGTAAAGCGATTCAAAGCGGTCAGGAAGCATTGGCACAGACGCCTGAACAATTACCGATTTTAAAAGAGGCGAATGTGGTGGACGCGGGTGGACAAGGCCTATTGCTGTTCTTGGAAGGATGTCTGGCCGGATTGACAGGCGAAGTAAGCATTACTCAGGAACAGGTACCGGCCACCGTAAAAAAACTGCAAGTGAAAGGTGAAACGTTCTCGATCGATTATCCGTATTGTACCGAATTTATTCTCCAACCGGCTAAAGTCAAAGGGGCAGAGGCGCGGAAAGTACTGGAGGCATGGGGCGAATCGATGGTTGTTGCCGAAGGCACCAACCTGTTAAAAGTTCATATTCACACACAACGTCCGGGTCGGGTATTGGATATGGCAGCAGATTGGGGCACATTGCATGATATCAAAGTGGATAACATGATGGACCAATTTGAACGAAATAAAAATATCGCTCGCAGCACCGAGAAAAAGGCGCTAGGCTTATTAGCGGTAGTATCCGGCGACGGCTGGGAAAAAATTATGAAAAATATGCAGGCCGAAGTATTGAGCGGCGGGCAAACCATGAATCCTTCCGTCCAGGAAATTATGCAAGCGCTGGACTCTCTTTACGCGGATAATTATATTATTTTGCCGAATAATAAAAACATCATTCTTGCCGCTAAACAGGCGCAAAAAATTCTTGGCGAAAAATTGCAAATTGTACCGACTGCAAATCCTGCGGAGGGTGCTGCGGTAGCTATGCAATATGATCCGAATAGTGACGTAACAAGCAATGTAGAACGCATGTGCGAAGAGCTTGAACACATCCGTGCGGCAGGCATTACGCAAGCGGTGCGCGACAGCACGGTAGACGGTGTCCAAATTACCAAAGATGACTATATGGGCATTATTTCCGGCGAACGTGTGATTACCGCCGCCGAACTTTCCGATGTGCTGGCCGGCGTGTTGGAAAAGTTGGTGAGTATGCAGCCGGATGCCGAATTGGTTACACTTTATTACGGCGCCGATCTGGATGAAACTCAGGCCAATGAATTATTGGCCCAAGCCCAAGCGAAACATACGAATATCGATTTGGAATTACAATATGGCGGTCAAGCGTTGTATCCGTTCTTTATTTCGATTGAGTAAAAACAAGAGTAATAAAAAAGACCAACCTTGGTTGGTCTTTTTTATTACTCTACTTTTCATCATCACTACGATGAGGTCGAAAGACGTTCAGAACCTTGTCGCGTGTTTTTTTTATTTGCGCACCGGTAGTTTTGACACGCCGCCATTGTGTTGTATGTGATTTTGTTTTCGGTTTCATATCTCGATTGGGATCAACCTTGCCGCGCTTGATGCTGGTTGCACGAATTTTGTCCGGCCGGAATTGACGCCGGAATATTTTCATCGTTTGCGTAGGATTTGCATCTGTACGGAATGTGAAGACATCCACCGCAACGTATCCCAAGTTGGGGTAGGAATGCAGACAGACGTGACTGTCTTTGCCGATTGCAATCACAACGAGCGCTTCATCATATTTATGTACATGGGTATCATATAAATCTAAATCGAGATATGCCATCGCCGTGTGGATGGTATCCAGTAAGTCGGGAAAATTATCGACCAGCGAAACTCGGCAGCCATAGCAGTCAATCAGAATATGTTTGCCTAGAGATAGCCCCATATATTCACCTGCTTTCTATGTTTCTATTATAGCAAACATAATAAAGATAAAAAACAGTTGCAAAAAGTCAAAAGGTCAGTTATAATGACTATAAAGACAAAAAGTCAATAACTATGTAGGTGAGGTGATTCTATGGGCAAGATGGTAGCCGATCGAATTGAGCGGTTTATTATGCGGCGATTTTTAGAAGAAGAAACACAGGAAATTATATTACAACGCAAAGAGATTGCAAATGCATTGGATTGTGCGCCGTCGCAGATCAGTTATGTATTAAGTACGCGCTTTTCTCCGGAAAAGGGTTTTAGCGTGGAATCACGCCGCGGCTTGGGAGGTTTTATTCGAATCACAGTTATTCGCCCGCCAGTCGGAGAAGATGATGCCGGGCTGACGATCGCTGATATCGATAAAGGATTATATAATTTATTGCAGGAAGCGGTGATCACCCGCCGGGAAGCGCAAATTTTACATGAAGCATTTGTGACGATTTGGCAAGAAACCGAAGGTAATATGCGAATGCATCTCATGTTGCAATTACAGAAACGAATTAATCAACTTTTTTAGGGAGAGGGTGAGTGATGATGCAGTGCGATCGTTGCCATAAGAATGAAGCTGTTTTGCATGTCACCCAAGTTCATAACGGACATAAAGAAGAGCGACATCTTTGCGAAAAATGTGCGCAAGCGACAGGAGAGCTGCCGCAATGGACACAGAGCCCGTTTGATTTATGGGATACCGATTTTTTCAAAAATTTGGTAAATCCGCAACAAGGTCGACCGGAGCAGGCACAATGTTGTCCGCAGTGCGGCTTGACGTGGGCGGAATTTAATGAACGCGGACGTCTTGGCTGCGCCCGGTGTTACGAAGTTTTTGCCGATTCTTTATTGCCTTTATTGCAGCGGTTGCAGGGAGCGACGAACCATGTCGGTAAAGTGCCTTCAAGAGGGTCCGGTGTTTTTACTACCAATCATCAGATTAAGCGGTTGCAGCAGCAACTGGATACTGCGCTGGAAAAAGAAGAATATGAAGAGGCGGCACGCCTGCGCGATGAAATCTACGCGTTGCAACATGAGCCGCCAACAAAAAAGACGGAGGAGGGGCAGAAATGAATATTCAAAATGTTTTGATGAGCCCCGCTCAGCCGTGGTTTCAAGGAAGCCACCCAGATAGTGATGTCGTGCTTTCCAGCCGAGTTCGTTTAGCGCGTAATATTGCCAATATTCAATTTCCGAACATGGCCAACGAAAGTGAATTGATGGCCGTGGAAATGGCAGCCAATGAGGCCAAGCAATCGCTTAGCGAAGAGTATCAAGAAGAGATGACGTACATAAAAATGTCAGATCTGGATCGTGTCGACCGTGAAATCTTGCTGGAAAAGCATTTAGTGAGCCCGCAACTGATTTCCGTGCCGGCACATCGCGGTATCGTAATCAATGAAACGGCCGATATAACGTTTATGGTCAATGAAGAAGATCATTTTCGGTTACAAATGTTAGCCGGTGGATTACAGCTGGAATCATTGTGGGAAAAAGCCAACCGTGCAGACGACGCGTTGGAAAGCAAAATAAACTTTGCGTTTGCAGATAAATGGGGCTATCTGACGGCATGCCCAACCAATGTCGGTACCGGGATGCGGGCCTCGGTTATGGTGCATGTGCCGGCATTAGTCAGGACTAAAAAAATCAAGCGGATTATTCAGGGTATTTTGAAGTTCAGTTATTCTGTGCGCGGAATTTACGGTGAAGGGTCGGAGATGCTGGGAGATATTTTGCAAATCTCTAACCAGGTCACACTGGGAATCCGCGAAGCAGAAATTGTAGAAAATTTAACGAACCTGACTCATCAGCTGGTAAAAGAAGAAACGGCGGCGCGGGAAGAGTTGCGTCACACACAGATGGTGGAACTGCGCGATGAAATTTGGCGCGCGTACGGCATTTTACGATATGCTCGAAAACTATCGGGACACGAAGCCTTGACATTATTAAGCACTGTGGAATTGGGGCGCATCTTGGGGTGGCTGCCGCATATTCCTGAAAATTTATTTCGCGAGATGATGGTTACGACACGTCCGGGTTTTCTCAGCCGCTATGCCAACACGGCAACACTTAATGAAACGGAACGTGATCGTTGGCGAGCAGCCGTCGTTCGCGAAACATTAGACAACAAAGTAAAGGAGTGAAAATCTATGAACAATAAATTAACGGAGAGCGCAAAAGCAGCACTGACCTATGCGCAAGAAACCGCGATGGAAGCGGGGTCAGATGTCGTCGGTACGGAACACATCCTATTGGGGATAGCCTCACAGCCGAAAAGCATCGGCGGTAAAGTGTTAAATGAAGTCGGCTTTACGCTTGAAAAAGGTCGTTCCATGTTGCTTGGGAATCGTTCGGCAAATCCGTCTTCAGATATCGGCATGAGTCCGCGCACTAAACGTGTCTTGCAAAGTGCAGTTGGGGAAGCAGCTCGTTTAGGACAAAATTATATCGGTACTGAGCATTTACTTTTGGGTATTCTGCGTGACAGTGGCGGTATCGCGGTACGGATGTTGCAGGAACTTGGTATTGGCGGTCGAGAGCTGACCCAAGCATTTCAGAAATATCTCGGCACGGAAACGGATCAGGAAGCCGGCGACACCAATTCGGATTTGGGTGACTTGGGTGAGTATGCACGCGATTTAAATAAAATGGCGGAAGAAGGCAAAATCGATCCCGTCATCGGTCGTGAAAAAGAAATTGAGCGAGTGATTCAAATTTTGAGCCGTCGCACAAAAAACAATCCGGTGCTGATCGGTGAGCCGGGAGTAGGTAAAACAGCAATTGCGGAAGGCCTTGCGCAACGCATTGTGTCAGGCAATGTGCCCGAAATTTTGAGAAATCGTAAAATTATTTCGCTGAACATGTCATCGGCGGTCGCGGGTACTAAATACCGTGGGGAGTTTGAAGAACGCTTGAAAAAAATTATTGACGAAGTACGTAAACATGAAGAGTGGATTTTATTTATTGATGAATTACATACCTTAATCGGTGCGGGTAAGACGGAAGGTGCTATGGATGCGGCCAATATTATGAAGCCGGCTTTAGCGCGCGGAGAATTGCAATGTATCGGTGCGACTACGTTGGACGAGTATAAAAAACATATCGAAAAAGACGCTGCTTTGGAACGTCGTTTCCAGCCGGTTTTAGTCGGTGAACCGACTGAAGAAGATGCGGAACAGATTTTATTAGGATTACGGGATCGCTATGAAGGGTTCCATAAAGCTAAAATTACAGATGAAGCGATTCATGCCGCAGTCCAACTTTCGTCTCGCTATATCGCGGATCGCTTCTTACCGGATAAGGCCATCGACGTAATGGATGAAGCAGCGGCCAAAGTACGCATTGCGGCCGCGGCTACACCTCCCGACATTAAATCGAAAGAAGAAGAGCTTAATAAGGTATTGAAAGAAAAGGAAGAAGCAGTAACTTCGCAGGAATATGAACGTGCCGCTCAATTGCGCGATCGCGAACACGAGTTGCAGGATGAGTTGAATAAAATTAAATCCGGCTGGAATAAAGGGGATGCCGATAATTTGGTCGTCAACAAGTCGGATATTGAAGAAGTCGTCGCAAGCTGGACCGGTATTCCGTTAAAACAAATGCAGCAGGAAGAAACCGAACGATTGCTGCATTTGGAAGAAGATTTACATGCGCGTGTTGTAGGTCAGGAGGATGCTGTACAGGCGGTTGCGAAAGCTATTCGTCGTGCCCGCGCCGGCTTGAAAGATCCGAAACGGCCGATCGGTTCCTTCCTGTTCCTCGGACCGACCGGTGTCGGTAAAACCGAACTGGCACGCACATTGGCAGAAAATCTGTTCGGGGACGAGAATTCCTTGATTCGTTTGGATATGTCCGAGTATATGGAAAAACATACTGTTTCCCGTCTTGTCGGGGCACCTCCCGGTTACGTCGGTTATGAAGAAGGTGGTCAGCTGACAGATGCGGTACGTCGTCGTCCGTATAGTGTTATTTTGCTGGACGAAGTGGAAAAAGCGCACGCCGATTTCTTCAACATCCTTTTACAGGTATTGGACGACGGGCGGCTGACGGACAGTCAGGGACGTACTGTCGATTTTCGTAATACCGTAATTATTATGACCAGTAATTTGGGTTCACGGCACTTACAGAATGATTCTGCGGAAATGGGCTTTTTGGTAGGAAAAAATAACGATACCTCAAGCGAACGAATTGCCAAAACGTCACGTAAAGAAATCATGGACGAAGTAAAACGCTTTTTCCGTCCGGAATTTTTAAATCGAATTGATGATATCATTATTTTCCACCCGCTGGAAAAAAAGGACTTGGAACATATCATCGATATTATGTTGACAAAGATGAACCGTCGCCTGAGCGAACAGAAAATGACGGTCGAAGTAACGCCGGCGGCCAAGGATTTTCTGATTACAAAAGGCAGCGATACTCAATATGGAGCACGACCGCTGAAGCGAGCTATTCGGAAATTCATCGAAGATCCGATTGCCGAACAGATTTTAGCCGGGAATTTGAAGCTGGGCGGTACCGTTGTAGCAGATAAAAATGATGATGATACATTGCGATTTACATCGAAACCAGTAATGAAAAACAGCTCGGATGCGGAAACGTCGGATAGACATTCCGAGAGTGCAGAAGAATAATGAAAAGCCGGTAGATTTTCTACCGGCTTTTGCTATTTCAACCACACGTCGGCTATGCTAGACTAAAGGGAAGAAAAGAGGAATGTAATGGCGAAAAATAAAACTGTATTTTATTGCACGGAATGCGGCGCGCAAACGTTGCGTTGGAGCGGTCAATGCATGCAATGCGGTGCGTGGAATACGCTTGAGGAGCGCGTAGTGAGTGCGAAAACTTCGCATACTGTGAAGGCGACCTCGGACACGCGTGCATTGCGGTTCAGTGAAGTTAATGCCGATGCGACTCGACGTTGGCCGATCGGTGATCGTGAATGGGACAGGACGTTAGGGGGCGGCATTGTCCCGGGAAGCCTGATCCTACTCGGCGGAGATCCGGGCGTCGGTAAATCCACACTGATTTTGCAAGTAGCCGCTGTTCTTGCGGAAAGTCACTCCGTTTTATACGCCAGTGGTGAAGAGTCTGCGTCCCAAGTGTTACTGCGGGCACAGCGTTTGGGTATACCCACGGACAATTGCTACCTTCTTTCCATGACTGATTTGGAACAGGTACTGGCCGAAGCAAAACGGCTGGAGACCGATGTTCTTGTTATTGATTCCATTCAAACAATGCAGATGTCGGATGCTGACGGCATAGTGGGCAGTGTCAGCCAAGTCAAAGAATGTACGCAGGCACTGTTGCATTTCGCAAAAGAGACCGGTACGGCGGTTATTATTATCGGTCATGTCACCAAGGAGGGGAATATTGCCGGACCGCGCCTTTTGGAGCATATGGTCGATACGGTCTTGTATTTGGAAGGAGAAGCAGGGCATCCGTTGCGTGTTTTACGTGCTGCCAAAAACCGTTTCGGAGATACCGCGGAAAGCGGTGTGTTCAGTATGCAAACAGACGGCCTTGCCGCGGTCAGCGATTTGTCACGCATGTTGCTCGCCGATCGTAGTGAAGCGCAAATCGGCACGGTGGTATTTGCCGGCTTGGAAGGGATCCGTCCGCTGCTCGCCGAGGTACAGGCATTGACCAATCCTACTGCGTTTGGATATGCAAAACGTACGGCTGTAGGATATGATCAAAACCGATTAACGGTGCTGTTGGCCGTTCTTGCGAAACACGCGGGAGTCGGCGTGGCTGAGCAGGATGTGTATGTCAATGTCGCAGGTGGTTTGCGTATTACCGAGCCGGCAATTGATTTGGCCGTGGCATTGGCGATTTTCTCCGTGTTGTACAGTAGCCCGGTTTCCCCGCAAACAGCGGCGATTGGTGAGGTTGGTTTAACCGGGGATGTCAGGCGGGTGCCGCAAATCGAAAAGCGCTTGCAGGAACTTTCTAAAATGGGTTTTAAAACAGTTTATCTGCCGGCAGCAAATTATACGGCATTAAAAGAAACCCCGGATCATTTACAATTAGTTCCGTTAAAGCATTTACGAGAATTACGGCAGAGTATTTTAAAATAATCTTGATTTGTAGTCATAATATCGCTGTGCTATGATAATATTTATGCGGAAGGTGGTGAAACTATGATCGAAAAGCTACTGCGCTTTTTGTTTATTGGACTTTTTATTATTCTTGGCGTAGTACTTGCCAATCAACTTCACCCGTATTTAGCGGATTCGGCATTCTTCGGGATGGCATTTTGGCAGTGGGGAGTTTTCGGCGTCACATTGCTTTGGTTGTGCACCATCCTTTTGGGGGCACTTCTAGGATACGTTGTCGGTAATGTAGCCGCTCCGTATTTGTTCCGAAAATTGCGCGCGTTTACCGCTTGGGGCGAACGTACGATTACCGGGATTTCCTTGCTTGACTTGGTTTTGGGGATTCTCGGACTTTTTCTCGGTCTTATTATTGCGAATTTGCTTGGCTTAGCATTTAACAATTTACCGCTGATAGGACCGTATATTCCGATTGTGCTGAGCATTGTTTTGGGATACATGGGAATTTATTTAGCAATCGGACAAAAAAATCAGCTTAGCGCTATTATTGCCAATTGGCGTCAGGGGCGGGATAAAGAACCGAAAGAAGCAAATTCCGGTCCTTACGGCAAGATTTTGGACACCAGCGTGATTATTGATGGACGTATTGCCGATATCGCAAAGACAGGATTTTTGGAAGGACCGTTGATTGTACCTGTCTTCGTATTAGAAGAATTGCAATATATTGCCGATTCCTCAGATGTCCTAAAGCGTAATCGCGGTCGCCGCGGACTCGATATTTTAAACGAGATGCAAAAGCGCAAAATTATTGAAGTCAAAATTGTGACGGAGGACTTTGATGAACAAACGGAAGTGGACGCAAAATTAATTCAACTCGGCTTGGCGCATAGGGCAACCGTGATAACAAATGATTACAATTTAAATAAAGTAGCGGAATTGCAAGGCGTTCACGTTTTAAACATTAACGACCTGGCGAACGCTGTCAAACCCGTCGTCATTCCCGGAGAGCAACTTCTTGTGCAAATCGTCAAGCAGGGCAAAGAAGAGGGTCAAGGGGTGGCCTATTTGGATGACGGCACGATGATTGTTATCGAAAATGGCAAATCGCAAATCGGCAATAATGTTTTTGTGATAGTTACCTCGGTATTGCAAACTTCAGCAGGGAAAATGATTTTTGCTCGATATGAAGCGCAGCAAGGAGGATCATGACAAGTATTATCGTAGTGGCCGCGGGGAGCGGTCGACGCGTTGGTGCCGATTGCAACAAACTACTGTTGCCGGTAGGCGGTCGCCCTCTTTTGGCGTATACGCTTTTGGCTGTCAGCAACGCCCAATGCTGTGATGAAATTGTTATTGCAGTACATGCGGGTGAAGAAGATATCGTTCAAAACCTGGTGAATGATTTATTACCGGATGTTTCCGTAACCCTGGTTACCGGGCGGGATACACGGCAGGAATCGGTGCAGGCGGCTCTGGAAGCCGTCGATCCGTCGGCGGAATTTATTTTAATCCATGACGGTGCACGTCCTTATGTCACACCGGAAGATATTGATGCGGTAGCAGCGGCTCTCAGTAGTGCCAATGGAGCACTGTTGGTGCAATCGGTACAAGACACTGTTAAGCACAAGGATTCGCAAACACGCCGCATTACGACGATCCCGAGAGACGATATTTATTTGGCACTCACACCGCAAGGATTTCGGCGTGAAACGCTTTATAGGATGTATCGGCAAGAACAATCCGTCCTTCAAAAAGCGACGGATGATGCGAGTTTGTTGGAGTTGATGGGAGAAAATCCTGTATTGGTGGTAGCACAATCGCCAAATAAAAAAATTACGACGTGGAAAGATTATCTTTCGTTTCAAGAGTTCGTTGCGCAATCGGGGATTGTTCGCATCGGTAGCGGGTATGATATTCATCGCACTAAACCGGGGAATGCAGTAACACTTTGCGGTGTGACCATTCCGGCGCCGTTTGCGTTGGAAGGCCATTCGGATGCCGACTGTGCTTTGCATGCATTGACGGATGCGCTGTTAGCGGCAGCGGGTAAGCCGGATATAGGGACGTATTTCCCCGATACCGATGAACAGTATCGTGGAGTCCGGAGTGGTATACTGTTGCGGAGAGTTGTGCAGGAACTGCTTGCGGACGGATTTCTCCTGCAAAATGTAACGATTACTATCATTGCGCAAGCACCCAAATTACAGAAATATATTTCCGATTGTATCGCAACACTTGCTCAATTATTATGTTTACCTGATACACGCATTGCCGTGCACGCGACAACCCATGAAAAATTGGGACCGATCGGCGAGCAGAAGGGAATAGCGGCAATGGCCAGTGCCACTATTATAGAAAGGATGAGACAGTAAATGACAGAACCAGTACGTGTGCGTTTTGCGCCCAGCCCGACCGGTCCGTTTCATATTGGCGGAGCGCGTTCGGCATTATTTAATTGGTTATTGGCGAAGAACACCAACGGAAGCCTTATTTTGCGTATCGAGGATACGGATTTAGAACGTTCGACACGGGAGTCAGAAGAGAATATCAAAGCAGCACTACGTTGGTTAGGAATTACCTGGGATGAAGGCGTCGATGTCGGCGGTCCGGAAGAACCATATCGTCAAAGTGAACGTTTGGACATCTATCGCCGGTATACAGAACAGCTGTTAAAAGAGGGTAAAGCATATCGTTGTTACTGCACCGCCGAGGAACTGGAAGCTTCTCGGCAAAAGCAGCTTGACGAAGGTAAAACGCCGATCTACGATGGTCATTGTGCCCATTTAACCCCTGAACAGGAAGAAACGTATAAAAAAGAAGGACGCGTACCTACGATTCGTTTACGTTGCCCGCAAAATGAAACACTTGCTTTTGAGGATTTAGTACGTGGTCACGTCAGTTTTGAATCCAACGGCGTTGGTGACTTTATCATTGTTAAATCTGACGGTATGCCGGTTTACAACTATGGTGTCGTGATCGATGATGCTCGTATGCAGATCACGCATGTTATTCGCGCTGAAGAGCACTTGTCCAATACGCCGCGTCAGCTGGTGATTTATCGCGCACTTGGGTTTAAAGAGCCGAAGTTTGGCCATATTTCTTTGATCCTCGGCAAGGATCACAAGAAAATGAGTAAACGCCACGGTGCGACGGCGGTAGAGCAGTACAAAAATATGGGCTACCTGCCGGAAGCGATCATCAACTTCTTAGCCTTATTGGGTTGGTCGAGTGCCGAGGAAAAAGAAATCTATTCGGTGGAAGAATTGATTCAACAATTTTCTATGGATCATGTTTCGAAAAATCCGGCAGTATTCGATATTGATAAGCTGAACTGGATCAATTTCCATTATATGCAAAACCTGTCTACGGATGAGTTGGTGGATATATTGTTGCCGCAATTGCAAAAAGCGGGATTTATTTCGGCAGATGCCGGCGTGGAGGATCGCGCTAAGATTGCCGAGATCGGTGAACTTTATCGAAAACATCTGTCTTATGGTGAACAGATCATCGAACTTGCGCGTCCTTTGTATGAAGCGGCGCCGGAACTGACAGAAGAAATGCAGGGGATACTTGCGCAGGATACCAGCAAGACCGTTTTGGAAGCGTATCGTGCGAAGTTGGAAAATGCGCCGGAAGATACGGCTGAATATTACAAAGCTGCGATTAAAGAAGTACAAAAAGAAATCGGCATTAAAGGCAAAGACCTTTACATGCCGTTGCGAATTGCTCTGATCGGTGCAATGCATGGTCCGGATATTGGTGGACTCGTGCACAGTATGGGTAAAGCGGAAGCGATGTCCCGACTTTTGCAAAAGCAATGATAGCAAGCTATCTGGCTGAAAAGAAAAACACGGTGAGTACTCACCGTGTTTTTCTTTTGTAAAAAACTTGACTTAAAATACACAACTATGTATAATTATAAAAAATATTTCAAGGGTGGTGAATTTCGTTTTAGAGATCAGGAGAGCCAATAGTATATTTTATTTAACGAAGGCGATAAAGGAGTGAGAGTTATGAAACAATGGTGGAAATGGATAGCTCTGTGTATAGCTGTATTAGCAGTGGCCGGTTGCGGTGGGACAAAATCGGATGCGCCACAGTCCACTACATGGAAAGTGGGAACCAATGCAACGTTCGTACCGTTTGAATACACTGACGATTCGCATCAATTGAACGGTTTTGATATTGAATTGTTTAATGCAATCGCTAAAAAAGCGGGCATGCAGGTAGAATACAAAAATATTTCATTTGACAGTTTGATTCCTGCTTTGGGAACGCAACAAATTGATGCTGCGGTTTCAGGGATGACGATTACTAAAGCCCGTACCGAAAAAGTAGACTTTAGCTTCCCTTATTATCAATCCGGTTTGGGTGTATTGACGAAAGACGGAACAGCAGTGGCGGATCTTTCCGAATTGAGCGGGAAGAAAGTAGCGGTGCAATTGGGGACGACGGCGGCGGAAAAAACGTCTGAAATTTCCAATCTTGAAATACGGACGTTTGATAACAATTCCGAATCATTACTTGAACTTACGAAAGGCGGCGTAGATGCGGTGATCGCTGATTTGCCGGTGCTGCAATACTATCTGACAACAAAAAAAGACAGTGTAGCTAAACTAAGCGTGATTGAAAGCAAGGAGCCGGAATATTTCGGTATCGCAGTAAAAAAAGGTAATAAAGAAGTGAAAGATAAAATTAATGCAGCGCTGCAGGAACTTAAAAAAGACGGTACCTTGGATGCTCTGTATCAAAAATATTTCAACCAGGACGCACCGGTCATGCCGGAGAAGTAAACTTGAAATTTTAAGAACGATTACGTAAAATAAATATATTAGAAGAAGGGGAGTGTGAACGGAATGGCAAAAAAATGGACACAATTGTTAATGCTGGTTATTTGCTCGTTGGCGTTGTTGATCTCCGGTTGCGGCGGTAACGATGCGGATAAGGGTGGCGCAGCAGGTGGAGACAAGGTATTACGGGTAGGTGCGGAAACGACATTCCCGCCATTTGAATTCGCGGATGAGAAAGGCAATTACAGCGGATTTGATTTGGATTTGATCCATGCGATTGCGGCGGATCTCGGTTACAAAGTCGAATTTAAGAGCATGGGCTTTGATGCGTTGATTCCGGCGTTGAACAGTAAGCAGATTGATGTTATTATTTCAGCGATGTCGATTACAGATGAACGTAAAAATGTCGTTTTATTCAGTGATCCGTACTACAAATCCGGCGTTGCGATTGTCACCAATAAAGCGAACCAGGATATTCAAGGTAAAGCGGATCTTGAAGGTAAAACCATTGCTTGTCAAATCGGCAATACCGGTTCGATGTTGGCCTCGGAAATTCCGAATGCCAAGGTGATTAATTTTGATGGGGCCAATCAGGCATTTCTGCAGTTGAAAAATGGCGGTGCCGATGCGGTTATGATCGACTTACCGGTAGCACAGGATTACATGAAGAAAGATGCGGATAAAGCGTTTCAAATCATGGGGGACGTTTTGGAAGCGGAAGATTACGGTATTGCGGTTAGCAAAGACAATCAAGAATTGATGAAAAAAATCAACGCTTCGCTCAAGAAACTCAAGGATAATGGTGAATATCAAAAAATTTATGAAAAATGGTTTGGTACGCAGAAATAACTATACGTTAGTAAAAGAACCGTCTGCCAGCAGACGGTTCTTTTTTGAATTAAATAAGAGCACGAGACATGAATAAATCCCATTGACTTTGTATAAAAATGCAAATATAATAAGACCTATCAAATATTAAGAAAGGTGAGATCATGAGCTTTAACTTCCAATTAATTGGGGACTCGTTGCCCTTGCTTTTAGCAGGTGCCCTGGTAACTATTGAAATCACAGCCTTAGCCGTCGGCATCGGCTTTTTTATCGGTTTGTGCGTGGGCATCGCGCGCCTGTCGAATATCAAACCCTTAAAATATTTAGCGATTATTTATGCCGATACGATTCGCGGAACGCCGCTTCTGGTGCAAATCTTTTTGATTTATTTTGCTCTACCGCTTTTAATCCACCAGCAGATTAATCCCTTTGCCGCCGCCGTTATTGCGTGCAGTATCAATAGTGGCGCGTATGTCTCGGAGATTTTCCGGGCGGGTATTCAGGGGATCGATGCCGGTCAAATGGAAGCGGCCCGGTCGTTGGGGCTTACGTGGTGGCAAAGCATGCGCCTGATTATTTTACCGCAGGCGTTCAGCAAGATTCTGCCGCCGCTCGGGAATGAATTCATTGCCATGCTCAAGGATACATCATTGGTATCGGTTATCGGCTTTGAAGAATTGACTCGTCGCGGCCAGTTGATTATTGCCAAAACATACGGTTCTTTCGAAATTTGGACCACGGTTGCGATTATTTATTTAATCATGACAGTCTCCATTACACAGCTGGTGGCTTTCTTGGAGAGGAGAAATACGATTCATGATAAACGTTAACCATTTGTATAAAGATTTCGGTTCGTTGAAGGTGCTGAAAGACGTTACTTTTTCTGTTGCAGAAAAGGAAGTGGTCGTTATTATCGGTCCTTCCGGATCGGGTAAGAGTACCGTTCTGCGTTGCATCAATTATTTGGAAACACCGACATCGGGCTCCATCATAGTGGATGGCTTAGATCTTTCCAATAAAGCGAACTTAAATGATGTTCGGAAAGAAGTCGGGATGGTTTTCCAACGGTTTAATTTGTTCCCGCATAAAACGGTACTGGAAAATATTATTTTAGCGCCGATGCAGGTGCGCAGAATAAGTCGTGATGAAGCGGTCGAAAATGCGCGTAAATTACTGCAAAAAGTCGGTCTCGCCGATAAAGAAGATGCCTATCCTGAACAGTTGTCCGGCGGCCAGCAGCAACGTGTCGCGATCGCTCGTGCATTGGCGATGAAGCCGAAAGCACTTTTGTTTGATGAACCGACTTCCGCGTTGGATCCTGAAATGGTTCGTGAAGTATTGGATGTCATGAAAAAGCTCGCTTTGGAAGGCATGACGATGGTTGTGGTCACTCATGAAATGGGATTTGCTCGCGAGGTTGGTGATCGCGTGATTTTCATGGATGACGGTATGCTCATTGAAGAAGGAACGCCGGAGCAGATTTTTACTGCACCGCAAGAAAAGCGTACGCAGTCCTTTTTGTCTAAAATTTTATAAAATAAATTTAAACATGCAACATCATCATTAAAAATAAATTGACAATTTGCATTGCATTATGCTACCATATCAAAAGTAACCGCATGTGCGGTAGTTGTTTTTTGTCAGGAGGAATTGGCATGCAAGGTAAAGTAAAATGGTTCAGCGCTGAAAAAGGCTACGGCTTCATCGAACGTGAAGATGGTGGCGACGTATTTGTACACTTCTCCGCGATTCAGGAAGATGGCTACAAAAGCCTCAGCGAAGGTCAAGAAGTAGAATTCGACATTGTCGAAGGACCGCGTGGACCGCAAGCTGCGAACGTTTATAAACGTTAAGATTTTCTTTTCCAATATAAACATCAATAAACACATCCCTAGGGATGTGTTTTTCGTTATAAAAAAGGATAATGCGTGTCAACGGCGAATATATTATCAAGCAAGAAAAAAAGCTATGCAGGGAGGAAATCATATGAAATTATCAGTTCGCGGTAAAAGTATGGATGTAACGCCTGCTTTACAGCAGTATGTTGAAAAGCATACGGACAAGATTCAACGCTATTTCGACAAAGAGATTTCTTTGCATGTTCTTTTGTCGGTCACTAAAAATACCCAAAAAGCAGAAGCGACGATGCAGGTAGACGGCATTTTCATTCGTGCCGTGGAAAAATCGCAAGACATGTACAAGTCCATTGATATCGTTTTTGACAAATTGGAACGTCAAATTCATAAATACAAAACGCGTTTAGCCAAGCGTTTCAAAGGTCGTCAGGTCTTGAATGATAGGATTCTTGCACCGACTGCTCCGGCAGACGCTCATGGAGCCGAGCCGGAAGGCGAATCGTTCGAAGTCGTTAGACATAAAAGTTTCGGCATGAAACCGATGTCGACGGAAGAAGCGATTTTGCAGATGAACCTTTTGGATCATAATTTCTTTATTTTTAAAAATGAGGAAACAGATCTGATTTCTGTTATTTACAAACGTGATGACGGAAAATACGGAGTGATTGAAACGAAAAAATAAAAAATATCAAAAAAGGAGGGGTTATAACCCCTCCTTTTTTGACTACAAAATGGCCATCTGATACAATAAATTAGATATATCCCGAGATAGAGGGAAAATGATCAAAGGGAGTGGGAATTGGTGTTTAGCTTTTTAGAAAAACTGTTTGGCGGCTCACAAAACAGCCAACTGAATAAAATGCGCAGTACAGTGGCCGATATCAATGCCATGGAGGACAGCATCAAGCAGTTGAGTGATGCGTCTTTGACAGCCAAAACGGATGAGTTTAAGCGCCGTCTTAATAACGGCGAAACATTGGATGATATTTTACCGGAAGCGTTTGCCGTTGTGCGCGAAGCTTCGCGTCGCGTATTGGGCATGCGCCATTTCGACGTACAACTTTTAGGCGGCATGGTCCTTCACAGCGGTAATATCGCCGAAATGAAAACGGGCGAAGGTAAGACGCTGGTTGCAACATTGCCGGTGTACCTGAATGCACTAACCGGTAAAGGCGTGCATGTTATTACCGTTAATGACTACCTGGCTAAACGTGACAGCGAATGGATGGGGAAACTTTACCACGCATTAGGCCTTTCTGTTGGTTTGATCGTCCATGATCTGGATTTTGCGCAACGCAAACAAGCATACGCGGCCGATATTACCTATGGCACTAACAACGAGTTCGGATTTGATTATCTCCGTGATAACATGGTTATTCATGCCGAACAAATGGTGCAACGCCCGTTGCACTACTGTATCGTTGACGAAGTGGACAGTATTTTGATCGATGAAGCGCGTACGCCGCTCATTATTTCCGGCCCCGGTGAGCGCTCTACGGATCACTACTACACGATGGCGAAAGTGGTACCGAAGCTGATCAAAGACGAAGACTATACGATCGACGAAAAAGCGAAAACCATTGCGCCGACCGAGCAGGGCATCGCCAAAGTCGAAAAAATGCTGAATGTGGAGAACCTCTACGATTCGGAAAACCTTGAATACAACCATTTACTCGTACAGGCATTGCGTGCCCATGCGATGATGGTTCGCGATAAAGACTACGTGGTGAAAGACGGAGAAGTCGTTATTGTCGATGAATTCACAGGTCGCTTAATGTTCGGTCGTCGCTATTCGGACGGTTTGCACCAGGCGATTGAGGCGAAAGAAGGACTGAAAGTTGAGCGCGAAAGTCAGACACTGGCTGCGATTACTTTCCAAAATTACTTCCGTATGTATGACAAACTTGCCGGTATGACCGGTACCGCAAAAACGGAAGAACAGGAATTCATCAAAATCTACGGTCTGGAAGTATTTGTCATTCCGCCGAATAAGCAAATTCAGCGTGTTGATATGGCGGATGTGATTTATAAAACCAAAACCGCCAAATATCGTGCGGTTATTAACGAAATTCAGAAACGCTACGCGAACGGACAGCCGTTATTGGTCGGCACAACGTCGATTGCGCAGTCGGAAGAACTCAGTCATATGCTCAAAAAGCTGGGAATTCCGCATAATGTTTTGAACGCCAAATTCCATGAAAAGGAAGCGGAAATTGTTGCACAAGCCGGGCAAAAAGGACAGGTCACGATTGCCACTAATATGGCCGGGCGCGGTACCGATATCGTTTTGGGTGAAGGAGTGCCGGAATTAGGCGGTTTACATATTATCGGTACGGAGCGTCATGAAAGTCGCCGTATCGATAACCAGCTGCGCGGTCGTTCCGGCCGCCAGGGCGATCCCGGGTCTACTCAATTCTTCCTTTCGCTGGAAGATGACTTGATGCGCATCTTCGGCTCCGACAGCATTTCCAAAATCATGGATAAGATGGGAATGGAAGAAAACGAAGAAATTCAGAGCAGTCTGGTTACAAAATCTATTGAAAAAGCCCAGAAAAAAGTAGAAAATCGTAACTTTAATATCCGTAAATACATCCTTGAATACGACGATGTCATGAACCAGCAGCGTGAAGTACTGTATGATCAACGCCGCCGAATTTTAATGGGCGAAGATTTGAAAGAGCAAATCCTGTCTATGACTGATCGCATCATTTTAGATGCGATGAATCAATTCGCGGATGAAAAATTGTACCCGGAAGAATGGGACTTCCCGGGGATGCTTAAGTACTTGGAAAGCTATTATCTTGCACCGGGACAAATTACGCTGGCACAGATTGAAGATTTAAGCCGTCAGGATATTCTGGATTTACTCTTGGATACCGCGCACCGTATGTACGAAGAACGCGAAAAACAAATCGGTTCGGAAAACATGCGTGAGCTGGAAAAAGCGATTCTGCTCAAGGTGGTTGATGCGAAATGGATGGATCACCTCGATGCCATGGATATGCTTAAAGAGGGGATCGGCTTGCGTTCCTACGGACAAAAGAATCCGTTGGTCGAATACAAGTTCGAAGCCTACGAAATGTTCCAGGAAATGATGCAGTCGATTCAGGAAACGGTTGTCATGTATCTGTACCATATTCAGATCACGTTTATGCAACCTGTGGAAACTGAAGATCATCTGCAACACGCGACATCGCACTTCGGCGATGAACCGGCTCCAATTGAACCGGTGGAAAAGAAATTACAAAAATAAGGATGTGATGCCCACATGCTGGAAGATTTAAAACAGCCGTTGGAAAGTTTGAGAGAGAGAATCATAGAAATCAGGGATTCACTTTGACCTGCCTACATTAAAGGAAAGATTGGTCAATTACGATATAAAGATGAGTGATCCGAACTTCTGGAATGATGCCGACAATGCGAAAAAGGTCTCCAAAGAAGCAACGGATTTAAAAGATACGATCGAAACGTATGAATCGCTTTCGGAACGCATCAAAGAAGTGGAACAACTTTGGCAGTTGGCACTCGCGGAGGAAGACGACTCGCTAGAAGGGGAAATTCAAAACGAATTGGATGAGCTTTCCGCCATCGTAGAGGCCAAAGAGATCGAGCTGATGCTGTCGGGCGAATATGACGGCAATAACGCGATTTTGACGTTGCATGCAGGAGCCGGAGGTACCGAAGCACAGGACTGGACACAAATGCTGTTGCGGATGTTCACCCGTTGGGGCGAGCAGCATCACTTTAAAGTGGAATTGGCCGATATTTTGCCCGGTGATGATGCCGGTGTAAAAAGTGCGACCGTCACTTTTGAGGGTAAAAATGCATACGGCATGTTGCGCGCGGAAAAAGGAGTACATCGCTTGGTGCGCATTTCACCGTTTGACGCAGCAGCACGGAGACATACCTCGTTTTCCGCGGTCGATGTCATGCCGGAAATTGCTGATGATGTAGTTGTCGATATTAATATGGACGAAGTTCGTGTGGATTATTTTCGCGCCAGCGGCGCAGGTGGTCAGCACGTCAACAAAACGAGTTCCGCCGTGCGAATGACACACTTGCCTACCGGCATTGTGGTGCAATGCCAAAATGAACGTTCCCAGATGCAGAACCGTGAGCAGGCCATGCGCTTCTTACGGGCGAAACTGTTTGAATTGGAATTGGAAAAACGCGAACAGTTGCGGAAAGATATTGGCGGTTCGCATGAAGCTATTGAATGGGGCAGCCAGATTCGTTCCTATGTATTCCATCCGTATACGATGGTAAAAGATCATCGTACCGGTGTAGAAACCGGTAATGTGCAAGCGGTCATGGATGGCGATTTAGATCCGTTCATTGAAGGTTATTTAAAACAGAAAATGAAGAAATCTGAGGCGAAACCATGAAAAAATTTTTCCTGCTTATCATCATTCTGCTCTTAATCGTTTTTGAGGTAGGGTGGTTTGCGTTACCGAAGATGGTAGAAAACGGTTTGGAAAGCTATCTGGCGGAAAAAGTGCCGTCGGAAAAAATGGAAGTGAAAATGGATTTACAGAATCCGTTATTGCTTTTGGCGGGAACGGTGAGCCATATTCGTGCTGACGGCTCGCGGGTAGCGTTAGATCCGTTGACGTATGATCGCTTGACGATTGATTTACACAACGTCAAATTTAACATGCGGAAATTGCTCGCTGACCACCGTTTTGAACCGGAATCTATAGGCGGCGGTACACTGGGGGCGACATTGACGGCAGCGGATCTGCAAACTTACCTGCAGGGGCATGTCGATAATATCGACAATTTACAAGTGAAAATTGATGATCGCCAAATCAACGTTACCGGTAATGTTGACTTGGCCGGATTATTATCCGGTACGGTTCTTGTTTCGGGTGAACCGCTTTTATATGACAATGTTCTGCAAATTCGTCCGACCGATTTGAAATTTAATAATATGGGCTTTGCCGGTGTTACGACTAATTTTATGAAACCGATTAAGGTGTATGATTTCCGTGACTTCCCATGGCCTGTTACAGCGAATAAAGTAGAACTCAGCAATCACAGCGTCGTTATGACGGCGTTGGTTCGTTAGGATGGACCGATGTTTGATTATTTGAAAAAGAATGCGATTTTTATAGTGTTGTTGGGGATTGCATTTATAGCTGCAGGTGCCGTTAATTGGCAACGAATGACCGTTGAAAACGCCAATCGCAGTGTGGAAATGGTCTATGATTACGGACATGTCACGGAACTTGCAGCAAGCGAAGGAAAAACTGTAGACGAGGCGCTTGCCCTGTTTCGCAAGGCAGGCGTCACGTCTTTTGCCGTTTATGACGCTACCGTTGAAAAACTTATCAACAACGGTTATGTACAGATCTCATCCCAACTTTCAACAGAGGATAAAATGCGCTTGGGCATGGCTTCGGATTCTGTCGTTATGACGGCGACCGAAAAAACCGGAGCCAATGAACGTTTGCAGGAAGCAAGCGAAGACTTGGCTTTACGACTGCCTCAAGGCGCAGTGACGAAAGCCACCACATCGGACGGAAAATTCATGCTGGGAATTAAGGCGATTGACGAAAAGGCTCTCCATCAAATGAGTCTCGGCATTTCGGCTGCTGAAATAAAAGACATTCAGAGCCGTGGGTTCGGCGTAGTTGTACGACCAACGAATTATACCGCTATGACTAAGGCGAAGGCGGATCATTTCCTGACACGCTTGGATGCAAATGAACCTGTGCGCGCTATTATTTTTGTCGGCCAGGAAGCATTCGGATACCCTGGCCAGATGGATTATATCGGCGAAGGACTAAAGGCGCGCGGCATTCCGGTGGCGTTGCTGGAATCGCCGACACAGTTGCAATTTGAAAAGCAGCTGGGCGCCGTGGATATGGTGAAACACCTGGACTATTATGGTGTGCGCGCCTATAGTATGTTTCGCGATGAACTGGTGAAATTGAGCGCGGAGGAGGCTTCGCAGCGTCATTTCATCAGCGACACGGAACGTAATATTCGATTAAATTTGTTTTCCACGTATAAACGACCGATTCCCGGCAAAACTCTTTTAGAGTCGGACACGAGCTACATCGCTTTAACGGCTGAAAAACTGCAGGCGCACGGTTACACACTCGGTAAGGCAAGCGTCATGCCTCATTTTCATGAAAGTCGCGCTTTACAGTTGCTCGTATTATTGGGTGTGGGCGCATTAACCGGAGCCGCATTTTGTGCATTGACCGGAGCTCGCCGAAAAATCGGTTATGGGCTGGCACTGCTTACGTTTATCGGCTTAGGGACTTTGCTTTTTACCCACTGGCAAATTCTTGCTCGTCAGGTAGCAGGCTTGTTGATTGCGGTGACTACGCCGACGGTAGCCATGTACGGTGTTTTCCGTTATTGGCGGCAAGTCGATTGGCACGAAATGGAATCGCGTTGGAGTTTATTCGGGAAAGCGATTGTGCAATTGGCGCTTGTCAGTCTGTTTTCTCTTCTTGGTGGCTGGCTTTTAAGTGCAATATTAGCGGCGACGCCTTTCTTTATGGAAATGGAAATTTTCCGCGGCGTTAAAGCGGCATTTTTATTGCCGGTTATATGTGTAGCTATTTTATATGTACGCATTTTCCCGACGTTTCGCAGTCACGCGTATGAGAATTGGCAAGATTTTCCTGATTTCGCTGCTCGGTTTTTACACCTGCCGGTACGCGTAGGAACCTTGATGTTGGCCGGATTTATCGGCATTGCAGGACTGATTTTCATTGGTCGCAGCGGCCATGAAGAAGGAGTACCGGTATCGCAGTTGGAAATTTCATTACGACGTTTCTTGGAATCAACGCTTGCGGTGCGTCCACGGTCAAAAGAATTCTTGATCGGACATCCGGCCTTTTTGCTTGTACCTCTTGCTTTGGCGAAACGTTGGCCGCAGTGGTTGCACTTTTTATTGGTCATCGCTGCGGGTATTGGCCAAGCTTCGATAGTAGAAACGTTTGCACATATGCGCTCCCCGTTATGGATGAGTACGTTACGGGGTGTAAATGGTGTATTGATTGGTATCTTGGTAGGGGTTATTGTGATTCTCGGAACTTATGTGTTAAGTGCATTGAACGGATACAGGAGTCGGGCGAATGAAGAGGCCTAGAATCCTGATATCCGGTTATTACGGATTTGGAAACGCCGGCGACGAAGCGATGCTGACGGCTATTTTGGGCGCATTGTATGAACGTGAACCCAACGCAATAGTGACCGCTATCTCCGGTAACCCTGCACAAACACGCGAAACGCATGGTGTACGCGCCATTTCCCGTTTGGCAATGCCTCAAATTTTGCGCGAAGTAAGTCGTTGTGATTTACTGATCAGCGGCGGTGGGAGCTTGCTGCAAGATGTAACGAGCAAACGTAGCTTGTATTATTATCTGGGCATTATTCGTTTGGCACTTTGGTGTAAAAAGCCGGTGTTTTTATATGCACAGGGGATCGGACCGTTATTCCGACCGGCGGCTCGCAACACGGTGAGAGATGTTTTGAATCGTACTCAAGCGATTACGGTTCGCGACGAAGGCTCGCAAGCACTTTTGACCGAGCTGGGTGTTACAACCCCACCGATTGCCGTGACAGCGGACGCCGTGTTGGCGATGCATCCGGGGGATCCTGATATCGGCCGCATGTTAATGCGACGGTACGGTGTTTCCGGCATTGCACCGAAAATCGGCGTGTCGGTGCGTGAATGGCCCGGAAACGGTCAGTATAAGCATAAACTTGTACAAGCCTGCGATGAACTGCAGCACCGGACAGAAGGCCAGATCATTTTTGTACCGATGCAATACCCGGAAGATAAAGCGGCGGCCGAAGATATTGCAAGTGCCATGCAGAAGCCGGCGGTTGTTTTGGACGAAGCATATACCACCGCAGAACTCATGGGAATTATCGGCGCCCTGGATGTGTTAGTAGGTATTCGTTTGCATGCGCTGATTTTTGCCGCTTTAATGGGTGTACCTTCGGTAGGAATTTCGTATGACCCGAAAGTGGATCGTTTTTTGGAAAGCGTTGGCGAAAAAGCTATTGCAACCATTGACACTGTGGATGTCGATGCATTGGTAGAACTTACTTTGAAACGTTTACAGGCAGGTGTTTCCGATACGGAGCGTAAACAAATAGCGATCTTGCGCTCCCGCTCGGAAGCGACAGCGGACTACGCACTCCGGTTATTGGGAAGGGAGAAGCATAATGACAGCACTCACAGAGAAACAATTTAGCGAGGTCACAGCCTTTGCCCGGCAAATGCGTCGTGATATTTTAAAAATGGTGACAGACGCGAAAAGTGGGCATCCCGGCGGATCATTATCAATTACTGATTTGCTGGCATTGCTTTATAACGTGGAGATGAATATCGATCCGATGGATTCGCATCGTCCGAATCGTGACCGTTTGGTGCTTTCCAAAGGCCATGCTGCACCAGGTTTGTACGCGGCATTGGCGGGCAAGGGCTTTTTTGCTAAAGACGAACTTTGGCATTTACGTAAAATTGATGCTATGCTGCAAGGCCATCCGGACATGAAACATACACCGGGGGTGGAAATGACGACAGGCTCTCTTGGACAGGGATTCAGTGCGGCATGCGGTATGGCCTTGAATGCAAAACTTGAAAATGACGCGTATCATACGTTTGTTATTGTAGGTGACGGCGAATCGCAGGAAGGTCAAGTATGGGAAGCTGCAATGTTTGCAGGCCATTATAAACTGGATACCTTGACGGCGTTTGTCGACTTTAACGGATTGCAAATCGACGGTAAAATTACTGATGTTATGTCGCCGTTACCATTGCCGGAAAAATTCTGCGCCTTTAATTGGCATACTATTGAAGTGGACGGCCATGATATCAATGCGCTGCACGAAGCAATTACCGAAGCGCGAGAAACAAAGAACATGCCGACTGCTATTATTATGAAAACCGTAAAAGGCAAAGGAATTCGTGAAATGGAGAATCAGGCAGGTTGGCATGGCAAAGCTCCATCGCTCGAACAATACAACTTGTATATAAAAGAATTGGAGGATGAATAATGGCCAAAGCAACGCGTGATGCATACGGCGAAATCCTGAAAGAATTGGGGGCCGAGAATCCAAAGATTGTTGTTTTGGATGCTGATTTATCTTCGTCTACCAAAACAGCGGAATTTAAAAAAGTCTTTCCCGAACGACATTTTAACTGTGGTATTGCCGAGCAAAACATGATGGGGGTTGCCGCAGGTTTTGCGACAACGGGAAAAATTCCCTTTGCTTCGACGTTTGCTGTATTCGGCGCCGGTCGTGCCTACGAACAAATCCGAAATTCTATTTGCTATCCTAAACTCAACGTTAAAATTGCGGTGACGCATTCCGGTCTGACTGTCGGTGAAGACGGAGCGACGCACCAGATGCTCGAAGACATTTCGCTGATGCGTACACTGCCGAATATGACGGTAACCGTTCCGGCGGATGCCTCCGAAACGAAGGCTATTATTCGTTGGGCCGCTGACTATGAAGGTCCGGTTTATATTCGTATGGGCCGTGCCAAAGTGGAGGATGTTATGCCCGAAGGCTGTACGTTTACACCGGGCAAAGCGACATTATTGCGTAATGGCGCCGATGTAACGCTTATGGCGTGCGGTGTAATGGTGGCGCCGGCATTAGAGGCAGCGGAAATTCTTGATGCGGAAGGGATTTCAGCACGAGTCGTCAATATGAGCAGCATTAAACCAATTGATGTGTCGGCCATCCATGAAGCGGTCAAGATGACCGGCGCGATTGTTTCTTGTGAAGAACACAATATGATTGGCGGTTTAGGTGCGGCGATTGCCGAGGTGCTGGTTCAATCTGCACCGGCGCCCATGGAAATGGTCGGTACTGAAGATACTTTCGGGGAGTCCGGAACACCGGATGCGTTGTTGGAGAAGTACGGTTTGACAGCAGCACATATTGTACTAGCCTCGAAACGTGTTATCAGTCGAAAGAGCAGAGTATAATGATTCGCTTTGAAAATGTGAGCAAGCGGTACGGTAATAATACCGCATTGCGAAATTTAAATTTACATATTGAAAAAGGTGAATTTGTCTTTCTCGTCGGACCGAGTGGGGCGGGGAAATCTACTTTTATTAAGCTGCTTTCGCATGAAACCGTGCCGGACGAAGGTAAAGTTTTCGTCGACGGGATTGAAGTTAATCGCTTAAAAAAGAGTAAGATCCCGTACCTGCGCCGTAAACTCGGGATCGTTTTTCAGGACTTCCGCCTTTTGCCGAACAAAACGGCATTTGAAAATGTCGCTTTTGCTTTAGAAGTTATGGAAGTTTCGCGCACTGAAATTAAGCAGAAAGTACATAACGCGTTGGAGCTTGTCAATTTGACAGCCAAAGCCAACCAATTACCCGCCAATTTGTCGGGGGGCGAACAACAACGCGTAGCGATTGCCCGTGCACTGGTTAATCGCCCGGTTGTCTTAATCGCCGACGAACCGACAGGAAACTTGGATCCGGCCACAGCACAAACCATTATGCAGTTGTTTAATCACATCAATCATCTTGGTACCACGATCATCATGGTGACGCATGCGAAAGAGCTCGTTAATAGTATGCATAAACGTGTTCTGACGATTGAAAACGGAGAGATTGTGCGTGATGTACAGAAAGGGGCTTACGATGAAAATTAGAACCTTTTTGTACTTTCTCAAAGAAGCGTTTCGTTCGTTCTTTCGTAACGGCTGGATGACAATCGCTTCGATTTTGACAGTGACCTTATCCCTGTTTATTTTAGGCATGTTCATGACTACAGTCTGGAATTTAAATCACGCTGCTTCTTACCTGGAAAATCAGGTTGAGCTAAGTGTGTACTTAAAAGACGGACTGACGTCAGAGCAGATTCATGCAGTGGAACAGAAAATTAAAAGCGTTCCTCAGACCAAGTCCGTAGCTTTTGTAAATAAGGATCAGGCACTCGCGGAATTTAAAGATCGCTTGGGCGATCAAAGTTACTTGCTGGATTCCTTAAATGGCAATCCGTTGCCATCTTCCTTTACGGTCGTTTACGAAACACCGGAAGGAGTCCATCACGGTGCAGAATTATTTGTGAACTATCCAGAAGTGGAAAGCGTTCAATACGGACAGGAAACAATTGAAAAATTATTCCAATTCACGCAGATTGTCAGAATCGCTGGGATGATTTTGATTGTCTTCCTGGCCTTTGCTACGATTTTTATCGTTTCCAATACGATTCGTTTGACCGTTTACGCGCGACGTAAAGAAATAGAAATTATGAAATACGTCGGCGCTACGAACGGATTTATTCGTTGGCCGTTTCTTTTGGAGGGTATGATTCTCGGTACAATAGGCGCCATTTTTGCAGGCATTTTCTTGTGGCAATTGTACGTATGGGCGCTGCGGGAATTAGTTGCCAATGGATTTGCATTTTTGCCCTTGATTCCGGTATATCCTTTTATTGCGCAAGTGGCAGCCATTTTACTTGTGGCCGGTATTTTGATCGGCGTTGTCGGCAGCGCGATTTCGGTGCACAAGTACATGAAGGTATAGCTTATGAGACGATGGAAAAAAGGAGTAGCATGGCTTCTAATATGGGCGTTCTGTCAAGGGTTTGCAGTACCGTCGTTGGCAGAAAACTTAGAAGATGAGCTTTCTGATGTGCAATCACAAATGAATGAAGCACAGCACCGTAAAGAACTTGCTGAGGAGCAAATCGGTTCTGTTTCCGAACTGTTGCGTCAGATTCAAAGTGAGCTGGATGTGGCTTTGAATGAGTTGCATGCAATAGAGGTGCAGCAATCGCAAGTCAATGCCCAAATTCAACAAACTGAAGTGGAACTCGCTGCTGCGCAAAAGCGATTGGACGAACGTGAACGGATTTTAAATAAACGCTTGCGTGACGTATATATGCACGGCAAGCTGAATTATTTAGAAGTTATTTTAGGTGCGAAAAACTTTACCGATTTTGCCAATCGCTTGGAATTTTTAAAACGAATCGTTTCGGCCGATCTGAATTTGATTGCGGAAATTCGCGCCGAACGTGAGCTTATTTTGCAGAAAAAACAGCAGTTGGAAGCACAACGTCAGCAGTTGGCACAACTGCAAGCCGAAGCGGAAGCAAAGAAGACCGTTGTCGAAAATAAAAAACAGGATCAACTGATCGTCTTAGCACGCTTACAAGATGAAAAGGCATTAGCAGAAGCGTCTTACGCGGAATTACAAGCTACCAGTCAGGATATCGAAGCACGCATTAGAGCACGGCAACAACAAGGTGCCAGTGCCGGACAGGTTGTGCATGGCAGTGGTGTTTTCGTTTGGCCGACAAGCGGTCCTATCACATCACCGTTCGGTTATCGTATTCACCCGATTTTCGGCACGCAGATTTATCATTCGGGCATCGATATCGGAGTCGATACCGGCACGCCTATTGTAGCAGCGGATAGCGGTGTTGTCATTGAAGCGGACTGGCTCGGCGGTTACGGCTATGCCGTTGTTATTGATCATGGGAATGGTTTGAGTACTTTGTACGGACATAACTCCGAGCTGGCGGTTTCGCCGGGGCAGAGTGTGCAACAGGGACAAGTTATAGCATATGCCGGTTCTACCGGTTATTCGACTGGACCGCATTGCCATTTTGAAGTGCGTGTTAACGGCTCGCCTGTAGACCCGATGGGATATCTCTGATGAAACAACCATGGAATTTTAAATACCTGGTACGTGCAGTAGTGACGGGAACTATTTTTGTTATTTTGGTTTTATTGGCAACATCCTATCTTCTGTTTGGCAGTGTTGAAGATGGCGTGCGATTTGCGCGTGTGTTGCTTACGGTACGGCATGATTACGTCCATCGCCCCGATCCGGAGCAATTGACTGACGGGGCTATTGGCGGCCTAGTACAAAGCTTGAATGATCCATACTCCTATTATTTGCCGGCGGGTGACTTTGCCCGTTTTACGAAATCCATAGAAGGCAAGTTTGTGGGTGTAGGCATCATTCTGACAACCGACAGCGAGTTTCCCCGCATCGTTCAGGTTTTGCCCGGCGGAAGCGCAGAAGCAGCGGATATTCCGGTAAACGGATATATTGTTGCTGTAGATGGGGAAACCACCAAGGGAATGCCATTGCCTAAAACGGTTGAAAAAATCACCGGCCCCGCGAATACGCAGGTAACGATTACGGTACGCAGTGATAACGGAGACCGAGATTTTACGCTGCAACGTAAAGAGTTTTCTGTTCCGACGGTAACGCATGAGATGATGGCGGAGCAGATTGGCTATTTACGCATCGGTCAGTTTACGGAACATACCCCGGAGGAAGTAAACCGGGCGCTGACGGAATTAAAATATCAGGGTATGCAGCGTCTGATCTTGGATTTACGCAAGAATCCGGGAGGCTCGTTGGCAGCCGTAACAGCGGTGGCGGATCATTTTGTGTCGCAGGGGGAATTGGTACGAATTGTGCCGCGCTCCGGCAAAACCGAGGTTATCAAAGTGAACGGCAGCAATGAGCGCGTGCCTCTTGTGGTTTTAATTGATCATGACAGTGCGAGCGCCAGTGAGATTTTAGCAGCAGCGATTCGGGATCACCAAACCGGTATTTTGATGGGTACGACAACGTATGGGAAAGGAACCGTACAAAGCGTACTGCCGGTCTCCGGTGAGACGGGACTGCGCTTGACGATTGCAGAATATTACAGTCCGAATGGAAGCAGCATTAACGGATATGGTGTTACGCCTGACATCGATTTGGGAGCGGAAGCGGATACACCACAAGCACTGCAGACAGCTATTGAAGAAGTCAAAAAAATCAAATAGAGGCGATAGATGCCTCTATTTGATTTTTTTGAATGAATTATGTAACATGAGATTAATTTAGCAGAAACTATTACATTAAGCGCTTTGTGCGCTTTGAAGAGAGGCGGAACAAGATGTTTATCGACCGCGCAAGAATTTTAATAGAATCAGGTTCCGGCGGGAACGGGATGAGCAGTTTCCGTCGTGAAAAGTATGTACCCAAGGGCGGTCCGAGTGGTGGCGATGGCGGGCACGGCGGTGCCGTTATTTTACGTGCGACGCGCAACATGAACACGTTAATTGATTTTCGCTATCGCAGGATCTTTAAAGCGAAACCGGGCGAAAACGGACAATCAAGCAATAAATTCGGGAAAGATGCCAATGATTTATACATTGATGTTCCCTTGGGAACATCTGTGTATGATGATGAGAGTGACAAGTTACTGGCCGACTTAGTAGCGGACGGCGAAGAGTATGTTGCACTTAAAGGCGGTCGCGGTGGCCGCGGAAATGCGCGCTTTGCCACCAGTGCCAATCGGGCACCGAAATTTGCGGAGCAGGGGGAGCCGGGGCAGGAACGTTGGTTACGCTTGGAATTAAAAGTGTTAGCCGATGTGGGAATTATCGGGTATCCGAGCGTAGGCAAATCTTCGCTGATTCGCAAAGTATCCGCCGCTAAACCGGAAGTGGCTGCGTATCCGTTTACTACACTTACGCCGAGTTTAGGTGTAGTCCGTTTGGACGAAGAGAGACAATTCGTGATGGCAGATATCCCCGGCCTCATCGAAGGTGCCAGTAAAGGTGTCGGCTTAGGACATCAGTTCTTACGTCACGTGGAGCGCAGTAAAGTGTTGTTGCACATGGTGGATGTCACCGGTTCCGAAGGGCGAGATCCATTGGAAGATGTTGAAATTATCAACACCGAACTGGCATTGTATAGTGACCTGTTGCCACAGAAGCGCCAATTAATTGTTGCGAATAAAATAGATGTTTTGTCTGATATTGAGGCGCTGAGGACGTTTACTAAAATACAAACAGAAAAAGGGCGAGAAGTCTTTCCCATTTCCACTGTGACCGGTGAAGGGATTCCCGCACTGCTGCAGCGGACCTGGGAGGTTTTGCAAGAGGTAGCAATGGAATCGCAGGAAGAGCCGGCTGTCATTGATGAAGCGATATATGATGAAACGCCGCAACCGGATTTTACGTTGACGCGTGGCGATGATGCCGCTTATGAATTACATGGCCGTCGGATCGAACGACTGGTTGGCATGACAAACTTTGATGACGATTATTCCGTTCTTCGTTTTCAAAAAATTTGGCGCTATATGGAACTTGATGAATTTTTGCGTGAGCAGGGTGTGAAACAAGGCGATACAGTTCGCATCGGAGAAGTCGAATTTACCTTTGAGGAGTAATTATGTTAACAAATCGACAGAAGAAGTTTTTACAAAAATTGGCGATGAATATGGATCCGGTGGTGCAAATCGGCAAAAACGGTTTAGAAGATACAGTGATCGAGAGTGCGCGCAAGGCCATTACCAAGCGCGAATTGATCAAAGTTAAAATTCATCAGAATTCACCGGCGGAAAAAGATGCCACAATGAATACGTTAGCATCTGTGTTGCATGCTGAAACAGTACAACAGATCGGCGGTATAGGTGTATTTTTTCGCGCGAAAGAAAAAGATTCTAAGATTGAGTTGCCGGAGTCGTGAACAGCGACTTTCCAGCCTGTAAACGTGCGGTAGTGTATGCTAATGTTTACACTCGTTTTGCTGACGATTTTGAATTTGATCTAGGGGCGGAGATTGGGAGCAGTACACAAACATTGCATACACGCAGTCCTATGGGGTTGCAAGCTTTAGCACATACAAGTATTGTCTTTTCAGTACAGGACAAATAAGACGATGATGTTACACAAATGGAAAATTTGCTGGAAGTACCATTTCAAAACTGAAAAAGGTCGTCATGATGCAAAAGAATACATACTACTCATAGTTTTTTTGGTACTGTTGATCGTAATTCTCGGGATAGGAAGATAGCTTATGACAATGCCGCAACGAATTGGAATTTTCGGTGGGACATTTAATCCCATTCACCTTGGCCATCTGGTAATAGCGGAAGCGGCCTGGCAAGAATATGATTTGGACAAAGTGGTATTTGTTCCGGCTTCGCATCCACCGCATAAACAACAAAATTTAGATGTCGCACCGGATGAATTTCGATATGAGATGGTGCGCTTGGCGATCGCAGATAACCCGCATTTTGCCATTTCTGATGTCGAGTTACAGCGGGAAGGACTGTCTTATACGGTAGATACATTGCGATATTTTCACACGCAATATCCTTCCGGTACGGAATTCTATTTTATTGTTGGTACGGATACACTGGAACAATTGCCGACTTGGAAGTACATAGATGAATTGATTGAATTATGCCATTTTGTGAGCGCGTTGCGGCCTCATTACCAGGTCAACCGGGAGCATCTTACCGAACGCTTTGGGGATTTGGCGCAAACGCGTATCCATTATTTGGCAACGCCACAATTGGAAATCTCCGCGACAGATTTGCGCAGGCGTCTTTGCACAGGGCAGTCCGTACGTTATTTAATACCGGACGCTGTACGTTGCCGGCTGACAGAAAAGAGAGTTTATGACTGTTAAAACTGTTTCTACCAAAGAACTTCGCAAAAAAATGAAAGAATTGCTTTCCGAAAAGCGATATTGTCACTCACTGGGAGTTGCTCATACGGCAAGTGTTTTGGCGCAACAATTTGGCGGCGATCCCGAACAGGCGGAGCGCTGTGGCTTGGTTCATGATTGTGCGAAAGAAATGTCACTTACAGAAATGCATGAGTTGTTGGCGGATCAAAAGCAACAAATTTCGCCGATGATGTGGCATATGCGCAGTTTGTTGCACGGCCTTGCCGGGGCTGTATACGCTCAAAATAACTTCGGTTTTACGGACCCTGTAGAACTTGCCGCTATTGCGTATCATACTACGGGACGGGTGGCAATGAGCCGTCTTGAATTACTTATATTTGTAGCCGATTATATTGAGCCGATGCGTGAATATAGCGGTGTGGAACAGATCCGTGCCCTCGCCAAAACCGATTTGCACAAAGCTGCCTTGGCCGGCATTGATTCGACTATTCGTCATCTATTGAATTTGGGGCAGGAAATTTATGTGCCGACAGTAGATGTGCGTAATTATTTAATAAGGGAAACGCAGCAAGCATGAATGACGAAAGAATAAAGATGCCGAAACGGCGACGTAAGAAACGCAGAGGCTGGCTTTCACGGTTAAAATGGATAGTCATGTTGTTGTGCTTTTTGCTTTTGATCGGTACTGTATATTGGTTCGTACAACAAAAAACACATGACAACGGCACCAAAGAATTGGTACAGGGAACGGCAGATACACCGATTTATATCTTGGCAACGGGAATTGATCAAAGTGAGCCGCAAACAGCTGATACCATTATGCTTATTGCCGTTAACTTTCAAAAACAAACAGCAGCTGCGATTTCACTTTTGCCAAATATGGGATCACCGACCGAAGACGGACACGTGCCGCTTTTAAAGGATTCGTATAGGGTTGGCGGGATCGTTGCATTAAAAGAGCAGGTAGAGCGCTCATTTCAGATTTTTATTCCTTACTATGTGGTAGTTGACGAATCGCACTTTGCATCTTGGCTTGATACGCGTGGTCCAGTGTCACTGTATGTAGAAAAAAACATGGAATACGACGATGGCATGACCACACCTATTCGTTTAGCACAAGGTTACCAGGAGCTTGACGGTAATCAAGCGATTGCTTACTTACGGTATCGCGACTCTATTGCTGATGAACTGGGGCGTGTTCAACGTCAACAACGATTTTTGAAAGCATATCTTTCACAACTGCAAAAACAATATAGTTGGGTAAACTACATGTATACATATTTTGGGTGGGATCATTTTACGAGTAATATTTCAGCAGGCGACGGAGCGAAACTGGTATATGAATTGACGAAAATACCACCTGAAAATGTTGCTTTTTACATCGTACCGGGGGAGTCGCAAACGGCTGGAGAAGTTCATTACTGGCAAATAGATCCGATCGGTAGTCAAACGTTGATTGGTAAGACCTTGACTACGAATATGGCAAATTAGGAAGGGGAAAATATGGAAATTAAGCAGCTAACGGAACAGGTTGTATCCTTATTGGAAAGTAAAAAAGGTAAACAGATCAAAGTTTTAAATATGGACGGTATTACTACGCTGGCGGATTATTTTATTTTGGTGAATGCAGGAAACAAAAAGCATTCACAGGCATTGGCTGACGAAGTGACTAAGCTGTTAGCAGATAATAATGTAGAGCTTTTACGAGAAAACGGATACCGTGAGGGAACCTGGATTTTGCAGGACTTCGGATCGCTTATCGTCCATATCTTTGTGCCGGAAGAACGCACTTACTATGACTTGGACACAATGTGGGGAGACGCCAAAATTGAACAGCAAATCAGCGGCGACCAATAACGTAACGTTAAAAGAAAATACGCTTGTCACTCTTAGGGTCGCACGTACCGGTGAAATGGGAGCCTTTTTGGATGCCGGCACCGGAAATACTTCGGATGATATTCTGCTGCATCATGATCAACAAACCACATCGGTCGAAACGGGAGATCTTGTGGATGTTTTTCTGTACCATGATCCCAAAGGCAGATTGACAGCGAGCATGCGTTTACCGCGTATTCAACCGGGGCAAATTGCATATGCTGAAGTAATTCAACGCACACGCTTTGGTGCCTTTGTTGACTTAGGGACTGAGCGCGGTATCTTTTTACCATTTGCCGAAATGAAAGGGAATCTTCACGAAGGTGATCGCGTTTGGGTCCGTCTTTACGAAGATAAATCCGGCCGACTGGCGGTGAGCATGGATGTAGGTTTAGCCATGCAATCCATTGCCAAACCCAGTGAGGGCATTGAGCGTGGCGATGAAGTAACGGCGGCGATTTATAATATTACCGCAGACGGAGCATTGGGAATCACGCCGCAAAAATATTTGGTTTTTGTTCATCGTGATGAATGGGATCATACGATTTTGGTAGGAGAAATGGTCAAGGCACGGGTTACATTCGTGCGCGCGGACGGTCGTTTGAATGCATCGCTACGTGCACAAAAAGAAACCGCAATAGCCACGGATGCAGCCACGATCCTTGCTTATTTGGAAGCACGTGGCGGTGTAATGCCGTATACAGACAAAAGCGATCCAACGGTCATTCGTCGTCAATTTAACCTCAGTAAAAGTGCGTTCAAACGCGCACTTGGGCATTTAATGAAACAAGAAAAAATTACCCAAGACAATGTGCAGACACGATTAGTGGAGTAGAATTATGAAGATTGTGATTATCGGTGCCGGCAAAGTAGGATACACGCTTGCCCAGCGCTTATCGGAAGAAGATCATGATGTCATCCTGATAGATGAAAATTCCGAGCGGATTGATTTGATTCGCAGCTATCTGGAAGCTATGCTGATGGTAGGTAACGGAGCCAATCCCGGTCTGCTTATGGACATCGGCATGGAAGATACGGAACTTTTCGTCGCTGTGACTGATCGTGACGAAGTAAATCTTTTATCCTGCTACATTGCCAAGCAGTTGGGGGCGACGCAAACCATTGCGCGTGTCCGTGCCAAAGAATACATCTTGCAAAATAATAATCCGGCGTTAGCATCGCTCGGTTTGAACCTCATTATTAACACAGAAATGGTTACAGCCAATGAAGTAATGCAGATTATCAAGATGCCGAATGCCTTGGATGTTGAAAACTTTGCGAATGGCAAAGTCCGACTCTTGGAAATTAAAGCACGTGATAATGAAGACATGTTGGGACAACGGATTCGTGATTTGGAAATTCCCGACAAAGTTCTGATCGTCGGCATTTTCCGACATGGACGTATGATCATTCCAAACGGGGATGATACGCTTCAAATGCTTGATAATGTATTCTTTCTCGGCGAACGTCAAGCGATTGAAGGACTTGAAGAAGAACTCTCTACGACCCGTACACGGATTCAAAATGTTTTGCTGGTGGGTGCTGGATTGGTTGGTCGTAACTTAGCTATTCTTTTAGAAAAAGCAAATTACCATGTAAAAGTTATCGAAAAAGATTATGAGCGTTGCGAACTCCTTTCGGCGGAAACCGACAATGTGATCGTCATTAATGGTGACGGTACGGATGTTGATCTTTTGCGTGACGAGGAAGTGGGCGATTATGATGCAATTGTTTGCTTGACGGATGATGATAAGCTCAACTTACTCGTCGCATTAATGGCACGTCATTTTGGTGTCCAGCGAACTCTTGTACGTGTCGGACGACCGGAGTACATCGACTTGATGGAACAAGTTGGGATTGATATCGTATTTTCGCCGCGTTTATTGACTTCAAACGAAATTTTACGACAGATTCGCAAAGGGGAAGTGCTTTCCATCAGTAGTTTTGAGGACTCGAAGGCGGTTGCTTTGGAATTGAAGGTAACCGAGAAAAATCCTCTTGTGCATCGTCCGTTGGCGGAAATTAATTTGCCGGGAACAACCTTACTGGCAGCTATTGTTCGCGGTGAGGAAACAATAGTACCAAATGGACGTACGGTCTGTGAGCCGGGCGATCAAATTGTACTATTCACACTGCCGGAATATAGTGATGCGGTAATTTCGTATATGGAAGCATAGTATGAATAAAAAGATGAAGGCCGTTTGCGCCTTATTAGGGAAAGTGGTCATGGTGTTTTCCCTTGTTATGCTGGTGCCTTTTTTCTATGGCATTTGTATTAACGAGTGGATTTGGCCACTTTTCTTTAGTGCTTTCATTACATTGGCATTGGGAATATTGATTGACCGCAACGGTCAAAAAAACACATCCATTTCACTTAGTCAAGGGTTTGTACTGGTTTCGTTTACTTGGATTTTAGCCTCCTTGGTGGGCGCACTGCCCTACTACATGTGGAATGAACTTCCCAGTTTCGTCGATGCGCTTTTTGAATCGGTTTCCGGTTATACGGCGACCGGTGCTACCGTTATTTTGGACGTCGACGGGATGCCACGTCCGTTACTGTTATATCGCAGTATGACGCACTGGTTTGGCGGTATGGGGATCATTATTCTTTTGCTCGCGTTTCTGCGCAGTTTGGGTGCGGAGGCCGCAAACCTTTTTAATGCCGAAGCAGCGATTAACGGCTATGGTCAAATTATGCCGCGCATTCGCAAATACGCCATCACGCTGTGGGGAATCTATTGCCTTTTTTCGGCCGTATTGTTTGGACTCTTATGTTTGGCAGGAATGCCGATTTTTGAAGCGCTGAATTATGCGATGTCAATTATTGCAACCGGCGGCTTTGCGGCTCGCAGCGCCGGAGCGTTTATATATGAAGAAAATTATGTCATTCAGGCAATTTTTATTTTATTTATGGTTCTTTCCGGCGGTAACTACGGTTTGTATTATTTGGGGTGGAAAAAAGGGTTTCGACTCATTTTTAAAGATACCGAATTTAGGGTGTATATTTCGATTTTATGCGTAGGTGCGTTAGCCATTGCAGGCACACTGTTTTTCAAGCAAAATGCCACGATTTTAGAGAGTTTAATGGATGGATTTTTTACTATGACATCCGTTCAAACCGGATCCGGTTTTGCAGTAGCTGACTATGATCTTTGGTCACCGTTTGCCAAAACCATTTTGTTCATCGCCATGTTTATCGGCGGTTGCTCCGGATCCACCACCGGCAGCGTCAAAGTGATTCGTTATATTTATATTGGTAAAGCCATTTGGGCTTACTTACAGCAAATGATTCACCCCGGCATGGTGAAAGTAGTCAAGTATAACGGGGAAGCGGTATCGAGTAAAAAAGTTATGGTAACGCTTATTTTCTTCATCTTGTATATTTTGATTTGGTTTGCATCGACACTATTGGTAACATTGACCGGGATGCCGATTATGGAGTCTTTGGCGGGTGTTGCAAGCACCTTGGGTAATGTCGGCGTGGCGTTCGGTCATTTAGGACCGACCGGATCTTATGCTTTGGCGCACCCTTGGGCCAAAGTGGTATTTATTGTCGACATGTTGTTGGGACGCTTAGAGCTACTGACCTTGCTGGTCATGTTGCACCCCGGCTTTTGGTCGAACTTTTTGCGCAAAGATAAAACGCGTTTACAGAATGCAAAAAAGAGACGCTACTTGTAATGAAATCTTGACACTGCACTGGAAAACCGATATACTATCAAAGTAGGTCTTGCGGCCCGGTGGTGTAGTGGTTAACATGCCGCCCTGTCACGGCGGAGATCGTCGGTTCAAATCCGATCCGGGTCGCCATTTTTCTTTTTGCCTCGGTAGCTCAGTCGGTAGAGCAGAGGACTGAAAATCCTCGTGTCGGCAGTTCGATTCTGCCCTGAGGCACCATCATGCGGGAATAGCTCAGTGGTAGAGCATCGCCTTGCCAAGGCGAGGGTCGCGAGTTCGAATCTCGTTTCCCGCTCCATTGTGGCGGCATAGCCAAGCGGTAAGGCAGAGGTCTGCAAAACCTTTATCCCCAGTTCGATTCTGGGTGCCGCCTCCACATTTGCCGGGGTGGCGGAACAGGCAGACGCAACGGACTTAAAATCCGTCGAATCGAGAGATTCGTACCGGTTCGATTCCGGTCCTCGGCACCAATTTATTTGGTAATAAATATCTGTTAAAAATGATTTCCGGTTCGTAAGGGTCGGTTTTTTTTATTGCAAAAAATGGATCTGATAAAAAATTAATGATAGAGCGAAAATAAGTCTACACAAAAAGAACCGATTAACATCGGTTCTTTAGCTTTCTTTTAGCGGTGGGACAAGAAGCGTTTTCTGGTGAGTATAATGCACAAATCCGGGGGGAGTGCCTTGTGGTTTTTTGATGTATTTACGTAAGGTATAATCTACTTCAACTTTGGGAGACGTTTTCGCTTTACTGTGGTATGCAGCAAGTCGTGCCGCATAGTTAATGACTTCTTCTGTGAAGGCCTCGCCGGGATTGGCAAAGATAATGACGTGTGAGCCGGGAATTTCTTTGGCATGGAGCCAAAGGTCGTCAGGGCCTGCCGCTTTAAGGGTCAAGTTTTCGTTTTGCATATTGTTTCGTCCGATCGCGATCCGGTAACCGTCGTAGTTCAACCTCAGCGGTTGTGATTGCGTGCTTAATGCGCGATGATTGCGATTTTGTTGCTTTTTGGGCCGTAAGGCCTCCAATTCGTCTTTCAAATCGCTCAGCTCTGGTGCTTGCAAAGGCTCCTCAAGAAAATATGCAAGGGAATCCAAATATCGTAAATTCTGCTCCGATTTTTTCAAAAAAGGCAATGCCTGTGTTTTTCTTTTTTTCAAACGATTATACCGCTTGTAATAAAGTTGTGCATTTTCTGCCAACGACCATTCCGCGCGCAGAGGAATGGTAACATCTTCCTGCTGATCAGAAAGCAGATTGGGAAGAGTAATTTTTGTGCGATATTCATGTGGTAAATACGCATGAATGGATAAAAGATCACCGTATAATTTGTCAGTTTCAAGACGATCCGCTTCCGCCATTTCCTTGCGGATTTTTTCTTGCTTAGTGCGCTCCTTTTTTTGCATAGAGCGAATACGTTGGCGCAGGCGCTGGATGCGTTCTTCATATTGCGAAAAGAGTTCTGCAGAAGTAAATGCCTGATTGGGATCAGAAAACTCTGCGACTTTATCCGTCTGCCATTCTGAAAGCAGGAATGGAGACAGCCACGTTTCGCGGCTGCGCTTATAAAAATATACGTTAGATTGCATCATGAAAAGTTTCTGCAATGTTGCCAAGCATGTCATCAACTCTTTTTTTGACGCAGAGGAAAGCTCTGCCAACGTCATTTCCGGAACGAGTTGTAAGCGTGTGTTTAACAGCCTGGTTAACGGACGAGAAAAACCGTTAAAATAAGTGGCAAGTGCTTTTGTAAGGGTAAGTTCCTGCGGTAATTCGCCGATTACGCTCAACATTTCTTGTGGTGTCAATTCGAGCCAGAATATTTTTTCACTGTGCGGCGGTTCATTATAGGTTTGACCGGGAGTGAGGTCACGGCGCGAAGAGGGCTTGCGATGTAACGCATCGATAACTTGTCCGTCAACCGTTAATACCAGATTTGGTGCATTCGGAATCAGTTCTAATTCGAGCTTTTTAGAGACAATTTTCCCTTGGGCTTCAATACGCTGAAATGTAGCGGTGACCCATTTATCACCATAGCGTGCTGTAATTTCCGTAAGTGTGGCGCCCTCCAGATGTTTGCGCAAAACCATGCAAAAATTGTTGATAGGAGTATTGTTTCCTGCCGGCTTTTTATGACTCCACCAAGTTCGTGGCGATGACTGCAAGGAGATTTGCCATGCGCGTGTACCTCGGGGTAAAAGCATCGTGAAGCTGAACGTGGATGTATCTAACATTCGAATGTTGCCGATCTTTGCACCCTGTAATTCTTTTTTTGCAAGTAACGCCCATTTTGTAAAAAGCAAACTGTCAATATTCATCTAAACCTTCCGTTTCCTCTGTCTATATCTGCTAAGCTCTTTCATTTTACATCAGTTACTGAAAATGGTAAAATAGCTTAAATGGAGGTATTGTATGCGGTTTACAAAATGGCATGGTTTGGGAAATGATTTCGTTTTACTGGACGGATTCGATGAAAAAGTGGTGATGACGCCTTCTTTAGCACGCCAACTATGCGATCGTAAACGCGGCATCGGCGCAGACGGTGTAGCGATCATACTACCTCCCGAAAATTCTCACTATGATTTAGAAATGCGGATTTATAATGCGAACGGAACCATTGCGGAAATGTGCGGCAATGTAACCCGTTGTGTGGCTGCCTATGCAACACAGCAGCAACCGGACAAAAAACAGTGGCGTATTTTGACTGCCGCCGGAGTTATGTCAGCTGATGTGATTACCCACACGACGCAGGCATCGGAGGTTACCGTAATGATGGGTATACCTGAATTACAACGCGGTGATATTGGTATAACTGCGGATAAGGAGCAGACTGCACAAAATATTCGAATTGATATGGATGGCAAGACGCTTATATTTACCGGTGTTTCCATGGGAAATCCGCACGTCGTTACATTTGTTGATGATATCGATGCAGTACCTTTGGACGATTGGGGACCGCGGGTTGAAGGTAATCCGCTGTTTAGCGAAAAAATAAATGTGGAATTTGCACAGATGCTATCTTCGAATGAAATTCGCATGCGTGTTTGGGAGCGCGGAGTTGGCATCACGGAAGCTTGCGGGACCGGATCATGCGCAACATTGGTAGCGGCTGTTATTAACAAGCTGGTCAGAGATACGGCGACGTTAATTTTGGATGGCGGTCAGCTGCAAATAACTTGGTCGGGTGTTGGGCAACCGGTACAAATGGCAGGGCCGGCGGTAGAGGTGTTTAGCGGCGAATACAAAGGAATCGGAGAAAACGATGATGAATATACGATTAATTAATATCGGATTTGGTAATATGGTTTCCGCCGGTAGGCTGATGGCGATCATCAGTCCGGAGTCGGCGCCGATCAAGCGCATGATTCAAGAGGCTCGCGAAGAGAGAATCCTTGTGGATGCAACATATGGCCGAAAAACGCGCGCCGTTCTGATTATGGACAGCGGACAGATTATTCTATCGGCCATCCAGCCGGAAACAATTGCCAATCGCTTACATGAATTCGGTGAAGAATGGGATGAAGAAAAAGAATGAGCGCGGAGCATAAACATGACGAAGGCGTGCTTTTAGTGGTTTCCGGTCCTTCCGGCGCGGGCAAGGGCACGATTTGTGATGCGCTGCGCCGACTTCATCCGGAAATTCGTTACTCTATTTCGGTCACTACCCGGCCGCAACGAGTAGGTGAGGTTGACGGGGTCAATTATTTCTTTACTTCCGTCGATAAGTTTAAAGATATGCTGAAACAAGACGCCTTTCTTGAACATGCTGAAGTTTATAACAATTATTACGGCACACCGAGAAAGCAAGTACTTGATTTGGTTCATGAAGGCAAAACGGTCTTACTTGAGATCGATATTCAAGGCGCGATGCAAGTCAAGAAAAAATACCCGGAAGGGATTTTTATTTATATTGTTCCTCCGTCTCTACAAGAGCTCTCCCATCGTCTTTATGCGCGAGATACCGATTCAAAAGAAGTGATCCAAATGCGTCTTGCGAAAGTAATTAGCGAGCTTGAGTTGGCGCACCAATATGATTACATCGTTGTCAACGATAAATTGGATGAAGCCGTAGATAAAGTTCGCGCCATTATGGTGGCGGAACGTTGTAAATTGTCTCGCAATAAGGAACGAGTTGATACCATTTTTGAAAAGTATATTGCCAGGGAGGTTATGTAATTATGATATTCCCATCAATTGATGACTTATTAGAACGTGTAGACAGTAAATATACCTTGGTTTCTATGGTGGCTAAACGAGCACGCGAACTCACTGAAGGGGCTGAGGCATTGGTAGAAGCTGATGAGAAAAAGCCGACAACGATTGCTTTAGAAGAAATTTATTACGGTAAAGTCAAGAAAACGGCTACCCATCCGGCGGGAAATATACGATAATGGAACGCTTACAAGGGAAAAAAGTGGTTCTTGGCGTAAGCGGCGGTATTGCTGTTTACAAAGCGCTTTTTTTGGTTAGAGAGCTGCGTCGACATGGCGCGGAAGTTCATGTGATTATGACGGAACACGCAACGAAGTTGGTGGCGCCGCTTTCTTTTCGTGAGCTTTCCGGTCAGCCGGTTACGACGACGATGTGGGGAGAAATCACCCATTGGAATGTAGAACACATTGCTCTGGCTAACTTGGCGGATGTTTTCGTCTTGGCTCCGGCGACCGCAAATTTAATTGGCAAAGTAGCCAACGGGATTGCCGATGATATGCTGACGACAACCGTAATGGCAACACCCGCTCCGGTAGTTGTCGTGCCGGCGATGAATACCCGAATGTACGAAAATCCTTTTACGCAAAGCAATTTACAAAAGTTGGCTAGTGCGGGCTATACCGTCATCGAACCGGAATCGGGGGATATGGCCTGCGGTACAAACGGTAAGGGGCGCTTCCCCGCCGTAGAGACAATCGTTGCCACCATTGAAAGAGTGGCGTCGCAAGGTCTGTTGCAAGGTAAAAAAGTGGTTGTCAGCGCCGGTGGGACACGCGAGGCTATTGACCCGGTACGGTATCTCTCCAACCGCTCCAGCGGCAAAATGGGGTATGCGGTAGCCGCTGCTGCAGCTTGCCAGGGAGCCGAAGTGGTCTTGGTCAGTGCGGCAACATCGCTGCCGGAAGTTCCCGGTGTACGTATCGTTCATGTCAATAGCGCGCGGGAAATGAAGGACGCCATTGATGCCGAATTTGATACTGCCGATATTGTCGTCAAAGCGGCAGCTGTTGCAGATTATCGCCCGGCGAAAACTGCATCTCAAAAAATCAAAAAACAGGACGACGATATGCGAATCAAGCTGGTACGCAATCCTGATATTTTATATGAACTGGGCCAACGTAAAAAGCAACAAATTTTGATCGGGTTTGCGGCGGAAACCCAAAATGTTTTGGAATATGCTAAGGGCAAATTGGTCAAGAAAAATTTGGATATGTTGGTGGCCAATAATGTGGCTGCCCCCGGCGCCGGTTTCCAGACGGAGACTAACATCGTAACGTTTGTCTATCGTGACGGCAGTCACGAATCTTTGGATATCATGACTAAAGACCGGGTGGCGGAAGAGATCATCAAACGGGCGGCGAAGTTGGCAAACGCTTGCAAAAAATAGCATAATATCATAAAATAATAATTGTACTCATCCAGAGTGGTGGAGGGATTCGGCCCGTAGAAGCCACAGCAACCGGTTCAATTCGGTGCTACATCCGACAGGCAACTGGAAGATGAGGGAAATCCCTCATGGAGGGATTTTTTTATGCAAAAGGAGCGAATATTTTGGCAGAAAGAGAATTCTTTACTTCAGAATCGGTAACGGAAGGACATCCGGATAAAATTGCCGATCAAATTTCAGACAATATTTTGGACGCGATTTTGGCACAGGACCCGGATGGACGAGTTGCCTGTGAAACAGTAGTCAGCACCGGTTTAGTACACGTTGTTGGTGAAATATCGACATCCTGCTCCATTGATATCAATAAAATTATTCGTGAGACGATTCGACGCATCGGTTATGATCGTGCGAAATACGGATTTGATGCGGATACTTGCGGGGTGTTGGTATCGATTGATGAACAGTCGCAAGATATCGCTATCGGTGTAGACAGCTCGTGGGAAGCAAAAGAAAAAAGTGAAGACATCTTTGACGAAATCGGTGCCGGCGATCAAGGCCTTATGTTCGGCTATGCGGTTCGCGAAACACCTGAATTGATGCCGTTGCCGATCTCGTTAGCACATCGTTTGGCGCGACGGTTGGCGGAAGTTCGCAAGGACGGTATTTTGCCGTATTTGCGTCCGGACGGTAAAACACAAGTAACCGTAGAATATGTGGATGGTAAGCCGGTACATATTGATACAATCGTTATCTCGACACAGCATAGCCCCGAAGTAGAGATAGCAGAATTACGTGACGATATTATCGAGCAGGTCATCAAGCCTATTTTGCCGGATAACTTGTATGACAATAAAACGAAGCTCTATATTAATCCTACAGGGCGCTTTGTCATTGGCGGTCCGCAAGGGGACGCCGGCTTGACCGGTCGTAAAATTATTGTGGATACCTATGGCGGGATGGCTCGCCACGGCGGCGGTGCATTTTCCGGTAAAGATCCGACAAAAGTAGATCGCTCGGCGGCTTATGCAGCACGTCACGTGGCGAAAAATATTGTCGCGTCGGGGATTGCAGATCGATGTGAAATTCAGCTGGCATATGCGATCGGCGTAGCGCACCCGGTGTCAATTTTAGTCAACACCTTTGACACGGGTAAGATCCCTAATGAAAAAATCACGGACCTGGTTCGCACCCATTTTGATTTACGACCGGCAGCAATAATTCGCGATCTTGACTTACAACGACCGATTTATGCACAGACCGCGTCCTACGGGCACTTCGGTAGAACGGATATTGATTTGCCGTGGGAGCGCACCGATAAAGCAGATGAATTGCGTAAAGATGCAGGATTATAAGAAGACGGTATATGCCGTCTTCTTTTCACATAGGAGAGTTTATGACGGTAGCTGAAATTATCATTAACCGACCGACTAAGCATTTACAAAAATGTTTTTCATACCGTATTCCCGCTCATTTGGAATATATCACTCCCGGTTGGCGAGTGATTGTTCCATGGGGAACCGGTCACGAAGAGGGGATCGTTTGGAAGACTCGGTCGGAAACTTTTGAGGATACAACGCGCGAGTTGAAAAGTATTTTTGAGGCAATAGGAGATAATGCCTGGTTTACATCGGAAATGCTGGCACTTGCTGAATGGTTGGCAATGTACTATGCGTGTCCATTGATTGAAGCATTGCGTTTATTTTTAGTGGATAAAAAGACGATTAAAGGCCAAACGCGCTATAGCTTAACGGTATCAGGACAAAAAAAAATAGCACCTGAGAATATTCCTACAAACCATCAAAAACTTCTGAAGAATTATTTTCCCAATATGCTGGAGGCACTTGCCAATGGCTGGATTAAAGGTGAACTAAAACAGCTGAGTGATTCGCGATTCGCGAGTGAAATCGTTTGGGATGCAGCCATTGAACCCACACAATCACAACTTATGCGTACGCCTCGTCAGCAGGAGCTGGTTCTCTTTTTAACAGAGCATCCGGAGCAAACATCAGCAGAGTTAAATGCTGCGGGATTTTCTGCCGCGTTACGTAAATCTGCGCTAAGCAATGGTTATGTAAGCACTCACGAAAAGTGCAGCGACCATACCGGTATCCCGGATCATTTACCTCCACTTACCTCGGCACAGAAGCAAGCGTGGGCATCCATTCTGTCAGCCTTAAATGAACAGCGTAATGAAACGTTTTTGCTACATGGAGTCACTGCCAGCGGCAAAACGGAAATATACTTGCGCGCTGCCGCTAACGCCGTAGAGAAAGGCAAGAACGTATTGATTTTGACGCCGGAAATTTCGCTAACGGATCAAGTGGTGCGTCGCTTTACGGCACGCTTCGGAGCGGAAAAAATTTTTTGTCAGCACAGCGGTCTGACGGAGCTGGAGCGCTTTAATAACTGGCGGCGTGTGCGCGCGGGCCGGGGAAATATTGTAATCGGACCACGTTCCGCCGTATTCATGCCGGCAGAAGACATCGGCCTTATTGTTATCGATGAAGAATACGATGCCAGCTACAAACAAAGTGAGCAGACACGGTATCATGCCAGACGTGTGGCGGAGTGGCGTGCACGTTGGCATCATTGTCCGCTCGTTTTAGGCGCGGCAACACCCTCGATGGAAAGTTATTATCGCGCTGAAAATGGCGAAATCACTACACTACTGCTCCCGGAACGTATCGGCGGTGTATCCTTACCGAAAATGCATATTGTCGATATGCGCAGCGAGCTGGAGGCGGGGAATCGTTCCATTCTTTCACGGGAATTGTATCAGACGATGCAGACGATGCTTTCGCAAGGACGTCAAATTATTTTGCTTTTAAACCGACGCGGCTATGCTACCCATGTTTCCTGTCGAACATGCGGTTATGTTTTAACCTGTCCTCATTGCGACTTGCCTTATACCTATCATTTACCGACTCATACTTTACAATGCCATCGTTGCGGCGGCGCACGGGAGATGCCCGCAAGCTGCCCAAATTGTGGCAGTAAAGCGATTAAATATTTTGGACTCGGCACGCAACGCGCGCAAAAAGTGGTAGCGGAAGCATTTCCCCGGGCGAAAGTTCTGCGTTTGGATACGGATAATGCAGGGAATGCAAGGCGGCGCGCAGAAATTTTAGATACCTTTGCACAAGGGAAAGCCGATATTTTATTGGGAACGCAGCTGGTGGCGAAAGGCCATGATATTCCTAATGTCGGCTGTGTCGGAATTTTAAGCATCGATGCATTATTAAATCGCCCGCAATATAATGCGGCGGAACAGGTATTTCAATTGGTTGTGCAAGCAGCCGGACGCGCAGGACGTAAAGACGGTGATGGGCGCGTCATTGTGCAGACATACCATCCGGGGCATTATGCATTGCAGGCGGCCTGCACCGATGAATGGCAGAATTTTTATACCGAAGAACTTGAACTGCGCGAGTATTTGCATTACCCGCCATTTTTTGAACGCGCTAAAATCAGCGCTTTTGCGGAGAGCCAAGAAAAAGCGCAAAGTCATTTACAAGTTCTATTTGATGATCTTGCAAAAATCCTTGCAGAAAAAGGGGTAGAAGTGGAATATACGGATATTTATCCTGATTATCAGGCTAAATTACGTGACCGGTTTTATATGTCGTTTCAAATAACAGCAAAAAATCTTAACACGGTTAGAGCGCATATCAAGAAAAGCGACCTATGGCAAGTAAATGGTATAATAATAGATATGGAAATGAGCTAACATACAAAAGAGGTGACACGATTGGCAATTCGTAAAATTGTATTGGCGGGCGCGCCCGTACTGAAAACAAAAGCGCAACCTGTTACAAAAATGACAAAATCGATTAAAACTTTGCTGAAGGATATGAAAGATACGTTATATGATGCCAACGGCGTGGGCCTTGCAGCACCACAAGTCGGTGAATCGTTGCGGATCTTTGTGATTGATGACGGCAACGGTTATGTGGAATATATTAACCCGGAAATTATTACTTTATCTGACGAAAAAGAAGAAATGACGGAAGGTTGCTTAAGTGTTCCTGGTTTTGTGGGAGTGGTCGAGCGCTCTACCAGCGTTACTGTACGATATGAAGATCGTAATGGGCGTACGCATGAGGTAAGAGCAACGGGACTGTTGGCGCAGGCTATCCAACATGAAAATGACCATATTGATGGTACTCTTTACATCGAACGTGCGAAAAATTTGTACAAAGAAAATGAAGGAACGATCGAATGAGAGTCGTTTTTATGGGGACGCCGCAATTTGCTGTACCCTGTCTGGAGTCGGTACTAACACATCCGAAAGCGGAAATTGTCGGTGTATATACACAACCGGATCGCGTCAATCGTCGCGGTAAAAAAATGAGCTTTTCACCGGTGAAAGAGTGTGCCCGTACGCATGGTTTGTCGTTGTATCAGCCGGCAACACTGCGCGATGTCGACGCGCAAAAAAAATTACAGGAACTTGCACCGGAACTTTTGATCGTGGTGGCTTATGGTCAAATTCTCCCGGCAGAAGTTCTTGAAATTCCGCGTCTTGGTGCGATCAATGTTCACGCATCATTGTTGCCCAAGTATCGCGGCGCCGCACCTATGCAGTACAGTTTGCTCAATGGCGATAAGACGACCGGTGTCACTATTATGCATTTAGATGAAGGTATGGATACCGGCGATATCATCTTACAACGTCGGATCGATATTCCTATTGATTGGGATTTCAATCAATTATCTGCGCACTTGTCCTTACTCGGTGCGGAATCCTTGCAAGAGGTCTTGGCGGACGCGGATACAGCGATTGGTGACGCTACACCGCAAGTACACGATCGGGCTACATGTACCGGAAAAATTGCTAAAGAACAGGGAAGAATCCACTGGAATAAAAATGCGCGCACTATTCATAATTTAGTGCGTGCATTGCATACGAATCCGGGAACCTATACATTCTTTCGCGAAAAACGTTTGAAAATTCATCAAACCGCTCTGACAAAAGCGCATGCGATGCTTTTACCGGGTGAATTATTGGTGGACGGTACGGATGTTTTTGTCGGTACGGGTGAGGGGAGCTTGCAGCTTTTGCAAATGCAGCCGGAAAGCAAACGGAATATGCAGGCGGCTGAGTTTATTAACGGCTACCAAATAAAATCAGGTGAAACCCTTGGCGAACAAACAGATTGATGAAACGTTGCAAAATCGTAATCTCTGCCTGCGTTTGACCTTGTTGACGTGGGCAACATTAAGTGCGACCGCCTTTGCGATTGCGTATTTATTGGCGCCCGGCTTAGCTTTGCTGCATCCTGTTTTGCCGAATCTTGCATACGTTTTGGCGGCAGCGGGTGTGATCTTCAGCGGCGGCCTGATTGCAAGCATCGGCGTGGCGTTGGAAACCCATCATGAATTGCCCTTGGGGATTTTACGTAGCGCCAGTAAAGCGGTATATATTTTTTTACCGTATTGCATTTTATGGGGCAAAGTATTCCGTATTCCGAAAGAGCATGTCGCCCAGTCGTTGGTAGACTTAATCAATACATTGTCAGAGCGCTACCTGACGAAGCTCAAACCGGAAGATATTATGCTGCTGACACCGCATTGCTTGCAAAATGATACCTGTCCGATTAAAGTAACTCGCGATGCGTTTGCCTGTCGTGAATGCGGGCGTTGTCCGGTAGGAGGATTGGTTCATCTTGCAAAAACATATGGCGTCTCCTTATATATCGCGACCGGGGGAACCTTTGCGCGCCTTTTAGTAAAAAAACATCGTCCTAAAGCGATTATTGCGATCGCTTGTGAGCGGGACCTGGTTTTGGGAATGCGGGATGTTTTTCCGATTTTAGTGTTCGGGGTTTTAAATAGTCGTCCCTATGGTCCCTGTTTCAATACCCAAGTGGATCTGCAAAAAGTAGATAAAGTATTAGCCCATTTGTTAGGAGAAAAGAAGTCTGTTGAAAACTGCTCGAGAAATAGCGCTCGTCGTCTTGCGTAAGGTGCTTGTGGAAGAGGCTTATGCAAATATTGCCTTGCAACAAGTATTTACCACATGGCCTGCTGAAGATCGCGAACGCCGATTTGCCACCGAAATCATTTACGGTGTAATTCGTAAGAAAAATTATTTGGAGTGGATATTAGGCCGTTTAAGTCGCCAGCCGTTGGCAAAATTGGATGCGGATGTACGGCTCATTTTGTTGTGCGCATTATATCAAATTATTTTTCTAAACAGTGTGCCTGCGCGCGCGGCCATTAACGAAGCCGTCGAGCTGACAAAAGAAGTATCACATCGTGGCAGTGCGGGTTTTGTAAACGGTTGCTTACGCAGCTATTTACGTAAGCGAGAAGGGTTTAAAATTCCGCAACGGACAAATGATCCTATTACCTATTTAAGTCTTACATATTGTCAGCCGAAGTGGTTCGCTCAATGGGCAGTTCGTACATGGGGCATGGAACGCACGGAAGAGCTGTTTGCTTATTTTATGCAGCCGGCGCCACTCACTGTGCGTGTGAATACGCTTAGGCAAACTCGGGATGAGGTTATACGAAATTTAATATCTCGCGGTGTAGACGTAGTAAAGCTTGCTGTTCCTGAAGGTCTTTCCATTAGCCGGGGAGGGATTGCCGCCATTCGTGAAGAGCTGCAAAGCGGGGTTTTATATGTCCAGGATGAAGCGGCGATGTGGGTAGCACATGCAGTTTCTCCGCAGCCGGGTGAAACTATATTAGATTTGTGTGCAGCGCCCGGCGGTAAAACCACTCACTTAGCACAAATTATGGAAAATCAGGGAGAAATTATTGCCTGTGATTTATATCCTCACAAACAACAGCTGATTCGGGATAATTGTAAGCGGTTGGGCGTAACTATCGTTTCTGCAGTGGTGCAGGACGCCACTAAAGAAAATCCGAATTGGCAAAAAAGGTTTGATAAAGTACTCGTTGATGCTCCTTGTTCAGGATTAGGAGTTATCGGCCGTCGCCCGGATCTTAAATGGCGGCGGACCTCGAAAGAATTAAAGGCCTTTCCTCTCTTACAGCAGGCAATCGTAGAACGTGCCGTTACGTATTTAAAACCGAGTGGTCGCTTAGTGTACAGTACCTGCACACTGAATCCGGAAGAGAACGAAGGCGTAAGAGAAAGAATTTCACAAACCCATCCTCAATTGCAACCGTGTACAATTTCGCTGGAGAATACGATCAATATAGATGAGTATAGATTTTGGCCGCCGGAATCGAAAACAGACGGTTTTTATATTTGCGCTTGGGAAAACAAAATATGAAACAAAATATTTGGGGTAAAACCCTCCCGGAATTGCGGGCTTTAATGAAGGAACTTGGCGCTCCCGGATACCGCGGTCAGCAGTTGTTCGATTATATGTATAAGCGGGGTGTTTTACATTTTCATGAAATGGCTCAATTGCCGAAAGAATTGCGCAACAAACTGATAGAATCGTGCATCATCGATTTTCCGACCATTGTGCGTGAACAACGGAGCAGCGACCGAAAAACCGCCAAGTTGTTGCTGCGTTATAGCGATAACTCACTGATTGAAACAGTACTAATGAATCAACCGTACGGTTATTCTGTATGCATTTCCACGCAGGTAGGGTGCGCGGTCGGCTGTACATTCTGCGCCTCAGGTTTAACCGGTTTGCAACGTAATTTAACGGCCGCAGAGATGTTGGCACAGATTTATTTATGGCAATTTCTCTATGATATCAAAATTCACTCTTTCGTGTTGATGGGCTCCGGTGAACCTTTACAAAATTATGATAATGTACTTTCTTTTATGAAAATGTGTCATGGTTTTGAAGGATTAGCGATAAGTTATCGAAATATGACTCTATCGACCTCGGGTATTACACCTAAAATTTATGATTTGGCTAAAGAAAAAATACCGATTACATTAGCACTTTCGCTACATGCACCGAACGATACAATCCGCAATCAAATCATGCCGATCAGTAAATGGTATCCCTTGCCGGAACTATTGGAGTCGTTACAATTCTATACCCAAACCACCCGCCGACGCGTGACTTGTGAATATATTCTTTTGGCAGGAGTCAATGATCAGCCGGAACATGCCGCCGAGTTGGCGCAAATGATTTGTCCGTTGCGCGCGCATGTAAATTTGATTCCATTAAATGAGAGCCCGGGTATTCCTTACCGGCGACCGGAAATGAAACATTCACAGGAATTTTGTGAACAGCTGCAAAAGCAGGGAATAGCAGCTACCATCCGCAAAGAAATGGGTACTGAAATTCAAGCTGCCTGTGGTCAGCTCAAAATGAAATTTGTTGGAGATAACGCCTAGTTTGACGCTGTATTTGATAGATGATACGATATCCATATATTGATTAAATTTACTATTAAGGTGGTTTCATGAAAAGTTTTGGTATCACCAAGCGTGGTCTTGTGCGTCCTACAAATGAGGATGCTTTCCGCATCGTTGCGCCATCGCTTTTTATTGTGGCGGACGGAATGGGAGGACATGTTGCCGGGGAGATCGCAAGTCACATGGCCATCGAACGTGTCTCAGACTATGTGCGCAGTGAACGTTCGGAGCTTTGGAACGAAGTCACACTAAAAGATGCGGTCAATCAAGCAAATATAGCTATCCGCGAACGTGTTAACAGTGAGCCGAATCTAAACGGCATGGGGACAACGCTTTTAGTTGCACGCGCTGAAGAAGATCTATTCTTCTGGGCGCATGTCGGCGATAGTCGAATTTATCGTTACTATCGTGGTCAGTTGACCCAGATTACGGTGGATCACTCCTTGGTTACCGAAATGGTTCACAAAGGTACTTTAACTGAGGAGCAGGCTAAAATTCATCCGTCACGCAATGTAATTACCCGTTCCGTCGGTACAACGGATACTCTGAAAGTAGATACAGGGCGATTAACGTTGCAATCGGAAGAGATGATTGTGATGTGCACCGACGGTGTTTATAATATGGTTTCGGACGCAAAATTACGTGATCTTTTAATTACGAATGAAAATGCGCCGGAAGCGTGCGCTCGCTCGATCATGCGTGAAGTATATCTAGGCGGAGCCAAAGATAACGCGACCGTGGTCGTAATCAGTAATACGTAAGAGAAAGTGATGGTGTAAACTATATGGTTGGACGGCTTTTAGACAATCGTTACCAGCTGACCGAAAAAATTGGTAGCGGCGGCATGGCTGATGTCTATCGTGCTCAAGATGTGTTACTGGATCGTGTCGTTGCCGTAAAAATATTGCATAGCAATTTTGCGACTGACAACGATTTTGTCGTAAGATTCCGAAGAGAAGCACAAGCGGCCGCAAAATTGTCCCACCCCAATATTGTTAATATCTATGATGTCGGCAAGGACAATGATGTGTATTATATCGTCATGGAATACGTCGGCGGTGAAACGCTAAAAGATTATATTGCGCGTCAGGGGCACCTTTCCAATGAAGCGGCCGTTCGAATTGCGATAGAAATTGCAGAAGCATTGGAACATGCACATGCTAACGGCCTTATTCATTGCGATATCAAACCGCATAATATTTTGGTTACTAAAACCGGTAGAATCAAGGTTGCTGATTTCGGTATTGCACGTGCGATCAATACAGTTACGATTGCCAATAAGCAATCCGTACTTGGTTCTGTACATTATTTTTCGCCGGAACAGGCCAGCGGTGATCCGCTGACGCCACAAACGGATATGTACTCTTTAGGAATCGTGCTGTATGAGATGCTTACCGGTCACCTTCCATTTGAGGGAGAAACGGCGGTCAGCATTGCTTTGAAGCATATGCAGGAAGATATCCCTAAACCGGCAAAATACAATCCGACCATTTCACCAATGTTGGAAGATTGTGTCATGAAGGCACTACAAAAAGATCCGCATAAACGGTTCAGCGATATTTCGGAAATGATCGCTGAATTGCGTTTAGCGCAGGGTTTAGTAACGCCCAAAAATGCAAAAACCGGTCGTCATGATTTTTCCACAGGTCAATTTCCGCGCACCCGCCCGATTCCCAAAACGGATTTGGAACCGAAAGAAAGTGTATTAACACCGATTTTATCGTGGCCGGTACGATGGATTGTTTTAGGCATTGCCGGATTATTCTTATTGGCATCGGGTATTGCCTTTTGGATGTTTGGCGATTTTTGGAGCCCGGATTCAATGACATTACCCAATGTGGTGGGCCAACAGGTAGAAGTAGCACAAAAAACGCTGACAAGCAAAAATTTAAATGTTCGTATCAGCGAAATTGCGAGTGAAGATGTGCCCATCGGTCAAGTTATTTCGCAAACGCCGAGCGCCGGAATGGAAGTAAAAACGCATCGTATTATTCATCTGACTATCAGTAAAGGCGGGAGCAATATTTTGATTCCCGACTTGACAGGCCTTACGATTGAACAGGCAACTGCCAAACTGAACAGCATCCACTTAAGGCTTGGAAAAATTGAAGAGAGGGAAGACAGCAGTCGCCCCTTAGATACCATTATCGGACAGTCGCCGCTGGCGCCGAATAAAGTGGAAGCGGACACTAGTGTAAACGTGGTTGTCAACAAAAAAGACATGGTTAGCCGTGTTACGACTCCGGGAGTTGTCGGTAAAACATGGCAGGAAACAAAACAAATCTTGAAACAGGCAGATTTGACAGTGGGTTCTTTGACACGTGACGGCAAAGATGTCACGCCCGCCGACGGAGATTTGGTAACTGCACAGAATCCATCTGCAGGACAAGCCATTGTACGCGGCTCAAGCGTAGATTTGACATTTGACAAAACGGAAGAAAAAAAGGCGAATGTCGGTATTCGGGTGCCTAACGATGGAAAATCTCATCATGTTGAAATTATTGTCACCGATGATACGGGTAGACATACCGTATTTTCCGCTAATGAAAAAGCAGGGACTACTATTAACCAGCGAGTCACAGGTAGCGGACAGGTACGGGTTCAAGTGTTGATAGATAACGCTATCGTGCAAGATCAAGAGCTCTAATGAAACAAAAAGGAATTGTGATACGCAATCAGAACGGTTATTTTACCGTTTCTGATTCTCACGGACATGAATACACTTGCAAAAGCAGAGGGCGGTTGAAGCTGGAGTCTTCCGGCATTTTGGTGGGTGACTATGTAGACATCGATGTGCTTACGGAAACAACCGGCATGATTGTTGCCATACATCCGCGCAAGACAACGTTACAGCGTCCTCATGTTGCCAATGTCACACATTTGATTGCCGTGATGGCAGTAGCACAACCTAAACCAAATTTGTTTTTACTCGACCGCATTTTAATGATGGCGGAAAAGCAAGGTTTGGATCCGTTAATTTGTTGGACAAAAGTGGATTTAGATCACGTAAAAGCAAAACGTCTGGCAACGGACTATGCTAATGTTCCCTACATTACTTTGCAATCCGGTTATGACCAGCCGGTACGCGAACCGTTACTGGCGATTCTGCAGGGGCACATCAGCGTCTGCTGTGGTCCGTCGGGTGTGGGAAAGTCTACTTTAATCAATCATTTGGCGCTGACCGACGCTTTGCGCACGCAAAGTGTCAGTTCAAAAATCGGCCGTGGACGTAATACTACTCGTCATGCCAAGTTACTGCGACTGGCACCAAATACATTTATTATGGATACGCCGGGGTTTGCGTCGCTCTCCTACTTACCGCATGAAGTGACCGATATTGCTGCGCGTTTTCGTGATTTTGTGCCCTACTTAGGTCAATGCCGATTTGATGATTGCCGCCATTTAAAAGAACCGCACTGTTCTGTCAAAAGGGCGGTAGAAAACGGTGCTATTTTACAAAGTCGCTATGACTCCTACCAAGCGTTAGCAGAAGAGTGGCTGGAAAAAGAGAGAGGCAGATATCGATGATAAAAATTGCACCATCCTTACTTTCTGCAGACTTTTCTCGCTTGCAGGAAGAGTTGAAAATGCTAACGCAAGCGGGCGCCGATATTGTTCATTTGGATATTATGGACGGCCATTTTGTTCCGAATCTGACGTTTGGTCCGCCGGTGATCAAAGCGTTGCGACCTCACAGCGATTTAGTGTTTGATGCTCATTTAATGGTCGAACAACCGAGTGATTATATTAAACCTCTACATGAGGCCGGTTGTGATATGATATCTTTTCATTATGAAACAGAACCGCATGCGGATCGCGTAGTGCAGCGGATTAAAAAGTACGACATGAAGGCCGGCATGGTATTAAATCCGTCTACTCCTGTAGAAGTATTGCAAGACATTTTGCCGGCACTTGATTTTGTGTTATTGATGAGTGTCAATCCGGGATTTGGCGGCCAAAAATTTATTCCTTATGTGACTGCTAAAGTAAAACGTTTAGCTGAACTGATTGAACGCACGAAGAGCTCCGCGGCGATTGAAATCGACGGCGGTGTAGGACCTCAAAATGCGGCTTCGTTGATTGCAGCGGGGGCGAATATTTTAGTCGCGGGCTCCGCTGTATTTAACAGTACGGATCGTGCCGACATGATTCGTACATTACGTAATTCGTAATAACTTAATATGTCGTGTCTTTGAGGCAAGGTGAGAGTCAATTGACTCAATTCCTGACCGGCGGTAAAGTCCGCAAGCGCAAGCTGATTCGATGAAATTTCGAAACCGACAGTATAGTCTGGCTGGGAAAGGACAAAAAAGGACACTTTTGCGTTGTCCTTTTTTCTTTATGGAGGCATATTATGCAAGCTGATATATCGAAAGAAGATATTTTGTACATGGAGCGAGCGCTGCAACTCGCACAACTCGGGACAATAGCCGTACGACCTAATCCGTTTGTCGGGGCGGTGGTTGTTAAAAACCATACGATTGTTGGGGAAGGATGGCACCAAAAAGCGGGCGGTCCGCACGCTGAAATCTGGGCACTGCAAGACGCAGGAGAAGCAGCGCGAGATGCTACTTTATATGTAACACTTGAACCGTGCTCACATTACGGAAAAACACCTCCATGTACTCAAGCGATCATAACGGCAGGCATCAAGCGAGTGGTCTGTGCATGTTGTGATCCATTTGCAAAAGTCAATGGAAATGGCATCAAGATATTAGAAGAGGCCGGCATAGAAGTAGTGTGCGGTGTTTGTAAAGAAAAAGCACGCAAAATTAACCGCGGCTTTTTTCGTAGTATTGAACAAAAGCGACCGCAAGTGATAGCAAAAATGGCGGCGACGCTGGATGGCAAAACGGCCACTGTCACAGGAGAATCTCAATGGATTACAGGCAAAGAAGCGCGTTATGATGTGCAACGTTTGCGTTCTCTTAGCGATGCCATCACGGTAGGTATTAATACCGTACTTGCCGATGATCCGAAGCTTACGGTGCGAGATTTTTCTCGTCCCAAACAACCGTGGCGTGTGATTTGGGACAAAACGGCACGATTACCGCTCACCGCCACGATAGCTACACAGTTGCCGGAACGAACAATTTTATTTTGCACACAGGAAGCTGCCCCAAATCGACTTGAGGCACTGCGTCGGCAGGGAGTCAATGTGGAATTATTATCCTGTAATGCCGAAGGCGAACCGGATATCCGAGCAGGTGTCAAATTACTCCTGGAAAAGTACGAGATTCAAACTGTTTTATTAGAAGGCGGCGCCACACTTATCGATGCGTTTTTACGAGCCGCACTTTTGGATGAAATTTATCTGTATATAGCGCCACTTATGTTCGGTGGAGCGATGGCTAAAGGGATTAGTGCCGGAGTTGGAATTGAGGCATTAAATAATGCACCGCGATATACCTTGATAGATACCCAAATGTTCGCTGATGATATTCGCCTGCATTATGAAGTAAAGGAGTTCGGATGTTTACAGGTTTGATTGAACAAGTTGGCACGATACGGCGGCTGGAACGAAACGGTACCAGCTACTTGCTGACCATTGCGCATCTACCGTGGGATGAGCCGCTTAAAGTAGGAGACAGCGTCGCTGTTAACGGCATTTGTCTGACGACAGTCGATGTGCAAGCACAAGCATTTAGTGCGACCGCCATGCCGGAGACGGTACAACATAGCGCGATGGCCAAGTGGCAATTGGGGATGCATGTTAATTTAGAGCGGGCATTATCGGTAAACGGACGTTTACACGGTCACTTTGTTTCCGGGCATATTGACGGTATCGGTAAAGTCAGCCAAATTCGAAAGGATGAAGTAGCGCACCGCATACGGGTTCAAGTGGAACCTGCACTCTTACGGCATATTATTCCCAAAGGGTCGATTGCGCTTGATGGTATGAGTTTGACCATAACGGAAACCGGGAAAAATTACTTTGAGGTCTCTATTATTCCGCATACCTGGCAACAAACGAATACCCGAGAATATCAAAATGGCAGTGTCGTAAATATTGAGACGGATGTACTTGGAAAGTATATTGATCATTTGTTGGGAAGTCAAAAAAATACCGATGAAAACCTGCAAAAGATTTTAATACAAAACGGTTTTCTAGATTGAGGAGAGTAAGGTAAATGGATTCACTTCAACAGGCCTTAAATGATTTAAAAAGCGGTAAAATGATTATAGTGGTAGATGACGAGAAGCGGGAAAATGAAGGCGATCTGGTAATGGCTGCTCAATTTGCTACTACCGAGGCTATTAATTTTATGACGAAAGCCGCTCGAGGAATTATTTGCGTACCAATGAAGAGTAAAGATCTGGAGCGTTTGGAGATTCCTCAAATGGTTGAGGAAAATACAGACAACCATCAAACGGCTTTTACAGTTTCTGTTGATCATATTCATACCGGTACCGGCGTTTCACCGCATGATCGCGCGCTTACTATTAAAGAACTTTTAAATCCTGCGGCTAAAGGCAACGATTTTCGCCGTCCTGGGCATGTGTTTCCGCTTCGTGTTCGGGAAGGCGGTGTGTTTGTACGTTCGGGCCATACGGAAGCCTCCATTGACTTGATGGAGTTGGCTGATTTATATCCTGCCGCTGTGATTTGTGAAATCACGGCAGACGATGGAACGATGATGCGTCGTTCGGAATTACAGCAATTTGCTAAAATACACGGGCTTACCATGATCAGTGTGGCGCAAATATATGAATATCGCAAGCAATCCGAGGAGTTAGTACGTCAGGTGGCTGCCGCACAATTACCGACGGCATACGGTGAATTTACTATTTATGTTTATGAAAACACACTGGATTCGTTTAACCACCTGGCCATCGTGAAGGGAGATATTGACGGTAAAGAAAATGTATTAACCAGAATCCATTCGGAATGTTTGACCGGGGATGTATTCGGTTCTTGCCGCTGTGATTGCGGCGAACAACTACATGCTGCATTGCGACAAATTGAAGCCGCGGGCGAAGGTGTCATTATCTACATGCGTCAAGAGGGAAGGGGCATCGGTCTCGCCAATAAAATTCGTGCGTATAAATTGCAGGAAGAAGGCTTTGACACGGTGGAAGCTAACGAGCAGCTGGGGTTTCCTGCCGACTTGCGTGAATATTCACTCAGTGCACGAATTTTAGATGATCTCGGCGTGAAAAGCATTCGGTTGTTGACCAATAATCCCGCAAAAATTGATGATTTAGAAAAAAACGGGGTTACCGTTATTGCACGAGAATCAATTGTTATTCCGCCCAATGATTTTGATCGCAAATATTTAAAAACAAAAGAAGATAAAATGGGGCACATTTTTTAACGAGGTAATATATGAAAACATACAACGGAAACTTGGTTGCTGACGATTTAAAAATGGCGATTGTTGTCGGTCGTTTTAATGATTTTATTACAAATCGACTCTTAAGCGGGGCATTGGATGCACTGAAACGGCACGGCATGAAAGAGGAAAACATTACAATTGCGTACTGTCCGGGAGCGTTTGAATTACCGCTCGTAGCTAAGAAATTTGTTGCTAAAGAAGACGTAGATGCGGTTATTTGCTTAGGGGCTGTGTTACGAGGAGCTACGTCGCATTACGATCTGGTATGCAATGAAGCGGCCAAAGGTATCGCCGCCACGTCTCTTGCTTCGGGAAAGCCGATTCTTTTCGGTTTGGTGACTGCTGATACTTTGGAGCAGGCGATTGAACGGGCCGGAACTAAAAGCGGCAACAAAGGCTTTGATGCCGCTATGTCGGCCGTGGAAATGTGCAATTTATTGAAGGAGATATGACATGTGGAAAGATAGTATTAAACATTATCTGGCCCATGAAGGTTTGAAAATCTCAGTGGCGTATACGACCTCTGCTGTCGCGCGCGCACGAGCATTGCATGATCTTTCTCCTGTAGCTACGGCTGCATTAGGACGCGCGATGACGGGTGCATTGCTTCTCGCAACTGATTTTAAAAACCAGGAAGGCGTAAGTATTCGTTTCGACGGCGACGGACCGCTGGGCAAAGTATTTGTCGATGCCTATGAGACTAACCGTGTTCGCGGCTACGTGGAGAACGGACAGGTCGATTTGCCGCTTAACGAGCACGGGAAATTGGATGTCGGGCAAGCAGTCGGTCAAGGTATGCTTTATGTCACAAGATACTCTCTCTTGCGGCAGCCTTACCAAAGCGCTATTGAAATCCACTCGGGCGAAATCGCGGAAGACCTGGCTTATTATCTAACACTTTCGGAGCAGATTCCTTCTGCGGTAAGTCTCGGTGTGATGGTAAGTGGCGATGTACAGGTATTAGCCGCCGGAGGCATTTTGGTAGAGGCAATGCCGGATCGTGATGAAGAAGCATTGCAGCAAATGGAAGCCAATTTGGCAAAGCTGGGACCGATTACCACTGCGATGCGTACGCATACAGAAGAAGAAATTATCGAAATTCTTTCCCACGGTTTACATGTAGATTTACTGGCAGAAAAACTAGTGCTTTGGGAATGTACCTGTTCGTCCGAAAAATTTCTTACAGCGTTAAAGACGATTCCGAAAGAAGATCAGGAAGCTTTACTGCAGGAAGATAAAACGGAATTGGTCTGTCACTACTGCGAACAAAAATATGTTTTTACCAAAGATGAATTGGCAGCCGTCTTTGCTGAAAAGGAGGAGTCTAATGCGTAAACTGGCTATTATCGGAGGGACGGGAGTATATGGCCCCGCGTTGCTCAGTAATACGAAGACAACGTCAATCAAGACACCTTATGGACAAGCCGTTTATACATCCGGTATTTTTATGGATAAAGAAATTATTTTCATGACCCGCCATGGTGCCAATCACACGATTCCGCCGCATAAAATCAATTATCGTGCCAATATTTATGCTTTGAAAATGCTTGATGTTGTTGCGATTGTAGCGACTACCGCCGTCGGTTCACTCAATCCGGACATGAAGCCGGGTGAAATGGTACTGGTCGATCAATTACTCGATTTTACCAAATCGCGTGAACACACCTTTTATGACGGCTCTCCTTTGCCGGTAGCACATGTGGATTTGACGGAACCTTACTGCGGTACATTACGTAAGATGATCGCAGAAGCCGCCAAGAAAGAAAAGTTGCCGTTACATGAAAAAGGGACCTATGTATGTACAGAAGGCCCGCGTTTTGAAACTGCCGGCGAAATTAAAATGTATTCGCAACTCGGAGGCGATGTTGTCGGTATGACCAATGCTCCCGAATGCCCATTAGCTCGGGAAGCGGAAATCGCATATACTACCGTATCGCTCGTTACCAACTTTGCTGCCGGTATTTCTCCACAAAATCTTACACATGGTGAAGTGGTAGAGGCTATGGAAAAAAACAGTGAGCAACTGAAAAAACTCCTACGATCTGTCATGACGACATTTGACCCTGCATTTGATAGTCCGGCATTGCACGCCATGGCAGAATACGGTGGCTTTAAAGTAGAGCAGGGAATTAAGTTATGAGACACTTATATTGGGAAGATGACGCACTTATCTTGCTTGATCAGCGACGTTTACCCACTGAAGAAGTGTATATAACATGCAGAAAGACAGCCGATGTCACTCATGCGATAGCTACGTTAGCTGTACGTGGAGCACCAGCCATAGGCGTCGCGGCGGCGTATGCCTGCGTCTTGGCATTTGCCGAAAGCGCACCGTCAGAAAAAAGCATCCCCCAACAATCTGTCTTTAACGCCGCTACCGAAACTTTACGGGAAGCGCGGCCGACGGCTGTCAATTTAGCCTGGGCTGTGGACTTACAGCGTGAGATGTACGCTACCCTGCTTGCACAAAAATCGTCGTATGACGCGGCTTACCAAGCATTACTTTTGCAAGCGCAAAAAGTGGATAGCGATGACCTTGCACAAAATAAAGCGATAGCTAAACATGGTGCAGCGCTTTTTGATCGACCTGTAACGATTCTTACTCACTGTAATGCGGGAGCACTTGCTACGGCAGGTATCGGAACTGCATTGGGAGTTATCCGCGAATTGCATCTCCAAAAAAAACTAATCACGGCCTATATGGATGAAACGCGACCGCTGCTTCAGGGGGCTCGTCTGACGGCGTATGAACTAACGAAAGATAAAATTCCCTGCACGTTAATTTGTGACAATATGGCCGCAAGCGCTATTTTAAACAAAAAAATAGATGCCATAATCGTCGGTGCGGATCGAATTACCACGCATGGTGATGTTGCTAACAAAATCGGGACTTACGGCTTAGCTGTGCTGGCGCATTATCATAATATTCCATTTTACGTAGCGGCACCGAGCTCGACATTTGACTTCACACTTACCGATGGTTCGCAAATCCCCATTGAAGAACGTGTTGCCGAAGAGGTCCGCCAATTTCAAGGGGTTCGCAGTACGCCGAAAAATGTTGCCGTTTGGAATCCAGCATTTGATGTAACTCCCGCTGAATTGGTGACGGGAATGATTACAGAAAAAGGTGTGTTAACCGCACCATATGAACAGGCAATCACCAAATTAAAAGAGAAGGTGAAACAATGAATTCTATCATTCGAGATTTATCTTTGGCCGCGGAAGGCGAAAAAAGAATTAATTGGGTACAAAGGTATATGCCGGTGCTGCAGGAAATTCGGCGTGATTTGACAAAGCGACAAGCGTTTGCAGGTAAAACCATAGTCATGTCGATTCACTTGGAAGCAAAAACGGCATTTTTAGCGACGGTTTTACAGGAAGCCGGCGCCAAGGTCATTGTTACCGGCAGCAATCCGCTTTCTACCCAAGATCCGATTGCCGCCGCTTTGGTCAAACGAGGTCTTACCGTATATGCTACGCACGGTTGTACTGATGAAGAATATACACAATACTTAAACCACGCCCTGGACCATAAGCCACATCTAATTTTAGATGACGGCGGTGATGTGACGGCGCTTGTTCTGGATAGTCGTAAAGATGCGCAGGAGCGGCTCTTGGGCGGTTCCGAAGAAACGACTACCGGTGTACAGCGTTTGCGCGTATGGGACAAGGAAAAGAAACTGCAATTTCCAATGGTTGCTGTCAATGATTCACTGTGTAAATATCTTTTTGATAATCGCTACGGTACCGGGCAATCCGCTTGGGACGGTATTATCCGGACGACTAATTTGACGATTGCCGGACGCAATGTGGTAGTTGCGGGATATGGTTGGTGCGGTAAAGGCGTTGCCATGCGCGCCAAAGGATTAGGAGCACATGTTTATATCACGGAAATTGATCCGATCAAAGCGATCGAAGCGGTATTTGACGGTTTTACGGTGTTGCCGATGGAAAAAGCCGCCCAACTCGGTGATATTTTTGTCACGGTAACGGGTTGTAAAGATGTCATCACTAAAGCCCATTATCCGCTAATGAAAGATGGGGCCATTCTATGTAATGCAGGTCACTTTGATGTGGAAGTCAATGTGCGTGAACTCAGTGAGCTTGCCGACAAAGAATTTGAGGCCCGGCAAAATATTAAAGGCTATACATTGACCAATGGAAATACTCTCTTTGTTTTGGCCGAGGGGAGACTGGTCAATTTGGCAGCAGGGGATGGACATCCCGCTGAAATCATGGATTTGTCCTTCGCGTTGCAAGCGTTGGCGTTGGATTATGTACAGACAAACGCGGAATGGCTTTCACCAAAAGTATATGTCATGCCCAAAGTGATTGATGAAAATGTCGCACGAATTAAATTAGAGGCAATGCATTATGCTATTGATACATTGACATCCGAACAATATGCTTACTTATATGAGGAAGGAAGTGACGAATGAACACATTAATTCAACATGTGGACCTTTGGACACCGCAGGAAATCAAAATCGACGTTGATATTTTAGTAAGCGATCAACGGATTCAAAAAATTGGGAAAAATCTTGAATGTGAAGATGTTGACAATAAAATAGATGGCAAGAGAATGCTGGCCATGCCGGGTTTAATTAACAGTCATACCCATGTTGCAATGACATTATTTCGCAGCTATGCCGATGATGTTGCCTTAATGGATTGGCTCGAAAACCATATTTGGCCCGCGGAAGCAAAATTGAATGATGAAGTTGTTTACTGGGGTTCGCAGTTGGCTTTTGCGGAAATGATTCGGGGTGGTACCACCGCATTTTGTGATATGTATATGCATATGCCTCAGGTGGCTAAAGCGGCTGTTGATGTCGGTATGCGCGGTAATATTGCACGTGGCTTGGCGGGAACTTCTCGCAATGGGGAGGAAGCACTGCAGGAAAACGTGGCACTTTTCCATGAATGGCATCAAGCAGCAAACGGTTTAATTCGTGTAATGCTTGGACCGCATGCACCATATACCTGTTCGGCAAAATATTTGGAAAAAGTCATTGATGCTGCCAGTAAAGACTATATTGAAATTCATATCCACTTATCCGAAACCCAAGGGGAGGTCGAAACCTGCCGAGAAAAACACGGACTCAGTCCGATTGCTTATATGGAACAACTCGGTCTTTTTACTCAACCGACCTTAGCCGCACATTGCGTACACGTAGATGCTGACGATATTGCTATTATGGCGGAGCATAATGTAAGGGTTGCACATAATCCGCGCAGTAATTTAAAACTGGCTTCAGGCGTGGCACCGGTTCCTCAGATGCTTGCTGCGAATATAACCGTCGGTTTGGCTACAGACGGTGCATCGAGCAATAATAAGCTTGATATGTGGGAAGAAATGCAGACAGCTGCATTAATTCATAAAGGTGTATCCTACGATCCTACCGCTATTCCGGCACAAACCGCGGTGGAATTGGCTACATCAGGGGGCGCCCATGCACTTGGGTATAGCGATCTCGGCGAATTGAAAGAAGGCCATTTGGCCGATATCATTTTAGTCGACCGCAACGGTTTCCATTGGCAACCGCAGTATAATGTTACGTCATTGCTTGCCTATGCGGCACAATCGTCGGATGTGGATACCGTTATGATCAACGGCAAGCTTGTTATGCAACATCGCCAACTGCTTACTATTGATGAAGAGCGTTTGCGCAGTGAAATTACGAAAGCGCAGGAGTACTTTAACAACTTGTCATAAGCAATAAAATGTGATAGCCTATAATAAATAACGATAATTTAACATTATCGTTATTTATTATAGGCCTTTTTTGGTGGTGTATTATGGCGAAACACTTCTATTTACGGGATAATCAACGAATTCAAAACAATTCTTTGCTTTCTTCCGGAAGTAAGGAGTTATTTACGTTGGAAAAGTCGCACTCGACAATTGATGCCTATGAATCAGATTGGTCGGACTTCTGTGATTGGTGCAATTATCGCGGCATTCACTTTTTTCCTGCGACTCCTGAGACGATTGTCAATTATATACATGATTTATCCGCTTATGCGAAAGCAAATACCATCGCCCGCCGTGTAAGCGCTCTATCGGAAAATTTTACGGCAGGCGGTTTGATTAAAGATAATCCCTGCCTATCTCCGTTAGTAAAGGCAGCGATGAAAGGTATTCGCCGTAAAATCGGTACCTATCAGCAGGGTAAATCACCGCTTTTAAAAGAAGATTTAGAAGCTATCGTGCAAATGATGGATGTTAAAGATCTTACCCAGCATTTAGATAAAACGGTTCTTGTAATCGGTTTTATGGGAGCATTTCGCAGAAGCGAATTAAGTTCTATACGATGTGAAGATGTTCATTTTGTGCGGCAAGGTATTGAAATCTTTATTCCCCGCTCCAAGGCCGACCAGGAAGGTGAAGGTAATATTGTTGCCTTACCGAATTTAACGCAAAAAGAATTATGTCCGGTCACGACCTTAAAAAGCTGGCTATCTCGAACCAAAATTACCTCCGGACCGGTTTTTCGCTCACCGACTAAAACGGGAAAACTACGTAAAAATGCGCTTTCCGATCAGATGGTCAATCGTATCGTCAAGCGTTGGGTAGAAAAAATCGGTTTGGATCCGGCGGACTACGGGGCGCACAGCTTACGCCACGGCTTTGCCACATCGGCTGCATTGGCCGGCATTGAGGAGCGGCGTATTATGCAGCAGACGCGACATCATTCCGTTGAAATGGTACGACATTACATTAATGAAGCAGATCGATTTGAACATAACCCGTTGCGCGATATGTTCAGCAGTAAATAAAAAAACAGTGCTAAGCACTGTTTTTTATTTTGCGGCAATGTTTATTTCGTCATTAATGGAAGATGATTCTACTGGAATATGAATAATCATCCCCGGCCGCAATGTACCGGCATCAACTAAATGATTATAGCTTTGAATTTCATACACGACCTCACGAATATCTTTATGCGCCGGTGCATATTGGGAAGCAATCTTCCATAATGTACCACCGGTCTGAATGCGAATCGGTTGATAATATACTTGTGAAGCAGGTTTACTGCTCATAAAGTACATCAGACCTGCGACGACAAGAATTATTAAAATGCCTAATTCCATAAAAATGTTGCCCATTGTTTTTGTCATAATATTCACATCCCCAAAGCGAACATTTGTTCTTTTATTAGATTCATCATACTACCGAACAAACGTTCTGTCGAGTATAATTCGAACATTTGTTTCCTATCTGAGAAAATTTTGTTATAATGCAAGAAAGGATGTGATTCCATGACAAACAACCAACGTCCGCAGTTAACGACACGTCAAAAAGATGTGCTGGAATATATTCGTGATTTTACCCACCGTAACGGTTATGTCCCTTCCGTTCGTGACATTGCACGAGCGATTGGTGTGAAGTCTCCTTCTACCGTACAAGGATATCTCGATGGTTTGGAAAAAGCCGGTTATATTCGCCGTGAGCCTTCGCAAAATCGTTCCATTATGTTGATTGAGGAAGATGAATGGCGCCAAAAAGAATTGACCCCAATTCCCTTGATAGGTAATGTTCATGCCGGTCTACCAGCTACTGCGGAGCAAAATGTAGAAGATGTCTACCCCTTTCCTCTTCAATTCATTGGCAGCGATTCGGCATTTATGTTGGAAGTGCAAGGCGACAGTATGATGGATGCCGGTATTTTGGAAGGTGACGTGCTTTTCGTTAAAGAGCAGCCGAATGCGGAAAATGGTGATATTGTGGTCGCTATGGTCGGTGACGAGGAAGCGACGGTAAAACGGTTTTATAAAGAGTCGGATCATATACGTCTACAGCCTGAAAATAATGCATATGAACCTATCATCAGCCAAGATGTGAAAATCGTCGGACGCGTGATCGGGGTATATCGAAAATATAATTGAAATAAAAAAAGAGCCTTAGGCTCTTTTTTATTAGCAAAGATCGTAGTCGTTCAAAAATTCACGAATAAACGCTTTTTCTTTTTCATTCGCATGTACCAACGGCAAACGGAATTCACCGGCCGGCAAACCGATCATACTCACCGCTTCTTTCACCGGAATCGGATTGGATATGAAGAAAAGCTTCTTCATGATCGGTAGCAATTGATAATGAATTTGTTGTGCCTTTTGTACATCACCGGTCAGGAATGAGGTGACCATTTGGTTTAACTGTTCGCCGACGAGGTGACCGGCGACACTGATTACGCCACAACCACCCACAGCTAAAATCGGTAACGTCAAAGAATCATCACCGCTGTAAATCAGAAATCCTTCCGGACAAAGCCGTGCAATTTCGGAAACTTGATTCAGATTTCCGCTCGCTTCTTTGACCGCAACAATATTCGAAAATTCGTTGGCCAGACGGGCAACTGTTTCCGGTGTCACTTGCGAGGCGGTGCGTCCCGGTACATTGTATAAAATGATCGGCAAAGAGGTGCTTTGTGCAATCGCCGCAAAATGTTGGTAGCAACCTTCCTGTGTCGGCTTATTATAATACGGTACGACAGCCATACAGGCATTTACCCCAGTTTTTTCGGCTTCTTTTGTAAATGCTACAGATTGTTGCGTATTATTTGAGCCGGTATTGGCAACTAAAAATATTTCCGGACCGACTGCTTCACGAATCGTGGCGAAGAGCTTCAACTTTTCTTCCGCAGTCATTACGGCCCCTTCACCGGTGCTCCCGCAAATGACCAGTCCGTCCGAACCATGGGCAACTAAATAGCGGGCGAGCTGAGCGCTTGCTTGATAATCGACTTCTCCGGTTTCTGTAAATGGCGTAATCATTGCCGTTAAAACAGCTCCAAATGACTTCATGACACCGCTCCTTTACTCATAATAAATCGTTTTCCAAAATGTATTCCGCAATCTGCAGTGTATTTAAAGCGGCTCCTTTACGAATCTGGTCGCCGGAAATCCACAGATTTAGTGCATTGGGATCGTACAAGTCTTTGCGCAGGCGCCCGACGCTGACATCGTTTTTAAAAGAAGTATCCAACGGCATCGGATATTGCATCTGCTGCGGGTCATCACAGACGACGACGCCCGGCATCGCGCTCAATACCTCTCGCACAGCGGCAACTTCTAACGGTTTCTCCGTTTTCACACGAACCGACATGGCATGGCTACGCATGACCGGTACCCGTACCGTGGTCGGCGATACCGCAATGGTGTCATCGTGCAGAACCTTATGCACTTCATTGACCATTTTCATTTCTTCCTTGGTGTAGTCGTTATCCAAAAAGACATCAATTTGCGGAATCAAATTATAGGCGATCTGGTAATGGGTATCGAGGCTGGCAACCGGTAAATAATTCGCTTGCGGCTCTTCGCCGTTAACGATAGCTTCCACCTGTTTTGTCAATTCTTCCATGCCTTCTTTGCCGGCACCGGATACCGCTTGATAAGTACTGACGACAATTTCCTTAATCGGCGATAAATCATGAATCGGCTTCAAGGCCATCAACATAATAATGGTTGAGCAATTCGGGTTGGCAATGATGCCTTGTTGCGCTTTGACGTCCTCCGGATTAATTTCAGGAATGACCAAAGGTACATTGGGATCCATCCGAAATGTACTCGAATTATCAATGACAATGGCGCCGCGTTCTGCCGCTTCCGGAGCAAGGGTCTTGCTGACGCCGCCGCCGGCAAAAAGAGCGATATCGATATCATTAAAAGAATCAGGAGTGGCTTCTTCTACGATAATTTTTTTACCTTTTACGGTAAGCTCCTTACCGGCCGAACGTTTCGATGCCAACAGTTTTAATTCGCTATATGGAAAATTGCGTTCTTCAATAAGCTTAATAAATTCCTGTCCTACTGCGCCGGTAGCGCCTAAAATAGCAACACGTGCGTTACTGATCATGGACGACCTCCCTATCCCAGATAATGTTCCAAACCATATGTCAGACCCGGAAATTGACTGATCTTTTTACAAGCAAGCAGGACTCCCGGCATAAATGATTTACGATCTAACGAATCGTGACGCAAGGTAACGATTTCGCCGGTACCGCCGAAAAGAACTTCCTGATGGGCAACGTAACCTGGCAAACGAACGCTATGGATATGTACATCCTCAACGACACCACCACGCGCACCTGCTAAACTTTCCTGCGTTTTGTCGAGAGCCGGTGCCAGCGTTCTTGCCTTGGCAATTTTTTCTGCAGTAAGACGCGCGGTTCCGGAAGGCGCGTCGTATTTTTGATTATGATGCAACTCAATGATTTCCGCATTCGGAAGGTATTTTGCCATCAGTTCACTGGCCTGCATCAATAGTACCGCGCCGAGCGAAAAATTAGGTGCCACTAAAACGCCTACTCTCTTTTCACTGGCGATTTTGGCTAATGCATCGCGTTCATCAGCAGTGAGACCGGTCGTTCCGATGACGATATTGGCTCCATACCGTAACGTCGTTTTGGCATTTTCAAAAACAACTTTCGGACTTGTAAAATCGACAACTACATCGGGGCTTGTTGCCTCCAATGCAGCTTGTAAATCATCCATAATTACTACTTGGCAATCATCATTATTGACAATTTCCGCTACCGGCATACCCGCATTGGACACGTCTACGGCACCGACCAATTGCAATTCCGAATCTTGCCAAACCGCATTTACCACCTCGCGGCCCATACGTCCTCCGGCACCGCAAACTAAAACAGTGGTCATAATTGTCACCTCATTCATGATTATTTCTCATTTATACTATATTATAACATAGATTTTATGTGTAAAATCCTTGTATACAAAGGTAATTCGTAAATAAAAATGAAAGCAAAAAAGCGAAAACAATGTTTCGCTTTTTTAGCAGGTGCTTATGATTTGTTTTTTGCACGGAAATACTGCAACCAGCGCGTTACCGTATCTAATGTTGTACCCGTAAACTGATCCCCTTCAATTAATCGAGCCAACTCCTGCGCGCGTTCTGATTCCGGAATCGATACCAGGTGCGTTTGGGTACGCCCACCGTTGCTTTCCTTGTAAAGGTGGTAATGCGTTTGTGCAATCGCTGCGGTCTGTGCTAAATGCGTAATGCATATTACTTGGGTATGCTGTCCCAGAGTATGAATTCGCTCTGCTACTCGTAGCGCCGCATTACCGCTGATGCCGACGTCGATTTCATCCAAAACAAGCGTCGGCAAATCCATTTGCGCCGCAAGAACCGTTTTTAAGGCCAGTGAAATTCGTGCCAATTCTCCCCCTGAACCAACCTCACTAAGTGGTTTTGGCGGCTCACCGACATTAGCGCTAAACAGAAGCTCTGCCTCAGCTAAGCCTTGCGGAGTTAACGTATCTCCGGGAATGAGAGAATATGACAAGCTGCCATTCGGTAAATCCAAATCGCGCAATGCGATTTCGATTTCTCCGCTTAGTTCCGCCGCAGCGCGATATCGCGTCTCATTCCAAGCATCTCTGGCCGTCTGAGCCTCTTGAAAAGCGGCCGCTGCAGCTTGTGCTAATGCGTCACCGGTTTCCTGCGCATTTTCAAGCTCCATAATCTTTTTTTGTATGGTCGCTTGGTAAGTAAGAACCTCTTCCAGTGTATCGCCGTATTTTAATCGCAAGTCTTTTAAAATCTGGGCCCGTTCCTGCAACTGATCCAATCGCTCCGTAGAGTACTCGATTGTATAAAGACTCTCCTGTAAATTACGTGCGACCTCTTCTACATTATAAAAAGCAGTCTCCAAGGCCTGCACGGAAGGCAACAATGCCTCATCGAAACTGCTCGCCTTTTGCAGCTCGTTTAATGCTTGTGAAATTGTTTCCAGGCTTCCTCCGGAAGCATTTAATAATTGACTTGCCATTTGCAATGCAGCCGTGATCTTTTCCGCATGCGTCAGTCGTTTAATTTCCGCTTCGATATCCGTATCCTTTTCAGGATTGATTTTAGCGGCAGAGATCTCTCTTACTTCTTTATTTAAACGTGCTAGAAGTGTTTCACGTTCCTCTTCCTGCTCTAAAAATTTACGCTGACGTTGGACCGCTTGCTGCCAAGTTTGATAGGTTTTGTGATAAATTGCTTCCGGTTGTCGACCGTCACGATTGAAGGTGTCCAGCACATGCAGCTGGTATCGATCGGATTGCAATTTCAAATTGTCGTTTTGCCCGTGAACATCGACTAATAATGAGCCTAAACCTGCAAGGGTTCGCAAGGAAGTGAGCATACCGTTAGCCAAGATTTGTCCTTTACCGTTTTGTGATAAACGTCTAGAAATAATTAATGGCTCGTCATCTGCCAGCGGTATATTTTGTTCAATACAATAGGTTTGAACGGAAGGCATACCCATGACATCAAATTGAGCGGTCACAAAAAATTCTTCCGTACCAGTTCGGATATAATCGACAGCAGCGCGATTTCCCAATGCAATTCCCAACGCATCTAAAAGAATCGACTTGCCGGCACCGGTTTCTCCAGTAAAAACCGTCACGCCTTCCTTAAGCTCAATATCCAGTTGTTCTATGAGCGCAAAATTGCGAATATGTAACGACTGGAGCACAGCAGCTCACGCCTCTCGTAAAAATGAATACAGACGATCTTTTACTTTCTTCGGATCTTTTCCTTCCGCAACGACCAAAAGGATAGTATCATCCCCTGCAATCGTACCGATAATTTCCTGAATATCGGTATTATCCAAGGCATAGGCAACTGCTTGGGCAGAGCCGGGTAAAGTTTGAATTACGACCAGATTCCCGCTGTACTGAATACTGGTAATAGTTACTTGAAATAAGCTGATAAACCGATCTTTTGCAAATAATGCCGGCTGCTCGGGGGAAACCGCATAACGGTAACGACCGTCTTCCGTTGGTACTTTAATAAGCATCAGCTCTTTGATATCTCGTGAGATCGTAGCCTGCGTTACACTGACGCCCTCACCAGCAAGCGCTGCTGCCAACTCTTCTTGCGTTTCAATAACTTCTTTTTGAATAATATCCCGTATTTTCGCGTAACGATATTTTTTCTTCATGTTCTAAAATCCCGTCCATTCTATAGCAATTATTGCGCAGCGTGATAAATAGATTTGGTTAATTTGGGGAATAATAAGCGGAAGAAATTTTGATCGGAAAAATAAACAAAAGGTAATGAATTAGGATGTCGAGTGATCAAAAGCTTTTTTTCATTCGTAAAATAAAAAGATTCGTTGCCGTCGATGGATGCATATAGGTGTCGTTCCCGTTCCGGCATGGTGATGGTAACTTCGTCATCGGCATTCAGCATCAGCGGCGAGCTCTTCAAAAGATGCGGACAAATCGGAATGACCATCATATTGGTTAAATTAGGATGCATGATCGGGCCACCGCAGGATAGCGCATAACCGGTAGAACCGGTTGCGGTTGAGACGATAATGCCGTCAGCGGGGTACTCTTCTACAAACACGTCGTTAACGTATAAGCGCAATCTGGCCATACGTCCCGGTCGGCTGCGACCGATTACCACTTCATTCATGGCGGCGGGAAGCTGCTGAACTTGACCGCTTTCGTGCAGAATGGCCGAAGCTAAAAGACTGCGGTGCCAGATTTTATAATCGCCCGCTTTGATTTGTTCCAGACGTGTATCCAATTCGTCCGGTTCAATCATATTTAAAAAGCCCAGCTCTCCTAAATTAACACCGCAAAGCGGAATATCATACGGCAGTAACAACTTGGCTACGCTGATTAGTGTACCATCGCCTCCGAGCGTAAATGCCATATCCATAGAGTCCTGCATTTCCTGCAGGGAAGCCCAGCGATTATCGGTGAAATGGTACTCTCGCTGCTGCGCTTCTTCACGATAAGAATCAATGATGTAGAAATCTATATCCGCATTCTTCAAGTATCGGCACAAATCATTGACATGATGCTCTATATTTTTTTTAGATAAATTTGGAAAAATTCCTACCAGCATAATGATTAACCTCTCTTTACTGCGTCAGCTGTATGATCGTCTGTTGCCAATTAAAAAAGTTCGATGGCGGTACTTCCTTACGCAGCCATGTTAAAAATTCTCGATTACCGTCTGCTCCGTGAATCGGCGAATCTGTTAAGCCCCAAATGAAAAATCCCAACTGTTCAATGGCCGATAAAACGTTAATCAGCACTTCGCGATGAACGGCAGATGATTTAATGACACCGCCCTTACCTACTTTTTCCGGTCCGGCTTCAAACTGCGGCTTAATTAAAATCACAGCATCACCGCTATCTTTCAATAATGGATATGCAGGCGGCAATATTTTTGTGACAGAAATAAATGAAACATCGCAACCAATGAAATCGAGCGGCTCCGGAATCAGGTCAGCGGTAACGTCACGCATATTAGTGCGCTCCAGATTGACGACTTGAGGAGAATTACGCAAGGACCATGACAACTGCCCATACCCCACATCGACTGCATACACTTTCGCCGCCCCATGTTGGAGAGCGCAATCGGTAAATCCCCCGGTAGAGGCCCCGATATCAAGCATAATTTTACCATCCAACAGTAATGAAAATACTTCTAACCCTTTTTCCAGTTTGAGCCCGCCACGACCGACATAGCGAAGCGTCGGCTTGCGCAGACGAATGGCTGCGGTCAAATTGACTTTCGTCCCCGGCTTATCAATCGGTACATCGTCCACCAGGACATCTCCCGTCATAATATAACGTCGTGCCTTTTCACGACTTGTAAAGAAACCTTTATTGACCAGCAAGAGATCTAATCGTTCCTTGAATTTCATATCAATACCACAGGTAGTAAGAATATGCTACCGCAACTCCCAACAATGCGCCGGCAAAAACTTCCAAAGGTGTGTGTCCAAGCAATTCCTTAAATTTCACATCATTAAACGGATGACCTGCCATAAATTCATGAATCAACTCGTTTAAAAACTTGGCCTGTTTGCCGGCCGCCCGACGCACACCGGCGGCGTCGTACATAACAATAGTGGCAAAAAAGAATGCCAGCGCGAAGATGTTGGAACTGATTCCTTCCTGAATTCCGATCGAACAACAAAGAGCTACTACCAAAGCGCTGTGTGAGCTCGGCATACCGCCGGACCCAACTAAGCGTTCAACATCAAAACGATGGTGCTTTACTAAAAATAAGATGACTTTTATGATTTGCGCAATAAGCCATGCGCTAAAGGCAGAGAGAAATACGACATTGCTTGCAATGTCACGAATGTATAATTCCAAGTCTATTTCTCCTTACATCATTCTTCGTAATAAATAGTCAGGGAACTTCGCCAAATAAGTATTTTGCAAATTCAATTCGTTCACAATTTCAACCGCTTTTTGCGCTTCTAATTGTGCCCCTTCCTGCGCTCCCTTCAGGCCAAGCATCTGTACATACGTAGACTTCGACTGCTTTTCGTCCTGACCGACACGTTTGCCGAGTTTCTCTTCGTCGCCGATTTTATCTAAAATGTCATCGACAATTTGAAACAGTAAGCCGAGATGACGACCTAATACAATAAGCTTAGCTTGTTTTTCTGCATCCATTTCAGCAATAACACCGGCCATTAACAATGGAGCAGTGATGAGACGTCCGGTTTTAAGTTCATCCATAAATCGCAGTTGCGAAATGGTTTGGTCATGCCCTTCCGCTTGCATATCAATAATTTGTCCGCCTACCATCCCATCGGGACCGGCTGCCTCTGCCAAAATTTGCACTAATTGTAAACGAATAGTGGGAAAAATATTTTCGGACTTGGCTATAATTTCAAAGGCTGCGGTTAACAGTCCGTCCCCTGCCAGCGTCGCAATCGCAGGCGTAAATTTTTTGTGATTGGTCAGCCTGCCGCGACGATAATCGTCATCATCCATACATGGTAAATCATCGTGAATCAATGAATAGGTATGCACACATTCAATGGCTGCAGCGATATTTAAATACGGATCCAAGGGAACATCAAATGCTTCCAGTGTGCTGAGGAAGAGAATGGGGCGAACGCGTTTACCGCCCCCCAAGAGGCTGTAGTTCATTGCTTCAAACAACACTTTATAGGCATCATCTTGCGGCTTCAAAAGTGTGTAAAGAGCAGTTTCAACAGCCTCTTTTTGTGTCTCTAAATAATGTTCAAATGGAATCATTGCCGACTCCGTCCTGTACACTTTGTAAAGCAGTGAGTTCGCTGCGGTAGCTTTCCGCAAGTTCACCGTATTCCGTCAACAGGCTGTCTCCGACACGAGCAAGTTCCGTACCCTCTTTAAATAAGGCAAGCGCCTGTTCCAATGTGAGCTCACCGCTTTCCAATGTCGAAGTGATTTCCGTCAGTCGTTGCATGATTTTTTCAAAATCCTTAGATTCAGAATTCATCGCTTTAAAATCTCCTTCACTTCCGCTACGATGCTCACTTTTTCACCAATAATCGTAAGTTCTTCGCCAAGGTGACATTCGGTAAGCGCGGTAAGGCGATGTTGGTTTTGCTCCAACCAAAAGTAACCGTTACGAAACATTTCTTCAGGAGACAACTGCATCAGTTTCCGCGTTTGCTCCTGTTGACGGCTCTTTTCTTTTTCATATAATGATTGCGCTGCTAAAAACAAACGCCATTTGTGTCGTTGCCAATTTTGAGCTGATACTAAATGGCTTTGTGTCACTCCGGTTTGAGCAAACTTCCGAACGAGTTGATGCCATTGGTAGGTACGCTGTTTATCATAATATTGCCAAGCAGTCAACAAGCGTTGCAGAGTATGCTGAAAGGCAACGGCGATCTCCGTCAATGCAGGAACGGCAAGTTGCGCGGCATGTGTCGGCGTCGCGGCACGAACGTCAGTGACCAAATCAAGCAACGGGTGGTCGTTTTCATGACCGATTGCTGAAATCGTCGGAATACGCGACTGGAACGCTGCGGTCAAAACCGTTTCATTGTCATACGGTGCAAGTTCTGCCTGTGAACCTCCTCCGCGAGCAATAATTAATATATCGCAAAGTTCCTTTTCTGCATTAGCAGATATAATGGCATCCGCAATTTCCTGCGCCGCCTCGGCGCCTTGTACACGTGTTGGAAACACGGTAACCTTCACGAGTGGGTTACGCTGGCCGATCATACGTTTCAAATCATGCAAAACCGCACCTTCCGGAGAAGTCACAATACCGATCCGCGAAGGATGAGTCGGTAATTTTCGCTTGCGTTCCCATACGAAAAAGCCTCGAGCACGTAAGTCTTCCACCATTTTTTCTCGTGCCAATGTTTGTGCGGATTTACCTTTAATATTTACACGATCGGCAACCAACCGCAAGCTTTGGTATGCTGACTGATAGTTCAGCTTACCTGAAACAACTACCATTGCGCCGACCTGGATCATCTTTTCAAATAAACGCGCTTTACTTGCCCAAAGAACACAACTGATACGAGATGATGTTGCAGGGTCTTCCAATGAGAAAAAAAGATGCCCTCGCGCCGAACGTCCTGTTTCCGCTACTACGCCTTCAATCCATAATGATTGCAGGAGATAATCCGTATTTATTTTTTTCTCGAGATAGGATGTTACTTCCGCTACTGTTTGAATGCGCATAATTGATATCTCATCGCGGCGAACGCATTGCCGGTGGCATTGTCGCTGCTGTATTCCGGTGCTGCAAGAAATGGTTGCAAATGAAGATTTCTTAAAATCTCCGAAAACTCATTGCGCAAATACATGTTTGCAAATACACCGCCGACCGCAATAAAGGGACGTCCTTGTTCAAAATTTAAACGCTTCGCAGTACGGGCTAAAATACGACAAATGTAATCGAATACGGAGACCGCTAAATCCTGCTTTGAGAGATCCCCCTTCTCATATACTTTGCGCAATTGCGTTTCCGCACCGGCAAAACTGAGTGAATCCAGTCTTCGCGGTAGCGACAAGCGATACGAAAGTTTCCCTTGTTGCGCCAACCTTTCCAAAGAAGGTCCGGCAGGAAAAGGCAAGCCCAACATGACGCCAATGCGGTCGATCAACTGTCCGGCGGAAATATCGTCGCTCGTAGCCAGCTCGGCAATGGCAAGTCCCTCCGTTTGCCATTTCACTTCCAACCAATCGGTAGTGCCGCCGCTCAGATGCAGCATATAAAGTGGCTCCTGCCAAAGTTCCGGGTAGTCGCGAATGGCTGCAAAAACGTGATTTTCCTGATGACTGAAGCGGTGCAAAGGAACACGTAAGACACTTGCCAGCGAATGCGCTGTTCCTAATCCGGCCAAAAAAGCCGGCATATAGGAATCTTCCCGACGACGCGGAACAGCGGACACGCCAATCACATCTATCCTTCCGGCGTATTCTTGCCGCAATTGCATGATCAACTCCGGCAAATTACGAACATGTTGGTAAAGCATTTCGGATTGAGAAAGACCGCGTTTTCCCGCCTTAACCTTCAAAAGGCGTCGTGCTTGTGTCACGACTTCGAATTTTTCATTGACAATAGCTACGGATGTAGTGTAACAACTGGTATCAATGCCGAGTGCATGCATAATCAGGAATCTTTCATGGCAGCATCCAATACGCCGTTAACAAATCGTACGGCTTCATCGGTAGAATATTGGCGTGTTAAATCTAACGCTTCATTGATGATAATAGCTGGTGTCAGCTCCTCGTCCTCAATATATTTGCTTTCCGCAATCGCCATCCGCAGTAGCACCAGATCCACTTTATTCATTTGTGCAGTGTTCCAGTTTTTACTGTATCGATTGATAAGAACATCAATCGCCGTTCGATTTTGATCAACAGCAGTGATTATTTTTTGCGCATATTCATCATGACCGCTACTCTCCTGATCCGGCAATACAGACTCTTCCGCATCGGGATTGATTTCACGACTGTAGAGCAATTGCAAAGCCTGAATTCTGGCTTGTCTTCTGGTCATATTGGTTCCTCATTCACAACGGTTTCAATATAAATCTGCACTTCTTTGATGGTAATGCCCTCTTCTTCTTTCCACTTTTGAATGATTTCTGACTGCAGCTTACGGCATAGAGGAATGATTTCATAACCGTAATACAAAATCAAGGAAACGGCAATATACCAACCATCCTTGTGTTTGCTTAAAACAATGCCGTGAATCAGCTTACGGCGACTCATCGGTAGCGATGTCATGAATTCATCCATCATATGTTCTGTAATGGCGGCAACACCCGGCTCGGCCATGATCCTATCACGAATCTTCGTGGCCATCAGGCTGTATGCCAACTGCATATTTACGTCGGTAGCTTTGTTATTTGGCGCCATCGTCTGACACGCTTTCTATCGGTTCAAAAGCAATGCTTTGCACATATACATTGATGGCCAGTATGGTAACCCCTGTATACTTTTCCAAAGTGCTGCGTACCGCCTCCTGCAATCGCAAAGTAAGGTCAGGGATTCGCAAACCATACCTCACACGAAGGTAAAGGTCCACTTTTACTTCGTTTTCATTGGAATCAATCGATACTCCCAGTGTATTCGGATCCTTTCCGAACATGGAGCTGATGTCATGGATTAATGTGGACTCCATGCCAACAATATCCGAAAATTCTCTGGTAGCTATTCCCACAATAGCTGCGAGAGCCTGATCGGATATTTGAATATCCCCCCACTCGGTATGTTCTGCTGCAAGTGACATGGATCTCCTTTGATGTAACAAAAGCGATGAAAATCATCGCTTTTGTAGACTTCTAAAATTATGCACGCTCGATGTAGGCGCCTGAACGGGTATCAATTCGCAAAACGTCGCCCTCATTAATAAACATCGGCACCTTTACAACGTATCCTGTTTCCAATTTCGCCGGTTTCGTACCGCCTGTAGCCGTATCTCCACGAATTCCCGGGTCTGTTTCAACTACCGTCAAATCTACAGAGTTGGGCAGCTCAACACCGATAATTGTGCCGTTAAAGAAAAGCACCGTGATTTCCATATTTTCTTTCAAGAAATTCAGGGCTTCCGTTAACTGATCTTTCGTCAGCATAACCTGATCATAGGTTTCTGTATCCATGAAATGGAAGCTGTCACCGTCTGCATAAAGATATTGCATCGGGCGGCGATCCACTTGCGCTTTCGGTAATTTTTCCCCCGCGTTAAAGGTGCGTTCTATGACCGCACCGGTTTGCAAGTTTTTGATTTTGGCACGTACGAAAGCGGCCCCCTTACCTGGTTTAACGTGCTGGAAATCCACTACCTGCCATACTTGATTGTCAATTTCAATCGTTACACCTGGGCGAAAATCGTTACTAGAAATCATCTGTTAAGCCTCCACTTCAAATACTCTATTGACTTTTAAAGCTCCATTAATTCATGGGGAAAAAGCGTGATTATCTCAGGTTCTCCCTCTTTTACCACTACTGTATCTTCAATCCGTATACCGCCATATCCGGATATATATATCCCTGGCTCTACGGTAACTACCATATTAGGTTCCAATACGGTTTCACATTTCGGTGATAGTGTAGGTAACTCATGTATTTCCAACCCTACCCCATGGCCAAGCGAATGAATGAAATATTGATTCAGCCCTGCCTTCCCGAATTCCTGTCGCGCAAATGCATCGATAGTGTGGACCGCTACACCGCTTCGAACTTTTTTTACACTTTCTCTTTGTACGTGTGCGACCGCGTCATATAATTGTCTCTGTCGATCGCTCGCTGAACCGATCACAAAGGTGCGTGTCATATCGGAATGATAGCCGCGATACACTGCGCCAAAATCGATCGTCACGAAGTCACCGATCTCAATGCGCTTGTCGGTTGCCGTACCATGCGGCAATGCGGAACGTTTACCCGAAGCAACAATCGTAGCAAACGCGGTATGTTCCGAACCATGCGCAAGCATGGCCTGTTCCAAAGCAATACGTACTTCATTTTCGGTGCGTTGTGCTGCAATCTGCGGTAAAATATCATGTAACGCGTTCGCCGCTATTTGTGCGGCTCTTTTTAAATAGTAAAGCTCCGTATCTTTTTTGACTTGACGCAATGGATCTAAATCGATGTTATTTATGACTAGTTCAGGGCACTGTTCTTGCAACTTCCAATATGCCATTACCGATAATGAACTTGCTTCTACCGATAATAAGGATATATTTTCCTCTTGTAAGATTTTACTGATGGTGGCATATAATTGTCCTTGATGATTGATAACCTCCCAACCTTCAGCCTCTACCATCGCCTGTTCCGTGTACCTAGAATCGGTGATTAAAAGACACCTTCGCGGTGTAATTAAAAGCTCTGTACTATCACCGGTAAAGCGGCTCAAAAACCTGACATTTTCATCTTTATGCACCCAAATGGCAGAGTGTTCTTGCGGTTTGGGAAGGTGGGTTTGTCCTACCATGTATAACGCCTTCCTGTATATTTATTCAATATAATATTACCATAAAAAGTATTGAAAAACTATGATTTTAACTTACAATTTCTTTAAATGATGCGTATCATTTAAAAGTGCCAACAAGTTTCGATCACCATAATATTCGATCATGGTGACATTGGCATTTGCCTGCCGAAAATTCCATGCAAGATCCAGATCCAATCCCAGTAAAGTGCATAAAATACAGCGAATGGTGCCACCGTGGCATACAATAGCTACCGCCTCATCCGGATGAGCGCGAGTGATCTCTTCGATCGTTCTTGCGGCGCGCTGTTGAAGATCACCAAAAGACTCGCCGTTGGAGATACGCACGCTTGATGCATTGGCATACATATGCTCAATACTTCCCGGCCACCTGGAATTAATCTGCTCGTAAGTAAGACCTTCCCAATCACCGAAATTGATTTCTCTTAATCCGGAACGCAATTCAACAATAAGACCTTTGGCGTCGGCCAAGGGTTGTGCCGTTTCCACTGCTCGTTCCAAATCACTCGCATAAACGGCATCTAAAGGTAAATCAGCAAAATAATCCACCAGACATTGTGCCTGCCGACGCCCTAAATCGCTCAGCGCGACATCAGTCACGCCCTGATACTGACCGGAAAAATTCCAAACGGTTTCACCGTGACGAATCAAATAAAGTGTAATCACCTGGATCGCGATACCTCCTTAGAAATCGCCGTAAACAACCTGTCATTGGCGGCCGCTTGGCGAATAGCAATCCGCACATGGTACGCATCAAGGCCGTGGTAATTATCACAATTGCGAATCATTAACCCCTTCGCCAATAAGCGTTCAGTAAGTTCAGCGGCAGTGATTTTCCCTTGTAAGTTCAGCAGAATAAAATTAGCCGTGGGCGGATATACAAAAAATTCCGAAAGCGCTACATAGTTTTCATATACGCGTTCTTTTTCCTCATAGACAAATCGTTGCGTATTTTGAAAATATTCTATATCATTAAAAGCCGCTTTTAAATAGGATGCGGTCAGCGCATTGACATTCCAAATGTCGAGATCGGCATACACCGTTTCCGCCAATTGAGGCGCAGCAAACATGACGCCGGCGCGCAAACCGGGAATACCCCAAAATTTTGTCAATGAATGCAATACTACAAAGTCATCGCATTTACCGAGAAGACTTCTGGCCGTATCCAAATTAGGATTAAAATCAATAAATGACTCGTCTACTAAAACACGGGCGCCACGCGTACGTGCTGCTTGCAACCACTGCTTTAGTTGGCTTACATCGGTATACACGCCGGTCGGATTGTTAGGCGAACAAATGCAAAGGACATCCCCCTTGTTCATCTGCGTCAAGCTGTTCGGAAGATCTTCCCAAGCAATTTGGCGTATTTCCGCTCCGACCGCAATGGCCGCCCGTGAATATTCACTAAATGTCGGCACAGGGATCCAGACGGTAGCCGGTCGCCAATACCTGAAGACAGTAAATAAAAGCTCTGTAGCCCCGTTGCCAAGCACAACTCCAGCCTCATCGTATTGGTAAAATCGAGCCACTGCTTTTCGTAACGTGCTATTATTCGGTTCCGGATAATGCAAAGCCAAGGTCGGCCAATCCTGTAACGCCTCCACGCCTTCCGGCGAAAGGCCTAACGGATTGATATTGGCACTGAAGTCTTCTACTTGCTCCCGTACAGATGGCGGCAAGGCATAAATATTGCCGCCATGTTGAAACGAAGTATAAAGTGCATCAAGATCTATGGACAAAATGTATGCCTCCATTATAAACTTTTACGCAGTCTAAAAATGTCAGTGTATTGCCAAACTCAACCGCCAGGCCACTACGAATATCTTCCAGCTTTTTAAGATCTGTCAACAGCAACCCGCAAACGGTGCCACTGTGCGCAACAATAACACCATTAGATCCCAACTCTTTTCCCCATGCATGCAAATCCGCTAGATACGGACGCGGCAATATTTCCTGATTGGCATAGGCGCTCATCGTAGCAGCTGTTCCAATTTTTATCATATCACCCTTACGTAAACCTTCTATCAATAGGGTAAGGGCTTTTTGTATTTCTTTTTCCTTAATAGCACGCTTATTGATCAAGTCTTCCCGGGCGTTAAACTCCACGGTGTCAATCACTCCACCTTGATCAAAAATACAAATATAAGCTTCCGGAAAATGACCGAGCGGCCGTAAAAAACGCCCTTGCAAATGGTCAAATTGAACAATGCCCGGATAAAATGTGGCATCGCTGGGTTCAATTGACAGTGCTAAACGCGCCAGCTCCTGCATCGACAAATGCCGCTCGGCGGCTAAGGCAACCGCTAAACAAACCGCACTAATATCTGCCGAACTGGAGGCCATCCCCTTACCATCCTTCAGTTCAGAGTACAGTACCACATCAATATCCTGCACAATCTTTAAGTACTCTTTAGTCAACGTTACAGCTTGTTGCGCTTTATACGGAAGCTCATGAGTATGGGCAATTGTTTTGGGCCAAGCTGTTGCGATGGAGTATCGTTCAATAGGACAAGTAACTAAAAAGTTTTGTCCGTCAATTTGCCCCTGAATTAATTCACCGCATGCTCCCGGAGATTTTACAACAAATTCCATACACCGATCCGTTCCTGCAATAGCCAAGTCAATAAAATAACAATTTCAGATGTCTCTGTAATGGCACCGTAAGTATCACCGGTAACGCCACCTAACTTTTTGACGAAATGAATATTCGCCCATTGCATCCAACCAAAGGCAAAAAGCATCGGTAAAATGCTTTTAAGTCCTCCCACCGGGATCGCCAATAAAAGGCAAGCGGTAGCTACCTGTAATGTGTATGCAGGAGCATTGTCCGCAAACGCCTTCCCCATTCCTTGTGTCCGTGCGTAAGGAAAACGTACAATAGTCCAGCTCATCAGCCAGCGACTGATCAGCGGCATGATGATAAGTAACGGCCAAAGCGGTCCGGAGATATTCATATACAAACCGATTTTTAACAACACCAAAAAAACAAATCCGACAATACCCTCCGAGCCGACGCGGCTGTCTTTCATTATCTCCAGCATCCGTTCCCGGTTGCGACCCGAGAAATAGCCGTCACACGTGTCCATAAATCCGTCTGCGTGTAAGCCGCCGGTAATAATCATTTCGGCTAAGACAAGCAGTACCGCCATTAAAAACGAATCTATCCAACTTGCGGTGAGCCAATACAGCAGCGCAAGAAAAATTCCGATGACCAAACCGACTAAGGGGAAATATGCAACGGAAGCACCGAATTGATCATCCGGCCACACTTCCTGACGAACGATTTTAAAACGTGTTAAAAATTGTAATCCGATTAAAAAAGGTTTCATAATTCACCCAGCAGTAATAGCAACGTGATACAAAGCGTCCCGAGAAAAGTACTGGTGTACATTAACTGCACTGTCTTACGAATATGAAAGCGCTGAATTTTCTCATGTGGATCGCCCATGTAACTCCGAAATTCCGTTTTCCCCTGGTATTGATTATAGCCTCCCAGACGAATCCCCAGTGCGCCCGCAACAGTGGCTTCACTGTAACCGCCATTCGGACTGGGATGTGTATGCGCATCGCGACGCATCATCAACCATGCCTGCCGAGCTGAAAATCCCAGTGCGGCACTGCTCACCAACAATAATCCTGCCGTCAAACGAGCCGGCACCCAGTTGACCACATCATCCAGCTTTGCAGCCGCGCGACCGAAATACAGATACCGCTCATTCTTATATCCCACCATCGAATCCATGGTATTGATCGCACGATATAGAGCAGCCCCCAACGGTCCCAGCAACCAAAAATAAAACAACGGTGAAATGATCCCATCGACAATATTTTCTGCTACGGTTTCAATCGTAGCGCGGGCAATTTCACTTTCTCCAAGATGTGCCGTATCACGCCCCACTATCCAACTTAATTGACGACGTGCTTCTGGAAGATTTTTATCGGCAAGGCAACGATAAATTTTTTTTGCATCACGAGCTAAAGCCTGTGGTGTGATCGTGATATAAAGGATGAAAATACAACCACTAATGTATGCTGTATAATGAATTTCCGCCAAAATAAGCAGAACAATATACACCGGTAAGGCCACACTCAATAAAACGGCGATGACCAAAAATACGCCGTCATAAATTGTTTTTTTTACACCGACTCGGGGGCGAAAAAAAACAGACTCCCAAAAACTTATCGCTTTGCCGATCAAAACAACCGGATGAAAGCGACTGCGAGGATCACCGATTAAAGTATCCGCTAACAGAGCCAGAAATGGCACTGCACAATATAAATAGGCTGTCATTTTATGACATTTTTCGTCGGTGCAAATTCCAGCAATTCATACACCAAATCCATATTCAATGCTTCGCGAACCGTAGCGGCTAAGCGGTCATATTCGGATTCTTTATATTCCTGTAAACGAAATTGCACCGGAAGTGACGCTAAACCTTTTTTCTTTCGTAACGCGTTCAAAATGCCTCGGCGCAATTCATCATTATCAAAAATGCCATGAATGTAGGTTCCGAAACAATTACCGTCTGCGGTTACTAAGCCGTCCTGGATATCAACTTCATGCAAGCTGCGTTCAGTAATGTGAAAAGCAGCCGTGTCATGATGGGTAAAAACGCTTTTTCCCATGTGGATTTCGTAGCCCGCAAGGTCATCCCAATTCGCATGTAAATCTAAAAAAGAAAAATCGCGACAGGAGAATTTGACCTGATTGGTAGTTTTAGTTCCTGCCATCTCTGTGGAAAGCGGTAAAAGTCCGATGCCATCGATGCGGTCGTATTTGCTTTCGACGTGTTGCGGATCCGTAATCTCTTCGCCCAACATTTGGTAACCGCCACAAATTCCTATGACAGGTGTACCTTCTTTAGCAAGACGACGAATTTCATCTACATAACCAAACTGTTGCAGATACAAAAGATCTTCTGTCGTATTTTTGCTGCCCGGTAAAATAATCACATCCGGATGCCCGATACTGTCACCGCGACGAACGTAACGCACTTCTACATCGGGTTCATGACTGAATACGTCAAAGTCCGTAAAATTGGAAATTTTCGGTGTTTGTAAAACTGCGATTTCAAGTTCTTTTGCCTGTGCTGAAAGCTTTTTGTCTGCCAAGGATACGGAATCTTCGTTATCAATCCCCAAATCTTGCAGATAAGGCACCACTCCAAGCACGGGAATTTTGGTTTTCTCTTCCAAAAAATCGATGGCAGGTTCCAATAACTTAATATCACCACGGAACTTATTAATAACAATTCCTTTTACATGGGCACGTTCTTCCGAAGACAGTAATTCCAAAGTACCTACCACAGCAGCCAGCGCGCCACCACGATCAATATCGGCGACAAGAACAACCGGCGCATTCAATTCCAGCGCTACACGCATATTGACAATATCTGTCGCTTTGAGGTTCACCTCAGCGGGACTTCCCGCGCCTTCAATCACCACTACATCAAAATGGTTCCGCAGATAATCCACACTTTCTTTGACTTTATCCCACGCAGTCAGACTATAGTGTTCATGGTATTCACGCGCACTGTAAACTCCAACCGGTTTCCCCATTAAGACAACTTGAGATGTCTGATTTCCGGATGGCTTTAAGAGCACGGGATTCATTTGCACGATGGGATCCATCCCCGCCGCTTCCGCTTGTGCGACTTGCGCGCGGCCGATCTCATCACCGGCCTTCGTAACGTAAGAATTCAAAGCCATATTCTGTGCTTTAAATGGTGTCACACTATATCCATCTTGCAATAAAATACGGCACAACGCTGTCGTTAAAATGCTTTTACCCACATGCGAGCTGGTGCCTTGAAACATAATTGTTTTTGCCATGCGTCCTCCTTATTTGATCCGTTTCGGAATCCCGCAAAGCACAAATTCAACCCGTTGTGCTTGCGCAGTTAAACGCTGATTGGCCAAACCGACTAAATCTCGATAGACCCTGCTTAACGGATTATCCGGCACGATTCCCAGACCCAATTCATCGGAAACAAAAATAAAGTCTTTGTCACTGGAAACAATCGTGTCGATAAGTTTTTGAATCTCCATCTCAACTGCTTCCGTGACGATCTGTAAGCGTTCTTTTGAAATGTTGTTGCCGGGAGTAAGCTCCTCTTCCGTTAAACGGTCCATTAATAAATTATTTACATACATTGTAACACAGTCAAACAGATAGACTTCGCAAACTTGTAGGATCTCTCCTAAAGATTTCGACTTAGGAGGGTCATACATAAACGTTTGCCACGCATCGGGTCGACGTTCCTGGTGCCAACGTACCCGCAACGCCATTTCTTCATCCCAAACGCGGGCGGTTGCTATGTAGCCCTTGCTCACCGCCGAATGTTGCTCTAAAATCATTTCGGCATAAGCACTTTTACCGCTACGGGCACCGCCTAATATCATCGTAATGGATCCCACTCCTCTTCCTCCTTAATGGCGATCTTAAGTAAAATCAGCTATAATAATAGAAATAAATCAATGAGGTGCAATAAATGGCAGACAAGAAGACCTATCGCGTAGATTTAATGCGCACTCTATGGCAACATACGTATCGCGCTACTATTTTTGATGCGAGCGATGCGTATGCCGCAACTATCCGAATCATTCTGGGCATCCCTTTGGATCGTGCAGAAGTTCCCGAAAACGCTCCGGAAGTCAAAGATTATATCACAGTATTGGTAGAAGATACTGTGATAAAACCGCAAGATATTATAGCGTTTGAAGAACAAATTACGCGTTTCATTATGGAAAAATCGGCGAGTGAAGAGTTTCAACCGACACACTGCCTGTTCTTCTATCCGAGTCCGGCCGAAACTTTACTTAAAGAACAGGAAGAACAGGAAAACGGTAAACCGGCAAATGACAAATAAAATAAAAAACAACTCCCTGTGGGAGTTGTTTTTATTTCAATTCTGACTCTGCACGTCCTAAAATATAGCATACATCGGAAAGACGATTTAAATAGCGAATATCGACTTCGTTAACCTCTTCGCCTTCTTCTGCATGCAATTTCCAGTAAGAGCGCTCCGCACGACGCACTACTGTTCTGGCAACATTCAGAAATGCTTCAGCCGCGGTTTCACCGGGAACTAAAAATTTAGTAAGCGGCTCCAGACGTGCATCGTACTTATCAATCATTTGTTCCAATTCTTCGACCCGTTCATCAGTAATGTCCGGATCTTTACCAAGGCTGGCCGTATCTGCCATCAGTATCCACAGATCTTTTTGCAGGGCGTAAATATCATCTTTGACTTCTTGTAGGTGGGCCGCTGCGCGAGCCATGCCTAAAACAGCCTGTGCTTCATCGATAATCCCGTACGTTTCGACACGAGTGCTGTATTTGGGAAGGCGTTGTCCTGTATATAACGCCGTCGTCCCATTATCACCCGTTTTTGTGTATACCTTAGACATATAGTCTCCTTACAGTTCCGGGAACCAGAGTGCGATTTCCTGTGCTGCCGTTTCCGGAGCATCCGATGCATGCACAATGTTTTCATCAATCGATGTCGCAAAATCGCCACGAATCGAGCCCGGTACCGCTTCGATCGGATTCGTTGCACCGTTAATTTGTCGCACGGCTGCAATGGCATTTTCACCGCTGATTACCATCGCCAGCAACGGACCCGAAGTAATAAATTGAATCAAACCGTCAAAAAACGGTTTGCCCTCGTGTACAGCGTAATGCTTCTTCGCTAATTCCGGCGAGATCTGTTCCATGCGAATGGCATCGATCGAAAGCCCTTTGCGTTCAAAACGCGAGATAACTTCGCCGCAGATTTTTTTCTGAACTCCGTCCGGCTTAACTAATACTAATGTTTTTTCCATTTACATCGCTCTCCTTTTGTTAAAAATAAAAGCCAAAGAGACCTTAGCCCGTCCTCTTTGGCTGATGTATCCTTGACACGGTACCTCTGACAAGGAGGGGACCAGTTAAGGTGGTCGGAACGACATGATTTGAACATGCGACCTCTACCACCCCAAGGTAGCGCTCTACCAAACTGAGCTACGTCCCGACATCTTATTATAGAATATTAATTTTGCGTCTCTTTGTCAAGGGGAATCAGCGCTACACCGTCGGCACAAACCGTGACAATATGCACTTGCGCCGCTTCCTCTTCACCAAATTCCATTTTCATGGCTTTCCCTACAGCAGTGGCATGATTCTCATCACTAACTGCCAATAAGGTGCTGCCCGAACCGCTGATAGTCGATGCGTACGCACCCGCTTGCAAAGCGGCCTCCAATACTTCTCTGCCATGTGGGATTAATGTCAGTCGGTACGGCACGTGCAAACGATCGGCAAATGCCGTTTGTAAAAGTTGAGGGCGTCGGTTCACCAATGCACCGATCAACGCGGCCGCTCCGGAAATGGTTTGAATCGCATCTTGCAACGAAACCGTCTGTGGCATAATCGCCCGCGCCTTTTGCGTCGATACTTCCGAGCGAGGCGATACGACTACAAAACGCCAGTCGGACGGCACAGAGCATTGGGAAATCTGCCAATCATCATCAATATGATGTGCTGAACAAAAGCCCCCCAAGAGACAAGGCGTAACATTATCAGGATGGCCTTCCAATGCCACCACCAGAGGCAAAAGTTCTTCTTTCGAACGCTGCAGGCCGGTAATTTGATTGGCTAAAAACACTCCGCCTACTACCGCCGCCGAAGAACTCCCCAAGCCTCTTGCCATGGGAATACGATGTTCCATCACCAGATGTCCGTGGGGTAAATCAACTCCGTAATGGGTAGCGAAAAACTTCATGCTCTTATAGAAAAGGTTCTGCTCGTTAAATACGAGCGTATCCGCTCCTTCCCCATGTATTTCACCGGTAAGAGCCCCCCCGCCGGGAATAAAGGTGACTTCATTATATAAGTCCAACGCCATTCCGAAGACATCGAAACCACACCCGAGATTTGCCGTCGTCGCCGGTACACGAATCTTAACGGTCGCCATTGCCGCTTTCCTCAAGCACTCGTAAAACATTGGCGATTTCACGTACGCAGTTCAAATTTTGCAACCTTGCCCGCACGTTTTTAACCGCCGTATCTCCTGCCGGGTAAACAACCATTACAATTTCCGCCGTCTCTTCCAAATTTCCTCGTTGCCACATTGTTTTTATGCTCACGCCGTCCTGTGCAAAGCATTGTGAAATCTCCGACAGAACGCCGGGTGCATTGTCAACAATAAGACGAAAATAGTACGACGACCGTAAAAAGTTGGGATCCATAAAATGTGCCGGATTATTCTCTTTCAGCCACGCATTTTTTCCGGTTGCATGATGGTGCAAGTGATCCGCAATTTCCAGCACATCGCCCAATACGGCACTGGCCGTCGGGTATGAACCGGCGCCTTTACCGTAAAACATGATGTCATCAACCGCATTACCTACAATGTAGACAGCATTATACGCACCACGTACCGCGGCCAGCGGATGATCTTGTGGTACAAATGCAGGATATACTGCTGCCGCAACTCCCTCTGATTGTTGTCGGGCTACAGCCAATAATTTGATGACATAACCGAATTCTTTGGCAAACTGAATATCTTTACTGTCAATTGATTCAATTCCCTCAACAGAAACGTCGTCGCTGGTCACATTGGCTCGGAAACCGATGGAGCTTAAAATAGCAATTTTGCGGGCGGCATCAAACCCGCCGACATCTGCCGTCGGATCCGCTTCGGCAAATCCCAGTTTTTGCGCATTCGCCAACGCATCCCCGTACGACATATTTTTTTCGGTCATTTCCGTAAGAATATAATTCGTAGTTCCGTTGATGATTCCGACAATTTCTGTAATTTGATTTGCTTTCAGAGATTTTTGCAACGGCAGTAAAATCGGAATACCGCCGCCGACACTTGCTTCGCACATAAAATCGGCAGCATTTTCAACGGCCGCAGAGACAATTTCAGGGCCGTGCATCGAAACCAGATCTTTATTGGCGCTAACTACGCTTTTACCCCGCCGAAGAGCTTCCAAAATAAATTCTTTGGCCGGATGAATGCCTCCCATAACTTCAACCATAATCGAAATATCCGGATCATCCAAAATGTCATTGATATCATCGGTAATGGTCAAATCGGAAGGAATATTTAAGTGCCCGTATTCATTAACGTTTTTGACAAGCGCGCGTTTAATCCGAATCGGGCTACCCAAATCCTCTTCAATGATCGTACGATTTTTTTCTAAGGTATTTAAAACGCCGGATCCAACCGTCCCCAGTCCCAACAGACCAATATATATTGATTCCATTGCTGCCTCCTTATTCGTGTCCGATCAAAGTTATTTCCTTAACGCCCTTAATCCGGCCGATGCGTTTGATAATATCCTCGACGCTTATCTTCATATGTCGAGTTTCAAATGACATCGTTACATTAGCGATATCCTGCAATGGAATTCCTTGATTAATGGTGATAATACTTCCGTTTTCCCGTGCGATCAATTGTAATACGCGAGACAAGACCCCCGCCTCATGCGAAATCATGATGGAAACGCTGAACACTCGTCCTTGAATCGCCTCATAAAAAGGTTCCACGCGATCTTTATACTTATAGTACGCACTGCGACTTAAATCCGCCATTTGCACAGCTTGATGAATCGTTTTCGCTTCGCCGTTGCTGAGAAGATTTTTTACTTGGATCGTTTTTTTGATAGCTTCCGGCAATATACGTTCATCGACTAAATAGAATTGGGTATCTTTTGAGTTATCCACTGCGTTTTACTCCTCCAACCGCTGGGGTAAGTGTCCCGGATCTTGAGTCTTCCCCAATAAATATTTTTTTCCGAACAGAGTTAACATAAAATACATGCCTAAAAAGAACGGAATATACTCCGCTATAAAACGCCACATGACGGCAAGTAAACCTACCGTACCCCGAGGCACATATCCTTTAAACAAAAGTACAAAAAATCCTTCAGCAATACCGGTGCCACCAGGTGTCGGCGCGAAGTAGAGCATAAAATTCAATACGATCATACGCCCTAACAGGAACAAGTTGCTGACTGCGGCATTACTTTTCCAAAGCAAAGCCGGTAAGATTCCGTAAATACAACACAAACTAAGTCCGGAATAAAGAAAGACAAGGAACGTATCCCATGGACTATCTTTCATGATCTGTAAAGTAACGGTTAAATCATCCAGAAAACGCAAAAGTTTTCGAATACGTTGCTTGGAAAAACCGCAAGTGTGCAGCATAACAAATGTCCATTTTTTGCCAGAAGATCCGGAAAATAACCAAAACCCAAACAAACAAGCCAATAAAAAAGCTATCGCAATATAAAATAAAGTGCTGTTTCCGATATACGGAATATCCAAATGATCAAAGAAAAAGACAAACGGTAACGCAAACACCAAAAACAAAATCGAAAAAATGGTGCGAATGATAACGATCATACTACTTTTAGCCACCGGTACGCCGATACTTCGCAAAATCAGTACTTGTGCAATAGCACCACCGGCAGCGCCGGGGGTCAGCAATCCCATAAAGTAGTTACCGAAAATCACCTGCATAATGCCGATCAGACGCACTTTATAACCGTTCATTGCCACAAGACGTTGCAAACGCAGACCGTCAAAATACATACCGACACTCCAAATTCCAAGCGCCAGTAAAATATTGGAAAAGGAAAAATACGTAAGTGCGTGCCAGGTAGTAAAGTCGATAGTAAAGTACACCGTGCAAAAGGTCACAATTGCAATCAGTGCAAATAATAAAATACCGTTACGGACGGTATGATTCATGCGCCGATCACTCCAAAATTGATTCTGTGAATGCCTTCATGCATCAATAATTCATAAACATTTGGTGAAGTTAACGCCTGGTACTCTTTTTCCCAGTTATATTCCCAGCCATATTGAGCTCCCAGATAAAGATTGCTGCTGCCCGGATGGCACATCAATTCATGGAAACCGTCTTGCAATTGTGGGAAAAGTTGCAACAATTTGCGTTCCGTCAAATGACCGCCATCCATCATCCCCCAAAAATGTTCGGTCGTCGCCATTCCGGCTGCACGTATTTTACGTCGTGCCCGATTTGCTAACACGGTAAGGCCCGTTTTTCCAAACAAACGACGCCAATCCGCAAGATGTTTACCGTAGCGAATATTTTCGGCCGGAATGCGCATCGCACGAATATGATATTTCTCACATAAGGTCAACACAATCGGTAAGACACGTGGCCAGACATGTAAATGCTGGTGTCCGTCGACATGTGTAATAGTTAATTTTGTTTCCGCAATTTTCTCAAATTGGGCTGAAAGCTCCCGATACACATCATTGTAATCGATTTCTCCGACCAAATCGCGGCGAATGAATTCACCATAGTCGGCCAATAATTTACCGTTTTCGTCAAGCAAACTTTTGACTTCCGCCGGATCCGCCACCGGGTCTATCCCACCGACTAACGCAGTATGAATGCCCACTCCGAGTCGCGGTAATGTTTCTGCTACGGCGATTGCGTCTTCAAAAGCGGCGCCACCCGCCAATAGGGTAGTACTGGTAATAATTCCGTTTTGAAAACCGCGCGCTATCGCTTCATTGACAGACGGATGTAAACCAAAATCATCCGCATTCACAATTAAAAATTTCATATTGGCTCCTTATCGATAACGATCAAACGTTGAGAAGTGCCATTTGCCGATCATTTGTAAGTCTTTTTGTGCATGTTTTTGTGCAAAACTTACCAAGAACTGGCGCACCATAAACGACGCCCCCTTGGGAAGTTGTGTATGGTACTTTTCTCCCAACGCTGCCAGCGTATCTACAAATGCGGCACGGGCCAAGATAGACGCCATTGCCACCGCAGGGTATCGTTCGCCGCGAGGCGTTTGCAAAAGAGGCACGGTAATTTGCGCCGTCGCCCATTTTTTTTGCATTAGTTCTTCGCGAGCAAAACGATCCAAAATAATTTGCTCAGCAGGAAAACGCTGTAATAATTTTTTCATATTGGCGAAATGCAAATCAGTCAAAAGATCATTCAAGTTTTTGCCGTTTTTTTGGTAAGCGGCATATTTTTCATTATATAATTGCGGAGCAAGTATTGTGATTTCAGCTTGATCCTCATATTGATCCAGAAAACGTTGTGCTAATTTCGTAATTTGGAGATCGGTCAGTTCTTTACTGTCACGAACGCCCCATGATACTACTTCTCGAGCCTGATCTTTGGTAAGGTACACGGCTGCGACAACAAGCGGTCCCAGTACATCCCCCTTGCCGGATTCATCACAACCGATCACATGCGTGTCAATTACTTTTCTATCTTCCGTTGCCGCTTTGGTTTTCTTCGCTTCCGCGCCAGACGAATTAAGATTGGTTGCCAGGGCTTCCAGTTCTTCTTTCCATTCAGGATCCTTGGTTTGGATCACCAGTCGGAAGCCTTTTTTACCGTGATAAGTGTTTAAAATTGCCGTCTTTTCAGCGCGCACAACTTTCCACTGGATACCGTACGGGATCGCTTTTGTATTAGTTATTATTATATCATATTGCTTCAGACGCTGAGCCAATTTCTGACGCAGAGCATCCGGCGACTCATTTGGCAAGCCTATCTTCCCCTTTCATTTTCGCTTCCGCTTGCACTTGTCGTAATGGTATGTTTTGCGCTCGTGCAATACGGGCACAATCTTCATACTCCGACTTACATTTGTACTTGTTTTCTGCGCGAGCGTACTTCACGCGCACCGATTCACCGTACAAGGAAATCTCTGTTTCTTGCGTGGGTAAAACCGTTCGCTCACACGTAAATTCGCGTACTCCCCAACTGGTTGTTTCCTGCAAGATGAAGTCAACCAGCGCTTGCGATTGCTTTTCATCACAAAGCACACACAAGGTAACTGCCGGACGACTTTTTTCATAACAATCGGGATATACCAAACATCCAGCGCACCTGCCGCCAAAAGTCGTTCCTGCACATAGGCAAGCGTTTCCGGCGTCATGTCATCCAGATTAGTCTCCAATTGTTTCATGACGGATCCTTTTCTCGGCAAATTGCTGCAGCCACTCGGGCAGCACCATAACCGTTATCAATATTCACCACTGCGACTTTATCTGCACAGCTGGTAAGCATCCCGAAAAGAGCCGTCATGCCGTTTTGCGCTACACCGTACCCCACCGAAGTCGGCACTCCGATCACCGGGGCCGGAATTAATCCGCTTATCACCGTAGGGAGAGCGCCCTCTATACCGGCAATCGCAATGCAAACTTGCGCATCCTTCAGTTCTTTACAAACTGCCAGCAAGCGATGTATGCCCCCACACCGCGATCATAATATGCTTTCACGGGAATGCCTAAAAACTCAAGTGTTGCCACCGCTTCACGAGCTACACTTTCATCAGCGGCACCGGCGGTTACTACCGCCACAAAAGAGCGTATGGTTTGATGGGAACAGTGGCCGTACGCAAATACACGTCCAATCTCGTCCCATTTAGCTTGCGGTGCGAGTGTATGTAAATATTCGCCCATTTCCTTACTCAACCGAGTCAAAAGCAAGGGCTTGCTTTGATTTATTGCATATGAAAGTAACTCTCTAAGCTGTTCTTACGTTTTTCCGCTGGCCAATACCACCTCGGGAAACCCCTGTCGCTGAACGCGATTGTCATCCCAGCAAAGGCGATTAATATCCGTAAAACCATAATACTCCCGAATATTTTTTCCCAATTCAGTCAGATCAAGGGCATTATTTTTCCATGCTTTTAGCCAATTTTCGAGAGGTTCCGTCATAGCCTGTCCCTTTCCTCACCAAGCGATGATGAAATAAAATAATCGCTGCCGCCATGGCTACATTAAGTGATTCTACAGTAGGCGATATCGGAATATGGAAACGCGCATCGGCCTGCTGTAAAACTTCTTCAGGAATGCCTTTACCTTCGTTACCGAAAAGCCAAAAAACATTACGCTGTGAAGGCATCGTTTCATACGATACACTTTCACCAAGTGTGGTAGCCCAAAGCGGCATCTGCCGTTTGCGGGCCGCATCATATAAATCTTTCGGAACAATCTGCTGCACCACAGGAATTTGTAAAATAGTCCCCATGGAACTGCGCACGGCTTTATCGTTAAATAAATCGACAGTGCCTTTCGTTGTCCAAACGGCAGCACACTCCGCCGCTGCCGCAAGGCGGACTATTGTCCCCGCATTTCCGGGGTCCTGAACACCGCACAATACTGCAATGGGACCTGATTTTGTGTCTGTTTCCTTCGGTAAGCTTGCTATTTTTACAACTGCTGCAATTTCCTGACTGGATTCCGTTTGCGCGAGTGCTTTGAACATCTTCGAAGGCACTATAAAAAGAGGCGTCTTTTCCGCTATGGTAAGGCCACTCACCTGCAGACCTGTCTCGGTAGCCCAGATCTCATATTGCAAATCGGCCGATTGCAAGATGACTTCCACAGCACGTGCACCTTCCACCAGAAACGCACCGTACTGCTCACGATATTTACGTTGAGATAGCGCACAAACCCGTTTCCAATGCGGATTTTGTAAGCTGGAAATTTCTTTTTTCACGATTCCAACAACTCCCGAAAGTATCCTGATGTATTGGCCAATTCCTGATAAGTACCGGTCTGAATAATCCGACCTTCCTGAAATACATAAATACGATCCGCATTCCGAATCGTCGACAAGCGATGTGCAATCAAAAGAATCGTACGTTCACCGCGAATACCGGCTAGGGATTTTTGAATTCTTTCTTCCGTAGCGCTATCCATATTCGCGGTCGCTTCATCCAAAACCAACACCGGATACCGTCGCGCCATCACACGAGCTAACGATAACAACTGTCGCTCTCCCGCCGAAAAAAAGCTCCCCAGATATCCCGCCTGGGTATAAATACCTTGCGGTAATTGTTGAATTTCATCCCAAAGATTTACTTTTTGCAAGGCATGAATAATCCGTTCCGGTGTTAACGTCGGATTATGTAAGCTGATATTTTCCGCCACCGTGCCTTTAAACAAATGCTGATTTTGAAAAACGTAACCCAAGAGTGTACGTGTGGATGTAATCGAATAATCTTCAATCGGTTTGTCGTTTAAAAGAATACGTCCCCGTTGCGGAATATACATGCGCAATGCAAGCGACATCACTGTCGTTTTACCTGCCCCTGACGTGCCAGCAATACCCACCAACTCTCCATTATCGACATGGAAGGAAACATCTTTCAGCACCCATTTTTCCTCGTCACCATAGTGGAACCAGACATTCTCAAACTCTAAAGACCTGAACGGCTCTTCAAAATCCGGGCGATCGTCGATTTCCGTCACGCTCGTTTGCTCCCAAAGTTCGCCCACGCGATCGCCCCCTGCCAAGGCAGACTGCAAGGTATTGTAGCGTTCTGCCATGCCGCGAACCGGAGCAAAAAACTTCTCAATATACTGAATGAAAACAAACACGAGTGCCGCATCCGTAATATCGATGGCAAAATTGGTATAACCTAAAATCAGCACTACACAAATAAAATAAGTAAAATCGACAAACGGTCGAAAGACGGAAAATGTACGGACCTCTTGAATTCCTGCCGTGACATAGGCCTGATTAATCGTATCATACTCTTTAATTACTGCTTTTTCCGCATTGTATGATTTGACAATCATGATACCGCTCATCGCTTCCTGAATAAAACTGTTGGAAACAGAAATACAGGAACGCACTGTGCGATACGCGCGACGGCTGTATTGGCGGAAAATATATACCGCAATTCCCAGTAAAATCATTACTGTCAAAGATGCCAAGGCGAGGCGCATATGCATTTGCAGCAAAATTACAATGATGCCGACCATCATTAAAAAGTCACCGCAAAAAGGAATTAAAACCTCGATAAAAAGAGCGCGAATCGCATCTGTGTCATTCGTTACCTTGGTGACTAAATTACCGGTTTTGTAGCGTTTCAGCGAACTTTCCGACTGCACTAAAATGCGTTCGAAAACGTTTTGACGAATACGATAAATAATATTTTGCCCCACATATTGCAAAGAAAAATTCAACAAATATAAAAGTCCGACGCTTAGAAATACCGTTGTCAAATACAACCAACCGACCCTGTATAAAGCGTTAAGATCTTTCACGGGAAATATATCGCTGATCGCGTATTTTAATAAGTACGGACGCAACAGATCGAGTCCCACTGTCACCGCTACCAATATTCCGGCCAATACCCACCAACCGTAATACGGTTTTGCATAATTAAACAAGAGCCGGAGTTGCTTCAAATCGCGGCGATTTTTTCGTTGTTTATTCGCCATCGCTTATGCCTCCTGCTGATGATATAAAACGTAATACTCGCCGTGCCGATTCCACAGTTCCTCATGAGTGCCCTGTTCAACGATGTGTCCATCTTTAAAAACGAAGATAATATCGGCATCACGCAAGGCATCAATGCGCTGGGAAATAAAAAGGATCGTATATTTTCGACGCAGTTTTAAAATACTTTCTTCAATCATCGCAGCCGTTTGAAAATCGAGTGCCGAAAAAACATCATCCAAAAGCAACAAGGGGGCCCGTTTATATAAAGCACGAGCAATTCCGATACGCTGTCGTTGTCCTCCGGAGAGATCCGTACCTGCCTCCTGCAATTTGCTGCTTGGCCCCTGTAAACGATCCTGCAAAGAAAGTGAAATCGCCGTATCATCCATTAACTGTTGGACATAATCCATATCCTGCTCCTGCGCGGGTGCGGGAAAAGTGATATTGTCAGCCACTGTTTTTGAAAAAAGAATTTGCTCCTGCGGAACAAACCCGCTCAGCGCGCGCAAGTCTTCTAAACAGTACGAACGCACATCTTTGTCATTAATAAACAACGTACCTGCCGGCGGATTGTACAAGCGAAGCAACAATTTGAAAAATGTAGTCTTGCCGCTGCCCGGTGCGCCGACGAGCCCAACAAATGCCCCTTCGGGAATAGTTAGATTCACATCGCAAAGCGCCGGTGCGTCCGCTTCGGGATAGGTAAAGGTAAGATGTTCTGCGCGAACCTTTGCTTGTGCAGGCACACTGTCTCGATGGTCCGCGCAGTCATCCGTTGCCTGTTCTTCCGGCCATTCAAAATACTCGCGCAGACGATCATATGAGCCCAAAGCCCGATTCATCACCGCAATCAAGCCACCGACTCCCATCGTGGCCATGATCAGCATACCGATATACCCGTTTATAGCTACAAAATCACCGACGGAAATTTCATCGTTGATAACCAGTCTGCCACAAATAAAAAGTGAAACTGCATAGCAAATCATCGGTAAAATACGAATCATCGGTATAAATACAGCTTGCACGCGGGCAAGTGATAAGTTGCCCTGCATATTTTCTTCATTTAATGTTGCAAAATATCGTGCCACGGATGCTTCTTCGACAAGACTTTTAATGATAGGCAGGCCAAGAAACAGTTCTTGCGTATATTCGGTCAGATTACTGAACAGGTCCTGCACATGACGAAATCGTTTACGTACCACACGTCCGAGCAAAACTGCAGCCAGCAAAATTAGCGGCATTGGCAATAAAACACGCACCGCCAACTCTAATGTGATTTGGCTTGCCATCATCCAAAGCGCCAAACCGTTTAGAAAGATCGCATCTACCAAAAGTAGCATCCCTAAACCGAATGCAATTCGGATCGACGTTACGTCATTGATAAGTAAAGCCATGATTTTGCCGGGACCATGTTTTTCGTAAAATTGCACCGGTAATCGGATGGATTTTTTGACAATTGCATCTCGCATCAAATATTCACTTTTGCGCATTTGACCGAGAATACAAAGGCGGTAGCCAAATTTGCACACTAAAATTGCCAGCCCCAACAGCAAAATATTGCCCACATAGCTGGCGAGATATGTTTTCCCTAAACTGATATCATCTATCGCGGCCCCCAGTAATTTGGGCACCCATAATTGCAATGCGTCTACTGCAATTAAAAGTAGAATACCCAAAAAGTAAACCGGAAAATGCGGCCATAAAAACCGTTTGAAAAACTGTCGATAATTCATTATTTACTCCTTACGTACAGTTATTGTAACATATTCCTTATGCATCTATTAAAAAGAAGCCGAGACGCTGTCTCGGCTTCTTTTTAATGCTAAAAAATGTTTTCTTTGTAAGTATGGTAAAGATCATCCAGCTCCTGCAACTTTTTATCCATTTCAATCTGCATTGCAGAGGCCTGATCATAATCGCCCTCCACCAGCAACGAGCGAATTTGTGTAAAAATACTCTTTTTTCCGATATCGTCTTTCGCAAGTTCATTACGACGGGAAACAATTTCTTTCCAACGCTTACGATCCAACTCGTTATCCGCCGGTAATTCTCTATATGAGCACAAACGGTGCATTGCTTCATTAATGATTCGATTGTGCAATTCCAGTTTCCAACGGTTGACGACCCCTGTCAAAAAGGATTCCATCAGTCGCTTCGAGAACGTATCTCCTGCCGCTAACGCCTCCTGTTTGTCAGGATTCTCACGCAACATTTTGATGTTTTCCCAAACGGTTGCCGGCGGACGCGAGAAATGATGCTGACGTTCCTCTTCGGTGAACATTTCAAAGACATCTTCTTCACTGCGATACGCTCGATCTTTTTCCAAATAATCGGCGTTATCTCCCGGGGCTTTCGACAATTCTGCCAACAACTCATCCGTTGTTTTACCGCTCGTCACCGCATATTTAATGCCGTCCAGTGCGGCGAGGTAGCACAAGGCAATGCAAGTATATGTATTCGTGTACGGATTCGGTGCACGCAACTCAAAGCGAGTAGCCAACGGGTTTTTAAGATCACGGATTAAACCGATCAAAATGGTGCGATTTCGCGACGGAATCTCCGGCGCTTGACCGAGGGATGTAACAATACAAACCGGTGCTTCAAATCCCGGCTGTAAACGATTTAATGCATCCGTTGTGGAACTGATAAATGGATTCATTGCCTCGTAATTTTTCAAAATGCCCATGATCGCGCCATAACCGAGTACGCTTACAAAGTCTTCTTTCATGTTTTTCGGCGCAAACAAGTTCACCACCTTACCCGATTTCATTTTTGCAGACAGGCCGATATGCGTATGTTTACCGCTACCGGCGACACCGTGAATCGGTTTCGCTTTAAAAGTAACTTCCAAACCGTGTTTACGAAATGTTTCGCGAATAATAATACGCGCTTCCAATTCGTTATCTGCAGTCTGTAGCGGACTGGACGAAAATTTCCAGTCAATTTCCAACTGCTCCAGAATGTTTATAAGACGCCCGTTGTCATCAATGCGCGGTTTTACACCGCCCACTTCTTTATGACCCATTTCAGGCTGTAGACCTAACTTTTTTAAAAGTTCAATGGATTCTTCCATCGCGGTACGAACCGCTCCGTGGGTTCGTTGCCAGTATTGTTCCTTCATACGCTGTGACACCGACAATGCGCGACTGTCGATCGGCTGGCTCGGCGTTTTTACCCAAAATTCGAGTTCGGTCGCTGTGGTAAACAAAAGCTCGTCAATTTCTTTGACATTAACGTGTTCCATCCCCGGAACCGTATGCGTCGAAAGTAAATCTAAAATCTCCTGTTCAACATACGCAATACTGCGTTTCAAGATCGAACGGGCATCTACCATTTCTCCATTGTGGATCAAAAAGGCCGGAATGCGGAGTGTCCCGATCGGCTTTCCCGTTTGTGGATCCAAATGATCGTAATTGTAGTCAACCACCCAGTTTACGTCCGGGTCTGCGATCATATCGATTCGAGCATTATTCAGTGTAGCAATCGTGGGGAGAACCACCGATGAACCATCGGTTTGTACTGCATCACCGGAGAAAAAGTCGTTATAATTTTTAAAAAACAATTCAATCGGAATACGTTCATCGGTATCGTTACCGGCCATATCAATCCCGACAATGGAAACATATTGAATTTCAGGGTACTGTGCTAATAGCGAAAGCACGCCTTCCTTACCGTATTTGCCTGCGGGAATGACATAAAGCAGTTCTTCATCGCGTAACATGTTCATTTGGTTCCTCCTCAATAAAAAGACCTCAACACGATATCGAGTTGAGGTCCCCATTGACCGAATATTCTATTTATTGCCGGCCAACCATTCACGTACAGCCTGGTTGACGACCTTGCCCTCTGCCCGACCTTTCAGTCGAGGCATAACTGCTTTCATCAAAGCTCCCATATTACGTTCTTCAGGCGCTAATCGAGAAGCAGTTTCGGCAACAATATTACTTACTTCTTCTACACTGACAGGCTGCGGCAAATAGCGACTCAATACTTCAATCTCTGCTTTAGTTTGCGTGATCAGATCATGACGATCTGATTTTTCAAACTCCGCCAAAGAGTCTTTCCGGAGTTTCATTTCTTTCGCTAAAATACCTATGACATCTTCTTCTGCTAAAGGCGCAGAGCTGTCAATCTCAGCATTTTTAATCGCGGCGCGAGCCATGCGGATGACCGAGAGTGCAAGCTTGCCATCTTCTTTGGCCTTCATGGCCTCTTTCATGTCACGCTGCAGGGTTTCTTGAATGGTCATCAACTTTCACCTTCTCGTTATTTGAATTTACGTTTTCTGGCCGCTTCCGATTTCTTTTTACGACGAACGCTCGGCTTTTCATAATGTTCGCGTTTTCTTACTTCAGAAAGAACCCCGGCTTTTTGGCAGGAACGTTTAAATCTGCGAAGAGCACTATCGAAAGACTCGCCCTTTTTAACTCTGATTTCAGACATTGATATCCCTCCCTCCAAATAGTCTTATGGGGTGCAATTGCACTAATTAAAATTATAAGCCCCGATGCTGCATTTGTCAATCTGCAAACGGAGGCCAACCTAACGCCTTACCGCCGATTATATGCGCATGAAAATGGGGTACCGTCTGACCACCGTCAGCACCTGTGTTGATAACGACACGATAGCCGTTTTCGGTAAGGCCGAGTTGGCTTGCCACCGCTTGTACGGTGCTGAAAAAATGTGCAAATTGGTCTTCCGTTTCGGCATCCGTAATTTGATTGATGCTTTGAACATGTTGTTTAGGTACCACCAAAACATGTACCGGTGCCGTTGGTGCAAGGTCATTGAAGGCAACAAAATCATCATTTTCAAAAACTTTCGAACTGGGAATCGTACCGTTTGCAATTTGACAAAAAATACAGTCTTCCATGGTTACCCCTCCTCGATTCTTTCTCCGATCAACATGGCTCCGTCGTCAGAGACGACTCGTGTCGAACAAATCATACCTGCTTTCAGTCCCTCGCCTTTGATTTTTAGCTGGCAATAATGAGGTGTAAAGCCTTTCCATGCACCATCTTCCGTTTGTTGTTCCAATAAAACATTCGTGGTTTTCCCGATAAAAAAGCGCCGATAATCAGTGGCCGTTTGCTCCGCCACTTTTTCTGCGGCATGCACTCGCTCTTTTTTAACCGCTTCAGGAACTTGATCCGGAAACTTCGCTGCCGCCGTACCGTTGCGCTTGGAATAAGGAAACACGTGCACACCTGCAAAACGCAATTTTTTCAACGTTGCCATCGTTTCCGTAAAAAGCTCTGCCGTTTCGCCGGGAAAGCCTACGATTAGGTCAGTAGTAACTGCCAAATCGGGAATTCTTGCACGTAATGATGAAATAAGATCCACATATTCTTGCAGATGATAATGACGGCGCATTTTCCGCAAAATTTCTTCCGATCCCGATTGCAAAGGCAAGTGCAGATGTGGACATACACGTTCATTCGTGGCAATCAGATCCACTAATTCTTCAGAAATCTCAACCGATTCAATGGAACCGAGTCGAATTCTTGAAATATGTGTACGCTCGAGCAGCATCTTGACAACGTCAGCCAAGTCCACTTGCCGTCCCAGGTCCACGCCGTAATTCCCCAAATGAATACCCGTTAAAACGACTTCTTTAAATCCTTGCTCATCCAATCTTCGAGCTTCATGATAAATATCTTCCACTCCTCTGGATTTCAATTTACCACGAGTATAAGGAATAATGCAAAAGGCGCAATAATTGTTGCAACCTTCTTGAATTTTTAAGTATGAACGGGCACGATTGGAAGCCGGATGTGCCCAATTCAATTCTTCGAATTGACTCGTTTCAAAAATATCATGCACCGCATTATGCGCTTGTGAAGAAGATCCGTACGCCTCAATCAAATCGACCACCTTGGCTCGATCCTGCGTACCGATAATCAGATTAACCCCGTCAATTTGTTGAATTGTTTTCGGATCCAGTTGTGCATAGCAACCCGTCACAATAATTTTTGTCTGCGGATTCAAACGTTTGGCACGACGAATCATTTGACGCGATTTGCGTTCACCGATATGCGTTACCGAACAGGTATTAATGACACAAATATCCGCTTTGTCTTTCGCAGATACCTCTTCATATCCGCGCGCAAAAAAAAGGCTGCGCATCGCATCGGTGTCATACTGATTTACTTTACAACCCAGGGTTAAAAACGAAACTGTCTTCAAATTGATTTCCTCTCCGTCGCAATTTAGTAATTTGATTCATTGTAATGTTTTTTTACTTGTCATGCAAGAAAAACGAGGCGCGTCCGCGTCTCGTTTTTTTACTAATTATTCAATTTATCCTTCAGTTTATCAAAAAAAGACGGTTCTTCTTTATTGACGGTGCTGTCGCCCATGCACTCGCTGTATTTCAGCAAAGCCGCTCGCTGCTCGGAGGATAAACTGCGCGGTACGCCGATCGTGACCCGTACATTTAAATCGCCTTTGCGATCGCTTCGCAACGATGGCAGTCCTTGACCGGAAAGACGAAATGTCTTTCCTCCGGGAGTGCCGTGGGGAATTTTTAACTCCACTTTGCCGAACAGCGTGTCGAGCTGAATCGTCCCCCCCATAGCGGCTGTCGGAAACGAGACTTCCGCTTCACAAAAAAGATCCGCACCACGACGTTGGAAACGCGCATGTGGCTGAACATAGATATACACATACAAATCGCCCGTTTCCCCGCCGCGTTCTCCTAAACCGCCTTCACCGGCTAAACGAATCCGCGAATCGGTGTCCACACCGGCTGGAATTTTCACGCGAAGCTTACGTTTTTTCTGAACTTTACCGCTGCCGCGACATTCATGACACGGAGACTCGATAACTTTTCCTCGACCTTGGCAACGCGAACAGGTATGCACACTCATCATTTGACCTAAGGGCGTATTCCGTACGACTTGCTCCTGCCCGGTACCGTGACATTGCGGACAGGTTTGCACGCTGGTTCCCGGTTCGGCACCATCACCGTGACAATGGGGGCAAACTTCGTCTTTGACAATACTAAATTCTTTTTCTACGCCCACAGCGGCTTCTTCCAAAGTGATTTCCAAATCGTAGCGCAAATCCGCGCCGCGTATCGGCCCCGTTTGCCGAGCTCCACCACCGCCGAAAAAGCTGCCGAAGATGTCACCCAAATCACCGAATCCGCCAAATCCGCCTTGCGCTCCGCCGAAACCGCCGAAACCACCGAAGCCGCCCGTTTGACCGGCCTGCTGATACGCAGTATGACCAAATTGGTCATACTGCGCACGCTTGGATTCATCCGAAAGCGTTTCATAGGCTTCATTGACCTCTTTAAATTTGGCTTCCGCTGTTTTCGGATCATCCTTATTTAAATCAGGATGATATTTCCGAGCCATTTTACGGTAAGCTTTTTTTATCTCATCAGCACTGGCGTCCTTATTGACCCCCAGTACGTCATAATAATTCTGATCGCTCATGCCAAACTTCCTCTGTCATTATTTTTTATCTTCATCGTCCATGACTTTGTAATCGCCATCGACGGTGCCGTCATTCGTCTCCTGTTGCGTTGTTTGTTGCTGACCGTTATTTGCCTGCGACTGTTGTTGTGCATTGGCCTGTTCATACAACTTGCTTGCCAACTCGTGCAGCGGTGTGCTTAATGCTTCCGCCTTCGCTTTAATGGCCTCTACATCAGTACCGGCCAGCGCTTCTTTCAGATCGGCAATCGCCGTTTCTACTTTTTGTTTTTGTGCCGCATCAACTTTATCACCAAGGTCTTTCAGCGTTTTTTCTCCTTGGTAAACTAAAGAGTCGGCATTATTGCGAACTTCCACTTCTTCTTTTTTCTTTTCGTCTTCCTCTTCGTGCAATTTCGCCTCTTTTACCATGCGCTCAATTTCATCGTCGGAAAGGCCGCTCGAAGACGTAATTGTAATTGTCTGTTCTTTACCGGTGCCCAAGTCTTTAGCGGATACATGTACGATACCATTCGCATCAATATCAAAAGTAACCTGAATTTGTGGTACTCCACGAGGTGCCGCAGGAATGCCGCTCAGTTCAAAACGGCCCAGCGTCTTATTATCCGCTGCCATGTTACGTTCGCCTTGCAAGACATGAATGTCTACGGCAGGCTGATTATCCGCCGCGGTCGAGAATACTTGGCTCTTCGACGTCGGGATGGTCGTATTGCGATCAATAATTTTCGTGAATACTCCGCCCAATGTTTCAATCCCCAAGGAAAGTGGGGTAACATCCAGCAGCAGCACGTCTTTGACTTCACCGACTAATACGCCAGCCTGAACCGCTGCACCGATCGCTACCGATTCATCAGGGTTAATACCTTTGCTGGGTTCTTTGCCCAAGATTTTTTGGATCGCTTCCTGAACAGCCGGGATACGACTGGATCCGCCAACCAAAAGAATCTTGTCAATGTCCCTTACTGCCAATCCCGAATCCGCAATCGCTTTACGGGTCGGCTCCATAGTTGCCTGTACCAAATCTTCGGTTAATTCATTGAATTTAGCACGGGAAAGATTCAAGTCCAAGTGCATCGGCTGACCGTTGGAGTCGGCCGAAATAAATGGCAAGTTGATATTTGTAGAGAGCACGCCGGACAATTCAATCTTTGCTTTTTCCGCTGCTTCTTTTAAACGCTGCAATGCCATTTTGTCCCGGCTCAAGTCGACACCATTGGTCTTTTTGAATTCTCCGATAATCCAGTCCATAACCTTTTTATCGAAGTCATCACCACCGAGATGGTTGTTTCCCTGCGTAGCTTTGACTTCAAAAACGCCTTCGGCCAGATCCAGAATGGAAACGTCAAACGTACCGCCACCCAAGTCGAACACAAGAATGGTGTGCGCTTCATCTTTATCAAGTCCATACGCTAATGCGGCTGCCGTCGGTTCATTGATAATACGTAATACTTCCAGACCGGCAATCGCGCCGGCGTCTTTTGTAGCTTGGCGCTGACTGTCTGTAAAGTATGCCGGCACCGTGATAACAGCTTTTTCTACTTTTTCTCCCAAGTATGCTTCCGCATCCTGTTTGAGCTTTTGCAAAACCATCGCGGAAATTTCCTGCGGCGTATACGCTTTGTCATCGATGTTTACTTTATAATCGGTTCCCATGTGACGTTTAATGGAACTGATTGTACGATCCGGATTGGATACTGCTTGGCGTTTCGCAAGTTGTCCCACTAAACGCTCACCGGTCTTCGAAAAGCCGACGACCGACGGTGTTAAGCGCGAGCCTTCCGCATTTGTAATAACTACCGGTTCGCCGCCTTCCATAACCGCGACTACCGAGTTGGTTGTACCTAAGTCAATGCCTATTACTTTTCCCATTCTAAATTTCCCCCTTAGTCTTCTTGGTGCGCTACTTGCACCTGTGCTGCGCGTAGTACTTTATCATTCATGCGGTAACCTTTTTTGAATACCGCGGTAATTTCCCCTTCCGGTTTATCGTCGGTCGCCAGACGCATGACGGCTTCATGATAATTCGGATCCATCTGCTCACCTAAAGCAAGGATTTCTTCCACTTTATAGGCTTTCAGTAAATCCACCAACTTACGATAAATCAGCTGAAATCCTTCTAAAAATTTTTCATCTACACCTTCTACAGGATGTGACAAGGCTCTTTCAAACTCATCTAAAATCGGCAATAAACTTGTAATCACTTCCGCTTGCGCGCTGTCGTTCAGTTCTGCACGCTCTTGACGATAACGCCTTCGGGCGTTATCAAAATCAGCTTGCAAACGTAAGCGTAAGCGTTCACTGTCTTCCCACTTTTGTGTCAACTCAGCAATCTCTGCCGCGAATGCAGAGTCTTCCTGTTCACCGACAATTTTCGATTCGTCAACCGTATCTCCATCGACTTCGGTTGCTTTGTTTTGTTCTTCCTTGTATTCCGGATTCAATTAACGCACCTCATCTCCATCTGCTTTTCCTGTTCGTAAGACGAAATTCACTTTTTGCTGCATCATATGCAACAGCGAAACAATTTTATCATATTCCATGCGTGTCGGCCCGATGACCGCTACGCTACCTACCAGTTTTTGTTGATCAAAAAATTGTGCTTGTACCACACTATAGTTATGCAATGCGGCAATCCCCGTTTCCGGCCCGATGCGTACTGTAAGCGCAGTCGACGGCGAATGGCTTATAAGATCAGCGAGTTGCTTGCTCTCTTCCAAAAGTTGCATCAACTCTTGCAACTTGCCCAAGTCCTTAAACTCCGGCTGGCGAATTAACTCACTGACACCGTCGGTAAAAATTTCGCGATTCTTGCCGACCGTGTTCTGAATCGTATCCAGCGTACTGAACATCACTTGGGGTTCGACCCAAAAGTCCTGCTGCAATTCCTGCATAAGTTCTGTAGTAATCTCCCGCAATTCACGCCCATGTAACGCGCGATTCAGCTGCAACGCAAAATCCTGCAACTTCAACAACGTCACCCCGGCGGGCATTATAAACGTGGAATGATCCACGCTGCCGTCAGTCGTTACGAGGAGCAAAATGGCGCGGTTGTCATCCAGCGGTAAAAATTGGATGTAATTGAAAACCGCATGTTGCGACTCATCTGTCACAGCCAACGAAAGATTATGCGTCAGGCCTGATAAAATACGAGCCGCTTCACTAAAAATTTCTTGTGTTTGCGTGTTCTCAAAGGTAAACCAGTCCTTAATCGCAGTCGCTTCTTCCCGACTGACTTCACCCGGTTGCATTAGGCTGTCCACATAAAACCGATACCCCTTTAGTGAAGGAATACGGCCGGCAGAAGTATGCGGTTGCTCTAAATACCCCATCCATTCCAAATCCTGCATTTCGTTACGTATGGTAGCCGGACTGATACCTAAATCATAAATTCGAGCAATCGTACGTGAGCCGACCGGCTCGGCAGTGGCAATATAGCTTTGAACGATCGCACGTAAAATAATTTGTTTACGTTCTTTCATCGTTATCACCTCTGTCTTATTAGCACTCTTATCCGTCGAGTGCTAAATCTATTACATAATTTATCATGAAAAGGTGAAAAAGTCAAATTATTTTGTTTTTATGTGCGGATAAAGTAAGTAAACACTTGGTTAGCCACTTCTGCGCCACGGCGTGTAAGTGTTATCGTATCGGCGGTAGCACGATACAAAAGCCTTTCTTCCAGCAGTGTTTGTAATTCTTTTCCATAAGTTTCCTGAAGTGTAACACCAAATTTAGTGGCAAACGAGGACATGGAAATACCGCTCCGACGGCGTAAATTCATGAAGCAATATTCTTCCATTGCGGTTTGACGGTCAATGCTTTCTACGTCTTGCGGTATCCATCGCGCACTGTCGATCTGCTTTATATAGGCCTGCCAATCCGCAACATGGCTGTAGCGAACATTTCCATCAAAGGAAACAGCGGCCGCACCGAACCCGATATACGGTTCATAGCGCCAATATTTTTGATTATGTACTGCTTCGTAGCCTGATTTTGCAAAATTGGCAATTTCATAACGAGAGAAACCATATTGCGGTAGCGTACGTACCATAGTCTGATACATTTCCCATTCGGTTTCTTCCGGCGGCAAGACCAAGCGCCCTCGTTCTGCCAACCGAGCAAATAAAGTCCCCGGTTCAACAATCAATCCGTAAACGGAAATATGCGTGATCGGTAAGTGCACCGCCTTCACGAGCGACTCTTTAAAATCGGCGGCGGATTGTCCGGGAAGACCATACATTAAATCAAGAGTGATATTTTTAAAACCGATGTATGCCGCATCTTTGATAACCCGTCGAGCGTCCTGCGCGCGGTGGATACGTCCGATCCGCTGCAGTAAATCATCACGAAAGGTTTGTACCCCTACGCTTAAACGATTAATCCCTGCCGCATAGTAAGCTTCTAAATCACTGCGAGTGATCCCGTCGGGATTCATTTCCAAAGTTACTTCCGCGGTGTTCTGTACAGCAAAGCGTTCACGGAGTGCCAATAACACGTCATGAATTCGTTGCACGCCAAAAAGGGACGGTGTCCCGCCCCCAAAGTAAATGCTGTCCACATGATCGGAAAAGGAACTCAGCGGTCGATTGGCAATTTCTTTCAACAATGCCGCCAAGTAAAAATCATACATTTCTTCGCGAACCACGGCAGAGTAAAAATGGCAATAATGACAGTGGCTTGCGCAAAAAGGAATATGAACATAAATTCCTGTGCTCATCTTAATCGTCTTTCAAAATCGCCATAAACGCCTCTTGCGGAATCTCAACGCTGCCGACCTGCTTCATGCGCTTCTTACCTTCTTTTTGTTTTTCGAGCAGTTTGCGTTTACGTGTGATATCGCCGCCATAACATTTTGAAAGTACATCTTTGCGCATCGCTTTAACGGTTTCACGAGCAATAATTTTATTGCCTATTGCCGCTTGAATCGGAATTTCGAACATTTGGCGCGGAATAATATCTTTCAGCTTCAATGCCAGTGCCCGACCGCGTGACGGTGCCGAGCTGCGGTGAACGATAGTACTCAACGCATCCACTAAGTCTCCATTCAGCAGAATATCGAGTTTGACCATATCCGCCGGTCTATACCCAAAGAGCTCATAATCCAAAGACGCATAGCCCCGTGTTCCGGATTTCAGCTTGTCAAAGAAATCGTAAATGATTTCATTCAACGGTAAATAGTACTCGAGTGCGACCCGAGTCTCGTCAATGTATGTCATTGTATGATACTCACCGCGACGTTCCTGCGCAAGTTCCATGACGGCTCCGACAAGATCGGACGGTAGCATGATGGTAGCCTTTACAAACGGCTCCTCGATATGATCAATTACCGTCGGATCAGGCAAATGAGCGGGGTTGTCTACTGCGATCATGTTTCCGTCCGTGGTATAGACATGATAAATAACCGAAGGTGCTGTCGTGATCAAATTCAACTGATATTCTCGTTCCAGACGTTCTTGGATTACGTCCATATGCAACAAACCGAGAAAGCCGCAGCGGAATCCGAACCCCAACGCAAGCGAAGTTTCTGCTTCATATACCAGCGACGCATCATTTAAATTCAGCTTGTCCAATGCATCGCGTAAATTGCCGTAATCTTTGCTGTCCACCGGATACAATCCGCAATACACCATCGGGGTCGCCTTACGATAACCGGGCAGTGGTTCGGCAGCACCATTTTCCACTGTCGTAATCGTATCGCCGACTCGACAGTCGTGAACATTTTTAATGCTTGCAGCCAAATACCCTACCGTACCGCAACTCAATTCCCGGGTAGGCATCATTCGCGGCGCAAAAAATCCGACTTCCGTCACCTCAAATGATTTGCCCGTCGCCATCATCCGTATTTGGTCTCCCACTTTGACAGACCCTTCATGGATTCGCACGTAAGCAATAATACCTTTGTAAGGATCAAAATGAGAATCATATACCAGCGCCTTCAACGGTCGATCGCTATAATCCGGTGGTGAAGGAATTCGTTTGACGATTTGTTCCAGAACATCTGGTACACCCAACCCTGTCTTGGCGGAGATCATCGCGGCATCGTGCGCATCAAGACCGATAACATTTTCGATCTCGGCTTTTACCAAGTCGGTATTTGCACTTGGTAAATCTACCTTGTTAACGACCGGAATAATCTCTAAATCATGATCCACTGCCAAATAAACATTGGCTAAGGTTTGCGCCTGCACTCCCTGGGTTGCATCTACAACCAAAAGCACCCCTTCACACGCAGAAAGGCTGCGGGAAACTTCATAATTAAAATCGACATGCCCGGGCGTATCAATTAAATGCAACATGTAATCTTTGCCATCTTTGGCATGGTAATGCAAACGAACGGATTGTGATTTAATCGTGATACCCCGTTCTTTTTCCAATTCCATATTGTCCAATACCTGTGCTTGCATCTCCCGCTGGGATAAAGCACCGGTAATTTCAATCAGGCGATCCGCCAGCGTCGACTTGCCATGGTCAATATGTGCGATGATCGAAAAATTACGAATATATTCAGTGGACACGAATGTTCTCCCCTTGCCAATGATTTTGTCCTATAATAGCGCCGCCAAGCACTCGATCGCCGTCATAGAAAACAATCGATTGGCCCGGCGTTACCGCACGCTGCGGTTCTTTAAAGACTACATGCACGCCATCTTTTACCGGATATACAGTACAGTCTGCTGCCGGTGCCGCGTAGCGGATTTTAGCTTGCGCGGTAAACGGTTCTGTGCAAGTTTCCCATTCCGTAAATGACGGATCCAACGCCCATACTTCCCGTTGGAAAATGGACGCATTAGGGCCGACAATGACACGGTTATTTTCCGCATCGATAGCGACCACGTATAACGGATGTTCTGCCGCCACACCAAGACCTTTACGTTGGCCGATGGTATATGCCGGTAACCCTTGATGCGCTCCTAATATATTGCCTTCAAGATCGACAATATCTCCCGGCACAAATTGCTCGGGAATACGCTCTTTCAAAAAACGGATGTGATCATTGTCGGGAATAAAACAAATATCTTGACTCTCCGGTTTATTGTATACGGGTAAGTTCAATTCTTTTGCCAAAGCCCGCGTATCTTCCTTATGCATTTCTCCCAACGGGAACATAATGTGGGGTAACATCTTTTGGTTTAAATGATACAACACATACGACTGATCTTTTTTCAGATCCGCACCGCGACGCAGTTCATAAAGGTCACTTTCTTGATTATAAAGAACGCGTGCATAGTGTCCTGTCGCCAAAAAATCGGCGTCAAGGTCACGGCTAAACTCGTACAAACTCCCAAATTTAATCCAATCGTTGCACATTACACATGGATTGGGAGTAATCCCGCGAGCATACGATTGTGTAAAATATTGCATAATTTTTTCTTCAAAAGATTGGCGTAAATCCAACACATAATGCGGCACTGCCAATTGATCCGCTACCCGCTTGGCATCCGTAATCGCGGCAGATTCAACTACTTTATTATTTTTCACGGTATCAAAGAGCAGCATGGTGACACCGATAACATCATAACCTTGCGCTTGCAAACGCGCCGTTACTAATGAGCTGTCAACACCACCGCTCATAGCGACCGCTACGCGCTTTTTGCTCATACTATTCCTCCTTACATACCATTTTATTATAGCATATAGAAAATCTTCTAAACGATTTTTGTATCCAGCCCATCGACATCTCATGTATGCCCTCATCATGGATGCTGTATAATAAGATTATTGAAAGTGTTTAAGGAGAATTTATGCATCAATATCTGTTTTTTATCGGCTCATTTCCGATTCGCAGCTACGGATTGTTTTTTGCTCTGGGAATTATTACCGGCGGCCTGCTTGCCTATTATTTCACACGCAAAGCGGGACGTTATTCGGAATACATTTGGGATCTTACCGTTTACTGCGGACTCTGGGGAATTATTGGCGGTCGTCTTTGGGATGTTTTCTTTTTTGACTGGGACTACTACCAAGATCACCTTTTAGAAATTCCGTTTGTATGGCAAGGCGGCATGGCCATTCAGGGTGGTTTATTGTTCGGTATTTTAGCCGCTCTGTACTATTTACGTAAACGCCGCGTCGATATTTTAGACTTTGCCGACCTGGTTGCACCTGCCATTGTCATGGGCCAGAGTGTCGGACGCATGGCGAATCTCATGAACGGTGATGCCTTCGGTCATCCGACCGGCGGTTCATTTGGTATCCTATATCCCGAAACTACACTTGCGTATCACACATATGGCGCACAACCCCTATGGCCGGCAGAAATTTGGGAAGGCCAAATTGATGTTCTGATCTTTGTCATCTTACTTGCTTATTCATTGCGCTCTCATGCCAAAGGGCAGGTATTCGCGCTCTACATTATGTTGTATTCAATAGCGCGCTTCGGTTTGGAATTTTTACGCGGCGATTATGGAACACTGCTATGGGAGTTAAAGTCGGCGCAACTGACTTCTCTTATTGCTTTTTTCGCTGCCCTGAGTGCATTTGTATACTTCGCGTACCGCAAACCGCAAAAAGCCGTTCCACCTACTCCGACAAAGGCGAGTAAACGCAATAAAAAATGACGTCAATCGACGTCATTTTTTATTTCAGATTTCGTCATTGGCAATCGCCACCTGCAATGCTTCCAAGGCCCGATTAGCAAGTGCCATGTTCTTTTCTTTTTTAGGAACGCGCTTAGCTAACGGAGCGATTAAGCCGAAATTTACATTCATTGGTTGGAAGTTATCTTTGTTATCGGTCGAGATATATTGCATCAAACTACCGATTGCCGTTGTTGCCGGCGGTTCCCAAAGCATTTTACCATGCAGCAAACGTGCCGCGTTACGACCGGCAAGCAAACCGGCAGCGGCAGATTCCACATACCCCTCCACGCCGGTAATTTGTCCCGCAAAAAACAAGGTAGGGCGTTTTTTAGTTTGCAATGTCGCTTGAAGTAGCTTTGGGGAATTAATATAGCTGTTGCGATGCATTACGCCGAAACGCGCGAATTCCGCATTTTCCATGCCGGGAATCATGCGGAAAATCCGCTTTTGTTCGCCCCATTTCAGATGTGTCTGAAAACCGACAAGATTGTATAACGTGCCTTCTGCATTATCCTGGCGCAATTGAACCACCGCATACGGTTCTTCGCCCGTACGCGGATCCGGCAAACCTACCGGCTTCAACGGTCCGAATCGCATGGTATCTTCTCCGCGATTACCGAGCACTTCAATCGGCATGCAGCCTTCAAATATTTCGCCTTTTTCAAAATGATGTTGGCCCGCTACCTCCGCTGCGATAAGTTCTTCGCGAAAGCGCAAATATTCTTCTTTATTGAATGGACAGTTGAGATATGCTGCCGGACCTTTATTGTAACGCGAAGCGCGATACACTATATCTTGGTTCAATGACTCTAAATACACAATTGGCGCCGCGGCATCAAAAAAGTGGAAATAGTCTTCCCCGCTGAATGCTGCGATCGACTCCGCTAACTTACCATCCGTAAGCGGACCGGTGGCAACGATTACAATACCGTCTTCCGGGATGGACATGACCTCTTCCGTAACCACTTCGATCAAGGGATGGTTTTTGATCGCATCGGTCACTGCCTGCGCATAGCCTTCCCGATCAACGGCAAGTGCACCGCCGGCCGGCACTTGATGCGTATCAGCCGCCTGCATGATAAGCGAATTCAATTGCCGCATTTCTTCCTTCAAAAGTCCTACCGCATTCGTAATTGCTGCCGCACGCAACGAATTGCTGCAAACGAGTTCGGCAAAATGCGGCAAAGTGTGTGCCGGTGTATACCGTTTCGGTTTCATTTCCAGTAAGCGAACACGTACTCCTTCTTGCGCTGCCTGCCAAGCGGCTTCACACCCCGCCAGTCCGGCACCGATGACGGTAATCACTTCATTTTTTCTTATGGCTGCCATGCGTCGGGCACTCCTTGTTGCTGCAAATAATTTCTTCGCCCCGTTGGCGTGTCTTCTTTTTTACCATAATCGATCCGCATTCCTTACAAAATTGATCCACCGGTTCATTCCACAATGCCAAATCGCATTCCGGATACCGATCGCAACCATAGAAAACACGGCCACGTTTGGATTTACGGCGAACGATGTGTCCTTTTTTGCATTTCGGACAGGCAATACCGATCGGATCGGTAAGCGGCTTAGTATTTTTACATTCCGGGAAATTCGGGCATGCTAAGAATTTCCCATACCTGCCAAATTTATAAATCATTTTAGCGCCGCATTTATCGCAGATAACATCGGATTCCTGCTCCATAACTTTCACTTTGTCGATTTTTTGTTCCGCGTCGGAAAGTTCCTGTGCAAATACTTTGTAAAAGCTTTCCAACAGTTGTTCGTAGCTTAGTTCACCCTCGGCAATTTTATCCAATTCCTCTTCCATACGCGAGGTGAATTTAACATCAACGACCTTGCTGAAAAAGCGTTTCAGAAGATCCACCACAACAAAACCCAGTTCCGTGGGAATAAATGCTTTATCACGCTTTTCGACATAGTTGCGTTTTTGAATGGTATCCAAAATCGGCGCATATGTACTCGGGCGACCGATTCCTTTTTCTTCCAAAAGTTTAATTAAGCTTGCTTCCGTATACCTTGCCGGCGGTTGCGTGAAGTGTTGTTTCGCCTCGATTTTTTTGACCGTCAGCGCATCATCTTTGTGCAACTCCGGTAAAATCGTTTCTTCTTTTTTATCTTTCGTCCCGTAAACTGCGGTGAAACCGTCAAAAATAATATGACGGCCTACGGCGCGCAGCTCAAATTTTCCGGCGCGAATGGTCACGGTTAAACGTTGCGCAATTTGCGGCGTCATTTGACTGGCCAGAAAACGATTCCAAATCAACGTATATAATTTCAGCTGATCCCGATTTAAAAAGGGGGCGACTTCCGCGGGAGAATATGCTAAGGACGTCGGACGAATCGCCTCATGCGCATCTTGACTCTGCTGTTGCTTCGAGTATTTATTCGGTGATTCAGGTACGTACTCTTTACCATAAGTTTCGGTAATGTACTGCTTTGCTTCTTTCTGCATCTCTTCCGCGATTCGTACAGAGTCGGTACGCATGTAAGTAATCAAGCCGACATGAGTGCCACGAATATCCAGACCTTCATACAATTGCTGCGCAATCATCATGGTCTTGCGCGCACCGAAATTCAGTCGGTTGACACTGTCTTGTTGCATCGTACTGGTAGTGAACGGCGCTTGCGGTCGACGGCGTTGCTGACCTCGTGTCAGTTTTTCGACATACGCGTCCGCCGCTTTCAATTCTTCGACTAAGTCGCTGGCGACGCTTTCCTGCGCAACGGCCAACTCTTTGTCGTCATACCGAACTACCTTGGCGGTAAATGATTTGCCTTTGCCGGCATGATAATTGGCTTCAATAGACCAGTATTCCTCCGGTACAAATGCCTTGATTTCTTCTTCGCGTTCACAAATCAAACGCACTGCCACCGACTGCACGCGTCCCGCGCTTAGACCGCGAAATACTTTTTTCCAAAGAAAAGGGCTTAATTTATAACCGACAAGCCTGTCAAGAACCCGACGTGCCTGTTGAGCATCTACTCTCTGCTCATCAATCGGACGCGGCTGGGCGATCGCTTCTTTGATCGCATGCGGCGTAATTTCATTAAATGTAATTCGCACATTCTCATCCGCCGGAACATCCAACAGCACCGACAAATGATGAGAAATAGCTTCTCCCTCGCGGTCAGGGTCAGTGGCGAGGATAACATCGCGCGATCTATTAGCTTCCGCACGTAAATGGGAAATTACATCATGGCGATCGGAAACATTCGTATACCGCGGCATAAATCCGTTGTCCACATCGACACCGAGCGAGTTTTTCGGTAAATCGCGCAAATGTCCCATGCTGGCCATAACTTTATAATTTTTACCGAGAATTTTTTCAATCGTTTTCGCCTTGGCGGGAGACTCCACAATCACGAGATGTTTCCCGCTCGGATTCGGTGTGCGCTCCCATTTCGGTGCCTTGACAACAGCCGGCTTACCGGCACTGTTTTTGCGTCCGATTGAAATTGTGCGTTTAATGGACAATGCTGCCTCCTATCTGGAAATCATTGCCATATATTTTTGATTTCCACATTGTTGTATAAGTCCTTTTAATTCTAATTGTAGCAATATATAGTTCGCTTCTGTCGGGTGTAAAGCGGAACGAAGAATAATCGTATCCATGTCGACTGTTTTCTCCAACTGGCAACAACGGTACACTAATTCCTCGGTCGGTGTCAAATCCGGACCGGTTACCGAGCCCACTTCACGCTCCGTATCCAACCAATTATATTCGCGTAAAATATCGTTTGGCTCCGCGGCCAACGCCGCTCCTTGTCGCAATAAGTGATGCGTGCCCACCGACATCGGTGAAAAAATGCTGCCTGGAACCGCGAATACATCACGCCCCGCCTCCAAAGCAAAGTCTGCCGTAATCAATGTGCCGCTGCGTTTCGCCGCTTCAATAACCAACACCCCGTCGCTTAATCCGCTGATGATGCGATTGCGTGCCGGAAATTGTCGCCCCAACGGTTTGGTTCCCAACGCATATTCCGATATCACTACACCGTGTTGCGCGATTTCATCAAATAATGACTTATTTTCCGGCGGATAGGGAATATCCAAACCACAAGCCAACACACAAATCGTATACCCGTCAGGAAGCGCAGCCCGATGACTTGTGGAATCTATACCGCGTGCACCGCCGCTGATGATAGCAACACCTGCCTTACTCAGCTCTCCGGCAAACAAACGCGCGGCATTAATCCCATACGGCGTCGGCTTGCGCGAACCGACGATGGCGATCGCTTTTTCCGGTTCTCGCCACGTACCACGATATGCAAGTATGGCCGGCGCATGAGGATCATTCTGTAAACGTTTGGGAAAATCGGCATCTTGAAAGGTCAGTAAGATGACGCCCCATTTTTGATTGGCCTCCCAAATCTTTTCGGGTTCAATCATTTTTCGTTGCGCCAAAAATCCTGCGAGCGATTTAGGCCCTAATGTATGGGATGCCAGTAACGCCTTTTCGGAAGCTTGCCAAATCGCTTCGAAACTACCGAAAAAACGAATCAGTTGACGTAATTTGACCGCACCTACATACGCCGTCTTTTGCAGCGCCGCCGCGTATACTTCTTCCCTTTTCATGTCCATTTTATTCACCGACTTAAATAAAATAGTTTATTCCTTCGAGTAGAAATCATAACACTTCTCTACTCCTTGTCTTGTGCACGGTAACTTACTGCTTCCGCAATTTGCTCCGCATCGATGATGTCTTTGCCCTGCAGATCGGCAATTGTACGTGACACTTTTATGATTCGGTCGTAAGCACGTGCACTTAAATGCAGACGATTAAATACATCCGCCAGAATTTGTTGCGCACGTGGTGTCATTCCACATGTTTCTTTAATCTGGCGATGTTGCATTTGGGAGTTCGTGCGCATCCCGTAAATAGCCAAGCGTTTTGCCTGTCTCTCACGGGCCAACTTAACACGAGCGCGAATGACCTCTGACGATTCTTCCGCACGGGTCGCGGTAAGTTCCGTGTACTTCGGTCGTTGCACACTTACATGCAGATCGATACGATCCAGCAATGGTCCTGAAATTTTGCGCAAGTAACGGCGAATATCACCGCTCGAGCAGGTGCATTCTTTGTCCGGATCACCGTTAAACCCGCAGGGACACGGATTCATCGCACTGATTAAAATAAAATCGGCAGGATACGTCAGGCTGGCATTCACACGTGATATATGGACAACTCGATCTTCCAGTGGCTGGCGTAACACTTCTAAAACAGAACGCGGAAATTCCGGTAATTCATCAAGAAACAATACACCTTTATGACTGAGTGTGACTTCTCCCGGCTTGGGAATGCTGCCACCACCGATTAAGGCTGCCGTCGATACGGTATGATGCGGACTGCGAAACGGTCGGGCGTGCAATGCAGCTGTCCGCGACACATCAAACAAGCCTGCCACGCTGTAAATTTTAGTCACTTCCAGTGCTTCTTCATGTGAAAGCGGCGGCAAAATGGAATTGATTCTACGCGCCAGCATCGTTTTGCCTGAACCCGGCGGTCCGATCATTAAGACATTATGCCCGCCAGCCGCGGCAATTTCCAACGCGCGTTTCGCCATAATTTGCCCCTGCACCTCCGCGAAGTCTTCATTCACCTCCGGCACATCTTCCTGTTCGGATTCGGGCACTGCCGCTTTCCAAACGATTTCACCTTGCAAATAACGAACCAAGTCTCGCAAGGAAGTGACTGCATAAACTTCAATACCGTTACATAAAAGAGCTTCCTGCACATTTTGCGGTGCGACAAAAAAACGTTTTTTACCCGATTCTTTGGCAGCAATGACCATCGGCAAGACACCGTTAACGGGACGCACCTTGCCGTCCAATGCCAGTTCACCGATACTGACCGTATCTGCCAAGCTCTCTCGTTGTAACGTTCCGCCGGCTGCGAGTATGCCTATCGCAATCGCTAAGTCCAGTCCCGCCCCTTCTTTTTTCAAATCAGCCGGAGCCAAATTCACAGTAATCTTACGCAACGGAAACTCCAGCCCGGAGTTTTTCAGTGCAGGGCGCACTCTTTCTTTGGACTCCCTAACAGCCTGCGTCGGTAAGCCGACAATATCATACGCAGGCAAGCCGTTAGCTAAATCCACTTCGACTAAAATCAAATGTCCGCTTAATCCGAACGTGGTGGCTCCAAACACTCGTGCAAACATATTTCTCCTCCTAAAAAGCGTTTTTCAGCTGATTTAGTTGATAGGTTCCGTTGGCGTGTATTTGAATTTCCACAACGTCAAAGCGGCACGGTATCTCTTTTGGCAGTTGAACTAAATAGGCCATCGCAGTTTTGCGTAACATGTTTTGTTTAAAAGGCGTGACCGCTTCACGCGGCAGACCAAAACGTTCGGTAGAGCGTGTTTTCACTTCGACAAACACAAGTGTGTTACCGTCGCTTGCGATGATGTCGATTTCACCCTTACCGCTACGAAAATTACGTGCTCGAATACAATATCCCTGCGTTTCCAAATATGAGGCGGCAAGCGCTTCCCCTTCTGCCCCTAAATCATTATGTCGACTCACGCAAACCTCTTCCTTCGGTGTATTGCGCATCCATTAGAATGCATTGATCATACTTTTAATCGGTTCAAAACTTTTACGATGAACCGGTGACGGCCCGTATTTTTTTAACATACTTAAATGATGTTCCGTAAGATAGCCTTTATGAGTAGCAAAGCCGTATTGCGGATATTGTATATCCAACTCTTCCATTAAATGGTCACGACTGACTTTCGCCAAAATAGAGGCTGCCGCAATGGAAGCACTTTGCGAATCGCCCCGAATAATCGCCTGCACCGGAATCGGTAAGGTAACCGGCATGGCATCTGACAGCAGCACTTGTGCCGCCGGTTGTAATGACATAGTCGCGGCCTGCATGCCGTCAAGTACTGCCTGATAAATGTTGACGGAATCAATGACTTCGACAGGAATATGCAAAATTTTATAGGCAACAGCAGTTTCAATAATTTCTTTGAATAATTTTTCCCGCTTCACAGCCGAAAGCTTTTTAGAATCGTTGAGTCCGTCCAACATAGCATGCGGCGGCAAAATAACTGCAGCCACCGTCACCGGACCGGCTACCGGTCCGCGTCCCGCTTCATCGGTGCCGGCAATATGCAGTTTGCCTTGTGCATACCAATGCTCCTCATATCGATAGAGAGCTCGTAAACGCTCGTGTTCCTGACGCACCTTGTTCTGGCGACGCGCGTATTGCTGCAAAGCCTGCCGAACACCCAGGCGACCATCCAAACTCCAGCGTAATAACTCTTCCGGGGTGGGTACTTCTGCCAAACGTGAACGAATCATGGCAATTGTTTCTTTTTTCTGCTCAGCCATTTTGGCTTGCCTCGGCAGGCGGGGTCTCTAAACTGATTTTACCCAGCCGTAATTGACGAAAATCACCCAAAACGAATTGGCGTGCCTTATGGTGGTCATATTCACCTTTGGGTAGCAATGCACCTCGTTTTTTAGCAATTTCCGTTAACCATTCATCAGGTGTCCCCGATTCTGTTTGAATTCCATAGCGTTCCATAAGAGCACCCGGGTAGTTTTCATCGATATAAGTCAGCAGATTTCTGACTACATCTTCCGCATCAAACACTTCATCGGTGATGGCGCCGGTGGCGGCCAACTTTTGACCCACCACAGGATCTTCAAACTTCGGCCATAAAACACCCGGTGTATCCATCAATTCAACGCCATCCGCCAACTTTACCCACTGTTGGCCGCGCGTTTTACCGGGACGATTGGCCGTATGAGCAATATAACTTTTAGCCAGCGTATTAATAAGCGTCGATTTACCGACGTTGGGAATCCCTAAAATCATCGTACGCACGGAACGCGCTCGAATACCTCGACGCTTCCAGCGTTCAAGTAATGGTGCTGCCGCTTGCCGAATTTCCTGAATCAAACGCTTACGACTGGACTTAGACGTGCTGTCTATGAGTAGCGTCGTAATTCCTCGCTTGGCAAAATATTGTTGCCATTGTGCAGAAATTTTGGGATCTGCCAAATCGGCTTTATTTAATAATAAAATCCGTGGCTTTGTCTGAATCAGTTCACGCAGCAACGGATTTTCGCTCGAAGCGGGCACACGTGCATCCCTCAGCTCCACGACGACATCGATAGCTTTTAGCTGCTCTTTAATTAGACGTTGCGCTTTGGCCATGTGCCCGGGAAACCATTGGATAAGCATGATGCACCTCCTTTATTTATATCCTATGATAAATCAATAATCGACAATGCCTCTTCTATTTTATTATATAAAAAAAGGACTGTATATACAGTCCTTTTCACTTACTCTTAGCGACGTTCACGAATACGAGCCGCTTTACCGGTCAAACGACGCAGATAGTACAGTTTTGCGCGACGTACGATGCCGCGGTTTTTGACTTCGATTTTGGCCACACGCGGGGAATGTACAAGGAATGTACGTTCTACACCGACGCCGGACGCAATACGACGCACTGTGAAAGTTTCACGGACACCGCCATTTTTGCGCGCCAAGACAACGCCTTCAAAAATCTGAATACGTTCACGATTACCTTCGACGACTTTGGCGTGGACGCGAACCGTATCACCGGCACGGAAATCCGGAATGTCCGAACGCAACTGTTCTTGTTCCAATTGTTGAATGATGTTCATATCGTTCTCCTCCTACCGGACATTCTTGCCCACCACCTGGTGAACAGAGGACTATCCAAAATAACAGTGATATTTTATCATATCACCCTTAATAAAGCAAGCTATTCTACTAGTTTTTTAATATCGAACCATGTCGTAAGCAAATCGGCAATGTTTTGCAAGATCAGCAAGCGGTTTTGGCGAATTTTTTCGCTATCCGCCATGACAATGACATGATCAAAAAATTCATTAATCGGTGCGACTAACGGCTGTAACTCCTGATACACGGCAGCATAATCCTGGTTCGCATAAGCGGCTTCAATTTTGGGGGCTGCCAATTCATACGCAGCATACAATTTTTTCTCTTCATCACTTTCAAAAAGCTCCGATTGAACTTTCCCCTGCTGCGGTTCTTTTACCAAATTCACGACACGACGAAACGCTTGGCGAAGTTCCATATCTTTGACAAATCCGGTGTCTGCCAACGCGTGCGCTTTACCGTAGACACTGTAAATATCAGTATCATCCCCTGCAAGAACGGCATCGATTTGATCGTATGACAAGCTCTCATCGCTCAAAATTGTTTGCAGTCGTTGCATTATAAAAGCAACCACTTGCTCCTGCACATCTGCCGGCACGTCACCGAGTGTTTTGGCAACGGCAGCAACCATTTTACGTAAACACCAGTGAGTTTTACTTTGGACGGCGATTTGCACAATCCCGATCGCCTGCCGGCGCAACGCAAACGGATCTTGTGAGCCGGTCGGTGCATGCCCCTGACTGAATGTCGCGACGATATTATCCAATTTATCGGCAAGGCTCAATACTTCACCCAGCTTGGTAGAGGGCAAGATGTCGCCTGCAAATCGCGGTAAGTATTGTTCAAAGATTGCTTGCGCCGTTTCTTCCGGTTCACCGTCCAACAGAGCGTATTCTTTACCGATCTCCCCTTGCAATTCCGTGAACTCTGTAACAAGTGCTGTCGCCAAATCGGTTTTGGCGAGATGTGTCGCACGTTGCAATAATTTCTTTTCCTCCGGCGTCAGCGCATACGCTTCACCGAGCGCTTGCGTAATCTTTTGCAAACGCTCGGTTTTATCTTGCATCGTTCCGAGATTTTCCTGATAAACGATACGTTGCAATGCATCATATCGATCGACCAAACTCTTTTTACGATCCTCATTAAAGAAGAATTCCGCATCCGCCAAACGAGCTCGTAAGACTCTTTCATTACCCGCCTGTACAGTATCCAAATGTTCATCGGAGCCGTTACGTACTGTCAAAAACAGTGGTAAGAGTCGGCCTTCCCGATCACGCAGCGGAAAATAGCGTTGATGATCTTTCATCGGCGTAACCACTGCCGCTTCCGGCAGCTCTAAATAGCGTTCTTCAAAATGACCGCAAAGCGGTGTCGGATATTCGACAAGGAAGACGATTTCCGTTAACAGATCTTCATCTTCCACCACAGTCGCATGCTGTTCTTCAGCAAGCTTTTGCAAACCTTGGGTAATCATCAGACGACGTTCGGAGGGATCGACGATAACATGCTGCTCGCGCAACATCTGATCATAATCGCTTGCTTGGGGAACTACGACATTTTCTTCCCCCAGGAAACGATGCCCGCGAGTGGTATTTCCAGAGGCCACGCCCGCGAGTGTAAATGGGATCACTTCCGCATTAAAAAGCGCCACGAGCCAGCGAATCGGACGTACAAAACGGAAGCTTTCGCTCCCCCACTTCATGCTTTTGGGGAATTGTAGCGATTGGATCAATTCCGGTAACAAGTTCACCAAAATAACCTGCGCCGTTTGACCTTCTTTTTTGATGTGCGCATACACGTAATTATCTCTTTCGATCAGTTCAGAAGGATGGATGCCTTGACCGCGAGCAAATCCCTGTGCAGCTTTGGTCGGGTTGTGATTTTCATCAAACGCGATGGCTACCGACGGCCCACGATTTTCTTCAACCATGTCCGGCTGACGATCTGCTAAATCCTCCACAATGAGTGCCAGACGTCGTGGTGTTCCGACTGTTTTTAACGAGGCAAACGATAAACGAGCATCGGCAAGCATTGTTTCCGCCCGCGTACGCAATTCATCAAGAATACGCGGCATAAATTTCGCCGGAATTTCTTCCGTACCGATTTCGAACAATAAAGTATTATTCATGCCGAGACGCTCCTTTCAACAACGGATATCCCAGTTCTTCACGCTGTACAAGGTAGGCATGCGCACAAAGTCTGGCCAGTTTACGCACGCGTCCGATAAACGCAGTGCGTTCACTGATACTGATGGCGCCACGCGCATCCAAAAGGTTGAAAACATGCGAACATTTCAATACATAATCATACGCCGGCAAAACTTTACCGGCACCAATAATACGTACCGCTTCCGCTTCATATTTATTGAATAAATCAAACAAAAGGTTAATATCTGCCAACTCAAAATTATAGACAGACTGCTCATATTCATTTTGATGGAAAATATCGCCGTAAGTAACATCGCCGGACCAGACGATATCATACACATTTTCCTTGCCTTGGATATACATGGCAAGACGTTCCAAGCCGTAAGTAATTTCGACGGCAACCGGATTCATATCAACGCTGCCCACCTGTTGGAAATAAGTGAACTGAGTGATTTCCATACCGTCAAGCCATACTTCCCAGCCCAATCCCCAGGCTCCTAATGTCGGCGATTCCCAATTATCTTCGACAAAGCGAATGTCGTGTTCGATTGTGCGAATACCGAGTTTTTCCAAACTTTCCAAGTACATTTCCTGGATCCGATCGGGAGACGGCTTCATAATTACCTGAAATTGGTGATGTTGATACAGTCGATTAGGATTATCGCCATAGCGACCATCCGCCGGACGCCGTGACGGCTCAACATACGCTACGTGCCACGGTTCCGGCCCCAATGCCCGCAAAAATGTCGCAGGATTCATCGTACCGGCACCTTTTTCCACATCGTACGGCTGCTGAATCAAACAACCTGCTTCCGACCAATAGCGTTGTAATGTCAAAATCATTTCTTGGAAGGTCATCATTTCCTCCTCTGCTTTGCAAATAAAAAAGTCCCTGTAACAATTGTTACAGGGACGAGTATACCCGCGGTTCCACCCTCATTGGTCATTGACCCACTTAATGATATAGCGGCCTTTACTATCTTACGATTTCCTGCCGCAGCTCCAAAGCGCCTTCCTTTGTGTGGCAAGCTTCCACTATCCTTGCCTCGCTATCGCCAAAGTACTACTCTTTATCATCGCTTAATTACTAAAAATATAGCAAACTCAAATTTTATTGTCAATGCCCTTTTGCGCAAATGTGAAAACATTCGTAAATTGGGTAGCGATCTCCACATAATTCGTCAAATAATATAATAATGCATCCGCCGCCTCCGTTAATCCCTGCCGAGAAAAAAGTTGCGGTCCATCCTGCCACGTAGCATGTAAAATGGCAAATAGCGTTTGGCGACCTGTATCGGAAAGCGGCAGAAATTGCTTTTCCTGCAAAACCGTCTGCGGATCATAACCGGCAATACCTAAAAGTTGCCAGGCAGCGATTAATGTTGCTATTGCCAAATCTTTACGGGAAAGCGCCGTCAGGTACTGCTCCCATAAATGATATACCTGTGCATCCGCTTGTCCCGATGCGAAAAGCTCCTCAGTCATGTGTACCAGGAAATAATAAACTTGCCACATAGGATACGTCCATTGCCACGTATCCGTCAGTGCTCGTCCATCGGCTTGCAACAAACGATAGCCTTCAATATCAGCTGCTACGGTACAACGTAAAAAAGCAGCCGGTACCAAGTAGCCAATATAATTGGCCTTGCGTCTTGCTTGTGGTGCGAATATAAAAACTCTGCCCGCTTCTTTGGTCCAAAGAGTAAGTTTTTTACCGGCGGTACCGGCATCCCGTGCAGCCAACACAAATCCTTCATAATTTTGCCAATTATTCGTGTTCGTCATCAACATCAGGCTCCTCGTTGAGCACGCGAGTCACCAAAAGGCGCACAATACGGAAACCGTTAACTTTAGTGACGCAAAAATCCCAACCGTCAATAACGATATGATCACCGTTGCGCGGAATACGTTCCAATAAGGCAAATACATATCCGCCGATTGTGTCCGCTTCCACTTCCGCAAAGTCAACATCTAATAATTTTTCTACATCTTCCAAAATAACATTGCCGTCAAATTCAAAGTGATCTTCATCCAGTTCGAGAATCGCAGCCAACGATTCGGGTTCATGTTCGTCCTGAATATCACCGACAAGCTCTTCGATAATATCCTCCAACCCAACCAATCCGACGGTCCCGCCAAATTCATCCACGACCGCCGCAAGATAAATACGCCGGGTACGCATCAATTGCAAGAGATCAAAGATCGGCATAACTTCCGGGATGATGAGAATTTCACTGATAATCTGCTTTAACTGCGGCTTACCGGTAATATACAACTCCATAAAGTTTTTGACGTGGATAAGGCCGATAATATGATCTTTATCACCGTCACACAAAGGATATCGTGTGTGGCGTGAAGTGCGAATCGCTTCCCGCATCGTCTCCAAACTGTCTTCATAATAAAGTACCGACATATCAGGACGCGGAATCATTACCTCACGAGCCAAACGGTCCACAAAAGTGAACGCATTTTTGATCAGTTCGCCTTCCCGCTCATCCAATTGGCCGCTCAAATGTCCCTCGTTAAAAAGCAGGCGGATTTCCGCTTCCGTGCGCGGCATTTCCACCTCATTTGTCAGCGTCAGATCGTGCGTATGCAAATACATGGTGGCTAAGCGTTCGCCCAGCCATATAATCGGGGCACATATTTGATGTAAAATACGCACGATTCCTGCCGTGCGTGGCAGCCATTTCAATGCATTCTGCAAAGCTACTGCTTTAGGAATTAAACCTGCGACAATCCAAAATAAAGTGACGGCAACCAAAAGCACAACCAAAGAAAGTATCCACTCACCCCAGAGCCACTGTATTGTCGGTGGTGTGAGCAGCATCCAACACTGATAAATGCTGTAATAGTAAAGCAGTGTCACAACCAGCAAAGCCCATTGAATAGTCCCTAAATACCGATTCGGTGAATCATAAAAGTTCGATATGCGTGACCATTTCGGTTCTTCCTCCTCCGCTGCAAGTTCTTGCACATATTCACGACGCAAACGGATAAAAGAATATTTCGCAATGACTAAAATAGTTGCCATCATCAAAAAAAGAACTGCCAATATCGACCAAAACGCTCCCCAAGGCGTGAGGAGATGAGCAATGAGCATATTATTATTCATACCCCAATTCTTTTAACATGCGGTCTTTATTACGCCAATCCGGCGCTACTTTTACCCACAAATCTAAGTAAACCGAGCCGTTCATTAATTTTTCAATATCCGCTCGGCTTTCCGCCCCGATAGCTCGCAAAAGCGCACCGTTTTTACCGATAATGATCCGTTTTTGTGAGTCGCGTTCCACATAAATAACCGCGCGTACATACCACTTACCGTTTTTCCTTTGCGCGATTTCTTCCATTTCCACACCGATTGCATGAGGCACTTCATCTCGCGTCATATGCAGAATTTTTTCCCGAATCAGTTCCGCCATAATATTGCGTTCCGGTCGATCGGTAACCATATCGTCCGGATAATATTGCGGTCCTTCAGGTAAATGATCACGGAGCACATCTAACAATGTGTCAACTTGATATCCGTCACGCGCCGAAATCGGTATAATTTCAGTAAAGTTAAATTTTTGTCGATAGTTGTCAATTAAAGGTAATAATTTTTCCGGTGTAATCTGATCCATTTTGTTAATCGCTAAATACACAGGAATCGTAAGCGTTTGTAACCGATCTAAAATATACTGCGTCCCCGGTCCGAAGCGCTCGTCAGCCGCCCCCATAAAGAGAACCGCATCCACCTCATTCAGTGCATCCAATGCCTCTTTACGCATTTTTTCACCCAATTTGTGACGCGGTTTATGAATCCCCGGCGTATCGACAAATACCATTTGAAAATCGGGTTGGGTATAAACTCCCATAATTTTATCGCGCGTAGTCTGCGCTTTATCCGAAACGATAGAAATCTTTTGCTGCAAAATACGGTTGAGCAAAGTGGATTTCCCAACATTGGGCCGTCCGATCAAGGCAATAAAACCAGAGCGAAATACACCATTCATTCCAATTGTTCCTTTCCAAAAGCATACGGTAACAAATCTTCTAAAGCAAACTCTTTAAACGCCTGTGATGTTCCCGTGATGAGACGCGGAATGCCAAATTCCGCCATTACCTGCCGACAGGCCCCGCACGGCATTAGATCCTGTTTTCGCGGACTAAAAAGCGCCAGCGTAACGAATGTCCGCTCCCCCTGCGAAACGGCAGCCATAATCGCATTACGCTCGGCGCATTGCGTCAATCCGTAAGAACTGTTTTCGACATTACAGCCGGTAAAAACTGTACCGGTTTTCGTCAGCAATGCAGCGCCGACGGGGAAGTGCGAATACGGCGCATAAGCGTTCTCCGCCGCCTCCTTTGCCGCCTGCAAAAGATCCTGATCACACGTCATGAATATCCTCCCGCGTAATACCGAGCGCATGCAAAACTTCCTCTTCTGCGACCCGCATTTCTTTTTTATCTTCCGGTTTCTCGTGGTCATAGCCCATAATATGCATCAGACCGTGAATCGCCAAGTACGCCAACTCTCTGGTTTCGCTGTGCCCATATTCCTGTGCCTGTGATAAAACCCGATCGACGGAAATGACGATGTCCCCCAATAACATTTCTTCGTCAGACGAATCTTCTTCTCCTTCATTCAAGGCAAACGAAAGCACGTCGGTGGGCCGATCAATGTTTCGATATTCGCGATTTAACATCCGCAGATACTCATCATCCCCCAACGTCACGCCGAGTTCCGCTTCCGGTGGGATCTCCTGACATTCGGCTCCTTTACTCAATGTGGTTTCGATAATCTTCGGCCATTCCGAGTATTTCCGTGCCAATTCTTCGTTTAAAAAATCAATGATGACTTTCAATTATTTGACATCCCCCTGTTTGGCATACGCATCAATAATTCGTGCCACCAAATCGTTACGAACAACATCGGCGGCAGTAAAATCCACACGCGCAATCCCGCGCAAATTCTCGACGATTGAGACTGCCTGCTCCAGACCGCTTTTTTGTCGAGACGGCAAATCGATCTGTGTCACGTCACCGTTAATGACCATTTTGGAATGATTGCCCAAACGCGTTAAAAACATTTTCATTTGTTCCGGTGTCGTATTTTGTGCTTCATCTAAGATTACGAAGCAATCTTCCAGCGTGCGACCGCGCATGTATGCCAAGGGAGCCACTTCAATCGCTCCTTTAGTTTGCAACTGCATATATACATCTCCACCGAATAAATCCCCCAAGGCATCATATAGAGGGCGCAGATAGGGATCCACTTTTTCATTCATGTCCCCCGGCAAAAAGCCGAGACTTTCACCCGCTTCTACTGCCGGACGCGTTAAAATGATTCGATTGACATTATGGTTGCGAAAATAAAATACCGCTAAGGCAACGGCAAGATAGGTTTTGCCGGTACCCGCCGGACCGATGCCGAATGTAATCGTATTGTTGCGAATGGCATCCACATACGCTTTTTGTCCGGCCGTACGCGGGCGAATAATTTTACCGCCGCGTGTCACCATTACAGTATCATCATGCAAGTCGCGCAGTTTATGCTCTTTCCCCTGGTCAATCATCTGCAGCACCGTTTCCAATTGCCTTTCCGAAATGGTGTTTCCCGATGACAACGTAGTCAAAACATCTTCGATAACGCGTTGTGCGGCCCCCAACGACTCCGGCTCACCGATCAATCGGATAATGCCGCCGCGATCTACCAGCTGCGCATCGTAATGTGCCGCAATTTTGGGTAAAATCCACGCGTTTCTTGCGACCAAAAGCTGTTTCTCATGGTCTGCTGTCAGAGTATATGCCGTAGAGCGAATAGGATATCATTCCTTTCCTGTCTGAATGATTACGAATTATGATGACGTTCTTATCTTTATTTATTATATATTAGTCCTTCGACAGCGTCCAGCGTTGCGCCTTTGACGATCAACAATGGTTGGGTATAATAAAGCAGGAGGAAATTATGAATATTGTCGCTTGTACCTCACCCTTGCAAACCGGAAGAATAGATAATAATCTGCAGTGGTTTCGATCGCATCATGATGAAATTATGTCACGGGAACCGGATCTGATTGTAATGGCGCAAAACAGCCTCACAGGATTTGTCTCAGACACCTTGTTGCGTGACACGGATTTTCAATCGAAACTTGACGCAGCACTTTGCGAACTTTCCACATTTTTTTCGGTGCCGGCAATCGGTAGTCAGGACCAATGGCTACACGGTCAACGCAAACACCGGACGTTGTATTTTGAAAACGGCAAGGCAACAGAGCTCGACTCCGCAACCATCTCGTGCGAACGCCAAACGTTGTATATTCGTGCTGATGAAAATGCCCCGTTTCCAAATGATTTACCGGTGATCGATCTTTTTAGCCGACCTGCAACGCTATCTTCGCCTGCGTATCATAACAGCATACGTATAGATGCATTGACGGTTGTGGATTGCGGCGGATATTTCGAACCGCATACCGGCTTTTTACATTGCGGCGAAACATGTCACGGCGGCTGGCAGCAGGGAATCTATACAGTTGCATTGACGACCAGCGGTTGGCGCACGAGTGCACCGCTCACATGTACATGGAAACAAATGAACCTCCTGCGCTGGCAGTTACAAACCATTTTACGGACGCTCTCTTTGCGTGACGTGGTTATCGGCCTTTCCGGCGGCATTGACTCCACGGTCAACGCTCTTCTCTACCAAAGCGTCGTGGGAAAAGACCATATATTGGGCGTTACTATGCCTTCCTCCTACACCTCTTCTGTGACTCGCTCGATTGCGAAACAACTTGCCAAAAATGCCGGCATTCCGTTGCTTACCGTGCCGATTAAAGAATCCGTTGAAGCGACACGAACACAGCTGAAAAAAATTGCAAAAGCGACAGGAGTTTCGCTTTCACTCGACGGCTTGCCGTATGAAAATTTGCAAGCGCGCGATCGCACTTCCCGTGTATTAGCTACGATTGCTTCCGCTCTCGGTGCCACCTTCACATGCAATGCCAATAAAACGGAAACCACCGTAGGTTACGGCACAATGTACGGTGATATAGCCGGTGCGTTAGCGGCTACCGCCGACCTTTGGAAACATGAAGTATATGAATTGGCCAAAGACTTGGATGACTTTATGGGTGGAGGTATCATTCCGCGAGAAGTCTTTACGGTCCCCCCCAGTGCAGAGCTTTCTTCTGCGCAGGATGTCACAAAAGGATTTGGCGATCCGCTGATTTATCCTTACCACGACTATCTCTTTGCCAGTTGGGTACAAGATACGCCGCTTTCGCTTGCAGAAATTCTTGAATGCTATGAAGAATGCACATTAACAAAACGTCTGGGCGCCACTGTAGAGGTCGGAACGCTTTTTGCCGACGCGGATGCGTTCGTCGCCGACTTGGAGCGCTGGTGGACACTCTACCGCGGCTTAAGCATTGCCAAACGTGTACAGGCACCGCCGATCCTTGCCGCCGGTCCATATCCGTTTGGAAAATATCTTGAAGCGCAAGGAGAACCGCGATATTCTGACCGGTATCTGGCAAAACGAAAAAAACTTTTGAAAAAATAAAAAGAGCCGATCGGCTCTTTTTTTATGCTTCGATTTTTTTCATTGCTTCATCCAACGTATGCCACGCGAGTACCGCACATTTTACACGCGCCGGTAACTGCGAAACATTTTCCAATACAATCGCCTCTTCCAGCGACTCCCGCTCTTCTTCATTCAACTCTTCCCGTTGGATCAAACAAATAAACCGCTCAATACATGCTTTTGCTTCTTTAACCGACTTCCCGCGCACCACATCGCAAAGCATGGAGGCAGACGCCTGACTGATCGCGCACCCTTGACCCTCATACGCAATATCTTCGACCATTCCGTCGGTAATGATCGCATTCATGGTTAAGTCATCACCGCAGTTCGGATTATGACCATGCTCCGTTACCGTTGCATCTGTTAACGGGCGATGATTGCGCGGGTCCTGATTATGTTCCAGAATTAAATCTGTGTACAATTGCTGGAGATTCATAGTTCCTTCTTCCTATTTAAATCCCATTTGTTTACGCACCAATGGCAATACTTCTAAAAACCGTGCCACTTCCGCTTCCGTATTATAGATATAGAAACTTGCTCGATTTGTCGCCGGTGCATGCAAATAAGCGCCTAGCGGCTGCGCACAATGATGCCCTGAACGAACCGCGATCCCGTAATGATCCAAAATCGTCGCCACATCATGCGGATGTACACCGTCAACTAAAAATGTAATTACGCCGTACTTTTCCGCAGGATTTGTCGTGCCGATAATCTTTACAAACGGCATCTCGGAAAGGCCTGTAAGCGCCATTTCCGTCAGCTTTTTCTCATGCGCAACAATCGCATCCCAACCGATCGCTTCCAAATACTTTATGGCAGCGGCCAGGGATACTGCACCTTCCACATTTTGTGTACCGGCTTCAAATTTAAAGGGTAAAGTATTGAATGTAGTGGTCTGTTCTTGCACGTATTCAATCATGTCGCCGCCCAAATTAAATGGTTCCATATCATCAAGCAGCGCTCGTTTTCCGTACAACACACCGATCCCCTGCGAAGCGAGCATCTTGTGACCGGAAAATACATAGAAATCACAATCCAAAGCCTGCACATCGACTGCAAAATGGGGCGCCGCCTGTGCTCCGTCTAAAACCACGACTGCTCCGACGGCATGGGCGCGCTGAATCATCTCTTGCACAGGCACGTGCATGCCCAACACATTGCTGGCATGACCGAACGCAACAATTTTTGTCGTTTCGTCAATTTTTGTAAAATCGGACGGATCAAAATGTCCGTCTTCCGTTAAATAAATATATTCCAGTGTCGCTCCGGTCACGCGTGCAACACGCTGCCATGTGACCAAGTTGGCATGGTGTTCGGCGATTGTGACGATGATTTTATCGCCAGTCTTGAGATGTGTCTCACCATAACTGCGGGCGATGAGATTCAGACTTTCCGTCGCATTACGCGTAAAAACAATCTCATCCGAACTTGCGGCATGGATGAAACGAGCCACCACTTCCCGTGCACCGTCATATGCGAGAGATGCGGTTTGCGCTAAACGATGCGCACCGCGATGTGGATTACCATGCCGCGAGAATACGTACTCCTCGACTGCCTCCATAACTTGCCGGGGGCGGTGGGTTGTCGCCGCATTATCAAAATAAATCAGCGGCTCCTCTCCCACTTTTGTTTGTAAAATAGGAAAATCCTTACGTATGTTTTCCAGATTCATCATATCGCTTCCATCTTTGTCTCTACTGCGGTAAGTACCGTTTCACGCAAATCATCGGCAATAATTTTATCAATGACAGGGCGCAACATCGCTTCTACCACTAAACGCTTCGCTTCTTCCTGTGAAAAGCCTCGGCTCATTAAGTAGTATAACCGTTCTTTATCCATTTGGCCGGCACTGGAGGCATGATTTCCCTGCACATCATCTTCCGTACATAAAAGCAAGGGCAAAGAGACATTTTTCGCCTGCGGACTCAAAAGCACGACATAATCTTCCTCGTTGCCAATCGCTCCCGATGATCCGTGCTTGAAGTCAATACAGCCGCGAAAAACTTTTTTTGCCGCATCTCGTAAGGCTCCATAAGTCGCTAAATGAGATTCGGTTTTCTTCCCGAAATGGTTACGATCATAATACAAGTCAAGATGCTGCTTTTCGTTGGCTACATAAACGCCTTCTTCGGAAAGCGTAGATGCTTCACCTAACAAATCCGCATCGCTGTGATAGATAATACGCTCCGCACCGAATTCGGCACCGATAAATGCCGCTTGAGATGCGGTGTTGAGCCGAGTGTAACGATGCTCAATCGCAGTCGTCAGAGGCACGCCTGTATGAACTTTAGTAATTTTTAATACGGCATTGTCACCGACGGAACTTAAAATGGCATAGTTCAATCGCCCTTCATTTTTGCTTTCATTGTCAATGACAATCTCCAACGCTAATTCGGCATTCGCCCGCACATCAATGATAACTGCACCCAACCAGTGATTTTGTGTTTCCGTAAATGTGAGGTTCAAACGCAGTTGTTGCTTGGTGCCTTCCGGTACGACAATTTTGAATTGCTGCGCTGCGTCACTCATCGTTTCCGCAAACGTTGCGGGGTCCGCACCGCGAAATTGGGGCCGTAAAAACGCAAGAGATGCCGTCGTCATCCCTGTAACGCATTCGACTTGTTCCGGCTGCGACCACACTGCCGTAAGTTGTGAGGCGTCTACATTATCCGCCACATCCAGTTCCGTGTAATTGGCTTTCGTCCAGCGATAGGTTGTCATCGGCAGCAAGTTAAATTGTTTTTTCATTTTTCCTCCTACCCGATGGAACCTTCGAATTCCAAACGTATCAAATTATTCATTTCCACCGCATATTCCAACGGCAATTCTTTAGAAATCGGCTCGGCAAAGCCGCGTACCAGCATGGCTTTCGCCTCGTCCTCCGAAAGGCCCCGACTCATCAGATAATAAATAGCTTCATCGCTGATGCGTCCAATCTTAGCCTCGTGTCCTAAATCAACATCGTCGTTTTCAATAGAGATATCCGGTACCGTATCGGAACGTGACTGGTCATCCAGCATCAGCGACTCACAGCTGACAGAAGATTTAGCCCCTTTAGCATTCGGTCCGATCCGCAAAAGGCCGCGATAAATCGCTGCACCGCCACTCTTAGATATCGATTTGCTATTGATGTTTGAAGTTGTATTTTTACCTAAATGAACGACTTTCGAACCTGTGTCTAATGTCTGTCCTTCCCCCGCAAATGTAATGCCGGTAAATTCGCAGACGGAGTTGTCTCCTTTTAAAATCGTCATCGGATACAGCATGGAAACATGCGAACCAAACGAGCCGCTAACCCATTCCATACGTGCGTCCTTACCGATCAACGCACGTTTTGTATTGAGGTTGTACATATTCTTCGACCAATTTTCAATCGTCGAATAGCGTAATTCCGCACCGTCAGCGACAAATAATTCGACACACCCGGCATGCAAATTCGCCACATTGTAGCGAGGCGCTGAACAGCCCTCAATAAAATGGCACTTCGCCCCCGGTTCCAAAATAATCAGCGTATGTTCAAACTGCCCGGCTCCCGGCGCATTCAAACGGAAGTAACTCTGTAAGGGAATCTTGACATCAACACCTGCCGGCACAAAAACATATGATCCGCCTGACCATACTGCGCCATGCAAAGCGGCAAATTTGTGATCGTTCGGCGGCACCAGCGTCATAAAGTGACGGCGCACGATATCTTCATGTTCTTTGAGTGCCGTCTCAAAATCCGTATAAATGACGCCCTGTTTCACCAGATCTTCCTGGATATTGTGGTACACCACCTCAGAGTCATATTGCGCCCCAACACCGGCAAGCGAAGTTTGCTCCGCACGCGGAATACCCAAACGATCAAATGTTTCCTTAATATCCTGCGGCACGTCATCCCAGCTTGCTTTCATATCGGTACGGGGACGCACATAGGTCACGATTTCTTCCATATTCAAGCCGGAAATATCCGGCGCCCACGGAGGTACATCCATCTGCTGATAAATCGCAAGTGAACGCAGACGAAAATCAAGCATCCACTGCGGCTCATCTTTTTTGGCAGAAATTTCACGTACTATGTCCGGCGTTAATCCCGAATCCGTCTTATAGTCATACGAAAAACTGTCGCGTACGTCGTAAACGCCACGTTCCATGTCGGCAACATATGTTTTTTTGCGTTTTTCTTCAGCCATCATGTCACCTGTTTCGCAAATGATCAAACCCCTGCGCTTCAATCGTATCGATGAGAGACGCATCGCCTTCGGTTACGAAATTTCCGTTCATCATTACATGTACTTTATCGGGGCTGATGTATTTTAACAATTGATTGTGATGTGTGATGATAATAAATGCGTGTTCAGGACTATGGTAGTCGGCAATTGCCTGGGAGACAATACGGACAGCATCCACATCGAGTCCCGAGTCCGTTTCATCTAAAATAGCCAATTTCGGTTCCAGCATCTTCATCTGTAAGATTTCACTTTTCTTGCGTTCTCCGCCTGAAAATCCGTCATTTACGTAACGATCGGCATAGGCGATATCCATATCCAGGGAACGCATTTCCTTGTGGAGCTTGCGCTTGAACGGAAATAATCGTTGCTGTTCACCGGAGACCGTTACTTTTGCCGTACGCAAAAAATTTTCTACCGTAATTCCGGGTACCGCAAGCGGCGACTGGAAAGAAAGAAAAATTCCCGCTTTAGCGCGTTCATCCACGCTATAGTCGGTAATATCTTTTCCCTCAAAATAAATTTTTCCTTGGGTAACTGTATAGGCGGGGTTCCCCATAATGGCGTGCATTAAAGTCGATTTACCGGCCCCGTTGGTTCCCATCACAACATGCACTTCACCGTGCTCAATGGTGAGATTGACGCCATGCAAAAGTTCTTTATCTTCGACTGCTACATGCAGGTCTTCAATGCGTAATAATTCAGACATAAATCCTCCTTGGAGTCGTGCCTTACTATATATAAATTTTTCAATATTCTATGTTTTAAGAGTAACGTATTTATGTAGCAAAGTCAATAAATCGGCTCTTCATGAAAAAACACCAATCGCGATTGGTGTTTTTAGCGTGGTAAATCGGGGTAGTCCAGTGTAGCGAAATAGTCGCGTAATGTTTCCGGTCGGCGAACTTGTTGCACTTGCCCATTTGATTTCAGCAACAATTCACGAGCGCGTAACTTGCCGTTGTAATTGAATCCCATTGCATACCCGTGTGCGCCGGTATCATGAAGGATAAGGATATCTCCCATCACGATTTCCGGAAGTGACCGCTGAACCGCGAACTTATCGTTATTCTCGCATAACGATCCAACCACATCATAGGTATGATCGCACGACACGTCATCCTTACCGAGAACGGTGAGATGATGATATGCACCGTACATTCCCGGACGCATCAGATCTGCCATCGAGGTATCTACTCCGATATAATTTCGATATGTATTTTTATAGTGGATGGCACTGGTGACAAGCCAACCGTACGGTCCGGTAATAGCACGACCGCATTCCAAAGCTAATGCAACATCTTGCAAGCCGCAAGGTGCTAATATTTCTCCATACAGTTTCCGGACACGATTACCATAATCCTGATAGTCGAGAGGCGTCTCATCCGGCCGATAGGCGATACCGATACCACCGCCTAAGTCGATAAAGTCAATTCGGATTCCTTCCGAATGACAAATTTCCGCCGCAAGAGTAAACATCATTTTCGCGGTCTGCGCCAACTCCTCAATGTCGAGAGTATTGGACACAATCATCGTATGCAGACCGATCCATTGAATATTTTGTTTTTTTGCCCATCGCACGGCAGCAAAAATCTGCTCCTTGGTCATACCGTACTTGGCTTCTTCCGGATGCCCAATAATATCATTTCCGTAACCGATTGCGCCGGGATTATATCGAAAACAAATTTTTTCCGGTAACCATTCTCGTTCTTTCAAATCCGGCAAGTGAGAAATATCATCGACATTAATGATGGTATTATCCTGATACGCTCGTTCGTATTCTGCCGGCGCGGTATTATTGGAAGAAAAAACAATTTCATCCTCCCGAAAACCCACCGCATGTGCAAGCACCAGTTCAGGAAGTGAACTGCAATCGGCACCGCAACCTTCTTCGTGCAATATTTCCATCAAGTACGGATTAGGATTTGCCTTAACCGCGTAATATTCCCGAAAATGAGGATGCCAGGAAAAAGCCGCTTGCAATTGGCGCACATTTTCCCGTATACCTTTTTCATCATAAAGATGAAAAGGCGTACCGTACTCTTGTACAAGTTCACGCAACGCCGCTTCACTGAGCGGAATCGATTTCTTCGTCATTGCGCTGCAGCAGCGCCTTCCAGGAAACGGGCATGAATCAAGGCAACCGCCTTTTCGGCATCACGCTCGTCTATCAGGCAGGAAATGCTGATTTCCGAAGTGCTGATAATTTGAATATTGATATTCCCGTCGGAAAACGCGCCGAACATATCCGCCGCAACCCCGGGCGTACCAAGCATACCCGCGCCGACCACCGACACTTTCGCGACATCCGTGGCATATAAAATGTCCTTAATACCATGATCGCGCTTAAACACTTCAAGAACTTCCTGTGCCTGCGGAAAATCACTTTCTGCAATCGTAAAAACAATATCCGTTTTGGAATCATCCGATTCGCGAATACTCTGTACAATCATGTCCACATCAATATTGGCTTTGGCCAGGTAGCTGAAAATCATATGCGCCACCCCCGGCCGATTATCCACGCCCATAACGGTCACTTTAGCTACATTGGTGTCATGCGCGACGCCACGAATAGCGGCTTGCTTTCCTTCCATCTTGTACTCCTCCTGAATCATCGTTCCATCTGTTTCCGTAAATGTTGAACGTACATGAATCGGTACACGATAACGGCTTCCCATTTCTACTGCCCGAGGCTGCATAACACCGGCGCCAAGTCGTGCCATCTCAAGCATCTCACCATACGTGATTTCCCGCATCTTGAATGCTTGTGGAACCACACGCGGATCTGCCGTATAAACGCCATCCACATCCGTAAAAATTTCACAGACATCCGCCTGCAGTGCACCGGCTAAAGCAACTGCCGTAGTATCACTGCCACCACGCCCCAATGTCACCATATCACCGTTATCCGCAAGACCTTGGAAGCCGGCAACAATCACAATATTACCTTCGTTAAGAGCCGTGAAAACACGTTCCGGATTAATGTCCAAGATGCGTCCTTTGCCGTAAGACCGACTGGTTTGAATTCCGGCCTGTTGTCCCGTAAAAGAAATCGCAGGCTGACCCAGCTCTATAAATGTCATCGCAAGTAAAGCGATGGAAACCTGTTCACCGGTGGTAAGCAGCATATCCAGCTCGCGGCCATATGCTTTATGCGTACATTGCTTCGCCAAGGCCATTAAATCGTCTGTCGAATCCCCCATTGCCGAGACGACAACGACGATTCTGTCTGTCGGTTGTTTCGCCGCCAAAATGCGCTCTGCAATGTGACGGATTTTTTCTGGCGTTGCTACGGAAGAACCGCCAAACTTTTTGACCTGTAACGTCATACTTTGCCTCCTCAAATATTTAAAAAATGCTTATTTAACATGGTAACATTAACACCTGTTTGTGTAAAGAACTTACCATATAAAAAAGAGCGGTTTAAACCGCTCTTTTTTATATGGATTTGCACAGTTATTAATTTTTTAAAATTCAATGCCCCGACGTGCGCGAACACCTTTCTCAAATGCATGCTTGATCGGTTTCATTTCAGTTACCGTATCGGCGACAGCAATGACTTCCGGACGCGCATTGCGCCCCGTCAAAACAATGTTCAATCGTTCCGGACGTTTTTTTATTAAATCGACAACATCTTCCACCTGCAACAGACCGAAATCCACCGCGTAATTAACTTCATCCAAAATAACCAGGTCCCATTGATCCGACATCACTTCATTTTTGACCGTCTCCCACGCAGCACGTGCTTTTTCCTGATGCTGTTGAAACTCTTTCTGACCGCCGTCTTTTTTATTATGACGTACGAAACCGTTTCCTAAAGGATGAACTTCCACATCCGGTGACAATCGTTCCAATGCACTGAGTTCGCCGTACTTCCAAGCGCCTTTGATAAATTGCAATATCAGCACCTTTTGGCCGTTTCCCACTGCTCGCAAAGCAAGTCCCAATGCGGCGGTAGTTTTGCCTTTACCGTTGCCGGTATTTACCAATACTAAGCCTTTATCCATTTTATCTCCCTTGCCGATAGTCATGACAAATAGTCAAGAAGCGTCGCGCCGCTTCCGGAGAGCCATCCCACGCCAAATGCAAGTACGATGCCAATACATTGTGTGAAACATACCCTTCCTTATGCGGTGTGACATTGCGACTACCGATCAATTCGTATGCCCATGGATACATTTCGTCGTTCTTCGGAAGTAACGTTGAGAAGTGAAACTCATGCCCGCGTAGAGTCGCTCCTTTTATCGCGATAATGCTGTCCTGTTGTGCGGTCGCCGTCACATAGCCGACGCGTTGCAGCTTCTTTTCCATTTGCGTCGTTGCAGGTACGATACCCGTCAACGGGTATCGGGTACCGGCAAAATCCGTCACGCTTTCGCAAAGGTACATCAACCCCCCGCATTCCGCGTAGATCGGCATACCAGCCTCAGCCGCTTGCTTCATTTTTATAAGCATCTCCCGGTTTTGGCTCAATGCATCCAAAAACATTTCCGGGAAACCGCCGCCCAAAATGATTCCGTCGATATTTGGCGGCAATTCTTTGTCAGTTAACGGGCTGAAATAAACTAATTCGGCCCCCAACCGCTCCAAATATTGCAAGCTGGTCGGATAATAAAAAGAAAATGCCGCGTCATGCGCTACGGCAATTCTTACCTTTATCGGTTCGTCAAGCTCCTGTCGCGATTCGATACTAAGATCCGGTGCTTGTTCAGCCGCGGCGCGCAAACGATCCAGATCAATGGATTCCTGCATGACCTTCGCCATCTGCTGAATCACAGAAGTCGGGTCGGTTTCCGTCACCGGTGTCAACCCCAAGTGCCGTTCCGGCGTTTGGAGCAAATCATTACGATGAATAATACCTAAGACCGGAATCCCCAGCTGTTCAATGCTTTCCCGAACCATTTCGGCATGTTTCGGTGAGCCGACACGATTAACGATTACGCCTGCCAACCGAACGTCCGGGTCATAATTTTTATACCCAAGCGCAATAGCACCGGCACTTTGTCCCATCGACTGCACATTAATAACCAATATGACCGGCGCCTGCAAGCGTTTCGCGATAGCAGCCGTACTACTGATACCGGCAGAGCCTCCATCGTATAGGCCCATGACTCCTTCAATGATCGAAAGTTCTGCGCCCTCACTTAACCGCGTAAAATTTTCCGACAGTTTTTCCTCCGGTACCAACCAAGTATCAAGGTTATATGAATCCCGCCCGGACGCCAGCGCATGAAAGCCGGGGTCAATGTAATCCGGCCCTACTTTAAATGGCTGAACAGCATGTCCGGACTGCGTCAATGCCGCGAGTAGTCCCGTTACGATCGTCGTTTTCCCTACGCCGCTATTCGTCCCGGCTATCACCAATCGTGGTCGGCGAAAGGTTGCCATTAGTGACTCCGCTTCGCTAAAATCGTCGATAAATAATTCAGCTTCGCATCTTCCGGCAAGGCACGCAAATCACGATATACGACCTCATCTGGCAGACCCGCACGCGAAATCATAATCGCATCATCGATCAAATTGTATTTTTCCATCAGTTTTTTAATTATCGGCCAAGTTTTATAAACTTTCATAATAACTAAACTGTCGCTGACCGCAATGACACGTTCCAATTTTTCTGCATCCGCAGTACCGGGTAAAATGGTAATAACGTCTTCCTGATCGCCGACCGTCCGTCCGATATGAGAAGCAATCGCCAAAAAAGCCGGGATGCCCGGAATGGTTTCGATGGGGTATTCCGTTTTCTTCAATGCTCTAAAAATGTACATATAGGTGCTATACAACATCGGATCACCGAGAGTTAAAAATGCTATATCTTTACCTTCAGCCAACAATCCGGAAATAATTTTACGATTTTCCTCCCAGGCTCTTTCCTGAACTGTCATGTCAGGAACCATCGGAAAAACGATAGGGATAACTTCCGTTGATTCTTTGATAAAAGGCTTAGCAATTTGGTAGGCAACCGAATCGGTTTTTTTCTCCGTTTTCGGAACGATAATCACGTCGACATGCTCCAGTGTCCGTACCGCTTTGACTGTTAGAAACTCTGAATCCCCGGGTCCCACACCAATCCCATATAATGTTCCTGTTTGCATACTAACCCCCACAAATTTTAAATAATAGAAGGAATCGCCGGTCGCCCGTGTGAGCGACCTCGATACCGTTCACTGATTGCATCATCCAAGTGCTGCATATATAGCTTAAGGATATCTTCGATTTGTCCCAAAGACTGCCAATCCTCTTCGACAATAAAACCGTATTCTGACAACTTTTGAACAACACTTTCTTCTTCTTTGCTGAATATGTCCACACTTACGTGTTCACCCGCATGGAAAAAGAGAGGTTTAACATGAATTTTACGAATTCCCGCAAAACGCATTTGCTTTGCCGCTTCGCGCCATTCGGGAAATCCCTCCAGCGTCCCTATCCAGACATTATCGTAGCCCAAATGATTCGCCTTGAGTTGCAACGCCGAATACACCGCCTGCGCAGGATGATTCGTCCCATGCGCTAATAGCAAAAGACCTTCCTGTGGTGCGGAGGGAATCGCATCCTTTAAACTATCCAAAAGCAATTGATAGTCATCCGGCCGTTCATCCCCCTGACCGATAAAATACAATAAGGGTCGACCGATCACCAAACGTCTAAAAACAAGGTCTGCTTTCCATTTGTACACAAGTTGCATGACTTTCGAGTATTCTGCCCCCGGAATAATGTGCAAGGGTTGATACGCTACCTCACGGTATCCTTCCGACGCCAAGTGGTAAAACATGGCACGCTCGCTGTAAAACTTTTCCCCTTCTTGCTTCGATATTCGGTCGATGACAATCCGACTGGTAAAGGCGATGTATACATCCCAATCCGGATATGCTTTTTGGGTCAAGCGCTGCATGTGTTTCAGTGTGCGTTTACGCTCTTCAGTTAGAGTGGTACCAAAACTCGTCAGCACAATCGCTTTATCATTCATCATGTTCCTCCCAAATATTCTGCTCTGTCATTTATTTTCATTGTGTTATTTCCCTGGTTATTTTCCGAGTTGGCAGCTCTGCTGGCTTAAAGTACATCATAATTAATGTCGTACTGACTTCCGGCATTAGACAGGCAGGATGGTTTTGACGCCGTGTAATGTGTATATTATCAATCCATATAATACCATTGTCATGCAAGCGATGCGAATTACAATTTCTTAGCGTGAATATTGTCTCAAATCAAAGTTTACACGCACACGAGATCGTGTTTCGACCGGGGATCCGTTAACCGTCCCGGGCGCAAAGCGCCATCGATATACTGCATCCACTGCTGCCTGATCCAACGCTGCATTTCCTGATGATTCGCCTACCCATGCGCTCGTTACGGATCCTTGCGCTCCAATTACCAATTCTACACCTACGGTGCCTTCAATATTGGCTCGACGGGCGGATTCCGGATACTTCGGATCGGGAGCGGAAAGTATGGATGGGCTTGTAGGCGGCGCAGTATTTGAGCCCACGCCGGATCCTGTACCCGATCCGGTGCCCGACCCGATGCCGGATCCTCTCCCGGAGCCGATACCACTACCCGTACCGCTACCTATGCCCGATCCGTGGCCGGTTCCCTGACCTGTGCCGGAACCGGATCGTGAACGTCGAACACGATGCTTTCGCACCGGCTTTGCCGGGGATTGCTCCGGTGTGGATGCGTAGGCATCATGAATTGGCGCTTCTACGTTTTCATCAATACTTTCTTCTGTGCTTTCCCAATCACTATATGCATCTGAATCATCCGGAAATGTCGACGCGTTCTGTGCGGCAATATCGGAACCGCCGCCACCACCGCCACCCGGGTCATAAATCTCGACTACCACGGGATCGAGAGATACGTGCTCCGGTGTTGGTGCAAAGTGAATCGCAACTCCGAATAAAGCAAAAACAATAGCATGCGCCAGAAGAGATCCTGTTATAGGCTTGCCCCAGCCCTCATTTTCACCATAATACATAACAACCTCAAGGTTGCGGCGCAGCCGGCGCCGGTTTCGCCCCATCGGTAGCGATACCGATGCGCGAAATGCCTGACAGCTTTACCTGATCCAAAACATACATAAAATTATTGTATTGCGATTCCGCATCCGCGCGCACCAAAATCGCCAGTTGTGGATTTCTGGCTTTTTCTACTTCAATGCGTCGCCGCAAGTCCTCTGCATGTATTGGTTCCTGTTCAAAGTAAATCGTACCGTCTTTTTTTATACTGATCGGCACGGTAGTTTCCATACTCACTTTAGCGGATTGTGTCTTGGGCAAGGACAAATCCACTGATTTTTGAACCACCATGGTAAGCATACTCATCATAAAAAACACAAGCAAGAAAAAGATGATATCAATCATCGGGATAATCATCAGCTTCGGTTGCTTGCTTACCCGCATTTCTCTAAGCTTCATTTGCCTCACCGTCCACATGGGCCAGGTAAACAGATGCTAAACGCTCCATATCGGAAACAAGATTATCCAAACGGTGTGCCAAATACGTATGCACAACCAGAGCCAAGATGGCCACCAACAACCCGGTTGCCGTTGCTACCAGTGCTTCCCCGACACCGGCAGTGACAGCAAAAGGCTGCCCTTCAGAAACGGATAAAATGCTGAACGAATTAATCATCCCGGTCACTGTGCCCAATAATCCCAATAGCGGAGACATTGTAACGATGACATCCAAATAATTTAAATAGTTGCGCAATAAAGATGCGCCATGGGCGGCGCTGCCTTCGACAACGGCAGTTTGGCTGGCGCCGGTATGAAGATGCCCTACTGCGTCACGAATCGCCATCGCCGGGAATCCTCCATCGTCATCCAAGAGCTGTTTCAAACCGCTGAGATCGTTTTGATGTAGCAGAACCGGAATTTCTTCAACTAATTTCGAGATGTCTGATTCTGCTTTTTGGTAGTAGCGAAATCGCTCAATCCCGATTGCGATGACTAAAATCGAACACAATAGCAAGGGATACATTACCAAGCCGCCTGCATTAAATAAATGAAGTGCTTCACTCATACTTTTCTCCTCCCTGTTCTCATTTTATGATGAGAATTCTCAAAGCATAAAACCATGAAGTTTATAATAAATCACAATATCAAAATACCATAGTTAACGATTGATGTAAATGCATTCCCATCATTTTCTGGCAATGAACCTGACCTATTGAGGATTTCGTGCAAGTATTGAATGGACTCTCCTCCATCTTTAAAACTCCGGTTCGTATGAATAAGATGCCCGTCGCCAACACAGCTCCCGGCTATTCAGCTCAATACATCTAAAAGTTCCACAAGTTCAGAATCGGTAGATTGTATTCCCTGCCACCACAAACTTTTTACAGTCCCTTGAGTCATTTGTAAATAAAAATGTGAAAAAGCAACATCGAAATAACTGTGTTGCTTTTTCACATCTTTAATGTTGGTAGTGATCTTGGACAATGCGTAATACTTTTTCATCCGATAAATCTTTGACGTGATAATAGGTCGCCCCCATGGAAGAGGCCAATTTCTTAGCGATCCCCATGCTGATGAAATCTGTTTCGGTATCGATCACCACCATGGCTGCTCCGGTACGACGTAACTTTTCTCCCAGTTCGATCGCCTCGTCCACCGGGTTACCGCCCGAGAGCGAAGAAGTTGCGCGGCCGTCAGTCACCAAGAGAAATACCGGTCGTACTTCCGGATCTTGAAATTTCAATTGTGCAAGCACGGCAAGCGACATTTCAAGGGCCGCCGCCAACGGTGTTTTACCGCCTGTAGGTAATTCCTTCAGAGCTTTTTGTGCCAAATCAATACTGCGCGTCACGGGCAATAGAAGTTCCGCCGTATTGCGCCGAAATGTTATCAGACCTATGCGATCACGCTTTTGATAGGCGTCTTGTAAAAGGCCGTAAATGGCTCCTTTTACCGCACCCATACGATGCTTTGCTCCCATAGACCCCGACGCATCCACACAAAACAAAAACACGGTTCCGGTGCGTTTTTCACGCACTTTCTGACGTAAGTCATCCTTTTCGAGGGCAATGGCCAAGCCGTGCTTTTCCCGTTGCTTTTGGTACGGCGCAGCAGCACGAATGGTCGCATCCAGCGCAAGGTCGGTGACTTCGTGAGCCATCGGCACGGCACGAATGTAGCGCCCCTGTTTTAAATCTGTCTTCGTTCGTTGCCGTTTTCCCGAACCTTTACGCTTAAAACGATCTACATTCATCGTTACTTGCAGCTGTAACGCCGAAAACGCTTTATTGATATCTTCCCAAGTTTCCGGCGGCAGCGGCATTTGTGGATTCGGTGGCATATCGGCTTCATGGGAGTCGTCATCATTTGTATCAAAGTCGTTATCTTCCGGCGAATTGGACGGAGGCGGCGGCAATTCTTGTGTATCATTTTGCGGCGGCAACTCCGCAGAATCATCAGGCTGATCCGGCGTTTGCGGCGGTTGTTGCTCCGGCTGTTCCTGCGGTGCATGTTCGGGTTGATGCATACGATGCGGCAACACAAAATATGCCGCTCGTTCCATGTCATCGGGAATTAGAAAATTGCGGCCGGCAAGAGCCGCTACCGCTTTCGTCGCTTCAAGTAAAATAATGTCCCCGCGATGACCGGCAAGCCACGCATTTTCACTATACACCGCCGCCAACTGCAGCATGGGCGCCGGCACCTCCATTTGCGGAATGATGGCTTGTGCCGTTATTACTTTTTTGCGCAACTTTTCGGTTTCTTCTGCATAGCGTTTTACAAAGGCGATGCGATCTTTTTCGTACGCTAAAACGCGACGAACAATCTCCTGTCGTTTGGCAGGATCGGTTTCCGCCTGCGCATTGACAAACATCCCAAACCGATCCAAAAGCGCATCGCTCAATGTTCCTTCTTCGGGGTTCATCGTGCCAATCAGCATAAAGTCGGTCGGGTGCGAGTAGGAAAGTCCTTCGCGTTCGATTTTGTTCTCCTGCGTTTCATGAACCTGCAAAATCGCTGCCAAAAGGTCACGCCGCAGAAGATTGATTTCATCGATGTATAAAATTTGTTGATCCGCTTTAGCAAGCAAACCGGGCAAAAATATGCGTTTACCATCGGCTAGCGTTTTTTCCAAGTCAATATGACCGAAGACACGATCTTCCGTTGCGGAAAGCGGTAATTCCACCAAAGCTTGCTCAGTTAGTGCCATTGCGGAACGCAGCAGTGTGCTTTTCGCTGTCGCCTTGGTTCCGGAAATCAGCAAGCCTCCGATTTTCGGATTGACCAAAGCCAGGAGAATAGCTTCTTTTACATCATCCTGACCGACCACGGCAACAAACGGATAGATATAAGGATAGCTCATGACGCTTGGCCGTTTAAAACCTGATCAATCACGGTAAAATCGATGCCGGTTTCTTCAAACGGTTTACGGCGCATACGGTGCGGCAAAACAAGTTCCGCCGCTGCCTTCAAATCCGCCAACGTCACTTCGCTGCGGCCATCAAAAGCGGCGATCGTCATTGCTGTTTTGAGCATTGTAATATCAGCTCGATGACCATCGACGTCCAACGCCACGGAAAGCTCTGCCGTTTTAGCCAGCGCTTCATCGGGAACTTGAACAGTAGGCAGGAGCACACGGGCACGGTGAATCTTTTTCTCCAATTGTTTTTGTTCTTCCGCGTATTCTTCCGCAAATTTTTCCGGATCCGCTTCATACGCCAGGCGACGTTTAATAACCTCTACACGTTGCTGCGCATCGTGTTCGCCAACAACTTCAACGGAAAGCCCGAAGCGATCCAATAGTTGCGGACGAATATCACCTTCTTCAGGGTTCATCGTACCGATTAAGACAAATTTAGCCGGGTGCGACATGGAAACGCCTTCGCGTTCTACGGTATTAACCCCCATTGCGGCGGCGTCCAGCAATACGTCAACAACATGATCATCCAGCAGATTGATTTCATCCACATACAAAATATTTCGATTAGCATCTGCCAAAATGCCCGGCTCAAATTTCTTTTTTCCTTGCGCAATGGCATGCTCCAAATCCAGTGTGCCAACGACACGATCTTCCGTCGCGTTGACCGGCAATTCAACCACTTTCATGCGTGTTTCATAGGTGGCAAGCGTTTCGCCCGCCGCCTGTCGTTCCATACAGTCACTGCAGAAAAGCCCAGGTTCCTCCGGATCACAACGGAACTGGCAATCTTTTACTGCATCAATCGGCGGCAACACATCGGCCAATGCACGAACTGCAGTAGATTTTGCCGTACCTTTTTCTCCTTTAATAAGAACTCCGCCGATCGCAGGGTTAATGGCATTTAAAAGCAACGCTTTTTTCATGCGTTCCTGACCTACAATAGCAGTAAATGGGTAATTTTGACGTTTCATACGACCACTCCTTTGTGAATAATATCTTTCTGCTCTCGATGAATAAATATTTTCTTTAATACACATTCCGCTTCCTGCGCTTGTTTGCTTTTGACCCAGCGAGCATAACACCCGCCACCGCAAACTTTCAAGTAATCGCATTCACGACATTGCTCGAGCATCTCTTCGAGACGTTCATGAACGGTTTGCAGACATTCGGTCTGAATTTCTTCTTTATAAGAGCCCAAGCGAAACTCCGGCTGGCCGGACAAGGAGGCACAGGCATAGCAGTCACCGCTCGGATCCACATATAATGCACGATTGATAAGGGCATAACAATGACCAAACGGAGCCAATTTTCCATCTATCAATAGGCGAATTCGTTCACTGTGGGAAAAGGTAATTTTTTTACCTGTTTTTCGATAAAACCAATCCGCTTTCTGAAGCACTTTGACCAAAGCAGCCTGCATTTCGTCGCCGGTAACGGTATCAGATACGCTCGCCCGCCCCTGCGGCCGTAAAATATCAAAGCCGATGCGAAATACATTCCCTGCATAATAGGCCATGGGGATTAACGAATCTAAATGCCGGATATTATGCCGACCCACTACACAGGTAATGCCTACGCCCAGACCGGCATCACGTAAAATGGATAGCCCGCGCATGATATGGTGTGCTGTACCTGTATCGTCAGGATAAATTCTAGCCGCATTATTACGTGTTACGTCCCCATCCAAGCTCACACCGATGCCAATTTTGTGCTTCGCAAAATATTCCGCGACGGCCGGCGTAATCAGGCTGGCATTTGTCTGGATTTGCCACTTAATATGGTAATTTTTTTCGGCGGCATACTCGACAGCGTAGCACAATCGGTCAAAAGCCAACAAAGGCTCCCCTCCGGTTAATTGTACAGTCACCACTTTTCCGTTAGCCGCGGCCATATCCAATCCCCAACGAATGGCGGCATGAGGCAATTTGACAAGTGCTTGATTCGCCGCATAACAGTAACGGCATTTAAAATTACAGGATCCGGTTAACGCCAGAATTACAAATTCCGGAGTCCAATAACACCACTTCCCCTTTTTCTTTTGCACGGAGGTCCTCATGCGCATCGCATACGCGCAGAATTGCGTCTGGCGGCGGCAAAACAAAAGAACCAACGAACTCTTTCAAAACTGCACTTCACTCCTCCGCAATTATTTGAGCCTCGTTATCATAATACGCTCTTTTTGTTCTCGACAAAATACATTTTAGCAAATCATCGTTCTTTGACGGCAATACATTATAATAAAATACCGTGCATTTCTGCATTTACCGAACCGGCTCCGGCCACTCCCGGAAAGCTAATGCGATTACTCCAAATATTCATACCGCAGACTCCGTCAGGCTGTCCAATTACACAGCAATCATCGTAAACCACCCGTCAGTCACTGCATAAATATCGTTTACAAAAACAAACGCCGCTATAATACCACCGCTCCGACCAAGTAGCGACAATCCCCGGATCTGCAACAGGTTTACGAATTCACTCATTCCAACACTGCGCCGGTCAATGATACCGTGTCGGCTCCCAAAACAGCTGCGCAGATATGTAATAGTCGAACATACCAGCACTACCGACTGTTCCTACGCAAAAAGCTCTCTGCCACTGCAGAGAGCTTTTATATTTCACGACAGCCTTATTACTTTCCTCCAAAGCAACCTATCTTGGAAGAAGAATTGAGTTTCGACAAATACATGTTTATAGGAACCGGCAACGCCCCTCAAACAAGCTCAACGGCTGTGCAATGATTTTTATTTAAAAAATGAGTGCATATGTAAATGCGGCAGCAATCAGGCCTGGCTGACTACTCGAATTTGCTGTGTACCAAAAGCATCGGCAATATCTTTACGAAACTTTCCTTCCAACATCGTCCGATTTATTTCTCGACGAGTAATTAAAAGCAATCGTTCCCCATCATAATTAATGCGCAGTAATGAATCGATGTATGTTTCAAAATCTTTCTTCCCCATTTTTGCTTGCAGTTCATTGAGAGCCTTTGCAATCGGCCCTTCCTGATACTCAGCGCGTTCCGTTACGGGTACAAAATGTACTTCATAAAGCGAGTCTGAATATCCTTTATCCGCAGTGGAACGTCGTTCGAGATCAATCGCCATATATTTCCCTCCTTATGCGCGCATTATAACATATTTACTTGCATAAAGAGATGTTTTCGATAAACTATTTCAATATATACCTAGTCGAGTATTGAGAATCCATATTTATATTTATAATATAATTATTCAAAAATGTTGACAACTGTTTTGGGAGAGATTATCATGATGTTAATTAAAGATTATGCGGTGCACTTAAAACTGGTACCCGGGGAACATCAGTTTTTGTAGGAGGTGAAGGTGCCTCCCCGCGAAAGTTTTGTTTTTAAATATCAATACAAAGGAGCCATTCAAATGAACAAACAATGGAAACGATTTATGGCGGCTACATTTTGTGCTGCGATTCTGACAGGATTCGGCAGTTTCGGCGTAAATGCAGCATATGAATTAAGCACTGAAGTAAGACAGCCGACCCCTGCCTTGCTTACTGCCACCGAAATTGGTGTAAAAGTGCGCGAAAACACAGCCATGCAGAATCTGCAAAACAAAGATGCGATTTTAATTACCAGCTTCGGTACTACTTTTAAAGATACTCGCGCCAAAACGATTGACGCCGTAGTAAATAAAATCAAGCAAGCTTTTCCACACAAAGAAGTGCGTGTCGCTTTCACGAGCCACATCATTATTGACCGCATCATGAAGATCGAAGGGATTCAATATTACACCCCTGAACAGGCCTTTGATAACTTGAAAAAAGACGGCTACAATCGCATTGCTATCGTTCCTTTCAATATTATCCCGGGGATCGAATATGATTACAGTGTAGAAGCGGCTAATCTCCAACAGAAACACTTCAAAAAAATCGCTGTAGCAACACCGGTTATGTACTACATGGGTCAGGAAGACCAGCCGGACCAAATCAATGATTTTCTAAATGCGCTTAAATATCAATTACCGCAACATATGCAGAAAAACGAAGCGGTACTTTTGATGGCACACGGTACCCCGCATCCGGGTAACGCGTTTTACTCCGTCATTCAGGACCGCCTAGAAATGATGGACATGAAAAACGCTTACGTTTATTCGGTAGAAGGCCGTCCTAACCTTGATGACGTGATTCCGCATCTTAAAGCCAATAAAATTCAAAAAGTAACCTTGATGCCGATCATGATGGTCGCCGGTGATCATGCCAATAACGACATGGCGGGTGACGAACCTGACAGCCACAAAATGATTTTGCAAAAAGAAGGTTTTAAAGTAAACACTTACATTCGCGGCTTGGGTGAAAATCCAAAAATCCAGGACTTGTTTGTAGAACGCGCCCGCGAAGCGGTACAAGCGTTAGACACGAAAGAAGCAAAGGTTCCTTACACGCCGATGCATTCCAAAAAGAGCTGAGTATGATATAATAAATGCGCCCTCATCGCAGGGCGCATTTATTATTGGAGGTAAATAATGAAATCAATGATTAAAGTTTTGACCTTATTCTGTTGCTTATTACTTTGTGTAGGCTGTAAATCTACATCGACAGATGCCACACAAAGCGGTACACAGACTTATCAATTTAAAGATCAATCTATCACTCTGCAAGAGCGTCCCAAACGAGTTGTTACACTTTCTGATTCTTTATTAAACATGTACTATGCCGTCGGTGGCACTGTTGTCGCGCGTCCGACTTCAAATAATGAGTTACCGGAGGCCGCACAAAATGTTCCTGAAATTGGGCACGTTTCCCATATCAATTCAGAAGCTTTGATTGCCAATAAACCGGACTTAGTGCTTGGACTTTCACAACAGCACAAAAAATTGGAATCCATTCTCGAAGCCAATCACGTTCCCTACCTGCTTCTCAACTACGAAGGAATCGATGACAATGCTCCGCTTTTAGAGTTTTTAGGAAGTGTGGCAGGAAACAAGGATAAGGCAAAATCAGTTATTAGGGATTATGAAAAAAGGATGCAGGAAGTAGTTGCCCTTGGTCATCAGCAAAAGCCGCTGCGTGTTGCTATCCTTCGTGCTACCGGTAAAGATGTGACCGCAGAGACACCTCTTTCTATTACCGCATCCATGACTAACAAACTCGGCATGCAAAATGTGCTTGCCGAAAAACCTCTTCCTGCAGATGCGAAAACAGTTCCTTACAGCTTGGAGGTACTTACGGCCGATAATCCTGATGTTATCTTTATTGTTACCATGGGCAAAATGGAGCAAATTACAGCCCGTATGGCAGAAGAAATGACCAGCAACCCCGCTTGGAATCAGTTGCAAGCGGTACAAAAAGGTAAGGTATTTTATTTGCCCAGCGAATTGTATCTTCTCAATCCCGGCATCAAAACCCCTGATGCAATGCGAAGCTTACTGGAAAAAGCATATCCCGAGTTGAAAAAATAATAATAAAAAAGAGTGCTCATTTATGAGCACTCTTTTTTATTGCACTGAAAAACGAGTTAAGCCGTCTACATAACAATAGGGACTTCCATCGCGATCAGCAATTTCCGCTTCTACTCCATACACATCTCGCATTAATTTTTCCGTCAAAACGGCTTGCGGTGCACCCCACGCATAAATTCCCCCCTGTCCCAATACAAGCAGACGGTGCGAATATTTGGCGGCATGATTGACATCATGCAATACCATGACTACCGTTACTTCATTGCTACGATTGATGCGTTGCAAAAGTTCCATGACTTCCAGCTGATGGCTCAAATCAAGATAGGTAGTCGGCTCATCCAGCATAATAATCTCCGGCTCCTGTGCCAACGCCATCGCGATTCGTGCTCGCTGGCGTTCACCGCCGGACAGTGACTGAATATTACGATCTTTCAAGTGCCATACACGAGTATTCTGCAGCGCTTCCTGCACAATTTTACGATCATAATCACTTTGCGGCTTCCACCACGCCTGATATGGATAGCGTCCACACCCAACCCATTCTTCCACCGTCATATCGCCCGGCGGCGTAGCTGACTGCGGCAAAAAAGCGACTTTACGTGCGAGCTCCGCCGGGCTGAATTCTTCCAGCGCTTGTTCCGAATAGGCGACATTTCCCTGGTCACGCTTCTGAATACCAAGCATAGCACGTAACAATGTAGACTTCCCACAACCATTCGCGCCGAGAATCGTCAAAATCTCGCCGCGCTCCACTGTGTAGCTGATATCGCGAATGACGTTGTGGCCGCCAAAGGACACCGCCACATTATCTACTTTAATAATACTCATTCGCCCCTCCTCAGCAAGTATAAAAAGAAAGGCGCTCCGAGAAATGCCATAATAATTCCTACCGGTACTTCAATCGGTGCAAAGGCGACACGCCCCAACGTATCAGAAAGTACCATCACAGCAGCACCGCCGAGTACCGATCCCGGCAATAGAAAACGATGATCGCTGCCGATTAAAAGGCGTACCATATGTGGTACTACCAAGCCGACAAAACCGATCAATCCGGAGATACTGACAGCGGCAGCGGCAAGCAAAGCGGCTACACCTGTCATAAAAAAGCGTACGCGTTCGACGCGCATACCAAGTGAACGCGCGGTTTCATCACCCAAACTTAAAATATTCAGCTGTTTTGCCCCCGCAAGTGCAATGAGAATACCGAGGATCGTATACGGTACAAGTAGTTCCACTTGCGGCCAGCTGCGAGCGGATAAACCGCCGACCATCCACAACAACGCGCCTTGGACTCGGTCACCGTAAAAAATCAGCAATGCTGAAATACCGCTGCCCAAAAAAGCATTGACGGCAACACCGGCTAAAATAATCCGCAACGGACGAATCCCGTTTTTCCAGGCTAACGCATAAACAAACAAAGCCGATCCCATAGCGCCAAAAAAGGCAATGGGCGTGACAAGATATGTAAGATGCGGAAACAACACCAGCATAACGACACCGGCCAAACCTGCACCGCTCGACACCCCGACAATACCCGGATCGGCAAGCGGATTTTTCATAACGGCTTGCAAAATAGCGCCGGCTACTGCCAAATTGGCTCCGACTAATGCCCCAACCAAATTCCGCGGAAAACGGATATTCCAAATAATGGGTCCCGATGTGCCGCTGCGATCTCCTCCCAAGATTTCCAAAATGCGGGAAAGATCAATCGGCGTTGCGCCAAAAGCAAGGCTTCCGATCAGCGCCGCTACCAAGATCACAGCCAATGTTATCAGCACAATCCATCGCCACATGAAACGTTCTCCACGTTTATCGGTAGCGTCTGCAGCTTTTACATTCATCATAAGAATTATTTATTCGGTTCAATGTACAGCATTTGCGTGCGCTGTACCAATAAATACAATAACGCATTAATCACGGAGGCAGCAATCGGGCTTCCACCTTTATTCCCGCGAACGGTCACAAAAGGAACCGGCGCCTGCTCCACCAAAGCTTCTTTCGACTCCGCGGCGCCGACAAAACCCACCGGAATACCGACGATCAGTGCCGGACGAATATTTTCTTCCGAGCATAAACGCAATACTTCATACAATGCAGTCGGCGCATTGCCGATCGCGACAATATTTCCATCCAATCGCTTTCCGTACGCGCGCATTGCTGCAATCGAACGAGTAATCCCTTCCGCTTTAGCCGCTTCAGCGATCTCCGGTGCGGAAACCTGGCAAAACACTTCGCCCCCCAGCTGCGCAAGTGCTTTTTTATTTATACCTGTGCGGACCATTTCAACATCACAGTAAATATCCGCACCATTTTTCAAAGCGTTGAGACCTGCGGCAACGGCATCCTGACTCGTAGTGACCAGTTTGGAATATTCCACATCCCCCGAAGCATGAATGGTTCGTGAGTAGACCGCAATCTCCTCTTCACTCAAATCCATACCTTCTAAATAGGGACGAATAATTTTCATGCTTTTATCTTCAATTTCCTTCGGCTGTTTTACGTACTCCATCATAATTCCTCCCATGCCTTAATAACGTCTTTAACCGATGTCAAAACAGGATATTCAGACCGGTTGATCGGCCGATCGATGACCACAATGGCCGCTCCTGTCTCCATCGCAGCCGTGAGTTTGGTATCGGTACCGCCAACGAGCCCACTATTTTTCATTACAATGACATCTGCTTGCGTATCAGTAAACATCGCTCGATTCATGGCCAATGAAAACGGCCCTTGTATCGCCACGATATACTTGGGCGTTAAGCCCAGGTCTTTACATTGTGCAACAACTTCCGGCGTAGGCAAAACACGAACCCATATTTCTTTGCCGGAAAGTGCTTTTGACTGCATAAAAACAGGCAATGTTTTAGAACCGGTCGTCAGATAAATGCGTTTTCCAAGCGATGCAGCAAGCTCAGCCGCTTCATATTCATCTTTCGCATGATACAAACGAGCGTAATCAGGGAGCGGTACTTCAGGGCGCTCATATCGCAAATACCGAATGTTTGTAGCTTTGGCTGCTGCCTGCGCCATTTGCGAAACAATCGCCGCATACGGATGACTGGCATCTACTATGCAGTCAATTTGATATGTACCTACCAACTCTTCCATTTGGCTTTGGGTGAGTCGCCCTACCAACACCTGATCAACTCCCGGCGCAGCGAGCAATTTCCCATATTGACTGATCACCGTTGCAATGACCTTTTCACCGCTGTAGCGTTTTAATTCTGCCGCCAATTCACGTCCGTCTTGCGTACCGGCAATAACCCAAATCATAATTCGTAGCCGCGCGGCGTAATCATTCGACCGTTTTTAACACATGTACGGCTATTACCGATGATAACTGTCGACTGCATATCCACATCTTGCGCGGCCAATTCAGCTAATGTTGTAATCGTATATGACATCCCTGCTCGTCCCGCTTTGCGAACGATACCGGCCGGCGTTTGCGGATCTTTAATATTCAATAAAATATCACAAATTTCATCTAAATGCTTCGCACGGCCACGACTGCGAGGATTGTACAAGACAATCACAAAATCCCCTTCGCCCGCTAAACGTGCACGTTTTTTGATTAAATCCCACGGTGTCAAAAGATCACTCAAACTGATCACCGCATAGTCGTGCATTAGCGGTGCCCCTAAAATCGCACCTGCCGTATTACCGGCGGTGAGTCCCGGAATAATTTCACAATCCGGATGTGCTTGTGCGGGGAGTTTGTCTATTAATTCCAAAACAAGTCCTGCCATACCGTATACGCCGGGATCTCCGGAAGAAACGACAACAACACGCTTTCCCTGACTGGCAAGTTCGACCGCGCGTTGGCAACGATCAACTTCTTGCTTCATGCCGGTGCCGACTTGTTCTTTATCCGAAATCAGATCGTCAATCAGCTTCATATACGTATGGTATCCAACAACGATTTCCGCATCGCGAATCGCATCATGGGCGCGCGGCGTCAATTCTGCGGCGTGTCCCGGCCCGATTCCCACGACAGCGATGTAGCCTCGGCAATTGCCACCGTCGTTCGTTGAAATTTTGTTTTCGGTAAAAGCAGCTGTGACCTTTTGGTCTTCAGAATGGCTGCTGTTTCGCATACATTTCCCACTCCAATCGTATTCTTTACAAAGGAAGATTCCTCTAAATGATATTGTTCCGCCACTTTGAGTAGTGCTTCCGGCGGATAAAATGCAATCGGCCGCCGATACTGTTCCGCCAATACAAGCAAACCGGCTTCATGTTCTTTCACGGTTGTCGAAACAATCCCTGCAAGCGCTAACGGACTGCGTCCAATTTGCGCGCACGCTTGGCATAGTGCGTCGGCAAGTATCTCTTGCGGAGTATCTTTTCGGCACCCCATACCGACCACCAACGTCGGCGGTCGCAAATACAGATGCGACAACGCGGGCCTTACATCGGTCCGATCGGTAATGACGACAGCTCCTACTGCCGCAGTTTGTGCAAGCTCTGCCAGCGGTTTTGCCGCAACGCCAAATGACGTCAGAATATTTTTTATCTCTGCTACCAGCGGCATTCTCTCATCGACGAAGTAGTCTACCGTTTCCCCGCGAGCAATCGCTCCATTGATCGTTTTCAAGGCGGAAATCGGCTCCACACGGGCTTGTAAATGACGAGCTATCGCATCCGGCGCAACTTTTCCGTGCACATCGGTAGCTGTGGTAATCACCGGTGTAGCGCCTATTATTTCTGCCACTTCGCGCGCATAGTCATTGGCGCCGCCCAAATGTCCGGAAAGAACCGAAATAACAAATGTTCCCAATTCATCCACACCAAGAATCGCAGGATCTACGGTTTTGTGCTGCACGTGCGGCGCAATCGCGCGGACCGTGATCCCTAATGCCATGATGTAGATAATTAAGTCATAACGCGTAAAAATATCCGTTGTGAGCGCCATAACGCGAGTAAAGTATTTCGCCTCGGCACCGCTTGCGTACTCTTTTTTTTCATAGAGATCGACATCTGCCTGCAACGATGCGCCTATCATTCTTGCAAGGTCGGCACCGACTTGAGAAACGGATATGATCGCACACTTCATGACTTCGGCACGTCCTCTTTCGCGTCACGGAACATATGACTGAACGATCTGTCATAAAGTTTTGATAAATGGTAGTCACTTTGCAGCACTCGCCCGACAATAATCATCGCCTGGCGGATAACGCCGGCCTTGCGGACCTGATCGGCGATCGTTGCTAGGGTCCCACGCAAAATCTTTTGATCCGGCCAGGAGGCTCGAATCACTATCGCCACCGGTGTATCTTCGCTGTACCCGCCTTCGATAAGATGCTCGACAACGTTATCCATCATTTGTACGGAAAGGAAAATGCACATCGTTGCCTGATGCTGCGCCAAGTACGAAAGGCGCTCCTTCTCCGGCATCGGCGTACGTCCTTCCAGACGAGTGATGATCACTGTTTGCGACACATTCGGCAACGTATACTCCTGCTTTAACGCCGCCGCGCTGGCCAAAAAAGAACTTACGCCGGGAATCACTTCGTATTCAATTCCCAGCGGTTTCAATGCATCCATTTGCTCTTGAACCGCACCGTAAATGGCAGGATCTCCTGTATGCACGCGCGCCACAATTTTACCCTCCGCGCAAGCTTTTTTTGTGACATCAAGAACTTCGTCCAAGTTCATCTGCGCGCTGTTATAAATCGTTGCGTCTTCTTTACAGTAGGTAAGAATTTCAGGATTCACCAACGAGCCTGCATAGATAACAACATCCGCCACGCTGATAAGCCGCTGACCTTTCATGGTAATCAGTTCCGGATCACCGGGGCCTGCCCCAATAAAATAAACTTGCGTCATACTTCCTCCTTCGTCAGTTGCGCCTGCACAATTAAAATTGGGCTGAGCGGTTGGTAAAGATGGTACGGCCCCGCCTTACGCAACCGATTAATCTGTACTTGTATGGCATTGTATTGCCACTTTTTTTCTTTGCAAATGGCAAGCAACTGCGCTGTCGTTTCTGCGGTCACCGCCGTGGCCACAACTCTCCCCCCCGCAATCAGTAGCTCCTCCAACCGGGAAAAAATGGCTGACAATTGTCCGCCCGAGCCTCCAATAATAGCGACATCAATCGGCGGAAGATCACGCAAAGCATCCGGCGCTTTCCCGTGAATCACTTCGAGGTTCGTGCAACCAAACTGTTCCGCATTACGGCGAATCAGTTCGATACCCTCGGGATTTCGTTCAATCGCATAAACTTTCCCCCTTGTTGCAGCAAGCGCCGCCTCTATGCTGATCGAACCCGTTCCCGCACCGATATCGACGACAGTATCTTCCGGCTGAATCCCCGCCTTGACCATAACCAACGCGCGAATCTCCGCTTTCGTCATCGGTACATCACCGCGAATAAATTTCTCATCCGCAAGACCAAATACTGAACTCATCCTTGTACCACCACCACCGCTTCCGTAAAATCAGGCCATTCCGCCCCTTCTTCAAGCGTTCCTTCCTGTTTTCGTTCGTCTTCATAGCTGATCCGCTCCAGCATCGCCACATGCGCTTCCTTAGGCCAGCCGGCAGACATCAACACTCGGCAAATAAAAGCACCGGATTGCTTCCGCTCTGTTAAAAACGCCACTTTTCGTCCCGGTTCATACACCAATTCAGCATCACTCGGTGTGCGACCGTGAAAACTCAACCAATCGGCATCCTGCCACGTTTCCGCCAAGCGTGCAAATGCGACCTGCACACTGGAAAGGCCCGGTATAACCTCAATCGCAACGTCCGGAAACGTTCGCTTCAGCCAGCCTAAAAGGCTGTAGTAGCCGGGATCGCCACTGACTAAAACTGCGACGTGAAGATGTTCTGAAAGTCGTTCCAATTCGGCTTGCAAATCGCCAAGTTTTCCCGTAATGGGAATTTTCTGTTGCCATTCTGAGGCCAGGGTGTCCAATGCTCGGCGACCGCCCACTACGACATCGGCAGTAGCGATCTCTTTTTGTGCAGCCGGAATCATATACTCCGGAGATCCCGGACCGATGCCGACCACTACGAGTTTCGTAACCACGGTTGAGCCTCCATAAATTCCTTGGCGAAACTGCTTTGCGCCAAAATTTCACCCTGCATTGTCACAAATATCACGCCTACTTTGGCTTCTTCATGCACAAAACGTTGGGCTCGCACCTGCGCACGTTCAGCAAGTTGAGGATAAATGACCTCGAGATCGTTAGCCTGAATAATTTCTGCCGCTCCGTCAGTCGTCGAGCAGGCAAGAATTTCTTTTACCGTTGCTGCATCCGCACCATTTAAAGCGGCATACGCTGCAAGTGTTTCCATGCGTCCGTCACTCATACGGTTATGCGTATGAAAACTTCCTGACGCAACTTTGATCAATTTTCCCAAATGACCGATCAAAATAATCTCTCGAATATCTCTATCCACGGCTTCTTCCAGCATAAAGCCGATAAAGTTGCTGGTTTCAACGAGGTCGGTAACCGGTAAATCATAAATTTTACGAGCGGCATCATGGCCAATCCGGCCGGGCGTCATTACGCACCAATGCTGATGTGCGGCACGCAAAACGGCAAATTGAGGAATCAATGACTTTTTATAGGCTTCTTCACTCATCGGCTTAACGATCCCAGACGTGCCAATAATAGAAATGCCGCCCATGACTCCTAAAACAGGATTCAACGTTTTCTTTGCCAACGCTTCACCGGCAGGTACGGAAACAGTCACTTTCCAGCCGGTACCTTCATCCGCCAACTCTTCATAAACCCGTTTCATCATCCAGCGCGGTCCCGGATTTATCGCGGCATCTCCCACTTTTATTTGCAACCCCGGTCGTGTCACCGTCCCTACACCCACACCCGCGATAAAAACAATCCCGGGTGTGGGTGTTACTTCAAGGGAAACGACAATCGGTGTGCCGTGCGTGACATCCATGTCGTCACCCGCATCTTTGATGACGGTTGCCGAACCGATCCCCTCATTCACTTCACTTTTCTCAATCGGCAACGTCAACGCTCGATGCTGGGGCGACTCCACTGTAACAAACTTCGGAAATTCCCCACGCAGTGCCAATGCCGCCGCTTTTAAAGCAGCCGTGGCACTGGTGCCGGTAGTGAATCCTTCCCGCAATTCTTTTTTTGCCATCATGCTCAACGATAATTGACAAACTGTAAGTCGACAGGAAAATCTGTTGTCTTCAATGCGGCAATTGCCTCTTGTAAAGCGTCCTTATCTTTTCCCGTAACGCGAACCTGATCCGCCATAATTTGAGTATTCACTTTAAGCTTCCTATCCTTGATCAGCTTGGTAACTTTCTTCGCGTTATCTTGATCCAGTCCTTGTTTTAATTTCCACTCCTGACGAACTGTGCCACCTGATGCCGGAACAATTTTCCCTTCATCAAGATTTTTCATACTTACGCCACGCTTCACAAGCTTACCGCGTAACACCTCCTGTACAGCGCCCAATTTATACTCATCATCACTTACCAAAGTAATGGTGTCATCGGCAAATGTAAGTTCGCTTTTACTGTTACGAAAATCGTAACGCGTGGTAATTTCTTTGCGTGCTTGTTGCACTGCATTTGTCACTTCTTGCAAATCAACGGTTGAGACAACATCAAACGAATATTCTTTTGCCATTTCGTTCCTCCTTCAGACCATAGATACATTTATTGTAGCATATACGAAAGGCTTTTCCGCTGGGAGTAAATGCATAAAAAAAGGCCTCACAAATGTGAGGTCTTTTTAAGTGATTAATGTTTTTGTAAGAAGTCCGGAACGGCAATACCGCCGCGCGCATTCGCTGCGTAATCCTGTTTTTTCTTTACATCTTCAAAGCCGGTTGCAATGACGGTAATCCGTACTTCGTCACCCATCTCCGAATTAATGGACGTACCCCAAATAATATTCGCATCCGGGTCGGCCGCGTCCGAAATGATTTGTGCCGCTTCGTTGATTTCGAGCAAACCCAAATCATCGCTGCCCGTAACACTGATAATAATACCTTTGGCACCATCAATAGTGCGTTCCAAAAGCGGGCTCGAAATGGCCGCTTTTGCCGCATCTACCGCACGGTTTTCACCACTGGCAGTGCCGATGCCCATTAAGGCTTCGCCTTGATCGGTCATAATCGTTTTAACATCGGCAAAGTCAAGATTAATAACGCCCGGTACAGTGATCAGGTCGGAGATCCCTTGTACGCCTTGGCGCAACACATCGTCCGCCATACGGAATGCATCCTGGATGCTGACTTTTTTATCTACGGCTTGCAACAGACGTTCATTCGGCACAATGATGATGGTATCTACTTTTTCTTTCAAATATTCAATACCGGAATTGGCATTGCGCATACGTACGGTACCTTCAAATATAAACGGTTTAGTAACTACGGCAACGGTTAATGCTCCCATTTCTTTCGCGCATTCTGCTACGATCGGTGCACCGCCTGTGCCCGTACCGCCGCCCATACCGGCCGTTACGAAAACCATGTCGGCACCTTGCAGCGCTTTCATGATTTCTTCTTTGCTTTCTTCCGCCGCCGCTTCGCCGATTTCAGGTTTCGCGCCGGCGCCAAGACCTTTGGTCAGCTTCTCGCCTAATTGTAATTTCTTTTCTGCTTTTGACGTATCCAAAATTTGGACTTCAGTGTTGGCCGCAAGAAAATCAACACCTTGCACATTGGCCTCGATCATTCGATTTACTGCGTTGTTACCAGCGCCGCCTACACCGATCACTTTAATATTCGCCAAGTCACCCATCTGACTTCCTCCTTCTGTTTGCCGTATGTTTATTATTCTTTGTGTTTCACTTATTATGAATTATTTTACACTATTTAAGCGGAAAACGCTACTTATCTGACGCCGGTTTTTCTTTCATCCAGCCAAATTCTCCGAATGGCCGCCGTGTTATCAAAAATACGCAAGCCGAAACTCAACAGCGCCACGTAATAAATGTCAATGCCCAATCGACTACCGATAAAAACAAATAGCATTGCCACTAATGCGTTAACGAAAAAACCGCTGAAAAAAATCGTGTGATCGTATTTCCCTTCCATATGTGAACGCAAGCCGCCGAACACGCTGTCCAAGCAAGCCATAATCGCTACCGAAAGGAATGGAGCATAGGAAATGGAGATCGCCCAGGGAAACCACATTCCCATCACAATTCCGAGGAACAGGCCGCACAACATTAAAGCTACAATCATTTTGGCACCCCCGGTATTGCTTTTGCATATTCTTGCTTACTCGGTCCTGTATACGGATTGATTTGCAGATTACTGCGGGTCTCAATGGACACATTGATTCCCCAATACTTCAAAGTATCGACCACTCCTCCTCGAAATTCAAGTGCGGATCGCAATAATTTCGGATCTCCAATGGCCTTGACTTGGAACGGTGTGCTGAACATTTTACCATTCACAATAACTGTGGGACCGGCACAACGAATTTCACTCGTGCCGATCAAACGTTGCTCATTTACCGCAATGGCTTCGGCGCCGGCTGCGCGTAATTCGTTGATAACTTTCAAAATATCTTCATCATGCACGACATAAAGATTTTGGTTTTCACCCATTTTAAGCGGCTGCTTGCTGTCTTCAATCGTGACCACTACACCCGATCCTTCCACCGCAGTCAGACCGGCTCTGAATTTTAATTCATTTCTTTCCTGCGTAGCGTCCGATGTCAAGTTTTCCGCCTGCAATGCTTGCAATTCCTTCGCCAAATCCTTCTTTTCCTGTTCGACCTGCATCAGTTGCTGATACAAGTCTTCCGCACGCATATTCATTGTCGTCGCCTGCATTTCTTTGTTGCTTTTATACTGCAATGACAGCATCATCCCTAAAATAATGCTGACCGCAAGCAACGCAGCCGTTTTTGATTTCATTGCCGCCTCATTTCAATTTGATATAGGGCGCGCCTACATTGGCGTCCACGTAATCGACTGCCAAGTTTCGCAATCGAATATCTTTCAACATATTTTCGGATAAAGGTGCCTGCTCAGCTGCATTTTCTACTGCGCCCAAATGAATCGGTATGTCATCACGCGTATACGCAATTAATTGTGCCGCGTCGCCGATATTAATTTCCGAAATTTGTTCGCCGCCTTTACGCGAAAGATACGATAAATACCCTAATGCTTTTCGTAAAGCATCGTCGGTAACCGTATCACCTAACAAGACATTACCTAGTTTTTTGCCCGTAATAAAAGGAACATCCGTCTGTGTAATAGTTGGTCCTTCGGCAATAACTAAACCGGTTTTATCAAAAACTGCAAAACCAAATTCCGTCGCAACGACGGCAATCGGACGTCGCTCTTCAATCTGAATCCGAATGGTTGCGGGAAACTCCCGATCCACTTTAGCTGCGGCGATTCGCAAATCACCATTCAACCGACGGGAAATGTCGGCCGTCGCGAGTTGTACGACGTTGATAGGACGTCCGATTCTCGCGACACGAAAAACCTCATCACGTGAAAGAGCTTGCAACCCCTCTACTTCAACACTGCCAAACGAAATCGGTGCCAGCGCCAACAGCAACAAAAAGCCGACAATGAGACCGGCCGCCCAAGCATATGTTCCGCGTTTTTTATAAAAAGGCTTTTCTTTCCGCAGTTGCGACTTTAGTCTTTTGCGCCGACGTCTGCGCGGCAATTCCGTCGGTTCTCCTACATCATTTCGTTGTGGCGGAACAACAGGTGTTTCCTCACCGCGTTGCCGGCGACGAAATGTTTCAAAATCAATATGCTGTACCATCGGATTACAGTTTTTTGCACCCGGCGGTGCTTAAAATGGCTTCGCAAAGCTCCAAAAAGTCCATCCCTACAGCGTTAGCCGCCTTCGGCACTAGGCTGGTGACCGTCATACCGGGTACAGTGTTCACTTCCAAAATAAACGGATTTCCTTTGTCATCTGTCATAAAATCGACACGCGCGACACCTTCACAGTTCATCAGCCGATACGTCTGTCGTGCCAGTTCTTGTAATTGGTCTTTCAGCCGATCGTCAATCGGCGCCGGTACTAAATAATCCGTCGCCCCCGCCGTATACTTCGATGCATAATCATATACCCCTGAATGCGGTACGATTTGAATGACCGGTAACGCTTCTCCGTTGAGAACAGAAGCGGTAAACTCATCGCCAAACAAATATTCTTCTACGACAATCCACGGATCATACTTAAACGCCTCTTGCACCGCACACGCAACTTCGCTTGCCTCGTGAATCACGCTGACCCCGATCGTTGAACCTTGATTAGCGGCTTTAATCACGACCGGCAAAGCAAAACGTTCCAAAATATCCGCTACAATCATTTCCATTTCTTCTTCCTGGCGGTAAATGGAAAAAGGTGCCGTCGGCAAATCCGACTGGACAAAAAGTCGTTTACTGATAACTTTATCCATTGTTAAAGCACTGGCCAAAGGCCCCGATCCGGTGTAGGGAATGCCGAGCATTTCCAAAACGTTTTGAATGGCTCCATCTTCCCCGTACTTTCCATGTAACGCATTGAAAACGACTTGCGGTTGCGCTTTTTGCACATTATTTAAAAAAGTTTGCGGATTAAATTCAAGCGTAGTTACTTTGTACCCGCCTTCTGCCAACGCTTGTGCAATCGCAGCACCTGTACGTCGGGAAACCTCCGCTTCCGTAGATGGGCCGCCCATAACCACCAAAATATTTTTAGTTTTGTCCCACAGTTTCATCCTGTTGTTCCCACCTTTGTTTAACCAGGTAACTGCATTCATTAATATTGCCCGCTCCCATCATAATAATAAGATCGCCGGGCTTACGAATGGTATCTAAGTATTCCGGAATCGTCGCTATATCCTGCACGTAACTCGCTTCGTCTCCCGTTGCCTTTACCATATTCGGCAATAAAGTACCATCGACATTATCCCGCGGATCTTCACCGGCAGCGTAAATGTCCGTAAAAACCGTCAAATCGGCATCATGAAATGCGTCCGCAAATTCGTTTCGTAATAAATCCGTACGTGAATAACGGTGTGGCTGAAATACGCAAATCACTCGCTTCACGCCAATTTCTTTAGCGGCGGCAAGCGTCGCTTTAATTTCTGTCGGATGATGCGCATAATCGGTAACCAACCAATAATCCGAGCTCCGATATAGTGTTTGAAAACGTCGTTTTGTGCCGGCAAAGTGCCCCAAAGCCTCAATGATATCCGGCAACGATAAACCGGCCGCAAGCGCCGTCGCAATCGTTGCCAATGCGTTAAGCACATTATATTTGCCCGGAACCTGCAGCATCACCTTCCCTAAACGTTGCTGTTCTTTGAGCAAGGTAAAATGCAGACAACCGTCGACATATGCTAAATCAGTGGCCGAGTAGGTTGCCTCCGGAGAAAACCCGTAGGTAACATAAGCACACTTAACCTGTGGTAACAGTTTGCGAATAACTTTGTTTTCTATACACAAAATAGCTCGGCCCTGTTTTTCATCCAGGGAATGAATGAATTCCACAAAAGCTGCTTCCAACCTTTCCATCGACCCGTAGTAATCTAAATGATCATCTTCAATATTGGTAACTACCGCAAAAGCCGGTCGAAGTTTTAAGAATGATCCGTCGCTTTCATCGGCTTCGGCAATAACATGCGGACCTTTCCCCGCTTTCGAATTGCCTTTTAAGTAATCTACCTCGCCCCCGATAACGATGGTCGGATCGACGCCGGCTTCTTCAAAGACCTGCCCCAGCATGGATGTGGTTGTGGTTTTACCATGGGCTCCGGCGACGGCAATGCCGCAACCGTCATTTAAAATAGCTGCTAAAATATCCGAGCGATGCATGACAGGGATACCTTTTTCTTTGGCTGCCACCACTTCCGGATTGTTCGGGCGAATAGCCGTGGATACAACAACTACGTCAGCCCCATCCACATGAGAAGCATCATGGCCAAGATAAATGACCGCTCCGTGATCACGAAATTTTGCAAACACCGCGTCGTCTTCCTGATCGGAGCCGGTAACCATATAGCCTCGTTGTAACAAGATATAGGTCAGCGCACGCATTCCCACGCCGCCAATTCCTACAAAATGAAATTTTTTATATTGATCCAAATTCATTGTTTTATCCCATCATTGAAAGTGCTAATTTCGCAATGTCTTCCGCCGCTTGCGGTCTACCTAAAGAACGACTGGCAGACGCCATCGACTCTAAACGTGTTCGGTTTTGCCGCAACGATTCTATCGTCTCATATAACAACGCACCGGTCAAATCTTCATTTTCGATGACCACCGCTGCACCTCTTTGCGCCAAGACCGCTGCGTTACGTCGTTGATGATCCGCAGCTGCATACGGATACGGCACCAAGATCGACGGCCGACCGAGCGCCGTAAGTTCGGCCAATCCCACCGCGCCGGCACGATACACCACCAAATCGGCCGCTGCCAGCGCATCGGGCATCGTATGTAAATAAGGATACACCCGCAAATGTTTATTCTTTTCGTCGGTCAGCGTGAATCCCTGCATGAATCTTTCATACTCCTGCTCACCGGTGACATGCATCACTACTATTCCTGTATTGGTTTGGTAACGTGTGAGAACTTCCTGCATCGCTTGATTAATCACGCGCGCACCGCGACTGCCACCGGCAGCAAGAAGCACGAATGCATCGTCGGGCAGTCCCAACCGCTTTCTGCTGACATCTCGTTGCGCGGCTAAAATGTCCCGACGCACAGGATTTCCTGTCACCACAATTTTTTTAGGTTGATGGAATTGTGCCGCGGCTTCTTCATAGCCAAGCGCAATTTTACGAACCACTTTGGACAGCAAGCGATTGGTTATCCCCGGCACCACATTCTGTTCCTGAATCAGTGTCGGAACACCGCTCAAAGCCGCAGCCAATAGCATGGGACCGCAGACATACCCACCGGTACCGATCACAATATCCGGATGAAAGTCTCGCAAGATAGACCCTGCTTTCGCTACGCTTTGTAACGCTTCCCAGGCCGTTTTTCCGTTTTTAGGAGTCAGTCGGCGCTCAAATCCGTGCAGTCGCAAACTTATAAACGGAATATTCGCTTTGGGAACCAGTTCTGTTTCTAAGCCATTTTCACTGCCGACATATAAGAATTCCACATCTGTTACTTGGCGAATCGCATCCGCAATCGTCAGTGCGGGATAAATGTGCCCGCCGGTACCGCCGCCGGAAATAATTACTCGTCGCTTCATTAATTCTCCAACTCCGCTACTAAGCGACAAAAGTCACGCCCACGTTCCTGATAATTATGATACTGATCATAGCTCGATGCGGCCGGAGAGAAAAGCACCACCGTCGCATTATTTTTTTGTGCTAACTTCTGCGCTTTTTTGACCGCCTGCGCTAAGTCATCGGCAAGTTCAATATTGGTAATTCCTTCTTTTTGAGCCGCAATAGAGAAGCGCTCTTTACTATTCCCTAAGAAAACGATGCCCTTGCATTTCCGGGCAGACTGCATCAAAAGCGTTAAATCCGTTCCTTTATCATAACCTCCGGCAATCCACACAATCGGTTGGTTAAAACTTTGCAATGCTTTTATTGTAGCATCCGTATTTGTTGCTTTGGAATCGTTATAATAAGTGATTCCTTCCTGTATAGCTACATTTTCTACGCGATGCGGTAAGCCTTTAAATACGCGTAAGACACCCCGAATTACGGAGAGTGGTACGCCTGCATGCTGCGCCATGAGTGCTGCGGTAAGAATATTTAACCAATTATACTCACCTTTCAACAAAAGTTCATCGGCACTCAACAATACTTCCGGCGTTCCTTCCGGATTTAAATACAATACATTGTCCTCTACGTAGGCTCCGCTTTCTACTTTTCCTGCTGTAGAAACCCAAAGAATACGACTTTGCGCCTTCTCAGCAAAAGCGCGGCAATACGGATCCTGCCTATTTAAAATCAACACATCATCTGTTGTCTGGTTTTCAAAAATACGTGCTTTCGCCTGTACGTAAAAATCCATGTCACCATGACGTTCAAAGTGATCCGGTGTAATATTCAAAATCGCCGCCACATGAGGACAAAAACGATCAATCATTTCCAATTGAAAGCTCGATACTTCAGCCACCACGATACCATCTGAAGAAAGTTCACTGACCTGCTCAGAAAGCGCTTTACCGATGTTTCCTCCGACTACATTTTCAAGTCCGCCGGCCGCAACCATATCGCCTAACAACGTAGTGGTCGTCGTTTTTCCATTCGTACCGGTAATCGCATAGATCGGTGCTTGTGAGAGTTCATACGCGACTTCAATTTCAGAAACGACCGGAATGCCTGCTTCCGTTGCTGCCACTGCCAAAGGGATTGTTGGTGCAATCCCCGGTGACAATATAATTTGTTCCACCCCTGCCAAAAGGCTTGACTTTTGCGCACCAAAAACACATTCAATCCCCAGCGCCGTTAATGCTGCCGTTTTTTCTGCCGACAAATCCTTCACATCCGAAAGGATTACATTCGCACCGGCTTTGGCAAGAGCCCGCGCTGCGCCTATGCCGCTGATTCCGGCACCGATAACTAAGATTTTTGCGTTCGTATACTTCATGCTCATCACCGCTTCAATTTTTTCGCTCATTCACTCTAGATTGTTAAAGAAATACCGACGCCGACACAGAGTAGCGCCGCCAGCCAAAAAGTATGAACCACCCTCACTTCCGACCAGCCCCCCAGTTCAAAGTGATGATGCAAAGGACTCATGCGAAACAGGCGGCGGCCTGTAGTTTTAAATGATGCCACCTGTAAAATAACCGATACGGCCTCCATTACGAATACACCGCCGATAATCACCAAAAGCAGCTCTGTCCGCGTGACCAAAGCCAGTCCCGCAAACGCAGCGCCCAACGCCAATGCCCCTGTGTCTCCCATAAAAACCTTTGCGGGATGGTAATTAAATACCAAAAACCCTAAGCAAACACCGGCCAACGCGGCGGAAAATTGCGCCAATTCTAAATCGCGCGCACTGAGGCTCAACCAAACAAACGCAGCCGCTACGAGTGCGCTGATACCGGCAGCCAAGCCGTCCAAGCCGTCGGTTAAATTCACTGCATTCGTCGTTCCGACGATAACAATCATTGCAAAAAGATAATAAAAATTACCGAGCGATATATTGTTATCAAGTAACGGTATATGAAGCGATGTCGGTAGTCCCAGAGAATCCGTCAATGCATACGCAAAGATCGCCGCCAAAAAAATTTGTCCGGCCAGTTTTTGTTTCGCAGTCAGTCCCAAGTTGCGATGATGCAGTGCTTTGATAGCATCATCACTCAGACCGAGAGCAAAATGTCCCAGTACTAAAAAAAGCAACCAACCGTAAGCCGGGCTCCAATTCCCGGCCAAAAGCAATGTTGTGAGAAATGCCAAGATCATTAAAATGCCACCCATGGTTGGGGTGCCTGCTTTTTTGCGATGGGATTGCGGCCCTTCTTCCCGCACTTCCTGTCGCGCATTCAGTCGGCGCAATATCGGCAAACCGATGGCACCGAAAAGCAGCATAAACAGTGCGGCCAACACACATACCACAAAATTTGAATAAATACTCATACTGTCATCCTTTTATGAATTACTCCATTCAGTTACCAGTGTGTCCAAACGCAGGGAGTGTGACCCCTTGATTAAAACAATATCACCTTCCTGCAACAGCGGTTTTAACAACGGCATTACTTCATTTGTATTTGCAACGCTGTGTACATTCACGTGACTTTGCTTTTTTACCGCCTCTCCCAGAGCGCGTGCTAGCGGGCCGACTGTAATAAGTTCCGTAATTCCTGCCGCAATCACCGCAGTAGCAAGTTCTTCATGCATGGCTACTTCATCCGGTCCCAACTCCAGCATGTCGCCGATCACCGCAACGTAGCGTCCCTCACCAAATTGAGATAAGGAGGTCAGAGATGCTGCCATGGAAAGCGGATTAGCATTATACGCATCATTAACAAAGCGGATTCCGCTTCGATCTATGATTTCCTGGCGAAGTTCTCCGGCTACAGCGTCCGCAAGTGCCCGTTGAATACGATTTGCCGACAGTCCCAAAACACGTGCAACAGCCACCGTCGCTAACGCGTTAGCCACGTTTTGTGCGCCTAAAAGCGGTAAGGTGACAGGAAACACTTCATCGAAAATCCGACAGGTAAATTTAGTTTTACCAAGTCCGTATTGAATATCGAGTGCCTGCACATTTGCCTGCGGCTCAATTCCGTAACTAATTACTCGACCGTGACAAACGGATGCCATGCTGCGTACCCGTTTATCATTCCAGTTTAACACAGCCGTACCATTTTCCGGAATGGATTCAATTAATTCTTGCTTAGCAGCGGCAATGGCGTCCTGACTCCCAAGTCGTTCCAGATGCGCCACTCCGACATTCGTAACTACCCCAATCGTCGGTGCCGCAACTTCTGCCAAACGCTTGATTTCGCCGCGTGCACGCATCCCCATCTCGACCACACACACTTCGTCTTCCGGTTGCAATGAAAGTAACGTCTGCGCTAAACCGATTTCGTTATTATGATTTTTTTCAGTCTTATGTACTCTAAACTTTTGCGCAAGTACGCTTGCAATCAATTCTTTAGTAGTAGTTTTACCGCTGGATCCGGTAACGGCAATGACCGGTAACGCAAAACGTCGCCGATGATACGCGGCGAGATCTTCCAGTGCGCGACGCGTTTGCTTGACTCGATACACAGCCACTTCTTTAGGCAGCGCCGCTATCTCCCGATCACAGAGCACCGCAACAGCTCCTTTCTCAACCGCTTGTTGCAAGTAATCGTGTCCATCGAAACGCTCCCCTTTTAACGGCACAAATAGACATCCGGAAAGTTCACCGCGGGTATCCGTACTGATACTACCTACCGCTACATCTTCAGAGCCCTGAAGTTTTACGGCTTCTGTTGCTTGAATGATTTCTGCTTCTGTAAACGCTGCCATATTATTCTCCCCGCAATGCTTCACGCGCTACTTCACGATCATCAAAATGAATTGTACCACTATTTAAAATTTGGTATGTTTCATGCCCTTTCCCTGCAATCAAAACAACATCCCCCGACTGAGCCTGGGCAATGATATTATAAATGGCGGTGGCACGATCCGTTTCACATGCAATCGTAACTGTTGCAGATGCGTTTGGTTGAGCACCGGCATAAACTTCACGAATAATTTCTTCCGGGTTTTCGCTTCGCGGATTATCGCTTGTAATAACAATAGAGTCTGCCAGCTTAGCGGCAACCGCTCCCATAATCGGACGTTTTTTTGCGTCTCGATCACCACCGCAACCGAAAGCCAATAGCACTCGGCCATCGGTAATCTCACGAGCAGTTCGCAAAATATTTTCCAAACCATCCGGCGTATGGGCATAATCAACGATAACTGTGAAATTCTGTCCTTCATCTACCCGCTCAAAGCGTCCCGCTACAGCGATAAAACTAGCCATGCTGGCAAGCACTCGCGACATGGCAATCCCCTCCATAAGAGCGGCACCTACCGCTGCCAAACTGTTGTACACATTAAACATGCCGCTGCTTTGGATCGTAAAAGGCCATTGCACTCCATCATAATGCAGTGTTCCCTTAGCTCCTTGTGCGGAAATGGCGACGTCGCTGATATATAAAGCGGCGTCTTTATTTTGTCCATATGTAAGCAAACGACAGCGGGAGTGCAACACGGGATCTTGCATAACCTTACTATACAAATCGTCAGCATTGATCACTGCCGCCTTCGATTCATTGTCTTCACTTTCCGCTACCATCGCAAAAAGCTTTGCTTTCGCCGCGGCATAATTATCCATTGTTTTATGAAAATCCAAATGGTCCTGCGTCAAGTTGGTAAATACCGCGGTGTCATATTTACAGCCGGCCACACGTCCCAATGCCAATGCATGAGAAGACACTTCCATGACAACATGAGTAACACCCGCCTCACGCATGCGAAACAATGTGTTTTGAAGCAAGTCGACGTCCGGAGTTGTATTATGCACCGGTTCGGATACACCATTAATCACCGTATTTACTGTCCCGATAATCCCTACACAATATCCGGCGTCTTCTAAAATGTGCGCAATCATATGCGTGACCGTCGTTTTGCCATTGGTTCCGGTAACGCCGATCATTCGCAATGAACGCGCCGGGTAGTCGTAGAAAAAAGGTACCATAGTCTGCATAGCGGCTACCGTGTCGGCGACAACAATTTGCGTTAATTCCGGAAACTCATCCAAGTAATGATCGCAAATAATCGCAACGGCACCGTTAGCCATAGCGCTGGCCACAAACTTATGTCCGTCCGCATGTACCCCGCGAAGACAAATAAAAAGTCCGTCAGCTTCTATTTTGCGAGAATCAGTGCTGAGGTTGGTAATTTGTTTTCCATTGTCCCCTCGACACACCCCATTCTCCAGGACCGATACTAACTGCGCGACTGTTTTCATCATGGACTCCTTAATTTTATAAAATAAGAAAGCAGCCTTACGGCTGCTCTTAATCCCGAATTTTATCCGACGGAGTAACACTACGTGCAACCACGGTGTTTGCTTTGGCGCTGCTGTAAACAGCTTGTGTGGGAATAATCATGCCCAATTCCGTCTCCGCGATTTGTTGGATACGTCCCGGCGATTTCAGTTGTCCGACTTCCAACCGCAGCACCTCATTCATCTTTGCTAATTCTACCACACGAGTGCGTACTTCTTGAACTTCATATTCTTTTTGCGAAATAAAAATGTTAGCTCCATAAAGAACAAAAAGGGCCAACAATACCAAAACCGCAGCAGCACTTGCCGCCATTCGATTATTCGTGGCTCCTTCTTTTGCTTTGGGTCGCGAAACGGGTAAAGCTATACTCCGTTCTGCTAACTCATACTGCCAAACTGAACTTTTCGCCAACATTTTTCGTCACCTCATTTAAACTTTTTCCGCCACTCGCAAAATCGCACTCCGTGCCCGAGGATTATTCTCTAACTCCTGCTCGGTCGGCCGAATCGCCTTGCTGACATTCCGTAGCGTCGCCTTATGCCCACACTGGCATACCGGCAATTCCGGCGGGCATATACAATCTCTTGCAAGATCTCGAAACGTATGCTTGATAATCCTGTCTTCCAAAGAATGAAAACTGATAATTCCGATTTTACCGCCGGAGTTCAATGCTTTTACCGCATTGCGCACGGCCGTTTCCAAACCTCTCAACTCGCCGTTGACCTCGATCCGTATGGCTTGAAACGTTCGTTTCGCAGGGTGTGGACCGGTACGCCGCTTGGCTGCCGGAATCGCCGCTTTGATAACTTCTACCAATTCTCCGGTGGTGGTAAGTGGGTGATCTTCTCGTCGTGCCACAATGCGTTGCGCAATGCGATTGGCAAATCGCTCTTCTCCGTACTCCCGAATGACTTGCGCAAGTTCTTTTGCGGAATACGTATTGACAACCGTTGCCGCCGTTAGCTCCTGGCGTTGATCCATCCGCATATCCAGGGGTGCGTCATGCTGATATGAAAATCCTCGTTCTTCTGTATCTAATTGGTAAGAAGAAACCCCTAAATCACAAACGATTCCATCCACGCCGGCAATTCCCAGTTCATTGACTACTTCGTTGATTTCTATATAATTTCGCTGCACTAAATGAATCCGGCAGTGCATTTTCTCTAGTCGTTGGCGAGCTGCCTGCAAAGCGTCCGAATCCCGATCGATGCCGATCAGGAATCCGTCCGGAGCAAGTCGTGAGGCAATTTCATGCGAATGACCGCCGCCGCCCAGTGTCATGTCGACGTATATGCCATGAGGGTTCTGTACGACACCATCGACAGTTTCTTTCAGTAAGACGGTTACGTGATGAAACATGTTCACCTACAAACTGAAGTCAATCGGCAGATCAATTCCTGCCGCCACATCACTAATAGAATCTCTGGCGGCCTCTTCCTGTGCCTCCAGCTGAGTTTTGCTCCAAATTTCAAGCTGATTGCCGGTACCGACTACAACCGCTTCCCGCTTGATTTGGGCATAGTCTCGTAAATGCGCTGGGAGCAAAATACGTCCCTGCTTGTCGCATTCTACTTCACTACTGCCACCAATCAAAAAGCGAATCAGCATACGTACTTCTTTGCGCGTGCTGGAAAGCTGCTGTAGCCGTTCCGCCACTTGCTCCCACCGTTCGAGCGGATAAACGGTAACGCAAGCGTCCAAACCGCGCGTAATTACAAAACGTTCGCCCAACTCTGCGCGAAACCCGGCGGGAATAATCATTCTGCCCTTGGCGTCCACCGAGTGGGAATACTTTCCCATGAACACTTACCTCACCCCTTTTCTCCACTTTTAACCACATTTTACCATAATTCCCCACTATGTTAAATTCCCTCTCCACTCGTTCTAAAATTCACTAAAATTATTATTTTTATATTTTTGTCTATTCTTAGTACCGTACATTTGTACATCCACTACATTTTGTTGATATCTGGCAATAAAAAAGATCTTTCTTACTATTACTAGTAGAAAGATCTTTTTTATTTAATCAATTTCTAATTAAATCATAGCCTTACAATAACACAATCTTGAATCACATTGATTCCCGCTTCTCTCGCCGCCTCTAAAACGCGCGGTTTATCCGCGCCGGGTTGGAGCCAAATAGTTTTGACTCCTTTTTCCGCACATTCCGCTACTGCTTTTAACCCAGGCTCTTCGCCGACAACGAGATCTACCACATCAGGAACTACAGGTAAATCCAAAATACTGCGGTAGACAGGATCACCGTCAATTTCAATGGCGTTCGGATGTACAGGATAGACTTCGTAGCCATTCTTTTTCAAAACCATGTAGACTTTATAACCGAACTTTTCCGGTTTGGGTGTCGCTCCCACTACTGCCCACACTTTTTTCTGTAATGCTTCTTGTACCGTCATAAGCCCTCCTTTAGTCGAATCTCAAGTGAATCCAACTGCCATTCTGCAAGATCAACGCTCGCCAGCTCCTGCAATGTTTGCGGTTTTCTCTGCGGATTAATCCCTGCCAAGTAACCCAGATACCCTAATATATCCGCAGGGGTTTTGCCCGCTTTTAACAGCTTGCGAACCGTAATACCGTGCTGCCGTTTTGACAAGCGTATTCCTTCCCGATCACAAAGTAATGGTATATGCCAATACATAGGCGCCGTCAAATTAAGCGCATTCATAAAACGCACCTGCCAGCCTGTCGACTCCGCCAGATCCACGCTGCGAACAACTTCCGTGATACGCATCATCGCATCATCTACCGCCACCGCAAATTGGTAGCTGTACACGCCATCGGCTCGCAGCACGAGTATATCATCGGCACCTTCCACCATAGTCGTAGAGATGGTTTCACCTCGTCGTGATTGGTATGTGACAGTTTCATTGCTGCCACGGTACCTCCAGGAGGGCGGCCTTTTCGTGCGTTCAGGTGCATGCCAACGGCAATGTCCGTCATAATCCACATGATGGTCACCACGGTGTGGTGCAGACGCAATCGCTAAGCGACGAGTGCGTGAACAAGTACAAGCGTACATTTGTCCCGCCTCACGCCACTGTTCGATGATGTTATTGTAAATACCCAAACGTTCTGATTGGCGATACGGTCCATACGGACCGCCGATATCGGGGCCTTCTTCCCATACAAAGCCCAACGCATGCAGATCTTCGTACATTGCATCTTCGTATGTTTTTTGGCAACGAGCCTGATCCAAATCTTCGAGACGCAAAATCCACCGGCCGTTATTTTGTTGCGCCGCACACCAGGAGATTAATGCCGTCCAGACGTTACCCAAGTGCAAGTAACCGGTCGGACTCGGTGCATAGCGACATCGGTAATTATTTGCCGAAGTTGATGATGTCCCTGAAAATTTCACGTTGCTCATTGAGTTTTGTAGCACCACCCATCACGCTGATATGTTGTTGTGCGATGATACTTTGCAGCAGCGGTGCTTGCGCCCGAATGTCACTTTGCGTACAGTGAATAATCTCATCCCGAATTTGCTGGCGGAATGTGTCAGGCATTTTGGAAAGCATTCTGTTGACTGCACGTTCTCCGCGCATCGGTAAAGTAAACTGCGTCTGCGTCGGTGCCAGTGCACCGATGACATACTGACGCATCGCACGATCCGTCGCTTCAAATCGACCGATGGCCGCCGGCATGTCTGCGTATACCTGTAATGTTTCCGCTAAATTAGGATCCCGGTACGAACAAAAAACGCTGTTGCCGTTGCTCATAATTTGCGCATGCGCACCATACGCTCCACCTAAAATGCGCAACTTCTGCCAAAGATATTCATAGCGTAGGATATGTTCCAATACGGTCAGCGCACCATGGTAGGTGTGTCCCGCACGACGGAAATTACCGCCTTGCGCGACATACTGCACCTTCCCCACGCTGATAAAGCCCTCGTTACCGATATGTAAATCCAGCACAAGAGGTGCACCCTCTGATTTTTTTTGTTCCAAATCCGCCAGCAAGCGCGGACTTTCCTGTTGCCAGGCAGTGCGCTCTTCTTCGCCGCCGCAAATCAGCGCGAACGATCCTGCCATCCGGAAAATGCGCCGACTCGTTTTCTGCAACGCCGTAATAATTTCTTCCGTGGTGCGCTGTGCCAAGTTCTGCAAGAAAGCAAAATAGGCTAACCCCGACTGATCGCGTAAACGTTCCAACGGTGAAACATAGGACAATGCACGGTTCATCATTAATGCGTTTCCTCGACGGAAAAGTTGTAAATTCCAATCAGTCTTCTTTTCATTGATCAATTCCGTCAATCGTTTCGTGTCGACGAACAGAGTATGGTTGATCAATTCATTGGTCAATGTAACAAGCTGTGACGTATTGGATGTCAATGCTTTGCCTCGGACCACCATATACGAGTACACATCGCTGTCATCATCGTACCGGGAACCGCTTTTTAATCCGACCGTAATTCCACCGGTATGAAAATTAATTTGCTGCGCCAACTCGGCGTAAGTGTAACCTCGGGTATCCAGTTCGCCAAGCACATCACTCAAAAGCACCGCATATAAATATTCCTGTGTCGTTAAATGCAAAAGAGGAAAATAAAGCGTCGCATACAAAATTCCGTTGCTCTCCCCTGCCATGCGGTAAACCGGAAAACCTTCAACCGTCTCCTGCAACAACGTGTCCGAATCGACCTTTTGCGGTAATTCGTCGCGTTCCAGGAGCGGTATGGTAGCAAGTTGCTCCTCACTGTCCGCCGTTTGTTGCCGCCGTTTCAACGTGGCCGTCTGCTCGATAATCCGGCGCTCTTTTTCAGGCGAAAGCGTTTCTTTAAAAGCTGCCAGTTTTTCACGTACCGCCTGCTCCTTTTCTTCCTGCAAACCGACTTGCGGTGCCATGGTAATGACCGCTTGATGCGGGTTACGACAAATCAGATCGCCAATAATGGTATGAAATGTTCCGGCGGTAATCTGCTCACGCAATTCTCGGATATCTTCTTCGTAACGCAAGCCCTGTAAGGGATCGCGATCGTACAACCAGAAATCCAATGCGCGCAAATTGTAAAACAGTCCTTTGGGACGTCCGTTAAAATCATTTTCCCGCAACGAAAACTCCAGACGATTTAGCGCTGCGCTCAGAAGCTCAGACGAAAATCCTTGCGCAGCAATTTTCTGCATAAAGGTATCAAACAATTGCACCAAAGCCGCTTGGTGTTCTCGTTCCGAGCCGATCGCCTCAATGTGCCAAACAGGCTGTTTCAAACTATCGATGATGCTGCCGGAAACGTCCGTCGCCAACCCTTTCGAGATAATTTCCTGACGTAACGGTGCCCCGGGGATAGTCAAAAGCGCATAATTCCAAACTTCCATCGCCATTATTTGCGCCGGGCTGAGAGTATCCGGCAAGACGATATCGATGGCATGCAGCGTTTTCCCCTGACGTTCCTCATCCTCCGTCACGCCATAATAGAATGTAGCTTTCTGTCGTGTAGCAGGAGCACTTTGTGTATCGATTTCACTGTCGATCTCCCGGTAATGATAGTCGTTCAAGTATTTTTCCGAAATATACGTCAACGTTTCTTCGAGCGGCATATCGCCGTAGAGGAAAAAGTACGCATTAGACGGATGGTAGTATTGCTGATAAAAATCCGTGAATGCTTCAAACGTCAATTCCGGAATATGGTCGGGATCACCGCCCGATTCATGTCCGTACGTAGTATCGGGAAAAAGCACCTCCATCGCTTTTTGTCCCAATACATCATCCGGCGATGACAACGCACCTTTCATTTCGTTATACACAACACCTTTATAAATCAAAGGCCGATCCGCATCATCCAATTCATAATGCCATCCTTCCTGCATAAGAATATACGGATCTTTGCGCAGATTCGGATGGAATACGGCATCTAAATAGACGTCCATCAAATTCTGAAAATCTTTGGCGTTGCGACTGGCCACCGGATACATTGTTTTATCCGGGAATGTCATCGCGTTTAAAAAGGTATTCAACGACCCTTTGACCAGTTCGACAAACGGTTCACGCAGCGGATACTTATCGGATCCGCACAGCGTCGAATGCTCCAAAACATGCGCGACACCGGTGCTGTCAGCCGGCGGCGTGCGAAACGTCACCGAAAACACTTTATTGTCATCTTCCGTAGCTAAAAACAACAACTTTGCCTTGGTCTGGTCGTGTTGCATTATATACGCTTGCGCGCTAATTTCATTAATGTACGATACTTCTTGGACCGTAAAGCCCGCGACTTGATCGTTTTTTTCGTATTTCACAACATCACTCCTTCATTTTTCTGCTATTCTTATTGTAACACAGCGCTTATCGGTCTTCGAGGAGATCTTAAGTGCACCTCTCAAACATGGTATAATATAGCCAATCTTGATAACTGTGAGGATGTATGATTGCGCTGATTTTTGATTATTTGGGAACGATTTCCTTTGCGATTTCGGGCGCATTGGTGGGCATGCAAAGACGCATGGATATTTTCGGCATTGCCATACTTGCCTTAGTAACCGCTGTAGGCGGCGGCATGATCCGCGACACACTCGTCGGTAACACACCGCCGAGCGCTCTCGAAGATGGCATCTACATTGCGATCTCACCGGTAACGGTGGTAGCACTTCTATTTTCATTCCGAAGGTTGCGCGGCAACTACAAATACCGACGCTATTCCCTCTACCTGTACAACCTTGCCGATACCTTTGGCCTGGCTTCTTTTACAGTGACCGGCGCAATGGTAGGTGTGGCAGCGGATCCCCGTTCGATTTTTCTGTTGCCGGTGACGCTTGGTCTGATTACGGCCTATGGTGGTGGCATCATTCGAGATATCGGCGCACTGCGCATTCCGGTGGTATTTCGTAATGAAGTCTATGCCTCCGCGTCGTTAGCCGGCGGCATCGTTTTTTGTTTGGTACGACAGATCGCCACTTTGGCTTGGGCCGGTCCGTTGGCATTTTTGACTGTCATGCTGATCCGTTTACTGGCAATTCGGCATAAATTGGAATTGCCCAGGGCTCACCGACGAGATTATTTGGGTAAAAACAAAAGGAGCAAATAATGAAACAAACATTTTGGCGTAAAGCGATCCAAACACTAATGATCGGTGTATTTGCCTTTGGTGCCGGTCAAACGGCATGCGCGGCAACGATTTTATATGTACCGCAAGACAACCGTCCCGTCAGCTATGCCTACACTGTGGATACGGCACAGGCAGCGGGTTACACGGTGCTGACCCCGCCGGAAACGTATCTCTCCGACCAGGGCTACCAAGGCTCGCCGGATAAAGTTTGGGAATGGGTCAAACAAAACGTCAATCAGGCAGACGCACTGGTTCTTTCCACGGACACTTTAATTTATGGCGGGTTAGTGGATTCCCGCAAGCATGATATCAATATTTTAACCTTGAAAAATCGTCTCTCGGAACTGGCCGCTCTGCACAATGCGTATCCGACGCTGCCGATCTATGCATTCGGCACGATCATGCGTTCCCCGCGTGCCAGCGACGGTAAAGTAGAACCTTCCTACTATGCCGACTACGGCCCGAAAATCTTTGAAATTGCCTACTGGCAGGACAAAGCCGATACGGAAGGCTTGACCGCGGAAGAGTCCGCTAAACTTTTATCGCTGCGGATGTCCGTACCGCTGGAATATATGCAGGATTGGTTTGCGCGACGCACGAAAAACAACCAGGTCAACGAAATGTTAATTCAGGATGCCGCCTCCGGCGTGCTCACCTATTTCTGCCTCGGCCATGACGATACGGCCGGTTTTTCGCAGTCTTCATTAGAAGCTCGGTATCTCAAAAAAGCAACGGCTAACCTGTCGCCGTGCGTTTACGGCTCCTTCCCCGGCGCTGACCAATTAGGTCTTTTATTAATTGCCCGCTACCACGTGGATCGCTCCCAGACAACCCCCAAAATTCGTGTCATTTACCCGCTCGGCGGCGGCGCTGATACGATGCCGCACTATGAAAATCAAAGTATCGGTAAAACGATAGCCGATCACGTCACTGCTGTCGGTGGTGAAATTGTTACCACGGAAAAACCGGACCTTTTGTTAGCCGTTAACACCCCGCTCAGTGATGTCACCGGCGAATCGGAAGCCTTTGCCAACCTTGCTATGCCGCGAAAAAGTGCCGCTGCCTTTTTAACCCGTGTGGAAGATGCGCTTTCGCGACACATTCCGGTCAGCGTCGCCGATATCTTTTATTCTAACGGCTCCGATAATACACTTTTAAAAGAAATGCAAAACGCCAACTTGCTCTATAAAATTTCTGCATATAACGGCTGGAACACCGCTTCAAACACGGTGGGCTACGCGGTAGCGCAAGGCATTCTGGCCGCACAAATGCCGGAAAAAGCACAGCATCGCATGTTGACGGAGCAATACTTGGATAACTGGGGTTACCAGGCGAATATTCGTAAAGAAATTTACCGTGCACAGGAAAACCTGCGCACGGACAATGTCAAATACTCCGGCAAATTAAATCCGCGTCTTTCGGAAATGCTGGTGGAAAAAATTCAAGCTTTTGCCGAAGAGCACCTTGACATCAATCCTCGTACTGTAACGGCACGTTTCCCCTGGGGACGTCTCTTTGAAACGCAAATCACGGTAGCTCCGACACCGCAATATCCGTTAATGAGAGATATCCTTGCCGAACGGGCTCGCCAAGAAGCCGCGCGAAAGGCGGCAGAAAAAGCAGCTGCGAAGAGCGCGGCGCAAGCCCAAAATACCCAGAATAGCGACAAGGCTACCCCGTCAGCACCAAGCACTTCTGGTGACAAAACCACGGCACCTATACAACAGCAATAAAAAAACGCCTCCTGGGAGGCGTTTTTTAATGCAACGTTTTTTGCCGTAAATAACGGCGTGCATCACCCAAACAATAAAGCGATCCGCAAACTACAATGATATCTCCCGGTTGCGCGAGTTCTTTCGCGCGTTCCAGACCGGCAACTACGTCTGCCGCGGGTTCGGTCGTTCCCGGTAAGTATTCACAGATCTCCTCTGCACTGCGTGTACGTGGCGTCGGTGCAGGTACGGCGATAATAGTATCTTCTTCACGGAATAATTCTTCCACGATACCTTCAATGTCTTTATCCTTCAACGATGCAAATACGAAAAAGCGTTTCTTATCCGGATATATCTCATTCAGCGTCATGGCAAGTGCCGCCGCTCCGTCAACATTGTGAGCGCCGTCCAAGATCACGGGCACATCGCCCTCAATGACCTCAAAACGTCCCGGCCACTGCGCGCGAGAAATACCTTCGCGCAAATGATCTTCCGTAATCCGTGCTTCCTTTTTCATTAACACAGTTAAAGCCATAGCCGCTACTGCCGCATTGACCGTCTGGTGCATACCGAAAAACGGCACAAAGAGCATTGCATCGGCGTTATCTTTACGTTTGAGCGTAATGATTTGGCCGCGATCGAATGTCGTGCGTCGCTCGACCGAAAAGTCACGATCCCACATGTATATCGGCGCATTCTTTTTATGCGCGATTTCTTTAATGATTTTCAAAGCGGTGCGATGTGCGGATGTCACCAAGGGAACATCATCTTTGATGATCCCTGCTTTTTCCGCGGCAATTTCTTCCACTGTAGCGCCGAGATATTGCGTATGATCGAGCGATACATTAGTAATCACGGCAACTTCCGGAATAATAACATTCGTCGAATCCAAGCGGCCGCCCATGCCCACTTCCACTACGGCGTATTCTACGCCCTTAGCCTGAAATGCGAGAAAAGCACAGGCTGTCAACAGCTCAAATTCCGTTGCCATTTCACCGCCCGCCGCGACATTTTTTTCTGCGACTTCGCGTACTCGGCTCAGATAATTCGCAAAATCCGACGGCGAAATATCCGTTCCATTGATACGGACTCGCTCAGTATATTCTTCCAAATGCGGAGAAGTAAAGCGTCCGCAGGAAATGCCTGCTTGCTGCAAAACACTTTCCAACATGGCGGTAACGCTTCCTTTTCCGTTGGTACCTGCCACATGAATGCTTTTAAACGCATTTTCAGGATGACCGAGTCCTTCTAAAAGTGCTTCGATTCGTTGCAATCCGGGCTGGATACCGAACGCTGCCGTCTCCGTCAACCAAGCAATCGATTCTTGATAGTTCATGCCTTCTCCTTTGCAAGCGTAGCTAAAAACGCCCTACGCTCCATCAATGTGGCCAGTTTCTCGTTGTAGTTGGCCAGTTTTTCGCGTTCTTTTTCCACAATCGCGGCAGGTGCTTTGGTTACAAACGACTCATTACCAAGCTTTTTCTCCAAACGCGCGACTTCCTGATGCAACTTATCTTCTTCCGCCTGAATCCGTACATTTTCTTTTTCAACGTCGATCACATCCGCCAATTTAACGTAAATTTCCAAACCGTCGGTAATCGCGGTCAACGCATTTTCCGGCGCCGGCGCATCATTGGCAAGCAGGTTCACTGCACTCGTATTCGCCAATTTTTCAAAATAAATTGGATGATCTTCCACTACCGCCGTCAAATCATCTCGTTTCACGCGCAGCAACAGGGGGACTTTTTGACTCGGCGCAATATCCGCCTGCGCACGCAAGTTACGTACGGCTTTGATGGCATCAATCAAACGATCCATCTGTTCGGCGGCATCCGCAAAACGCAGCGCCGGATCGGGCATCGGCCATGGCGCTTTGGCCAGCGTCAAACCTTCATGCGGTAAATGCTGCCAGATATGTTCAGTGACAAACGGCATAAACGGGTGTAATAACGCCAATGCACGTGTTAAAACATAAACCAGTACGCTCTGCGCGACCGTACGGTCGGCTACGTTATCATCCGCATATAAACGCGGTTTAACGGCCTCTATATACCAGTCGCAGAAGATATTCCAAATAAACTCATAGACACTTCCCGCCGCTTCTCCCAATTCAAATTTTTCCAGATTCGCGGTGACACTTTCTTCTGTCTGCGCCAGGCGTTCCAAAATCCAACGATCGGCAAGTGTTAATTCTTCGGACGAAAAATCATGTGTTTCTTCATAACTTTCTAAGTTCATCAACACAAATTTAGCAGCATTCCAAATTTTATTGGCAAAGTTACGGTTTGCTTCGACACGTTCCATGTAAAAACGCATGTCGTTCCCCGGGGTATTGCCCGTCATCAGCGTAAAACGTAAGGCATCCGCACCGTATTTATTGATGACTTCCAGCGGATCAATGCCGTTGCCAAGTGATTTGCTCATTTTACGGCCTTGACTGTCACGCACCAAACCGTGAATAAAGACGTGTTTGAACGGTGCTTCCTTCATGAATTCGAGTCCCGTAAACATCATGCGAGCGACCCAAAAGAAAATAATATCGTAGCCGGTTACCAAAGTATTGGTCGGATACCATTGCTTTAATTCCGGTGTTTGATCCGGCCACCCCATAGTAGAAAACGGCCACAATGCCGAACTGAACCAGGTATCCAAAACATCGGGATCCTGTGTCACGCTGCCGCCGCAATGCGGGCAGGTCGTGATATCTTCACGGGAAACGATCGTTTCGCCGCATTCGTTGCAATACCAGGCCGGAATCTGATGGCCCCACCAAAGCTGACGGGAAATACACCAATCGCGAATATTTTCAAGCCAATGCGTGTAGGTTTGCGTAAAACGCGGCGGCACAAATTCTGTTCGCTTTTCTTCTACCGCTTGTAACGCGGGTTTCGCCAGCGGTTCCATTTTGACGAACCATTGCCGCGTAGCAAGCGGCTCAATGGTCGTGTGGCAGCGCGAGCAGTGGCCGACTGCATGATCGGCATCCTCGATTTTCACCAGCAGACCTTTTTCCCGTAATGCTTCCACTACCGCTTTGCGCGCGGTATATCGTTCCATACCGTTAAAGGCGCCGGCGTTTTCATTGAGCGTACCGTTCGGATTCATGATAACAATCGATTCCAATTGATGGCGTTCCCCCATCTCAAAATCGTTCGGATCATGTGCCGGCGTGATTTTAACCGCGCCTGTACCGAATTCCGGTTCGACATAGCTGTCAGCGACCACTTCAATTTCACGATCAGCCAACGGCACGATAACTTTTTTGCCGATATACTTTGCGTAACGCTCATCTTCCGGGTGAACGGCGATACCGGTATCGCCCAACATCGTTTCCGGTCGCGTGGTGGCAATCTGAATATATCCGTCGCCGTCGAGCAGCGGATAATTGACATAGTACAGCTTACCGGCTTCGTCTTCGTATTCCACTTCGACATCCGATAATGCCGTCATGCAACGAGGGCACCAGTTGGTGATCCGGAAGCCGCGGTAAATCAAGCCTTTTTCGTACAAGGAAACAAAGACTTCACGGACGGCTTTCGAGCATCCTTCATCCAATGTAAAACGCTCGCGCGACCAGTCGCAGGAAGCCCCCAAACGACGAATCTGCTGACCGATCCGGTCGCCGAATTTTTCTTTCCATTCCCAAACGCGTTCGACAAAAGCTTCTCGCCCTAAATCATCCCGTGTCAAGCCCTCTTTGGCAAGCTCCTCTTCGACTTTAATTTGCGTTGCAATACCGGCGTGATCTTTACCCGGTAACCACAGCGTATTATAACCCTGCATCCGTTTAAAACGAATCAAAACGTCCTGTAATGTATCATCCAACGCATGTCCCATATGCAATTGACCGGTAACATTTGGCGGCGGTAAAACAATACTGTACGCTTTTTCCCCCGGTTTAGGTTCTTCATGAAAGACACCGTTGTCTTCCCAGAACTGATACCATTTCTGTTCAATTTCAGCGGGATTATAGCTGGTTAAATTTTTATATTGTCCCATCCTGGCCCCTCCTTTTAAATAAAAAAATAAACTTTCGCCCACATAGGACGAAAGTTATGCTTCCGCGGTACCACCTAAATTATCCATTGATCCCTTGAGACGCGTAACGTGCGCAACCGGACAGACCTTTCTTTCTGCCGACTCGGGGGTGACATAAAACGCAATTCGGACGATACTTACAGCCGGTGTATCGCTCTCTGCACCGAAGGGGCGTTTCTTCTTCCCGTCATTGTCATTAACGATTTGCAAGTATTGTACTAAAGCATAGCTTAATTGTCAAATAAAACATAACGTTGAATACCACCCTAAAATAGGCGCGCACTGTTGATATGATATCACGTGGGCAGATTTTATATTTAGTCACACTGCTTACCAAATTAACGCCTCTCGTAACACAGCTCAGAAGTTTACTTTTCTCGTTGTGCTACTTCATCAAGCCATGCGAAGTTGTTACGTTCTATTATGTAAATCCTATGCGTCTTTTATATCTGCTACGACATATGCTACGATTTCGTTTTCATCGTATGCAATATCTTCCAATTTTGACGGTATCAGAACGGTTTCTCCATCTGCCAATGCAGAAACAAGAAAGAGTCCGGACGCCTCAGCAGCGTTTTCCATCGCCTCACCAAGAGAGTTTCCGCAAGTATAGCACCCATCTAAATCAGGAAAAGAAACTGCATATTTACCGGATCCTTCCTTTGTAAAAATTGCCGGATACGTTTTGTTCATACTTCCTCCCTATTTTATATTTTAGTATAATACATACGATAACACGTATTAATGATCGGGACATAAACTTTTCTTATTTCTTATTTTAAGGTTCTGAAATTTATCAAATAAAATGCACCTCGTCAAATGACGAGGTGCATTTTACGCGAATGTGGCGAGCTTACATCATGCCGCCCATACCGCCCATGCCGCCCATGCCCGCCGGAGGCATTGCCGGCTGTTCCTGCGGTTCATCAGCAATGACTGCTTCTGTCGTCAAAACAAGAGCCGCGATGCTGGCCGCATTTTGCAGAGCCGAACGGGTGACTTTAGCCGGATCCACAATACCGGATTTGACCATGTCTTCATATTCTTCCGTCAATGCGTTAAAACCGATGCCGGCACCGGCCGCTTTGACTTTATCCACTACAATCGAACCTTCGAGACCCGCATTGTCTGCAATCTGACGAACCGGTTCTTCAATCGCGCGACGAACAAGCTGTACGCCCGTACGTACGTCGCCTTCGACATCCAGTTGGTCCAATGCGCCCTGGATATCAAGGAACGTTGTGCCGCCGCCCGCGACGATACCTTCTTCGACCGCTGCGCGAGTCGCGTTGAGAGCATCTTCTAAACGTAATTTTTTATCTTTGAGCTCGACTTCCGTCGCCGCGCCGACTTCGATCACTGCTACGCCGCCGGCCATTTTAGCCAAACGTTCTTGCAATTTATCTTTGTCAAATTCCGAGGTAGCTGCTTCATATTGCGAACGAATCTGCGCTACGCGTGCCTTAATATCTTCCGACTGACCGGCACCGTCAACGATCGTCGTTTCGTCTTTCGCTACCCGTACCTGACGAGCCGAACCGAGATCCGCCAAGGTGACGCTGTCCAGTTTACGGCCGAGATCCTCCGTGATCAAGGTCGCACCGGTCAAAATCGCGATATCTTCGAGCATCGCTTTACGACGATCACCGAAGCCCGGAGCCTTAACTGCTACCGCGCGGAATGTGCCGCGCAGTTTGTTGACAACGAGGGTCGCCAATGCTTCGCCTTCCACGTCTTCCGCAATGATCAGAAGTTCTTTACCCGCCTGAACGACTTGTTCCAACGCCGGCAGAAGATCCGCGATCGCACCGATTTTACGGTCGGTAACGAGAATGTACGGATCGCTCATCACCGCTTCCATTTTGTCGGTATCGGTGATCATGTACGGCGAAATGTAACCGCGATCAAACTGCATGCCTTCCACAACAGAAAGTTGCGTGCCCATACCTTTGGACTCTTCCACAGTAATAACACCGTCTTTACCGACTTTTTCCATCGCGTCGGCAATCATTTGGCCGATTTCTTCATCGCCGGCGGAGATCGACGCTACCTGTGCAATCGCATCTTTACCTTCGACGGTAATCGAATGTGCTTTAATTTCTTCAACGAGTTGTTTAACCGCCATTTCAATGCCGCGTTTCAGTACCATCGGATTGGCACCGGCCGCTACATTGCGCATGCCTTCACGAATCATCGCCTGCGCCAAGAGAGTCGCTGTCGTCGTACCGTCACCGGCCACGTCATTGGTTTTGGTCGCTACTTCTTTGACGAGTTGCGCACCCATGTTTTCTACCGTATCTTTGAGTTCGATTTCACGGGCAATCGTTACGCCGTCATTGGTAATCGTCGGTGCACCGAATTTTTTATCCAGAACAACGTTACGGCCTTTCGGTCCGAGTGTTACTTTGACCGCATTCGCCAGCGTATCAACACCCGCCAAAAGAGCGCGACGTGCTTCTTCATTAAATTGAATTGTTTTAGCCATTTAGTTTGCTCCTTTATATACACTTACATACTACATTCGTTGGTATCAGTAAAATCGACGGACTTTTATTTGTCCAAAACAGCGAGAACATCGCGTTCTGCAATCAGTAAAAACTTTTCGTTATTTTCTTCGATGTCCGTACCGGCATATTTGGCAAACAGTACATGGTCGCCCGCTTTCAATTCCATCGGAATCCGCGTACCATTGTCAGCTACTTTACCCGGTCCTACCGCAAGTACTTCCCCTTTTTGCGATTTCTTTTGCGCTGTATCCGGCAAGAAAATACCACCTTTAGTTTTTTCTTCCGCTTCCACAACTTTAATCAATACACGATCTGCTAACGGTTTTAACATCTACACTACCTCCTTGAAGGATTATCGGAATTTATTAGCACTCCCATCTATCGAGTGCTAACTACATGTATAATAATAAGACACTTGCCTGAAAAAAGCAAGCGTCTTATTGATTTTTTGTCTTTTCATCTTTTTGGTGACGCTATTTGCTGCACTAAAGCAGCGGCAACGTCTTCGATCTTTTTCCCTTTTTGCATGGCAAAATTTCGCAGTTTTTCATATGCCTGTTCTTCCGTTAAATGGTAGCGGCTCATCAGGTAGCCTTTCGCACGGTCCATCGTTTTGCGGGCCGCCAGCTTTTCTTCCGCACGCGCGCGCGACTGCGACAATTCATTGTGTTCACGATATCGAGCCAATGCCAGTTGCAAAGTGACTCGTAAATCGATCTCCCGCACCGGCTTGAGTAAGTAGCCGTAGACTCCCGACTCGCTTGCTTTTTGCACCAATTTTTCTTCACTGTAGGCCGTCAGCAAAACAACAGGTCCCATTCCTTCCGAACGCAACCGACGGGCGGTTTCAATTCCATCCAAACGCGGCATTTTTAAATCCAAGACAAAAATATCCGGCTGCCATTTTTTGCCAAGTGCGAGCGCCTCTATGCCGTCTTTACCGATACCTACCACATCATAACCGGATTCTGTCAACATTTCGGCAACGTCCATCGCGATCAAGCCCTCATCATCCGCTACGACTACGCGTAAACGATCCATCATTTTTCCTCCTTGCGCGGAAATTGGCAAATAGCGAGCACACTATTTTTCTCGTTTTGCATGATAAACGTTCCGCCTAAATGGAATTTCACCAGATTCGCTACAATTTGCAGACCGAGACGATACCGATCCGGTGAAAAATCAGACGGCAGCGGCGGACCGAAATTTTGAATTGTTAATCGTAATTCATTGGCATCACCGTACAAGCGTACATTCACTCGTTGTTGCTTGCTTTCCCCTTTGCCGTGTTCACAAGCATTTTGCACCAGCTCATGCACCGTCATTCCAATCGTCAATGCATCTTCTGATGTCACCACACCCCAAGTACCGGCAGCCTCCCAAGTAATTTCGACTGTCGGTGCCCATTCCAATCGCAACTGTTGAATCAATCCTTCGATTAACAAGGCAATATCGACTTCATCTTCCACTTGTGCGGCTAACGTATCGTGAATGGCGGCAATCGCCAAAATTCGCCGCTCGGCCTCTTTTAAAGCCACTTTTGTTTCCTCGCCACTGCGCCGCTCCTGCATCCGCAAGAGACTCGCAACGGTTTGCAAATTATTCTTAACCCGATGATGAATCTCTTGAATAACGACGTCTTTGACAAAAATTTCTTTTTCTTTTTGTCGTAGCATCGTGACGTCGGTTAAGAGCAAAAGCACGCCGGCTACGGTACCTTCCGCAGGGATGGGCAATGCTCTGGCAGTTAATACCGCCTGCGGCAACTCCCATTCCGCCGTCACGATCGCTTTTTCCGTGCGCGCCTGTTCGACCGGCGCCATCACCAGGCTGTCGCTCATGCGTAACGCCGTATTCGGCTGCGAAACTTCCCAAAGATGTAATAAACGCTGTCCGATCTCATTCATATAAACAACGCGACCCGCCGGATTATATAGAAGTATGCCGTCCTGCGTGGAAACGTTCATTTGCTCCGCTGCTTCGGTCGGATAGGGCAACCCCAGCAAACGCCAGGCGCTATCCAATAAAAGTTGCGGGGTATTATCCGGACTGCCGACGAATGCAATCAGCGCCAACACAAGTCCGGCATTATCCAATACCGGGTATACATCAAACGAAAGACTTACTCCGAGCTCAACTTCTCTTCGACCGCTGATCGGTCGCCCTGTACGCAGCACGCCGGTCAGAATCTGTTCGTACTTGAGCGGAAATTTCTCACCGACCTGACCGAAATCAATGGCTACACCTACCGCCGGTGCTGCCTTTTCGGTGACAATAACGGCAGTCTTCTCCGCATCCGGCACAAAAAACAAAATATTTTTTTGCGTTAAATCTGCTAAAAAGCCCAGCCATGCGGTAAGCTCTGTTAAAATACGCGCGCCGACAGCGGAAACAGATGTTTGCGTAATATACTCTCGCAACGAAAACGACATTACATCGTCCCTCGGAACGGCAATCTGGGATCTGCATTTAATGTCCAATCCGCAAATTGTCCTGCCTCGTATTGATAAAAAGCACGGGAGCCAATCATCACCGCATTATCGGTGCAAAATCGCAAGTCCGGAGTCAGAAGCCGCAACCCCGCGCGTTTGCACGCCGCTGCCAATTCCTGACGTAAACCGCTGTTGGCCGCCACACCGCCGGCAATGCAGACGATGTCACGATGTTGCTGCTGCGCCGCGCGAATCGTTTTCTCGACCAGCACATTCACCACCGCATGCTGAAATGATGCGGCTACGTCTTCCGGGCGATAAGTTTCCCCACGCTGCTCACAATTATGTAAATAATTTAAAACCGCCGATTTTACACCGCTGAAACTGAAATCAAAATTATCTTCATTGCGCAGTGCTTGCGGAAATTCAATCGCATGCGGATTTCCTTCGGCCGCCAGGCGGTCGATATGCGGTCCGCCCGGGTACGGATAGCCCATCACGCGAGCGATTTTATCAAAAGCTTCGCCGGCGGCATCATCTTTGGTCTCGCCGAGCAGTTGAAATTCGTTGTACGCCGGCACATCTACCAGCATGGTATGCCCGCCGGAAACGACCAATGTCAAAAACGGCGGCTCCAAGTCCGGATGCGCTACCAGATTAGCATAAATATGCCCTTCCATATGATTTACCGCAAGCAGAGGCTTAGCCGCCGCGAAACTGAGCGCTTTTGCGCAGGCAACACCGACCAGCAATGCGCCCACGAGCCCCGGTCCCTGCGTGACTGCAATCGCATCGATATCGGCGAGTGTATGCTCTGCCGTTGTCAATGCTTCCGCTACGACCGGCATCACGTCTTCTATGTGGTGACGCGATGCGATTTCGGGAACCACGCCGCCAAATCGACGATGGATATCGATTTGCGAAGCGATGACATCCGCCAATACCGTACGACCGTCTTCGACAATCGCCGCCGATGTTTCATCGCAACTCGTTTCCAATGCCAAAATTTTCACTCTGTCCCCTCCAGGTCCCGCGTCAGTAAATAACCATCTTCACGGGGATTACTGTATGCATCTTCACGCTTCGTTCGCACGACAAAGCCTGCCCGCTGATATAAATCCAGCGCAACAGTATTGGATTCCCTCACTTCTAAATGCAAGTATCGCGCTTTACGATCATTCGCTTCTTCAATAGCCCGCGCCAACAATTGCGTACCGATCCCCTGTTCCCTTTGGTCGGACATGACCGCAATCCGGATGAGTTGTACTTCATCCGCTACAAACCACAGATTCACGTAACCGATGACTTCCGTCCCGTTGGTAGCAACCAAAAAATTACCGGGTCCCTGCAAGAAATCATGTCGCAACGTCTTCGCCGACCATGGATCGGGAAAGCAATCCTTTTCAATTCGCTCAATCGACGGCAAATCATCGGTAATCGCGATACGAATATTTATTTTATTTTCCGGCGCTTTTCCCATAGCACTTCCGCCTCACTTTTACGTAAATATTGCGGCACCAGCGTAAATACATCATCACTTCCGCGCTGTGCCAATTCCACCGCCGCACAATCCAAGAGCGCCGCGGCTCGCGTTGCCTGTTGATAGGGCGGCGCCAACCGCAATCCCGCCGCTTCGAGTTCAGCGGCGAAAAACTCCGCCGCTTCGCCCAGACATATGACATCTTCCGTCTGATCTTTGACTGCGGCAATCACTTCGGTAAGAGGTGCAATGCGGCTGTCAATGGCCAATTCCAACCGGCCATCAGACCATCTTCCTAAGCTGTAGTAGACATTTCCTTTTTGCGCATCCAGTAAAGAAAGTAACGACCCGGCAGCATTTTTATAATTATACATCAGTGCGTGCATAGTATTCACTCCTACGAGTGGAATCTGTAAAGCAAATGCCATTGCTTTCGCCGTCGCCAACCCGATCCGCAGCCCGGTAAATGAGCCCGGTCCGGAAGTCACCGCAATACCGGTCAGGTCGGCGCGATCAAGCCCCGCAAGGCGAAGAACCGTTTCAATATGCGGAACGATTTGTTCGGAGTGCGTGCGTTTGCGCCGCACGGAAAGTTCCGCCACTACTTTTTCCGCCGTCCCGACCGCTACGTTCGAGGTAGCACCCGATGTATCAAGCGCGAGCCACATCTGCCGCCACCTCCTCCAACCATTGCTGCGCTTTCTTATCTTGCGCCCTAACGATAATTTCTCGTGTCATTTCATCTTGCTTGCGCATTTGCACATGCACCGCATGTCGCGGTAACTCTTCTGAAAATTTATCGGCCCATTCTACCAACGTCACGCCTTCACGCCCAAATTCTTCAAAACCTATATTGGAAAGTTCCGCCATACTCTCCAGCCGATATAAATCAAAATGATGAAATGCAAGCGGCTCGGTATCATACTCATGCAAAATGGTGAACGTGGGACTTGTCACCTCACCCGCAATCCCTAAGCCCTGCGCTACCCCTTTCGCCAATTGTGTTTTCCCGGCGCCCAAGTCGCCTGCCAGTGCCAAATATAATCCGTCATACGCATGCCGAGCAAAAATCGCTCCGAGCCGACGGGTTTCTTCCTGTCCCTTAGTAATAAATACCGCTTGCTGTTTCATATGCCTCCAAAATGATTATAGCCGGTGACTTGCAATGCGTGACACGTATCGCCATCGCATATAAATAAGCCGCTTCCTTTGGTAACGCGACCGATCTCATACATTCCTTGCGGTGCGGTTGATGTCGCCGGCAGTGTGGCGACGAGTTCAAAGTCTTCACCGCCGTACCAAATCAGATCGTCCGCACGAAGCGCATGCGGATCCGAACGTTGCGCCAAATCGCTTTGCCAGGTAAGCGCACTTTGTTCGACTTCAAAACGCACTTCCGACTGTTTTGCCATATCCCCCAAAGCGAATGCGAGCCCGTCACTGATGTCGTTCATCGCGGTCGCGCCAAGCTCCCGCAATAATTTTCCTTTGGCCAATTGCGGTCGCGGCGTGTTTTGAAACGCCCGCAACGATGCCTCGGGAGATATCCCGCGCGCAAGCAGATGATATGCCAGCGCCGCGTATCCGGTAGGTCCCGTCAAAACAATTCGATCCCCCCGCTGCGCACCGCTTCGGGTTACAGCCTGACCGCACGGCACATATCCGAGCGCTGTCGCGGTCAGTGTCGTGCCATGTCGTGAATGTACGGTATCTCCACCCAGGAGTAGCGCATCATACGTGCGCAGGCACTCTCCTAAACCGCGATATAACAAAATCATGTCTTCTTTTTGCGTCGTCTGCGGTAACGCCAAAGCCACAACAATCCCCAAAGGTTGTGCCCCCATCGCCGCAAGATCACTCAAATTGACCGCTGCAAGTTTCCAGCCGAGCTCTTGAAACGTAATCGTCTGCGCCGAAAAATGAACGCCTTCGGTAAGTGTGTCCGTCGTCACTACCAGTTCCATGTTCGGAGGAATAGCGACAACGGCAGCGTCATCATTCAACGGTACACGAACCGCCGCCCCTTGGGTAGGGCATAATGCTGCGATATCCCGAATCAAAGCAAATTCATCACGGATCGCTGTCATCGCATCTCCTCCTTATCTTATGTTATTGTAGCATACTCGCTCCGCCGCTTTACTGGGGACAAAAGAAAAAGCCGCGAATACATTCACGGCTTTTTGATTACTCGTTTTCGATCAATTGTTCATCCCGTTCCAACGGTTTCGTCAAATCCAAATGACCCGTGATGGATTCGATCGGCTCGCCCTCCATCGTGAACTGCACGCGTTCAATTTCCGGGAAATTTGTCAAAGTATTAACGGTTTCATACACGATCAAAATTTCGCCTAATGAGCCGCCCTGGTTATTTTTGACAGCCTGATTGAAATCCACGGTCGCAAGTTTCTTTTCCTGATCGACCTCGACTTTTTTGATCTTAGCGTCTTTCGGCCAAATCGGATATTCCAGCTTGCGGTCCGCAATCAACATTTCTTCTACTGCCCGGTTCGGCGTGTACTGATCTGACGGCACATTTACCTTTACCGGCACAAGATGCTCTGCATCTTTACTGGGAATATAGGTGACCAGTATTTTTTCGGTTGTCGCCACCTGCTGCGGCTGACTTGTCTCCGCGGACTTTGTCGGAGATGCCGAAGGGGTGCAACCGGCAACCATCAAAATCATGCACAGTAGAAGTGCGCAGATCGACCATCTCTTTTGCAAAAAATGCAAGATTTTGTTTGTCATGTAGAATACTCCTCAGCCCGTTTAAAGTATGTTTCCAATCCGTCTACAATGCTCTGTGCCAATGCTTTTTGAACATTCGGCTTTTGTAATTCGGCACGTTCCCGGGGATTTGAAATAAATCCGAGTTCCAACAATGTCGACGGCATGCTGCTGTTGCAAAGTACATAGAAATTCGCAGTGCGTACTCCACGGTCACCGAAATCCACTTCGGCAAGATTAGCTTCATGCAACGATTCCGCCAGCAACTGACCATAAAGGGAGCCACTGCAATAATATGCGGTCATACCGTCAATATCCGGGCGAACAAACGAATCGATATGAATACTGATAAATGCATCCGCCGCATGGACTTCCGCCACATCCACGCGCGCCTGCAATTCCTCATCAGCGTTGGCATGCGGTCGCGCCACATCGCGATCGGTCTCGCGCGTCATGTATACTTTTGCGCCCTTTTCTTCCAACAAAGGTTTCAAGTAAATTGCAATCGGTAAAGTAATATTCTTTTCATATACATTTCCCTCACCGATAGCGCCTACGTCCGTACCGCCGTGACCGGGATCAATAACGATCGTTTTCCCTTTTAAGCCGGCGGTCGTTTTAAATGTAGGCTCAGGAACATACTGCGGTAAGTCAATCACCACGCGATATGGCTTATTGTGGGTTTTGTCACGTTTTAAAGGGAATACTTTTACACTGTTTTTAGACAGTGCCTGCGGGAATTGGAAAGATAAAACGGTATCTTTATTTTCCTGATTTACGTTAAGCTTCGACACCATCTTCGGATTCAATGCATAGGTACCGATCACTTTTTTGCCATTCGTCTTCGCCAGTGTTACTTTCAGATTTCTACCGTTCTTACTCAGCTCGGCATCTATACTCGGCAGACGATCCACATCCATGACTACACGAACAAACGGAACACGAGCATCATTACGGGTGACCCATCGCAGTTCTTCTACATGCGCCGCAAGTGAAGGGACTGTTTGAGAAAATAGCAATGTACAGAAAAAACAAAATAAAATCAGTTTTCGCACGATCCACCTCCTCCAACCGGTTCAATGCCTTTATTATAACATTGAAAACAGCGAATAAGATTAAGCTATTTTAAGAATGTATCTCATATTTCATGCTTATTTCGCTTTTCGAACGTGCGGCGGCAATTTTTCTCCCGCAGTATCCAACGTGCGACGCAACTGCTTGACTTCCATTGCAATATCGGTCGCGACTTTCCGATCCGTCTGCAAAAGAAGTGTAACCACCTGATTTACATCCGCGCCCTCAGGCAACCAGGCGCTCGGTAAACGGATTGTCGTTTCGTCTTCGGCTACCATTTCGGTCCATTTTGCCGTTTGGCGATCAATAACGAGTCGGATCGGCTTCATTGTATTCTCCTTCCACTGTATATGTACTGCCGTCGGTACGAACAATAATGGTTCCATTGCGATCCGTGCGGTAAATGCGGATCCCTCGCTTTTGCAAACGTTCCAATACCGGTGCATGCGGTAATCCGTAAGGATTTCCGCGGCCGCTGGAAATAGTCGCTACTTGCGGTCGTACTGCGGCTAAAAAAGACTCCGTCGTCCCCGTTTTACTGCCGTGGTGACCGACTTTTAAAACAGTCGCTGCAAGTTTCTTACCATACGCCTGCAAAAGTTCATGTTCCTGGCGCTTTTCCGCGTCGCCCGTAAAGAGCATCGTAAATTGATTCGCTACCAATTTCATGACTATCGAGTGGTTGTTGTAATCCGGTTTCCCTTTTTTATACGTTACATTTTCCGTCGGCCCGAGCACATCAAAGTATACGCCTGCGCCCAAATCAACTTGCATCCCCTGCGTAAGAACATACGGACGCAAACCCTTTTTATCAAGCGTCTTCAAATATGTGCGGTAAATCGCATTCGTTTTAGTCAGACCGTCATCAAACACATACCGCACCGGTACGTGTTGCAATACTGCATATGCACCGCCCAAATGGTCGCCGTCAGGATGTGTAATGATCAGATTTTCTACTTCTTTGACACCGTAACGATCCAAATATTGAGTGAGTGCCGCCCGGTGCTCGACATCGCCGGTATCGATCAGCGTCCACTTGCCTTGCCATTCAATCAGAGTGGCATCTCCCTGTCCGATATCCAGACAGCGAATCACTAATTCCCCCGATTCGGTACGCGATGAAAAAGGATTGGGAAATTTCCACTGTGCTTGCGGATCGGACGACGTGCCGCCGGATGGAATCACATGCTGGCAACCCGTCAATAACATAATAAATGCAGTGACAATCAATATAAATATACTTTTTCTCATTCCATGACCTGTTCCTTATAGATATAAGGTAAAGTATCTGCCACCTCAGTAGCTAAAAATCCGTAACCGTATTGTTCCGCCAAACGATCGGCGGCAGCGCCGTGCCACCAGATACCGGTCGCCGCCGCATCTGCCGGCACCAAGCCCTGCGCTAAAAGAGCGGCAATAATTCCTGTCAATGTGTCACCCGTGCCGGCCGTCGCCAATCCGGCATTGCCTGTTGTGTTTACCGCTAACCTTGTGCCTTCAAACAATAATGTCGACGCTCCTTTTAAAACAGAGACCGCTCCCGTAGTAGCGTGCAATGCTTTCACGTAACCGGGCCGATCATTCGCTATTTCTCGGTTCGTCACATGCAATAACCGCGCCGCTTCGCCGAGATGCGGAGTAATCACACATCGCGCAGACAATCTATGTCCGGGATGCTGCGCCAGAGCATACAAACCGTCTGCATCGCAAACAAACGGACAAGGGATTTTCTCTGTCATGGCAAGTCCCCAATCGGTTGTTTTCTTGGCACGACCGATCCCGCAACCGATAGCGATGGCATCGTAACCGGATACATCGATTTCCGTGTCCTTAAGTGTGAAAAAGTCGGTATCGCCGACCGGCTTTATCATTACCTCCGGAATATGACCGATAACATTTCGTGCCGCGTTTTTCGGCATGAACAATGTGACTTTACCGGCGCCGGCTCGCAACGCGGCCTTCGCGCAAAGCAAAGCGGCTCCTTCCATACCGACACAGCCCGCGAAAACCGCAACATGCCCTTGCGTTCCTTTATGACTCAAGGGTGTACGCCGAGGCCAGGTAATATTTTTCTCTGTAATAAGTACGGTCGATCCGACAAAATTCGTTTTTTTCATGGCTAAGTCAGCTACTTTAAGGTTACCTGCATAGATTCGTGCAGGATACATGCATAGCCCTTGCTTAACCGCGCCAATCGTTATTGTCAAAGACGCTTTGACGGCATCACCCATGACATTGCCGGTGTCAGCATTCACTCCTGTCGGCACATCGATTGCGACGACAGGGCAATCCCACTTCTTTGCCGCTGCATTGATTACTGCAACGGTTCCCAGAAAACGGGAGCGTAACGGTGCATTTAATCCGATCCCGATCAGTGCATCTACGATACCATCCACTTCAGAAATCTCCGGTAATTGTTCGCCGGAAGCGAACGTAACTTGTCCGCCGGCAGCACAAAAACGTTCATAGTTGGTACGCGTATCCGCGGTCATTTTTTGCGGGTCACCGATATGAATGACGGTTACATGTATGCCCGCCGTTGCCGCATAACGGGCCGTCACATAACCGTCACCGCCGTTATTACCGCTACCTGTAAAAATCGCCCAGTGATCGGCGGTATGCGTCGCATATGTTTTTTCGATCGTGTCCCAAACCGCTTTGCCCGCCTGTTCCATCAAATCAATCAACGGTCGCTGCTCGGACTCGCTCCATGCTTTTTCTAACCCCCGCATTTCTGCCGTGTTAACGATTTGCATTTGCTTCTCCCAGTAAAGTAACTCCGGCGATAGCCATTTCTTTTTCATGACTGATGGAAACCGAGGTGCTTATAATGCCAAGGCTTTGCGCTTGCTCCGCGTATACACCGTGCCATTGCAGCATCGGTTGCCCCAGTTTACTCCACGAAATTTCCACGTCCGTAAATTTACCTTTGCGAAACCCGGTGGTAAGCGCCTTGACCGCAGCTTCTTTCGCGGCATAAATTCCCGCCAATGACGCCCATTGCATTTGCACACGGCCTTGCGCATGGGCAATTTCACCGGCCGTAAAAACACGTTCCAAAAGCTGCGGATGTCGCTCACAGGCTTTTTGGATACGTGAAATTTTCACAATATCGTTACCAAAATAAATTTTCATTACATTCCCATCCTATCGAATACGTCTATTGCTTGCGCAACCGTTGTCAATATGATAAAATTTTAAGGTATGAAGGCATGGAAATCGAATATACATAAAGGAGGTGACACCATTGCCGCAAATCAAATCCAGCATTAAAAGCATGAAGACCGACGCTGAACGTCGTGCCCAGAACACTGCGACTAAATCTCGTATCCGTACGGCAACCAAACGTACCGTTGATGCGATCGCCGCTGGCGATGCCGAAGCCGCTCAAGCCGCGTTTAACAATGCGTCCAAATTGATCGACAAGGCAGCCTCCAAAGGTGTGATTCATAAAAACAATGCCGCTCGTAAAAAATCGGCGTTGCGCAACAAGCTGCAAGCACAAAACGACACAGAAGCTAAGTAATACAAAAGCTAAGTAATAAAGATAAAAAAGCTACTTCGGTAGCTTTTTTATTTTTATTTTTGACTGCCTTTATTCGCCCTGTCCAACCGACATATCATGGCTCAAAACTTCATAAATCAGCGGTAACTCGATTTTCTCCTGTTGCAATGTAAATGCCCGTTCCACTCGCTTTGCATACTGATTAAGGTCGGCATTTTTAGCTCCATATAAGCGTGCTAACGGTGTATTCATTTCGACATAGGCTCCCGGCTCGGCGCAAAGACGAATCCCCACCTGCGAATCAATACGATCGCCTTTCGCCCGACGACCGGCCCCCAGCGACAGCGCCACTCCCGCCAAAGCTAACGCGTCGATGGCGACAAGATAGCCTGCTCGCGGCGCATTTACAGTGAGCGTATTGACTTTTTTTGTCAAGAGTTCCTGACCGATCCAAGCGGTTTCGCCGCCTTGCGCCGCGATCCATTCCGTAAATTTTTGCAAACCGGAACCGTCGGCTATTGCTTGCTGTGCTTTCGTCAGTCCTTCAGCAAGGGTTCCAACAACACCTGCCGTCAGCAAAAGCGCTGCCGTCAGATGAAGTGACAATGTGACCAAGCGCTGATTACCACCCCCGGAAAGAACCTCGACGGCTTCATCGACTTCGAGCGAATTACCGATAGCGCTCCCAAGAGGTACATTCATGTCTGTGACGAATGCCGTCATTTTGCGACCGGCGGCCTCCCCGATATCTACCATCAGCTGCGCCAATGCTTTGGCTTGCTTGCGGTCATGCATGAATGCGGCCGTTCCACATTTGACATCGAGCACGATACCGTCCGCGCCCGCCGCAAGTTTTTTGCTCATAACCGATGCCGCGATGAGAGGCATGCTTTCGACCGTTTCCGTCACGTCACGCAGCGCGTAAAAAATCCCATCCGCCGGTGCGAGCTCCGCACTTTGGCCGATAACCGCCAAGCCGATCGCATCCACTTGACGGATAAACTCCGCTTCCGTGAGCTGCACTTGGAACCGGGGAATCGACTCCAATTTATCCAGCGTACCGCCGGTAAATCCCAGTCCCCTCCCGGACATTTTGGCTAAATGCGCACCGCATGCCGCCGCCAGCGGCGCCACAATCAGTGTGGTAGTATCCGCCACGCCGCCCGTGCTGTGCTTATCCACCAATGAATATCCTAAATTGCGGCTGGCAAATGTCTTACCTGAATGTTCCATTGCCAATGTCAGATCGGTTGTTTCCTTTTTGGTAAGCCCTTGGAAATACACCGCCATTAACCAGGCGGCCATCTGATAATCGGGAACTTCGCCCGCCGTACAGGCTTGTACCCATTCCTTCAATTCATCTGTGGTGGCCTTTTCTCCCAACCGCGCTTTACGAATCATTGCCAGTGCATCCATTGCTCCTCCTTGTGTAAATAAAAGCGGACTGCTTCAGCAGTCCGCTTTTGTTTACGAAAATCACACTACTGACCGGTGCTGCCGATTCCTCCGGTGCGCACACCGGTTGCCTGATCATCCGCTACCAGCAGGTATTGCGAAAAAATCCCCTGCGCCACGCGGTCGCCTTTTTTCACCATGTAGGACTCTTCTCCCGCATTGTAAACGGCAATCATAATATGACCTTCATTTTCTTCATTGTTGTAGTAGTCACTGTCGATGATGCCTGCGCCGTTAATCAGCAAAAGCTGATTACGAATCGAAATACCCGAGCGAATAAAAATGGCCAGGTACTCTCCCATTCCCATAAACGCCTTTAATCCGGTCGGCACTAATGTCACCTTACCGGGTAACAGTTCCACATCGGCGGCGCTTTCAATATCATAGCCAGCACTTTCCGTTGTTTTGCGTTCGGGTAGCGTAATCTCACAATCGGCATATTCGGTCACTACTTCAAAGCCGCGAATCGGTTGCACTCCGGTTCACTCCTTTGCCTTCGGACCGTTTTCATTTTCGTTCAACAGTGCTTTGCGCGACAAGTTGATACGGCCCTGCTTATCAATTTCGGTTACTTTAACCATGATTTCATCGCCGATGTTAACGACGTCTTCAACTTTTTCGACACGTTCTTTCGCCAGCTGCGAAATATGAACCAGACCTTCTTTGCCCGGCAATACTTCTACAAACGCGCCAAATTTCATCAAGCGAGTAACTTTACCCAAGTACACTTCACCCGGTTTTACTTCTTTGACGAGTCGTTCGATCATTTCGACCGCTTTTTTACCGCCTTCGCCGTCTACCGAAGCGATGTAAACGGTACCGTCTTCTTCGATATCGATCTTCACGCCGGTAGCATCAATGATGCCATTGATCGTTTTGCCGCCCGGTCCAATGACAGTGCGGATCTGATCCACTTTAATCTGCATCGTGATGATGCGCGGTGCATACGGTGAAAGGTCTTTGGCCGGTTCGGTAATGCATTCGGCGATTTTCCCGAGGATGAAATGACGTCCTTCATGTGCCTGCTGCAGCGCGGAAGCCAAAATTTCACGGGATAAACCGTCGACTTTAATATCCATCTGGATCGCGGTGACACCCTGTTCGGTACCGGCCACTTTAAAGTCCATATCACCGAGGGCATCTTCCATGCCCTGAATATCCGTTAAAATCGCGTAATCTTCGCCGTCTTTGACAAGACCCATAGCAATACCGGCGACCGGCGCTTTAATCGGTACGCCCGCATTCATCAGCGACATCGTGCTGCCGCAAACGCTTGCCATGGAAGAGGAACCGTTGGATTCCAAAATTTCCGAAACGACACGCAAGGCGTACGGAAATTCCGCTTCTGACGGAATGACCGGTACCAAAGCACGCTCCGCGAGCGCGCCGTGACCGATTTCACGACGACCCGGACCACGCGTCGGACGTGTTTCACCGACACTGTAAGACGGGAAATTATATTGATGAATATAGCGTTTTTCCGTGCGTTCGGAAACGTCATCGATCGTCTGTTTTTCCGAAAGCGGCGCGAGTGTGGTCACTGTGAGCGCTTGGGTTTGCCCCCGCGTAAACAGTGCCGAACCGTGCGTACGTGCGAGTAAACCGACTTCGCAGGTAATCGGTCGGATCTCGTTCAATGCGCGTCCATCCGGACGGATTTTATCGACGGAAATCATGCGCCGTACGATACGCTTGGTCAACGCATCAAGCGCCATACCGACATCCGCCATCTGTTCCGGATAAATATCTTCGAAATGAGCGCGCGCTTCTTCTTTGACTTCGTCCATATGCGCTTCACGCGTTTGTTTATCTTTGTCAAAAATCGCGTTTTTAAGGTTTTCCGCTGCGTAATCTTCCACCGCTTGCGCAATCACTTCATCGACTGTATGCACGTCGTAAACAAGCTTTTCTTTGCCAACTTTAGCGACCATTTCCTGCTGGAAAGCAACCAGTCGGCGAATTTCTTCATGGCCGAACATGATCGCGTCCAAGACCGTTTCTTCAGGAATTTCCTGTGCCCCGCCCTCGACCATCAAAATCGCGTCATCCGTACCGGCAACTGTAATCATCAAATCCGATTCTTCACGTTGCTGCACCGTAGGATTGATCACGAAATTACCGTTCACCCGACCTACCTTAACGCCGGCAATCGGACCTTCAAACGGAATATTCGAGATGGAAAGCGCCGCCGAGGCGCCAAGCATCGCCGCCATTTCCGGCGCATTGTCCTGATCGACGGAAAGCACTGTCGCGACCACGTGCACGTCGTTGCGTACGCCTTTATCAAACAGCGGACGAATCGGGCGATCAATCAAACGCGCATTCAAAATCGCGGACTCACCGGGACGACCTTCACGTTTCACAAATCCGCCGGGAATTTTCCCTACGGAATACAATTTTTCTTCATAATCTACCGTCAGCGGGAAAAAGTCCGTACCCTCGCGCGGCTTTTTGGCGCCGGTCGCAGTGACCAGCACAGCGGTATCCCCGTAACGCACCATAACGGCACCGCTTGCCTGTTTGGCAAACTTGCCGGTTTCGATAACCAGCGGGCGTCCCGCCCATTCTGTTTTGAACACCTCGTTCATGTCATTCCTCCTATTTTTCTTTATAATCCTTAACATTACAATTATGATTTATCATCTGCTATTAGTCAAGTTTTCAGGCATAACGTCCTCATCGCGCATGATTCTGCCGGTAACATAATGGCGATCCACCACAATCGACAACTTATATTCGGGATACCGAGCGTGAATCATCTGCCTTATCTGTCGATAAATGCTCTCGTCATCGTCGCGCGTGCCGTCTTCTACTGAAATATCAAAATGAACCGACCAGATATCGCCCTGTTGTGTCGCAAAAAAGTCATGGACATCCCAGCGCGGGTTCACCTGCGCGACCAGTCGACGCACATTATTTTCAACCGCCAGTGTCGCCGGATTGGAAATGTTACGCGGATCCACGTGCACGAGTGACTGCGCCTTATACTTGTCGCGTAAGCGCCGCTCAATGGAATCCGCCACATGATGCGCTTCCAGTAAATTCATTCGACTGTCGACTTCGATATGAATGCTCAAAAAGCGGAGTCCGGGCCCATAATCATGCACAATTAAATCGTGGGCACCTTCCACCCCCGGCATATTCGTTACGGCGGCCAATATCTCCTGTTCTTCAGCCAGGCTGATCCCCTTCCCTAAAAGCTTGTCTACGCCCATGTAAAGAACTTTCATTCCCGTGTATAAAAGTGCAAGTGACACCAACGCGCCGGTGTATTCATCAATTTGCCAACCGCCAACGTACTGCGCTCCGACGGCCAATAAAACGCCTGCCGTCATTAAGAAATCGCTGGCGGCATCCGCGGTAAGCGCGGCTAAAATGTCAGAGCCTCCGTGCGTTTTTAAGCGGCGAAAAAAAAGCACTAATCCCGATTGTACAATAAGTGACAACACCAATACTGCAATCAGAATCGGCTCTATGACAAGATACTGCGGATACATAATCCGATGCAATGCTTCCGCACCGACACCAAATCCGGCCAGTAAAATGATGACGCCGATAACACTTGTCGCCACGTATTCGATGCGGGCCTGTCCAAACGGATGCTCTCGGTTGACAGGTTTGCCCATCATATACAGCGACAGCGCAATCATAAAAGAACTGCCGATATCCGTAAGATCATGCAGCCCGTCACCAACGACCGCGACCGATCCGAACCAGTAACCGAGACCCATTTTACCGCCGGAGAGCAATACTTTGATTACGGTATAGACCAGCAATAGAAGGCCGATTTGTTTTCTATGCTGCGTATTTTCCATAAATTCCCCCGGAATAGAAAGACGTCCTACCGAAGTAGAACGTCATGTGTACGTCATTTGTTAAAATTCATCAAAGTCCATTTCGTTCAAAATGTCTTTCAGCTTTAACAACTCTTCTTTTGTCAATGTCAATCCTTTAGTCATGGCGTTATATTCCGGCTCCCAGCTGCGCAAATCAAATTTTGCAGCGCGACCGTTCCAGCTTGTAAAAGTCAGCTGCTTTTTCCAACCGTCACGGTTGGTCGAAAGATCGCCAAGTACTTTTTCAATTTCAAAATTAATTGTGGCCATTTTTTTCACACTCCTATTTTTCCCCAGTATTCTCGCATTGATTACAATCATAGCATATGTACATCACGCTTACAACTATTTGCCGTTGGGCGCTACTTATCCGGGCAAACCCGGATATGCTATCATAATGAGAGAAGTAATGTTCGGATAAGGAGATTGTTTCATGCTCGCTTTGATTTATCGTACTTTCCCGGCAATGTCGGAAGTGTACTTTCGTCGTTTCTGGCTGAGTCAATGGGTCGCTTTGATCGGTCTATGGATGCAGCTTACCGCCCAACAATGGCTGGTCTATTCATTGACCGGTTCACCGTTGTTGCTCGGTCTTTTAGGCGTCGCTCAATTTGGTCCGATCATGCTCTTTTCATTGCCGGCCGGTGTTGTGGTGGATCGTATCGCCAAACGCTCCCTCGTTCGTTTTACACAGGCGGCTTATTTCGTGCAAGCGCTCCTGCTCGCATTGCTCGTTTTCACCGGTTGGGTCAATTACTATAATGTATTATTCTTAGCTTTCTTATACGGTTGTATTCAAACGATCGACACTCCGGCGCGGCAATCGTATGTCGCGGAATTGGTGCAACCGAAAAATCTGCGCAGCGCCATCAGTATGAATTCCGCCAACTTTAATGTCGCCCGTATGATCGGTCCGGCCATCGCCGCGGTAGTGATGGCTAAGTACGGTGCGGGATGGCTCTTTTTCGCCAACGCCGTTTTGATGATCCCGGTGCTTTGGACGTATTGGAATTTGCCGATCGTCGGCGCGCCAAAGATGAAGGGACGTGTCCAAACGCCGTTGTCGGATATGCGCGACGGAATTGCGTATGCGGCGCACAACATGCCCGTTTACAGCACGTTGATTGTGCTTTTCATCATTTCCACTTTTATTATGAATTATAATGTCATCGCGCCGGTATATGCGGATTTAATTTTGCATCGCGGGGTGACCGGTTTCGGACTGATTACGTCAGCGATCGGTGTCGGTTCTTTCACCGCCGCCCTGCTTTCTGCTTCACTTGCCGACGGCCGTCCCAGCGCGCGGCTTCTTTTCGGCAGCGCCTTAACGGCCACTTCATTACTGTTCATTTTGGCATTATTTGATTCGTTTTATTTGGCTCTTGGCATGTTCGCCGTGTTCGGCTTTTTCGTCTTGACGTTTTTAATCAGCGCCAATACTTTGGTGCAAATGAATACGGAGCTTGCCTATCGCGGCCGGATTTTATCATTGTATTCGCTTGTTTTCTTAGGCGCGACGCCGCCCGGCAACCTGTTGACAGGTTGGCTGATTGAATGGCTCGGCATACGTTTCGGCATCATGACCTGCGCGCTGATCTCTTTCCTGTTGCTCATTCCGATAGGTCGTCATGTTTACCTGCGCCTGCAAAAAGATCCCCATGCGTTTCAGGTAAATCCATAAAACGTTGGCAAACCGCAACATTTACTGCGACATGCAGGCCTCGCCTGAACAGTTCTTTAACTCTTAATTGAAGCAATAAAAAAAGAGGCGTTAAACGCCTCTTTTTTTATTGCTTCATTAGAAGTAGTAGTTGAGTTCAACGCCCCACATGTTGTCGTCAGCGCCTTTTGCATCTTTAGCATCAAAATTGATGTCAAATGCATAGTAAGCATTCAGCAGAATATTTTCTGCCGGTACGAAACCGGCCTGCGCCTGCCAGTAGGTTGCCTTACCGAGGTCCGGGTGTGTCATCGGGGTATCAAGCGTCATGCTCGTGCCACCGAAGTAGGAGTACGGTTCAACGCTTACATAATCAGCGCCGATTTCGAAGGAACCAACCTTGCTCGTGTCGGCAACGCCGAAGAGCAAGCCTGCGGTCCAGAGTTCCGGATCGTTGTCGAACGTCGTGTTGCGTACATAGTCACCACGGAGCTGCAGCGCATCGTTGAACTGGAAGTTCAAGCCGGCGCCCCAGAAGTTCACGTCTTCTTTTTTATTGTTATATTCAGCATCCTGCGCATTCAGGTAGAAAGCGGTAACGCCAAGACCATCCGTCAAATCAGCGCCCGCCTGTACGAACCAAGCGCTCGGGGTCTTTTCAGCAAAGAACTTCTTGTTCGCTTTTTCGTCAAAATCTTTCAGATAGCCGTAGCCGGCTGCCAAGTTGATATCCTTACCGAAGTTGATTTCCGCGCCATCGAATGTAGAATCATAGAATACGCCGGTCGCACCGAGAGTCAAGTCGTAACGGCCTGCTTTCGCGCCGAAGTTATCGTTGAAGTTGTGTTCGATGTACAATTGATCAAGGTTCAAGGACGGATCTTGAGCTTCGCTGTCGAAACCGAAGCTACCCGAGGTAATGCGAGCGGTTACCTTGGTGTTGTCCGATACTTTCGCGTTAGCCTGCAGACGAACACGCATATCGAAGTAATCCTTATCACTCTCGTCCATGTAACGAACGCGAGCGTCACCCGTCAATTTTACGTTGCCGACGCGGTTTTCCAAGTTGGAAACGCGGACGCCGAGGCTGTTCAATTCGTTCGAGAATTCGTCAGCCAAACGGTTCAATTGCGCCTGTTGCTCTGCGTTCAACTGATCCTGTTTTACCATCGCGCGAGCGACCATCTGCGCCATTTCATAGCGGGTGATGTTCTGCTGGCCTTTGAATGTTCCATCCGGGTATCCTTCGACTACGCCTTCAGCGGCGAGTTGGGATACTGCCTGGTAAGCCCAGTCGTTCGGAGTTACATCCGAGAACGGATTCGGGGCCGCGAATGCTGTCGTTGCGCCGAGGACGCAAGCAGCTGCCAATACTGTTGCCAATTTTTTTGTTCATCATTGACACTCTCCTTTTACAAAAATATAAATCCCGTTGCTCTTTTGTGCAGGAGAATTTCAGAATGCGAGTTGCCTGGTTTCCTCTATCCTTAGCTTCTCCCGTTAAACAGGTCAGAGCGCAACCTGTTTAAATTGTCATTATTGTAGCATATGTCTTTAAGAATTTGCGAGCATTTATCAGTTTTATTTTAATCGTTTATTGCATAATTAAAATCACCGCCGGGGAATATCTCTTGGCGGTGATTTTCTATGCCGGACTATTTCTTTATTAAAACCAAAAATATAAGCAGGTTACCACCGCGAGCGCAAAACGATAGTACGCGAACGAAGCCAGGCTTGAATTATTTAAAAATTTCAGGAACCACAGTACCGACGCATAAGCGACGACGGCGGCAGTGACAAAACCCAACGCAAAAATGCCGAAATCGCTCCAATGCAAATACCGCCAAATTTTCAATAAATCATATGTGCACGCTACAAACATCAACGGCGCAGCCATGATGAATGAAAAGTCCGCGGCCGCTTTGCGGGAAATGCCGAGTAACAGCCCGCCTGAAATCGTCGAGCCGCTGCGCGAAAATCCGGGCCATAAAGAAAGAACTTGAAATACGCCGATCAAAACCGCTTGTTTTGTCGTAATAGCGTCGACATCGGCAGTACGTGTTCGAATATTGACACGTTCCGCAAACAACATCAGAATGCCGCCCAAGATCAAACCGATAACGACTGTTTGCCAGCCGAATAAATACGTCTTAATAAAGTGATGCGTCAGGTAGCCGACCGCCATCGCCGGCAGCATCGCGCAAACCAGATTGTAGCAGGAAGTGCCGCGTTTTTTGAACCAGTTTTCGCGCCGCAACATCATTTTAAATTTATCTTTATAAATCAAAAGCACAGACAAAATAGCGCCCAACTGAATAAACACTTCAAAAACGCTTTCTTTAGTACCTGAAAACCCGATCATATCTCCGACAATAATCATGTGTCCGGTGCTGGATACCGGAATATATTCGGTTAAACCTTCCACAATGCCGATGATTAACGCGGCCAAATATTCATACATACTCATTCCTCCTGCATGCAGTTCTTAGGCCAATAAGCCTTGATGAAACAACTTGTCCAGCACTATCCGATCTGTCGGGAATGCCAGCTCCGGCAAATCTCGGTAGTGAAAATAACGCGCATCCGCCGCGTCGTCCGCGGCTTGTAAATCCCCGCCCGTTACCTTGCAAATAAACCAGCAGCCGACACTGAGCGCAGCCGGCTGATGAAAGTTGGACTCGACTTCATAGATGCGCTCGACGATAACGGTAAGTCCTGTTTCCTCCGCCATTTCCCGAGTCAACGCGTCGCGGATATCTTCGCCCCACTCAATATGGCCGCAGGGAATGCACCATTTCCCCGGATAGGTTTCGCCGACGGCGCGTTGGACCAGCAATATCGCGCCCGAGTCATTCAAAACAATTCCCGCCACCGCCGCCATCGGATTGCGATACAAAATTTTTTCGCAATGCGGGCAATACAAGCGCGACTGCGCCTTATTCATTTTCATTACCGGGGGTGTGCCGCAATACGGGCAATAGCGATAGTCCATGCCGCCTCCACAAAAAAGAAGAACCGCTTCCGCAGAAGCGGTTCCTCAGCTATGGTTACATCAGTTCAGCGTAATGACCTGTTTCGGATCATCAATGTCAAAACTGAAATAATTTTCTTTGCTGTTATGTTCCAACTTTAAAGTCTTACCGTCAAACGAGCCGCGCCAGCCAACGATAATGGTATGATCCTGACTGAGTTTTTTAATAACTTCCAGCGGTTCCAATTTAAAAATCGGTGCGAAAAGGATTTCTACGCCGTCTAAAATCACGACATCCGCAGCAAGCGCCTTAAATGCTTTCACAAAAGATTCTTTCGCTTCCACCTTGCGCTCTTCGTTTTCCATTTCAAACAGTTTTTCCATTAAGAGCTCTTTGGCTTCTACGTAAGTATAGTCTTCCGCTTGTTCCACTTCCCGCAAAAGTTTGCTTTTCCCCGAACCGGCACCGCCGACCACAAAGAGCAACTTTTCCGGTAATTCCTGAACTTCCTGTACACGTGCCTTTACATCTGCTACTGTCACCATGCTATCACGCCCCTGTACAATTTTGTTATGGTTATTATAATATAGATTTTCCGAAATGGCTAGACTTGCGCGTCGGATTTATCTTGTGATTTGCGCGTAAAACCGTAGCGTTCCTCTGGCGTAGCCGCCTCGCTGATCCGCCCTTGCGTCAAAATGATGTCCGTCAACTGATCTTTTTGCGTATCCAGTACAAAGACCAAGTAAAGTCGTTTCGCAAGATTTTGCGGATAATACAATAATGCGGTCTGCTGTTGATCGCCGACATGCACGATGGCATTCGGCTCTCCGTAAACATGCGTCACGGTGGAAAGGCTGTCACCAATCGCAATGCCTTTATCCGTCGATGCATTCGTATTGCGTAAAAATACGCGTTTTATTTTTTGCGTCTTACCTTCTACCGTTACTCCGAAGTCACCATGCATCCAAATTTCGTTTTCTCCCTGCGTCAAATGCGTTTCCCACTCTGACCAGGAGGGCTCTCGGTACATTGTTCCCGGAACAAATCCCAATAGCGATGCCGGTGTATTTACGGTGAATGACAAATCATGTTTCTCTTTGGGTAAAGCGACATATGCCAGCTGCATTGACTTGACCTGCAATTCATGTATGGCAAAGGTCAACTCATAGTTAATTTCATTTTCGTACAGCCGATAGCGGTAGTACGAAGTTTTTGTCGACGGCTCATACTCTACTCGAGAAGGCGTGCCGTATACGCGGATTACATTTTCACGGCTGTTACCGATGCCGATACCGCGCGGTGTCATGAGCTTTGCTTTGGTGACTGTAAGCGCACTGAGTCCGGTCAGTGTTCGCATCGGTTCCACTCCGATCGCCGCAGCCGTTTTTTTACCATACGGCAAGTTCTGTTGCACTGTCGCTTCCGCCTCTGTAAAATGGTAGCGATCAATATGATTGCCTCGCACGATGGTAAGAGGTGCTCCCAGCACGTCAGCTAATTTCGCCGAGGCGTCACCGAGGCGCAAACCTCCTACGGAAAAATCTTGTGCCGCAAGCGGTTCGTTTTGAATTTTAGCAACACTCCATACAAGCATTTTCTGATTCCCGTCAGGACCCGTTTCCTGATGCGCGGTACCGGCCGCTGAATTGACTCCCGGCGGCGTCACCGGCATGGTTATCATATCCGCTTGTGCTGCGGCAAAACACGGTAAGGATATAGCCCAAGCGGCGATCAAGAACTTTTGTAAACTGTATTTTTTCATTATGTCCTCCACGGTACTTAATTTAACCGTTTGTTTCCCTTGCTCTCAATTATACCAAAATGCAATGTGGTAAAATATTCTCAGATGGATTATGTTTTTTAAGGAGGTTTTCCTATGTTACGCAAATGGATTTTAGCAGGCTTACTTGCCACCGGTCTTACCGCCACCGGAATGTACGGCGCGCAGGCCGCTGTAATGGATGCTACGGCGCCGCAACGCACCGTCTCGGTCGAGGGCCAGGCGCAACGCGAGCTGGTTCCGAATAAAGCGCAGATGCGTTTCGGCATTGAAGGTCAAGGCGCGGATGCCAAAGTAGCGAAAGAAGCCTACGATCAACGCATGCAATCGGTAGTGGCTGCCCTTAAAGCGGCCGGCGTGAAAGACAAAGACTTGAAAACTGCCAATTTCTTAATTACGCCGGTATATACGTATCCGAAAGATGGCACTGCGCCGAAAATCGAAGCGTATCGTGTAACCAACGAAATCGTCTTCGAAACGAAAGACACCGCTCTTTTGAGCCGCGTGTTGGATTCTGTTGTAAGCGCCGGCGCCAACACGGTTTCCGATGTTCAGTTTGTCGTGGATCAACCGCAACAGTTGAAAGACGAATTACTGGCCGAAGCCATTGATAACGGTCGGCGCACCGCACAAGTGATAGCGCGCGCGGGACACACCCGTTTAGGACGCCTGATGAATGCCAGCGTCGCTCCGACAAATGGGTACTGGCCGGCTCCGATGATGGCACGGGTCGCGTCTGATAATACGTCTTCCACGCCTCTTTTCCCCGGTAGTCAAAAAGTGTCGATGCGCGTCAGCCTCGTGTTTGAGTTAGTCGACTAGAGGCGTTCATATGGCGACAGAATGGAATACTCTTACTCCCGCCGAAGCCGCCGCCAAGTTTGTCGGCGCTGTTCGCGGCGGTATATTTTTAACGACAGGCACGCTTACCGAAGCCAACTCGATGTATTTAAATTGGGGATCGATCGGTTACCGTTGGCGGCGATATGTTGTCACGATTTGCGTAAAGCCGTCACGATACACGCATGAACTTTTAGAAAAAAGAAATGAGTTTACGATCTCCGTCCCTTTGCGTGATGATTACCGCGCGATGCTTCAATATTGCGGTACGCACAGCGGCCGCCATGAAGATAAAATCAGCGCGGCGGGTCTGACTCTTTGCGCTCCCAAACAAGGCAGCACACCGGTGTTAGGCGGCACGGGATGGCTGCATTTGGAATGTCGTACTTTGCAGTCGCTGGTATTTCCTAAAGAGAGCTTGGATCCGGAAATTTTCAGTTTCTTTTATGATCGTGATCGGGATGATGTACATACGTTTTACGTAGCGGAAATCACGAGTGCTTACGAAGTATGATTTTTTTGCAAATAGCCGTTCTTTTGAGCGGCTATTTTCTTTTTGTATATCACAAGAATACATTTGTCTATTGTCTTTCCACACTTATTTCGCTATAATAAGCATATTAAATTGTGGAGGGATGAATATGATTAAAAACTTTTGGCGCTGGGTCAATGAAACCAGCTTGGTAAAATTGATTCTTATCGGAATCATTTTGGGGATTCTTCTCGCCGTATTTATTCCCCAATGGGCAGCTTCCATTTCTATTTTAGGCACATTATTCGTTAATGCCTTAAAAGCGGTTGCGCCTGTTCTCGTATTTGTCCTGGTAATGGCGGCGCTGGCTACCAAACGCGCAGGTACTTCCAGCAACATGCGACCGATCTTGGTACTTTACGTTGTGAGTACTTTCATCGCTTCACTGACGGCTGTCGCGGCCTCTTTCCTGTTCCCGACAATTTTACAACTGCAAGTCACCGATGCGCAGCTCGCTCCGCCGACTAATATTATCGAAGTCATCCGTACTGTTGTTCTGAATATCGTGGATAATCCCGTACATGCACTCATAAATGCCAATTACATCGGCATATTGGCATGGGCGAGTGTCATGGGGATTGCGCTCCGTCAGGCCAACGACACGACGAAACAGTTAATCTCGGATTTCGCGCAAGTGATCACACAATTAGTACAATGGGTATTGCGCTTTGCTCCGATCGGTATTTTCGGCTTAGTTGCGTCCACCATTGCCGAAAGCGGATTCGATGCCCTCATCGGTTATGTAAAACTGCTTTCGGTATTGCTGGGTTGCTTCTTCTTCATCGCGTTGGTGATGAATCCTTTAGTCGCCTTTGTCAAAATGCGTATCAATCCGTATCCGCTTGTTCTGACAACCCTGCGTGAAAGCGGTTTGTACGCCTTTTTCACGCGCAGTTCCGCCGCGAATATTCCGGTTAATATGAACCTTTGCCAAAAGCTCGGCTTGGATGAAGATACATATTCCGTATCCATTCCGCTGGGTGCCACCATTAACATGGCGGGCGCAGCAATCACGATTGCGGTGCTGACACTTTCTGCCGTGCATACACTAAACATTCCTGTCGATTTTGCGACGGCGTTTCTCCTCTGCGTCATTTCTGCCGTCGGTGCCTGCGGCGCATCCGGTGTAGCGGGCGGTTCGCTTTTACTGATTCCCTTGGCCTGCAGCCTGTTCGGTATCAGCAATGATATTGCCATGCAAGTCGTCGGTGTCGGTTTTATCATCGGTGTTTTACAAGACTCCTGTGAAACCGCTTTAAATTCTTCCAGCGACGTGCTTTTTACCGCTGTTGCAGAATTTGCCGAACGTCGTAAAGAAGGTCGTTTATAGTTACTAAATAAAAAACGGTATCCTTTTGAGGATACCGTTTTTTTCTTTATACTTTACCTTCCACAAAATATCTTGTCCACATCGAAACTTCATTTAAGCTCGGATGCGGCGCCATCGTTTCACTCACCGTTTGCACACGTTGCGGTAAAAGCTCACGAACTAAACCTCGCTCGCGCAATTTCTGCACCGTCTCCGAACCGATTTCAGGATGAATCGGCGTCAAGTCCATAGTCCCTGCATTCAACAAATTCACATATGGCTGGAGTAAAACAGAGGCCTGATACCCCACCATATGAGCGCCCAAAATGATTTGCGTCGGACGATCAATCACCAGCTTGATGAACCCGTCTTCCGGACTCCCGTGCGTGATACCGAGCGCATAGGCTTTAACAGTATCAGAGTAATAATGTAACGCGGTCTGCACTTCATATCCCTGTTCTTTAGCTGCTTTTTCCGTCAAGCCCACATGCGCCGCTTCCGGATGCGTATAGGTAACGACCGGAACATTCGTGTAGTTTGCCCAGCGCCATTTTTTCGGATCTTTCTCTTCATACAAATTATGGGCAATAATGCCTGCTTCATAGTTCGCTTTGTGCCGGAACGGCGCCTGCCCATTCACATCGCCCAACGCATAAATACCCGTTTGGGATGTTTCCAAAAACTCGTTTGTGATGATATTACCTTTAGCGTCTGTTTTAATTTCCGTCTTCGCCAAATTCAGCCAATCTGTGTTGGGGATAATTCCCGAGGCGACGAAAACAACATCCGTGGTAAAGGTCTTATTTTCTTTCGTCGCGCGATCGCTAATCGTACAACGGATCTCCTCACCGTCTTTGCGAACACTTTCGACCGACTGATTGGTATAAACGGTGACACCCGCATTTCGCAAGGACTGCAAAACGAATTCCGAAATTTCCGGTTCTTCACGCGGCACAAGATATTGATTATGCTGCACCAAAGTCACGTTGACGCCCAATGCGGAAAAACTGTGCGCAAATTCGGTACCAATCGGGCCGCCCCCCAAGATCGTCATGGTCTCGGGCAACGTTTTGAGAAAACGATCACCGAAAAAAGATTCGCTTGTTAAATAAGGAATGGTTTCCAAACCGGGCACATCGGGGATATTGGTGCGCGCCCCCACGCCCAACACAATGATCGGCGCGCTAATATCTGTCGCTTTACTTGCGTCACAAGTGATTTGGAGTGTATCTTTACCGATGAATTTCGCGGTGCCGTGATAAACATCCAAATTTTCACGTTGCTCATAATCTTTCGCCATAGTTTGCGAGACGTTGATTTGTTTCCAAAGCCGTCGCGAAATAACTTCCCAATCGAGCGTCGGTTTCTCTCCTTTGACTCCCATTTCGGCCCAGCGTTCCGTATCCCGCAATGCGTCTGCCGCCGTTACCATAACCTTCGTCGGAATGCAGCCGTGGTTGAGGCAGGTACCGCCAAATTTAGCCCGTTCCACTACTGCTACCTTTTGCCCGTGTTGCAATGCAGTTTCCAACACGGTCAGAGCGGCACCGGTGCCCACTACGATTAAATCATATTTTTTTACCATGGTATCTCCCTTCGTTTGCATTAATGATTACTCATTTCCTTTATTTTAACATGATGACGAAAATAGAATTTTTTAAAGATGCTATAATGAAAAAAAGACTATGCAAAGGAGGTTGCTATGACACGCAAAAATGCATCCTATCAAGAACGACTGAAAGCATTTCAAGCCCTTTTACAAAATCATCAACGTATTGTTTTTTTCGGCGGTGCCGGCGTATCTACCGAATCCGACATTCCGGACTTTCGCGGGACGCACGGTATCTTTAACCGTGACACGGGTACGCCTTACTCGGCGGAAGAAATGGTCTCACATCATTTCTATGTCGAGCATCCGGAAGAGTTTTTCAGCAATTACAAAGTACGCCAAGGTATGATGAAGGATGTACAACCAAATCGCGCCCATATAATGCTCACCAAATTGGAAAAACTGGGAAAACTCCAAGCGATTATCACACAAAATATTGACGGTTTACACCAACGCGCCGGTAGCCAAACCGCTTACGAACTGCACGGCTCCATTCATCGCAATTACTGTACAAAATGCCATGCATTCTATTCCATTGAAGATATTATCGAACGCAGCAATCCGATACCGCATTGTGGCAAATGCGGCGGCATTATTAAGCCGGATGTCGTTCTATTTGAAGAACCATTGGATAACGATACGGTTTTCAACGCGATTCAAGCGATTCGTGATGCTGATATGCTGATTATCGGCGGCACCAGTTTAGTGGTTTGGCCAGCCGCGGGATTCATTCATGAGTTTGGCGGCGATGCAATAGTGTTAATTAATCAAGATTCCACTCCGCGCGATCAAGCGGCCAATATTTTATTTCGAGAGTCTATCGGTCAGGTATTGGAGGACGCGATCTCGCCTTTACTTATATAAAAAACACGGCGTACGCCGTGTTTTTTTATTTCTATTGTTTCGTGTTTTCTTATTGATTCTTTTGCGGATGGTGTTTTGCCGTCACTTCTGTGCGACGTTTACGGGCACGATTACGACCGACTTTGATTTGCGGTAGCGGTCCGCCGATGACGTGACGTAAATGATCCGGCCAAGCGTAATCGACTGCTAACGCCAACAGCATAGCCAACAACGCCGCTACCGACCAAGGCACGAAAATAGTCAGCGCCTGCTCGCCGATCAGGCACCACAGTAAAAATAGTCCCATCCCGACCTGACCGATATAACCCCAGCCAATGGCATATACATAGCGAAGCCAACCGCTGTTTTTCTTTTGCTCCATTACGGTTCCGAAATAATAGGCAGCGGTGCCGACCGAAATCGCCAGCATCAAATGTCCGGCAATTCCCAGCGGTAACCCTTGCCAATAGCCAACCATAATAAAACCTATAAACCCGACCAATGCGCCGATGATTAGCGCCATGATGAGTGCTGCCAAGTAAGGAGAAAACACTGTTAAATTAACATACGGAATAATTTGCAAACCCATTCCGGCGATGCAAATCATAATATATGCAAAAGTAAATAAGACAAGACGTTAACGTGACATGTAAAAACTCCATTTCTCAGTATAAGTTATTTAGATTACAGCATTTCACTTCCGCTTCGCCAACTGCACCCGGTCACATAATAAAAAAGGCGCTGCTTACGCAGCGCTTTTTTGTTAATGATTATTTTTCAATCGCGCTGACAACGCCCGCGCCGACGGTGTGACCGCCTTCACGA